>Ga0182741_1000005_pt1 | contig 530032 bp, 448 predicted proteins | sample eDN5th37CBELigOP_FD_128874 | JGI IMG/M metagenome (GOLD analysis project Ga0182741, IMG submission 128874) | Enriched Organic Plus compost microbial communities from Emeryville, California, USA - eDNA 5th pass 37_C BE-Lig OP (version 2) (version 2) ...
AAACGTTCACCCAGCTGCTCGACCGGCTCGACCGTGCGATCGAGCTCGCGGTGAACGAAGAGACCTTCACCGATGAGATCAACCGCTGACCGATGTCAACGCGGTGATCTCCGGACGCTTACCCTGTTTCGGCTTGTCTGCTCGTCTCTTGCGCCGCACAGGCCAGCACCCAACTAGCTGCAATAAGAATCACTGCCTTGGCGTAGCGCATTATCCCCGTTCCTCTACGATCACAATTCAAGCGTGCGTGGCGCATCATCGAATTCGACGCCAAAGCGACTAACCGGCGCCGCCTGAACCGACCCTTGGTCGATCACAGCCTACCCAATCTCCTCGGCAAGGACGCTTGCTAAGAGAATTGGCGCGGAAATCTTGCATGGCTACTCAATTCTTTCCATGACTTGCCTCACACGCTCCTGCATCGGAATAGATTCTGGCGACCCATACGACGAGCTGCGTCGCACCGCGAGCGGGAAATGGCTTTCGACCAGGATGCAGAGGAGCCACTGGTCCGCAGCTTACGCGCAACACGCATCCCAGACCGTGCCAGTTCGCCGTCACCAGAATCGGCTTGCGGCACTGGTATAGACGGCCACTACGAGTAGAGCCAGCGTGCCGTGCGATCTGTCCCCGGTTAATTCGACTTGAACTTCGAGCTCGCTACCTACGTCGGTCTACACGCCATCGTGCGTCACTCACCGATGTCAGCCGCTCGACAAACGTGGAGTGCTGGTGGTACGTCATGATCAGCCGGTCCATTGCCCGCGTCATCGCGACATAGGCAAGCTTCACCTCCTCGCTTTCGTCACGGCGTCCCGGCAGGAAACCAAGACCTGGTATCGCCGCAACCGGAAACTCGAGGCCCTTGCTCGAGTGAAACGTTACGAGTTTTACGCTATCGCGCAGGTCGTTATGCCTCCTCCCATCCGTTCTGCTCACCAGCCATTCAACCGGAATCCCAGCTACGCGGAGCCGCGCTGCAACCTCCTTACCGATGAATTGGTACCGGTAAACCACCGCCATGTCTCGCCACGGTACGCCCTTCGCATGAAGAGCTGCGAAACGGCGGGCGATGTGGTCGCCCTCGGCAGCGAGATTCGGCTGTGCCCGCAACTCAGGAGCAGGGCCATGACGGTTTGCTGTTTCCGGTACGATCAGCGGAACGCCGTCTTCGTCGGCCTCCTGTGGCGTCAGCACGTCTTTCGCGAACTCGTAGGCTACCTTGAGCACCTCTGCCGTATTGCGGTAGTTCAGACGTAGAATCGTCGTTCGGCCCTGCGCCTGCACACCCACACTCTTAAAGCTGAACTTCCGCCGACCGTTTCCGTAGATCGACTGGGCGTCGTCGTAGAGCAAGAGCAATGCGTTGGTCTCGGGATCGACCATATCGACGGCGACCTTGAGCCAATCCGGCTCGAAATCGTGCCCCTCGTCCACGAGCACCGACCCGTATTGCCCTCGCGGCACGTGCCCACGAGCGATGGCTCGCGTAAGCCGCTCGACGAGCTGCTTTGCGAATTCGTCACGATTGTCTGTGACAGGCAAGGGAACGCCGTACGAAACTAACTGCTCTCGGCACCACGCGTGAAAGTTTCGGATACTCACCCGCTGTGCTAAGCCCTTCTTCCGGATTATCTCGTCGAGACGTGCCGCAAGCGTCCTGTTGTAGCAAAGTACCAGCACGGGCTTCTGCAACAGCTCTGCGAGGTGTAGGCAGCGGTAGACGAGAATCATTGTCTTCCCGGAGCCAGCGACCCCGTGAATCACGCGATGCCCCTCTCCGAGGCTTCGCGCGAGCTGCTCCTGCTGAAGATCCATGATCCGAATCACGTCTGGCACTGAGTCGTCAAACAGGCTCTCCTGGGATGGAGGGCTAATACGGATCTCGGGATGTAGATGCCAGCGAATGCGATCGATCTGAGGCACGGATATCGGCGCGCGTGGCGTCCACGGGAACATATCCCACAGCCGCTTCTGAAAAGCCTCCGGGTCGACAGTCTCGTACATCTCGTCCTGGCAGATCACGAGCTGCGGCTGAATCGCTCCGCCAAGCTCCGCCGATTCAAACTGGCGGCGGGTAATGTTAGGGAGAACGACGCCGTAGCCCCAAGGAAAGAGCAGTTTCCCCCGGAAGCGTCCGTCCGGATGGATCAGCGCCTGGTCGCGCTGCAAGAGGTCTGCGATTTCTTGGCCATACTGGCGCGCCTGCTCCAAAGGATTCAGTTCGCGCACCAAACCTCTGTTCGTTACGAGCTCGACTTCCGTCGGAGTGATCGATCGGAGCGTGTCGAGCTTCCAATCCTTAACTTCTAGGGCGAGAAGACCTCGACGCGGATGCAGGATCACGAAGTCCGGATGCAGCCGACGCGGTCCAAGTGGGACGTCGTACCAGACGATATAGTCGGGTTCGAGCTTCGCTTGAAGCCGCTCGGCGAAACGACGTTCACCGCTTGTCATCCGACGCTTGCAGCTACCGAGGGCCGGGATGATCGTCGGCCCCTCTGGCGCAAGCTCCTCGAGGCACACCCCGCTCATTGCCATTCTCGTCCGCTCGGCCATGCGATATTATGGTTAGCAGAAGCACCGAAAGGATGTGATCTCCTCCAAGGATCAGACCAGGGCCAGTGAAATCGCTCCTTGCTAGCGCCCAATCCGCTGGGCGCCGCCGTACCAGCCTGTCATGCCGGTGATCCCCACCTCCCGCGACGCTCTAGTGCGCACGGCCGTTTTCGACTGGCTCGAGCGCCAGACGGCGCTGCACGGCGACGTGTTGCCGTGGTCGCTGCTCCTGCAGGGGGCTGAATGGGAAGGCGAGCGCGTGCCGCTCGTTAGTATGCAGGGCATCTTCAAGCCGAGGATTCTGCCCTCAGTCCCGCTCTCTATTCGGACTGCGGCCGACGGCCCCTATGAGGATAGCTTTGCGGACGATCATCGGCTGATTTACCGCTACCGGGGCACAGATCCTCACCACCGCGATAACGTCGGCTTGCGCGAGGCGATGCGCCTACGCACGCCGCTCGTCTACCTTTTCGGCCTGATGGAAGGTCGCTATCTGCCAGTCTGGCCCGTCTTCGTCGTCGGCGACGATCCGGTCGGATTGAGTTTCACGATCATGGCGGACTCAAAGGACACGATCTCGGATACGCTTTCGCGAAGTGCAGCGCAGGCGATCGCCGAGGAGCAATCTGAAGCGCGACGCGCTTATATCACGAGAACGGTCCAGGCCCGCCTCCACCAGCAGTCATTTCGCGAACGCGTGCTGGCGGCCTACCGAAACCAGTGCGCGCTCTGCCGGCTGCGCTACCGTGAGCTGCTCGATGCAAGCCACATCATCCCCGATGGCCACCCACACGGCGTGCCGGAGATTCGGAACGGTCTGGCTCTGTGCAAGATCCATCACACCGCCTTCGACCGCAACTTCATCGGAATTCGGCCAGACACGATCGTCGAAGTACGTGCAGACATTCTCGAGGAAAAGGACGGGCCGATGCTGAAGCATGGTTTGCAAGGCATGCACGGACAGCGGCTACATCTGCCGACGCGTCCCGAGCATCGTCCGGATCGAGAAGCTCTGGAATATCGTTACGAGCTATTTCGGACGAGCTGAGCCCTGCGGACCTCCGTTCGGTCGCCCGATCGCCTGCCACGAGGTAACTTCGGACGGACGGATCAAGTTCACGCCTCCACCTGCTCCTGTCGCCACTTCCTCAACAACTCATTGATCGGCTCAAACGCCTTCGTCCAGCGCCGGACTTCTCGCCATTCTGGATTGTCAGGTGAGAACAAGATCTGTGCGCACTGCCATCCGTATGGTGTCCAGTCCTCGATCTCGACCGGTTCGATATCCTCGCCACTCGGGAGGGATACCTTGTAGGCATCCGACTGGACGCCGACTACCAAGGCGCAGCTTCCTCCTCCCGCTGGCCCGGTAGAGAAAGCCGCGCCATCGATAAACCCGATCCAGAGCGTTCGCCCACCGACATATATGTAATAGCCATAGTGAGGCTTTCCGACTCCGGTTCCGTAATCGTTCACCGCTTCCGGGTCAAGGAGGGACCATACGAACCGAGCCATGAAATCTCGTTGAATTCCGGTACCTCGTGGTGCCCAGTGCCGGGTGACGTGCGGCAGCAAACGCGGAAGGTCGATCTTGAACAACTGCTCGTCAGCGTAATCGCGCAGCTCTTGAATGAGAAAGCGATCGATCTCAGACGCAAGTTGTACGCCTTCCAATCTCTTGAGCAGCCCATCCCACGAAAGGAACGCACAACGGTCAGCGACTTCCTGTTCTTTGATTCTTTCGTTCACTTCATGCCGTCGCCATTCCGGCGCCAGTACGATCAGAAGGTGGATGAACTCTTTGTCACCGCGAACTCCAGACAGGCCCTCTGCTCGCCTACTTAGATGGTCGAGGTAGCCCTTGGGCTGATCTTCTTGAAATGACGCGTTGAACTTACTTTCGACTCCGATGACCGAGTCATCCGTCTCCACGACGAGATCGAGACGCCCGCGGCGCGCTCGCACCTCGTCGACGCTCGACTCTTCCCGAAAGACGGCGAATTGGTTACGTACGGAGATTGGGCCTGCCGGGGACACTTCCGACACTACGTCGATGAATGCCTGCCTGCCCTCCGGGCTCCGCATCAGGATGTGCGCGAGAACGGCAGAGGCCAAGTTTTCCCCTTTCTGACCAGCGATCTCAGAAAGCAGCGTCATCAATGCACCTCACTCTAGCCTGACGTACTCCTCAAACGGACGGTTCCTTCCTGGCGCCTCGCGCAGAAGCACGGGTGGCGAGGGCGCGGAATGGGACGAGGTAGGCGTGCGTGCCGGGGGCGCCGCGGGCGAGCGCACTACAGATCTCCTCGCGGCCGATGTTGGATTTGCCTGTGGCTGTCGGGGCGACGATGAGCGCGCTTTGGCCGTCGAGCACGCCGAGCGCCTCGGCTCGCTCGTAGAGGGGGAAGTTCAGGGCGGGTTGCGCCATGGCGAGTCGTAGGAGCGGTGCTCTGCGCCCGGATGTGTCACAAGTCTCATAGTTGACAGGAATGATGGCGGAACGATACGACGTAGCACGTCGCATCGCTGTGCTGCATTGCACATAATCGGCGGCGAGGCGCAGGCTGAGCCCCGCGAGCGCACTGCGGCTCGATCCGCACGCGTCCTCGATCGGCCTAGAGCTTGCGGATGAACGCTGGAGCGATGTCGGCAGAAGAGCGACGCCAACCGCGTGCGCGGTTCACACGCGCGCTCAGGCGAATTTGTGAACGACTGGACGCGCAGGACACGCACGAAGTGACCTGGACGGAGCGAATGTTTCCGGGCGAGATGCTTCGAGGCGTGATGCGGGCAGAGTCGCTCTGGGTGGTTGGGAGCTATGCCCGAGGCGCTCCGCTTTGCGGTGATCTCGATCTGGTCTTGAAACTCGTGTGCGTCGAGGGTGAGAGGGCACCGCTCAAGAAGTTCGTCTCGAAAGCGGTTTCCCGCCTACCTGGGGTTCGTTGGTACTCGGGAGATCCCGAAGTGAACTCCTCGGGCGCGAGCTTCCCTGAAGCCGTGCACATATGGTCGAAAGGTAAGTCATGGCAGGCCGCGATCGCCGGCATCCGAGAAGAGACGAGTGCCGGTCGATTTGCCCGATCGACCGACGATATCCCGCTGCGCGGCGAGCAGCTGTACGCGGACGTCGGCGACCTGGAAGAGGTCTTGCAGCGGAGAAACGCCGGGGAAATTCAGTGGCGGTTCCTGCCCGTGGACACCTCTCTCGATCCGCTTCCGCACCCGATGGACGTCGAGACTGAAATACTGGCACGCTTACGATACGGAAAGCGGACTCGGCAGCTGCTTCCCTACCTGCTTCGGTATTTCCGGGATCACGCTCTCCCACTGTGCTCACGATACTCTCGTCCCTCCGGCTCGGCGGAGCTGGAGCTCGAAGGTGTCTACATCGCCATGGGTCGTCCTCGGATTGCTCACGACCGGCTGGACACGTTGCAGTTTTCACGCGTCGTTCTGATGCCGCATCTCAGTCGGCGCGGACCAAACGGCATCTGGGAGCTACAGCGAGGCGCTAACCATCCCTTTGAGAAGCGTCTTCGGGACATCGGGCTTTACATCGTGAAAACGTACAGCGGTGTCCCGGACAGAGTTCAATGCGTTAACCCATGGAGCGAAGGCGAGCTTCTCGAGCTCTTCGCTACCGAGGAGCTCGCGCGAGAGCACGCGCTGGAGCAGCAGCAGGAACGCGGCTGCTCACGGCTGCAGCCTGCATACATTCACGGGACCGAATTGCTCGAAATCCTGAGCTACGCTGACGCCTTCGAGCTCCATACCAAGGACGGGGCTTGCACGCTTCACTGCCTCACGCATATGGGTCGGGTAATCTTCAGCGAGGAAGGCGTGTCCGCTCAACCGGAGCCGCCGGATTTCGTGCTCGACGCGATTGTTGCTGCGGCCAGATAACGTGGATAGGCGTATCGACGCACGTCGCTCAACCATTTTGTGCTCAGTGCACTTGTCGCCGAATCCGAGCACGATACGGTGCGACAAGGGACGCAAGAACTTCGCAGGCAATGCAGCACTTCAGCCGCGCAACGGAGAACAAAGAGGAGTGCGAGCCGTCGTCGAAGACGGCCCGGGCGTTCCAGGCCGATGATGCCTCGCGACAACTGGATGCTCACGATCTTCACAGAAAAGCATCGCGCCCGCTCGTCAGCACGCTCGTGGGCCTTGAAGGCCGCGCCATCCATGTCTGGCGGCAATGGCGGCGCGTCCACGGCGCAGACGTGCTCATCCTTCGCGAGCCTTCGCTTGACTGCCTCTGCGCGCAGCTCAGCCATCGGATCTGCACCAGCGAGCATGCGATCGAAGCAGCACTCGCCCACCTCGCACATTCGCTCGACGTCCCGCCCGACACGCTACGCGATCGTGTTTTGAACATCACGGCGCATGAGCTCGAGCTACTGTACGCACGGGCGCATCTTGACCCTCCGTCGGATCCACTCGACGCGCTCGTTGTAGCGCTGCTCGACGCGCTCCGAACAGGTCGAGCGCTTACGCCTCAACGTCTCGACAAAGACTTGGCCGGCACGCCGGCCGACATCAAGACCCAGCCGTTCGAGTTCCTCAAGGCGCTCCAGCGACTGCTGCCGCCCGAGCGCGTTCCAGCAGTGCTCGCAGTACCGGAAACCTGCGCACTACACGAGGTTACCGCCAATCTCGATCGCTGGGCGCTCTTCCTCGCCCGGATCGCCGAGCAGCTCCCGCAGCTTCCCCTCGGCATCGCCGTCAACGAGACGGCATACGCGGCGTATTGCCGCGACGCTTCCGAGTCGTATCACAAGGCCGTGCTTCAGGAGTCGGTGATTCGACTTCCGATGCCGGACGCTCACACCGTGCAACGCGCGATCGAAATGCGTCTCGGCACGCTGCCCGCCGAGCTCTCATCGGTTGCAGAGAAGCTCGTCCAGTGCGGCGTCGATGAGGAGACGGTAGAGGCCTTCGCCCGCGCAGCCGCCGCGACATACCCCGCTCCAGAAACCGAAGAAGCAGCGACGGCCGCCCGCAGCGCCGCAGAGGCGTTCCTGTTCGATCTGCTCGAGCACCTGCCCGAGACCGCTGGCCGCTTCGACCTCAATCTCGTCGAGTCGTTCCACTTCGGCGCACGTCCCGCGGAGATCGACCTCGCCTCCCGTGAGCTGCGCATCGCGATCGAGGTCGACGGCCACTATCACTTTATCGACGCATCGCGCTACCGGCGGGACAGGCAGAAGGATTTTCTGCTCCAGCAGCACGGCTACCTCGTGCTCCGCTTCCTGGCCGAGGACGTCGTTCGGGAAATGTTTCACGTGCGCGACGTCATTCTGGAGGCGGTACGGCTGCGGCTATCATCGCCGGAAAGCCTCAATGGGAGAAAGGACGCGTGAAGGAAGCCGAGCGTTCTACCGCTTCTGCGCGCTCGCAGGCAGACCTCGACCTGCTGGAGCGATTCATCTTGGTCCGGATGCTTCCCGGCAAGAAGCCCCCTACCCGGTCGAAGCTGCTCGCTGACCTCAAGCCCTACTTCGCCGTTCCGCAGGGTCTCTCGAATGCCGCGTGGAGCGAGTTGCTCGACGCTCACCTCGACCGGTTGGTCGATGGCGGATATCTCTCCCGGCGACCTTACGCGCTGACGCGCAGCGGCCGGGAACGCGCGCTCGAAGTCCTGGGTCTTGATTCGATGCCGGCGAATTGCCGCTGGAGCACGCTGAAGTCGCGGTATCTGATGGCACGCGCGCTCGGTGTCGAGCCTCGCGGACGCGGTGACTGGGAGCGCATCGGCGACGGGCAGGAGGGCTTCAAGGCGGCGCTGCTGGCGCGGCTGTTCGACCTTCCCGTTAATCGCTTGCCGACGCTCAACCAGGTGATCGCGGCGCTTGCCGCTTCTCGCGGCCTACGGCCGGCGCGCAACGACGTGAACTCCCTGCGTGAGGCAGCGCTCAGGCGTTGGGTAGAGCAAGAGGGACAGCCGCTGTCCGCGGACGGCACGAGCACGCAATCCACCCCGTCTTCCCGAACGAACGGACCGCCATCCCAAGCGCAACCGAATGCCGGGCCCACGTCAAAGCTCCCCACGACCCGCGGCGATGACGCCACCGGCAGTGACGTCGCTGAAGCCGATCTTGCCGCTTTTGCAGACAAGGTCCTCCGTATCGCCCGTGCTTCACCGCCCGCGAAGGGCGGCGAAAAGGTGTTCCTGCGGCACGTCTGGGAGCGCTTTCAACGCGACCCGAGTGCCGCCGGCACCACCCGCGAGCAGTTCGACTCGCGGCTGATCGAAGCAAGCCGCCGCGGCCTTCTCACCCTGAGCCGCGCGGACCTCGTGGTCCCCTTGGATCCCGAGGACGTGCGCGCTTCCGAGGTACGCCTGCCGCACGGCGGCACCGTCCATTTCGTGCGTATTGATCGCGGACGGACATGATCTTCCGCACTCATTCGCCGACGACTCCCGAGGCGACCATGAAGGACCGACCAGACCATCTCCTCAGCCGCTTCCTCGACCGCAACCGCGAGATCTTTCGCTCCATCGCGTTCCCGACGGACGTGTGGCGCGCCGACCCTTGCGACGTGGAGACGATCCACGCCGAAGCTCGCGAGCAGTTCGACCGCCTGCTGCGCACGGCAGCGGACGGCGACAGCCCCCATGGCCGGATCTTGTTGCTCCGCGGCGAGTCCGGCTCCGGCAAGACGCACCTGATGCGCGCCTTTCGCACCCGCACGCAGGGCAGAGGCGACGGCTACTTCGGCTACATGCAGATGACGACCGCCTCGAGCTATGGCCCTTATATCCTTCGCAAGCTGATCGAGTCGCTCGATCGACCCTATTCGCCGTACGAGTACGGGAGCGAGGAGACGGGGCTGATGCGGCTTTCGACGGCCGTAGCCGAATCGGCCGCGATCCCTCGGGCGCGCCTCGAGTTGCTGCGTGAAGGCGAGCTCGAGGCTGACGAGATGAGCAAGCTGGTGGATCAACTCGCAGATGCGGCGATGCGCGATCCGCAGCTCGCTTCCATGCCACTGGATCTTGTGCGAGTGCTGCTATTCCTCCAGACTGGCGACCCCGCGATTCACTCGCGCGCACTCAAGTATCTGCGCTGCGAGGACCTCTCCCAGAACGACCGGAATCGCCTCTGCGGCGTCACGCCGCTGACGGGCGAGAACGACGCGGTCGACATGATCTGCCGGCTCGGCACGGTGATGGCGCGAATGCAGCAGGCGTCCCTCGTGATCTGCGTCGATCAGCTCGAGGATATTTTCCGTGCGTACGACGAAGGTCGCATGAGCGCGATGCGCGATATGTTCCGCCGCGCCGTGGTAACGCTGCGTGCGATCTCGGATCAGTTGCCGAGCTCGATCATCGTAATCTCGTGTCTCGAGGACTACTACAACCACTTTCGCGAGGCGCTCGACACCACTCAGCTGGATCGCATCGAGCACAACCCCCCGCCGATCAACCTCGTCGCGCAACGCACACGTGACGAGATCGAGCTGCTGGTGCGGCGCCACCTCGCGCAACTTCTCGACGCGAACGACGGCGACCTCGAAAGCCATTGGCCGCTGCCGGACTCCCTCCTCGACGCGCTCGCCGGCAGGACTACACGGAACGTGCTTCAGGCGTGCAAGGATTTTCGCGAGCGCTGCATCGCGGCCAGACGCATCGTCTCAGCGGATGCGGACGAGGCGGTTCCCGCAACACCCTCGGTGCCGCCCGACCTCGAGCTCACCGATCTCGAGCAGCTTTGGAATGACTTCAGCGCCGAGTGGACGAAGTCGCCGCCCGAGGAGGAAGAAGCGCTCGCCCGGTTGCTCCAGAGCGCGATCGATCTCGTCAGCCTGGAGCTGCCTAACCGCAGCTTCGAAACCCGCCGCACTGGACGATTGGTGGCCGTGCGTCCGGGGGAGTCGGGCGCCGCGGGCAGCAGACTGATCGGCGTCTGCAATCGCTCCTGGCGCGGCGGCGGGCTGACGCGGCAAGTCACGGAGCTGCTGGAGTCGGCCGAACGCGAGGGCTGCGTGCCGATCATCGTGCGCTCCACGGAGTACAAGCCGAGGCAGCCTGGCAGCCAGATTGCGCAGCGCTACGCGGAAGTCAATCAGCGCGGCGGCGAAGCCGTCACCGTCGAGGACTCGGACTGGCGCCGGTTCGAGGCGATGCTCGCCTTCCGCGAACAGCACGGCGAGCTTGCCGCCTTCCCCCGCTGGCTCGAGCAGATGCAGCCGCTTGGGCGAGTCACGGCGTTACAGCGGATCTTGGACCTGACTTCGCCGGAAGCCACTGCTTCGGCAGCCGATGCGCAAGCAAGTGCACCGTCGGACAAAGAAGGAGCAGCCCAATCCGATGACAGCGTGGCGGCACGCGACGAAGCACCCCATGCTTCTCGCGTCGCTCGTGAGCCCGAGCTGCCCGCGGAGGATCCGACACGCGTGACGATCGGCTACCGCCGGACCGATGGATGCCCGATCGTCCTCGATCGCAATGCGTACACTCGCCACGCGGCTTTTCTCGGCGGTACCGGAAGCGGCAAGACGACCGCGGCGCTCAACGTCATCGAGCAGCTCCTGCTCGGCGGCATTCCCGCGGTGCTGATCGACCGCAAGGGCGACCTCGCGTCTTATGCGAAGCAGTCCGTGCTCGCGTCGCCGTGCGACGAGCCGGCGCTCGAGTCGCGCCGCAGGCGGCTCCTCGAGTCGATCTCCGTGCGCCTCTACACCCCCGGCCGAAGCGACGGCTGCCCGCTCTCGTTGTCCGTCGTGCCGGACGGAGCCGGCGAGCTCAGTCACGGGGAGCTTCAGAACATCGCGCGCGGCGCCGCCGAGTCGCTCGGCTCGATGCTCAACTACGGCAAGTCGCCGCAAGCGCAGGCGCGCATCTCCGTGATCATCAAGGCCGTCGAGATCCTCGCCCAGCGCGGCGTGCAAATCACGCTGCCCGTGCTCTTCGAGTACATCGCCGAGCCCGACGAGATCCTGGTCACCGAGCTCGGGCGGCTGCCTTCGAGGCATCGCGAGAAAGTGGTCGAGGACCTTCAGATGCTGCACATCAACCAGCAGCCGCTGTTCGCGCAGGAAGGCGACCCGCTCAACGGCGATCTGCTTTTCGGCCGCGGACGCTGGGCGGAGCCCGGGCGCACACGGCTTTCGATCATCAGCACCAAGTTTCTCGGCGATACGACGAACATCCAGTTCTGGGTCGCGCAGCTGCTGCTCGAGCTCCACCGGTGGCTGAACAAGAACCCGGCGTCCGGGCTGCAGGCCGTTGTCATGCTCGACGAGGCGGACATGTATCTCCCAGCCTCGTCGAAGCCCGCGACGAAGGAGCCGCTCGAGAGCTTGCTGCGGCGTGCCCGCTCGGCCGGCCTCGGTGTGTTTCTGGCCACCCAAAGCCCCGGCGACCTCGACTACCGCGCACGCGACAACATCGGCACGTGGATGCTCGGGCGCATTCAGCAGGCGAGAGCGATCGAGAAGCTACGCCCCCTGCTCGCGGATCTCGGCGCGGACGTAGCGGACGAGCTTGCTGGGCAGACGACCGGCGAGTTCTTTCTCGCGCATGCCGGGAATACGGCGGGAATCAAGAGCATGCGGTCGGCGGTGCTGGCGGAGCAGCTCGCGGATCATGAGATCCTGGAGACGGCGCGGATCAATTGCGCTCCCCGGCCTTGATGAGCCTCGCCAGGTGATGCGCTGCCATAGTGACTTGCTCATCATTCAGACTGGCTCGTTCCTTCTTAAGCCACTTCACTAACGCCTTCGGCTCGAGAACCCAGGGATCTCGGCTCTTGGGTCGAGTTCTCCGAGCGACGTACCAATTAGGGAATACTATCGCCGCTCGTACGGGGAAGACCTGGCCGGTACTGCTTCTCAATTGCCTCGCCAACCAAGAGGATTGGGCGAGCGCTTGCTCTATCGCATCTCGAGAAGCCGCGCTGCCCGCAACGGATATCCCGTTCTGGTCGACGATGATTCTCGCCGGCTTACCAAGCGGCTTGCTGCGGGTCTTCGTCTCCACCGTGAAAATGCCGCCCGGTCCTATGACGACATGATCAATGTTGAATCCGTCGCCTTGTATGTCGTGAAAGACGTGCCATCCGCTCGCAGCGAGCTCTTGTAGATGGTCGGCAACTACCCGCTCCCCGTCGCGTCCCAGTTTCAGCAATCGCGCCTCATGCACCAGCTTTCTGATCCGAAAGCCCGCGATGGCTGCAATGACCAAAGTCAGGATGGAGTACAGCCACGGGTTCGGCTTCGCCTCGGTAAAGTAGCGAACCCACTCCGTAGCGGTGAGAAGGAATGCGACCGCCACCGCGATCAACCAAGGAAGTAACTCGTCGTCCAGCAGATCGCGAAACCGCTGATCCAGCGACTGACCGGCTTGGCGCAGCGGAGGTTCGGCCAGCGGAGATTTTTTACTTTCGTGCGTAACCATGGGCTGAAAGATACGCCTACGCGCCCTTCTTTAGGCGGGATACGCGTCACGACGGGGGCGCGTAGCTTTCCGGCCAAGTCGCAGCGCCGCTCAATTGTCACTCCATCGCAGGCTTAATCGACCACTCGGGCACCCGCTGATCGTGCTTCAACCGCAGCCGCTTCAGATTCACCGCCTCGAAAACATCTTCCAACTCGGGCGCCGCGGTACCCAGTGTCGGTAACGTCGCCGTTACCTCCCGCACGAACCGCTCTCCGACGCGTGGATTCTCCGCCTGCCGATATCCCTCGTGCCACCATTCAATGATCCGCTCCGCCGCACTCTGCAACGTCACCGCATCCGGCAGCCGCGCGCCCTTTCTGCTGTTCACATCCCGACGCACCGGCAACAAGTTCCATAGATCGCTGCACGGCCAGGCGGACCACGGGAAGCAGTGGTCGATGTCGAGATTCGCGGTCGTCAGCCTCTTACCGCTCCACACGCACCGCATTTCTCTACCCCGCTCGATCAACTCCAGCGTGCGGCCGCGTGCAAGCTGCACGTCACGGCTGGGCTCCGACCAGGTCATCGCTTCGACCATCCGCCCCTCGTCGAGCCGTCGCCCCTGCGCCTCAGCGTACTCACGCATCAGACGCCGCCATTCCGCGACGATCGCCGGCTCCACCCATACGCTGAACCGCTGCAGCGCGTGCCAGACATCGCGCGGGACATGCAGCTCGCCGAACGAAAGAAGGTAAGGCTCGTCGAGAATCAGTTCGCTCGGACTCGACGTGATGCGCCGCTTCAGCGGACGTAGCAGCGGCCCCCCGTTCGGGACCGTCATGTAGTGGACAGGCTGGCTGACGATCGTTTCGCGCGCATCCCTCAGCGCCGCGTGTAACGCACGCGCGTGATCGCCGGTGAAGCGCATCCCGATTCGGAGGTCGCCCGCAGGCAACTTCAAGATCTCGCGAAACCCGTGCCGCACGAACGAGAGTCCGCGGCCGTCAGGCAGCAGCGGTGCCTGCGGAAAATCGCCGCGGATCAACGGATGGAAAAGCCGCACCCACGTGAGCGCGACGAGCACGAGCGGCACGCTCAGGTGGCTCTCGCCGGCGTCGCGACTCATGCCGGCCGCGCCGTCCGCGATCCGGCAGAGCGTGCGCAGCAGCGCGAGCTTGTAGGTGGAGCTCTTCGCATCGTTCAGGATGATGTGCCGAAGCAGGGGCAACGCGCCGGTGCCGTCGTCCGGCAGCCGCACCACGATGTGCGTCCAGCGCAAGCCGCGTCGCCCGCCGCGGTCGGGCGCGGTATCGACGTGCTCGACGAACCCACCGTGATCGCGCGCGAGGCGCTCGATCTCATGTGCGCTGACAGGATGGAAGCCCCGAGCAGGCTCGGCTGGGCCCTCGCGCAGGGTGACCGCGATCAAGCCGCCTGGCTTGAGCACGTTGATCAGCTTTCGGAACGCGCGTGCGCGCTCGCCAGGCGAAACGTGCATCCAGACCGCCGAGAGCAAAATGACGTCGAACGCGGTGCCGAGACGCGCGACGCGCGACAGCGCGGGCAGCCGGTCGTCGATCCAGCGAATGCGTGGATGCGGGTGTCGGCGCTGGCCCTCTTCGCGCATGCGGCTCGAAGGCTCGGCCGCAACCACCTCGAAGCCCCGCTCCGCAAGCCACGCCGCATCGCGGCCCGAGCCTGCGCCGACGTCGAGCGCGAGCGCGCCGTCCGCCGCAGGCAGCAGCGGCAGCAGGTGGCGGTGGACGTCGGGGAACTCGAGCGCTTAGTAACGCTCGGCGGCTTCGCGGACGTGATCGTCGTACCAGTCGCCCGGATCGTTAGGAGGTGTGGATTCCATCACGGCGTTTCGTCGAAGGCCCGCGCGAACGCGGCGAGGGCGCTTACAAGGAAAAGTATCTCGATTCCAGGTACGAGAGGTAATCCCCATCCGCTCGGTTGCTCGCCGACAGCCGCCGAAACAGCTCTTGATAAGTCAGCGGCACGAACCGCAGCTCATCGCCGACCCGCCCGCCGAAGACCCGCAACTCCTCGTTATGTGTCTTCGACGCCGGGCACGGCACGTCGTAGTAGAGATAGTACAGAGAAAAGGCGTGCCGGCTATTCGCGGCCAAGCCGAGCGCATGCTTGAGCAGCTGCGAGACGTCCAGCATGCGGTAGATTTCCTTGCCGCTGACGAGATCCGCCACGAGCGACTGGCACCGCGGCAGCCCGCTCCGGCTCCAGAGCTCAACCCCACCCTCGAAGTATTTCGGCTTGAACAGCACCCTGCTCGGCCGCTTTCGGCTGAGCCACTCCGTGAACTTGCTCTCGATGCCGATCAAAGCACGGGAATTGAGCTCGAGAAGAACGTCGAGATTTGGCGGGTTTCCGGTGAGGCCGATCGGCAGCTTCCCCTCGATCTCCAACGGAGCGCGCAGCGAGCCGTGAATGCCTAGCGCCTCGAGCAGTGGCGCGCAATCACGATCGATCCAGTAATCGAAAAAGTTGACGGCGAGCGCTGCGGAGGAATGGAGCGCCTTCAGCTTGGCGGGCGCACTGGGCCGGTCCCTCAGCTCCGCGCCGCCGCCTTCGTCGAAGGCTGCAAGGGCCCGAGCGGACAGCGGGCGGAAAAGGTTAGCTTCAACCTCGGCGAGGTAGCCGCGCGTATCCGGCGTGAGACCTCGTGACACTGCCCAAGAGCGCTGCATTCGCAACAGCGCGCGCTTTGACGTCATTCTCGCCCCCGCTTCCAGCCCGATTGTCGAACAAATTCGTTTGCACCGGTACCCATCCTCTCCCAAGTACCGCTGCAGGTCGCGCTGATTGACCTGGCTCGAGATGAGCCGTCGAGCAGTTGACGCGGTTCCTTCTGGACGGACCCGGACCGATCGCCTGACATCACGCGATCCGGCAGAGCAAGCGCAGCAGCGCGAGCTTGTAGGTGGAGGTTTTCGCGTCCTTGAGGGCGATGTCCTGCCCCCGCTCAATCTGCGGAACTCATCTAGAAATTTCGATTCCTGCCCTCCCGCCCCAACGTTTACTGTATTTACTGACAGCCCTCTATAAGTACGCAACTAGCGTATAGTACGTTGAAACTTACGTTCGTCGAAACGCCACTATTCTCCAAGTTGCTTTCCAAGTACATGGACGATGAAGGCTACCGTCGCTTGCAACTCGCTCTGCTCGCACAGCCCGAGAAGGGCGATCTGATTCCTGAAACCGGCGGTTTTCGCAAGCTGAGGTTTCAGGATGAGGCACGAGGCAAGGGGAAGCGTGGCGGCTTTCGCGTGATCTACTATGTTCTGAATGACGAAGCGCAACTCTGGTTTTTCACGATATATCGTAAGGACGAGGTCGTTGACCTAACGCCAGACCAGAAGCGGATCTTGAAACGCTCGATACGATCAGAGCTTGCGGCCCGACGGACACGACAATGAATACGAAGCGGAAGCTTTTCGACGAGCTCATGCAAGGCGTGACCGCCATGCGTGAGGAACGCCAAAGAAAGGTCACTCTCAAGACTCACACGGTCGAAGACCAACCGCCGTTACAGATCGACGCCGCGACGATTCGTGATACGCGAGAGAAACTTCGCGTCTCTCGAGCCGTATTCGCGCGCCGGCTACGCGTTTCGACTCGTACGCTCGAGAACTGGGAACAGGGACGCGCCAAGCCCAACGCGCAAGCTGCGGCGCTAATCCTCATGGTTCGTAAGTACCCTGATACGCTGAAGCGGCTTCAGGCACTGGATGATCGGGCGTCATAGGAAAGCTGCCGCTCGTGAAACAAGCTTTCCGCCTCGGCGTGATGCTGATCGCGCAGGCTGCGCAGCGCGATCCAGGCTCCGCTATCGACGAGCAGCTTTCGTGCCTCGTCGCGTCTCGAAGGGCGGCGCGGGCGGCGCGGCAACGAAGGTCTCATTCAGATAGCGGTCGAAATACTCGCTGAGGTTCACGGGCAGCCCATCGATGTCACCCGCCAGCTCGAGCAGCGGATCGTCGGCGGGGGGTCTCGTCAGGGCGCGAATCGCGACTCGGATGGCTTGCGATTTCGTCCAGCCGCGCCCCCGCGCGAACGCTTCCAGGCGTTCGAGATCGTCCTCGTCCAGATAGACTTGGATCGGTTTGGTCATGACCGCATGCTATACATGATCATGACTCTATCGTTCATGTATTCATGAGAGGGGTTTAGTTGGCACTGCGGCGCCGGGCAAGCGACGGCGCTCAACGCGCTCAAGCGCCCCCTCGAGCCATCCGAACCCCACCCGCTCCTGCTCGAGCCGCACGCGCTCGCCGAGCCGATCGAGCACGAGATCCTCGAACAGCGCCCGCTCCTCCGCAGTGAGCCGCGAGACGTCGCCGGCGTAACGCCGCTCCGCCGGCTCCTGCCCCCAGAGCCCGCGGTGCGCCTCGAGCGTCGCGCGATCCATCAGGAACGATCGCGCCTCGGGCAGCCGGGCACGCAGCTGATTCAAAATCCCGAAGCCGTGCGTGTCGATGTCGCCCCAGTAGTGCACGTCCACGCGCCGCAGCCACGCCACCTCGGCCAGCCGCTCGAGACCGTATCCGAGACCGAACACGACCATCGCGCCTCGGCACGGCGGAAACGCAAGCCCGTTGGTGCGATTCTCGGTGATGAACACGCGCCGGACACCGAGCTCGAGCGCCGCGAATTCCTCGGCAGGCAGCGACAGATCCGAAAGACGCCCCTGCACGTAAAGCGCGGGATCGAGCAGCCGAAACCGCATGAGCGCCGGCTCGCTGCGGAGCCCATACCGCGCGTTGAAAGCGCGCACGCCGACGGCCGTGCGGTCGACGGCCGCCTCGGGCAGCACAACGTCGAGCAGCTCCATCAAGAGCCCGCGATGCGCTTCGATGAACTTCGTATCGACGCCCGGGATGTCGAGCTGCCGGAGATAAAGCCCCGGCCGCGGATGCGCGACGAACCACTCGAGCACCGAAAGCACGGCCGGCCAGTGCGCCGCATGCTCGAGCGCCGTGTGCGGCCGGCGCGCGAGCCACGCCCGAAGCTCGGGAAAGCGCGCGAGCGTCGCCTCCGCGACGGTCCGGAAGCGCTCCGCGGCGGCCGTCTCACGAATCAGCCGCAGCGCATCCGTCTCGGTCGGGATAATGGCCGCGACCGGCAGCGCGTTCGTGCCATGCACGCGGCTCGTCACCGCTTGCCGCTCGAGATCGAAGCCGAAGCCGCGTGCCTCGCGGCTCGCCGCATGCAGCGCCCTCGCCCAGTCGAGCACGTCGCCGAAGCGCTCGGCGATTTCGCGCGCGCTCGGGCGCTTCAGCCTCAGCACGAGCGGGAACAGCGGCGCTCCGGTCACCCGCGCCGCCAGGATCTCGCCGCGCCGCCAGCGTTTCTCGACCTCGGCGACGATCGCCTCCGGCGTCGTCCAGCTCATGAGACCTTGATGAGCCGCCGGGCTTCCTGCTCGGCGCGGTACTCCTCGATGCTCAGGTTGCGGAGCAGCGAATTCCGCCCGTCCTCGTTGTGCACGAACCCGACGCTCGAGACGTACGGCTCGATCACGTGGATCTTCTGCAGCGGCGTCACGATCAGGAGCTGAAGGTTCAGCTTCTTGAAGAGATCGAGGCCGTAGCGCGTCGACTCGTCCGAGCCGCGGCCGAAGGCCTCGTCGATCGCAACGAACCGGAACGAGCGCGAGCGCTGCGCGCCCCATTCGAGGCCGAACTGGTACGCGAGGCTCGCGGCGAGCACGGTGTAGGCGAGCTTCTCCTTCTGGCCTCCGGACTTGCCGCCCGAATCGGTGTAGTGCTCGTGCTCGGTGTCGTCCTCGCGCCAGCGCTCCGACGCCGAGAACACGAACCAGTTGCGCACGTCCGTCACCTTGCGCGTCCAGCGCTGGTCGAGCTCCGTCTGGCCTTCGCGTCCGCGGAAGCGCTCGATGATCGCCTTCACCTGCAGGAACTTCTGCTCCGAGTACTGCTCGTCCTCGGATCCGGTGACCACGCCCTCGGTGCACGCGCGCAAGCTCGCGAGGAACTCGCGCACGTCCGCGTCCTGAGCGGGCTCGGCGAGCAGGCAGATGTAGCGGTTCGGGTTGTAGTCGATCTGCTTCAGCGAGGCGTTAATCGTGTCGATGCGCTCTCGAATCTCTTGCCGCTCGCGATGCAGCTGCGCCTGGAAGTTCGCGACCTCGCGGATCGTGTTCTCGTTCAGCAGGTCCTTGAAGCGCTTCTCGAAGCGCGGCAGGTCGTCGGCGCGGAGCTGCTCGAGCATCGCGCGATATTCGTCCGCGGCCTCTATGCTCACGTCCACTTCGCTGGTCTCGACCGGCCAGTCGTTCTTGTAGCGGCGCATCGCATCGACGATCCGCTCGAGCAGGCGCTCGAGCTTCTTGGTCTCCGCGTCGATCCGGGCTTGCAGCCAATACCGCATGTCGCTCTCGCGATTGTCGCAGGACTCGACGGTCACGCGGTGCTCGCCGAGTGCCTCGCCGCGCATCGCTTCGAGCTTCGGGAAGTAGCGGGCCTTCGCCTCCTCCGGTGTCGCGTCGAGCAGCGTGCGGGCGTCGGCGAGTTGGTTTTCCGCAGCCTCGCGTTTCGCCTCGGCTTTGCTGCGCTGGTCGCGAGCATCCTCCAGGTCCGCAGCCACGTCGGCGAGCCGTTCCTCGAGCGCGTCGAGTTGTCCCTGTAGTGCGCGGAGCACGTCGGACGCGGCCTCGAGCGTCTTCCGTTCCGCCGTGAGACGCTCGATCTCGACCGTCAGCGGCCGCCAGTCGAGCTCGCGGAAGTCGGCGAACATCACGAGCTGATTCAACGCGCGTTCGCGCTCTCGGAAGCGAGCGTGCTCCTTGCGGATCTCGGCAATGCGCGCCTCGCCCGCCTTCATCCGCCGCGCGAGGTCCGAAACCTGCTTCGCGAGCGCCGCGATCTTCGCCTCGTTGCTCCAGCCGAGCACGTAACGCGTGCGGTCGTCGAGCGCGTGCCGGTCGTCCTTCTCGTGACGGTCCCCCTCTGTCTTGATCTGCCCGGCGCGCGTGATCGCCTTGCGCTCGCGGCGAAACTGCTCGAGGCTCGTGCAGCACGCGTAGTCGAACTTCCGCGCGAGCTCCTGCTCGAGCCAGCCGTAGAACTCGGAATCCGGCCGGATCGCGATCTTGCGCACGAGCGAGTGCGGACCGAGCTCAGGCAGCGAGCGGTCCCGCCGAGCGAGCACGCGGTAGTAGACGAGGCGGCCGCGCAGATGCGTGCGGTCGACCCACGCCGCGACGGCGGCGTAGTGCTCGTCCGGCACGAGCAGCGACAAACCGAAATTGTGCAGCAGGCGCTCGATCGCGCCTTCCCAGTCACGCTCGTCGTCGCGCACCTGGAGCAGCTCGCCCGCGAACGGCAGCGCGTCGTCGGGGAGCCCGAGCTCGGCGCAGAGCCGCTCGCGAAGCGCGAGCATCGCGGCCGGGATGTTCGACCGCCGAAGGCGCAGCGACGCAAGCTCCGCCTCGAGCGTTTCGCGCTGCTCCTTCAGCGCGCGCATCGCCATCTGCTCCTCGGTGAGCCGGTTCTGGACTTCCGCCTCGCCCTCCTCGAGCGCTTCGAGCGCGCGCTCGGCTTCGCGTCGGTTCGCGGCGAAAGCGGCCGGATCGCCCGGCTCGTGCATGCCGAGCTGACGTGCGAGCCCGGCGTAAAGCCCCGCGCGCCGGCGGCGCTCGGCCTGCCGCTCCTCGAGCTGCGAAATCTCGGCTTTCAGCTGCTCGATGCGGTCGCCGCCGTTGTCGCTGATCGCGCGGCGAATGGCCTCGCGCTCGGCGGTGAGCGTGCGCTGCGCGTCCGCATGCTCGTTCGCACGGTCCGTCCAACGCTCGATCTCGGCGTCGAGCCGCGCGATGCGCTCGGTCAGGAGCGCGCTCTTCAGCTCCGCGAACCAGGGCCTCAGCGCCTCGCGGCACTGACGCAGCTCGTCGAGCTCGGCGACGAGCGCGGCATGCCGGTCGACGTCCGCGATCAGCGGCTCGAGCGCGGCGATCTGCGCCTTGGCTTTCAGCACGGCCTGATGCGCTCGGTCGAGATCGTCGAAGTGGTGGATCAGCGCCTGCACGCGCGGCTCCACCGCGAACGCTTCGAGCATGTGGCCGCGCACGAAGTCCGTGAGGTTACCGACGGACTTCATCGACACCGTCTGGTTGAACAGCTCGAGCGCCTGGTCATTCTCGATGCCGAGCCGGCGGCGGAACGCGGCGCCGTACGGCGGGAACGTGTCGAACAGCTCGACGCCCCGCGCGGCGCGGAGGCGCTTGCGCAGATCCGCGATGTCCGTGCCGAAGTTCGCAAAGTCCTCGGCGATCGCGAGCGGGCGATCCGCGACGACGAAGAAACGCGCCGGCTGGCCCTGCGCATCGCGTATCCAGAACACCTGCGCGAGCGTGACGTGCTGGTCGTAGCCCTCGTTATAGAAGTGGCCGAGGATCACCGAATAGCTGTTGTGGTCGCGCAGCGCGACGGCCTTCGCGGCGAGCCCGGTGTCGCCGCGCTCGGACTTGTAGTGGCCAAGCACATACGACTTGAGCGTGCGCTCGCGCGATTCGGCGCCGGCGGCCTTGTTGTACGTGATCCGCTGCGCCGGCACGAGCAGTGTCGTCAGCGCGTCGACCAGCGTCGACTTGCCGGAGCCGATGTCGCCGGTCACGAGGCAGTTCTCGCCGCGCGGCTCGAGCGCCCAGACCCGGCCGTCGAAGGTGCCCCAGTTGAAGACCTCGAAGCGGTGCAGGCGAAAGCCCGCGCTCGCGTCGCTCGGCGCGAAATCGAGCAGGGGGTCTTGGGGGGCGGCGGTCATGAAGTGCAGGCGGATCCGGCGCGTGACGGAACCCGCTGTATTCTGCCAGCGTTGGACGCCGCGCGGGACCGGAAGTGGGGCGCACATAGGGCAGCGGCCTCGGGCAGCACATCGCGGCCGGCGGAGGCGCCGGCGACCGCGGGATCCCGGACGGTCTTCCCGGGAGCAAACACTCAAACGTCGCGGGGGCCGCCCTCGAGGTGCGCCCTGTACTCCGCGAGCCGCTGCTCGAGCTCGCTCAGCCACTGCGCGTCCACGAAAGCCTTCAGGATCCGCCGCACCTCGAACTGATCCTCCTGCCCGCGCAGCCGTCGCAAGAACCCGAGCTCGACGACGCGGTTGATGTCGGTGTCGATGCGGTCGACGAGCTTCGCCTCGTCGGTGCCGCTCGGCAGGAAGAGCTGCACGAGATCGATGATTTGCGCGCGCGAAAGGATCAAGCGCGGGTCGCCGCCGGCCGCATCGTGCTCGGCGAGCTTCTTTCGCAGCAGCGCGAGCAGCAGGCTCACGGCGAAGCCGAGCTGGCGGCGCTGCACGAGGCGCGGCAGCTCCTCGCCCTCGTCGGCCGGCCGCTGCCGCAGGTACGCGTAGCCTTCCGCCTCGTCGAGCACGAGCTCGAGACCGAAGACGCTTGCGTGATCGCGCACCTTCGCCTGAAGCTGGAGCAACGCTTGCCAGAGATCCGGACGCTGATCCTGGTAGAGCACACCTTTGAATAAGGTGATCAGCACGGAAGAAAGGGACGAGGCGTGCGCGGCGGCGTCCATGTCAGCCGGCTCCTGCGGCGACGAAGATCACGGTCGGCAGCGTGGCCTCGCGGACGCGGCCGTCCGCCTCGGTCCAGCGCACCGTTTGCTGCGTGCTCTCGTCGATCACGCCGCGGCCCTCGCCGGTCGCGAGACTCAGCCACGCGACGAGCTCGGCGAGGCCCTGCTCGAGCGGCTCGGCCTCGAGCAGCTCCGCGAGGCTCACCTGGCTACGCGTCTGGAGCGCCTTGCGCAATCGCGAGCGCAGCCGTTCTTTGTCGACATAGAACTGCTGGAACAGCGCGTCGGCGGGCAGCTCGACGTCGCCCGCCTCGAGGGCGTGTTGACGGATCACGGGCTTCCGCGGCGGACTGAACAGCGGCCGCTCCATCGGCAGCTCGACGGCCGGCGACGGCTCGTCGAGCTCCATCAGCACGCCGGGAGGCGGCGCGTCGCGGACGGCGAGCGCATGCTGCTCGAGCTCGCGGATCACGGTCATGATGCGGCGGTTCTCGAACCACGCCTGATCGTCGAGGTAGCGGCGCAGCTGCTCGGACAGCCGGGCCACCGTGCGCTGCGTGACCTCGCCGGCGCTGAGCCAATCGTAGTGGATGCGCTTCAGGCGCGGATCCGGAGCGAGCGACGCCACCGGCTCGAGGTCGAAGACGCGCTCGAGCAGCGTGCCGAGCTCCTCCTGCCGCGACGGGGACATCAGGAAATCCCAGAACGCGTGAAAGCTTCGGCCCTGGTCGGACGAGGCGATCGCGTCGTGCTCGCTGAAGATCTCTTCGAGCACCTCGCCCTTGCCGCCCTCGGCGCTCGTGATCCGCTCGCGCACTTGCCGGTCGAGCTCGCGAAAGTTGTGCTCGACCTGGCGAAAGTCGGCGAGGAGCGCCCGGGCCGTGTCCGCGGCCTGCATGAAGCGCTCGCGAACCTGCGTCGGCTCGAGAAGCTCGAGGCTGCCCGCGCGGATGCGCTCGATCTCGGCGTCGAGCAGCGACCGGCGGCGCTCGAGCTCCGCGATCCTCGCCTCCGGGTCGGTCTCGCTGCCTTCGACGATCTGGCGCAGCAGATCGAACACCACCTTGAGCCGCGACTCCGCGCCGACGAAGGCCCGCTGCTCGAGCCCCGCGAGCCAGTGGATCGCGCGCTCGGCCGCGGGCGTCAGGTCGTAATGCGGCTCGTCGGAGTCGGGCGGATAGTAGCGGCGCAGCCACCCGTGCGCGTTGTCCGCCCACTCGGCCAGGTACTCTCGCGCGGCGCGCGCCGGCGCCTGCTCGCCGAGCCGCTCGCGCAGGTGATGGAGGTAGTCGTCGAGCTGCGAGGCCGCTTCCTGCTCCGCGAGCGCGCGCACGTTCGGGCGCACGAACGCGCGGTGCAGGAAACCGATCACGAGCGGCGCGAGGTCCGCGGCGAGGAGGCGCCAGGCGGGGTGGTTGCGGCGGAGATTGACGAGGAAGTCGTAGTCCATCGGGCCTCACCGGCACCGGCGCTCAACGTCGAACGGAGGATTGGAGGTGGATTCTGGACGCGCGGCGGTTGACCTGCAAACACCAGAACGAGCGCCGCGAAAATGCTGCTTGGCGGATCTCCCGGCAGCCGACGCCGAGCGCGTCACGCGCGGCCCCGCTGCGCGACAAGAAGTGACGGGCAGTCCCGCCCGACGGCTATCGAGAATTGCAACGGACAAGGCGGAAACGTCTATTCGCCGCCGACACCACCCGTGCTCAGATTCGTGCCGACAGCGCGGCAGTGTAGACTAGCTTCGAGGAGACAGCGTGGCGATGGCGTCGGAGATGCGGCTATGGAAGCTCGGATCGCAAGACTCGAGTCCGATGTCGGACACATCCGTTCGGACATTTCCGAGATGAAGGCCGATATCCGGTCGCTGCGCGACAAAGTGGACGCGACAAGCACAAAGCTGTCGGAGAAAATCGAGGCATCCACCGCATCCCTGAATGCCAGAATCGACGGCGTAAAGGACTCTCTTGCCTCGGCGAAGCTTTGGGCGCTCGTCCTCTATATCGCGCTCGCCGGCAGCCTGTTCGCGACGCTCGCGCGCGGTTTCGGTTGGATCTAGCTATCGCAGCCGATCCCGGGCGGCCTTCTACGGAGCCGTCGACCAAACATCTCGGCGGCCACCGCCACCGCGGGCGGAGGCCGCCGACGTCAGTGGATCAGTGCGCGACGTGCGCCGTCTCCACCGGCCCTATCTCCACGTTCGCAGCCGCCCCACCCCCGCGCCGCTGCAGGAACGGATCGATCCCCTTGAACACCTCGATGTCGTGAATCCCATAGGGCTTCTTCAACGACTCGCTCATATAGAAATCCGGCTCGTACACGATGTCCTTCCACATGTACCACTCCGGCTTCTCGATCTCCTCGTACTCGATCACGAGCATCGATCCGCCCATATCCGCACCGTTGTTCGTCGTATGGTGCTCGATGTGGTCATGCGTGACCCAGATCCCCGGATTGTCCATCCGCATGATCACGTCGTAGCGCTCGCCGGGCTGGATCGCGAGCACGTCGACCGCGTACGGCGTCTCGAGCGGCAGGCCGTCCTTATGCGTCACGAGCGCGTCGTGGCCGTGCGGATGAAACGACACGGGGATCGTCGGCGCGTAGAGCCTGAGCCTCAGCACGTCGCCCTTCTTCACGCGCAGCGGCTGGTTCATCGGATGCGATTTGCCGTTGATCGAGAAGTAGTTGATGATCTCGCCGGGCTTGCCACCGGTCCCGTACTCGTTGGCGACCTCGGAGTTCCAGCCCGAGAACATCGCGATCGCGTCGACCGTGACCTCCTTCTCGAGCTCCGTCGGATTCTTCGGATCGACGATGAGCGGCCCCCACATGCCGCGCAGACCCACGTGCTCCGCGACGTTGACGTGGCAGTGATACCAAAGGCTGCCCGGCTTCTCCGCCACGAACCGATACGTGTAGCTCTCGCCCGGCTCGATCGGCTTCTGCGTGACGTTGGGCACGCCGTCCGACTGCCACGTGCCCCGCTGATACTGACCGTGCCAATGAATCGTATGATTCATCGTGGTCAGGTTGTGCACGGTGACCTCGAGCTCGTCGCCTTCGCGCACGTGGATCAGCGGCCCCGGGACCTGTCCGTTGAATGCCCAGACCTTCGTCGTGAAGCCCGGCGCGACCTCGAGATCGACTTCCTCGATCGTCATCTCGAACTTGTGCAGCTCGCCGGCCTCGACGGAGGCGCACACACCGAGCAGCGCCAGCGCGGCCGCAACGTTCCTTCGCAGCATCGATACCCTCCTCATTGCTTCCCGCAGCAGAGCTCGCGCAGGTACGCGACGAGATCGTGAATGTCGGATTCGTCGAGGTTCTCGCCCCATGCGGGCATCAGCACGGACTTGTTCACCGCCTTGCCGCCGCCCTGGATAGCCTTGAAGAGATCCGCGTCGGTGCGTGCGGACATTTCGCCGCGATCGGTGTGATTGCGCGGCAGCACGGCCATGTCGCGCGTATTGACGCCGCGGCCGTTGCCCTGGAGCCCATGACATTGCGTGCAGTAGACCTTGTAGAGCGCCTCGCCGTGGCGCGGGTCGCCGTCGGCGAGCGAGCTGCCCGTAATGCTCGCGAGAGAGCCGCCGAGAACGGCGAGCAGGAGTCGCTTCATGATCTTTCCTCCGATGAGACGCCGTCGTGCTTGGACGATCGGGATCCACGACCGCGGTCACTGTCCGGCTTCCGACACCGCCTTCAGATAGTCCGCAAGCTTCTTGACCTCTTCCGCCGGCAGCCCCGCCTTCGGCATGATCGAGTGCGGATCGAAAGCAATCGGATCCGCGATGTAGGCCGCGATGTACCCGGGCTGCAGTCGCTCCCACGCGGTGTAAAGCTCGGGCCCTGAGACGCCGCCGTAGTCGGGCGCGTCGCGATGACAGCTGTCGCAACCCTTGAACTTGCTGAAGTTCATCTGCCCGATCCGCATCGCGATCGTGCCGGGCTCGTAGCCTTGCGCCGCGATCAGCTCGTCGAACGGGCGAAGCGTCATCAGGTACTTCGCGGCGGATTCGGCATCGGCCGCCGACAGCGCCGGATGCTCGGGCAGCGACGCCTCGTCGATGACATCTCCTTCGGGCGTGCTGATCGCGTGCGCGGGCGCGAACACGCCGCCCGGCCAGATGCGCTCGGGGCGCTGTAGCCACTGCACGAGCCACTCCTCGCGGTACTTGTTGCCGGCATAGAAGAGCGGCGGTCCCTTCCGCCCGGCACGCTCGGAGATGCCGAGCGCGTCGTAGTCGGGCCGCGTCAGCGCATGGCACTCCGCGCATCGCGATTCGACGAGCGATGCGTCCGCGAAAGCCGCAACCGGCAAGCTCAGGGCGAGTCCCGCCAGCAGCCCCAGGGAACGTATGGATTTCATGGCGCCCTCCCCGATCGCGCTCAGCGCAGGATGAGCTGGTCGCCGCGGCCCTTCTTCGCGTCGGCGCCCTCGTAGTTCATCAGCACCGTGATGCCGCCGTGCATCGCGTGCTTCATCCGGTGATCGACGAGCGCGTTGTTCGACGCGCGGCCTTCGGGGCTCACGATGTCGAGGACGACGCCGTGAGCCGGCGGGACCTCGACGGTTTGCATCCCGTACAGAACGTTCTTCGGATGGCCGTTCTCCCAGACCCGGTCCCAGATGCCGGCGATCGGGTGGAACGCCGCGGACTCGTTGATCATGGCGTTCACGAAATAGATCCGGACGCGCTCGCCGGGCTCGGACTCGAGCGTCAGGCTCGCGTTCGGATCGTGGACGGGGTCGTAGTGGAACACCTTGCCGTTCACGAGGACGCCCTTCCAGCCGTGCCCCTGGGTGATGTCCTCGGCGGAGGTCCCCGCCTCGAACAGGTCGCCGTGGACGATCACGTACTCGCGGTCCGGTTTCGGATATTCCGAGGTGTATCCCTCCTTCGGGTCGACGATGATCACGCCGTACATGCCGCGCGAGATGTGCTCGGCCATCGCATCCGCGCCGCAGTGGTAGATGAAGACGCCGGGATACTCGGCCTTGAAGGTGAACTTCTTGACGTCGCCCGGCTTGATTGCCTCGAACTCGTCGAGCACGTCGGCGCGCGCGGCATGAAAGTCCATGGAGTGACTCTGCTGGTTGCCCGCATCGTTGATGAGCGTGAAGTCGACCGTGTCGCCCTCGGTCACGCGGACGAGCGGTCCGGGGATCGTGCCGCCGTACGTCCACATCGGATGGGTCGTGCCGGCGTTGTCGATCACGAGGTCGAGCTCTTTCACGCGGATCTCGACCTCGACGGTTCCGGCGATGACGGGCGCAGCGGCGAGCGTGACAGCCGCGGCAACGATGGACGATAGCGCTTTCTGCATGAACGGGATCCTCTTTGCCGGTGACGCCGTTCTCCCTTATCAAGCTTCGTGCCATAACATAAACAGTTGAATGTGCGAGCTATTTTTCGAGCGGTTGTCATGCTGACAACGGCCGCACCGTAGTCCTCTGGACGACGTAGTGTCCGAATGACAGCGACGCACGACTTCAGCCGCCTCGCCGGCATCGTCATGGACCTGACAGAGGCGATGCCCCGGGAGCGGCGCTACGAGCGCCTGCTCGACGCGTTTCGCGCGAGCTTCCCGTGCGACGCGATCGCGCTGCTCGAGCTCGACGGCGGGGTGCTCGTTCCGCGCGCGGTGCAGGGTTTCAGCCGAGACACGCTCGGCCGCCGTTTCGTCGTGACGGAGCATCCGCGGCTCGCGCAGCTGCTGCACAGCCGCTCACCGGTTCGCTTTCCGGCCGACTCGGCGCTCCCCGATCCCTACGACGGGCTCGTCGAGAACGCGCACGGTCACCTCTACGTTCACGACTGCATGGGCGTCGCCTTGTATGTCGAAGGCAAGCCGTGGGGCGTGCTGACGCTCGACGCGTTGACGCCAGGCCAGTTCGATGCGATCGACGGCGACGTCTTCGATGCGTTCGCGGCCGTCGCCGCGGCAACGGTTCGTGCGGCCGAGTGGATCCAGAGCCTCGAGCAACAGCTCGAGCGGCACCACCGGGTCAACCTTTGGGGCCTGCACGAGGGCGCGCCGGACGAGCTGATCGGCGAGAGCGAGCCGATGCTGCGGCTGCAGCGCGAGGCGCGCACGGTTGCGCCCTCCGATCTACCGGTGCTGATCCTCGGCGAAACCGGCGTCGGCAAGGAGCTCGTCGCGAGGCTGATTCACCATCACTCGTCGCGCGCGCAGGAGCCGATGGTGCATCTGAACTGCGCGGCGCTGCCCGAGTCGCTTGCAGAGAGCGAGCTCTTCGGGCACGTACGCGGCGCGTTCTCCGGGGCGACGGACGACAGAATCGGGAAATTCGAGCTTGCGCACGAGGGCACGCTCTTCCTCGACGAGGTCGGCGAGCTGCCGCTCGCCGTGCAGGCGAAGCTCCTTCGCGCATTGCAGAGCGGCGAAATCCAGCGACTCGGCTGCGACCGCGGGCGGCGCGTCGACGTGCGCCTGATCGCGGCGACGAACCGCGACCTCAAGGAGGAAGTGCTTGCCGGGCGCTTCCGATTGGACCTCTACCATCGGCTCAGCGTCTATCCGCTGCTCGTGCCGCCGCTGCGCGAGCGCGGCGACGACGTGCTTCTTCTCGCCGGCTACTTTCTCGAGCGCCACCAACGCCGGCTCGGCCTGCGCGGCGTGCGGCTGGGTGCCGCGGCGCGCCGATGGCTTCGGCGCTATCCGTGGCCGGGCAACGTTCGGGAGCTCGAGCACGCGCTGTCGCGCGCGATCGTCCGCGCGCTTGCGGACGGACACCCACGCGAACATCTGCTCGAGCTCGCACCGAAGCATCTAGGCGCAGACGGCGTCGACGACGTGCCGGCCGCGAGCACACGCGAGCCCGACGTCACACTGCCGCAACGCATGACAACGATGCGCGAGGCCGTGGACGACTTCCGGCGTCAGCTGATCGAGGACCGGCTCGCGACGTACGACGGGAACTGCGCCGCGGCCGCCCGCTCGCTCGGGCTCGACCGCGGGAACTTTCACCGGCTGATGAAGAAGCTCGGGTTGCGCAGTTGAGCCCGCCCGAGCTCCCGCCCGACGCTCACCGCGGCCTGCCCCGACGCTAATCTCGTCCCTCACTCCACGCCTTCGTAGTCGATGCGAAACAGCGCCCCGAGATTGATGCTGCCGTGGTTCTCCGGCAGCTGCGGATCGTCGCTGCCCGGCGCGCCGGGATCCAACCCCGAGGCGGTGTCATCGGGCGGAAACAGAACCAACGTCTCGAGGAAGTCGACGATCTTGTCCTGATCATCGGGATCGAGCGCGACGTACGCGGCGGTGACCGGCGCGGCCTCGCCGCCGTGACGACGAATGACCGCGTCGAGCGTCACGCTTCGACCGTCGTGGCCGTACGGCGCGCTCGTGCCTACCCCCCACAATGGCTCCGTCACATGCTCTTTGATCCGCGAGCCGTCGTAGTCGCGTTCCTCGAAGGCCGGCCCGAGATCATGGCGCTTGAGGTCCGTGAAGACGTTCTCGACGGCGAACGGGCCGCCGATCGGCAGGAGCTGCGGGTACGCGTCGCCGTCGTCGACTTCGGCGAACAATGGATAGACTTCCGCAAAGAGCTCGTTGAAGACGCCTTGCTCGGGGTCGTACACCGTCTCGATGTCGGCGACGCGGCGGTCGTGCTCGATCTCGAGCGTGCGAACGTGGCAGGACGTGCAGCCGATCGACTCCATCAACGCAAGACCTTCCGCGGTGCGAGGCGTTTGCCGATAGAGCGCCGGCTTCAGGTAGTTCACCAGGTAGAACTCCAGGTAGTCGACGACCGCGGGATCGATCTCGCCCGGCACGCCGTCGGCGTCGGGATCCTCGCTCGCATCGCACGCGGGTGGGCGCTTGAACGTATCGGCCGTCGGATCGAAGCGGAACCCGGCCGCGCTCTCGACGCTTTGAGGCTCCCGCGGATCCGTCGCCGCGCAAAGGATCGGGTCCCAGGCCTGCAGGCCCATCTCGTCGTTCAGCGCGCCGATGACGAACTCGCGGATGGAGGCGACCCCGCCATGATGGAAGAACGGCCGGACACGCAAGTCCGCATCGACTCCGCGCACGCCTGACGTGTCCACCTCGCCGTTCGCGAAGACGGTGATGCTGCCGAAGTCGATGCCTTTGCTCACGAGGGCCTTCGTCACGCTCCGACCGCGCCCGCCACGCGGCGGTCTGCCGGCTCCGCGAGCCTCCCGCAATGCCTGCTCGCGAATCGCGCGCAGGTCCGCAGTCATTTCGTCCGCGAGTATCTCGATCAAGCCGAGACCGAACAGGTGCGGCGCATCGCGGCTGTCCGGAAATGTGCTCACGTCGCCGCCGTGACCCGCCGAGCCGCGCGGCCGACCATGGCAGGCCGCGCAGCTGTCCGCAAGCCCTGCGCCGAGCGCGCGCGTAGTCGTGATGTCGCCGGAGCCGTCCCCATTCACGCGCGGACCCACGCCTTCCGCAATGCTGAACTTGCGCTGGAAGAGCTGCCGGCCGCGGCGAATCGCGCGGGCAGGATCGCGCTTGATCAAGTAGGTCGAGGACCCGGCGGTTGCGGCGTCGCCCTGCCCGGCGCCGATCTGAGCGCGCAGCGGCTTCACGATGCAGCCGCCTGGCGCCGAGACATTCAAGATCTGATTTACGAGCTCGCAATCCGGGAGCTGGGCACTGACGGTTGGCGGCAGCAATGGTGAGGCGCAGGCAAACGTAGTAAACGTAACGATCATCGCAGTCCGGCCGTGATGACGGATGCGCATGGTGACCCCCCGTGTTTCTTGTACGATTCGGCAGGGAGTGCACAGACGGCGGGAAAAGTGATTCGTGCGCGCATCGGTCTTTTCGTGCCGACTTGCAGCCCCGCCTTCTAGATTCCTGCCAGACCGGTGGCTTTGCGTCCCCGCCTCGCGGCGGGTTTGCCCTTTTTCAGCACGATCGAACGTACACGCGACTTCTTCGCATCTCAAACTGTCTTCGAAGTCCGACGGTCCATCGTTTGAGGTGTCGGCGCTTCGCGCCGGCTCATTAACGCAAGGCCGCGACGGCGAATAGCCGAACACCGACGTAGATCGCCGCCCATAGAGTCAGACGCTCGATAGCCAGACCGCGAAGACGATCCGTCACTTCCTAAAACAGATGTCTCGCTCTGAATAGCTTCGCGCCAATCCATGGCTGCAACGGCTATCGCAAGTCGCTCCCCGTGCCCCGCCGCGCGCCGCGGCGAGCACGACCCACATCAGGCAACAGCCTTCTTGACGAGCTCCCGAACTGTTGCTTCCGTCCTAGCATCCATCCCCGTGAGCGTCCAAGCTACAGGGTGCATATGGGCACCCTCCTCGCGAGCAGGGTTCACGACTTCACCGAAGCCGAACGCGAGAAAGTCTTTGTCCGGCTTGATATAGCAGACGTCCTTGCCGTCCTTGACGTAGAACGCCAATCCCCAGCGCACGATAGGCTGTAGAGCCGGCGCGCTCTCCCGGATGATGCTATGCAGGCGCTCCGCGATCTCTCGATACGGAGCAGGCGCTTCGCGGAGCTTGGCGAGTACGACCTCATCGCCTTTCTTCGTGAACATGTCTCGAACCTCCTTGAACGTCGCCTGGCAGTCGTCCTGCGGTCGTCCCTTCCATTCACGGCACCTGCACGAAGCCGTCCACTGACGACCAACAGGGGCCGCCCTAGTCTACAGACCATGGGCCGAGGCAGCATGCCGCTCTTGAGTCACACCACGCTGTCACCGAAGATTCACTTACGACGCGATCGCGCCTGAACATTTTCCGGGAGACAAAACAATGGAATCAAAAGTCCAAAAGCTCGTCGACGACTTCGAGGAAGGCCGCCTGTCCCGACGCGATCTCGTGAAGGCGCTGACGGCGCTCGCGGCGGCCGGCACCGCGACGAGCGCCAAGGCCCAGGAGACCCCGTTCGTCTCGACGGCGATCGATCACATCAGCATCCAAGTGGAGGCGCTTGCGCCGTCGATCGAGTTCTATCAGACGATCTTCGGGCTCTCCATCCTGAATCAGGACGTGGAGAACAAGATCGTGCGGATGGGTCCGACGGGCGGAAGGGTCATCGTCTCGCTGCACGAGAAGGCGCCGACAGGCATCGTCGATCACTACGCGATCGCGATCCGCAACTTCGACCAGCAGCAGGTCACGCGGGCGCTCGCCGCACACGGGCTCGAGGCCCAGCAGAATCTCGACTACGGATTCTACGTGCGGGATCCGGCCGGCATCCCGGTGCAGATCGTCGGGTCGAGGTAACGCGCGCTTCGCGCTGGAGGCCGTCACGTCGGAGAGGGATTCGACGCCTACCTCCCTCTCCCTCGAACTACCGTGCCGTACTCCAAGGACGCATCCCAGTCTCCACGCCCTTGCGGCGTCAGATCGAGGACGTTCCAGACCGGGCTGTACTCGTCGATGCCGCGAGTATCGATGTCGTCGGCGAGGCGCGGATGAACACTGTAGAAGTGCCTCACGGTGCCGTCATCGTCCATCGTGAAAACAGAGATCGTCGAGTCCTGATTGCCGGCCTCGTCTTCGCTGCCCAGATCGTACTTGAACGTGCTGTCGCCGCCGCTCAGAAGTCGCAGGTTGCGCCAGCCCCTGTTGCGGGCGTGCGCGCGAAGCGTCGGCACATCGGCCGCAGCGACGACCGCGAGGTCGACGTTTTGCGCGAGGTGATGCGCGACGCCGTTCAGGCCGTCGACCCAGCACGTGCACATCGGACAAGGCGTGGTTTGCCGCTTGCCGTACATCATCTGATACACGATCAGCGGACGATCTCGCGACGTGAAGAGCTCGCTCAACCGAACGGTCCTGACGGGAGCGTCGCCCGCATCGAGGGACGCCGGACCTTCGAGGAGCTCGTAGTCCTGCAACGTCGCGCCCGGCGGCAATTGCCGGCGGAGCTTCGCCACTGTCTCCCGCATATTCATCAACTCGATCTCAGCGAGACGCAGTTCCTCGCGCCTCCTCAAATACTCTGACGACTCGTTATGAAGGTTCGTCTGTCGATACGTTCCGTCGACTGTTTCGTGCGCCACGGCAGCACCTCCTTGTAGCGCGTTGCGCTCGGTGGTCCGAAATGAGATACCGGATCAGCGAATCGAGCGCTTGGACGCTGCGCAGGTGCAAGGACCATGCCCGAGCCTCGCCCCGGTGCGCAGGGCCGAGGGTCCCCGAGTGGCGATCGAGAGCGCGGCGCGGAATTTGCACCGACCGAGATCCTTCCCGCTCCCTTCGTCCTACCGTTCACCCTGCGTGCTGCGGAGAGAGAAATGGCAAACACGAATCTCACGACCTGCCTCTGGTTCGACAAAGGCGAAGCCCGCAAAGCCGCCGAGTTCTACGCCTCGGTTTTCCCGGACTCCAAGGTGGGCGCACGCCACACGGCGCCGTCCGATTTCCCCGGCGGCGAAGAAGGCGAGGAGCTGACCGTCGAGTTCACGCTGCTCGGCCAGCGATTCGTCGGACTGAACGGCGGCCCGAACTTCAAGGCTAACGAGGCCGTCAGCTTCATGGTCGTCACTGAGAACCAGGAAGAAACCGATCGCTACTGGGACGCGATCACGAAGAACGGCGGCGAGGAAAGCGCCTGCGGCTGGTGCAAGGACAAGTGGGGCTTCTCGTGGCAGATCACTCCGCGCGTCCTGCTCGACGCGATGAGCAGTCCCGATCGTGAAGCGGCCAGACGCGCTTTCGAGGCGATGATGCCGATGCGGAAGATCGATATCGCGACGATCGAAGCGGCGCTCAAAGGCGAGACGGTTCGCAGCTAGAACCGAGCGTTGCACGGGCCTCAGGCGCCCTGAGCATTGGCGAGCGCCGGGCGTGAGGCGGGAACGCTGATCCGCACGGTGCACCGACGGCCGTCGCACGGTCCGGCGGCATCACCGCCAACCGAGCTCCGGCGCGACGTACTTCAATATGCTCTCGATGACGTGCGCGTTGTACTCGACGCCGAGCTGGTTCGGCACCGTGAGCAACAATGTGTCGGCCGCCGCGATCGCCTCGTCCTTCGCGAGCTCCTTCACGAGCACGTCCGGCTCGGCGGCGTACGAGCGGCCGAAGATCGCGCGGGTATTGGGGTCGATGTAGCCGATCGTGTCCTGATCGTTGTTTCTGCCGCCGAAATACATTCGGTCGCGATCGTCGACGAGCGCGAAGATGCTGCGGCTCACGGAGACGCGCGGCTCGCGCTCGTGCCCGGCTTCCTTCCACGCTTCGCGATAGGCTTCGATCTGCTTGCGCTGCTGCACGTGCAGCGGCTCGCCGGTCTCGTCGGTCTTGAGCGTCGAGCTCTGGAGGTTCATGCCGAGCTTCGCGGCCCACCTCGCGGTGTCGTTCGTGCTGGAGCCCCACCAGATCCGGTCGCGGAGTCCCTCCGAATGCGGCTCGATTCGAAGGAGCCCGGGCGGATTCGGGAACATCGGCCGCGGGTTCGGCTGCGCGAAGCCTTCGCCCTTCAGCACCTCGAGGAAGATCTCGGCACGCCGCCGTGCCATGTCCGCGTCGGTCTCGCCTTCTTGCGGCGCGTAGCCGAAGTAACGCCAGCCGTCGATGACTTGCTCCGGCGACCCGCGGCTGATGCCGAGCTGGAGCCGCCCGCCCGAGATGAGATCCGCCGCGCCGGCTTCCTCCGCCATGTACAGCGGGTTCTCGTAGCGCATGTCGATGACGGCCGTGCCGATCTCGATTCTTTTCGTTCTCGCAGCGACGGCCGAGAGCAACGGGAACGGCGAGCCGAGCTGGCGCGCAAAGTGGTGCACCCTGAAGTACGCGCCGTCCGCTCCGAGCTCCTCGGCCGCGACCGCGAGCTCGATCGACTGGAGAAGCGAGTCGGACGCCGAGCGCACTTGCGAGTGCGGCGAAGGCGTCCAATGCCCGAACGACAGGAATCCGATCTTCTTCACCGCTCGTCCTTCCCTTATACGAGTATCTTAGACCGATGGACGTCCGGTCGCACCGGCCGAACGGAGTCGCGTCGATCTGCACGTCGCTCACCGTCGCGACGTGATGTCGGCTCGATCACTTCGTACAGCGCAAGCATCGACGCCGAAATTGTGTGCGTCTGAGCCCTTTGTAGCCTCGTCAACGAACAGCGCTCACAAACGAGTCGAGACACGCACTGTCGCCATTCCGGGACAGGTACGTTTACCTAGGCTACTCATGTAGATTGTCTCGCGCAGTCCGTCCAGCGCCGGGCTGCAACTAAGAGGGGCACATAAAGAGAGCACATCCGCCGCGGGGCGGAGAAGCAAAGCCACCGGTCTCTGGGTACGGGACCTAGACAGCAGATCGACGCACCGTTTTTCGCGTCGCTCCATCGTGGGCGACGCCGACGGAAAGCTTCGCCTGCTGATTCCCGGCTCCGGCTCACCTTCGGGCCGATGGGTGCGCCCGATGCGCTCGAGCCAAGGCATGGGGGTCATAAGAAATGGGGATCAGCGCTTCGAGAGCGAAGCTCTCACTCGTCGCGTGCGCGTGTCTTTTGCTCGCCGCATGCGGCGGTGACGACGATTCGAGCACCATCGCGAACGACAACGGCACACCACCTGTCAGTGAAAGTCCGCCGCCGACGTCGCAACCGGGCACAGGAGGTGGACCGGTAGCCGGTGCGCCGGGCAATTCCGGCACCGACGATTCATCAAGTGATCCGACACCCGGAACGCCGGACGACTCGGCCGACACACCTCGAGACGACGGCACCGAGGCACCGACTGACGGAACGGACGGAGCGCCAACGAATCCGAGCGGCGAGTCGCCGTCCGGTCCAGACGGCAGCAATACGCCCGATCCGACCGACGGTGCGCCGTCCGGCTCGACCGATACGCCGTCCGACCCGACCGACGGAAACTCCGACGACGAACCCTCGGCGCCAACCGACGAGCCCCCGTCCGACGAGAGCCCCGCGGACCAGACGGACGAGAACGAGCCGCCGTCCGTGCCGAATTCACCGCCGACGATCAGCGGCACGCCGCCGACGACCGTGCTCGAGGAGACGCCCTACCTGTTCGTCCCGAGCGCGAGCGACGCGGACGGCGACATCCTGCACTTCAGCATCGCGAACCTGCCGCGTTGGGCGGCATTCGATACGACGACGGGCCGTCTCGAAGGCACGCCGTCGTCTGCGGACGTCGGCACATACGAAGATGTCCGAATCTCGGTGACCGACGGCGCCGACGACGCGCACCTTCGACCGTTCAGCATCATGGTCACGCCGGTCGCGAACGGTGCCGTCGAGCTGAGCTGGACCGCCCCTACCGAGAATGTCGACGGCTCGCCGCTGACCGATCTCGCCGGATACAAGATCTACTGGGGCACGCAACCCGGCGATTACCCCAACTCGGTGACGATCGACAATCCCGGGATCGTCACGTACGTCGTCGAGGATCTCGTTCCCGGCACTTACTATTTTGTTGCAACGGCTTTCAATGCCGAAGGGGAAGAAAGCGACCCATCCGCGATGACGAGCGTGACCCTTCCCTGATCGCCGCCGCAGCCGCCCGGCGCGTCGCCTGGCTGTTGCCAACGACGCGCCGGCCCCGCATGATGGCGGCATCGACGGTTCGCGCCTCACGCTGGCGCGCGGGCCGCAACAAGAACAACAAGTCGAGGGGAGATCATGAGGCGGTGGATCCTCTGCGGCCTTTCCCTGACCGGTCTGCTGGCCGGCTGCGGCAGCTCGGACAGCGCCTCGCCCGCAGCGTCCGCATCGCCCTCAGGTTCCGCTCCAACCGCAGCATCCGCTACACCCGAAGGCCCCATCGCACCGAGATTCGCCGTCGATCCGCTGTGGCCGAAGCCGCTGCCGAACCACTGGCTCATCGGCTCGACGACCGGCATCACGGTCGACTCTCGTGATCACGTCTGGATCCTTCACCTCCCCTCGACGCTCGACAATCGAGAGGCGAAGGCAGGAGTCATCACGCCGCCCGGCGAGTGCTGCACTCCGGCGCCTCCGGTGCTCGAGTTCGATTCGGAAGGCAACCTCGTCGGCGCATGGGGCGGACCGGGTGACGGGTACGACTGGCCGACGCGGACTCACGGCATCGCGCTCGATCACATGGACAACGTGTGGATCGGCGGAAACGGTGACGACGACGCGCACATCGTCAAGTTCACGCGCTCGGGCGAGTTCGTGCAGCAATTCGGCAAACCGGGACAGAACGCCGGCAGCCACGACCCGGTGAACTTCGGCCGCGTCGCCAAGGTGTCGTTCGACATCGCCGCGAACGAGGCCTTCGTCGCGGACGGCTACCTGAACAAGCGCGTCGCCGTGATCGACATGACGACCGGCGCGATCAAACGCTACTGGGGCGCGTACGGCAACCCGCCCGACGACACGAATCTCGGCCCCTACGATCCCGAGGCGCCGCCGGCCCAGCAGTTTCGCAATCCCGTTCACTGCGCGGAGGTCAGCCAGGACGGCCTCGTCTACGTCTGCGACCGCGTGAACACGCGCATCCAGGTTTTCCGGAAGGACGGCACCTTCGTCGACGAGCTGCACATCGCTCCGCGGACGCGCGGCGCCGGCTCCGTGTGGGACATCGCGATCTCCCGCGATCCCGACCAGACGTTTCTCTTCGTCGCCGACGGCGGCAACGAGCGAGTCTGGATCGTCGAGCGCAAGACGTTGACGGTCCTCACGAGCTTCGGCGACGGCGGACGCCAGCCGGGGCAATTCTTCGGCGTGCACAGCATCGCGACCGACTCGCGCGGCAACGTGTACACGACGGAGACGTTCGAAGGAAAACGCGTGCAGAGGTTCGTGAACCTGGGGTTGGCGCCGGTCGAATCCGACTACCAGGGCGTGGTGTGGCCCGAAAGGTAGTCGGCTCAACCAACCGGCGTCATTAGAACGGCAAACGACCCTCGAAAGGGGGCAACACGATGCGAACGATGTTCTCGGGGCTCGCGGCAGCCACGCTCTGCGTCCTCGCAAGCGCCTCCTCCGCCCAAACCGGCCGACTCGTTCTCGACGAAGCGCCTCTCGATGAAGCCCGCGACTTCCCGCGGGAGCGTCTCGCTCGATACTTCGAGCAGATGAAGAGCGAGCAGATCGGCGTGATCCGGCTGCTCGAGGGCGGGCTCTACAACGTCAACATCCGCCACGTGGAGAACGCGACGCCCGACAACTACCGCACGGAGATCCACGAGGACACGATCGATGTGTGGGTGATCCAAGAGGGCTCCGGGACGCTCGTCACGGGCGGCGAGAGAATCGACGGCAAGCATCGAGGCGGCACGGAACGGCCGGTCAAAGTCGGCGACGTGATCTTCATCCCCGCCGGCATCCACCACGGCATGAAGGAGACGACGTCGATCACGTGGCTCAACATTCGCTTCCCCGAGCATCGCAACTGACACAATCGCGGAGAACCACCCATGAGCGACCGGTCATCCCGTCTCGGAGTGCTCGCCGCAGCCGCCCTCGCCTGCGGCTTCTCGTTGTCGGCGCACGCGCAGCGCGTCGACGACCCGGCACTGCGCGGAGCCATCGACATCCACGCGCACCTCGATCCCGACGGCTACGGCCCCGGCGGCAACGGACGTGCGTTCGACTCGCTCGAGCTCGCGCGTATGGCGAAGGAAGCGGGCATGCGCGGCTTCGTGATCAAGATGCACTACGATCAATCCGCCGACGACGCGTATCTCGTGCGCCAGCTCTACCCGGACCTGGAAGTGTTCGGCGGCATCGGCACGAACTTCGCGACCGGCGGCCTGAACCCTGCCGCGATCCGGCAGATGGCGGACGTGAAGGGCGGCTGGGGACGCATCGTCTGGATGCCGACGTGGGACGCCGAGCACTACGTGAAGAACCACGGCAACGACCGGCCCTTCATCTCGGTCGCGAAGGACGGTGAGCTCCTGCCCGAGGCGAGGGCCTTGATCGCAGCCGTCGCCGAGGTCTCGGGCAAGACGCGCGGCAGCAACGGATCGATCGCGATCGCGACCGGTCACAACGCGCCGGAGGAGGTTCTGCTGATCGTGAAAGAGGCGCGGAGCCACGGCTTGCCGGTCGTCGTGACGCATCCGCTGCTCGAGTCGGTCGGCATGAGCCTCGAGCAGATGCGGCAAGCGGTCGAGATGGGCGCCTATCTCGAGTTCGTGACGGCGTTCACTCGCCGCGAGGAAACGATTAGAGAGTACGTCGAAGCGATTCGCGCGATCGGCCCCGAGCATTGCATCGTCTCGAGTGACAAGGGCCAGGGCCGCGGCCCCGAGGGTCACGACGCGCCGGCGCAGTCCCACCCCGCCGGGCTCGCCGAGGCCGCGAAGATCCTGCGCGAGCACGGCTTCACCGAGGACGAGCTCGACTTGATGTTCAAGATCAATCCCGCACGCCTGCTCGGCCTGCCGGTGCTGTGAGCCGGCACGGATGCACGAGATGAACGGAAGGCGATCAACGCACAGGCTGCGCGCATCGAGCTCCGCGAGTCGGAGAAGCTGGGAGACGCGCGCTGGCGCCGGAGGCGCCGTCGTCGCGGTAGCAGGAGCCGTCGCCGTCGCGGGACTCGCGACCGCAGTCAGCGCTCAAACAGGCGGCGGCGCAGCGCTGCCATCACCGCTCGAGCAACTCGCGCGCCGCACGACGTCGACGATGAGCAATCCCTATCGGCTCGTCGAAGGCTGGCCGACGCTGCCCGAAGGCGTCGACTGGGGTGCGGCAATCGGCATCATTCCGGACGACACGGGCGGCACATGGATGCTGATGCGCTCGGAGCCGCCGATTCATTACATCGATGCATCAGGCAAGGTCACGAAGAGCTTCGGCGAAGGCCTCTTCGTGCAGGCCCACGGCTTCTGCATGGATCACGACGGCAACCTCTGGGCCGGCGACAGCGGGCCGTTCGCCGAGGATCCGTCGACGCGCGGCCGCGGCTTTCAGCTTCACAAGCTCTCGCAGGACGGCGAGCTCCTGCTCAGCCTCGGCAAGGCCGGCGTCTCGGCCGCGGGCACGGACACGTTCATCGGCCCGACGGCGTGTGCTGTCGCGCCGAACGGCGACATCATCGTCGCCGACGGGCATTGGCCGCGTCCCGCGAGCGCGCAGCAGGACGGCGACCGGCTCGTGCAGTTGAAGCCCGACGGCACGTTCGTGCGCGCGGTCGGGCGCTTGGGCGCAGGCCCCCGAGAGTTCATGGGACCGCACGCGCTCGCGTTCGACTCGCAGGGACGCCTCTTCGTCGCCGACCGCTCGAACAACCGCGTGCAGATCCTCGACGAGAACCTCGCGTTCGTCGACGAGTGGCGGCATTTCGGCCGGCCGAGCGGCATCGCGATCCTCGACGACGACACGCTGATCGTCTCGGACTCGGAGTCGACCTGGGCGATCGACGGTCCGCCGCAAGCGCCGGAAGGCGGCGGTCCCGTGCTGCGCAATCCCGGCTGGCAAACCGGCATCCGGATCGGCAGCGCGCGAGACGGCTCGCTGCGGCATTTCGTGCCGGGAACGCGGCCCGAGGGGCTCGCCGGCGACGAGCTCGGCAACCTCTTCGCGGGGCTTACGGGGCGCTGCAGCGCGAGCCCGTCCGGCGGCTGTCTGCAAAAGTGGGTGAGGATCGAACGATGAATGTGTGCTCGAAGAGCATTCGCGGCGTTGTGACCGCGGGCTCGAGCCTGACCGTGCTTGCGGCGATCTCGACGACGGCCTTCGGCCAGACGCCACCGCCCGCCGTCGATGTGCTCAAGGCCGACATCGAGGCCGTGATCGCAGCGCCAGACGGCGGCGCGGATCGTCAGATCAAGGTCGTCGACGTCGGCAAGCTCAACGTCGGCATCGGCGTTCTCGAGCAGGGCGCGCGGACGACGGCCCCCGGTGCGCCCGTCACCGGCATCTCGCATGCGCAGGTCACCGAGGTGTACTACGTGCTGTCCGGCGAAGGCGTGCTGATCACGGGCACCGAGGTCACGAACTCGCGGCCGCTCCCGGCCGATTCGGAGGTCGTGCGCGTGGCCGTCGGGCCGAGCGACTTCGGGACCTTCATCGACGGCGAGCGGCGGCGGGTATCCGCCGGCGACGTCGTCGTCATCCCCGCCGGCGTGCTGCACGGGTGGGTCGAGATTCCGGATCACGTGCGGTATCTCAGTATCCGCCCCGATCCGGATCGCGTGCTGCCGGCCGGGTACGTGCACCCCGCGATCGAGAAGCGTTGACGGACCGATCGCCCGGGCCGCGTGACTTCCCGTTTGGGCCCGTCGAGCTTGGTGCGCCGCCGTCGGACTCATTATTATCGGGTTTCTCGTCTGCTTGGGGGTTCGACATGAGATTCCGGCCCGTCGCCATCGGTGTTCTTGCAGCCACGCTGCCCTTCTCCGCGCCCGTCCTCGGCCATCACAGCCAGGCGATGTTCGACACGTCGCAAGAAATACTGATCGAAGGAACAGTGCACCGCTTCGACTGGAAGAACCCGCACATGTATCTGCTCGTCGAGACGATCGGTCCCGACGGCAAGCCGGCGATCGTCGAAGGCGAAGGTCTCGCGATCACGCAGGCGCTCGTCGACGGGCTGCGCCGCGAGGCGCTCGAGCCCGGCACGCCGGTCGTGATGCGCGCGAACCCGAATCGCGGCGGCTGGGGCAAGCAGGTGCGGATTCTGGACGTCACGACGGAGGACGGCGAGATCCATCCTTTTTATGCGGCAAACAACCGCAATCGCACGTTGACGCCGGCCGAAAGCCTCGAGGGTAAGTGGGCGCCGTCACGGCAGGCGCTCGGCGCCGCGTTCGGAGCGATGGGGCGCTTCCCGCTCACCGAGGAAGCACGAGCCGCGCGGACGCAGCTCGTTGCCGACGGGCTCTGCTTCGTCGAGCCGGTGCCGTTCCTCGCGGTGCTCGACGAGATGCGGTCGATCGACGTCGAAGAAGACAAGGTCATCCTGCACTTCGATAACTCGGGCGACCATGTGATTCGCACGGTGTATCTCAACGCGGAGCATCCGGCGGACGTGGAGCCGTCGAGGCACGGCCACTCGGTCGGCTGGTGGGAAGGCGACACGCTCGTGATCGACACGATCGCGTACGAGCCGAATCCCTCCGGCCTCGGCGGTGACGTGCCGTCGAGCGCGCAGAAGCACACGATCGAGCGCCTGACGCTGACGGAAGATCGCTTGCGGCTGCGCTACGAGATCACCGTCGAGGACCCGGTGTATCTCACGGCGACCGCCACGTTGACGCAGCAGTGGGATCATCGTCCGGACCTCGAGTTCTCGCCGCCGTCCGAGGCGTGCGACGACGAGGTCGCGGCGCGGTATCGGGATCACGTGCCGCAGCAATAAGCTTCGCGCAAGCTCCCGACGTCACCGCAAGAGCCCTGACGGCCTCCGTCAGGGCTCTTTGCTTTGGGAAACGATCCTCCGGACGCTGTTGAATCGGCGCGGCCCCGTTCGACTACTTGCAACAAGCGGTCGAAAACTACGGAGCTCACGATGCTGACACTCTACGCCTTCGGACGGGTCCACCCCGGCATGGTCGGCGAGGCACGCGACTTGCGCGCGCAATGGGCGCTCGAGGAAACCGGACTACCGTATCGCGTTCACGCCCTCGACTTCGTCGGCGGGGAGCTCGAAGGTCTCGAGTACGGCCGGCTCAGTTGCTTCCGTCAGGTGCCGGTGATCGACGACGATGGCTTCATCGTCGGTGAATCCGGCGCCGTCGTGCTCTATATCGCCGAGAAGGCGGGCAAGCTGATCCCCGCCGACTTCGCCGGACGCACGCGGGTCGTGCAATGGTGCTTCGCCGCGCTCGCTACGGTCGAGCGGCCGCTGTTCGAGATCCAGATGATCGACGGCGGCCTGGGCGGTGCGGGTGCAGACGAGCGGCGCGCAGCGCTCGTGAAGGAAGCCCACCGCCGAGCGCTCCCCGGCCTCGAGCGCCGGCTCGACGGCCGCGAATGGATCGCCTGCGACACGTTCACGGTCGCCGACATTCTCCTCGCGACCGTGCTGCGGCAGGTGCGGCACACCGATCTCCTCGAGCCCTATCCTCGGCTCAGGGCTTACTACGCGCGAGCGCTTGCGCGGCCGGCATGGCGACGGACGCTCGAGCTCTGCGCCGAGCGGCAGGGCACGGCCGTTGCGGACGTCGAATGACGAGCGCGCGAAGGGCCCCGCGCGGCGCAAAGGGCTCGTCCTCCGCCGCGATCCTCCCCGTAGCTTCGTTTATGATGGCCCCCAAAACGTGCCCGGGGGAGGGTCGAATGAAAACAACGATCGTTGGGTTGGCCGGACTCGTCGTCGCATCGCTCGCACTGCCCGCCTTCGCGCAGCGCGACGTGCCGATGCGAAACGGCATTCCTGTCGCGCCGGAAGGGCTCGTCATTCCGCCGCTGCCGACGGAGCCGGTCGTCTACGACACGGCCGAAGGTCAGAGGATCCGCGTGTCGGTCATCGCGCGCGGTCTCGAGCAGCCGTGGAGCATCGCGTTTCTGCCCGGCGGCGACATGCTCGTCACCGAGCGGGCCGGACGTCTGCGGCTGATTCGCGACGGCAAGCTGGTCGCGGAGCCCGTCGAGGGCCTGCCCGAGATCGTCGCGCGCGGCATCTCGGCCGGACTCTTCGACGTCGCGCTGCATCCCGACTTCGAGACCAACCGCTACGTGTATTTCACATACACGAAACCGGTCGACGACGGCACGCGTCTCGGCATCGCGCGCGGACGCTGGGACGGTAAGCGCCTCACCGACGTTGAGGACATCTTCGTGACGCGCGGCGGCGGATCGCGGCTCGCGTTTGGCCACGATGGCATGCTGTACGCGTCCGCGAGCGGCACGGTGCTGCGCCTCACGCCGGAGGGCAAGGTGCCACCCGACAATCCGTTCGTCGGCAAAGACAGCCATCCGCCCGAGGTCTTCACGTTTGGTCACCGCAGCACGATCGGCCTGGCCGTGCATCCCGTGACCGGCGAGATCTGGCAGAACGAGAACGGCCCGAACGGCGGCGACGAGATCAACGTGCTGAAGCCGGGTGCCGACTACGGTTGGCCGCGCGTCAGCCTGGGCCGCGACTACGAGGGACCGTGGCATTCGGAGCGATTCCAGGAGGACGGCGTCGAGGATCCGGTCGTCTACTGGATGCCGTCGATCGCCGTGTCCGGCATCGCGTTCTACACGGGCGACGCGTTGCCGCTGTGGAAGGGCGACGTGTTCGTCGGCAGCCTCAGGTTCGGTGAGATTCCGGGCACCGGCCACCTCGAGCGCATCGTGTTCAACATGGAGATGCAGGAGATGCGCCGCGAATGGCTGCTCGCCGACCTGCGCCAGCGCATCCGCGATGTCCGGATGGGCCCGGACGAGCTGCTCTACGTGCTGACCGGCGAGGACGACGGCGCGGTGCTCCGCATCGAGCCGGCCGACTGACCACGAAAATCGGGGTCAGAGCCCTTTTTCCAGGAAATTGGGGTCAGAGCCCTTTTCTCGGGAATCTGGGTCGGGGGAATTGGGGACAGGGCCCATTCTCGGAACTGGGGTCAGGCGGAAACAAACCGTTGGTTGGGATTACTGAGCCTTGTCGTGGGGTTGGAGTCAGAGAATCGGGCTCTGACCCTTATTTCTTGCCCGAGGCGGGGATTCGGGCTCTGACCCCGATTTTCTTGCGCCTCGGCTTCGAGACGAGCGCGTAACTCTCCGCGATCAGATCCTCGAGCATCGGCCAATTGATGCGCGGACGATCCATCCAGACGCCGATCCAGCCCTTGTGGCCGACGTAGGGAGGCACGAAGAAGCTCTCCGGATCGATCGTCATCAAGGCATCCTGCGTGCCGTCGCGCCCTTTCATCCACACCGAGGGCCGGCCTCCCGGGTAATTCCCCTTCGCCATCGCGAAAATCTTGTCACGCACACGCCACGTCGGATCGCCCCACGCGATCTTCTCGGTCGCATCCGGCAGCGCGAGACAGATCTTGCGGAGCCGCTCCAGGCGATCGGGACGCATCGTCAGCTCGTTCATCGCGCACACTTCCTCGCATGCTCGCGGCTTCGTTTACCATCCTACGCTTTCGCAAGCGACACCAGCACCCTATGAGCAACGCGCCTGAAGCCCTCTGGCACCCGAACGTCACGCTCGAGCACCTTCGCGAGCGTCTGCACAACACGATGCCGGAGCACGTCGGCATCGAGCTGATCGAGCTCGGCGCCGACCACCTGACGGCTTCGATGCCGGTCGATCATCGCACGTGCCAGCCGATGCGCATGCTGCACGGCGGCGCGTCGGTCGTGCTCGCCGAGACGATCGGCAGTCTCGCCGCGAACGCGGCGAATCACGACCCCACGCGGCACTTCGTCGGACAGGAGATCAACGCGAATCACCTCCGCCCGGTCCCGGAGGGATCGATCGTGACCGGCACCGCGCGACCGGTGCACATCGGCCGCTCGAGCCAGGTCTGGAACATCGAGATCCGGAACGACCGTGGTCAGCTCGTCTGCGTCTCGAGGTTGACGATGGCCGCGGTTCCGGCGACCCGCTGAGGCACGGCGCAAGTTGCGCCGCGCAGCGGTGAGAAGCTAGCCTGAACATCGTTCTCTACCGGTTCCGCCTCATGAACGTCGACGTGCGCCGCCGTCTGCGATGGATCGCGGCAGCGGTCATCGCGGCCGTCGCCGCCGCCCTCGCGATCGCAGCCTTTGTGCGCGGAACGCCCGATCCCGCACGCGGATCGGCGGCCGAGACGCTCGGCGTCTCGCCGTTCGAGCTGCTCGCCGCATCGGTCGAAGAGGATTTCCCGCAGCCGCCGCCGCGCTGGCCATTCGAGCTCACCGCCGACCACGGGGCGCACGACGCGTATCGCACCGAGTGGTGGTATCTGAGCGGCACCTTGAGCGGCGACGACGTGCCGACACTCGGCATGCAGTGGCTGCTGATGCGGATCGCGCTCCGCGCGGAACCCGGAACGAGCATCGAAGCTCGCGCCGAGCCCACGTCCATCGACGCGGACGCGCGCGCCGACGCCGAGCCTGCGTCCGCGTGGAGCACGTCGCAGATCTACGCGGGCCTCTTCTCGATTTCGGAGCCGACAGGCGACGGTCTGCGCACGAACGGCAAGCTCGGCCGCGGCGCCGTCGGCATCGCCGGCGCGGCCGCACCGCCGGTCCGCGTGTGGCTGAAGAGCTGGCGGCTCGCCGAGCTCGAGGCAAACTCGGAACAAAGCGGCGACGCGCCTGGCTTCTCGCTTCACCTCGACGCAGAAGGGCTCGAGCTCGACCTCGTGCTGCGCGACGCAAAACCGCCGATCACGGCCCGCGACGTCGCGGGCGGCGCACAGGCCGCGCCGTTCCAGTTCTACACGCTGCCGCGCCTCGATGCTCGCGGCACGCTCGTCGCCGACGGACGCCGACTCGACGTCGACGGCGCCCTCTCGCTCGAGCACGCGTGGGGCGAGCTGCCGCTGCCGGGCGGCCCCGTCGGCACCGACCGTTTCTCGCTCTATCTAAGCGACGGCAGCGAGCTGATCCTCGTGCGCACGCATCGCGAGCGCGCGGGCGGCGAACGCACGGCGTCGACGACGGGGCTGATAATCGACCCGCAGGGTACGGCCGTGGCGCTCGCCGACGACGACGTCACGCTCGAGCCGATCGATCACTGGACGAGCCCGCGCACCGGCACGCGCTATCCGATACGCTGGAGCCTGCGGGTTCCCGGCCGCGGCATCCAGATGACGTTGACGCCGATCGATCCGGATCAGGAAGGCGAAACGTGGCTGCCGTTCTGGGCAGGCCCGGTCCGGATCGACGGCACTGCTGCCGGCACCGGTTTCGTCCAGCTGAACGGATACGCGGAGCGATGAACGCATACCTCATGTCCTCGGCACGAAGGTCGATCGCGCACATGCCGGTCCCGCGCCTGCCGTGGCATGTCACGACTTTGTGCGCCACGGGCGCGCGCTGTCGCGCGATGCTCTCGATCGCAGCCGCCGCTCTACTGCTCCTCTCAGGCTGCTCCGGCCCCGACGACGCCGTCGTGAAAGCGGAGCCCGGCCCGATCCCGGCCGCGTCGCAGCGCCCCGGCGACCCCGAGATCGGCCGCGAAGTGATCGAGAGCGGCCGCTACATGACGTGCGGGATGCCTTACGCCGCGTGGCGGCGCGTCAGCGGCGCGCCGGGCGTCGGCGCCGGCGAGACCGGCGCGAGCGCCGATGCGTTGCCTTACTACATGAGCGTCTCCGAGGACGACCAGGGCGTCACGATCGCGAACGCGAACTGCCTGCTGTGTCACGGCGCGCTGTTCGACGGCGAGCCCGTGATCGGGCTCGGCGACGAGACGCTCGACTTCACGGACGACCCGACCGAGCTCGCGGACGCGATCGGCGCTTACGCGGTCGGGCCGCAGCAAGCCGCGGCGTGGCGCAAATGGGCCGATCGGATCGCGGCGATCGCGCCGTACATGATCACGGACACGGTCGGCGTGAATCCCGCGCCGAACCTGACGCTCGCGCTGATCGCGCACCGCGATCCGAAGACCCTCGCGTGGTTCGACGAGCCCAAGCTCGAGCCGCCGCCCGAGCGGCCGCTGCCGATCAGCGTCCCGCCGTGGTGGCGGATGGGCAAGAAGCACTCGATGTTCTACAACGGCATGGGCCGCGGCGATCACGCGCGCTTCATGATGATGAAGTCGCTCGTCTGCACGGACAGCGTCGACGAGGCCGAGCGGATCGACGAGATGTTCACGCACGTCCGCGCGTTCATCGCGTCGCTCGAGCCGCCCGAGTACCCGTACCCGATCGACGACGCGCTCGCCGCGCGCGGCGAGCCGATCTTCATCGAGCACTGCTCGTCTTGCCACGGCACTTATGGAGGCGACGGCGAGTATCCGAACAGGCTAGTGCCGCTCGACGTCGTCGGCACGGATCCGGCCTACGCGCGGCAGGCGTACGACGACTCGGATCGCTTCATGAGCTGGTTCAACCGCTCGTGGTACGGCGAGCTCGCCGAGGCGCGCCCGGCGTTAGGCTACGTCGCGCCGCCGCTCGACGGCGTGTGGATCACGGCGCCGTTCCTGCACAACGGCTCGGTGCCGACGATCGAGGCGCTGCTCGACAGCCGCAAGCGCCCGACGTACTGGATCCGCAGCTTCGATTCCCGCGACTACGATCCGGCCGCGCTCGGCTGGGCGTACCGCGAGCTCGACTACGGCAAGGCGACGGCGCCGAACGAGCAAGAGCGCAAGCGAATCTACGACACGACGCTCTACGGCTATTCGAACGCCGGCCACACGTTCGGCGACGAGCTGACGGACGACGAGCGCCGCGCGCTCATCGAGTACATCAAGACGCTGTGACGCGGAATCGCGTCCGGACTGCGCTCACTCCTCTTCCGCCGAGGCCGTCCACAGCGGCTCGCCGGTGTCGGCCCGGAGCATCGCCGATGCGTTCGCCGTGTTCGTGCCGTTTCGCGCGCGGAAGCCCTTTACCTTGATCGCGTCGCCGGGCTTCAGCGTCCGGCGCGACAGACCGCCGCGCGCGAGCGCGTTCACGCCGAGCAGCTCGACCGCCCACTGCGCCTTGCTGCCGTCGGCCTCCACGACTTCCATGTGCACCCACGTATGCGGGTTCGTCCACTCGATGTCGGTCACGGTGCCGGTGATCTCGACGGGCTGACCGATGTCGAACTCCGCCGAGAACGAATGATGGGCCTCCGCGCCGGCCCATGCGATGGCGAAAGCGAGCGCCGCGCTCGCAGACGTCAGCGTTTTGACAATTCTCATTCTGCGGACTCCCCTAGCACCGTTCCATGTCCCGCGGGCGCCAATAGTATACTGTCGCTGCATAGCAGGAATAACGATAAGGGCTCGAGCGGGGGAGCAGATGAAACGAGCAGCGGCAACACTTCTCTTGATCGCGGCGAGCATGCCGTTGCACGCGCAGTGGTTCGATTGGCGGTCTCCGCTCGTGCCGCGCACCGCAGACGGCCGTCCGGACCTGAACGCGCCGACGCCGAAGGCGGCCGACGGCCGGCCCGACCTGACCGGGATCTGGGTGCCGGCAGACGCGCGCGGCACGCTGTTCGACGAGTCGAAGATCCAACGCTGGGCGCTCGACACGATGGCCGAGCGAGAGCGGCGTTTCTTTACGGACGATCCACGCTTTCACTGCCTGCCGAGCGGGCCGAGCTCGTATCCGGCCGGCGCGTCGGTCGGCGGCACGCGCAGGATCGTGCAGCATCCCGAATTCATCGCCGTCCTGAACCCCGACATGACCTATCGCGAGATCTTCATGGACGGCCGCGAGCTCGAAGAGGAGCCGATCATTCCGACGTGGCTGGGGTACTCGGTCGGCCGCTGGGAAGGCGACACGCTCGTCGTCGAGAGCAACGGCTACAACGACAAGACGTGGCTGACGCGCGAGGGGCTGCCGCACACGGAGCAGCTCAAGATCACCGAGCGGTACACGCGGCTCGACTACGGTCACATGAAGCTCGAGATCACGTACGACGATCCCGGCACGTTCACGGAGCCCGTGCACGCGATCGTCGATCTCGTGCATCGGCCCGACGGCGCGATGCTCGAGGTGATTTGCAACGAGTCCGAGACGGGGCAACGTCACTACAGCGGGAACCTCGAGCAGGCCGAGCAGAAGGTCATCGAGATCCCGGAGGAAGTGCTGCGCAAGTATGTCGGCACGTATCGCGGCGTCTGGCTCGGCAACAGGATCACCGCCGTCGTGACGCTCGAGAACGGCGAGCTCTGGCTCGAGCGCACGCCGCGCTACTCCGATACCGGCGGCAATACGAATTCGGACAAGTCCCGGCTGATCCCGCAGTCCGAGAACGCGTTCGACAGCAGCTTCGGCCTCGGCTGGGTGTTCAACATGAACGAGGACGGCGAGGTCGTGAGCGTGTCGGAGGTGCACGTGTCCGGGGCGTGGGCGTTCCCGCGCGTCGAATAACGCTGCGGTCGGGTCCCGCACGACCACCCGTCGCGCGGCGATCGAGCGATAACGCGGCGGCCGTACCGCAGCCGCATCGCGCCGCATGTACGCCACCCGCATGGTTCCGCCGCTCCACGCCCACGCCGCATAGCACCCCCGCATACGCCACTGCATAGCTCGCGCGGACATCGGCAACGATGCCGTTAGGCCCACGCCTGCACGGTTGGTACCCTACCTCTCGTGCTCGATACGATCCTCTCGGTGTCGCGCGGGCTCGCGGTCGTCGCCGCCGCGCTCGCGATCACCGGCTGCGGCGGCGAGCCGCCGGCCGGGGACGCACGCGAGCGGACGATCGTCTTCAAGCACTTCAGGCTGTTCGGCGACCCCGCCCCGTTCGCCGCGCTGCTTCGCGAGTTCGAGACGCAGCATCCGGGCATCAGAGTCCGCGCCGAAACGCTACCCGCGGCGAGCGACGAGCAGCACCAGTTCTACGTGATCAATCTGCGCGGCGGCTCGAGCGATTTCGACGTGCTCGCGCTCGACGTGATCTGGGTCGCCGAGTTCGCGCGTGCCGGGTGGATCGCCGACGTCAGCGACCTGCTGGCGGCGGACGATCGCGACGCGCTGTTCTCGGCATCGCTCGATGCGGTGACTTATCGCGGACGGCAGTACGCCGTGCCGTGGTTCGTCGACGCCGGCCTTCTCTACTACCGTAAGGACCTGCTCGAGCGCCACGGCTTCGCGCCGCCGCAAACGTGGCCCGAGCTCGCCGATGCGGCCCGAACGATCGCGCAACGCGAGCCGGGCATGCACGGCTTCGTCTGGCAGGGCCGGCAGTACGAAGGCCTCGTCTGTAATGCCCTCGAGATGATCTGGAGCGCGGGCGGCGACGTGCTCGACGGCGACCGCGTCGTGCTCGAGAGCGCCGAGAGTCTGCGCGCGCTCGAGTTTCTGCAGTCGCTCGTTCCCGAAGGCGTGAGCCCCGCGCTCGTGACGACCGCGACGGAGGAGCCGTCGCGGCATATCTTCGGCAGCGGCCGCGCGGTCTTTCTGCGCAACTGGCCGTATGCGTGGACGCTGTTCGAGCGGCCCGACTCGCCGGTCCGCGGCAAAGTCGGCGTCGCGCCGCTGCCGCATTTCGAAGGGCACGAGTCCGCGGCCGCGCTCGGCGGCTGGAACCTCGCGATCAATGCTCGCTCGCGTGAACCCGAAGCGGCCGCGGCGTTCGTCCGCTTCATGGCGTCGCCCGCCGCGCAGCGCGCGCTGGCGCTCGCGTACGGCTACAACCCGGCGCAGCGGCCGCTCTATTCCGATCCCGAGCTGCTCGCGGCTCAGCCGCATCTCGAGGCGTTGCGCGACGCGCTCGACGCGGCGCGCTCGCGGCCGGTGACGCCGCGCTACGCGCAGCTCTCGCAGGTGCTGCAAAGCGCGTTCAGCGCGGTCGTGACCGGGCTCGAGTCTCCGCAGGATGCGCTCGCCGACGCGCAGCGGGAGGCCGAGCGCATCATGGCAGAGCCATGAGCGGGCTCCTCGAGCGCATCGGTGAGCGGCCCGCGGCGTTCCTCGCGCCGGCCGCGATCGTGCTCGCGGTCGTGACGTTCTTCCCGATCGTCTACGTGCTGTGGTTGAGCCTCACGCACTACTCGCTGATCGGCGACGAGCCGTCTTTCGCCGGCGTCGGGAACTTCGCGCGGCTTCTCTCGGATGCGCGCTTCTGGAATGCGCTCGGCAACACGCTCTATTTCACCGTCGTCTCCGTCGCGCTCGAGATCGCGATCGGGCTCGGCTTCGCGCTCCTCCTCGCGCGGCCGTTCGTCGGCCGGGCGCCGATGCGCGCCGTCGTGCTCCTGCCATGGGCGATCCCGACCGTCGTCGCAGCACGAATGTGGGAGTGGATGTACAACGGCGACTTCGGCGTCATCAACTATCTGCTCGGCACGGAGACGAACTGGCTCGGCGATCCGGTCTGGGCGATGCATGCCGCGATCGCGATGGACGTCTGGAAGGAGACGCCGTTCGTCGCGCTGCTGCTCCTCGCGGGACGCCTGTCGATCGCGCCGGATCTTTACCAGGCAGCACGCCTCGACGGCGCGGGCGCATGGCGCTCGTTCCGGCACATCACCTGGCCGCTGTTGAAGCCGCTGCTCCTGATCGTGCTGATCTTCCGCACGATCGGCGCGTTCCGTGTGTTCGATGCGATCTACGTGCTGACCGGCGGCGGCCCCGCGAACACGACGGAGACGCTCTCGATCTACGCGTACAAGGTGCTGTTCCAGGCGCTCGAGTTCGGGTACGGCTCGGCGATCGCGGTCGCCGTGTTCGTCTGCGTCGCGATCATCACGGCCGCGTACGTGCGGCTGCTGAAGGAGACGCAGCGGTGAACAAGGAAGGCCCAAAGGAAATGGGGTCACGAAAGTGGGGTCTGACCCCAATTTCCGCCGCCGGGGAATCGGGCGTCGGCCGCACATCCCGGAAAAAGGGCTCTGACCCCAATTTCCGGGTCGGCACGTATGTCGGAGTGCTGCTGGTCGCGGCGTACTGTCTCGCGCCGCTCGCGTGGCAGCTCGTAACGTCGCTCAAGCCCTCGGAGGAGCTCGCGACGCTGCCGCCACTCCTGCCGACGCGGCTCACGTTCGAGCACTATGCGGCCGTGTTCACCGGGCATCCGTTTCCGCGAATGCTGCTGAATAGCTTCATCGTCGCCGCGGGCGCGACGGTCGTCGCGCTCGCGTTCGGCTCCGCGGCCGCGTTCGCGCTGACGAAGATGCGTGCGCGAGGCTTCGGGTGGATCCTCGCGATCGTGCTCGCGACGTCGATGTTCCCGCCGATCGCGACGGTGAGCCCGCTGTATCTCCTGATCAATGCGCTCGGCCTCCGCGACACGATCGCAGCGCTGATCCTGACGTATTCGGGCTTCGCGCTGCCGCTCGCGATCTGGGTGCTGACGAGCTTCCTGCGGCAGCTGCCGGACGAGCTCTACGCGGCCGCGCGCGTCGACGGCTGCACGCCGCGCCAGGCGCTCGTGCGCGTGATCCTGCCGCTCGCGGCCCCCGGGCTCGCGGCGACGGGGCTCCTCGTCTTCATCTTCGCGTGGAACGAGTTCCTGTATGCGCTCACGTTCACGGCAACCGAGCGCTCGCGCACGGTGCCGGTCGGGATCGCGCTCTTCCCGGGATTGCACGAGGTGCCGTGGGGCGAGATCGCGGCCGCGTCGCTGCTCGTGACCGTGCCGGTCTTCGTGCTCGTGCTGCTCTACCAGCGGCGCATCGTCGAAGGGCTGACCGCGGGCGCGGTCAAGGGGTAGCGGCACCGGGCTCGCCGCGAACGAGGGTCGGGAATGGCGGCGATCGGATTCGACGGCGTCGGTAAGCGCTTCGGCGCGGTCACGGTGCTCGAAGGCCTCGACCTCGAGATCGCCGAGGGCGAGTTCTTCACGTTCGTCGGTCCGAGCGGATGCGGCAAGTCGACGACGCTGTCGCTGATCGCGGGACTCGAGCGGCCGACGTCGGGCCGGATCCTGTTCGACGGCCGCGCCGTCGATCATCTCGCGCCGCGCGACCGCGACGTCGCGATGGTGTTCCAGAGCTACGCGCTCTACCCGCACATGAGCGTCGCCGAGAACATCGGCTTCCCGCTGAAGCTCCGCGGCGCGAAGCCGGACGAGATTCGCTCCGCGGTCGCGGAGGTCGCGCGCCGCCTCGGCATCGAAGCGCTGCTCGAGCGGCGGCCGCGCGAGCTTTCGGGCGGACAGCGTCAACGCGTCGCGCTCGGCCGCGCGCTCGTGCGCCGCCCGCGCGTGTTCCTGCTCGACGAGCCGCTTTCGAACCTCGACGCGCGGCTGCGCCTCGAGATGCGCGCCGAGCTGAAGCGTTTGCACGCCGAGTATCGGATCACGACGGTCTACGTGACGCACGACCAGGAAGAGGCGATGGCGCTGTCGGATCGCGTCGCGGTGCTGAACGCCGGGCACGTCGAGCAGTGCGGGCCGCCGCTCGAGCTCTATCGCCGACCGGCGAACCTCTTCGTCGCGGGCTTCGTCGGCAGCCCGCCGATCAACGTGCTCGACGCACGCCACGTTCCCGATCTCGCGCTGCCCGCAGGCGCTTCGCTCGACGACGTCGTCGTCGGCGTGCGCCCCGTAGACGTCCGCGTGACGGTAACATCGGACGATCCGCGCGCGCTCGCCGCGGAGGTGCTGCTCGCGGAGCCGACCGGCGACGACGTCTGGGTCGTCGGCCGACTCGACGGGCAGCAGATCATCGGCCGCGCGGGATCCGATGCCGTGCCGACGCCGGGCAGCACCGCGCGCTTCGAGCTCGCCCGGGAGCGGCTGCACCTCTTCGATCGCACGAGCGGCGAGCGCGTGGCATAAACACGACAGCGCGACGCACGCTCCTGCGCTCCGTGGCATGTGGATTGCAGCGTCACGCGTTTTTCTCAAGCACGCAGAGGGCCGCGTGGCCGTGGTTGCGACCACGCGACAAGGAGGTCGAGATGTTTCCCCGTTGCGCCCGTCATCTGCCGCTGACGTTCCTGCTCCCGCTCCCGCTCGCAAGCCTCGCACAGCCCGTCGAAGACGACGAAAGCGCCACCCCGCTCTCGATGGAAGAGGTCATCGTGACCGGCACGGCATCGCCGGAGCGGACGAAGTACGAATCGAGCGTCGCGATCACGACGTTCGAGGCCGACGACCTGCGCCGAGAGGCCCCGCAGAGCACGGCCGACCTCGTCGAGTCGGTGCCCGGCTTCTGGGTCGAATCCACGTCGGGCACGACGCAAGGCAACGTCTTCGCACGCGGCATCATCCAGGACGGCGGCTACCGTTACGTCGGGCTGATGGAAGACGGCATTCCTGTTTACCCAGTCTATGAATTGTCTTTCTACAATCCCGATCAGTTCATCCGCGTCGACCGCACGGTGCGCCGGGTCGAGGTCGTGCGCGGCGGCACCGCGCCGATCTTCTCGTCCGGCGCCGTCGGCGGGACGATCAACTTCATCACGCGCGAGCCGCGCGACCCGGCCGAGACGGACGTCGAGCTGACGATCGGCGACTTCGGCTTGTACCGCCTGGACGGCTACTGGGGCGGCCCCGTCGGAGACGACTGGGCGCTCGGCGTCGGCGGCTTCTATCGCGTCTCGGACGGCATTCGCGATCCGGGCTACCGCGCGGACGAAGGCGGTCAGATACGCGCGACGCTGTCGCGCGAGCTCGATCGCGGCCGGCTCGGGCTCTATGCGAAGTACATCGACGATCGGTCGCTGTTCGTCGTGCCGATCCCGCTGACCGGCAATCCGAGCGATCCGGACGGGATCCTGCCCGGGCTCGATCCCGGCGAGTACTCGCTGCACAGCGAGGACCTCGCGGCGGCGGGCCTGCCGATCTCCGCCGCGGAGGTCGGGCTGCAGGACTCCGACTTGAAGGACGGGATTCACCCCGAGCTCTTCACCGGCGGCGCCGAGCTCGACTGGGAGCTCCGCGACGGACTGAATCTTTACGAGCGCTTTCGCTACACGGACGGCGACGTGCGCTTCGACGGCATCTTCACCGGCCCCGCGCCGGTGACGGGCGCCGAGTTCGCCGCGGGGCGCAACGTCGCCCCCGACTTCCGCGTGCTCCGCACCGGCGATCCCCTCGATCCGTCCGCGCTCGTGCAGGAGCACGGCCACTGGGTCATCGACAAGGAATTCGAAGCGCTGCAGAACGACGTCCGGTTGACCTTCACGGTGGCCGACCGGCACGACGTGACGGTCGGCCTCTACTACGCGGACTTCGAGATGGCGGACCGCTGGAGCCTCGGCAACCTGCTGCTGATGGACGTCCAGAACCGGCCGAACAGGCTGCTCCTGACCGGCGCGACGGATCCCGCCGGGTTCACGCGCTACGCGACGCTCAACCTGATCGCGGACTACGACGCGACGCTGCTCGGCCTTTACCTCTCGAATGAAATCAGCGTCACCGACGCGTTTCGAGTCGACGTCGGTATTCGCTACGACGACGAGGACATCGATGCGCGGATCAGCGACGGCATTCCCGACGTCGACCTCGACGGCAACCCCGCGACGCCGTGGGACGTCGCGTCGCTCGCCGGGGATCAGTTCACCGAATCGAGCCACAGCTTCGACCACACGTCGTGGTCGATCGGCTTCAACTACGAGCTGAACGGCACGCACGCGTTCTTCGGCCACTACACGGAATCGGCGAAGCTGCCGCACTTCGACGACGTGCGGAACGGCGTGCTGCAGGAGGACGAGGTCACGAACGTCGAGCTCGGCTACAAGAACACCTTCGACAGGGTCGGGATGTTCGTCACGTTGTTCCAGACGGAGTTCGACAACGTCCCGTTCAACGACATCCTGCCGGACGGCACGATCCTGAACCGGCGCGCGGAGACGCGGACGCGCGGCGTCGAGGTCGAAGGCGTCTATCAGCCGATCGAACCGTTCGGGTTGAGCTTCGCGGTGACGGTGCAGGACCCCGAGTACCGGAAGTTCTCGGGCGCCGCGCTCGACAACACGGGCAACCAGATACGCCGGATACCGGAGACGATGGCACGCCTCGTGCCGACGTTCTACCTGCCGAACGACAGGGGCGAGGTGTATCTCGCGGTATCGCACTTCGACGACCGCTTCTCGAACGACGAGAACACGGTGGTCTTGCCGTCGTACACGAAGATCGATGCGGGCTTCATCTACGACGTGAACGACTCGCTGTCCGTGCAGATCGTCGGCGACAACCTGACGGACGAGGTCGGGCTCACGGAGGGCAATCCGCGCACGGACATCGGCGCCACCGGAATCGGCGCGATCTACCTCGCGCGGCCGCTGCTCGGGCGCTCGTTCCGCGCGTCGGCCGAATATCGCTTCTAGGGCCTATGCAACCAAGGCCGCGGGACGCAGCGACGCGTCCCGCGGCCTGATACGCACACTCAGAGCGCGCGTCGTCTCTGCGCCTGCTGGCGTATCCGCTGTTGTGCCTGCTCGAACTCGCTGCGGGTGATTGCGCCGTCGCGGTTCGAGTCGAGACGCTCGAGCATAGGGTTCTCCGCTTGGACGAACTCGGCTTCCGAGATCCGGCCGTCGCCGTCCGCATCGAGACGACCGAACGCACCGCCGGCATCGGCCATCCGGCGCCGCGCGCCGCCGCCCCCGAGCCTGCCTGCGGGGCCGCCCCGCCGCGCCCGAAGCATGTCGCCGCGATCATCGACGAGCCGATCGATCTCGCGCTCGGTCAAGAAGCCGTCGCCGTCCTCGTCGGCGCGCCGGAACATCTCGCGCCGCATGGACTCGAGCTCCGCCGAATCGACGATGCCATCGCCGTTCGTGTCGAGCCGCTCGAAGGAGCCGCCCGGTGAACGCGTCTGGGCGCTCGCGCTCGCCGCGGCGAGCACGGCGGCGACGAGCACGAGCGCGGCCTTCGTCGTATTCGAGAAGGTTGCCCGCCGGGCAAAGGTCATCGGGTTACGATCCGTCGTCATCCGTCATCTCCTTGTGTCTTTCAGTGAACGAAGCGAGCAGCGCTCGGGGAATCGGCCGCCGGCGGCAGCTCGGCGTAGAACGCGAGCGCCGCGACGGCCCGTCCGTCGCTCCAGCGCCCCATGTCCGCGAGCATCCGCACGTGGTCGGCGGAAAAGATTTCGTCGGTCCCGGCGCCCGCGAGCGAGATGAGCCCGTCCGCGAGCTTCCAGAACGCGTAGTAGTCGAGCGCGTCGACCTTCTGCAGATCGCGGCGCGTCACCGTCTGCCGACCGGCTCTGCCGCCGACGCGGGCAGGCTCGTTCGCAAGCACATCGAGCGCATCGAGCGGCGCGGTCGGCGCGTGGTGAGTGGCCTCGAGCGCGGGCCGCCCGTGGTGGTCGGAGCGCACGACGACGTAACGCTTGCGCGCGGCGGGGGTCGACGTGGCCGCCGCGAAGATTTCCCGCGCGTCGTGATCCCCGACGACGCGGTCGTCGTCCCCGGCGACCGTCACGAGCACGGTCTCGGGATCGAGCATGCTCAGGTCTTCGAGCGCCATGACCGGGCCGCGCATCCCTTCGAGCGCACGACCGGGCTCGACGGCGAGGACGACGATCGGCGCGCCGATATCCTCCTCGGCGCTCATGCGGACCGCGAGATTCGCGGCGAGCGCACCGCCGAGCGAATGGCCGATCGCGGCCCAGCGGCAGTCGACATCGAGCCGCGCGAACGCGTCGCGCACGGCCGCAACGACGTGCCCGGTCATCGTCGCCGGCGGCGTGCGCAGCGACTCCTGATATCGCGGGTACACGACGACGTGCCCGCGCCGCACGAGGTGCTCGATCCACGCGCCGTAGTAGCGCGGATTCATCGCGCCCCAGCCGTGCAGGAACACGATCGGCGGCGCTTTAGGGCGGCCGCATGCGTCGGCGACGCCGCTCGGCCGGAAAATCCAGTAGGACTCGTCGCCGCGGCCGTGCGCTTCGTGCTCGATGCCCGAGTACGCGTAGTCGCGCCCGCCGAATCCCGTGGCGGGCTGCGCGGGCGGTCTCGGCGCGGCCACGCGTCGATCGCCGTCCGCACGCGGCTCCGCGTCGACGTGCGCCGCCGGAAGCAAGATGAACGCGGCCGCGAGCACGAAGCACGTGGCCGCGAGCAGCACGATGCCTGGCTTCGGCAGGCGCCGGGAAAGCGTGTCGAAACGATCCATCGCCGCGAATCCCTCGATCGATGTACGAAGGATTCAACGCGCGGGACGGCGCGAGGTTGACCGGCAGGTGCTGCGAGGCACCTGCCGCTCGATGGACGCTCGTTCGGGATGGGGCGCGCCGCCGCGCCGAGGTCGACGCGGCGGCAAGGAGGGATCAGACGTACCGACGCGCTATCGTTGCCGTCGGAAAGCTTCGCTCACTCGAGCCCCTTCGACATCGTCTCCCAGTTCGGATTCGTGCAGAGCGAGCACTCGGGGCCGACGAACATCTTCCCCGCCTCGGCGTCGTTCTTCAGCACGTAGCGAAGCCAGCTCGACGCGACGTTCGCGAACTCGCCGCCGCCCGGGTGGAACACCGTGGCGGTGTGCCCCGCGTTCTCGCGGGCGCCGTAGAACACCGGCACGTGATCGATGAGCTCGTAGTTCGCCTGCGCGGGCTCGTACATGAAGTCCACTTCGCCGCCGTTGATCATCAGCACGGGACCGTGCAGGGCGGCGAGATCGTTCGTCGTCGCGAAGCCGCCGCCGCCCTGCGCATTCGGATTAGGCGGCTGGACGGCCGAGTTGAACATGCCGATCGTCTTGACGCGCGGATCCGCTCCGGCGCCGACCGACATGAAGCCGCCGCAGGACTGGCCCATCGCGGCCATCAGATCGGTCGCGACCTTGCCGGCGAGCGGCGAGCCTTGACGCGCATTCTCTCGCTCGGCCCAGTCGAACGCGGCGATCATGTTCTCGGGCGTTCCCCGCGCCTGCCCCTGCCCTTCGACGGGCACCGTCGAGATCACGAGGAATCCGTACGACGCGATCGTCGACAGGAACTCGCCGTAACGCGTGCTGTCGATCGCGCAGCCGCCGTTGCCCCACGCCATAACCGGCAGCGTGTCCCTGCTCGGGAACGCGCTCAAGTCTGCCGGACGGTAAACGACATGGCTCGGCAAGCCGACCGCGGGCTCCTTGGTGACCTCGTACGGACCCGGTATCGCAAGCGGCGCGCCTTCGCGAGGCAGCTCCCGCATGATGTCCTCCATCGTCACGCCGGGCGGCTGCGCGTACGCGGCTCCGGCGGCGGCAAGGAGAAGGGCCGACACAAGGCTTCGCTCGTTCTTCTTCACGTTCGTCTCCCCCAGGTCGAGACGCCCATGGTCGCGCCGCGCGTGCTCGGCCGCAAGCCCGCCGTCGACCGGAAAAATTGGGGTCAGAGCCGGGTCAGAGCCCTTTTTTCGCTAAGGCGATCAGGCAAAGCGAACCTGCTCGGCCGAAAAAAGGGCTCTGACCCGGCTCTGACCCCGATTTTTTTCCCGACGCGGGACCAGCCGGAACGGCCTGCTGCCGAGGTCCTACTCGGGCTTCACGGTCTTCGCGAAGGCGGGGTGCGGGTGCTTCAGCTCGTCGACCAGCCACCTCTTCAGCACGTCGAACGCGCCGGCGGGCGTGTCGACGTACCTGAAGAGCTCGAGATCCCGCTCCGCGATCGTTCCGTAGCGCAGAAGCGCCTTGAAGTCGATGACCTCACGCCAAAAGGCTTCGCCGTACAGCAGCACCGGAATGCGCCGCGAGAGCTTTCGTGTCTGCGACAGCGTCAAGAACTCGCAGAGCTCGTCGAGCGTCCCGAACCCGCCCGGGAACGCGACCATCGCGCACGCGAGGTGCGCGAACCACAGCTTCCGCATGAAGAAGTAGTGAAACTCGAAGCCGAGGCCGGGTGTGATGTACGGGTTCGGCCGCTGCTCGTACGGCAAGCCGATGTTGAGGCCGATCGTCCTTCCGCCCGCGTCTCTCGCGCCGCGGTTCGCGGCCTCCATGATGCCGCCGCCTCCGCCCGAGCAGACGATGAACGGCGGAGAGACACGGTCGAGCGACATCGACCATTCGGTCACGAGGCGGGCGAGCTCCCGCGCCTCCGAGTAGAAGCGGCCGAGCGGCCCGTCCTCGCGGAGCCGCGCCGAGCCGAAGAAGACGATCGTCTCCCGCACCCCTTCGCGACGGAACGCCTGGAGCGGCTGCAGGTACTCCGCGAGGATGCGCAGAGGCCTGCCGTCTTCGCTGTCGAGAAACTCCTTGTTGTAGTACGCAAGAATCGGATCCTGATTCGTCGTGCTCATGTCGATACCGGTGGAAGTCCGTCGAAAGGCTGCGCGGAAACCTAAGGCACACGCGGCGCGCGGGATTTGCGCGGACGAGCCAGAGGCCCAGAGGCCGCGTGCGGCTCGCGTTTGCTCGGCGCCCGCGTCCGCGCGGACGCGTCAGCGTACCGCACGGCAGTAGTCCTGTCGGAGGATTCCAGGGATCGGGTGGGGCGTCCCGCCACTCGCGGCTGGGTTCAGCATCGCCCCGGCGAGTGCCGCGAAACCTGACGCGAAGACCGGCTCCTCCCCGAGCTCGGGTTTCTGGCGGAGAGAAGCCGGCACAACGTCTAGTTGACGCGACTTCATGTAAAATATAGTTGACTCTTCGTCCACGATCCTTAACCTCTGATCGACGTTTCCGCCGTGAGGGCATCCCGATGTCGTTCCGTGAGAAGAGCGCGTGGGTCACGTTGATCACACTGATCGTTCTGTCGATCACGTTTGCGTTGCATGTGCCGCAACCGTGGACGCTGCGGCCGGCGCCGAGCCCGTTCCTCTTTCACGTGCTCGTCATGGCCATCATCGCGTTCGTCGCGATCGAGATCGTTGCGCACATCGTGATCGCGATCTTCTCGCCGCGCGACGCGCGCGCGCCGAAGGACGAGCGGGAGCGGCTCATCGAGCTGAAGAGCATCGCGGTCGCGGCATACGTCTACGCATTTTTGAGCCTCTGCTCGGTGTTCACGATCCACGTCGGCGCGAACGAGATCGGCGTCGGGTACCTGGTGCTGGTGTCGTTCGTCGTCGCCGAGATGGTGAACTATGCAATGCGCATCTATTACTACCGGCGGGGGTTCTAGCGGATGGGCAAGACGCGTATCGAAAACCGGATCCGCCGCTTGAGGTTCGATCGCAACGAAATGACGCAGCAGGAGCTTGCCGAGAAGGTCGGCGTCACTCGGCAAACGATCAATGCGATCGAGCTCGGCAAGTACTCGCCGTCGCTCGAGGTGGCGTTTCGGATCGCCCACGCGCTCGGCGTGCCGCTCGAAGAGGTCTTCAGCTATCGGGAGGAGACACCCGAAGAATCGCGCACCGAGCCGGGCACGAAACGGTGAGCCTGTCGGACCTCCGCCGTTTTCGTCTACTATCCCGGCAAGGTACGCCCAGTTTCGAAGGAGTATGGCGATGATGCCATCCGTCAGCCCAATCCGACTCGCCGCGCTCGCGGCCCTGATGATCGGCGCTTCGGCCTCTGCCGTCGCTCAGCGCGCCCAGCCGCCGCAGATCGGCGAGGGTCCGTGGGACATCGAGACCGAGACGGGGGCCGTTCACGTCGAGGTGCTGACGCGCGAAGTGCAGTCGCCGTGGAGCCTCGTGTTCCTGCCGGACGGCGACATGCTGCTGACGGAGCGACCGGGGCGACTCCGCGTGATCCGCGACGGCAAGCTCGACCCGAACCCGATCGAAGGGCTGCCCGCGCTCGTCAATGCGAGCATCGGCGGCCTGATGGGCCTCGCGCTGCATCCGGACTTCGAAGACAACCGGATGATCTATTTCGCGTACACGAAGCCGCATCCGGACGACGACGCGCTGACGTCGCTCGCCGTCGCGCGCGCCCGCTGGGACGGCGGGCCGGCGCTCGCGGATGTCGAGGACATCTTCGTCGCGAAGGACTGGTACAGCGCCGCAATGGCCGCCGAGAACAACCGCTGCTGCGGGCAAGGCCCGGCCTCCGGCAGCTACGGCGCGCGCATCGCGTTCGACGGCGAGAATCGCCTGTACATCACGAGCGGCGACCGCAACTGGGGCGAGAAGGCGCAAGACCCGCAATCGCACCTCGGCAAGATCATCCGGCTCAACGACGACGGCTCGATCCCGGAGGACAACCCGTTCGTCGGGAAGGAAGGGTATCTGCCGGAGCTCTACACGATCGGCCACCGCAATCCGACCGGTCTCCGCTTCGACCCTGCGACCGGCGCGCTCTGGTCGACCGAGTTCGGCCCGCGTGGCGGCGACGAGCTGAACATCATTCAGGCCGGCCAGAACTACGGCTGGATGCTGATCTCGCAGGGCGAGCATTACGACGGCGCGCCGAAGGCGCTCGGCTCGAAGGGCATCGAGGGCTATGTCGATCCGGTCACGGCGTGGCCGCCGTCCGGGAACCCCGGCAACCTCATCGTCTATCGCGGCGACGTGTTCCCCGAGTGGCAGGGCAACGTGCTCGTCGCGGCGATGTCGCGTCCCGGCGCCCTCGTCCGCGTGATCGTCGACGAGCAAGGCCGCTTCGTGCGCGAGGAGCGGATGCTGACCGAGCTCGATCAGCGAATGCGCGACGTCGTCGAGGCACCGGACGGGCGCATCTACGTGCTGACCGAGGCGTCGCCGATGGCTTCGCCGGGCGCGATTCTGGTGCTCGAGCCGGCAAAGTAATCCGCTTACGCTAGCGCGCATCCGAGTCTGCAATGATCTCGCGTGCGCACGCATCGCAAAGAAGGGACTCGCGGCTGCTCGCCGCCCTCGCCTGCGTGCTGACCTTGTCGGCCGCATCGCAAGCGGCGGCCTGCGAGAATCCGCCGCTGCCGATGATCCCACCCGAGGAGCAGGTCGCCGACCGCATCGGCGATATCCTCAGGGACGTACGCCGATATCGCGATGAGATGGTCGAGTATGTCGCTTGCATTCAAGCGGAGATCGAGGCGGCCGGCGGCGCATCGGCACAGACGCTTCGAACGCAGCTGCTAGTGCGCCGCAACAATCTCGCCGTAGAGGAAGGCGCCGCCGTCGCGGATCTGTTCACTCAACGCGTCGGACCCGCGAGCCTTCTCGCGGGCGAGCTGCTCGAGACCCAGTGGACGCGCTGTATTTCGCTGAGCAGACTCGAATCGGCGCGAGTCTTGGGAGACCGGGTCCTCCTGTTTCATACGAGGCGCGGCAACGTCCACTTGAACGTCTTGGAAACGAGCTGCCCCGAGCTGCGGTCCCGCGAGTTCGTCTTCGACCCGCGTGAGATGTGGGCCGGGCGGACAGATGATCTCAGGGGGCTTCGCTTGGCGAGGACCGCCCGCATCTGTCACAAGCACCTAATCTACGCGGTCGACACATCGACCGGCGTTTATGAAGCCTGCAGACTCGGCCCCTTCTATACGATGTCGGAAGCTCAAGCCGAGTTGCTGTTGGCCGAGCCGAGCGAGCCCCTGGAGCTCCTGACGATTCAGTGACTCCGAGAAATTGTGTCAGACACGTTTTTCTCCCGAAAATCGTGTCTGACACATTTTTTGGCTCAGAAGAGCTGCGGCGCGACCTCGTGCAGGTAGCGGCTCCAAACGTCCGCGGTATGCCCGCCGAGCGTGACGCGGAACGTGTGCTCGACGCCGTGCTGCGTGAGCTGCTCCGAGAACGCCTTGTTCACGTTGAAGAGCGTATCTTCGGTGCCGCAGCCGACCCATAGCAGATCGAGGTGCTCGTTGATCTTGTCGGCGTTCGCGAGCACGGCCTCCATGTCGACGCCGCCCCAGTCGGGGCTGTTCGCGATCTGCATCGCGGAGCTGAACCCGGCGACCGCCGTGAACAGCTCCGGGTGAGTCAGCCCGATCGCGAGCGACTGCCCGCCGCCCATCGAAAGGCCCGCGATCGCGCGGTGCTCGCGGTCCGCGAGCACGCGGTAGCGTGACTCGACCTGCGGGATGAGGTCGTTGATGAAATCGACCGCGAACTCTTCCATGTCGGTCTTGTAGTCCGCGGCGCCGCGGCGGCGCTGCCCTTCCGCGAGCCGCGTCGTGTACCCGTAAGGCATCACGACGATGAACGGCTCGACCTTGCCGTCGGCGATCAGGTTGTCGAGGATCACGTTCGCCTGTTGCCGGTCGATCCACGTTCGCTCGTCGCCGCCCGCGCCGTGCAGCAGATAGAGCACCGGGTAGCTCCGGTCGCCCTCGTCGTAGCCGGGCGGCAGGTAGACGACGACGTCGCGCTCGCGGTCGATCGACTTCGACACGTAGCTGAAGGTCTGGACGTCGCCATGCGCGATGTCGCGGATCTCGAGGTACGATGGCGTCGCGGCTTCCTGCGCCGATGCGCTGGAGACGGGCACGGCCAGAAACGCCGCGGCCACGGACCAGAAAGCGAGCTTGGTTATTCTCATGTCGGGTTCCCCTCTTTTCGCTATCGAACGCAGGCTCCGCGGAAGAGTATAAGCGGACCGCGATGCGCCGATAGCGGCGGAAAGACGACGATCATGCGCCAAATCGGAATTCCCAGCACCGGCCCTGTCCTCGATCGGAGAGCGTTCATCGCGGCCGGCGCCGCGCTCGGCATCTCCGCGCTGGCCGGACGTGCGTCGGCCCAGCCTCGGCCTTCGGAGATCATCGGAACCGCCGTCGCCGCCCCCGATCTCGCGCTCGTCAACGCCCGCTTCGTCGATCACCGCGGGGTCGTCGGCGACACGCTGCTCCTCGCGAACGACCGGATACATTCGGTCGGGTTCGGGATCGCCGTCGACCGAACACTTCCGGCCGTCGACCTCGGCGGACGCACCGTGATCCCGGGCTTCGTCGACGCGCATGTCCACTACACGCGCGCCGGCGTCAATCCGGGACATCAGGAACGCCGAGTCGAGCGTGCGTTCAGCATCGCGGAGCTTCAGGAGACGATCGCCGCGAGAGCTGCACGAGTCCCGCGCGGCGAGGTCATCACGTGCATCGGGGGCTGGAGCCCGCTTCAGTTCCGCGAGGCGAGGCTGCCGACGCGCGCCGAGCTCGACGAGGCGGCCCCCGAGCACGCCGTTTACCTGTCGGGCTCGGGCCGCGGCGCGGGGGCGGTCACGAACGGTCGAGGCGCCTCGTTCTTCGCCGCCCGAGGCATCGCCGTCGACGAGGACACGGGCATCGTCGCATCGCCGAACGATGCGCTCGCCGCGCTTCGCGCGGCGCAAACGGACGAGGATCGATTGCGCGGGACGGCGGAGCTCAATGCGTACGCCGCGAGCGTCGGGCTCACGACCGTCGTCAACACCGGCAACTTCGAGGATCAGCGCTTCCCGCTCGCGCTGTGGCGAGACGGGCGCCTCGGCGTGCGGATGCGTCCGCTCTTTCCCGCCGATTCGCCCGACGAAGCCGAGGCGCGCGCCCGAGAGAACCTCGAGCAGGCGGGACGCGCGGTCGGCGACGATCTCTACCGCCCGGTGGGTTTCGGCGAACGCATCGGCGGGGTGAATACGATGTCGGACGCGTTCGAGCCGACCGCGCGAGTGATCGCGCGCCACGGCTGGCTGCTGCAGCAGCATTCGATCACGCGCGAGGAGAACGCGTTTCACGTCGCGGCGATCGAGCGCATCGCGCGCGAGTACCCGCTCGCGCCGCTCCGCTGGTCGTTGCTCCACCTGCAGGAGATCTCGGACGAGCATCTCGACGCGCTAGGCCGGCTCGGCTGCGGCGCGAGCGCGCAGACGTGGACGTACCTTTCCGCGGCCGGCGGGCCGCCGTTCCGCCGCATCGTCGACTCCGGCATTCCGGCCGGCGTCGGCACCGACTCGACGAACGTCTCGCCGCTCGATCCGTGGCTCGCGCTGTTCTACATGACGACCGGCAGAAATCTCGCCGGCGAGCTGACGAACGACGGTCAGCAGGTTTCGCGCCTCGAAGCTCTGCGGCTTTATACGCAGGGCGCCGCCTGGTTCTGCTTCGACGACGATCGCGTCGGCTCGTTCGACGCGGGCAAGCTCGCCGATCTCGCGGTGCTGAGCGCCGATTTCCTCACCGTTCCCGACGAGGACCTCCGGAGGATCGAGTCGGTGCTGACGCTCGTCGGCGGACGCGTCGTCCACGCCGCGGCACCGTTTGCGTAGCTGCTACAACGGTCGCTCTCCTCGGCGTCCACCGGTCGTCTCGAAGGCGACGCGTCTCGATGCGGCAAGGTCGTGCGGAAGCCTTGACGATGGTCTTGCGTGATGCACGGCGACGCTTGGAGGAACGTGTCGGCGTATGGCCTTGCTCGAGACCGTGTGCGGCCAGGGATGGCCGCACGCGAGCCGCAGGGACGCTCTTCTGGCGTGTCTCGAGCAAGGCCATACGCCGGCACGTTCCGCGCGATGCCCTCGATGAACCGACAGAAAGCACCGCGCGCCCTTAAACCGCGTCGACGAGCGCGTCCGCTGAACCGAGGCGCTGCCCTCACTCGCTCACGAGCGATTCCGCCGGGTCCACCGCCGACGCACGGTGCGCAGGGAGATAGCTCGCCACGGCAGCGACGAGCGTCAGCGCCGCCGCGACCGCGGCGAACGTCGCCGGATCCACGGGCGCGACGTTGTAGAGCACGGCGGACATGAGCTGCGTCGCGCCCGCGGCCGCAACGAGGCCGATTGCGACGCCTGCGGCCGCGAGCGTCGCGCCGTAGACCACGAAGCGCCGCCGCACGTCGCGCTGCTGCTCGCCGAGCGCAAGGCGGATCGCGATCTCGCGCGGCCGCTGCGACACCGCGTACGACAGCACCCCGTAAAGGCCGACGACGCCCGAGCACGAGCGCGGCACCGGCCGCGACGAGGAGCATGACGAGCGTGAACGACGTGCGCGCGAGCGAGCGATCGCGAATGTCCTGCATCGTGCGCACGCCCGCGAGCGGCAACTCCGGATTGACCGACCATACCGCCCGCTCGATGTCCCGCATGAGCGACGGCGTGCCGGCGAGCGTGCTGCGCACCGTGAACGCGACGGTCCGCTCGACGTATTCCGGCATGGTCCGGTAGAAGTCCTCGATGAACGCGGGCCAGTAAACGACCGGCGGCGGGGGCCGGTCGGGAGTGAGCCATCGCACGTCCTCGACGACGCCGATCACCTCGCGCCACGGGCCCGCGCCGCCGGCGGTGCGGATTCGCCGGCCGAGGGCGGCCGCCGGCGTCTGCCACAGCTCCCGCGCGAGGCTCTCGGAGACGAGCGCCACGTGACGGGGCTCCTCGGCGTCCGCCCAGTCGAGGCGGCGAGCCTCCACGAGCCGCGTGCGCATCGTTTCGAGATATCCCGGCGATATCGTCCTGTACAAGCGCAACGAGAGATCGCCTCCGAGCCCGTAGTCGACCCCCTCACTATCGATGCCGTCCCACGTCGACCGGCCTGCCTCCAACGGCAACGCGCTCGCGAATGCGGCCGAGGTCACCGAGGGTATCGCTTCGAGCGCGGCGACGATGTCCCGTTGCTGGCGCAGCACGTCGCGCGGCTCGGGCACGAGATTCTCCGGGAACTGGATCCGGAAGGTCTGCACCGATTCGGGCGCCTCGAACCCGGGATCGACCGAGCGCAGCGCGTCGAAGGTTCGAATCATCAGGCCCGCGCCGACGAGGAGCACGAGCGCGAGCGCAACCTGCGCGACGACGAGCGCGTTCTGCGCGCGCTGCTGCACGCGATCGGCGCTGCCGCCGCGGACGCCGCACGAGGCCGTGGACAGCCGTACGCGCGCGGCGCGGAACACCGGCGCGACGGCGATCAGGCTCGCGGCGACGATCGTGAGAGCGAGCCCGAACGCGACGGCGCGACCGTCGAGCACGATCGAGTAGAGACGCGGCAGCTGAGGCGGCGCGAGCATGAGCAGGAGCTGCAACGCGAAATGGGCAGCGCGAGACCGAGAACCCCTCCGGCGAGCGCGAGCAAGGCCGCCTCGAAGAGCAGCCCGCCCGCGATGCGCCAGCCGCCCGTGCCGAGCGCGGCGCGCACGCCGAACTCGGCGGCTTTGCGCTCGCCGCGCACGAGCAGCAGATTCGTGACGTTCGCGCATGCGATCAGCAGCACGATGCCGATCATCGCGGCCACGACCCACAGCACGTCGCCGACGTTGCCGACGACGTCTGCCTTCATCGCGCGCAGCGCCGGCCGGATCTGCCAGCCGTCGAGATAGACCTCCCGGCCGCTGACGCCGCCCTCGAACGGGAATCGCTCGATCCAGATCGGCAGCAGTCGCTCGATGTCCGCGTTCGCCTGCTCGATCGTCACGCCAGGCTTCAGTCGCGCGACACCGAAGCAGCAGAACGGCGGCGGGATCAACCGCGCGCGGTCGATCGGATAAGGCACGATCAGGTCCGACTCGAAGTCTCCGAGACGAAACCCTCGAGGCATCACGCCGACGATCTCGTGAACGGCCGAGTTGACGGTCAGCGTCTTACCGATGACGTCGGGGCTGCCCGCGAAGCGGCGTTGCCAATAGCCGTAGCCGAGCAGCACGACGGGAGGATTGGCCGGGTCCTCGTCGGCTTCGGTGATCCAGCGGCCGAGCAACGGGGCCATGCGAAACGACGACAGCACGCCGCCCGTGACGGCGGCCATCGGCACCTGCTCGGGCTCCGTAACGCCCGTGACGCTGCCGTTCATCGGCACCCAGAGTCCGATGCTTTCGAACGAGCGACCTTCCTCGCGGTACGTGACGAGCATCGACGGCGAAATCTGCAGACCGCCGGCGATCGAGGTCAGGCCCGGCGCCCCCGGCGCGTCGTGCCACACGGAGACGAGCCGATCGGCCTCGGGATAAGGCAGCGGCTTCAGGAGCACGCCGTCGACGACGCTGAACACGGCCGTGTTCGCGCCGATACCGATCGCGAGCGTGAGCACGGCCAGCAGCGTGAAGAACGGGCTGCGCTTCAAGCCGCGCACAGCGTGACGCGCGTCGTGCGCGATACCGTCGATCCGGGCATGATCCACGTCCCATGTCCGAAGCGTTGCGGACGGCGTCGTCGGTGGAGGATCCGCTGCGATCGTTCATCTCGTCACCGCATCGAGGTGTGGCGAAGGACCGATTGCAACGGGTGTGCCACGGCCTGAGGAGCCGGAACGGGTTGATTTCTCGATCGATCCGGCAGTGGTTCAGCCGACCGGAGCGCCGTTCGTCCCGGAAGCGATGCGATCGATCCCGCTGTCGGGACCTCGGAGCGTGCCGCGATCCCGCGCTTTCGCTGCAAGATGGGATTCGGTCTAATGCTTCCGAGCCGAAGCCCGTTCATCTGCATCGATCGAAGGCGCCACGATGGAAATCCGTCCCGTCACCCGTGCCGACCGCGACGAGTGGTTACGCATGCGAAGCATTCTCTATCCGGACGCCGCGCCCCAGGAGATCGACGAGTGGCTCGACTCCGAGGAAGGCACGCTGCTCGTCGGCGTCGCCGTGTTCGTGGCCGACCGCGGCGACGGCCGGCTTGCGGGCTTCATCGAGATCGGTCTGCGTAACTACGCCGAAGGGTGCGTGACGACGCCCGTCGCTTTCCTCGAAGGGTGGTACGTCGACCCCGACGTGCGCCGGAATGGCGTCGGCGCACGCCTCGTGCGGACGGCTGAAGACTGGGCGCGGGCGCGCGGGCTCCATGAGATCGCGAGCGACACCACGCTCGACAACGCCGTGAGCCTGCGCGCGCATCTCTCGCTCGGCTTCGAGGAGGTCGAGCGGCAGATCTGCTTCCGTAAGACGCTGTGACGGCGCTCGCTGCGGCAACGCCGCGGGCATGCCGGCCACGGGGTTCTAGGTGATCGCCCCGACGGCCCAAGCGGCGCGAAGACGAGGAGGCTGCACCGAAAATCAATGCTCTGCCCGGCCCGGCGGTCGGGATTCGCGGCACGACGCTTGCAAGACCGAGGGTCGAGGTACGCGCGATGGAAGCGAAGCACGCCGTCGGCATCCCGCTCGAGCGCCTGGCCGTGTGGGATCCCGAGATCGAGGAGCACCTGCGCTGCACGCAGAACGGCCTTTTCGAGCAGGTGCTCGGCGAGGTCGTCGCGGCGCTCGACGAGAAGCACGTCGAGTACGCGCTGATGGGCGGGATCGCATCGACGGAGCTCGGCCGGCCGCGCTGGACGCACGACATCGACGTGTTCGTTCGCCCGACCAACGCCGACGCGGCGCTCGATGCGCTCGCCGAGGCAGGCTTCGAGACCGAGCGCACGGATCCTTCGTGGCTCTTCAAGGCGTTCAAGCACAACGTGCTCGTCGACGTCATTTTCCGCTCGACCGGCGGGTTCTACCTCGACGACGAGATGAGCGCACGCTCGGTCGAGCGCGATTTCCTCGGGCATCGCGTGCGGCTGATCGCGCCCGAGGATCTGCTCGTGATCAAGGCGGCCGTGCACGACGAGCAGGGACCGCGTCACTGGCACGACGCGCTCGGCGTCATCGGCGTGAACGAGCTCGACTGGGACTATCTCCTGCGCCGCGCCCGCCAGGCGCCGCGGCGCGTGCTGAGCCTTCTCGTGTACGCGCACTCGCTCGACAAGAACGTTCCGAACCACGTCGTGCGGGAGCTCTATCGGGAAATCTACGAAAGCTGAGCATCGCAGGATCGACGCGATGGAATCGAAGCACCTGGTCGGGCGCATCCGTGAGGCGCTCGCGACGGACCCGCGCACGAACGTGCTCGACATCACGATCAAGGTCGCGGGCGGCAAGGCCTTCCTGATCGGCGAAGTGTCGTCGGACGAGCGCAGGCAGGCGGCGAGAGAGGTCGCGGGCGAGGTGCTGCCCCCGGACATCGAATTGATCGACGAGCTATGGATCGCGAGCTACAACGAGCCGGGACGCCCGGAGACGCTCGGCTAGTGCGCATCGCCGCCGTCGGCGACGTGCATGTCGGGCTCGACATGAAGGGCGAGCTGCGCCGCAGCTTCGCGACCGTGAGCGAGCACGCCGACGTGTTGCTGATCGCCGGAGACCTGACGCAGCACGGCTCACGGGAAGAAGGCAGGCTGATGGCCGAGGAGGTCGCGGACGTCGGTATCCCGGCCGTCGCGGTTCTCGGCAATCACGACTATCACCAGGACGCTCAGGACGCGATCCGCGCCGATCTCGAGCGTGCAGGCGTCACGGTGCTCGAGGGCGAGAACGTCGTGCTCGAGATCAACGGACGCCGCATCGGCATCGCCGGCGTGAAAGGCTTCGGCGGCGGCTTCGCGGGCGCGTGCGGCTCGGAGTTCGGCGAGCTCGAGATGAAGGCGTTCATCCGCCACACGAAGGACAAGGCACGCCAGCTGCTCCATTGCCTGAACGCGCTCGACTGCGACGTGCGGATCGCGTTGACGCACTACGCGCCGACGAAGGACACGCTGCTCGGCGAGAAGCTCGAGATCTATCCGTTCCTCGGGTCGTACCTGCTCGGCGAGGCCATCGACGAGGCCGGATGCACGCTCGCGCTGCACGGTCACGCGCATCACGGCTCCGAGCGCGGCATCACGTCGGGCGGCGTGCCCGTGCGGAACGTCGCAAAGCCGCTGATCCGAAGCGCTTATCAGATCTTCTCGGTGCGCGCGCGTGACGGCAAAGGCGACGCGTCGACGTGGGCGGCCGTCGCCGAGGACGAGCCCGCGCCGACGACCGCCTGAGCTCGAGGGCCCGGCGGGAGCGAGCCGCCTCCGCGCTGCGCGCGTCGCCGTGGCACGGGCCGCGCGGCCTCATCGCCCCGTCGAACTTCGTTTATGATCCGGGATGACGTCTCAGCACAGACCCGGGGGAATCGATCTATGCCTCATGCGCCACGCTTCGAGCGGCTCCTGCTGCTCCCGTTGCTGCTCGTCGCCTTCTGCGCGAACGCCGAGCGCTATCCCGAAGGGTATGCGGACGATCGCGCCGCGATCGTCGACCTGCAGGCCCGTTACGTGATGGCGATGGACTATTTCGACGCCGACGGCTACGCCGCCGTGTTCGCCCCGGACGGCGTGCTCGACTGGGCGCGCGGCATCGTCGAAGGGCGCGAAGCGATCCGCGAGTTCATGGCGAGCGGCACGTACGATCTGACGCGCGGCGCTGCGGAAGTGAAGACGCCCGACGGCAGGGACTGGCCCTCCACGGTGCGCCACCTGATCACGAACCAGGTCATCGAGGTCGACGGCGACAAGGCGCGCGCGCTGACCTACTGGATCCAGTTCAACAACAACGCGGACCGCACGAAGGTCGAGTGGATGCTGTTCGGCTCGTGGTACGACGAGTTCGTGAAGATCGACGGCGAGTGGTTCTTCAGCCTGCACCGCATCCATAACGAGGGCAATCCGCGAACCTTCACGGCCGGGCAGGAGAATCCGGTCAAGGTGTTTCTCGACTGACGCGCGCGAAGCGCGGTCCCGACGAGGCTCGTCAGCAGCGGCCGCGCCGCGCGGTCAGGCGCCGCACGCCGCGGCCCGCTCCGACCGCGAGAGCTTCGCGAGCGCCCTGACCACCGTCTCCTCGGCGAGGCCGAGATACGACCCGATCTCGGCCCGCGTCACCGGCAGCGGCGCGGCGCCGTGGGCGAGCCGCGCGTCGCCGAGCCGTTCCGCGAGATCGTCGACGAACGCGGCGACGCGCTCGACCGCGGGCCGTCCTGCCCACGGCCGGGACGCGCGCTCGAGCTGAACGGCAGCCTTCGCAAGCACGCGCTCGAGCAGGTCCACGCTGACCGCGCCGCCCTTCGCAGGCAAGCTCAACCGGCAGAGCGTCGCATCGGTTGCCGCGAACGCGGCGTGAGGATGGCGGCCGCGCGCCCAGCCTTCGAGCCCGATGATCTCGCCGGGCGTGCGGAGCGCCGCGATCCGCTCGCCGCCGTCCGCGCTCGTCTCGCGCAGCTTCACGCAGCCGGACGCAACGATGTAGACGCCGTCGAACGCGTCGCCCTGCCGAAAGAGTCGCTCGCCGCGCGGGAGCGCGACGCGCCGCGTGATCAGCACGCCCGCGCCGCGACGAGGCGGCTCGCCCCAGCAGCGTCCGGCGCGGGGGCAGTCTGCACAATCGAATTCCCCGAGCCGTGTGGCGGAGCTCGCGCGAGCAGCATGCGTCATCACGTTCGAGACGCTAGCGCGCACGGCGACGCGCCGAAATAGCGGCTTTCCGCATCGCATCGTCCCGCAAGGCTGCGGTTGATCAGCGTCAACCGGCGCGCGCTGCGGCCTCGATAGCATCGCTTCGAATCCGCTTCAACGCTGCCCGGCACAAGGAGTGCGCGCAGCCATCGGGAGACGAAGATGCCACAGCTGATCGCGAATATCGCCGCGGGCGCACCCGCGGGCACGGAGACGGGTCTGCTCGAAGCCATCGAAAACACTGCGTTTGCCACGTGGGTCCGAGAGTCACCGTCACTCTTCGCGTATACCGGGGTGCTATCGCTGCACGCGATCGGTCTCGCGTTCGTCGTCGGGCTGAGCTCGGCCGTCGCGCTGAGGCTCCTCGGCGTCGCGCCGGAGATTCCGCTTGCGCCGGCCCGCAAGTTCTTCGCTCTGATGTATGCGGCGTTCTGGGTGAACGCGCTTTCGGGGATCGCGCTCTTCGCCGCGAGCGCGACGTCGCTCGTCGAGAACGCGGCCTTTCTCGTCAAGCTCGGGTTCGTCGTGCTCGCGGTCGTGAACCTCAGGCTGCTCAAGCGCTACGCGTTCGACGAGGCCGGCTTGCCGCGTGACGGCGAGCCCGTGCCGGCCGCCGCGAAGGCGCTCGCCGTTTCCTGCCTGGTGCTATGGAGCGCGGCGATCGTCGCCGGCCGACTGACCGCATACCCGGGTCTGATCGGCAAGTACTTCGGCTGATTCGCAGCTCGCAGGCGTATCACGACGCGAAGGAGTGACACGATGGAAACAATTGCCGCAATGCTCGACGCGACCGGCATGGCCGAGTTCGTCAACGCGCACGACTGGGTCTGGCCGATCTGCGAGATCCTTCACTTCGCCGGCATGGCGCTCCTGATCGGCACCGTCGGCTTCGTCGATCTGCGCATCCTCGGCTTCGGCAAAGGGCTGCCGGTGCACGCGCTCGAGCGCCTGCTGCCGATCGGCATCGCGGGCTTCGTCGTCAATACGCTGACCGGCTTCGTGTTCGTCGCGGGCAATCCGATCGGCGGCTCGATCGCCTATCTCGAGAATCTCTCGTTCCAGCTGAAAATGCTGCTGATCCTGCTCGCGGGGCTCAACGTCGCCGCGTTCTACCTGACCGGCGTCGCGCGCGCCGCCGCCGCGGCCGGCCCTTCCGGCGATGCCGCGCCCGCGGCCAAGGTCGTCGCGGGCGCGTCGCTCGTCTTCTGGGTCGGTGTGATCGTGTTCGGCCGGCTCATTATGTACAACGACACGCTGCTGTACGCGCTCGGGCTCTGAGCCCCCGAGCGCGTGCCGCGGGCTCGACGCGCCGCGCCCGCGAACCCTGGCGGAAACTCGGGGACTGGCATACCGTTTGCCTCTCCCTGATCTTTTCACTCATCGGAGGGTCAGCTCATGCGCGGCTATGTCGACGACATCGAAGAAGCGACCGAGCGGAACGAAGACTTTCGGCGCGTGCTCTACACGGGCGCGCATCTGCAGCTCGTGTTGATGACCCTTCAGCCCGGCGAGGAGATCGGCGAGGAAACGCACGACGACCGCGACCAGTTCTTCCGCTTCGAGGAGGGTCAAGGCAAGGTCGTGATCGACGGCGTCGCGCACGAGGTCGAGGCCGATTTCGCGGTGATCGTCCCGGCCGGAGCGCGGCACAACGTCATCAACACCGGCAGCGAGGCGTTGAAGCTCTACACGCTGTACGGTCCGCCCGAGCACCGCGACGGCGTCGTTCATCGCACGAAAGCCGAGGCCGACGCGAGCCACGAGCATTTCGACGGCAAAACGACCGAGTAGGTCCCGCTTCGGGCCGAGGCGCTCGCGGGCGGCGGGCGACCGGCCCTGGCCAGTGCCCGTTCCGCAACTTCGTGTTCCCGCACTGCAGTAGATCCCGGGTTTCGCTTGTCTTATCGTTTCGGTTGGAGACCTTTCCCAGGGGTCGAGCCGTCGAGGCTTAGTGCCTGAAACGTTGAGGGGAGCAGAGTGTGACGCCGCGAAGATTACGACCGACATGGACCATCCTGGCCTCGGCCGCCACGTTCCTGGCCTGCACGGCCACGGCGACGGCGCAGGACAAGGCTCACCCGGATTTCACCGGCGTCTGGACGACCTATACGGGCGCACCGCAAGGAAGGGCCTCGGGCTTCGGCGGCCCGCGCCCGGGCCTCCCGCTGACCGAGGAGGGACGGCGCCGCGTCGAGGAGTACCAGCGGCTCGCAGGCCCCGAGAGGCTGAACGCGGCCGCGCACTGCGCGACCTATGGCGTGCCGACGATGATGTCGCTGCCCGGGTCCTATCCGATCGAGTTCATCCAGAAGCCCGATCAGCTCACGATCATCTTCGAGGTCGGAAACGAGACGCGCCGCATCTATATCGGCGAGCGTCAGCTTCCGCCCGAGCAGCGGATCCCGAGCCGCGCCGGCTATTCGGAAGGGCATTGGGAAGGCGACGTGCTGGTCGTCAGAACGACCGATTTTCTGGACGGCCAGGATCACGCCGCGAACCCGTTCAGCGAGCAAGCGACGATCGACGAGCGGTTCTCGCTGGACGAGGACGCGAACGGCACGAAGGTGCTGACGTATCAGGCGACGATCACCGATCCGGTCTACTATACGCAGCCGGTCACGATCGAGCGGAAGTACCAGCCGTACGACGGGTTCATCCTGCCGTACAACTGCCAGGACGAGCTGTGGTACGAGCTGCTCGACCTGCGGCGCGAGCAGCTTCAGGCGGGCGAGCCGATCACGGCCCGCATGAGCGACGTCTACAAGGCGCGCGAAGACAAGGAATGATCGGATGTGATTGCAGGCGAGCCGTGCGTGCTCTGCCCGCGTGAGACGAGGAAACGCTGATGTTTGACATGCTGAAGAAGATTGCCGTTACGGCCGGCGCCGGCGCGCTGCTGACATGGGTGTCCATCGCGGCGGCTCACCACTCCGCCGCGCAGTTCGATTTCAGTCAGCGCGTGACGATCGAAGGGGTCGTCAAGGAGTGGAACGTCGTGAATCCGCACACGTCCGCGATCGTCGAGATCACCGACGAGAAGCGCGGCACGCGGGACGCCGAGTACGAAGGCCACAGCGCGAGCCACTTCTATCGCGCGGGCTACACGCGCGGCATGGTGAAGCCCGGCGACAAGATCGCGATTCTGATCGCGCCGCGGCACGACGGCGAGGACGGCGGGTTCATCCAGGCCTTCACCGTGAACGGCAAGACGGTCGGGTTCGGCAACCTGTCGCCGGAGACCGGGCGCCGTCTCGACAGCGGCTCCGAGAGCAGCTCGGACTGACCGGCCACTCGGCCTTCTACGCGCCGCGGGCGCCGCAGCGTCGGCGCCCGCGAGAATCACCTGTCTTCGGGGGCAACCGCCGGAATCAATCGCCGCGGTCCCTCGTCAGATACGCCGTCAGCGCGGCGAGATCGTCGTCGCTCAACTCCGTCGGCCGAAAGAACGGCATCGACCTCAAGCCATCCCGCACCACGGCCGCGATGTACTCGGGCGTGAGATCCGTTCGCGCCTCGAGAGCGGCCGGCAACTCGCCGCGGTAGCGCGCTTGGAGCGCCTGAGTCCCGGGCATCGGCGGCAGGAACCGCGCGCCGAAAACGTCTTCCGGGATCTCGCCGTGACAGGCGGCGCAGCGCTGGTCGAACACTTCCTGGCCGCGCTTCTCGAGCGGATCGCTCGGCACGTCGTCGCGCTCCGCGGGCAGCGGCAGCCACGCCGAGTCGTCCGACGACGCCGGGTCGGCGAAGACGGCGGTCGTCGTCACGAGCGCGATCGAGAGTCCGAGCGCGAGCCGCGCAACTGCGGCGCGATTCGACGCCCTGCGCGCGGCCCTCATGCGCGTGCCCTCCGCAGATGCCGCGGCCAGATGCCATAGCGCCCGGCCGAAAGGATGCCGTTCGGGTCGAGCGCGTCCTTCAGCGTCTCGTTGAGCCGCATCAGCGCGTGGTCGTTGTACGAGTAGGTCGCCATCAGCTCGTCCATGAACGCGACATGCGCGCGGTAGATGCCCCAGCCGTGCTCGCCGGCCACCTGGATCAACCGCGCATAGAGCGCGCGTGCCTTCGCGTTCTCCTCCGGATCGAGCGTCAGGCTGATGCCGTGGAACATGATGAACGCGCGCGTGTGATAGCTCATCGCGAAGCCGAGCGTCAGCGGAACGCCGGCATCGCGATACTCGCGCAAGAAGACCTTGTGCGCTTCGAGCAGCGCCCGGCCCGAATGGGGCAACATCGGCGACGCGTCGAGGTGTCCCGTGCTGCCCTGCTGGCTCGAGAACACGTTGAGACTCGGGATGCCGAATGCGCCCGGGTCGCCGAGCCGCCTGATCTGATCGTCCGTCAGCGGGAAGCGGATCACGTCGCCGTCCTCGAGCTCGATCCCGTCGATCGCGGACAGCCGCTCCTTCACGTGCGCCCACTGCGCCTGCATCACGCTCTCCGGGCCGTAGAAGCGGAGCTCCGTCTCCCAGAAGGGCCGGCCGAGCGACGCCGCGTAGTCGTCCCACTCGGCCGCGGAGCCGCCGTTCGGGCGATCGAGCAACGCGGACTTGCGGGCGTCCATCGGACCCGTGAACACGGGACTGTTCAGTGAATACAGGCAGTTGACGATCCCGGAATACTGGAGATGCGCGAGTGTGCGCACGAGCGGGATCACGTCGTCGTGCCGCGGCGCGCGGATCCGCCCCGTCATCGACGCCTCGGGCTCGGGCATCAGCCAGAACCCCATCTTCGTCACGATCCCGAAGTTCGATTGCGCGAAGAGGCCGTCGGCGAGCGGCCCGGCGCCGTACGGAAACGCCTGCCAGTTCGCGCCGGCGTTCGGCAGCGCGCCCATGCCCGTGCGAACGACGTCGCCGTTCGCGAGCACGACCTCCATCCCGCAGTGCGCGCCGAAGTGATCGCGGTACGGCAGCGGCGTGCGGCCCGCGCCGCGCTCGAGCGCGTTGCCGATCAGGCTGCCCCAGCCCGGATCCGCGCAGTCGATCCAGAGCCGTATGCCCCGTTCGCGAAGGTAGCGGTAGAGGTCGAAATAGCTGACGCCGGGCTCGACGAGCGCGTACGCGAGGTCCTCGTCGACCTCGAGGATGCGGTTCATGCGCTTGAGATCCAGCACGACGCTGCCCGAATACACCGGCGCGGATCCGCCGTACGCGAGATTGCGGCCGGTCGAGATCGTGTAGAGCGGAATCGAGTAGCGATTCGCGATGCGGACGACCGCCTGGACCTCCTCGACGGTCGTCGGCGCGACGGCGGCCGACGCGTACTTGTCCTCCGGCTCGCCGCGCAGCGGCGAGTACGCGTCGCGGTAGGTGTCCATCGTGTCGTCGTCCGTGAACACCCACTGGGCGCCGACGACGTTCGCAAACTCCGTGAGCGCGGCCTCGAAGTCGGCGGGACTGACTCCCGGCGGTGTGGCCATTGTCTCTCTCCCCTCCTTCGCCGCCTGCGTGACGCCGGTCGGCAGCTCTGTCATTCGTGCGTTTCGGCGGCGGGACCGCCGCTCGCGCGCGTCATCCGTGCGGCCTGTGCGGGTGCATGACGACGACGCAAGCGTGAGCATAACCCGACGGCAGGACGCTGTGCGCGGCCCGACGGTGACAAGCGGACACAACGACGACACACAATTTCGCTTGACCCTGCAGGCGAACGGCGAAAGAGTGATCCGCAGCCTTCCTTCCTCGACGTTCCGGATGCCCACACCACTAACGCGGAGCCCAGTCATGATCACGAACACGCAATCGGGCACGAACGTGCACGAGATCGCCGACGGCATCTATCGGATCAATACGCCCGTCGCGCTTCCCGGTGCCGGCAAGTTCAACTTCAATCAGTACCTGATCCGAGACGATCGTCCGCTGCTGTTCCATACCGGCCCTCGCCGGCTGTTCCCGCTCGTCCGCGAGGCGATCGAAAGCGTGCTACCGGTGCACGACGTCGAGTTCGTCGCCGTCTCGCATTTCGAGGCCGACGAATGCGGCGCGCTGAACGAGTTCCTCGGCGTCGCGCCGCGGGCCGTGCCCGTGTCGAGCCGCGTCGGTGCGATGGTCTCGCTCGCGGATTTCGCCGACCGGGCGCCGCGCGGGCTCGCCGACGGCGAGACGCTCTCGCTCGGGCGCCACGCGCTGCGCTGGCTCGACACGCCGCACGTCCCGCACGCCTGGGACTGCGGCCTGATGCTCGACGAGACGACGCGAACGTTCCTGTGCGGCGATCTCTTCACGCAGGGCGGCCCGGGAGACGTGCCGCTGACCGAGTCCGACATCCTCGAGTCGAGCGAAGCGTTCCGGAAGCCGATGGACTACTTCGCGCACGCGCCCGACACGCAGGCCGTCCTCGAGCGCCTCGCACGGCTCGAGCCGACGACGCTCGCGTGCATGCACGGCAGCGCATGGCGCGGCGACGGCGCCGCGCTGCTTCGCGCGCTCGCCGCACGCCTCGCGTGAGGAAGTCGGGGTCAGAGCCCTTTTTTCGTCCGACCTGGAAGCGATGGAGGATGGTTGTGACCACTATCCCGTCGAGGAGGTCGCCGAGCTCGCAGCTGTCCTCGAAGAGGCAGATCCGATGGTTGAAGTAAGCTGAGCCTGATAGGGTCGTGCAGCCGATGTAGCCCGTCGAAAAGGGCTCTGACCCCAATTTTGGACAAACGCGAGTCGTTCTCATTACCGTTTACGCGGGAAATGAGAACCATTATCATTCGCCGAACTGCGAGAGCGGCTCTGTCGAGCCGCGCGTTTCCCGCGGAGATCGGCAATGCGAACAAGAACTCGAATAGCGGCCCTAGGCGCGATCGCCGGCTGCCTTCCCACCCTTCAAGTCCTCGCGCAGAGCGCGAATGGTCCGGGGCCGATAGAGGAAGTCATGATCGTCGGCAAGCGGCTGAACCGGACCAGCAAGGGCGCGACGAACCTGCCCTTGTCGCTCGCGGACACGCCGCAGGCCGTGACCGTCGTCGATCGCGAGTTCATCGACAGCTTCGGCTTCGACGACGTGAACGACGTGCTCGAGCTGACGACGGGCGTCAACGTCGAGGAGGTCGAGACCGACCGCACCTACTACACGTCCCGCGGATTCGATATCAAGAGCATGCAGGTCGACGGCATCGGCCTGCCGTTCCTGTGGAACGTCGTCGGCGCCCTCGACACCGCGATCTACGACAAGGTCGAGGTCATCCGCGGCGCGAACGGGCTCTTGACCGGCACCGGCACCCCCTCGGGCACGATCAACTACGTTCGCAAGCGCCCGACGAACGACTTTCGCGCGAGCACCGAGCTCTGGCTCGAGCGATGGAACAAGCGGCGGGTCGAGGCCGACGTGTCGGGCCCGCTCTCGGACAGCGGCAAGTGGGCGGGCCGGCTCGTCGCGGCGACGCAGTCCTCGGAGTCTCACCTCGACCACTACGAGAACGACCGCACGATCTTGTACGGCGTGCTCGACGGACAGGTCGGCCCGCGGACGACGATGACGTTCGGCTACACCGAGCAGGACAACGAGTCGACCGGCGTGCTGTGGGGCGCGCTCCCGCTTCTCTACGCGGATGGCACGCAAACCGATTTCGACGTCTCGACGAGCACGACGATGGACTGGACGCGTTGGGAGACGCACGCGAAGACCGCCTTCGTCGAGCTCACGCACGACATCGGCACGAGCTGGGAGTTCAAGGCGATCCTCACACGCAACGAGTACGACGAGCCTTCCGAGCTCTTCTACGTGTACGGCGAGCTCGACCGCGACACGGGGCTCGGGCTGTTCGGCTGGCCCGGTAAGTATCGCTCCTATTCAGAGCATCTGCTGCTCGACGCGACGATCACGGGCTCGTTCGACCTCGGCGGACGCCGCCACGATCTCTTGCTCGGCTTCAACGCGGCCGACGCCGACCACGGCTATCTCCAGTACCACGCGCCCGCCGACGATCCGGCGTGGGACGAGATGCCGCCATTCCCGGGCTGGACCGGCCGCGAGATCGTACGCCCCCCTTTCGGCCCGCCCGAGCTCGCCGCCGAGTGGACCGACGACATCAAGCGGCTCTACGGCGTCGCCCGCTTCGACGCGACCGACGCGCTCGACGTGATCGTCGGCTTCAACGCGATCGACGTGAAATCGGAAGGCTTCAACTTCGACGAGCTCAGGAACCGCGACGAGCAGGAGATCTCGCCGTACGTCGGCTTCACGTACGCGTTTGCGGACGGACTGCGCGCCTATGCGAGCTACAGCGACATCTACGAGCCGCAGGCGGAGCTCGGCGAGAACCTCGCACCGCTCGGGCCGGCCGTCGGGAAGAGCTACGAGCTCGGCTTGAAGGGCGAGTTCTTCGGCGGGCAGCTGCTCGGCGCGCTGTCCGTGTTCCGCGCGAAGCAGGACAACTACGCGGAGTACGCCGGCTTCGACGAGGACTCCGGCCTTTCCTTTTACAAAGGCGTCGACGTCGAGTCCGAGGGTTTCGAGCTCGAGGTGTCGGGCCGCATCGGCGATCTCGTTCACCTGATCGGCGGCTACACGCAGCTCGACGTCGACGATCCGCTCGGCAACGACGCCCGAACGTTCGTTCCGCGCAGGACGTTCAAGCTCGGCACGCGCTTCGAGCCGCGCCATGCGCCGAAGCTCGAGCTCGGCGGCACGCTCCGCTGGGTCGGCGGCATGCACCTCGACACGCCGCTCGGCACGATTCGCCAGCCTCGCTTCGAGGTGCTCTCGGCGTACGCGCGCTACGCGTTCTCAGACCGGCTCGAGCTCGCGGTCAACGTCGATAACCTGACCGACGAGAAGTACCTGACGAGCCTCTACTGGGATCAGGCGTTCTACGCGGCCCCTCGAAGCGCCGCGATCAGCGCGCGGCTCCGCTACTGAGCGAGGGAAGCCGGCAATGAGCGCGAGATCGATCAAGGCGTGGTCGTTCGTCCACAAATGGACGAGCCTCATCGCGACGGTGTTCCTGCTGCTGCTCTGCGTGACGGGCCTGCCGCTGATCTTCTATCACGAGATCGACCATTGGCGCGGCGCCTCCGTCGATCCGCCGGAGCTCGCTCACGTCGCAGGCCGCGCGAGCCTCGATGCGATCGTCGCGGACGCGCGTGCGCGGCGGCCGCGCGATGCCGTCCAGTACGTCGCGGCGGATCCCGACGAGCCCGACGTCTGGTACGTCTCGCTCGGCGAGACCGCCGACGCGCCCGAGCTCACGGCGTATTACACGTACGACGCGCGCACCGGCGAGTTGCTCGGCGAGTACCCGCTGAACGAAGGCTTCATGTATGTGCTCTACCGGCTCCACTACGACATGTATGCCGGTCTTCCGGGCACGCTTTTCCTCGGCTTCATGGGCCTCATGCTTGTCGCGTCGCTCGTGTCGGGCGTCGTGCTCTACGGGCCGTTCATGACGAAGCTCCCGTTCGGCACGATACGGCGGGACCGCTCCGCGCGGACGCGCTGGCTCGATCTGCACAACCTGCTCGGCATCGCGACCGTCGTCTGGGTACTCGTCGTCGGCGCGACCGGCGTCGTCAACACGCTCGCGATCCCGATCTTCGGGCAATGGCAGGCCACGGAGCTCGCCGCGATGACGGCAGGCTACGAGGGTGCGCCGCCGCCCGCGGACGAAGTGTCCGTCGAACAAGCCCTCGCGGCCGCGCACGACGCGGTGCCGGAGAGTCGCTTGAGCTTCATCGCGTTCCCCGGCAACGAGTACGCGAGCCCGCATCACTTCGCCGCATTCATGCAGGGATCGACGCCGCTCACGTCGAAGCTCCTGACGCCCGTGCTGATCGACGCCCGCACGAGCGAGGTCACGGCGAAGGGCACGATGCCGTGGTACGTGACGGCTCTGTTGTTGTCGCAGCCGCTCCATTTCGGCGACTACGGCGGCATGCCGCTCAAGATCGTCTGGGCGCTGCTCGACGTGATCGCGATCATCGTGCTCGCGAGCGGAATCGTGCTTTGGCTAGGCAAACGGTCGCCCGCTGCAGCTCGAAGCGAAGCGGCAACGCCTGCGGCGGCAGACCCGCAGACGGCGTTCGCCCTTCGCGCAGAAAGGCCGTGACGGCAATGCCCGACCGGCCCACGCACCGGACGCCACGCCGTCATGGCATCTGGACGGCGCCGATCCTGCTCGCGGTGGCGTCCGCGATCGGCCTCTCGGCCGCGCTCGTCGCGGACGGCGCGGGCGACGCGATCGGCGCGGCCGCCCTGGCGGTGCCGATCACCGTCGCGGTCTGGTGCTTGCGTCGATCGCGTCCACAAAACAAAGGGAAAGTGGTTTAGAATGCGCCGGTTACACTCCCGGCACGCTCCGGTGAGAGAAACGAATAATGACGGCACGCACGATTCCGCTCCTCCCGAAGGCTCTTGCGCCGCTCGCCGCGGCAGTCATCCGCGCGCTCGTCGGCGTCGGGCTCGGCGTCACGCTGGCGCCTCACGCGGCGGCCCAGCCGTCGGACGCGCAACAGCCGCGGTCCGACGCACGGAACCGTGCCGACTCGAGCGTCGAGGAAGTGATCGTCACGGATCGTTTGCGTGAGCCCTATCGCGTCGATGCGAGCGCCCTGACGAAGCTGACCGAGAACCTACGCGATACGCCGCAATCGATCACGACGCTGTCGCGCGACCTGCTCGAGGACCGGGCCGCGATGTCGCTGAACGACGCGCTGCGCACGGTGCCGGGCATCACGCTCGGCGCGGGCGAGTTCAGCTGGCAGGGCAACAATCCGAGCATCCGCGGCTTCTCGTCGAGGGACGACATGTTCCTCGACGGCATGCGCGACTTCGGAATGTACGTACGCGATCCGTTCAATCTCGAGACCATCGAAGTGCTCGAAGGGCCGTCGTCGACGCTGTTCGGCCGCGGATCGACCGGCGGCGTCATCCATCAGGTCAGTAAACGCCCGCTGCTCGACCCCATGCGGCGGCTCGCCTTCAACGGCGGCAGCGACTCGACCGCGCGCGCGACGATCGACGTCAACCAGCCGCTCCCGGGCTTCGGCGAGGGCGCGGCCGTGCGCGTGAACGCGATGGCCCATCACGGCGAGGTCGCCGATCGCGACGGCGCCCTGAGCCGACGTTACGGCGTCGCTCCGAGCCTCGCGCTCGGCCTCGGCACGCCGACGCGGCTGACGTTGAGCTACTTCAAGCAGACCTCGGACGATCGCCCGGACTACGGCCTGCCGTGGCTGCACGGCCGGCCCGCGCCGGTGCGCCGCGATAACTTCTACGGGTTCGAGAGCGATTTCCTGGAGACCGAGGCCGACGTCCTCACCGCGAACCTGGCGCACACGACGGAGCGCGGCCTCGCCATGAACTTTCAGGTGCGCTACGCGGATTACGAGCGCGACAGCCGGCTGACCGAGCCGCTGATCTCGGGGAACGTCACGCCCGACACGCCGCTCGAAGACATCGTCGTGAACCGCAACGTCTTCCGCGGGCACAGCGAGGAGACGATGTTCCAAACGCAGATCGACGTGACGGCACGTTTCGCGACCGGCCGCGTCGAGCACGCGCTCGTCGCAGGCGTCGAGGCGGGCCGCGAGACGTCGTCGCCGACGTTCGGCTTCGGGACCGGCGTGCCCGGCACGAGCCTGCTGACGCCGAACACGAGCGAGCCGTTCACCGCGACGGGAACGGCCCCGCGGCTCGAGGCGGACACGGTCGGCAAGAGCGCGGCGTTCTATGCGCTCGACACGATCAAGTTCGGCGAGCAGTGGCAGCTCATCGCGGGCGTGCGCCGCGACCGCTTCGACGCCGACTACGAGGCAGCGCGCTTCGCGGTCGACGGCACCCTGACGGGCACCGAGCAGATCGCGCGCGTCGACGACGAGACGAGCTGGCGAGCGGCCGTCGTGTACAAGCCCGCGCCGACCGGCAGCGTCTACCTGAGCTGGGGCACGTCGTTCAATCCGTCGGCCGAATCGTTGTCGTTCATCACGAGCGGCCGCGGGCTCGCGATCGCCAACGCGTTCCTCGCGCCCGAGGAGAACGAGAGCGTCGAGGTCGGCACCAAGTGGGATCTGATCGGCGACTCGCTGTCGCTGACCGCGGCCGTGTTCCGCATCGACAAGACGAACGCGCGCGTGCCCGATCCCGTGAATCCCGGCTTCAACATGCTCGCGGGCGAGTTCCGCGTCGAGGGTTTCGCCGTAAACGCAGTCGGTCGCGTCGGCGATCGTTGGCGTCTCACGGCCGGCTACACGCATCTCGACAGCGAGGTGCGCAAGAGCGCGCCGGGAGCGGCGCCGGTCGGATCGCCGCTCGCGCACGCACCCGAGCACTCGCTGTCGCTGTGGGCGAACTACCTCGTCTCCGAAGACCTCGAGATCGGCGCCGGCACCCGCTACGTCGACGAGCGGCTCGCGCAGAACGCGCCGCCCGTGAAGTCCGTGCCGGATTACTGGTCGTTCGACGCGATGGCGCGCTATCACGTGTCGTCGAAGCTCGCGTTGAAGCTGAACCTGACGAACATCGGCGACGAGTATTACTTCGATCAGCTTCATCCGTGGCACGTCGTGCCGGGGCCCGGCTTCACGGCGACGTTCGCGATCAACTACAGCTACTGACCGCCGCGAGCGGCGGCCCTGGCCCGCCGCCGACCTGACGCGTGCCCCGCTCCGCGGTACCTTAGGGACCGGGGAGAACATGAAACAGGGGGAGGTTCGCCGTGACGAACACCGCGTCAACCAACGCGTCGGCGGCGGAGATGCCGCACGACGTGCCGGTTCTGATCGTCGGCGGCAGCCTGGTGGGACTCACCACCGCGCTGCTGCTCGCCGCGCACGGAGTGCGGCCGCTCGCCGTCGAGCGCCACGCCGGGACCGCGATCCATCCGCGCGCCGGGCACTTCCAGATCCGCACCATCGAGATCCTTCGCGAGATGGGGCTCGAGGCCGAGGTCCGCGAGCGATCGCGCGAAACCTACGATCCCGAGGGCGGCATCATCGCGGTCGAGTCGCTCGCCGGGAAGGAGCTCGCGCGCTTCATTCCGAATCTGAACGTCGGCGTCGACGACCGGAGCCCGACCGGGCGGATCTTCATCGACCAGGACGTCCTCGAGCCGATCCTGCGCCGGCGCGCGGAAGAGCTCGGCGCTTTGCTCCGCTATCGAACCGAGATGACGTCGTTCGAGCAGGACGCGGACGGCGTCCGCGCCGTGGTTCGCGATCTCGACAGCGGCAAGGAAAGCGAGATCAGGGCCAAGTACCTCGTCGCTGCGGACGGGAACCGGAGCCGCGTCCGCAACGCGCTCGGCATCGAGAAGCAAGGCTACGGCGTGCTGTCGAAGAGCGTGACGGTCTACTTCGAGGCGGACTGCGCGCCGTACCTGCAGGGCCGAAACTCGGGCGTCTTCTACGTGACGAACCCGCGGCTCCGCGGGTTCTTCCGGTTGAATCGCGCGGGTCAGAGGGGCTTCCTCGCGATCAACACGATCGGCGAGGACGTGACGCGCGACGAGGCGGTGAACGTCTCGGCGGTCATGAACGAGGAGCTCGCGCTCGAGCTCTTGCGCGCGGCGATCGGCGTCCCGGACCTGCCGATGCGGGTACGTCAGATCATCCCGTGGGAGGCGGAAGCGAGCGTCGCGTCGCGCTTCCAGCAGGGCCGCGTGTTCATCGCCGGCGACGCGGCGCACATCGTGCCGCCGAACGGCGGCTTCGGCGGCAACACCGGCGTGCAGGACGCGCACAATCTCGCATGGAAGCTCGCGATGGTGCTGAAGGGTCAGGCGGGCCCGCGGCTGCTCGAAACGTACACCGTCGAGCGGCAGCCGGTCGGTGCGTTCACGGTCGATCAGGCGTACGTCCGCTATGCGACGCGCGTCGTGCCCGAGCGGGGCACGGATAACGTCGAACCTTACGTCGACGATCTGATCATCGAGATCGGTTACCAGTACCGATCGACTGCGATCGCCGGCGGCTCGAGCGACGGCCCGCTGTTCACGCATCCGGACGAGCTCCGTGCGCGTCCCGGAAGCCGGGCGCCGCACGTTTGGCTCGCGCGGAACGGCGAGACGATCTCGACGCTCGATCTCTTCGGGCGGAGCTTCGTCGTGCTCGCCGGGCCCGACGGCGGCGCGTGGCGTGCGGCGGCACGAGAAGCCGCCGATGCGCTAAACGTTCCGATCGACTTCGCGCAGGTCGGTGCGGACGGGCTCGTCGACGTCGACGGCAAGTTCCTCGATGCGTACGGCCTCGCGCGTGCCGGTGCCGTCCTCGTGCGGCCCGACGCGTTCGTCGCGTGGCGCGCGAACGCGCCGGCGGACGGCCGCGCGCTCGCCGGCGTGCTCGCGTCGATCCTCGACCGCGGCGGAGCGTAGTCTCGGACGCGCTCGAGCCCTATCCTCGGCGGCGGCGCCTCCGCGCGCTCTAGGGCATGGGTCGATGCAGCTCGGTGCCGAGGCGCCGGAAGGCGGCGGCCGCTCGCAGCCGCCGCCGGCGTGCCTTCAGAAGTCCATCGTGACGTTGACGAACGCTCGCCGCCCGAGCGGATCGTACGTGGCGCCGCCCGCCCGGCTTCCCATCGTCGGGAACGGCACCGCGTCCGGATTGCCGCCCGAGCGAGGCGGAATGCGATCGAACAGATTCTCGATGCCTACACGAAGCGTGTAGCGGTCTCCGAAGCGATAGCTGCCGCTCAGCGCGAAGAGCGCATAGGACGACGTCACGCCGATCGCCGTCGTATTCGGGTTCGTCGCCGCGGCAGCCGCATCGATCGACGGCCAGTACTGCGCTCGCAGCGCCACCGAATAGGGGCCATTGAAGTAGCTCAACGTCGAGAACACGCGATACTTGTATCCCATGCACTCCATCTGCAGCGCGCAGCCGAGCGTTCCGACCCAGTCGACCGTCTCCTGATCCGGGCGCACCTGCGTCTCCGACGCGAGCGCGTAGTTGCCGAGCACGTTGAGGCTCAGTCCGCCCCATGCGAATTGCCGGCTCCAGTCGAGCTGCACGTCGATGCCGGACGTCTTCGCCCTTCCCTGGTTCGTGAAGCTCAAATCCGTCGAGACGACGTTGCCGTCCGCTGGGCTCCTGAGGATCATCGTGCAGGCCGCGTGCCGCGGATCGGCGCTCGGGTTGAACCTGGGGCTCAAGCACCTTTCGAACACGGCATCCGCGTTCTCGACCGCGATCATGTCCTTGATCTCGATCTCGAACCAATCGACGGTCAGCGTGAAGCCTTCGAGGAAGTCCATGACGACGCCGAGCGTCCACGTGTCGGCCCGCTCCTCCTTCAGGCTCGGATTGCCGGTCGTGTTCGGCAGGCCCGTGCCGCCGATCTCGGGTTGATCGTCGATCGTGCGATTGTCGTAGTACTCCGCGGCGGCGGTCGGTCCCATCATCTGCCGGCAGAGGGCGAGCGTTCGCGCCGCACCCTCCGCGCCGTCGACGTTCGCGGCGGGGTTTGCGCTGAACGGGCCGTCCTGATTGTTTTGCGAGCATTGATCGCCGAACACGCTTCCGGTGCCGCCGAACACCTGCGTGCGCGCCATGTAGAGCTCGCCCAAGTTCGGCGCGCGGTGTGCGCGGTTGAAGCCGCCGCGCAGCCGGTATCGTGGCGTGATGGCCCAATCGATCAGGCCCTTGAACGTGTCGACGTTTCCGACCGTGCTGAAGTCCGAGATACGCCCGCCGAGCTCGACGTTGAAGTGCTCGACGCCGGCCGGGCCGCCGCGGACGATCGGGATCAGCAGCTCGCCGTAAAGCTCCGTGACGTCGAAAGCCCCGCGGCTGTTCTGCGTCGGGAAGAGCCCCACGACCGTCTCGACGAAGGCCTCGTTGACCGTGAGAGGATCCGTCTGGTACGAGAACTCGTTCTTTCGATAGGCCGTGCCCAACGCGTACTGGAGCGGTCCCGCTCGCATGTCGGCGAGCGTGCCGACGAGGTTCGCCTCGACGATGTTCTGCTCCACCTGAGTCGTGTTGTGCATCTCGGCCGTCAGCATTCGAATGCAGTCCTCGGACGGCACGAAATCGCGGACGACGGGCAAGCCCGTCTCGCACGTCGCGAAGCCCGCTTGAAAGCCGGCACCGGGCGGGTTGCCTTGCCGGCTGAACGCGACGCCGAAGTTCGGCGATGTGACCAACGCTCTCCAGGCCTCGAGCCGCACGTTGCCGCCGAGGTTGACGACGTTCTCGGTTTGCCCGTGAGAGAACGTCACGTCCCAGGAATGGTCGCCGCTCGGCAGCTCGCCCTGGAGGCCCAGCAGGAGCTGGAACGTCGAGGTGTTGTTCCGCGTCGACCGGGGGCGTCCCAGCACCTCGAGCGCGAAGTCCGTGGCCCGGTTCAGCAGCACGTCTCCGTTCGGGTCCGGGCGGCTCGCGAGCAGAAACTCCATCTCGGGCGGCAGCGGGAAGGCTTGCGACTCCGTGCAGCCGCCGACCGGCGGGCAGTTCAGGCCGTAGGTGCCGCCTGCCTGATAGGCAGGCAGCGTCGTGCCATCCGGCGCGAGCGACGGCGCGTAGATCTCGCTGCCGTGCGGAATCGTCACGCCGTGCGGACCCACCGTGCTCGACGGCGTGCCGAGGTTCGTCTCGGTCCGCGTGCGTGTGAACATTGCCTGCGTGATCACCCGCAAGTTCTCCGCGATGTCGAACCTGCCACGGCCGAACGACGAGTAGCGATCGAGGGGATACGTCGTCCATTGATACAGTGTGTTCTCGACGATGCGGCCGTCCGGCTGCATCTTGCGGAACGGCAGCCCGGGGAAATCCGGGTGCTCGAACGGCCCCTCGTACTTCACTGAGCCCGGCGCGCTTGCCGCGTTGTAGCCCGTCCATACGGTGCCCGTGCCGTCCGGCGTGCGGTTGATGTACCACTGCAGATTGGGCGAAAGCGTGCCCGCCGGAAGCATCGGGAAGAGCGCATCGACCGCGGCCTGCGAAGGCGGGTTCGAAACGCCCGTGGGCGCGGTGAAGTACGTCTCCGCGATGCGGGCGGCGTTGCCGCCGATATACGGGTTGCGCAGGTCGTCGACGCGCCAGTCGCGCTCCTCGAGCAGCTGCTTCTTCCGGTCCGAATGCTCGATGCCGAGCATGACGTTGCCGCGACCGTTCGCGAAATTGCCGCCGATGAGCCCGGAGATCGTCATCTGCTCGCCGCCGCCGTGCTCGGTGAGACCGTAGCGCGCGTCGATCGTTGCTCCCTCGAAGTCGTCCTTGATGATGAAGTTGACGACGCCGCCGACCGCATCGGCACCGTAGACGGCCGACGCGCCGCCCGAGATGACCTCGACGCGCTGAATCGCGGCGGACGGGATCGAATTCGTGTCGACGACCATCGTCGCGTTGACCGGCTGACCGCGCCGGCCGTCGATCAGCACGAGATTGCGGTTCGCGCCGAGGCCGCGCAGGCTGACCGTCGACGCGCCGACCGTGTTCATCGCCGTGTTCTGCACGTCCGTCGTCGTGAACTGCGTGACCGCGGGCACGAATTGCGGCAGCTGGTTCAGAATCGTCTCGACGCCGATCGTGCTCGTCTCCTCGAACGTCGTCTGGTCGATCGTCGTGATCGGGCTGTTGGCTATGAAATCCTGGCGGCGAATGCGCGAGCCCGTGACCGTGACCTCCTCGACCGGCCCGGCGGACGCCTCCTGCGCGAGCCCGCGCGTCGCGGGTGCGACGGCGAGCGCCGACGCGAGCACCGCGCCGCCCGAAACCGCGAGCCACGATACCTTGAGGCAGGACGTGCTCCGCCGGCCCCGGGACATCGTTCGAATCGCTTCATGGACCGCTGCGGACGAAACGCGCATCGCCGGCCGGATGCCGGCACCGGTCTTGGTCTTCATGCTCCCCTCCCCCTGCGTGCGGATGCTGCGAGCGCCGGAGCGAGAGGCTCGGAGTTCGGAGTGTCGTTTCGAGAGCCGGCTCCGCCGTTCGATCCTCATGATCGAATCGTCTCGATTGCCCGACTAATTCGTACGCGCAGCCATCGCGCATCGATTCCGAAAGTGGTAACTTTTGCCGGTTACGGAGCCGGCCTCGCATGGCTCCGTGTCTTCGGTCGATCGACGCGGACGGGAGAATTCGAACTAGCAGAGTGCCGAGTAGCTCGCTCGGACGAGAGAAAGATCGGCCGAGGCCTGTCTTAGTCGAGTCGGTGCGTCGACTCGCTCGACGCCCGAAGCGCGCGTAGCGCCGCCGTCTGGCTCTGCATTTCGCAACCACTCATGGGGTCAGAGCCCGTAGACTGAGTAAAAGGGCTCTGACCCCAAATCAGATCAGAAGCGAAGGACTTTCGCGTAGCTCACGAGGGGCAGCGCGCGGAGCTCGGCAAGGATCTCGTCCGGCACCGGCTCGTCGACGCCGACGATCGCGATCGCCTGCCCCGCGGCATGCTCGCGGCCCAAGTGGAGCGTCGCGATGTTGATGCCGGCGCGGCCGAGCAGCGAGCCGAGCGCGCCGATGTAACCCGGCCGATCCTCGTTGCATGTGAAGAGCATCACGGGCTCGAAGTCGGCCTGAAGCGCCATGCCGCGCACTTCGACGATCTTCGGCACGTTGCCGATGACCGTGCCCGCGACCCTGCGCCACTCGCCGCCCGTCTGCACCTTGATCCGAATCAGGCTGTCGTAGATCGCCGAGGTCTCGCGGCGCGACTCGAGCAGCGAGATGCCGCGCTCGCGTAACACGGCGGGTGCGGACACCATGTTCACGTCCTCGAGTTGCGGCCGCAGAATCCCTGCGAGCGCCGCCGCGATCAGCGGCTTCGTGTTCATCGCCGAGACGCGGCCCTCGAGCTCGATCTCGACCGCCTCGAGGCCCGCGTCTACGATCTGCCCCGCGAACATGCCGAGCTTCTCGGAAAGCTCGACGTAGGGCTTGAGGCGCGGCGCCTCCTCCGCGCTGATCGACGGCATGTTGAGCGCGTTCGTGACGGCGCCGGACAACAGGAAATCGCTCATCTGCTCGGCGATCTGCCGCGCGACGTTCTCCTGCGCCTCGACCGTCGACGCGCCGAGATGCGGCGTCGCGATGAAGTTGGGCGCGCCGAACAGCACGTTCTCGGTCGCGGGCTCGACGCTGAAGACATCGAACGCCGCGGCGCCTACATGACCGCTCTCGAGCAGCTTGCGCAACGCGCGCTCGTCGACGAGACCGCCGCGCGCGACGTTCAGCACGATCACGCCGCGCTTCGTCTTCGCAAGCGTCTCCTCCGACAGGATGTTCCGGGTGCTTTCCGTCAACGGCACGTGCAACGTGATCACGTCGGCACGCGCGAGCAGCTCCTCGAGCTCGACCTTCTCCACGCCGAGCTGGACGGCGCGCTCGGCCGTCAGATACGGATCGTAAGTGACCACCTTCATGTGCAGACCGATCGCCCGGTCGGCGACGATCGAGCCGATGTTGCCGCAGCCGATGAGGCCAAGCGTCTTCCCGTAGAGCTCGACGCCGATGAAGCGGTTCTTCTCCCAGCGGCCCGCTTGGGTCGATGCATCCGCTTGCGTGATCGAACGGGCGGCCGCGAGCATCAGCGCGATCGTATGCTCCGCCGTCGTGATCGAGTTGCCGAACGGCGTATTCATCACGACGACGCCCTTCGACGTCGCGGCCGCGACGTCGACGTTGTCGACGCCGATGCCGGCGCGCCCGATTACCTTGAGCCGCTTGCCGGCGGCGATGACGCCCGCCGTCACCTTCGTTGCGGAGCGGACCGCGAGGCCGTCGTAGCGATCGATGATGGCGATGAGCTCTTCCTGCGTGAGGCCGGGCCTCACGTCGACCTCGATGCCGCGGGAAGCGAAGATCTCCGCCGCGACCGGCGAGAGCTTGTCACTGATCAGGACCGACGCCATTTCCATCCCTGAGCGTGTGGACAGACGTCGACGTACGGTACAGCGGCGCGCACCCGGGCGCCAGCCGCATTATCCGAAGCGGTTGCGCTTGATGATCTCGGTGATGCCGTGCAGGTCGTCGATCTCGTAGTCGGCCGGCGTGTCGCCGGGCAGGAACGTATCCCGCGTCATGCCCGAGCGGCGGATCTGTGCCGTGACCATGTTGATCGCCATCGCGCCCTGGCAATCGAACGTCGGGCCGGCGCAGTAGAGCACGTCGCGCACGTCGAGGCCAGTCTGCTGCAGCACCCAGTAGTAGGTTTTCGGATGCGGCTTGTGGAAGCCGGCCTGATCCGTCGTCGCGACGAAGTCGGGCTTGAACGTCTTGAACTTGCTGACGTACATGTCGAGGTATTTCCGCTCGACGTCGGAGTAGATCAGGATCTTGACGCCGAGATCCTGCTGCTCCTGCAGCGCTGCCTCCGTCTCGGGAAAGAGCTGCACCTGATCCTGCAGGTCCAGCATGAAGCGCACGTCGTCCGGCGAGCCCTCGATGTCGTGCATCTTGAACGCGGTCATCAAGGCCTGCTGCACGAGGTCCGAGACCGGCGTGTACCGGTACGCGGCGGCACGTCGGTGGAACGCCTCGAAGTACTTCGCCCACGTCTCGAGGAACTGGTCGCCGGAGACCGACGCGTCGTACTTCTTCACGATGTCGTGCGCGGCCTGGCGCCACGTCCACGGCCAGTCGAAGAGCGTGCCTTTCGAGTCGTAGAAGATCGCGCGCGGCCAGCGGCCCTTCAGTACGCCCATGTCGGATCCTCCCCGTTATCCCAACGGGATGGTACCGAAAAATCGTGTCAGACACCTTTTTCCCAAAGAAAAGGTGTCTGACACCTTTCTCGTCGGAAAAAGGTGTCTGACACGATTTTTTCGGAGGCGCTCAGCGCACCGCGTCGTCGACTTCGTCCTCGGCCTCGTCGAGCGTCTCCCGGGCGCGGTCGGCCGCGTCGTCGCGGTCGCTATCGCGATCGCGATCCAGGTCGTCGGCCTCCGCGACCTGAACCTCGTTCAGCTCCTCGCTCGGCCAGAATCGCACGCCGCTGACGTCGGCCTGCGCCATCAGGCCGCGATCCGTCAGGCGATACACCTTCACGCCGTCGACGAACTGCTCTTCGGCCGAGACGCCTTCCTCGCCGGCAGACGCCTGCGCCGAGACGCTCCCGTCCCACTGACCGGAGACGAAGCGATCATAGGTCTCCTCGTCCTCGAGCAGCATCACGAGCCGGTAATTCTCGAGGCCCGCGCCCAAGCCGACACCGGCCTGACCGAGATGCATGAAAACCGGGTCACTGCCGTCCTTCTTCATCGCGACGCCCGTGCCGCCGGCACCGGTCACGATCAACCCGCCCTTCGTCGTGTCGAAGACCGCGTGACCGTACGCCTGCTCGTACAGCGATGCGGCCGACTCGTTCTGCTCGCGCAGCTGAGCGAGCGTCTCTTCCGACATCTGCAGGATCTCCTCTCGGCGCTGCTCGAGCTCCTGCTCTTCGGCGACCTGCTCGGCGCTTTCCTCGGCGGCCTCGGCGCGGCGCTCGGCCGCCTCCTGGTCCCGCTCCTCGACCGCTTCGTTGCGCTCCGCAAGCTCGTCGGTCTGCTCGTCGAGCTGCTCGGTTTGCCGCTCGAGCTGCTCCGTCCGCTGCCTGAGCTCTTCGGTCTGTTGCTCGATCTGGGCGCGCTCGGCCTCGGAGAGCTCCTCGCGCTGCTGTGCATTCGTAATGCCGCACGCAAGAGCCACTGCTGCGGCAAGGGCACCGTAACCCGCTGTCAGTCTTCGCATCGCATTCTCCTCGCTTCGTTCTTCGCGTAGCGATGCAAGGGTGATGCCAGCATGGGGTATGGGGAAGGCCCCCTGTTAAAGCCGCATCCCATCTTCGTAGCGATTGCGCTCGCGACGATTCGTTCTGGTTGAACGGCTCAACTTCGCGGCGTATATGTCTCGCCAATACAGGCAACCCAATAACCGGACACCTCATCGGGCTCGTCGAGGAGCCCGCACGAGCAGCAGCAACGGCGCGGCGAGCAGCGTCACGATCATCATGATCCGGAAGTCGTCGAGGTACGCCATCATCAGGGCCTGCCTCGTGACCTCGCTGTCGAGTGCGACGGTCCCCGCGCGCGTCGTCAGGTCCCATGCGTCCGGCAGCCACGGCGCGCGCAGCACGTCGCGGAACGGCGTGACCTGCTCCGCGAGCCCGGCGTGCGAGACCTGCGTGCGCTGACCGAGGAGCGTCACGAACAGCGAGATCCCGATGCTGCTGCCGATGTTGCGGATCAGGCTGAACATCGCCGTGCCTTCGTTCCTGAGCGCGGGATCGAGCGTCGAGAACGCGACCGTCGTCAGAGGCACGAAGATGAAGCCGAGGCCGACGCCCTGCACGACGCCCGTGTAGACGATCTCGGCGACGCCGACGTCCGCCGTGAACAACGTCATCTCCCACAGCGAGTACGCGGTCGCGGCGAGTCCGAACAGCACGAGACCGCGCGTATCGACCCGGCCGATCAGGCGGCCGACGACGAGCATCGCGACCATCGTGCCCATCCCACGGGGCGCGAGCACGAGACCGGCCGTGACGACCGGGAAGCCGAGAAGGCTCTGCAGGAACGGCGGCAGCAGCGCGAGCGTCGCGAGCAGCATCACGCCGACCGTGAACATCAGCATCAGCCCGGCGACGAAATTGCGGTCCTTGAAGAGCCCGGGCTCGATGAACGGCTTCTGCGCCGTGAACATGTGCACGACGAAGAGGTAGAGCGCGAGCCCCGAGAGCACGGCCTCGACGACGATCTCGCGCGACGCGAACCAGTCCTTCGTCTCGCCGCGGTCGAGCATCAGCTGCAGCGCACCGATCGCGAGCGCGAGCAGCGCGAAGCCGAAGTAGTCGAAGCGGCCGGGCCGCCGCTCGGTCTCCGGCAGGAACGCGAGCACGCCGAGCAGCGCGAGCGTGCCGAGCGGCACGTTGATGTAGAACGTCCAGCGCCAGCTGTAGTACTCCGTGAGCCAGCCGCCGAGCGTCGGCCCGATGATCGGTCCGACCATCACGCCCATGCCCCACAGCGCCATCGCCGAGCCGTGCCTCTCGCGCGGATACGTATCGAGCAGCACTGCCTGCGACAGCGGCACGAGCGCCGCGCCCATCAGCCCCTGAATAACGCGGTAGACGACGATCTGCTCGAGCGACGTCGCCGCACCGCACAGCATCGACGCGATCGTGAAGCCGACGACGCTCGTCACGAACACGCGCTTCCGCCCGAAGCGCCCCGCGAGCACACCGGTCAGAGGCGTCGCAATCGCCGCCGCGACGATGTACGACGTCAGCACCCACGCGATCTGATCCTGCGTGGCCGACATGCTGCCCTGCATGTGCGGCAGGGCGACGTTCACGATCGTCATGTCGACGACCTGCATGATCGTCGCGAGCATGATCGAGAACGTGATCATGCCGCGGTGCGGGACGGTCGGTGCGGAGCGCACTGGCATTTAGAACCTGTCGGTGCGCGGCGCGTCAGCCGTTGCACGCGACGGATGCGTCGACCTGATCCGCGACGGCTTCGTTACCGAAACGAATGAAACGCGGCAGAGAGCGCTGGTGGCCCGTATCGATCTCGACCGTCGTGCTCATGCCGGTGCGAAGCGGCGGTCCCACGTCGGCATCGTCGACGGCGATCCGCACCGGGATCCTCTGGATCACTTTCACCCAGTTTCCGGTGGCGTTCTGCGCGGGGATCACCGAGAACTCGGCGCCGGTCGCCTGGCTGATGCTCTCCACCCGGCCACGCCATACGCGATCCGGATACGTGTCGACGCGGATCTCGACGGGCTGGCCGGGACAGACGTACGTCAGCTCCGTTTCCTTGTAGTTCGCCTCGATCCAAACGCTCTCGCTCGCAACGACGCTCATCACGGCCGCGCCCGGAGCCACGTATCGGCCCACGACCGGCACCTTGCTCGCGATGCCGTCGAGCGGCGCTCGCACCACCGTATGCTCGAGATCGAGCGCGGCCGCATCGCGCGCGGCCTTGGCCGCCTGGTACATCGCCTGCTGAGCGATGTCGCCGTCCGGCAAGCCGCCGAGCTGCGCGAGCAACTGCTCGAGGCCGCGCTCGACGATCTGGATGCGCCGTGCGGCGGCATCGAGCTCGTGCCGTGCGCGGTCCACGGCCTCGTCGGATGCGAGATCGTCCGCGGCGAGCGCGACCGCGCGGGACAGCTCGCGGTCCGCGAATTCGTAGTCGGTACGGGCGAGCTCGAGCTCCTCGAGGCGCTGACGGTACTGCGCCTTCACGCTCTCGATCATCGCGGTCACCGCGCGCAGCTGCGCGTCCGCGCGCTCGAGCGCGACGCGGTACGGCCGATCGTCGATCACGAAGAGCACGTCGCCGGCGGACACGGGCTGGTTCTCGTGAACGTCGACGCGGACAATCGGCCCCGACACCTCGGCGCTGACGACCGCGATGTCGGCCTTCACATACGCGTTGTCGGTCTCGACGTAGCGGCCGCCCGTGTAGTAGACGTAGCCGCCAACCCCGAGCACGAGCACGGGGCCGAGCAGGAGCAGCAGCGCACGCAGCACGGGCCGGCCCCGGCGCGGTGCGTCAGCGCGCTCTTCTTTCACGGTCTCTTCGGACATCGCGTTTCTTCCTTGAATCCAGTTCGGGCACGGCCGGTCCTTCCGCTTCGGACAGGTTCCGCTTCATCTTGCAGAGCGCATCGATGAGGTTGAGCCGCTCGTCGGCGGTGAGGCCGCGCAAAGCCTCGTCGAGCATCCCGGCGGCTGCACGCTGCATCTCCGCGAGCACGGGCTCCGCCCGCGGGGTCAGATAGAGCCGCACGGCCCGGCGATCCGCCGGATCCGATCGGCGCTCGACCCAGCCTGCCGCCTCCATCCGGTCGATCAGGCGCGTCAGCGTGATCGGCTGGATCTCGAGACGCTCCGCGAGCGCGCTCTGCTTGAGCCCCTCGTCGCGTGCGAGGTGCGCGAGCGCGCGCCATTGCGCCTGACTCAAGCCGAGCGCCTGCGCGCGCCGGTTGAAGTTGCGGCGCAGCAGGTGCGAGACGTCGGTGATCAGAAAGCCGACGCTGCGCTCGGGTTGCAGGCTGGGAGGAATCGGCGGGCCCTCTATTGATAAGCAAGCTTATATTAAGCTTGCTTGAGCGCAGCGGCAACGTCGCTGCCGCGTGGAGCCGCCCCCCTACTCGTCGCGGAGACGTCCCCTCACGGAGCGCCCGCCGTAGTCGCACGACCGCGCGCGTTCCCGCGTGACGAAGTCGTCGAAGCTCGGCCCCTTCGCCGTGCGCTCGAGCGCGCGGGCCTCGGCATCGAGGCGCCGTATCGCGTGCAGGCGATCCGCGTTGCCGAGCTTCGCCCGATCGACGGCGCTCTTCAGCACGCGGATCGTCTCGTCGTACACGTCGAGCGGGACCGGGAACGGATGCCCGTCCTTGCCGCCGTGCGCGAGCGAGAAGCGCGCCGGATCGGAGAATCGGCACGGCGCGCCGTGAACGACCTCGGCGACGAGCGCGAGCGCAGCGACGGTCCGCGCGCCGACACCCGGCGTCAGCAGCACGTCGCCGAAATCGCGCGGACCGCGCTCGGCAGCGGCCGCGAGCGCACCGTGCAGCCTACGGAGAACCACGTCCGAAGCGCGGACGTCGTGACGCGCGGGCATCTGGAGACGAGGCAACGCCGCGAGCGAGTCGTCGTCGCGCTCGACGCGGTCGTGCTCCGGCTCGAGCTCGGGGAACAAGCTCGGCGTCGCGTTGCCGTGCGCGCGAAGCCGCCGCAGCACGCGGAGCGTCGGGTCCGGCCCGTCGCGCAGCAGATCGAGCGCGGCGCTGCGGTTACGTGCCGCGCGCGCGTCCGCGAGATTGACGATGCGACCGCGGCTCCGACCCTCGATCGCGGCATGCGGCGAATCGAAGAAGCCTTCGAGGTTCTCGGAGAGCCAGTGGTAGCGGCGCGCCTCGCGGCGTGCGTCGTTCAGGCCCTGCTGCACGACGCACCACTCGCCGTCGGCGCCGACGATGAACGCGTGCAGGTACAGCTCGTAGCCGTCCTGTACCGCGGCGGAATCGATCTTCGCGACGAGCCGGCTCGTCTGCGAGAGCGCGTCGCCGGGAAGCCCCGTTCGCTCGCCGACGCTCGCGAGCTCGATCGGCGTGCGGCGCGAATGCCGACCGCGTCCGCCGCAGACGTAGACGCCGAGCTCGTGCTCGATCGGCGCGAGCCCGCGCTTCAGCGCGCCGATGACGCTCGTCGTGATGCCCGACGAGTGCCAGTCCATGCCCATCACGGCGCCGAACGATTGGAACCAGAACGGATGCGCGAGCCTGCGCAGCAGCTCGTCGCGGCCGTAGTGATGGACGATCGCCTCGACGATTACGCGGCCGAGTGCGGCCATGCGGGCGGCGAGCCACGTCGGCACGCGGCCGCCGTGGAGGGGAAGATCGGCGCTGCCTGTACGTTTAGCCACCTGACGAGTATCGACGGCGTGCCCGGACAGTCAAGCCGCCCGCGTCCGTGCCGTCGCCGCGCGGGACCTTCGCACTCTCGGCCGGCTCGGCAGCGCCATCGAACGTCCCGGATCGCACGCCGTGGTGACCAGTCATAGCCCGCCGCATACTCGTACGAAGACGATCATCGAGAGTCATTGCCTATGCCGACTACGCTGCTCGAATGGATGGAGCTATTGAGCTACGCCGTCACGGTCATCGGCCTGCCGCTCGCGATCTACGTGTTCCTCGTCGAGCAGCGCAAGGAGCGCAGCAACGAGGAAGCCGAGACCTATCAGCGCCTGTCGGACGAGTACAACGACTTCCTGAAGCTCGTGATCGAGAACTCGGACCTGCAGCTGCTCGGGCGCGAAGACATCGAGACCGAGCTCACGCCGGAGCAGCTCGAGCGCAAGCAGGCCGTCTTCGGCATCCTGGTCGCATTGTTCGAGCGCGCATACATCCTCGTGTACGACGAGAATATGAACAAGCAGCAGCGGCGTCTCTGGCAATCATGGGAGGACTACATGCGCGAGTGGTGCCGCCGACGCGATTTCCGCGAAGCGCTGCCCGAGCTGCTCGAAGGCGAGGATCCGGACTTCGCACGGCATATCTATCGGCTCGTCGAGCGCGCGCCGGGAGCCGCGGAGTCCCAGCCGTTATAAGATTCCGATAACGAGATCAACAGGGGGTCATCATGCTTCTCAGCAGGCTTCCGTCGTCGACGCTCGTCGTCGCAGTCCTCTCCGCGCCGCTCGCACCGACTTCGGCCCTGGCGCAGTCCGGCGCCGGCCCGTCGCCGATCATCGAGAATCCGATCCCCGACCCGGTCGAGAAGCGAGGGCCCGCGGTCGAAATTCGCGACTACGTGCGGCTGCCGCGCACGCTCGGGCTCCTGCCCGCCGATCGGGACGTGAACCCGGCCGGCTACGCGCGCGTCAGCTTCGTCGTCGACGCGCCGGACGGGCGCCGGTTCGCGAACGATCAACGCGGCTTCATTTACGTCCTTCACGACGACGCCAAGCCGTCGCTGTGGCTCGATTTCCGCCCCGAGTTTCCGTATACGCTCTACGACCGTCTCGAGAGCGACCTCATCGGCTTCGCGTTTCATCCGGAGTTCGCGGAGAACGGCCTCTTCTACACGGTCCACGTCGAGCACGTGGAGGGCAATCCGGCGAAGCCCGACTTCATCCCGCCGGGCTATGGCGAGTCCGACGTCACGCATCACAACGTGATCACGGAGTGGCGCGCCGACGATCCGGCGGCGGATACATTTTCGGGAAGCCACAGAGAGCTGCTCCGCGTCGCGCACGTCGTGATGAACGCATCGCACCCGTTCGGCTTCGTCGGCTTCAATCCGACCGCATCGCCGGGCGACGAGGACTACGGCCTCCTCTATACAAGCGGCAGCGATCTCGGCTTCAGCAACGGCGGCGGACCGAACGCGAACAACCCGACGGCGACGCAGCGCCTCGACACCGTCGTCACCGCGATCCTGCGCATCGACCCGCGGAGCCCCGCCGAGTCGGGCGGCACGAAGGGCATCGGCGACTACACGATCCCGCCGGGGAATCCGTACGCAGGCGACGGCGACCCCGCGACGCTCGGCGAGATCTACGCGCACGGCTTCCGCAACGCGCACCGGATCTCGTGGGACCTGAACGACGGCACGATGTTCGTGGGCGACATCGGCATGAACCACATCGAGGAGATCAACATCGTGCGGCCGGGCGAGAACTACGGCTGGATGGCGCGCGAAGGCTACTGGGAGAACGGCATGATTCGCCCCGGCGGCGCGCTGAACCAGCTCTATCCGCTGCCCGATGACGTGCTCGACGGCCGCACACGCGACGGGTTCACGTATCCGGTCGCGATGTACGACCACGACGAAGGCCGCGCGGTCACGGCGGGCTTCACGTATCACGGGCCGATCGCCGCGCTCGACGGCAAGTTCCTGTTCGGCGACATCCAGAACGGCCGCCTGTTCGCGGCCGATCTCGCGGCGCTCAAGGCGGCCGACGACGGCGTGCCGCGCACCGTTGCGCCGATCGAGGAGGTGCAGCTCTTCGTGCGCGCACCGGACGGCTCGCGACAGGACGTGTCGTTCCTCGAGCTCGTGCAGCATGCGAAAGGCGAAGCGGTTCCGCGCGCGGATCTGCATTTGAGCCGCGGCAGCGACGGCACGCTGTTTCTCACGTCACGACAGGACGGCTGGATACGCGTGCTCGCCGAGTAGGCGCGCGCGGCACGGCACAGTCAGACCGTCGCTGGATCCGCCAAGCGTGCCGCCTGCGCGTAGAGCGCGTCGAGGTCGTCCGGTCTGACGAACGGCGATTGCGCGCGCTCGACGCCGAGTCCGCGGTCGCACAAGAGATCGCCCTTGCCGACCAGCGTCTCGGCGCCTTGCTCGTCGAGGATGATCTGCGAGTTGACCGCGCTCGTGACCTTCAGGCACACCTTGAGCGGCAGGTTCGCCTTGATGATGCCTGTGACGATCGTCCTGTCCGGGCGCTGCGTCGCGAGCACGAGGTGCATGCCTGCGGCCCTGCCCTTCGCTGCGAGCCGCGCGACGAAGCTCTCGAACGTCGCCTTGTGCTGCTTTCCGGCGAGCACGAGATCCGCGAACTCGTCGAAGACGATCACATGGAACGGCAGGTCGACCCTGCCTGCGCGCATCCGCTCGGCGAGGTTCGTGAACCCTTCGTCAGCGAGCTGACGATAGCGCGACTCCATCTCCGCGACGGCGCGCTCGAGGCACTCGATCGCTTCGTCGACGTCGCTGATCACGGGCCCCGACACGTGCGGGAAGCGGCTCAACGCGCCGAAGGTCAGGATCTTCGGGTCGATCAGCGTCAGGCGCAGCGTCTCGGGTCCGTTGCGCGCGAGCAGCGACGCGCACATCGACTTCAAGAATTCGCTCTTGCCGCTTCCTGAAGTACCGGCGACGATCGCGTGGCACGTGTTCGGATCCGCGAAGTCCGTGAACAGCACGGCGCCGTCGACGCCGACGCCGATCGGGAAGACGACGGGACCGTGCTCCGGCCGGGAGGCCTCGCGGATATCGCTCCAATAGACGGTTCGAGGGCGCCTCTTTGGGATATCGACGCTGACGTATCCCTCGCACGGTCCGATTCGCGGCGGTGACGACAGCGCGAGGCGCACTTGCAGGTCCTCGGAGCGGTTAGCGAGCGAAACGACCTTCACGCCGCGCGCCGGCCGCACCTTGTAACGCACGAGCTGCGGCGCCATCACGCGCCCGAGCACCTCGACGTCGAGGCGGAAGTCGGCGAAGGTCTCGATGAGGAGCGCCGAGAGGTCGGGCTCGTCGTCCGCGTACGCATCCTTCTCTGGTGCAGCCTCCGCGTGCACGGTCTCCGCTCGAGCCTTATCCGCCGTGCCGCCCGCGGTTTCACCGACCGCACGTTCGTCGCCCGCAACCTCGTCTGCCGCCCGGCCGTCCGCGGCACTCTGTTCTTGCGGTAGTGCGGCGTTCCCGTCGGTATGCGCGGCGGCGTGGACCGTTCGCGGCGGCTCCGCAGCACGTCGTGCATCCGTCATCTCGCGGAGCACGGGCAGTACGACATCACGAAACAATGCGCGCAAGTCGGCCGAGTCTACCTCGATGCAGGAAAGCTGAGGATCGTAGTACTCGAGCAGCCCGGTGAAGCTCAATCCCGGCCGACTCGCCTCGAGCAGATGCGCGTAGATCGCAAGCTGCAGCAGGTCATGCTTCGTCTGACTGCCGCGCGACAACTTGTAGTCCACGACGACGATGCCGTGCTTCGCGTCGGCACGCACGGCATCGACGCGGCCCGAGACTGCGAAGTCGGTATCGGTGATTACGACGCCGTCGATCGGGAGCTCCATGCCGAGAAAGAGATCCTGCCAGCCGGCGAAGCCCGGGATCGAGCCCCGCAGCTCGGCAAGCCGGGTGCAGAACGTGCGCAGGCAAAGGCTCAGATGGAGCGCCGATTCGAGCTGGCCGGCTTCCGCGAGCTCCGTCAGGTTCCCTTCTGCGAAGCGGTCGTAGAGCGCCTGCCATAGATCGTCCGCGGTCACGAGCTGCAGGCCTTGCGGCCCGGCGCTCGACAGCCACCGCGTGAACGCGTCGGCGAGCTTGTGAAACAACGCCCCTTTGACCGGTACCCCGCCGTTCGACGACCCACACCACGGCATCGCCGGGCGCTCGCCGTCGACCAGCCGGCACCGGAACTGCGCATCGAGCACAGCGTACTTGAGCTCGGTGACGCTCAGGCGGACTGCCATTGCAGGATCGTCTGGTTCGGGTGCGCGTGCACCTTGATCCCGGCCATGCCGCCGCAAATGCCGAGCACGGCCTCGCGATCCACACCAGGCACCGTCGCGACCACTTCGTCGAGGCTTATGAACCGCTTGCTACGGATCACGTCGACGATGCGGCGCGACAGCTCGCCCTCGCCGCCGTTCGCGCGCCGCTGCTTGGTACGCTTCCGCTGCGCCTGCGCGGCGCTGGACGGACTCGGCGATACGGAATCCGGGTCTCGCGTCGGTTCAGGCGCACCGCGAGAGTCGAGCACCTCGCGCCAGAAGTCCGCTAAACGCTCGCGCAGGAACGGCAGCACGTCGTTCGCGTTCCAGTCGATGTCGCCTTGGAGCGCGTCGGCATACATGTCGTGTGCGGCATGAAGCTCGACGACTCGATGTTTCGTCAGTTCGAGGATCAGCAGGCTGCCGCTCGCGCGCGCCCGCTCGATATCGGGCTTCACGACGTTCCACGTCGGCTTGGGAATCGGCGGCAGCTCGTACGTGCGCGGATAGACGAGCACGCGGCCGCGGCCGGTGCCTCCGCCGAGCGCGTCCCGCGCGATGTTCTGCCACCTCTTCCAGTGCGTCCCCGACTCGAAGCCGAACACGTACTCCTTGCCACCGTGCCGCCATAGCGGCAACGCGCCGCCCGTGCGATCGTCGTGCGTGCCGACCTCGACGCCGTCGAGCCCGTCGGCGAGCTCGCGGACGACCCAATGGAGCGTGTCCCGGTCGAAGACGAGCCGGCGAGGTTTCGCGCTGACGGCGTCGACGTATTTCTCGAACAGCGTTGCCAGCGGGACGCGCTCGGCCGGTGTCACTGCAACGTCGGACGAAGCGACGCTTTCGGCCCAACGATGCGTGCAGCGATGCAGGAACTCCCTGACGCTGACGTCGTTACGGCTCGCGAAGTGCTCCTCGAGCCAGCGTCGATCGCCCCAGAAGCGATCCCTGCCGGCACGGTCGACGTCGAAGAGACCGAGCCGATGCTCGGCCAGCTCGCAGCCCTGCTGCAGACTGATGCCTTCGAGCGTCAGGTAAGGCTGATGCAGCCTATCGCGGCTCGCATCCTGCCAGTGCGGCCGCAGCAGCTTCTCCCACGGGTCCATGTTCGCGGTGATCACGGTCACGTGATTCGTGCCCTCGTCGACGAGCTCGTGAATCACGCCGCCGAGCGCGGCCGCAAGCTCCGGTGACTTGCCGTAGGTCTCCGTCTGATCGAAGCAAAACAGGAACGGTCGGAAGAATTTCGACAGGCGACAGAGGTCGAGCACGCGCGTCTTCGCGAGCGCGTTCAGCTCGGACGCGCTCTGCATCGGGTTCACACGGTTCGCGACCCGGATGCCGATCGCCGCGGCGACCTCGTCCTCGATGGCGTCCCCTTGTATCCAATCGAGACAGGATCGGCGCAGGTCCCAGTCGTCCCCCTGATACGCGTAGCTGTAGAGCACACGAAGCCACGTCTGCAGGGGCGTGTCGAGGCGCAGCCTGTATCCGTCGAGCCGCCGTTGGACCTCGGTCAGCCACGCGCCGTTGCGCGTCGCCTTGTCGATGAACTCGCGCCACTTCTTGTGAGCTTTGAGCCCGATCAGCTGCTCCGGCGGCTGCCGTAAACGCTCGATGTCCCGCTTGCTGCCGCGGTTCGCCTCGAGATGGTCGGCGGCGATGCGGCTCAATACGCCGTGCGCGAAGAGCTCGAGCTGTGTGGTCCGATCGGCATCGGACTTCAAGTACCGGTCGGCGAAATCGAGCTCCTGCACGATCCGATCGAGGATCGACTTCCACCGCGTCGTCGGATCCTCGAACGGACGCACGTTCACGAGCGTCGCCCTGCCGCTGAGCCTTCTGAACACGGTGCCGATCAGGTGCGACTTTCCGAAGCCGGCGCGGGGCGAGAAGACGATCAGCGCCTTTCCGAGGTGCGCGGACCCGGACGGCTCGCCGAGGCTGCACAGCACATCGATTCGGGAAACGATCTCCGCCGCGACCTTTTCGTTGAGGCCCGGCACCGAATACTCGACGCACCGCGGATCGTCGACGATATCGTCGGCGAACGGATTGATCGACAAGGATTGCCGCCCGCTCATCATCGTCACCGCTTGAAGCGGATCCGCAGATGCGGACGTCCGTCGATGTAAAGCGCCGCGGCCCGCTCCTTCTCCGACGACAACGACCAGTCGCCGATTCCCGGGACGGCGTCGCCCGCGCGGCACGCATCGAGCAGCGCCTGCTTCAGCGCCTCGAGCTCACCACCGAGCCTCAGGTGCAGCTCGTGGATCAGCACGTCCGGATAACCGAACTCGCGCACGGTATCGTCGTAGGCGCGACGCAGCGCCACGGTGTCGATGCCGTTCGCGGCACGTGCTTCGGCGCGCGAGGACGCGGCCGAAGCGTGCAGATACAAGAGATGAGCGCCCCATCTGAGCCGAAGCAGCACGCCCTCGGCGACGAGGAGCTTCAGCGCCTCGTCGAAGCGCTTCTTCGCGGCGCCAGAGAGCCCCTTCTCGAGAACGCTTCTCGACGACAGCCTCGTGCCTGCTTCGCGCGCGACACGAGCGATATGCTCGTACGCGATCTCGAGCGGGCGGAAGTGAGTGCTCGCGACATAGCGAGGCTTTTGCGCAGTTCCGAGATTGCCGATCGCGCCGCGCTTCAACAGGCTCTTCAAGGCGTTGCGGCATTCGCGGCCTTCCCGCGTGCTTGCCCTCGGCAACCCGAGCTCCGCGTTCGTTAGCCCCCGCTCGCCTGCGGCGTCCAACCGGCGGAGCAGATCGTCGAGGAACCGCCCCGCCGACTCGGGCTCTTTAGGAACCGGTCGGCTCATTACCACCTCGCGCTCTGAGAGAGCGCAAGGTTATACGACGCACCAGGCGCACGTCGGGGACAGAGTTCAAAGTTCGGCCGGTAGACCGCCGCTCCGCGTCACGGCGGCGGCACGGCAATCTCGTCGGCAACCAGATCGACACGAGTATCGCGACGCCGTGCTCGAGTGCCTCCGGTGCCTATCGCGTCGGAGCCGGATCGGTCTCGTCGCTCAACGAGGATCCGCGCCGTAGCGACGCAACGCCGCACGGCATCATTTCAGAACCGGCACCGTCTTCTGATCCGAGAACCCGAGCAGATCGACCTCGCCGTCCGTCGCAACGGGACTCTCCTCGCGCTCGACGAACACCGCCTCGTCCTTCACTGCGACGCCGAGCGCGCCCGCGGTCTCGATCAACCGCGAATGCCCGGCAAGGACGAGCGGCCGCGCCTCTGCGGGCCGCACGAGCGCGACCTTCGGCGCGCCGTGGATCAGCGAGAAGCGCTCGTTGCGGCCGGCCTCGACGACGACGCGGTCGCGGATGAGCGTCATCACGCGGCCCGCGCGCAGATGCTCGGCGATCTCGTAGCGCAACGTCAGCACGTAGAGCTTTTCCGCGGGCCCGGTGATCCGCACGCACGGCCCGAGCGCGCCCCGGCTCGTGACCTTCGCTTCGGTGTACAGCGGGAAGCTGACCTGCAGCGGCTCGCCGCGCGTGTACTGATTGAAGGCCAGCACGGCGAAGACGAGGTCGCGCACGACCGCCTGCTCGTGGTCGGGCTGCGCGACGACGAAGTCGAGATGATCACCTATGGCTTGCGCGGAAACGACGGTCATGACGCTGCAGTTTTCTCTGGCTTCGAACACGGGATTCTAACCCGAGGCCACCGCGCCCGCCCTCGCACGGCGTCCGCGAAAAAACGTGTATCCTGGACGCTACCGGATTCAGGGGGAGATCAACGCCATGCGCAGCACGCCGGTTTCGTTCGCGCCCGTTGCCGCGGCAGTCGTCGTCGCGGCCGCGGCGGCGCCGCTCCATGCCCAGCCCTTCGCCGACGCGACCCGCTCGAGCGCGGGCTACTCGGCCGGCACGATCATGCCGAAGGCCGAATGCGCGGAGCTCGCGAACCTCGACCTGCCCGAGCTCGTCGAGATCACCGCGCGAACCATCGCGGCGCAGGGCAACGTCCCGGCGCACTGCCGCGTGAACGGCGTGCTCGAGCCCGAGGTTGCGTTCGAGGTGAACCTGCCCGCCGCGTGGAACGGCCGCGTCTACATGATCGGCAACGGCGGTCTCGCGGGCGAGGGATTCGACGATCCGCGCCGCGCGCAAGAGCGCGCCGCGGCGCTCGAGCACGGCTTCGCGATCGCGAGCACGAATACCGGCCACTATGCGACCGAGGAGCCGGGCGGCACGTTCGTGCTGAGCAATCCGCAGAAGGCGATCGACTACGCGTATCGCGCGGTGCACGTGACGGCGGTCACCGCGAAGGAGATCGCGAGCCGGTACTACGAGGAGCCCGTCGCGTACTCCTATTGGAACTCCTGCTCGAACGGCGGCCGTCAAGGACTTCTCGAGGCGCAGCGCTATCCGTCCGATTTCGACGGCATCGTCGCGAACGCGCCGTGGGTCGATCAGACGGGCTTCGCGATCGGCGCGATCTGGAATCAGCAAGCGCTCGACGACGCCGGGATCACTCCGGCCAAGATGTCGCTCGTCGCCGAGCGCGTGATGGCGGCGTGCGACGCGGTCGACGGGCTCGAGGACGGCCTGATCGACGATCCGCGCAACTGTTCGTTCGAAGTCGCGCGCGACGTGCCGATCTGCCCGGCGGGCACCGACGCGGACTCCTGCCTCACACCCGAGCAGGCGGACGCCATCCAGAAGGTCTACGACGGTCCGACGAACAGCCGCGGCGAGCAGCTCTTCCCAGGCTTCATGCTCGGCAGCGAGGCGCTCGTGACGGGCCCGAACGGCACGCAGCAGACCGGCTGGGCGAATCTGATTCTGCCCACGCAGCCCGGCGCCAAGCCCGCGGACTTCAACCTCGCCGAGTCGCTGTTTCGCTATCTCGTGTTCGATCCGCCGCAGCCCGACTACGACTATCGCACCTTCGATTTCGATCGCGACGTCGCGCTGTTCGAGCGCTGGGCCGAGACGGCGAACGCGACCGACACCGACCTCGCCGAGTTCCGCGCGCGCGGCGGCAAGCTGATCATCACGTACGGCTGGGCCGACGCGATCCTGCAGCCGCTGATGGGCGTCGACTACTACGAGAAGGCCGCCGCCGCGAACGGCCCGGACGCGACGAGCTTCATGCGCCTGTTCATGGTGCCCGGCATGGCGCACTGCGCCGGCGGGATCGGCCCCGACCAGTACGACGCGGTCACCGCCGTAATCGATTGGGTCGAGACCGGCAAGGCGCCCGACGCGCTCGTCGCGAAGAAGATCGTCGACGGCAGCGTCACGAGATCGAGGCCGCTGTGCCCGTACCCGCAGGTCGCCCGCTACGACGGCGACGGCAGCATCGACGATGCCGCGAACTTCGTCTGCAGGGAGTGAGTGACTCAGCGCCGCGCTCGGACCAGAACGAGCACGAATCGAGCACTCAGAGCAACGCGAACGGAGAAAAGGGACTTCGTTAGCGCACGATGAGCTTGCCGCGCATCAGCACGAAGTGCGCCGGGAAGCTACAGAAGAACGTGTAGTCCCCGCCCGGCTCCAGGATCGACGGGTCGAAGCTGATCGTCGTCTCCTCGCCGCCGCCGATGACTTTGGTCGCGGCGAGCACGCGCTCGTCGCCGGGCTTCACGAAGTTGTTGTGGATGCCGGACATCTGGCCGTCCGTCACCGCGCCGTTGAAGTCCTCGGTCCTGGTCAGCACCCAGTTGTGACCCATCGCGCTCGCCGACATCTTGCCGACGTGCTTCAGCGTGACGCTGAACGCATCGCAGCTCGAGTCGACGGTGATCTCTTTGAGGCTGAAGTTGAGCGAGTCTCCGACCTCGACCGTGACCGCGCAGCTCTCCGCCTTCGCCTGGCTCGAGAACGACAGCGTCGCTGCGAGCGCGGCGCCCAAGATCCACCTCATGATCGTCCCTTTCGTCAGTTCTCGGCGTCCGTCGCCATCGACCGCGACCGATGGTAACAAATCGTCCATCCAGGGGTCAGGCGGCGTCACCGCCGTGCCACCAGAAAGAATATCCAGAGGCCGCGAAGCCCTGGCGGGCGTCGTGACTAGTCGTTCTCGGCGAAGTGTCAAGATTTCTAGTTTTCGAATTTTTCTTATCCGCGACATCGCTTACGCTTGCCGCAGGGAGCCGTTCCTTCCTTGTCCGGCCCAACCGACAGTACGGGGATCTAGACGTCATGCCAATGAATTCTCGCGTACCGCTACTTGCGTTAGCCGTACCCGCGTGTCTCTTGCTCGGCGGTGTCACCAACGCCCAAGCGCAGGGCGCACTGTGGTCCGACCCTGCGACCTGGCCCAACGGCCGCGTGCCCGGCGAAGGCGACGCGGTCACGATCGAGCGAGACAAGGAGGTCGTGCTCGACGTCAGCCCGCCTCCGCTGCGCAGCTTGACGATCCACGGCAAGCTCAGCTTCGCAAACGACAAGGACCTCGAGCTGATTACCGACTGGATCATGCTGCACGGCGAGTTGCACGTCGGCAGCGAGACGGCGCCGCATACGCGCAACGCGACGATCACCCTCGTCGACAACGTGCCCGGCGAGGACATCAACGCGATGGGCGATCGCGGGATCATGATCATGGGCGGCACGCTGAGCCTGCACGGTGACCGCGTCCACACGTGGACCAAGCTCGCGAAGACGGCCGAGGCGGGCAGCACCAGGATCGAGGTCCTGGACGCGAGCGGCTGGCGCGTCGGCGACGAGATCGTTCTCGCGTCGACGGATTTCGATCACAAGCAGGCGGAGCGTCGCACGATCTCGGCGATCGACGGCAACGCGATCACGCTCGATCGGCCGCTCGAGTTCATGCACTTCGGCGAAATCACTTACGACGTCGACGAGCGCGGCGAAGTGGGCCTCTTGACCCGCAACATTCGCATCCGCGCCTCCGAGGACGCGGACGGCACGTACAAGGGCGGGCACGTGATGGCGATGCCCGGGAGCAAGATGTACGTCTCCGGCGTCGAGCTCTATCGCATGGGGCAACATCTGACGCTCGCCCGCTACCCGATTCACTGGCATCTCGTCGGCGACGCGCAGGGGCAATACATCAGGAACTCCGCGATTCACGACACGTACAGCCGTTGCGTGACCGTGCACGGCACCCACAACCTGCGCGTCGAGAACAACGTGACCTACAACAACGTGGGTCACTGCTTCTTCCTCGAGGACGGCATCGAGACGGGCAACTGGTTCGTCCGAAATCTCGGGATTCTCACCAAGTGCCATCCGACGAAGCCGTGCAACCCGACGAACCTCGGGGTGCCCGGAGAAAGGGGCGACGGGAACGGTCAGCGCTCCGCGGACGTGCTGATCCCCTCGGACAACACGGTCACGACCTACTGGATCACGAATCCGTATAACCACTTCGTGGAAAACGTGGCCGCGGGCTCCGAATCGAACGGCTTCTGGTTCTCGTTGCCGGAGCACCCGATCGGTGCGTTCGAAGGCACCGAGGAAAGCGCCAAGGTATGGCCGCGTCGCATGCCGCAAGGGGAGTTCAGGGGCAACGTCGCTCACTCGAACTTCGACGGTCTCATGTTCGACCGGAACATCAACCCCGACGGCACATTCGGCGTCACCGGCAGCTCGCACATCGCACGTGAGAATCCGGCCGACGCGACCAGCAGGTCGATGGAATCCGTCATCGAGGATTTCACGTCCTACAAGAACCGGAACGGCGGCGTCTGGGGCCGCGGCGAAATGAAGGTTTTCCGGAATCTCAAGCTCGCCGACAACGCAATCGGCTACACGTTCGCGTCCGGCTCGATCGGTCGTGACCCGTTCACGTCGAAAGTCGTCGACTCGCTGTTCGTCGGCGAAACGGACAACATCGGCAATCCCAGGACGCCTGCGGAAATCGCCTACGGCCGCAGCTTGCCGAAACCGCACGTCCCCGATTTCCCGATCCGCGGCTACGAGTACTACGACTTCATTCACTCGGTCGAGAACACGACCTTCGTGAATTACGCGGATAACGACACCCGCGAGGCGGGCGCGATGTCGTACCTGCTCTACACGAGCTTCGGGATGAGCGTCGAAAACTCCGTGAAGGGGGCGAAGTTCGTCAACTCGAAACCGGTTCACTTCCCGCGAAGGGAACGCAAGTGGGCCAACGACTTCGGGGGCAGCACGGCCTACACGAGCGCGACGATCCATGACATCGACGGCTCGGTCAGCGGTGTCGCGAATGCCTACATCGTCATCGACAACGGCATCGCGTCCGACGAGGATGCCTGCGAGATCAAGCCGTCCTGGGGTGCTGCGGTGTGTCAGGGCGACTTCGGTCGCTTGAGCATCGGCGGCCCGGGCGGCGGATTCGGCGGTCCGGGCGGTCCCCGTGGGCCGGGCGGTCCCGGCGCGGCACAGGCTCGCGCCGGAGCTGCTCCGGCTGCCGGTCCCGGTGCGGCCGCCGGCCGCGGCGGACCTCCGGGTGCGGGCGCGCCGGCCGGTCAGGGCGGCGGCTTCGCGGGATTCGGCGGGGGCAATGCCGCTCCGCCGATCACGCTCAGCCGTAACGGCAGGGAGTTCCCGTACGCCGGACAAACCACGATCCGCAGCGGAGCGGAGGTCAGGGTGGACACGGCCAGGGAGTCCGCTTCCCTCACGCTGACTGAGATGGACGAAGGCTCCTGGGTGATCTTCGAGCTGCCCGGCTTCAAGACCGCCTCTGCGGGCGCTGAGCAAAGGAGCCTCGCGGCGCTGCGCAGAGCGCGTGATACCTCGTACTACAAGGATGGCGACACGCTGTGGGTGAAGCTCGTGGTCGACAATGCCGGCGGCGCGGTCGGCATCGGGGCTTTGGCTTCTCGCACCAGCATAAACGTCAGCAGGTAAGTGCCTCCGAATGAGCCCCCGGCACGAGCGGGGGCTTTTGATCCACACGTAGAAGATCGAGAGCAATGAGACCGATGATTCGCCGGCCTGTCCTGCTCGCCTGCGCCTGCGGCGCGCTGTGGACGGCAGTGACGTCAGGCCAGGACGTGAACGTCTCCGGGCAGTCGGGCGCCGAGGTCACTGCCGAGACCAAGTCGATGCGCGAGCTCCGCCGAGATGCGCGCCGTGCGCAGGAACGCTTCATGGAGCTCTACAACAGACTCAATCAGGACCGCGACCAGCAGATCGTCTGCGACGAGTCGCCGGCCACCGGTACCCGGCTCGTCCGACGCAGCTGCATGACGAGGGCCCAGCAGGAAGCGCTGGCGCGGGACGCCGTGGATTATCTGGCGGCCTCCGACCTCGCCGCCAGCATCGACATCGGACTGAATGGTAGTCCCGGCGAGCTCGGGCCCGTCGGTCAGGCCGTGCAGGCCGGCGCCCCCAACCCGGAGACGCCTCGCCCGTATATGACGGGACAGGCCGCTCCGACGGTCGACACGAGTGTCGACGCCTACAGCGCCAACATGGAAAGGCTGCTCTCCGAGCATCCGGAGCTGAAGCAGGCCTACGACGAGTACGTCGAGGCGCGCCGGCGCTTGGAGGCCGCGGAGCGGAGATAGCGCTCGGCGGTTTGCCGTGACGGCAGCGACGGCGCTCCAGTCCGCCCTCGTCTTCGAGCCTCGGGGGAACAGTTCACGAGCCCGCTAAACGGCGGGCTCGTCCCGCACGGCGACGAACGTGATGACGCCTGCGCTCGAGGCTCGCTCGATTGTTCTGAGACCCGCCCTGGCGCAGACGGATTCGAGCCATTCGGGATCGAGACGCAGCTTACGGTAGCTGCTCACGTGCTGGCGCCAGCCCCCGCCGACCCGTTCGTGCAGCAGGTCGTAGACGGTCACGGCGTTCTCGGAATACTCGAGAAAGCACGTCAGAATCCTCGAGTCGTCGCTTCTGACCGGTATGAAGCGTTCCTCGTGCCGTAGCTCGCGCGAAACGTAGTCGCGGAACGTCGCGACGAAAGTCCCGCCGGGCACGAGCACGGCGGCGGACTGCCGCGCCAGCCGCTCTACGTCGTCGATGGTCGGCAGATGCGGCAGCGTGTCGCCCATGCAAACGACGACGTCGACGGGCGGCACAACGTGCCGCTCGAGATCGAGGAGATCGCCCTCGATCGGCGTGATCGAAAGGCCGCGAGCGTTGTGCCGCAGCTCATCGAGCAGCGGCCGGCAAAAGTCGATCGCGATGACCTGAAACCCGCGCTCGGCAAGCGCGACGGACTGAGCACCGTGACCCGCGCCGAGGTCGACGGCACGCCCTGCGGGGCCGGGGTCGAGGCCGAGCCGATCGAAAAGCTCGGCGCTTCTCGCCTTCAGCGCGGCGAAATCGCCGGCCATCCACGAGTAGACGGGACCGAGGTGCCGGTCGTAATGCTCCTTCGCGTTCGCCATCGTCATGCCTCGCCGGTAATCCTCTGCTTCACATCGTTCACGACGCACAGCCTAAAGATCGAGGCGAGCAACCGTTAGAGTCATTCGGGACATCGAGCGGACGGATGTGCCATGTCGGATCCGTTGCGTCGCGCGCGCGGTCACCGTCCGCGCACCAGCGGGGCTCAGTTCGGGGAAGCGCCGCGGTGCGCGAACAGCGCCTTCAATCGGCGCGTATCGTCGTCGCTCCACTCCTCGGGATCGGTCAGCGCGACCCACGCATCGAGGTAGTGCTCGGGCGCGAAGTTGTGCCCGTGACCGATCGGCGTGATGTCGCCTGCCCTCATGTCGGCCACGATCTGCAGCATCGTGACGATCGGGATCCAGCGCAGCTTCGGCGTGACGTCCGGCCCGCGGGGCGGGTCGAGCCAGTCCGGCGAGCGATACGCGATGCTCGGATCGAAGAACGTGATCGGATCCGTCGCATACTGCAGGAAAGCGATGCGCAGCGGTCCCCACGGCACGCCCGGCATATCGAGGCGATCGTACTGGTCGGTGAAGCGGATCACCGTGCTGTCGCGGAAACGCGGAAGCCACGCGGGCGAGCCCGGGACGCGCCGCTCGGTCGCGGAGCGCCACGTCTCGCTGCGATACGGCGGACCGCTCCACAGCGCACCGTCGAAGACGTCGCCGATCACGTCGTAGATGTCGAACGAGCGATCCGAGTGCAGCGCGCCGAGGCTGAGCCCGTGGAGGTACAGGCGCGGCCGCCGTTCCCGCGGCAGCTTCGTCCAGAGGCCGTACACGTCCGCGAAAAGCTGCTGCGCCGTTTCCTCGCCGTGCTCGGGCTCGATCAGCAGCGCCAGCGCGCTCTCGAGGTACGAGTACTGCACGGCGACGCTCGCGATGTCGCCGCGATGCACGTATTCGATCGTGTCGATCGCGCCCGGATCGACCCAGCCCGTGCCCGTCGGCGTGATCACGACCAGCACCGAGCGCTCGAAGGCGCCGGTGCGCTCGAGCTCGGCGAGCGCGAGACGCGAGCGCTCCTCGACGGTCTCGGCCGAGTTGAGGCCGACGTACACGCGAATCGGCGCGAGCACATCGTCGTCGCCGAAGAAGTCGCGCAAATCCTCGCGCGTCGGGCCGGACGAGATGAATGCCCGCCCCTGGCGGCCGAGGTCATGCCAGTCGAGCAGCGACCCCGGACCTCCGCTTCGCAGCGGATCGGCCGGCGGCGCCGCGTCGGCCTCGATCATCGCGTCGAGCTGCTGGAACGAGCTGTCCGCGGCGCGCAGCAGCCAGCGGAACAGCACGCCGTCGAAGACGGACCAGAACGCGGCGGCGGCGACGACGAGACCGAGCAGCGTCGACACCCGCGGCGGCACGTAGCGCGCGAGGAAGCGGGCCGCGACGCGGTACGTCAAGCGAAAGAGGCGCGCGACGAGCAGCGCGACGGCGACCAGCGCGAAGGCCGCGACGCCGACGGTCAGCGGCCGGGCGCCCTCGGCCGGCGGCATCTGCATCAGCGCGCGGATCGAGTTCTGCCACTCCGACGCCTCCAGCAGGAAAACGGCGGCCGTGACGATGCAAGCCACCCACGCAACACCTTGGACGATTCGTCGCCTCCGTCCTTTCGGGACCGGCAGCTCGAGGTATTGCCAGAGCGCCTCGCCGACGACGGCGAGCGCGTAGCCCGCGGTGAACGAGACGCCGGACACGATGCCCTGCATCAGCGCGGAGCGCGGCAACAGGCTCGGCGTCAACGAGAACGCGAAGAACAGCGTGCCGACGAGAAGCCCCGGAGACGACAGTGAGGTGAGAGACGGACGATCGGCGCCCGTGTCCTCTCGTCGGCGCGTGTGCCGTCGGGCAAGCCACGACCGCAATGGATAGGCGTGCATCGCCGGCCCGCGGACGACGCTTCAGCCCGCCCCGTCGCCGCGAACCGGCGCGCGGCGTCTTGCGGGCAACGTCAGCACGAACGTGCTGCCGCGCCCCGGGCCTTCGCTGTGCGCGGTCAGCTCGCCGCCGTGCAGCGCGATGAATCCGCGTGCGAGGTTGAGGCCGATGCCGAGCCCGTGCGCGCGTTCCGCCGTCGCGGCATGACGCTGCGTGAAGAGATCGAAGATGTCGTCCAACGCGTCGCGCGCGATGCCGATGCCATTGTCGATCACGCTGATCAGCACTCGATCGCCGTCGAGCGCCGCGCGGATCGCGATCGCGCCTCCGGCCGGCGTATAGCGCGCGGCGTTGTTCACGACGTTCAAGAGCGCCTGCGACAGCCGTACCGGATCGCCGTCGATCATGACGGGATCGTCCGGCAGGCGCACCTCGAGCTCGTGCCGCTTCTCGGCGATCAGGGGCCTGGCGGCCTCCACGGCGTTCGAGATGATCGTCTCGATCGCGACGGGCTGCAGACGCAGCTCGATCCGGCCGCGTGTGATGCGCGACACGTCGATCAAGTCGTCGACGAGACGCGCCATCGTCTGGACCTGACGCACGACGATGTCCGCCGCCATCCTGAGCCGCGAGTCGGCTTCGCCCGCGAGCTGGATCAGGCGTGCGGCGTTCAGGATCGGCGCGAGCGGATTACGAAGCTCGTGCGCGAGCGTCGCGAGAAACTCGTTCTTACGCTGGTCCGCCTCCTTCAATGCGGCCTCGCTGCGGCGAAGCGCAGCTTCGGTGCGTGCCCGCTCCGTCACGTCCGTCGCACCGATCAGGATTCCGGTCACCCTTCCGGCCGCACTCTTGATCGGCTGGTACACGTAATCGAGCACGCGCTCCTCGGCAGGGCCACCCGGCGTGCGCTGCAGCAGGATGCTGATCGAGTGGCCGGCGAGTGTCCGGCCGGTTCGAAAGACCTCGTCCAGTGCCGCAATGAAACCCTGCTCGGCGAGCTCGGGCAGCGCATCCGCTGCAGCCTTGGCGAGGATTGGACGGTTACCGATGAGCCGCATGTAGGCCGGATTCGCCATCTCGAAGACGTGCGTCGGTCCCCTCAGCACGGCGACGCCGGAAGGCGCCTGCTCGAACAGCTCGCGAAGCCGATCGACCTCCGCCTCGCGCCGCCGCGCGGCAAACACTCTCTCCGTCGTCTCGTTGCCCTGATTGAAGACGCCGGCAACCCTGCCTTCGTCGTCGAGGATCGGTGTGAAGCTGTAGTCCCAGTACGTCTCGTCGACGCGGTCGCCGCGCCGCATCGGCAGCATCTGATCGAAGAGCGAGATGCCGCGGCCGCTGCGGACCACCTGGCGGAACTGCGGCTCGAGCACCTGCCAGATGTCCGACCACACCTCCGCCGCCGGGCGGCCGAGCGCCCATGGATGCTTGTCGCCCGCGATCGGCGCCCACGCGTCGTTGTAGAGCAGAAGCAGCTCCGCCCCCCAATAGATCGCGGTCGGGAAGCTCGACTGGAGGCAGATACCGAGCGCCTCGCGCAGGGCCGCCGGCCATTTCTCGACGGGGCCGAGCGTGCTCGCGGACCAGCGGTGCTCGCGTATGCGCCGCGCCATCTCTCCGTCTCCGATCAGGAAGAACGACGGAGACGATGCGGGGGCGGGCGGCGTGAGTTCGGACTTCGCCATGATGCGCTCACCGCAGGTGTGGAGAGTGCTATCCAATTTTCGCGCCAGGGGACGGCGCGAGGCTCCGGCTCCAACGTTCGTTAGGCAGCCGGGAACGGGCCGATCGCTATCGAGCTAGGTACGGATCGCACGCGTGACTATGATAGCGCGGCAGCCGGCCAGGGGACGCCGGCGCTATACACACTTGAGGAGTCGGTATGACCATCGACGTCTACGATCAGCTCATGACCTTCTCCGCGATGCTCGGGAATCTCGACAAGATCCTGACGAAGGCGGAGGCGGATGCGGAGGCGAGGAAGATCGACCTGCAGGTATTCCTGCACGGGCGCCTCGCGCCGGACATGCTGCCGTTCGTGAAGCAGATTCAGATCATGTCCGATCAGGCGAAAGGCTGCGCGAGCCGACTCGCCGGACAGGAACCGCCGAAGTGGGCCGACGACGAGCAGACCTTCGCGGATCTGCACCGGCGCATCGCGCGGACGAGCGATCACTTGCAGTCGTTCCGGCGGGAGGACTTCAACGGCTGGGAGACGCGCGACGTGGAGCTCAGGTATCCGAATGCGACGCTATCGTTCAAGGGCAAGGACTATCTTCTGACGCACGTCGTGCCGAACTTCTACTTCCACTACACGACGGCCTACCTGATTCTGCGCCACAACGGCGTGCAGATCGGCAAGCGCGACTACCTCGGGGGCTGAGCCCGGGTCGTCGCGCTTCCCGTCCAACGGCGCCCTAGCCCGAAACGCCCGACTTCGGCACCATCACGGCCGGCGGACGGTCGGGCCCGGGCGCCTTGCCGTCGCCGAAGATCCGCGTCGCGAGCGCGATCATGCCGGCGACGTCGCTCAGGTTCGCGGGCACGACGAGCGTGTTCGCGCTCTTCGCGAGATGGCCGAATTGCCGCACGTAATCCTCCGCAATGCGGAGCTGCATCGCCTCGAGCCCGCCCTCGCCGCTCACGGCCTCGGCGACGAGCCGCAAGCCTTCTGCGGTCGCCTTCGCGACCGCGAGGATCGCCTCCGCCTCGCCGGCCGCCTCGTTGATCTGCTGCTCGCGCGCCGCCTCGGACGCCTTGATGATCCGCTGCTTCTCGCCCTCGGCCTGGTTGATCTTGGCGTCGCGCTCGCCTTCCGACGTGAGGATCAGCGCGCGCTTCTCCCGTTCCGCGCGCATCTGCTTCTCCATCGCCTGCAGCACGTCCGCGGGCGGGTTGATGTTCCTGATCTCGTAGCGCAGCACCTTCACGCCCCACGGGTCGGACGCCTTGTCGAGCTCCGTTACGACGTTCGCATTGATCGACGCGCGTTCCTCGAACGTGCGGTCGAGGTCGATCTTGCCGATCTCGCTGCGCAGCGTCGTCTGCGCGAGCTGCGAGATCGCGAAGACGTAGTCCGAGATCCCGTAGGACGCACGGGCGGGATCGAGGACGCGGAGATAGAGCACGCCGTCGATGCCGACCTGGACGTTGTCCTTCGTGATGCACACCTGCTCGGGGATGTCGATCGCCTGCTCCTTCAACGTGTGCTTGTACGCGACACGCTCGATGAAGGGGATCAGGATATGAAAGCCGGCCTGCAGCGTGCGGCTGTACTTGCCGAGGATCTCGACGATGTAGGCGCTTTGCTGCGGCACGACGACCGCCGTCTTCGCGATCACGATGATCACGAGGACCGTGAGAGCGATGACTACCCAGAGCCCGTACTGATCCATGAGCCTCTCCTTCGTAACCCGTTATCCGGCCTCTACTCTTCGCCGAAGACGCTGCGCACGTGCAGCGTGAGCCCGTCGACTGCCTCGATACGCGCTTCCTCGCCCGCCGGGATCGGGCGAGTCCCGACATTCACAGCCGTCCAAATGGAGCCGCGGTACTCGGCCCGGCACGACTTGCCCGGGGGAAGCTCCTCCGAGATCGCGATGCGGCCGCCGACGTCGCTCTCGACCGTGCCGAGCGCCCTGCCGCGCACCTTCTCGTAGAGCTGGCGCCGAAGCGTGAACATCGTCAGGACGGAAAGCGCGGCGAACGAAAGCCATTCGATCCACGCCGGCAGATCGGGTCCCAAGCTGCCCGCGACGCCGACGAGTATCGCGGAGATGCCGACGAACACGAGATAGAACTGTGCGTCTATCGCGAGGAGCTCGGCGCCGAGCAGCACCACCCCGAGAATGATCCATGCCCACCAAGTCATCTTCACTCACCTCCTGCCCATGCTCGGGCGCGCGACATTATTTGCGTTTCGATTCCGTTCACGCATCGATCGATAATCACTACACCTTGAGCAGCTTCTCCCTCCGCTCGGCCCGCGCGCACGACAGCGCGACGATCGCCGCGATCGCGAGCGCGACGCCGATGCGGTTCTGCACGGTCCACGCGAGCATCTCGGCAGCGCTCGCGTCGTCCACCGCGAGCGGATTGAAGAACGGCGACCAGCGGCTCGGCGCGCCGCCAAACCCGGTCACGAAACCGTTCAACGTGAGCAAAACGCCGGCGACGAGCGAGGCCGTGATCTCGCTCCGCAAAAGCGCACCGAGCCCCGCGGCCGCGGCGAGATAGAACACCGCGCTCTGGAATGCGCCGTAGAGCGCCGCCGGCGGAAAGGACGTGAAGAAGAGCGCCGTCACGATCGCGAGGAGCGCCTCCGCGGCGAGCAGCACCGCCGCCGCGGCGGCGAGCTTCGAGATCCAGACGCGTGCCGCACCGCCCGGCACCGTGTAGGTCACCTCGAGTGTCCGCTGCTCGATCTCGCCGGCGATGATCCGTACGCCGAGCCCGATGCCGAGCACGGCGAGCGGAAAGCCGATCAGCGCGTTCTGCGCGTCGCTCGCGTCGAAGCTCTGCGTGCGCCATCCCGCGACGAGCGTCAGTGCCTGATACGCGGGCCACAAAAGCGCGAGGAGCGGCATGACGAGGAAGCGCTTGCCGAGCTGCAGCCGCAACGACAAGCGCAGCAGCGACGCCGCATCGCCCACGGACCGCGCGACTCTCGCCGCCGCGGCGCGAACGCGGCCGGCGGCGGAGGATGCGCCCGCCTGCGTCGCCTGCTCACGCATCGCGCTCGCCTCCCCGCGTCACGAGCTCGAGGTAGCCGTCCTCGATCACGGGCTCGATCGCCTTCGCGGCAGGATGGGGCGATGTCGCAGACAAGACGCGCATCCGCACGGCGCCGCCCGCGTCCGGCACCTGATCGACGACCTTGCACGATCGCGGCAGCTCGACGTGCTCGCCTGCCGCCGCGCGAATCTCCCATGTCTTCCCGGTTGCGAGCCCCGCGAGCTCGGCCGGCGCGCCGTCGTAGACGATCCGGCCGCGGCTCATCACGATGACGCGCCGGCACGCGACGGCGACGTCCTCGACGACGTGCGTCGAGAACAGCACGACGCGCCCTTCGGCGAGCCGCGACAGCAGGTTCCGGAAGCGGATCCGCTCGCGCGGGTCGAGCCCCACGGTCGGCTCGTCGACGATGATGATCGGCGGCTGACGCAGCAGCGTGCGCGCGACGGCGACGCGCTGCCGCATGCCGCCCGAGTACGCGCCGATCGTCTCGTGCTGACGTTCCGCGAGGCCGACCTCGGCAAGCAGTGCCTCGACGCGTTCGCGCCGTTTGCGCCGATCGCCGACCTCGTAGAGCAGCGCGAAATACTCGAGATACTCCCGTGCGGTCAGGTGGTTCGGCAGGCCGAACTCTTGCGGCAGATAGCCGACCCAGCGGCTCACGTAATTGCCCACCCGGCGCTTCGGCATACCGCTGTAGTGAATCGCGCCCGAGCTGGGATCAAGCACGCCCGCGAGCATGCGGAGGAGCGTCGTCTTGCCGGCGCCGTTCGGACCGAGGATGCCGATCATGCCTTGCTTCGCCGCGAAGCTCGTCGTCGCGAGCGCCTCGATCTCGGCGCGCGGCAGGTCGAGACCGAATACCGCACGACACGTGTGTCGCCATGCAGCCCGGATGCGCCCGACGTCCGCCTGCGCACCCGACGTGCCCGCACTCGCCGCTCGCCGCGCGGTCCGGCGGCCGAGCTGCACGATCAGCGTGAGCCCGGCGAGCACGACGACGGCGACCGGAGGCAAAGCCTGCCGCGTGCCGTCGAGGGCCGGCAGCAGCGTGTATGTGCCCGCGAACGCCGCGAGCATGACCCACGGCGCGAGCGACAGAACGACCCGATCGAACGCGAAGCCCTGCGCTCCCTCATCGCGCGCGTCTTTGCGCGGCAGCACCACGTGACGCAGCTCGATCACCGTGCGCGCCGCGAACGCGGCGGCGAGATAAGCGAAGACGAGCCGCCACGGCATCGAGACGAGATGCGTCGCGAGATACAGCGCGCCCGCGAAGAGCAGGCCGAACGTCAACGTGCGCTCGCCCGCGTCGCGCCGCGTGCGCGCGGCGTGCGCGGCACCGTCGCGGCCGAGCCGCCATGCGAGCCGGACCGGCCCCGGCCGGCCGTACACCTTCGAGAGGTAGCGGGCTTCGATCGCCGTCGCGTTCGAATCGAACGCGAGCTTCGGCCTGCGCTCGAAGAGCGACACCGCAAGCCACAGGAACAGCACGGCGACGAGCACGGTCGTGACGATCTGCCACGTCAGCGTAGTCAACTGACCCGTGACGATCAGCGGCGCGACGACGGCCGCCGTCGCCGCGATCCAGCCGAGCACGATCCACGGCCCGAGCGTGCCGAAGATCCGGTCGATGCGCGTCAGCAGCACGAAGCCGACCGGGATCACGAGCAGCGTCAGCAGCGTCGACGTCGCGAGGCCGCCCATGACGACGGTCGCGAACGGCGGCCAGATCTCGAGCTCGCGTCCGGTCGACAGCGCGAGCGGCCACAAGCCCGCGATCGTCGTGCAGCTCGTCATCAGCACGGGCCGCGTGCGCTCGCGCACCGCGGCGATCGCGGCCGCGCCGCCGCTCGCGCCGCCGGCAAGCACGCGCTGCTGCATCCGGTCGACGAGCAGGATGGCAGGATTGACCGTGAGCCCGAGCAGCGCGATCACGCCGACGAGCGCGTACATGCCCGCACCGACGCCGGCAAGCACGAGCGACCATGTCGCGCCGAGCACCGTCAGCGGCACGGAGACGAGCACGAGGATCGGCAGCGTGAACGACTCGAACGTGATCGCGAGCACGGCGTAGAGCAGCAACAGGACCGGCACGAAGATCAGCCTGAACCAGTTCGTGCCGTCGTCTGCGACCGACTCGACCGTGTACCCCGACGGGCGGTAAACCGTCTGCACCGCGTCCTCGATCGCCGACTCGAGCCGAAGACGCTCCGGTCCCTGCTCCGGCGCAGAGCTGCCGAGGCTGTAGCTCACGGAAAGCTCGCGCCGGCCGTTGTGATGCGCGATCGCGGGCGAGGCCGGCACGCGGCTGCCCGTCGTGACGACGCCGAGCGGTATCGCGCCCTCGTCCGTCGCGAGCCGCAGCGCGTCGATCGATGCGAGCGCGTCGTAGGCGACGACGTCGGGCCGGCGAACCGTCAGCGGCAGCTCGCGTCCGTCCGCAAGCGTGAACCCGACCCGCAGCTGCACGCCCTCGCGCCGGAACACGTTCAACGCGTTCAGGACGTCCTCGGGATTGAGCCGATACGCGGCGAGCGCGGCGCGCAGCGGCTCGACCCGCAGCTCGTCCTGCCCGGTCCCGCCCGAGATCCACACCTCCTCGACATCCGGGATCGACTCGAGCCGTGACTGGATCTCGCGCGCGATCAGGTTGATCTGCACCATGTCCGGCCCGGACACGCGGACCTCCGAACCGGACGCGCCGAAGGCACCGCCGGAGCCGCCGTTCCCTCCGTCGCCGGATCCGCCGCCGGCGTCGCCGAGGCTCATCGCGCGGATCTCGACGCCGTCGAGCCCTTCCGCGGCCTTCCGCACCTCCTCGCGCACGCGCCCGGCCGTCGCGCCGCCCGCGCCCCGCGCCTCGGGATCGAGGTGAACGGTCAACGTGCCGCCGACCTCCTGGAACGAGCTTTCGACGAGCTCGATGCCGTCGAGCGCGAGCACCGCCTGCTCGATCCGCGCGAAAACGCCCGCGGCCGCGTCGAGCGACCGGCTCCCAGCGAGCTCGATCTCGAGGCTCACCTGCTCGGCCTGCTCCGCCTGCTGCGCGAGGCTGCCGACGAGCACCCACGGCAGCGCGATCACGATCGTCAGCACGATCGAGACCGTGACGCCGACGAGCCACGGCGCGGGCCGCCGCAACGCTGACTTGAGGAGCGCGGACAAGAGCGCTCGCGCACGCTGCGGCGGCGGCTTGCCGCCGTGCTCGCGGCGCCACTCGGCCCGCCGCGAGAGCCTCGCGAGCGCGGCCGGCGCCGCGAGCTTTTCGGCCAGGAGCGGCACGAGGCCGACCGCGACGACGAGCGACGCGAAGAGCGGCAGCAGGATGGCGACCGCGACGAGCTCGAGGGCGCCGCGGATGAACCCGTCGTCGACGAGAAAGACGGCCGGCAGGAACACGACCGCGTTCGTGGCGCTCGCCGCGAAGATCGCACGGACGGTACGCTTGATGCCCGCGATCGCCGCGGACTCGGCCGGCAGCCCGCGCTCGAGAAAGCGCTGCACGGCCTCGAAGACGACGATGCTGTTGTCGACCAGCATGCCGATGCCGACGGCGAGACCGAGCAGCGTGACGAGATTCAGCGTGTAGCCGCCGAGGTAGAGCATCGCGCCGGCGATCAGCAGGCTCATCGGCACCGCGACCGCGACAACCGCGACGGCGCGCAGCTCACGCAGGAACAGATAGAGCACGGCGAGCGCGATCACGAAACCGGACAGCGCCAGCTGCTTCAGCCGATCGAGCTGTTCCTCGACCGTTTCGGCCGCGTCGAAGCCGATGCGGAAATCGACGCCGTACGGCGTCCACTCCTCGCGGAGCTCCTCGACCCGCGCGCGCAGCGCGCGCCCGAGGCGGACCAGGTTCTCGCCTTCCTCCTGAAAGACGATGAGCCCGGTCGCGTCGGCGCCGTTGATCCGGAACGCGCTGTCCGCGCGCGCGGTCGTTATCTCGATGTCGGCGACGTGACGCAGCAGCACGGGCCGCGTGGGGTCGATCCTGAGCTCGCCGAGCGACGTGACGCCGCCGGGACGCCCGTCGAGCATGACCTGCCAGCGGCGGCCGTCCCGCTCGCTGCCGCCGAGATAGCGCATCCGCTGCACGGACCGGCCGAGCAGCGCCGTGACCGTCTCCGGACGGATGCCGAGCGCCGCGCAGCGCTCCGGATCGATCCATACCGTGACCTCGCGCGGCGCGCCGCCCGTCGCGAGCACCTGGCTCACGCCGGGAACCGATGCGACGCGCGGCTCGATCCGCTGATCGACGAGATCGCGCAGGGCGATCGGATCCGCGCCGCCGGTCACGTGAATGATCATCGCGAAGCGGCTGAACGCCGTCAGATCCTGCGACGAGACGTTGATGACCGTGCCTTCCGGCTGCGTTCGCGCAAGCTCCGCGGCGATGCTGTTGAGTTCGAGCTCGCGCACGCGGATGTTCGCGCCGCGCTCGAACTCGAGCCTCAGCCGGCCGTTCGCACCGTTCACCTCGCCCCAGGTTTCCTCGAGCCCCGGCAGCTCGCCGACGCGCGCCTCGAGCGGCAGCAGGATCTCGCGCTCGACGACCTCGGGCTCCGACCCCGGCCGCGCGAACGACACGACGAGCTGCTCGCCGCGGAGCGCCGGCATCAGCTCGATCGGGATCCGCTGCCACGCGAAGAGCCCGAGCAGCGCGAGCGCGAGAAAGAACATCGCGGTCGCGGTCGGCCGCCGAACGGGCAGCGCAACGAGATCGAGCGCCATGGGCGTAGCTACACGGCCAAGCGGGATCGGAATCCGACCCGGTCGAGCACGAGATAGACGCACGGGATCACGAACAGCGAGCCGAGCGTCGACGTGACGAGCCCGGCAATGACCGTGATAGCGAGCGGCGCGCGGAGCTGCGCGGCCTCGCCGGTGCCGATCGCGAGCGGCACGAGCGCGAGCACGGTCGTCGCCGTAGTCATGATGATCGGCCGGAGGCGCACCGACGCCGCGCGTGCCAGCGCACGCCGCCGCTCGACGCCGTCCGCGATTCGTCGCCGCGCCGCATCGGCGAGCAGGATCGCGTCGTTGACGGCGATGCCCGCGAGCACGATCAGGCCAAGCATCGCCATCACGCCGATCGGCGCGCCAATCGGCACGAGCGCGATCGCGACGCCGATCAGCGCCAGCGGAATCGCCGTGAGGACCGTGATCGGATGGAGCAGCGACTCGAACGTGCCGGCGAGGACCATGAACACGAGGAGCAGCGCGAGCGCCGCCGCCCAGCCGAGCTCGCGTGTCGTGCGCGCGCGTTCGCGCTCCTCGCCGGCGAGCTCGGCCGTGAGCCCCGGCGGCAGCTCCGCGGCCGCGACGGCCGCGAGCGCCGCGGCACGCGCGTCGGGTGCCGACACGCCTGGCGCGATCCGCGCGGTGACGCGCGCGATGCGCCGCTGATCGCGCCTGAAGATCTCGCGCGCGCCGTCGGCCTCGTCGAGCCGCGCGACGTCGCCGACCGTGACGCGATATCCGTCGCGCGTGCGAAGCGGCAGCGCGAGCAGCGTTTCCGGATCGACGGCGGGCAACCGCAGCACGACGTCGTACTCCTCGTCGCCGATCGTCATCGTCGTCGCACGCAGCCCGTCGAGCGATGCCTCGAGCACGGCGCCGACCGTGTCGAGGTCGACGCCGAGCCCGTCCGCGATCGCGCGCTTCAGCGTCACTCGCATCTCGGGCGGCGCGCCTTCGAACGAGGTCTGCACGTTCCACAGCTCGGACGCCGCGTCGAGCCGCTCGCGCACGACCTCCGCGGCGCGGCGCAGGTCGTCGATCGAGTCGCCGGCGATCTCGACGACGATCGGCGGCCCCGAGGTGCCGAGCGCGCGCGACAGCGCCGTGCTGCCGACCTCCCACGACGCTTCGACGCCGTGGAGCGCTTCGACGACGGGCACGGCCTTCTGCACGACCGTGCTGCCGCCCTGCCCGCCGGCCGCGAGCAGGAGCCTGACCTCCGCGGTGTTCTCCTCGGTCTGCTGCTCGCGAATCAGACGATCGTCGTTCGGCAGGCGGCCGACCTCGGACAGCATCGCGCGCAGATCGTCGCCTGCCGCCTCGGCGAGCACGGCCTCGACGACGGAGACCGTCTCGACCGTCGACTCGACGCGCTGTCCGGGCGGACCGACGATGCGCACGCTGAACTGCCGCGGATCGGCCGGCGGCAGGAGCTCGGTGCCGAGCCGCCACAGCGACGCGGCCGCGACGGCCGACAGCACCGCCGCGCACATGACGACGATCCAAGGTCGGCCGAGCAGCGCGTAGACCGCGGCCTCGACACGCGAGTTGCCGGGATCGACGTCGCGCGTGCGCTCGCGAGGCAGGAGCCAGGCCGCGAGCGCCGGGATCAGCCACATCGCGACCGCGAGCGACGCGACGAGCGACAGCACGACCGTGAACGCGATGCCGCCGACGAGCCGCGCGGCCATTCCCTCGATCAGCACGACCGGCAGGAACACGACGCACGTCGTCAGCGTGCTCGCGATGATCGCGCCGGCGACCACGCCCGTGCCCTTCGCGGCCGCTTCGGTCGGCGCATCGCCTTGCGCGCGCCGTCTGAAAATGCTCTCCATCACGACGATCGCGTTGTCGACGAGCATGCCGGCGCCGAGCGCGAGGCCGCCGAGCGTCATCAGGTTCAGGCTGTGGCCGGCGAAGCTCATCGCGAACACGGTCGCGAGCAGCGAGACAGGGATCGCGGTAGCGACGATCACGATCGGTCCGGGGCTGCGCAGGAACACGAAGAGCACCGCGACCGCGAGCGCGATGCCGAGGAGCGCGGCGCTCTCGACGTCGGCGATCGCGTCCTCGATCAGCGCGGCCTCGTCGGCGATGGTGCGAATGTCGATGCCGGGCAGGTCCGACGCGAGCCCCTCGAGCGCGCCGCGCACGAGCCGCGAAACCTCGACGGTGTTCGCGCCGGCCTCCTTGTAGATCGAGAGCCCGACGCCTTCGACGCCGTCGACACGCACGACGTGCGTGATCTCCGCATCGGCCAGCGCGACCTGGCCGAGGTCCGCGACGTGAATCGGCACCGCGCCTTGCGCGGTCGTCTCCTCGTAACGCACGACGGTCTTCGCGACGTCGTCGGGGCCCGCGAAGCGCGACAGCCCGCGCACGAGGAACACGCGGTCGCCCTGCACGACCGTGCCCGCGTTCACGTCGGCGTTCGTCGCGCTGATGCGGCTCCGCACGTCGTCGATCGTGAGCCCGTACGCGTCGAGGCGCGTGCGGTCGAGACGGACCTCGACCTGCTTCTCGCGTCCGCCGGTGACCCTGACCTCCGCGACGCCGCGAAGCTGCTCGAGTCCCGGCGCGATGCGCCGCTCGGCGACGCGGCGCAGCTCCGCGAGATCCATCTGCCGTCCTTCGGACGGAACGAGCCCGAGCACGAGCACAGGGAGCTGTCGCGGATCGAAGCGCCGGACGCGGACCTCGTCGACGTCGGTATCGGCCGCGATCGGCGCGACGGCCTTGTTCACGTCGACGAGCGCGAGATCGATGTCGGCGTCCCAGTCGAACGTCACGCGCGTGATGAGCTCGCCCGTGCGCGCGATCTGTTCGATGGCCCGCAAGCCCCGCACCGTGAAGAGCAGCTGCTCGATGCGCTCGCCGTAGAGCCGCTCCATCTCGATCGCGGGACGCTCGCCGGCGGTGACCGACACGAGCACGGTCGGGCTCTCGATGTCCGGCAGGAGGTCGAGCGGCAGGCCGCGCCACGACACCCAGCCGAGCACGACGATCGCGGCCGCGAACACGGTGACCGCGATCGGCCGGCGAACGGCGATTCGCGCTAGCGCTTCCGACATGCGAGCGGGGCCTGTGTCAGACACCTTTTTCCGGCGGAAAAAGGTGTCTGACACAATTTCCGGTTGGAAAAGGTGTCTGACACGTTTTTTGTTCTCACGGCCCGGTGACGCGGACCAGCATCTGATCGGTCAGCGTCTCGAGGCCGCGGACGACGATGCGATCGCCGGGCTCGACACCCTGTCTGACCTCGACGTACTCGTCGTCGCCTAGCCCGATCTCGACGGCGCGCTGCTCGACGCGCTGCCCGCGCAGCACGAAGACGACGCGTCGGCCGCCGCGATCGGTCAGCGCGCGGCGCGGCACGACGGGCACGTTCTCGCGTCGTTCCCCGATCAGCACGACCTCGACGAACATGCCGGGGCGCAGCACGCGCTCGTTGTTGTCGACCTCGACCTCGGCACGCAGCGCGCGCGTGCGCTGGTCGACGGTCGGCGCGAGCCGCAATACCTTGCCCGTGAACTCGCTGTGCGGCCACGCGTGATAGCGGACGCGCGCCTCGAGCCCGACACGCACCGCGGCGATGTCCTGGCCGACGAGATCGACGTCCGCGATCAGCGGGTGAAGCGGCGCGATCTGCGCGATCATCTGGTTCGGATTCACGAGCTGTCCGTTCGCGAGGAGCTGGCCGTCCTCGTTCCGCGCGAGCTTCAAGATCACGCCGTCGATCGGCGTGATCAGGATGTTGCGCTCCTCGGTGCGGCGCGCGCGCTCGAGCTCGAGCTTCGCGTCCTCGAACGCGCTCATGACGCTGTTCAACGCCGTCTGGTTGATCAGCCCGCGCTCGAAGAGATCCCGATTCGCCTCGAGCTCGGCACGTGCGGCCTCGAAGCTGCGCTGGGCGGCCGCCATGCGCGCGGCGATCCGCACGTCCTCGCCGACGATCCGCGCGATCTCGTCACCGGACTCGACGAAGTCGCCCTCCGCGTAGCGATAGCCGGACGGTCCGCGATTGATCTCGAGCACGCCCGTGTCGAGCGCGCTCAACGTGACGAGCTCCGGCGTGCGCAGCGTGCCTGTCGTGACGATGCGATCCTCGAGCGTCGCGACGCCGACTTCCTCCACCGTGACCGGCACGCGGAACTCGACCGTTTGCTCGCCCGCCTGCGGCGCGCACGCGGTGATGGTTGCGCTCGCGACGAAGGCGGCGGCGATCCTGATACGGCGCAGCAGCATGGTCATAGGCTCGAGTCCGTGTCGTTCGAGTTCGCGTTGCTCATCGCGCGATCGGTCCGCACCGGCGACCAGGCGATGGCGTCCACAACCACCATGCGGCCGTCGGTTCGATCGCTGATCTCGACCCGCACGTCCCCGGCCGGGAGCTGGTAGCGGCCGACCAGGTTCCATCCTATGTTAGCGACGGTTGCATCGTAGCTGATCGTCTCGCGCCCGTCGGCCGTCACGATCTCGAGCGTCCACGTGCCGCGATTCGGCGCCGGCAGGATCTGCACGAACGGCAGGTGGATCTCGAGCTCCCAGAGCCCGGCCGACGGGATCGACGCAGGCATGATCGCTCGGCGCTTGCCTTCGCCCGCGCCGACGAAAGCGAACGTGTGCCGGTAGCGGCCCCACGCCGTCTCGTTGGCCCTGCGGCTCCACGCGCTCGGCGGAAGCGCGCCGACCGCGATCGGCAAGCCGTTGTCGAGGCCGGAGGTGGCCCCCCCGCGGCCCGCGAGGCGCATGTCGGCGCCAGCCTCGTCGTCGACGATCGTGAAGCCTTCGTCGAGATCGTCCGCGATGATGCGCGCGTCCGCGTACTCGTCGATCGGCACTTCGCGGACACCGTTGAACGGCTCGGCGTTGCGGCTGCGGATTTCCGCCGCGTCCGTGAGCCCGGCCATGAAGTCGCCGCGGTTCAGCGAAAGATACGGATACACGTAGACGACCGCCGGCGGCTGCGACAGCAAGACGCCGTACTCGATCGCGGAGCCGCCGTCGATCCGAACCGGCTCGCCGAACGCGCGCTGCCCGCCCCGCTCCATCGTCCACGCGACGCGCGCAAACCCCGCAACGGGCTCCGGGTTCGCGATGCGGACCAGAAGCTGATAGCGGCTGTCGCCGTTACCCTCGTCGGGCAGCCGATAGGCCTCGACGCGCTGCGCGACGAAACCGGCGAGGCCCGTCCCGCTGACCCACTCGGCGAACATCGTGCCCAGATCCTCGTCGATCGCAGCACCGGCCTCGACGAGGTCCGCGAGCGTGAACGACTCGCCGGCCCGCCGCTCGAGCAGCGCGGCGAGGAGCTCACCGACGGCCCGCGGACCGAGCGTGTCGTAGATCGCCTGCGCCATCTCGCCGCCCTTCAGCGCGAGCAAGTCGATCGTCCGCTGCGGGTCGTCCCACGGATCGATATCCGACAGCGCCACGTCGAGCGCGACGTTCCAGACCTCCGGCTGCGTCGTCCGGCTCGCGATCATCGCGTCGGCAATGCTGCCCGACCCTTGTATCGAGCGGACCGCGGCATTCGTCGCCTGGTTGATGTTCGTGAAGAGATGCGCGGAGAAGTAGCCGCGCTGCCCGGAGACGAGCAGCGTCGCGAGCTCCTCGAGCATGAAGTCGAGCGCGATCGCATCCGGGCCGAAGGCCGACGTGCGGTGCACGAAGAACGACCGGGCCGCGCCGGTGAACACGTTGCCGCCGGCAAGGTCGTTGCTGAAGAACGCGACGAGGCGATCGCGGTTGACCCGCGCGGCCCCGCCTTCCTGCGCGTCGGGGTCGAGGTTACCGAACACCGTTCGCACGTCGAAGTCGAAGCGTGCCGTCGGAAAGCTCGTCTCGCGGAGCAGCATCATGCCGGGCGGCGCGAGCACGGTGTCGAGACGCCAGCCGCCGCCGAAGCCGCGCAGGCTGTTCGGGACCTCGACGACCGTGAACGCATCGAACGGGTAGTCGAGTCCCGCGTCCGCGCTCGCGTCGAGACGGTCCGCGATCCACTGCTCGATCTCCTGCCGGGAGTCGGCGAGGACGTCGAAGTTGGCCGTGTGCTTCCGATGCACGAGCGCCTCGAACGTGATCCCGCGGATTTCCGTCGAGAAGCTCTCGAGCTCGCCCGCGACGAGCGCGACCTCGGGCACGCTCACGCTCGGCGCGAACCGGAACGTGACCTCGTCGGTCGTCGAGCTCACGAGCTGCCGCTTGCCCGGTCCCGCGGCGAGCCACGACGACGGCAGCGTGACGTCGAGCGCGACGTCGAAATAGTCGGCCCGCCGATGCCGCGGGTCGTCGCGGCCGACGTCGGCGCCCGCAGCCGGCAGCCAGTGAATCCCCGGCATCAGCGCCACGTAGCGCCGGTCGAAGATGCCGGGCTGGTAGCCGAGGATCCCGATCTGCGATTGGTTCGCGTTCAGCCGCTCGAGCCGGATCGCCGAGTCCAGATACGCGAAGCGAATGTCGGGCTCTCCGGCGTAGCGCAACGTCAGCGAGGTCCGTTCACCGGCCCCGAGCGCGCGATCGAGCTCGACGTCGAGCAGGCCGTCGCGGTGCGTGAACGCGAGCGTCGCACCGCCGGCGGAGCGGACGTCGTCGACGACGAGGCCCGGGTTCAGCGCCAGCAGCACGCGGCTCAAGGGTAAGTCCGCCGGCGCCTCGAGCTCGACGGTGAGCTCGGCGGCGACGGCGCGCCCGGGATCGATGTCGACCGTGCCCGCGATCGAGACGATATAGGCGATCGGCTCGTCGCGCCGGGCCTCGTGCGCGGCGCGCCACGCGGCGGTCTGTGCGGCCTGGCCGGTCAGCATCCGCGCCGTCACGCCGATCAGCGCGACGCCGACGACCACGAGCGCGAGCGAAGCGATCGCAGGCTGCATGCGACGGCCGCCGTCGAGCCGCGGATGGATCACGGCCGCGATGCCGACGAGCCCGACCGCGATCAGGAGGACGCCGAGACGCTGCGGGCCGGCCCCCGGCATCGCGAGCCTCGGAACGATGTCCGAAGGCGTGCCCGCCGTCGTCATGCCGAGAAAGTCGACGAACGGCGCGTACATCACCGGAATCGAGAACAGCATCCAGTACACGGCGACGATCGCGGCGATCGAGATCAGCGCCGCGAGGAGCCGATGCCGCACGAGCAACGTGACGACGAAGACGAGCGCGATCGAGAACGCGATAGCGGGCACCGCCATCAGCACGGTGAGCGTGACGAGCGACAAAGGCTCCACCGTGCGTCCGACCGGCGAGCCGAGCAGCGGCAGCAGCCACCCGAGCCCCTGGATCAGGATCGCGAGGATCACGATCGGCACCCACCCGGCGAGGAAGAGCGCGAGGAACCGGCCCGCGACGAGCTCGAGGTTCGTCAGCGGCCGGGAATCCAGCACCTCGACGATCCCTTCGCGGATGTCCCGCGCGCGTACGTCGAAGCCTAGGAAGACGATGCCGAGCACGAAGCCGGTGATGTAGTAGACCGCGATCGCCCCGATCAGATAGCGAGGGCCGATCAAGCCGACGGTCGCCGACATCGACGAGAAGAGCGCGTGCAGCGTGCCGTAATAGAAGTACGACACGATGCCCAGCACGAAGGCGATCGACAGGAACACCCAGTACCGCACGAGGCGCCGCGTGTGACGCCCTTCCATGCGGGCGACCGCGCGGATGTGGCTTACGTTGATAATGGCCGTTCTCCTCGGTTGCGAGAAAAGGTCGAAGCCTTTTCCCGGTTACGCTTCGACGCCGATGCCGAGCTCGTCGACGTGACGACCGCGCTCGACCATGAAGGCGAGATACGCTTCCTCGAGCGTCACGTCCTCGACGGCGCGCGCACCGTCGGGGACCTGCCCGTCCTTGATCACGCCGCGCAGCAACACGCGGCCGTTCGTCGATTCCCGCGCGACGACCTCGAGCCGCTCGGCGAGGTCCGCTTCCGCGGCCTCCGGCACCGCGACCTCGACGACCTTGCCCGCGGCGCGCCGGACGAGCTCGGTCGGCGAGCCGCGAAATTCGACCTTGCCGCGGTGGAGAACCGCGAGGTCCGAGCACGCGGCGCCGAGATCGGCGACGATGTGCGTCGACAGCACGATCGCGCGGTCGCGTCCGAGCTCGGCCATCAGCTGACGGAATCTCAAGCGCTCCTCGGGATCGAGCCCGACGGTCGGCTCGTCGACGACGAGCACCTTCGGCTCGTGCACGAGCGCCTGCGCGACGCCGAGGCGCCGCACCATGCCGCCCGAAAGCTGCTTGACCTTGCGGTTCGCGACCTTCGCGAGGCCGACGGCGTCGAGGACCTCGGCGATGCGCCGCTTGCGCGTCTTCTTGTCGTCGAGTCCGGAGAGCGCGGCCAGCGTGTCGAGCACCTCGGTCACCGTTTGCAGGCGCCACGCGCTCCATTCCTGCGGCAGATAGCCGATCAGCCGACGCACGCTGCGCCGCTCGGTCACGACGTCGAGCCCGTCCACGGTCACGCGGCCCTCCGTCGGCACGAGCAGCGTGCACAGGATCCGCATCAAGGTGCTCTTGCCGGCGCCGTTCGATCCGAGCAGGCCGAAGAGGCCGGTGCCGATCTCGAGACTGACGTCGTCGAGCGCGACGGTGCCCCCCTTGTATGCGTGCGTGACGCGGTCGGCGACGATCACAGCAGCCATCGCCTGCCCCTACGCAAACGTCCGGTTGTCATTGGTCGTATCTCCCTGCGATGCCCGCTGGCGCGGACATCGTCCCCGGTCGGATCGCCGGCATCGCTCGTGCGATGCGTCCCCATCGAGTCCCCTGACTTCCTGTTTTCGTTACGGGCCCTTCCTGGGCTCCGGCTTAATGGCAAGTCGTGTGCCAGCGTCCCGTGGACGGTTTGTCTCATGCCAAGATATTGATTGAAGAAGAGTTTCTTGATGTCGGACGTGTGCGTCGCGGGAAGCGCGAATGGGCGGCACCGCGATAGACTGGCGCGATACGCTAAGATCATTCCGCATTCGCCAATACTCCGCGGCCACGTCGCGGCCGCATTCCCCCCCGCCTCGGCCGCGCGTAAGCTCGTCGTGCAATCGTCTCACAATCGAGGGAGGAAAAGACGATGTCCGCTCGCTCTGCCCGAATCGCGGCGGTAACGGTCGCCGCGGCGATGTCGGCGCTCGGTGCGCACGCGCAGCAGGCACCGGCGCCTGCCGACGTCGAAGCGCTCGCCGCGCGCGTCCGGATCCTCGAGGATCGAGAGGCGATACGCGCGCTGATCCTCGCGTACGGCACCGCGCACGATCATCGCGACTATCGAACGCTCGCGAGCCTTTTCGCGACGAACGGCGAGTGGGTCGGCGGGCTCGGCTCCGCGAAAGGTCCGGACGCGATCTTCGAGCTGATGGACGACACGATCGGCCACAATCCGCGCCCGCAAGGCTCCGGGACGTTCCACATCATGACGAACGAGCAGATCGAGATCGACGGCGACCAGGCGTCGGCGCGGACTCACTGGCTGTACATGACGCCGGGCGAAGACGGTGCGCCTAGGCTCGTCTTCCTCGGTCATTACGACGATCGATTCGTCCGCGAGAAGGGCGAATGGAAGTTCCTGCGGAGGGAGGCGCCGGTCGACATCCCGGCCGGGCGCTGACCGACCGGGACGGAGCGTGCCGAGCGACTCCGTCCCGCCGTCGGCCGTTTCGAAGCTCGATCCCTGGGTCAACGAGCCGGCCGCGCCCGCGCTCACTCGAGCCGCTCGCGCAGCGCCCGCCACTCCGGCTGCTCGAGCACCGGATCCGCCCAGCTGTTACGCGCGATCAAGAACAGCGGCATCGGATCCATGCCGTCCGAGCGTGCCGCGATCGCGTCGTCGAGAAGCTCTCGCGCGCCGGCGTAGTCGCGGACGGCGAGCCGCATCATCGCGGCGAGCCCGGGACCGATATGACGGCCTACGCTGTCCTCCTCGATCGCCCGAATCAACCGCTCGGCGTCCGCTGACGCGCCCGCGCTCGCGTACGATAGCGCGGCGTCGGCGCGGAAATTGCGCGTCGTGTCGTCGAGGAAGCGCTCCGCGAGCCGCAGCGCCTCGAGGATCCGCTCGGCGGCGCCCCGTTCGGTCTCGATCCGCGCGAGCGTCACGTAACCGATCGCCGCCGACGGCGCGGCCTCGATCATCTCGCGCGCGGCCGCCGCGGCCCCGGCCTGATCACCGAGCGCCCGCAACGCGACGCTGAGCGGCGCGTACGGCGCAGGGTTCTTCGGCTCGAGCTCGAGCGCACGCCGCGCCGCCTGCGCGGCTTCCCGATGATCGCCGAGGAGATTCGCGACGAGCGCGACGTAGTGCAGCACGACGGAATCCGTCGGCCGTAGCCGCCGCGCCTGATCGAGCAGGGCCTTCGACTCGACGAGCCGGCCGCGATACATCTCGAGACGCGCGAGCGCGACGTGCGCAATCGCAAGCCCCGGCTCGAGCTCGAGCGCCCGCCGCGCGTCGCTCTCGCTGCGCTCCATGAGCCTCCGGCTCGTCAGCGGCCAGGCGTCGGCCGGCGGCGGATCGAACATCAACGAGTCGAGCGCGACGTGTGCACGCCAGCCGAGCGCGGCGGCGAAGTCGGGCTCGATCGCGAGCGTTTCGTCGAAATGCCGGGTCACCGTTTCGCGCACGTCGAGCGGCATGCCGACGCCGATTCCGCCGCTCGCGCGATAGAGCGCGACCGCCTGCGAGTAGAGCGCATAAGCCTCGAGCGACGTCGTCGGCTCCGCGGCGGCCGGTCGCTCGGGCGAGATCCCGAGCGCGAGGCTTTCCGCGGCGGCGCCGGCGCCGTGCTCGTCGCGCGACACCAGCCACCCGCCGGCGACGGCCGCGAAAGCAAGCACGCCGGCCGCGACGAGCCCGTGCCGGAGGCGCGGCCGCGCAGCCGGCGAGACGTGCGTCGCGTCGGCCGGCGCAGCGTCCGCCCGACGCACGGCGGCCACGAATTGATAGCCGCGGCGCGGCACGGTCGCGATGAAACGAGGGGCCTCCTGCGTATCGCCGAGGGTCCGACGCAGCGCGAGCACGACCTGGCTCAAGTTGTTGTCCTCGACGATCGTCGTTGGCCAGAGCGCGTGCGCGAGCTCGCGGCGTGACACGACCGTCCCGGCGCGCTCGACGAGGTACACGAGCGCATCGAAAGGCTTACCGGTGATCGCGACGACCCCGCCGTCGGCGCGCGTCAGCCGGCGGCCGGCCGGGTCGAGCCGAAACTCGCCGAACTCGTAGGTCGGATGCGCACCACCGCCAGGGACATCGGACGACCGGCCGTTCATACGGGTCTCACCGGATTTCACCGCGCGGGCATGCAATTTCACCGGCGCGGGGCAGATAGTGTCTTCCGAGCCGGCCACCGCCGCAATCGGGGCCGTCGAGCAACAGGAGACCATCTCATGACCGTGGCCGTTTCAGAGACCGACGATTTCGTGCGTGCGCGCCGTCGGCCTCGTCCGCGCCTCTACGTCGGCGCCGCGGTGCTCCTCGCGGCGATCGCGTTCGTCGGCTTCACGCCGACCTTCTTCCGGCCGCTCCTCGTCGGCACGCTCGCGTTGCATCCGGTGATCCTCGTGCACGGCGTGCTGTTCCTTGCGTGGACGCTCTACTTCGTCGGACAGACCACCCTGATCGCGGCTCGACGGGTCCGCGCGCACCGGACGCTCGGCCTCTTCGGCGTCGCGCTCGCGGCGTCGATGCTGTGCTCGGGGATCCTCGCGGCGGTCGTGAGCCTCGAGGCGAACCTTCCCGGGCCAAGGCCCGATGCGGCGCGCGCGGCGGCCGCGCTCAGCTTCTCGGGGATGCTGCTTTTCACGACGTTCATCGTCGTCGGCGTCGCGAACGTCAGGCGTCCGGATGTGCACCGCCGCGCGATGACCCTGGCCGCGTTCTCGATCATTCAGGCGGCCGTCGCGCGGCTGATCATGCTCGCGCCGCAGATCGCGCAGCCCGAGCGAATCGTGATCGGCGCCGTGATCGTGGATCTGCTGCTGCTCGGCGTCGTGCTGCTCGATCGCCGCGCGACCGGCCGCATGCACCCCGTGTGGACGGCGGGCTTCGTGTTGATCGTGACCGTGCAGTGGCTTCGCGTCGTGATCGCTCGAACGGACGCATGGGCCGTCTTCACGGCGCGGCTCGCGGGGCTCGGGTGATGGCTCGGGCGATGGGCTCAGTCCCGCACTCGGCTGATCGCAACGGCTGCGAGCGCGTTCGGGTCCGCCGGCAGCTCCGCGTCCCCGGCCGGTACGCCGCTGACCGCGAGCATGTACGCGAGCAGGTCCGCGTACTCGCGGTCGGACAAGAATCCAGGATTGTTCGCCGGCATCGTCGTGCGCACGTACTCGAAGAGCACGCCGAGCGAGCGGCCGTCCCAGTTCCGCAGGAATTTCGGGCCGCCGATCGGTTTCGTCGAGAACATGTCGGGATCGTCGGGCGCGCCGTCGAGCCGTTTGCCGTGGCATTTGCCGCACGGACCGGGGTAAAGCTCGCGGCCGCGCTGCGCCTGCGCGTCCGTGAAGATGCCGTCCCAGATCGACGCTTCGATCCCGTCGCCGCCGGGCGGCGCCGGCCGCTCGTCGGCCGCGAGCCGCCCGCACACGACGGCGAGCACGACGCCGAGGACTGCAAGGCGCCAGATCAGGACCAGAGCTCCGCGTCGCTCGGGCCGAGGTCCGCCTCGAGCTCGGCCGTCACCAGGACGTCCTCCGCCGCGTCGCCGTCATGTCGGAACGGGATGTAGTGGTGCCCGCTGACGAACAGGCGAAATGCGCCCTTCGGCACGCAAAGCTCCGCGACGCCGCGCTCGTCGGTGATCGCGCGGTACGGATGCACGACGACCTTCGCGCCCGCGACCGGCGACCGGCTCTCCTTGTCGATTGCGACGACCGTCAGCCGGCACTCGGGCGCACGCACGACTCGAACGTTGAAGCGCGCCGACGCCTCGGCGTGCCCGACGTCGTCGCCGTCGCCGGCGATCTCCGGCGCGAACGCTTCCCACGCGAAGAGCCCTTCGGAATCGGGGGCCTCGAGCTCGGCTTCCGCATAGAACAGCGCGGTCGTGCCGGGCCAGGGCTCCGTGCCGACGCGCCGCGACGCGCGCACGTGTCCGTCGTGATCGCGGATGCCGAAGACCCATGTATCGGGCACGCATTCGACGCTGCACTTGACGCCGACCTTGACGCTGAAGCGCGCGCCGCGCTCGATCGCGCTCGGCACGTCCCATACGACGACGCTTCTCGCGTGCGGGCTCGGCTTCTCGTTGCGGGTAGCGTTCATGTCACGAGACTCCGACCGGCGCACGTCGCTCGGCCTCGGCCGCTATCGCGTTTCCGGCGTGCCGCCGCAATCGGCGCTCACGCGGCCGGCTCCTGCGCCGCATGCGTGCCGGCGATGAAGCCATGCACGTGACCCTTACCGAGGCCGTGCTTGTTGAAGCCGCCGACGGCCTCGCCGCCGGCGTAGAGGCCGGGGATCACCTGGCCCTGCAGATCGATGACCTGCTGCTTGCCGTTGCAGCGCAACCCGCCGTACGAGTCGTGCCAGACCGCCATGATCGAAAGCGCGTAGAACGGCGGAGTGTCGATCCGATGCATCGGCGCGTCGGCCTCGCGCTCGAACTCGGGGTCCGCGCCTTCATCGACGTAGCGGTTCCAGTTCGCGACGGTCTCCGCGAGATACGTGAGCGGCACGCGCTGGAACTCGTTTCCGGCCTCGATCTTGCGGGCGAGCTCCTCGATCGTGTCGGCCTTGAAGAAGTAGCCGTTGTCCGCGACGTACGGAAAGCGCAGCTCCCAGCCGGCCCGCTCTACGGCCGCCTGATCGAAGATCGCCCAGAGCGGCCCCGAGTAGTAGTGCGGCGGCTCCGAGCCTTCGTTGATCGCGAGCGCCGCCTCGAGGCCGTGGTCGTAGCTGTATGTCGTCTGCAGCCACTCGTGCCGGCAGTTCCGCCAGTCGCCCGGCTTGTGCTCGACGCCCCGGTTCGGCGCGATGCCGCCGCCCGGATACTGGCCGCCGCCCGCGCGCAGCGGCAGGCGCACCTCGTTGAAGAAGCGCTTGCCGACCTGATTCACCGCGATGAGCTCCTCGAAGCCGGCGTTGCCGACGTCGAGCCCGGTCGAGCCGCGGAACGGGAACGTCGGGTGCCCGGGCATCATGCCGGTGTACGCGTCGCGCGTGCCGAGGCGCGTCGAGATGTGATACGTGAGGCCGGACGGGTTCTGCTGCATGCCGGCGAGGTTCGCGCCGATCTTCAGGCCCGCGATCAGCGCGCTGCCGTCCTGCGAATGCGGACCCAGCAGCGCGAAACCGCTCGTCGGGAACAGGGGCTCGCGAAACGCCGGATAGAACATGCTGCGCAGCTGCGGATTACCGGCGTGTCCGCCGCTCGCGAGGATCACGGCCTTGCGCGCGCGGATGTGGACGACGTCGCGCCGCTCGTCGATGTTGCCGTTCTGCCAGTAGCTTTCGAGGCGCTGCCCCGTCTCCGGATCGAAGCGCGGCGAATAATGCGCCTTGATGCCGAGCACGCGGCCGGCGAACGGCTGCTCGCGGATCAGCTCGTCGAAGTGGCGGTTCAGCATGAACTGAACGCCCTTCTCGCGCGCCGAGAACTCGAGCGGCCGCGCGAGCGCGACGCCGTTGCTGACCGCGCCCGGGCCGACGAAGCGCGACGCGATGTTCATCTGCACCGGCGCGAACGGGCTCGTCCGCTCGGGGTCTGCGAGGCCCGCGTCCTCCGCCGTGATCGTGCCGGCCTTGATGTCGGTCTTGTCTCCGAGCATCAGAAAGCAGACGCACCCGCGCGCACGCGACATGCCGCCGCCCGCGTGCGTGCCGTTGATGCGCGCGAAACGGATGTAGTTCTGCATCAGGAACTCGCGCGTCGCCGGGCAGTTCTCCGCCCACGCGCGCACCATCTCGGGCTCGTTGTAGCGGTAAGGCGTGGCGCCCTTGCGGTCGACGACCGACCAGTCCGTGATGTCCTTGAACAAGAGCTCGATGTCATCGTCGAGCTCCTCGGGTTGCTCGACCGGCAGCATCGTGATGAAGCCTTCCGGATCGCTCTCGCCCTTCATGTCGCGAAGCTGCACGGGGTCGCCGCCTCCGAGCGAGACGAACGAGCCGCTGTGCAGCATGCGGCCGCCGACGTCGTAGTTCTGCTCGACGACCAGGACGCTCGCGCCGAGGTCACGCGCGCGGATCGCGGCCGTGAGACCGGCGCAGCCGCCGCCCGCGACGACAACGTCGACCTCGTAGTCCCATTCGATGTCCGCGGCGCTCGTCCGCTCGCTCTGCGCCTCTGCGGCCGTGCCGCCGAGCAGCGCGGCTGCACCGAGGCCCGCCGCGCCCGTCCTGACGAAATCTCGCCGGCTAAAACCCTTCTCGTGTCCAGGATCGGCCTTTGTGTCGTGACGTTTCTTGTCGGCCATGATCGTCTCCCCCCGGAGTGATCCGAGGCCACGTTAGCAGGGGGCGGTGCCGCCGACAATTCCGGACGCGAACGAGCGCCGCGACGCCGCGTCGCGCGGTTACGCGCGTCGCTCCAAGGCCGGACGCATCGAGTCGAGCACGCGGGCGAGCGCGTCGAGCGCGTGAGCGAGCTCGCCGCCCGAGACGATCTCCGTGAACATCCGGTTGTCGAGCAGAAGTGTCGCGAAGCCGTGCACGGTGGACCACGCGAGCGCGATCTTGTCGGCATCGAGCCCGGGCGGCGCGCCGGCCTCGCGGCAAACGCGGTTCATGCATTCGACGAACTGCCCGAACGCGTCGGCGGACGACCTCGCGAGCGACGCGCGATTCCAGTCGAGCCGGCCGCTGCGGAACATCAGCTGAAAGCGTGCGCGGTGCGTGACCGCGTACTCGACGTACGCGACGCCGCTCGCGCGGAGCTGGTCGAACGCCGCGGCCGGAGCCTCCGCACGCCGGCGCCGCATCAAGGCCGCAAGCTCCGCGAATGACTCGGCCGTGAACTCCGAGAGAAGCCCTTGCACGTCGCCGAAATGGTGCGCCGGCGCGCCGTGCGACACGCCGGCGCGCCTCGCCACCTCGCGCAGCGTGAAGGCGTCTACGCCCGAAGACTCGAGCAGCTCCTCCGTCGCCGCGAGCAGCGCACGGCGCAGGTCGCCGTGGTGATACGGGCCGGCGGCGCCGCGGGCCTTGTCGGCCGTGCGCGGCGTGCCGGCGGGCTTCCGTCGGCCCGCGGCGGTCTTGCGCGGCGTCCGCTCCGCCTGCTTGGGCGATGTGCCGCGCGAGCGCCCCGTCTTCCTCTTTGCTGTGCCCACTCTACGTCCCTCGGATCCCCTACTTGACAGTGTCAAGTTTAGGGCGTAGCGTCGCGCTTGTTAACTAGACACTGTCTACATTCGGAGGCTCGACATGGGTACTTTCCTCGAAACGACGTTTGCCGCAGGCCGCGACACGGCGGAACACGCACGCGTAGACGATCGCCGCTCCATGCTCGGGAGGCTGCCGAAGCCCTTCGCAGTGCTTCACGAGCGCCAGCCGGAACTCGCGGCCGCCGCGCTGATCGCGCTCGTCGGCGCGGCGTTCACGCTCGCCGCGATGCCGTTCGACGAGCGCACCGTGAACGGCGTCGACGTGTGGATAAAGCCGACGAAGTTCTTCGTATCGCTCGCCGTGTACTACGCGACGCTCGCATGGGCGTTCGGCTTCCTGCCCCGCGCATCGCAGCGAACGCGTGCGGGCCGGTTCGTCATCGTCGCACCGCTCGTCGTTGGCTTCTTCGAGATGGCGTGGCTACTGCTCGCGGCTGCGAACGGCGTCCCATCGCACTTCAACGACGGCTCGCCGTTCTGGCTCCTGGCCTTCAGACTCGCCGGCGCCGGTGCGGTCGTGCTGATCGCGGCGATCCTCGTGCAGGGCATCATGATCGCGCGGCAACGTGAGGTGCCGATCGCCCCGGCGATGCGCTTCGCTCTCGTCGCGGGGGCGGCGATCGCGTTCGGCGCGACGCTGATCACGGCGGGATACCTGGGCTCGCACGGCGGACATTGGGTCGGCGGGATCCCGAGCGATGCCGGCGGGCTGCCGATCCTCGGCTGGTCTCGCACGGGCGGAGACCTGCGCGTCGCGCACTTCTTCGCGCTGCATGCGCAGCAGGCGCTGCCCGCGCTCGGCGCGCTCGCGGTCGCGCTCGGCCGGCCGAACGCCCGCGCCCCGATCGCGGTCGCCGCAGTGGCCTACGTCGGACTCGTTGCCTTCACGTTCGTGCAGGCGCTCTACGGCGTGCCGTTCATCGGCTAAGTAAGAAAAAGAGGGCCGCACTCGTGAGAGTGCGGCCCTGGCTCGTCGAACGACGTCGAACCCCGAAGATCAGAAGCTCAGGCGGAAGCCCACCCTGTAGTTTCTACCGACCGTGTCGTAGAAGATCGGGTTCGTGCCGCCGATGCCGAGACCGAGCAACGGCGGCTCCCTGTCGAACAGGTTCTGGATCGATCCGAACACCTGCATCTCTACGTCCCGCAGGGTCAGGTTGTAGGAGCCGTTCAGCCCCCACACCGCGTAGCTCGGTGCGCGGTTCGTCGTGATGGTGTTCGGGAGGTTCGGATCGTACCCCGGGTCCTCGGGACCGATGCGCTGATCGGAGCGGTAGATCTTGCCGTCGCTGACGTAGCGTCCCTGCAGCGTGAGCATGAACGGCCCGCGTGCATACGACGTGATCAGCTGGCCGGACCAATCCGCCGCAGCGCGCCAGTCGCCGCCCATCGAGCCCATGACGCCCGAGATGTCGACCATCACGTCGTCGGTGACGCCGGGCTGGATCAGCTGCTCGATCATGTGCGACGCGAGGAACCGCAGCGAGATCGTGCCGAACGAGAAATCGCGCAGCCAGTCCGCGGTCAAGTCGACGCCGCTGAACTGGTACAGGCGATTGTTCTCGTTGATCGTGAACGTCTCGGTGATCTCCGCGAATCCGCCGAGCGGGTCGTTCGGATCGAGCAGGATGCCGCGGATCAGCGCGCACCGCTCCGGCAGCCGGAACTGATAGCAATCCTCGATCGCGCTGTTCGAGCCGCTTCCCGGCGAGATCGCATCCTTGAGATCGATCTCGTAATAGTCGGCCGCGAAGCGCACGTTGACGTTCTGCGGACGGATCATGAAGCCCGCGGTCGTCGTGTACGCCCGCTCCGGCCGGAGCTTGACGTTGCCGAAGTTGTTCAGCGTGCACGGATCGCCGGTGCCGGTGAACGCGCCCTGGAAGATGTTTCCGGTCCACGGGTTCGAGCAGGCCGCGAGCGCGCTGCCGCCGGGGAAGATCTTCGCGTGGTACAGGTCGCGCAGAGCCGGTGCGCGAATGTCGAGCGATCGGGACACGCGCAGCGTCAGCCAGTTCGTCGGGTCCCAGTTGCTGTTCAGCTTCCACGTCGTGATGTGGTACTTGAACTCGCTGCCGTCGGCGCCCGTCGCGACGTGGCCGTATCCGGCGCTGTTCGTGTACTCGGACGCGCGGACGGCCGCCTGGAACGAGGCCTTCTGCGTCGCCGGGATATCGAGCTCGCCGAAGTACTCCCACACCTCGATGCTGCCGCCGAAGCTCTCGCCGAACTGGCTCTGATAGTCGCGGCGAATGGCGTCGGGCTGCGCGGGGTCGCTCGGGTTGTCGATCGACTCGTCGCGCCACGAGAAGCCGGCCGCCGCGCGCATCGGACCCGCGCCGAAGCCCTTCCACACGTCACCCGACGCGACGAACTCCAGCATGTCCTGGCGGACGTACGTGTTCTCGTAGATGCGCCCGAAGCCGTACGCATGCGCCTCCTCGGTGATGTTCGTCGTGCCGAACGGATTGATCGGCACGCAGCCCTCGGCGAGGACGGGGTCACCGCGGTACCACGGGTACGCCTCGAGCCCGTCGCGCGTCACTCGGCAAATCGGATTGCCGTTGCCGTCGTCGACGACGTCGATACCGAACTTCCAGCGCTCGTTGTAGCGGGAGTCGTAAACCGCTTGCAGCGTGTCCGACTTGCCGTACTGATAGTAGGCTTCCCAGGACCACGTCGAATCGCCGAAATCGCCGTCGAAGCCGATGACGAAGCGCGTCGTCTCGCTGCGCGTCTCGTTTCGCGTGTTGCTCTGAGCGAGAAAGTCCTTGTTGAAGATGCAGTTCGAGCGCGGGAAGCCCGTGCCGGGGCTCGGAGTGATCGGCAGATCCGCGCACGGGTTACCGCCCGGAAGGCGATTCAGATAGTAGTTGTCGTGGAAGATCTGATCGCCGGCCATGTCGAACGGAATCTGCGGCGCCTCGGATTCGACCTCGCCGTACGACGCTTCGACGAACAAACGAAGCGTGTCGGACAGGTCGTGGTTGTACGCCGAGTAAAACACGTTCCTGTCGATGTTCGAGCGGATCGGCATGTACGCGTTCGCGTGCCGACCGTCGCCGCCTCGGCCGAATCCATCGGAGGTCTCGAACGGCAGGAGCGCCGTGCCGTCCTCGTTGAACTGCAGGCCGAGACGCGGGAACACGCCCGCGGTCGTCGTGTCGACGCGGACGTTCTCCACGTGCACGTAGTGAGGCAGCGTGTTGTTCGGGTCCGCGGGTCCCGCAGTGGACGGATGCCCGGGGTTCGGGCGGATCTGGGCGGCACGCGTGCACCACTCACGGCCGGAATGGATGCAGAGCTCGATGGGATCCATCTTCTGGCCTTCGAGGCCGACGATCAGGTGGCCGTTCCGGCCGATCCCGCCGCCCCAGGCGAAGCCGTAGTGGAAGTCGTCGCCGTCGCCGTAGTCCGACCGGCCGAAGTCCATCTGCGCCTTCACGCCTTCGAGGTCGCGATCCATCAGCACGTTCACGACGCCCGCGATCGCGCCCGAGCCGTACGACGCGGAAGCGCCTCCCGTCACGATCTCCATGCGATCGATCAGCACGGTGGGGATCATGTTGAGATCGACGCCGTCGCCCTGGTTCGTCGGAACGTGGCGGCGGGAATCGACGAGCGTCAGCGTGCGTGTGCCGTACGACGGATTCAGGCCGCGCAGGTTCGCGAGGTTCAGGCCGTTGAAGACGTTCAGCGGGAAGCTTTGGTTGTCGCCGCCGTTACCGCCCGGCTTCGCGGTCGGCGTGTAGCTGCCGACGTTCGCCGGCATCTGCGACATCATGTCGCCGACGTTCACAATGCCGAGCGAATTCATCAGCTCGCTCGAGACGACCGTCGTCGGCTGCGGATTGCTGAAATCGTCGCGGCGGATGCGCGTGCCGGTCACGGAGATTTCCTCCATCACCGGCCGTGCCTCGGGCGCATCCTGCGCATGCCCGGCACCGACCGCGCCGAGCGTCATGGCGGCGGCCACGGCGCATGCGAGCGGGCGACGCGTGATGCCGGCCCAACTGGACTTCGATGACTGACTCATACTCACCCCATGTGGTCGTAAGCGGACTCTTCGTTTGCGCCGCGATACCTCCCTGCAGCGCACTCGCGCGATTGCTCGAATCGGCGCGATGTCCTGTAACGACAATCCACGTCGCGGTTTCCTCTACTCGAGGTGTTGCGCGTATCCAACACGAACGAGGAATCGTTTCGGCGGGACGACGTGGCGGCGCCACAACAGCGGCGGCGCCATCGGTGCGCTTGAGCGCCGGCACAGGAACGGCGCCGTGCGTGAGGCGCGGCGTGGGGCCGGCAGTCGATCACACGAACGAATGCAGGCCGCGCACCGCGTGAAGGGTGCCGGCCGCACGATGCGGCCGGCGGCGACACGCTATTCGGGCAACGCGAACACGTACAGGCCTTCATCCCCCGGAGGCGCAGAGCCCTGCCCGCTCCGAGCCGATGTCACGGCAACGTACTGCCTGCCGTCAGCGCCTCGATACGTCATCGGCACTGCGGTGATGTTGTACGGCAGCTGGTACGCCCAGAGCTCTTCGCCCGTCTGCGAATCGAACGCGCGGAATCGGCGATCGCTCGTCGCCCCGATGAAGACGATCCCGCCCGCGGTCACGATCGGCCCGCCGTAGCCGGGAGAGCCCACGTTCTGCTTGCCTTCCGGGAACGTTTCGTCGATTCCGAGCGGCACCGACCAAACGATCTCGCCGGCGTTCGCGTCGATCGCGAGCAGGCTCGCCCACGGCGGCCTGTAGCACGGCCAGTTTCCGTCCGAGCCGTCGCCGCGCGGGGCGACGAACGCGGGGCCCGATCCCCGGATATACGGCACCTGCTCGTACGCGGTCTCCTCGCTGTAGCGCGGGTTCGGCACCATCCAGCCGATCGTCGGGTCGTCCTTCGAGTTCACGAAGATCAGCTTGCGCTCGGGATCGATCGCGACGCCGCCCCAGTTCACGCCCCCCGACAGCGACGGAAACCCGATCGTCGGCGGCTGGCCTTCGGCTTTCAGGTTGAACGGCGTGTACGGGCCCTCGTTGTAGTAGCCGACCTCGTCGTACAGCGCGCGACATGCCGCCGCGTGCGCTTCGTTCGTATCCTCGGCCGTTACGATGTCGGTCCTCGGGTCGAAGCTCACGCGGGCGATCGCAGGCGGCTTCAGCGGAAACGGCTGCGTCGGCGAGTACCACTCCCCCGGCACGTTGCCGGCCGGCACCGGCCGCTCCTCGACGCCGAACACGGGCTCGCCGGTCAGGCGGTTGAGAATGAACATCCACCCGGCCTTGCCGGTCTGCGCGAGCGCAGGAACCCGCTCGCCGTCGATCTCGAGGTCGACCAGCGCGGCGGCCGGCGGCAAGTTGTAGTCCCAGAGCTCGTGATGGATCGTCTGGAAGTGCCAGCGGTATTCGCCGGTCAGCGCATCGAGCGCGACGACCGAGTTCGCGGGCTCGTTGTTGCCCGGCCGATCGCCGCCGTAGTAGTTCGCGCCGGGCGTCGAGACCGGCATGTAGACGAGCCCCGCCTCCTCGTCGACGGTCAACGCGAACGTCCAGACGTTATTGCCCGTGCGGTCCCGCCAGCTTTCGTTGCCCCAGGTCTCGTGCCCCGGCTCGCCCGGTCGCGGGATGGTGTGGTACTCCCACACCTTCTCTCCGGTGACGGCGTCGAACCCGCGGGAGTTGCCGTTCTGACCGCGCGGATCGGTCAACTGGGGGCCGATGTGCACCTCGCCCGGTCCGTAGAAGTTCGCGCCGATGATGATCCTGTTGCGATAGATCGTCGGCACGCCGACGTACGGCACGTCGAGCGCGATCTCGCCGTTCGTGCCGAAGCCTTCGGCGCGCGTGCCGTCCGCCGCGTTCAGCGCGATGATCTTGCGCAGCGACGTGAAGAAGATCCGCGGCGGGATGTCGCCGTCACCCGGCCAGTAGGCCACGCCTCGGAAAGACGCGAGCCCTTCGTCGAGCTCGTGCACCCAGATTTCCTCGCCCGTCTCCGGCCGAAGCGCGACGACGCGGTCCCCGGACGGCATGTACATCACCCCATCGACGACGATCGGCGTGATCTGCTGGTACAGCTCGAACGGCGAAGGTCCCGTGATCCGCTTGCCGGGACGATTGAACCGATAAGTCCACGCGAGCTCGAGCCGACCGACGTTGGTGCGATCGATGTCGGCGAGCGGGGAATAACGCGTACCGGAGAGGTCGCGGTGATACATCGGCCAATCCGCCTCGGGCGCTCGCGCAGCCTCTTGGGGCTGCGCAGCGAGCGGCGAAGCGAGCAGCGCGATGGCGGGCGGAACGAGCCGTGGTTTCAACCTGCGCAAGGGAGACGCTCCTGTTCATCCGGCGCCTGATCGGCGCTCACTCGGGTCGGCTCACCGGGCACCTCCCATCGGGTGAGCCCGGGTCCGATCGCCCCGCCGGATCCCTCCGGCACGGCGCCTGCGGCGCACGGCATCGATCCAGATGCTGGGCATGCGAAAGACAAACCAGCGACGAAAATCCTCCATCCGCACCGCTCCGAAAGAGGAAGCGATACTGCTGATAACAACGTCGTTGTAGTAATCTTCTCCCCGAGGGGAGGCGGCTTGTTTTCCGACTCGCGCTTCGAGGGAACGGACGTGAGCAACGCGTGCGGTTTCCACGGGAGGCGCCGAGAAGGCCCCCGCCCGGATGTCACGAGCCGCACGCGGAGGAACACATGCCGAAACGAAGTGGGTCGAAAGCGTCCCACGGGTTCGAGCTGCTCGCAGCGTTCATGGAATGCAGGAGCGGCTTGAGGCGACTGGTCGCGAGGATCGTCAAGCCGCACGACGTCGACGACATCCTGCAGGAAACCTTCATTCGCGCGTGCGCCGCGGCGGAGAAGACGACGATCCGCCACCCTCGCTCGTTCATGCTGAAGACGGCGCAGAACCTTGCGCTGAACCATGTCACGAGCGCGTACCAGCGCCTCAGCGACATGGAGGATTTCACGTCGTCGAATGTCTGTCCGTTGACCGAGCCGCTCGACTCGAAGATCGAATCCGAGGAGCGCTTTCTGAGCTTCTGCCGTGCGGTGCGGACATTGCCGCCGCAGTGCCGCCGGGTCTTCGTGCTGCGCAAGGTCTACGGGCTGACGCAACAAGAGATCGCGCGCCAGCTGAACATAAGCGAAAGCACCGTCGAGAAACACATCGTGAAGGGACTCCTGGCCTGCAAAGACGTGATGCGCGAGATGGGGCATCTCGACGACGACGGAACGACCGCCGGCCGTATCATGGCTCGCTCTGCCAAGAGAAGGGCCAATGGGTAACTTGTTGCATCTTTCCGCGCGGGCGAGCCCGGACGAGGAGGCGGCCGAGTGGCTGGCTCGCCTCGACCGGGGACTCTCGCCGGACGAGCAGACACGCCTCCGGGATTGGCTGCGAGCCGATCGAAGGAACCCGGAAGCGCTCGTCGCGCTCGCCGCGCTGTGGGACGACCTCGACGTGCTCGCCGAGCTCTCGGCGCTGCTTCCGCTCGAACGCGCGGCGGCACGGCCCGCGCCTCGCAGCCGTTTGAGGTGGGCCGCGGCCGTCGGCCTGCTCGCGATTGCGGCCGCGACGGGCCTCTTCGTGTACGACCGAGGACGGGACGACGCGGTCGACGTGCCGCCGCCGATCGTCGCGCTGACGGTAGAAACCGAGATCGGAGGACGAAGGGCCGAGCGCCTGCCCGACGCATCGACAGTCACGCTGAACACGAACACCGCGGTCAGGATCGAGTATTCGGCCGACGCGCGTGACGTCTTCATCGAGCGAGGCGAGGCGTACTTCTCGGTCGCCGCCGAGCCGCAAAGGCCTTTCCGTGTGCATGCGGGCGGAAGCACGGTCGAGGCCGTCGGTACCGCATTCAACGTGAAGGTGGCAGACGGCAACGTGGAGGTCACGGTCACGCAGGGGCGCGTGAAGCTGCGCGATCGTGGGCCCGCGCCGTCCGCAGCGAACGGCGAGTCGCGTGTGCCCGGCCTCTTCGACATCACGCTGATCGAGGGCGAAGTCGCCGTCGTCGATCGGGGCGAGCGCGTGCGCGACGCCGTCCCGCAGATCAGGCGCCTCGAGCAGACGCAGCTCGACATCAAGCTCGCGTGGCAACGCGGCATGCTCATCTTCGAAGGGGAGCCGCTCGACGCGATGCTCGCGGAGATGGAGCGCTACACGACGGCCGATTTCGTCGTCGAGGACGAACATCTGCGAGGCATTCGCATCGGCGGCTACTTCCGCGCCGGAGACGTCGACGCGCTGCTGATCGCGCTGAGGGAAAACTTCGACATCGAGTCCGAGCGCGTCGGCGACATGATCGTGCTGCGCAGAGCGCGCTAGGGCAAAAACAGCATCGGGTGCCCTCGATGGACGGCCAGCCGACGCGAACCTCGCCCACCGCCCCCGACGGACGCCGGGCGCCGAAGCGTGGAGCGCGCAGCGGGCTCCTCGGGCCGACCTCCGCACGGCCCGCATCGGCCGCGATCGACGCGACGGCGCGGAGCGCACGAAACATCGCGGCCGCGATCCTGCTCGCGTCGGCGAGCACCGCCGCCGTGTGCGCCACGGCGGGCCAGCGAGCAGTGCGTTTCGAGATCGCCGAGCAGAGCGCCGACAAGGCGCTGACCGCGTTCGCGCGCCAGGCCGACGTCTCGGTGCTCTTTCCGTACGACACCGTCAGCAAGCTGACGGCCAATTCGCTCGTCGGCGTCTACGAGCTGGACGAGGGGCTCAAGCTCCTCCTCGCCGGCACGGGTCTCGATGCGTCGCTCGAGGGCGACGAGCAGCTGACGATCAGGATTCGCGAAGACCATCCACCACGGGAAGCCGAGCCGTCGAAGCGGCCGCTCGTCTCTTGGCAGCCACCCTTGGCCGGGCCGCGAAGACAAGACGAGCCCGCCGCCAAGCGCACCGACGAACGTCCCGGCTTCGAGGAGATCACCGTCACCGGGTCACGCATCCGGCGAGACGATTTCACGAGCGCGCAGCCGACGAGCGTCCTCACGCGCGCGCAGCTCGACGAGCTCAACATCGTGAACGTCGGCGACGCGATCGGACAGCTGCCGTACAACTTGGGCAGCTGGACGCCGACGTCGAAGCCCGGCGGCAACGACAGCTTTCCGCTCAACGTCTTCAACGGCCTGCACCTCGCGAATCTGCGCGGGCTGAATCCGGTGTACGGCTCCCGCACGCTGACGCTCGTCGACTCGCGCCGTCATGTCCCGACGAATCAGGGCGACGGCGTGGACCTCAACGTCATCCCGAGCATCCTCGTCGACCGGATCGAGGTCGTGACGGGGGGCGCGTCCGCGTCGTACGGTTCCGGCGCGATCGGCGGCGTCGTCAACGTGCTGCTCGATCGGCGAATCGAAGGCGCGAAGGCGCAGGTGGACTTCGCGAGGACCGGCGCCGGCGACGGCAACGACCTCCACTACGCGTTCGCGTGGGGCGGTTCCGTTGCGGACAACGGCCGCCTCCTCGTCGGCCTCGAGGTCGAGCGCCTTTCCGAGATCGCGGACTGCATCGACGTGCGCGACTGGTGCGCGAGGGGCGCGCAGATTCAGGCGAACCGGGACTACGCCGTCAACTCGGATCCGAACTACGTCTACCGCGAGAACGTCCGCGTCGACGTCGGCACGACGGGAGTGCTGCCGGCCCTCGGCCTCAGGTTCGACGAGACCGGCACCGTGCTCCTGCCGTACGAGCCCGCCGGTCAATACGGCGTCGGCGGCGACGGTCAGCACGTCTACCTCGATACGTCGTTGCGCTCCAACGTGGACCGCCACGTCACGTACGTGAGCTACGAGCATCGTCTGAAGTCGGGCCTCGGCTTCGTCGTCGACGCGTCCGCGTCGCGCGTGGAAGCCTTCACCCCGCAGGACAGCATCGACCTCATCACGGCGCGGCTCGCTCCGGACAACTTCTACCTGACCCGGCTCGGCACCAATCCCTGCGCGGACGCACCGGACCGATGCCGCATCAGCAAGGACTTCAGCGCGGAGGCCAACTCGGCGAACGACACGCGCGGGCGGCTCGAGCGCGTCATGCTCGGCTTCGACGGGCGATTCGGCGAGTCGGAGTGGACCTGGGACGCCTACTATCAGTTCGGCCGATCCGAGATGCTGCAGGCAGTCTACGATTCGCGTCATGCGGACCGGATGCTGTTCGCGCTCGATGCGGTCGACGACGGCACCGGTCATCCCGTCTGCCGCGTCATGCGCGACGGGATCGATCCGAACTACGACGGCGATCCGCGTCTGGCCGAGGGCTGCGTTCCGATCAACGTCTTCGGGATCGGCAACATCACGCCCGAGGCTTTCGCGTACACGTTCGGCCGGATCCTCGAACGAACGAAGGTCGACCAGGACATGCTCGAGCTGATCGCATCGGGGCCCGTGGCGCGGGGCGGGGGGCCGGTGCCCGTGCGCGCGGCGGCGGGCGTCTCATGGCGAAGCGAGTCGCTCGACAACATCGCGGATCCCGAGCAGCCGGACTACATCCGTAGGGACTACCACAGCCAGTACGGCGAAACGTTCGGCGGCAAGGTCGAAGTGATCGAGTACTTCGGCGAGCTGGATGCGCCCGTCACGGAGCGCTTCGGTCTCCAGCTCGCGGCACGCCGCTCGATTTACGAGAACACGGCCGGCATCGGCACCGGCATCGAGGGGCAGACGTTCAGGTACGACATCGACACGTGGAAGATCAACGGCAGCTGGGACGCGACCCGTTGGCTCACCGTTCGAGCGTCGCGCTCGCGCGATATCCGCGCGCCGAACTTCCGCGAGCTCTACTATCGCAAGGTGTTTCCCGAGGGCAGCAACTTCGGATATTGCGATAACCCTTGGACCGGGAACCGCTTCCTCGGGTACTACACGCACACCGGCGATCCTTGCGTCGTCGAGCTGCTCGGCGGCCACGACCTGACGCCCGAAGAGGCGGATACGACGACACTAGGCCTCGTCTTCCAGCCCGATGCGCTCGGCCTGCGGCTCGCGCTCGACTACTTCGAGATCGAGATCGCCGACGCGATCAGCCAGGCGAATCAGCAGCTGACGGTGGACGCCTGCTTCAACTCCCGCGATCCGTTCTTCTGCGCGCGGATCGACGGGACGCTGCTCGACCCCGACGACCCGCTCGGCGGCTTCGCCCGGATCCGCAAGATCAGTCCGAAGGCCCTGAACTCTCAAACCTACGAGAACCGCGGGATCGACGTCTCGGCCGAATGGCGCAAAGCGTTCTCGTTCGGCACCCTGTCTTCCCGTCTGCTCGCGACGCGCACGCACGAGCAGCTCGTGCAGCCGAGCGCGACGACGCCGCAGCTCGTCGACATCGCGGGGGTGACGGGGTCCCCGGGCACCAGTGCGGACTGGGAGCCTGCACCCGATTGGGCAGCCCAGTGGACGACGAGCTTCCGCCGCGGCGCGTTCGGCCTGACCACGCATGCCCGCTACGTCAGCGCCGGCAAGAAGCACGCGACGCGGCTCGGACCCCAGGACAGCGGCTACGACCCGAACGCCGAGGACAGCATCGACGACAATCGCGTGCCGAGCTACGTGGTCTGGTCGATCGCGGCGTCCTACGACCTCGGCGGCGGGCGCGTCCAACTCTTCGGTAGCGTCAACAATCTCTTCGACAAGGACCCGCCGCTCGTCGGCATCGGGCTCGCCGGAACGAACCCGGTGCTGTTCGATACGGTCGGCAGAACCTTCCGCGTCGGGCTGCGCACGGAGTTCTGAGCGTCGCCGCAACGAGGCTCCTGCAGATAGGTTCGGGACCCGAATTCCGTAGCCGCTTCCCCCTCGCGCTCGGCCGCTGCAGCTGTGCGAGAATGCCGGTCGAAGATCGGTAACATCTTGCGGGGGAAGCCATGTTGCAGAGACGTGCCGCGCTCACGGCCGCCATCCTGACCGTCACCGCCGCGACGCTCGTGCCTGACGCGACCGTCGCTCAAAGCGCCGGGCCCGACTGGAGAAACGACGCTCCGGGCCGTGTGCATCGCATCGACGTCTCGTCGCTGCCCGAGCCGTTCGCGACGCAGTCGAACGTCAATTTCCCGCGCATCGTCCCGCGGCCGGACGACGCCGCGCTCGCCGTGCCGGAAGGGTTCACGGTCGACGTCTACACGCGCGACGTCGAGCGGCCTCGCGTCATGCGCGTCGCGCCGAACGGCGACATCTTCGTCGCGGAGACTCGCCCCGGCCGGATCAGGGTGCTGCGCCCGTCCGCGGATGGAACCGCCGCAACGAGCGTCGCGATATTCGCCGAAGGGCTGACGCAGCCGTTCGGCATGCAGCTCTATCCCGCCGAGAACCCCGAGTGGCTGTACGTCGCGGAGAACAACCGCGTCGTCCGCTATCGGTACCGGGCGGGAGACACGACCGCATCGGGCGAGCCCGAGGTCGTCGTACCCGAGCTCTCGCCGACGGGCCGGGGCCATTACACGCGCGACCTCGTCTTCTCGCCCGACGGGCGACGCATGTTCGTCTCGGTAGGCTCGGAATCGAACGTCGCCGAGGACATGCCCGAGATGCCGCCCGGCGGCATCGAGGCGTGGGAGGCGGAGCACGGCGTCGGCGCCGCGTGGGGCAACGAGACCAGACGCGCGGCCGTGCTCGTCTTCGACGTCGCATCGGACGGGAGGATCGTCGCGCCCGAAGGGAAAATCTACGCGACGGGGATCCGGAACTGCGTCGCGCTCGGCGTCAATCCCGACAACGGCGACGTCTGGTGCACGGTCAACGAGCGCGACGGGCTCGGCGACGAGATCGTCCCCGACTACTCGACGCGAGTGCAGGAAGGCGGATTCTACGGCTGGCCGTGGTACTACATGGGCGACAACGAGGACCCGCGCCACGCCGGTGAGCGCCCCGACCTCGCGGGCAAGACACTGACGCCGGATGTCCCGTTCCGCGCGCACTCGGCCGCGGTCGGCTTCCTGTTCTACCGGCCGAGCTCGGGCGACGCGGCGTTCCCCGACGAGTACGTCGGCGATGCGTTCGCCGTGTTCCACGGCTCGTGGAACCGCGCGGACCGCACCGGGCACAAGGTCGTGCGGCTGCCGCTAGAGAACGGCGTGCCGACCGGCGAGTACGTCGATTTCCTCGTCGGCTTCATCACCGACGCCGGCGAGCCATGGGGGCGGCCCTCGAGCCTCGTCCAGCTCGGCGACGGATCGCTGCTCCTCAGCGACGACGACGCGAGCGTGATCTATCGAATCGCGTACTCCGGCGACTCGCGCTGAAGCGGGACGCATCGTACGCGTTGGGTGCACGGCACCGCTCGCCTCCGCAGCGAGCGGTGCCGTGCGATCGCCCCCGCTCTACTCGAGATGCTCCGTGAAAAACGTCATCACGTTCTCGCGGAAGCGCTGCGCGACACGGTTACCGTGATCGCCGTCGTACACTTCAAACCCGTGCTCGACGCCGAGCCGGGTCAACGCCTCCGATAGCTGCACGTTGCTCGCGTGCAGGCCGTCCGCGTTGCCGACATCGAGATAGATCGCGCGATAGCTCTTCAAGCTCGGCACGAACTGGTCGACCAGCACGAGCGGCGAGTTCGCGATCCACTTCGCCTCGACGAGCGGCTGCCGCTCGCCTTCCTTGTACGGCCAATCGAAATAGAGCGGCGGGTTCTGCGGGTTCGGTGCCCAAGCCGAGGCTTGCGCGAGCAGCGCGTTCGCGAAGCCGCGGGCGCCGTCCGTCGGGCGGCCGTTCTTCGTGCGCTCGATCTGCGCTTCTACGGCCTCCTTGGATGGCGCGTTGTTCATCAGGCAGCACGAGCTCATTGCGTACAGCGCACCGAAGACGCCCGGACGCTTCATGCCGATGCGTAACGTCCCGTAGCCGCCCATCGAGTGGCCGGCGAGCCCGCGGCTCGCCGGGCGCGGAATCGTTCGGTAGTGCTCGTCGATATATGCGACGAGGTCGTCCGCGATGAAGCCTTCCCAATCGCCGTTCGTCGGCGAGCTGGAGTACATGCTGCCGTTGTAGACCGTGTTCGCGTCCGGCAGCACGACGATCATCTCGCGCGCGCCGTTCGCGATCGCCTCGTCCATCGCGTCGGGCAGCCGCAGCAGGTTCGCGTAGACCTGAGCGCCGACGCCGTAGCCGTGCAGGTAGTAGACGACCGGATAGCGACGCTGCGGTTGCGACGTGTAGCTCGGCGGCAGATAAACGAAGACCTCCCGGTTCGGATCGTCGCCGGAGAGGTTTCCCTCGAGCGACGAGCCGTGCACGGTGATGCGCTCGAGCGTGCCGCGCGCGGCCGACGTGGCGTCCGCCGCACCGTTGGGCGAGCTCTGCGCGTGCGCGGTCGATAAGGCCAATACCGCGACCCCGCCGCAAACCAGCCTGGTGATTCCGCTCATGAGACCCCTCCTCTTCGTCGTTCTCGTTCCCCCAGACCCGGGGCGCGCAACAAAATTCGTGTCAGACACATTTTTTCTGACGGAAAAGGTGTCTGACACGATTTTTCGATATCGTAGCGACGTGGAACGCATCGACGACATCCTCCCGGACGTCCGCGACGGGCTGACCCGCAAGGAGCGGATCGTCCTGCACGTGCTGCACGAAACCCAGAAGGAGCGCGGCGACCGCAACGTGCCGACGGCGATGCTGTGGGGCCGCGTCTGCGAGCACTTCTACATCAGCCCCGAGGAGCTCTCGCTGATGCTCGCGCGCCTCGGCGCCCGCAAGTAGACATCGGGGTCAGACCCCGATCTCGGACCCCGAATTCGCTCCTCGCTAGCGCAGGATCGCACCGTTGTCGTCCGCCTGCGGCGACGGCGAATTCGGATTCAGGTTCACGCTCAGCGTGTGCACGTACCTGAGCTTGCCGTCGACGAGACGGAACGTATGTGAATCGGGCATGCCGGTCGTGCTGTTGCCGAAGCGGCAGAACACGTTCACGACGCCGTGCTCCTCGTCGACGACGTAGTCGCGGTTGACGATGTAGAGCACGCCGCGCGGAATCCCGACCCGACACGTCGCATTCGGGTCGCCGTTGCGATCCGAATACGCGCCGCCTTCGAGCCGCGCGCACGGAATGCCCCACGGCACCTCGACGAACTTGTCCGAGAAGAGATCGAGATACGCGTTCGCGGCATTGATCATGTCCTGCGCGGACGTGCGCCGCTCCGCGGGCAGCGGGCTCCAGTCCTCGGCGCTGGAATACTTGAGGTACGCGTTCGCGTTGAAGAGCCAGTCGCCTTCGTCCGTCACGAGGCTGTCGACGCGGATGATCTCGCCCTTGTCGACGTAGAGCCGCGTGCCGATGACGTAAGGGTGGCCGCCCTCCGTGACGATGATCTCCGTGAACGTCTTGCAGCGCGTCTCGTCGACGAAGCTGCGCGACAACGCGATCGGCAGGGCGGTGTTCCACAGACCCGCGTCGCGATCGACGGACGACATGTTCTCGAGGAGCACGGCATTCGACGCGAGCTTCATCTTCGAGACGTCGCCCGACTTCTGCGCCTCGACGTAGCTCTCGGCCGCGGCTTGCAGGTCGGCGCGGCTGCAGGTGGCGTCGACTTGATCCGGCGGGTTCTGCGTTTGCGCAACGGCCGCTCCCGCGGCGAAGAGCAGCACGCAACCCGTGACTGTCTTTCCGATCATGTTGGTCTTCTTCCCCGCTGGGTTCGCGTTATTCGTCGTCGATGGCCCTGAAGGGCCGTTCGAGTGTACGCGGCGCGAGCGCCGGCCGTCGAGGCGGCAGGACCCGAGCAAACGCGCCGCCGCACCCGCCGGCCGTGCACACCTTCCTGCGAGCCCTCCCCCGTCACTCGGCATCCGTGATCGTTCCCCCGTCGACGGCAACCCGGTGACCGAGAGCGCAAGCTGATCAGCCGTCCGCACCGTTTCGACAGCCGTTACCGTCACGTTGTGTCCGGGATGCCGTCGCCCTCGGTGTCCGCGCCCGGCACCAGCACCGGCGGAGCCCGACATGGACGGCGACGCCGACTTCGTCGGCACGCGCGGCAACAGCGAACCTTACGACGGCGTGTTCTGGCTCGAGCAGGTGCGGACTCAGGAGCCTGTTCTTGTCGTCCGGCAGGCTCGTGAGGCGGACGGCTCCGAGGTCGCTGTAGTTACGCTGCTCGTGCTGATCATCGCAGCAGGCGTGACGAGAACGCTTATTTCGTATCTGGCCGACCTCGTGGCCGGACGCAGATCTTTCTTTCGGTGAGCGCGAGATGCATGCGCTGATTGAGTTGAGGTCGGAACCAAAGTTTCTCGAGGACGAGAGGCTTTCTATCCCGGCGCTCGCAATGATCTTGTCCGAGCTCAAGCGGAAGCACTCGTTAACGATTTGATCGACGAGCTCTTGACCGAGTTGCCCAGAACTCCTCGCAAGTCGGTTGTTCTGCGAGCTTTCAAGCGCACCCTTATGGCGGCGGTGGAATTGGACACGGAGGATCAGGAGCGACTCGGACGCTATATGAACCAGATCATGGACTCCTTGAGCATCGCCGGGTCCAATGAGCTCCTGAACGTCTGGCGCTTGGGGTTTCCCTATGGTTGGTTTATCACAGGCGCCTAGCAGCAGTTGCAGCTGACGAATTCAGGCGCTTGCGGTAGCGGTGTTTCCGCTGGTGGATCCACCGCTACGCTTCGAAGCCTCCCACGTTAACGTGGGGCCGATCAGCTCTGCAGGAACCGCCTGAGCTCCGCGAGCACCTCGTCGGGCGCCCCCTCCTGCATGTTGTGCCCCCCGGGCATGCCGCGCCCCGTCACGTTCGTGCCGCGCTCGCGCCAGATCGCAAGCACGTCGTAGAGCCGCTCCATCGCACCGCCCTGCGCCCACAGGATGTGCAGCGGGCACTGAATCCGCTTGTCGATGTCCTCGGCGTCGTGCACGAGATCGATCGACGCGCCTGCACGGTAGTCTTCGCACATCCCGTGCACGCCCTCCGGCGTGCCGTTCGTGCGCTGGTACACGGCCATCGCAGGCGGCATCCGGCCGGAGCGGGCGCGCGCCGCGTTCTGCTCGAGCAGCTCGTTCTCCGGGATCGGCGCCGGACGCAGATAGCTGAACCAGTGGTAGTACGCCTGCACGAAGTCGAGCGTGACGTGCGTGTAGAGGTAATACGTAGGCACGATGTCGATGAACACCGCCTTCGTGACGGCGTCCGGGTGATCGAGCACCATGCGGTGACCGACGCGGCCACCGCGGTCCTGGCCGACGAGCGCGAACTGCTCGAAGCCGAAGTGCCGCATCACGTCGATCTGATCCTGCGCCATCGCACGCTTCGAATAGTTCGAATGGTCCGGCAGGCCCTGCGGCTTGCTGCTGTCGCCGTAGCCGCGCAGGTCCGCCGCGACGACCGTGTAGTCCTCGGCGAGACGCGGTGCGACGTCGCGCCACGTGTAATGCGTCAGCGGCGCACCGTGCAGCAGCAGCAACGGCGGACCGTCGCCGCCCTTGACCGCGTGGATCGTCACGCCGCCGCTCGTCTCGATGTCGTAAGGCGTGAAGCCGGGGATCAGCGGCGCACCGCTTCCATCCGCCGACGAGGACGCCCCTTCCGAGGACGCTTCGGCTCCTCCGGCCTGCTGCGCGTGTGCGGTGCCGAACGTCTGCGCAAGTGCCGCGCCCGCGAGCAGCGCCGACACGTTGCGCAGCACGGCGCGGCGATCGAGCGAAGCGGCGTTGCGGTCGTCGTCTTTCGGCGGAATCGGGGCGCTCATCGTCGAATCCTCTCTCGTTCTCGTTGTCGTCGTCGTTTCGGGTCGGAGCCCTATCAGGGTCAGAGCCCGAACTACGTCATTGTCAATAATCGGCTTCAGAGCCGGACGTCGATGGGTGTCAGAGTCCGGCGCGCCCGAGCTGTGGACCGCTCCGCTCTGCTCCTTCTTTCATCAGCCGCTCGATCAGCGCGATCGTCTCGGGCTTGCGGACCGGCGGATGCGTCGCAAGGAATACGCCCTCCGCCCATGTGAGCGGCGTGCGACCCTGCTTGTCCGGGACATCGAGCCGCGCACCGTGCGCGGCGAGATATTCGATGATCGCGTTCGCGCCGCGATTCGCCGCGCCGTGGATCGCGCCGACGCCCATCGAGTTCACCGCGTTCACATCGTTGCCGAGCTCGATCGTGAGCTTCACGGCCTCGAGCAGGGCTTCCTCGCTGACCGTGTACGTCTCGTCCACCGCCCAATTGACGCCCGCGGCAACCATCAGCGGCGTCGTTCCCGCGTACGTCGGGATGTTCGGATCGGCACCGTGCTCGAGCAGCAGATGCATCACGTCGAGATCGCCCGCGGCCGCGGCGCGCAGAAACGGCGTCTGTCCCGTGAGATCCACCCACGCGACGGATCCGACGACCTCGACGATGAAGCGGCGCTCATGCGGGAACTCGCGCGTCCGCGCGTTCGGATTCGCTCCGAGCTCGAGCAGCCGCTCGATCAGCGCGAACGCCTCGTCGCGGACGTTGAACTCGTTGTTGCGGGGACCGAGCTCGAGGTTGCGCATGTCGACGGCGGCCCAGAGCGGCGTCTGCCCGTACCAATCCATCGCGTTCGGATTCGCGCCGACATCGAGCAGCACGTTCGCGATCTTCATGTGATCGGTTTTGCCGTCACGGCTGATGCGCACCGCGCTCGCGTTCACGATCGCGTTGATCAGCGGCGTGATGCCGTTGCCGTCCGCGAGCTCGAGATCGGCGCCATGCTCGATCAGTGCACGCACGATGTCGAGATGACCGTGCCGCGTCGCATAGAGTAGCGGCGTCTTCGAGCCGCCGGCCGGGAAGCGCTTGCCGCGTCCCTCCGGCCAGCCTGCGCGGATGATGCCGATGCCCTTCGAGAGGCCGTCCGGAGATTCGCTCGGCGGGATGAAGCGCGGCGGATCCTCGGGGAACGTCTGCGCATTGACGTCGGCGCCCGCGTCGAGCAAGAGCTCGACGACGTCGAGATGCCCCTCGCGAACGGCGACCATCAGCGGCGTCTGGCCGTAGTGCGGCTCGCGCGCGTCGACCTCCACACCGTGCGCGAGCAGCGCCTCGACGACTGCAGGCTCGCCTACGCGCGCGGCGAGCATCAGCGGCGGCTCGGCGGCACGATCGGGCGCGCTTGGATCCGCGCCCGCCTCGAGCAGAAGCCGCACGAGCGACGCGTCGCCCATGTCGATCGCGACGTGCAGCGGCCTCATCCCATAGCGGTTCGGCAGGTTGACGTCGGCACCTGCCTCGATCAGCCGCCGGACGGCTTCTCGCTCGCCGAGCCGCACGAGCCAGTGCAGTGCGGGCGTGCCGTCGCGGCTCGGTGCGTCGACGTCGATGCCGCCGTCGGCGAGAAGCGCGAGCACGTCGTCGACGTCGCCGCGGCGCGCGGCCTCGGCGAGCGGCGAGCCGGGAACGTCCTCGAGCGAGGGCGCGCGCAGCACGACGGGATCGGCGGGACCGGGCATGCCGCCGGGGAACATGCCCGGCTGGGCGAGCGCGGATGGCATCGCGGCCCACGCGAGCGAGCACGATCCCAGAACCGCCGTGAGCACGGCGCGCGGCCGCCGCACGGCGACGCCGCCGGCGCGTCGGGGAGCTGCGCGGTGCCGCGGCACTGCGGAGGTCGCAAGCGCCATATCAGATCTCGACGAGCCCCGTGCTGTCGGCGAACGACTCGACCGGCACGTTGACCTTGTGCAGCATCGCGAGCAGCAGGTTCGCGGCCGGCGTGCCTTCCGGCACGCGGATGTGACGCCCGCCCTGCACACGCCCGGACGCGCCGCCCGCGACCAGCATCGGCAGCGGATCGTGATCGTGCTGATTCGGGTTGCTCATGCCGCTGCCGTACAGCAAGAGCGAATGATCGAGCAGCGTGCCGTCGCCGTCGGGTGTCGTCGCAAGCTTCTCGAGCAGGTACGCGATCGTCGTCCGCGTGTGATAAACGTTGAGCTGCGCGAGACGGTCGATGTTCGCCGGCACCTCGGAATGGTGCGAGCAGTTGTGGAAACCTTCGTTCACGCCGCTCCGAGGATAGACGCGATTGCTGAGCTCCCGCGCGATCAGGAACGTCGAGACGCGCGTCAGATCCGCCGCCCACGCGATCGCGAGCAGGTCGAACATCAGCGCGGCGTGCTGCTCGAAGTCGGCCGGCGCGCCTGCCGGCTTGTCCGGCACCTCGAGCTCGGCGAGCGGCGAGTCCGCGGCGAGCGCGAGACGCCGCTCGAGCTCGCGGATGTCCGAAAGATACCGGTCCATCCGCTCGCGATCGACCGCCGGCAGGTTGCGCTTCAGCGCCGCGGCCTCGCCCATCACCGCATCGAGCAGGCTCGACAGCTGCCGCTGCCGGGCCGCCCGCTCCTCGGGCGTGCTGCCGTCGCCGAACAGCCGCTCGAACACGATGCGCGGATTGACCTCCATCGGCAGCGGCGTGTGCGGCGTCGCGTACGAGATCGACGAGCCGGCTTCGAGCGCGAGCTCGAGCGACGGCAGCGGCGTCTCCTGACCGATGTGCTGCGCCGCGAGCTGATCCGCGGACGCGGGCGAAGGGCCGGTGCCGTCCGGCATGCACGTCAGCCAGCACTTCGACGAGCGCGAGTGGTTCTCCGCCGCAGACGAGTCGCCAACGTACGCCGCGCCGAGCTTCAGGCCGCTCACGATGTTGAACCGATCGCGATACAGCTCGAGCGGCTCGAGGATCGGCCCGAGCTTGAAGTCGCGCCCTTCGCCCGACGGCGTGAAGCGGTTCATCACCGCACCGTGCGGAATGTAGAAGAACCCGAGCCGCACCGGCGGCACGCCCGCCGCGGACGCGCGCCGCATGCCGGCGGGAATCATCGACTCGAGCAGCGGCAGGCCGATCGCTACGCCGGCACCGCGCAGCACCGTGCGCCTCGACAGGTGTTTCTTCGTCAGATACCGCATGAGCGCCTCCGTCGGGACTCACTCCGAGACCGGTCCGGTGCCGGTCTTCACTCGCTTCTGGAACGTATCGCTCGCGACGATCGCGTGCACGAGCGAATGGAGCGTATAACCGTCCTTCGCGGCCGCGCGCACGACGCTGCGCACGACCGGCTTGTCATAATGATCGAGCTCGCGGCCGAGCGCGTACGTCATCAGCCGCTCGGTCAGCGCGGTCACGAACGAATCCGAGCGCGCGAGCAGCGCGCGGCGCAGGTCCGCCGCGCCCTCGAGCTTGGTGCCGTCGACCATCTCCGCGCGCGGGTCGACCGGATGGCCGTCCTCGTAGTCGCGCCAGCGGCCGAGCAGGTCGAAGTTCTCGAGCGCGAGACCGAGCGGATCGAGCATCCCGTGACAACCCGAGCACGCGGTGCTCGCACGATGCATCTCGAGCCGCTCGCGCACCGTGTTGCCAATCAAGTTTTCCGACTCCGCGGCCTCGGCAGACAAATCCGCCTCGGCACCCGGCGGCGGTGACGGCACCGGCGCGCCGAGCAGGTTCTCGACGATCCACTTGCCGCGCACGACCGGCGACGTGCGGTTCGGCGCGGACGTCGCCGTCAGGATGCTCGCGTGCCCGAGAATTCCCCGACGCGGGCTGTCGGGCGGCAGCTCGACGCGGCGCATGTGGCTGCCGCGCACGCCCTCGATGCCGTAGTGCGCCGCGAGGCGCTCGTTCAGATAGGTGTAGTCGCTGTCGAGCAGGTCGAGGACGCTGCGCCGCTCGCGGAGCAGGTCCGCGAAGAGCATCTCCGTCTCGCGGCGCATCGCGGCGCGCAGGTCGCCGTCGAAGCCCGTATCCTGCGGCGCCGCTTCGTCCAGCTCGCGCAACAAGAGCCACTGGCTCGCGAAGCTCTCGACGAGCGACGAGGCGCGCGGGTCGGCGAGCATCCGCTCGACCTCCGCGGCGAGCACGTCCGGATCGGAGAGGCGACCGTCGGCCGCGAGCGCGAGGAGCGTGTCGTCCGGGATGCTGCTCCACAGGAAAAAGGACAGCCGCGACGCGAGCTCGACATCGGAGATCCGGTAGACGGCGCCCGCCGGAAGGTCCTCGGGCTCGTGCTCGAAGCGGTAGAGGAAGCGTGGGCTCGTGAGGAGCCGCGACAGCGCATATTGGATGCCGACCTCGAAGTCGCCGCCTTCCTCGCGGCCGAGCCGGTAGAACGCGAGGAGCTCGTCGACCTCGTCGGGCGTCGCGGGATGGCGGTACGCGCGCGTCGCGAGCCGCGACAGGATCTGCCGCGCGCACGCGTTCTCATCGGCGCCCTTGTTCGGATGACACACGAAGATCTCGCGCCGGCTCGGCGTATCGCCGGCGCCTTCGGCGTCGAACGGCCCGGTGATCGTCAACGACTGCACCCCGCCCGGCGACGCGATCTCGCCGAGGTAGAGCTCGTTGACGCCCGGGCAGCGCTCGTCGTCGACGAGCGCGACCGCGATTTGTTGCGGGCCGGCCGGCACGCGCATCCGGAAGCGGCGGACGTTGCGCGCCTCGACCGGCGCGCCGTTGAACGTCACCTCGACCTTCGGTCCGTTGCACCAGACCATCGCGCCGGTCGGGTTGTCCCATCCCTTGCGCGAGCTCGACGCGCCGACGGAGAACTCGTAGACGGCGTCGAGCGGAAAGACGTGCTCGACGACCAGACCGCCGCGCGTGCCGAGCGGCAGACCGTCCAGATGCCGGCGCTGGGCCGGGCCGCCCGGCGCGGTGTAGCGGGTCTCGCCGTGGCCCATCGCGAGGTCGCCGACGGCACGCCGGCCAATCTGCATTGCCGCCAATGCGTAGGCCTCGAGCAGCGTCGGCGAGACGGTCAGTGCGGCGGCGTTCGTGTCGAACCCGCCGACCGAGACGTCCGCCGGCAGCGCGGCGGCGATCGCGGTCGCGTCGAATGCGAGAAGATCGCGGATTGCGTTCGCGTACTCGGTGCGGTTCAGCCGTGCGAGCGGCCTCGTGCCGGGATTGGGCGCGGCCTGCCAGGCCGCGTCGAGCTCGCCTTCGAGCCACCCCGCGAGGCCGTCGAGCACGTCACGGTCCGGGCGGGGCGCGCCGATCGGCGGCATGAAGCCGGTGCGCACCTTCCGGACCGCCGTCTCCCAGATTGCGGCGTTACCGTGAAAATCCGTTCGGTCGATCTTCTCGAACGAAAGATCACCGGACCGGTCGATGTCGTTGTGGCACGTCAAGCAATAGCGCTCGACGACCTGCCACTCCTCCTCGCCGGCCCCGCCCCACGGCCACGAGACATGGCCGCCGAGGCCGTAGTACCCGACGGCAGCAATACCGACGGCCGCGCTGACCGCGCCGACGGCGACGACGATCGGCCTCGAGAGCATCGCGCCCGACATCCCCCACGTTCGTTTTGCCTAGCATACTGCATCGACCCCGCGAGTGTCCCCCGGGTGGAACCGCCGGATCGGGCCAAGCCGTCCTGTGCCGGCGTCGCACGCCGGACCGCGTCGCGGCGAAGCCACACTGCGGGGCACCCCGACGACGGGCAACGCGCCCGAGCTAGCGCTTCCGCAGCAGCGTGAGCCCCTCGCCGATCGACAGCATCGCATGATCGACACGCTCGTCGTCGCGAAGGAAGGCGTTCAGCTCGAACAGCGCCTCGGCACTTTCCGACCGTTCGGAGAAGATCGGTCCGCCGGCTAATGCGATGGTGTTGTCAACGGCAATCAGTCCGCCAGGTCGGATCAGCCGAAGCAGGCGTTCGTAGTAATCCCTATAGCTCGTCTTGTCGGCGTCGATGAAGGCGAAGTCGAAGCGTTCGGCCTCGCCGGCGGCGAGGAGCTCGTCGAGCGTCTCGATCGCGGGCTTGATGCGCAGATCGATGCGCGACTCGACGCCGGCCTCGCGCCAGAACGGGCGGCCGATGTCCGTCCACTTCTGGTTCACGTCGCACGTGATCAGGAGCCCGTCCGGCGGCAATGCGAGCGCGACCGCGAGCGCCGAGTATCCGGTGTAGGTGCCGATCTCGATGCAGCGACGCGCGTCGATCAGCTTGACGAGCAGCGCCATCAGCTGGCCCTGATCCGGTCCGATCTGCATCACGCTGTTCGGCAGCGTAGCGGTCGCCGCGCGCAACCGCGCGAGCACATCGGGCTCGCGCGACGAGCGGAGGACGTATTGGTAGACCTCGGCCGGGAGGATCGCGGTTCTGTTAGCCATGCGCCGAGTCTAGCAATCGCGCCGAGCGAGGGCACGGCGGGAAAAAGCTACTCGAAGTCGAAAATATCCTCTTCCTCGGGCCGCTGCATGCCCTGCTCGAAGTATCTCTCCCAGATGGCCGCCCAAGGGCGGCCGTAGATATCGGGCACGTCATAGTCGATCGTCGTGCCGGGCGACACCGGCGTCGCGTGACCTTCGATCGGGAAGATCGTCGCATTGCATTCGATGAAGACGTACGGATCGCCTTCTTCGAAGCCGCTGATCTTCTCGAGGTTTCGCACGATACGGATCGGCTCGACCAGCGCCTCGAGGTCGTAGAAGATGCCTTCGTGATTCAGGCCGACGAGCTCGCCCGCCTCGTCCCGATTCGGCGTGTAGATCTCGATCGTCTGCAGGCTGCTCGAGAACTCCGGATTGCCGTGCACCATCCACCCCTGGATGTTCGACGTCCACGTGATCAGCACGTCGCCGTCCCAGAAGCCGATCGTCTCACCGTACCAGCGCGGCACCTGCTCGCCGAGATACGGGACCGGGCCGTCCATCTTGAACTCGCGGCCGACGTGCACGTTCGTGACGAAGTTGTCGGCATCGCCCGCCATGATCTGCACGAGCGACGGCGTCACGAGAATCGTGTGTGGCTGGTTCGTGACGCCGTGGTAGTGCCAGCGGCGCATGAAGCCCTCGGGCCAGCAGTATTGCGCGGGCCACTGCGGCGCATTCGTGTGACCCTGGTGATAGGCCTGCTGCACGAAGCGGGTCTGATACTCCGGCGTGAGGAGCGACAGGATCGTCGGAAACTGATTCCAGAAGAGCTCAGCGTACCAGTTCTGCCCGCGCGGCCAGACGTAGCGGCCGCTCCACTCCCCGGGCACGGTCGCGTACGTGTGCTTCGTCGGTCCGCCGTGCCGCGTCGTCTCCTCGAGCAGCGCTTCGTAGTGCTCTTGCGCACTCTTGAACGGATACGGGCTCACGATCGCCTCGCGCGGATAGTCGCGATCGCAGTGCCCCCACGCGGCGGTCGCCGGCGGGTCGTCGCCGATGATGCCCGCGCCGCCGCCGAACGCCGCCCACTGCTGCTCGAGCGCGCCGGGGCTGTTGCAGCGGAAATACCGCGGGTCGCTCCAGAGCGCGCGGTCGGCGTAAAAATCCTTCGTCGTGAAGATGTCGACCGGCAGCGGCTCGATGCCCGCCGGGACGTCGCCGTTCCATGCGCTTCCGACCCGCTCCTCGTAGCGCTCGCCGTCGGCTCCCGTTCGCATGACGCGGTACGGCCCGACCATCCAGTGGCGCTCGGGCAGGCCTTCGATTTCGGCGGGCGGATAGGCCTCGAGCGCTTCGTGCGGCGTGCGAAGCGGCGCAGGGATCGCCGGATCGAGCGGCGCGCCGCGTCCGACGCTGGCGAAATCGATCTGCGCGGTGCGCTGCGCTTGCGCCGTGCCGAGGACCGAGGCGGCGAGTGCCGCCGCGAGAAGGCCGCGCGCTCGCGCTGATCCGCGCGTGCCGGCTTTGCGCGACGGACCGATCGCTGTGCTCGGGTTCTCCCCCATCTTCTTCTTCGCCCCGCGTCGCCCATGCGCCGGCGGCACGGACTCACGCCGTGCCGTTCGACGGCCCGACTATAGCATCGCGGCGACGCGCCGATGACGCCGCGACGCGAGGACAGCGGCAACTTGGAAGTCAGCCCGCGTGCGATCCGGTCATACGCTTGCCGAGCCACGCGGCGGCCCGGTCGAGCCCGTCGAGCACGCCCTTCAGCGCGACGAGGCCGGCGACGCGCAGCTGATCCGCCAAGCCGAGCCCGAAGAACCGGTCGACCCGATGCATGTGCCTGCCAAGCGTTCGGTGCCTCCTCAACCGAGCCTCGACCGAAGGCACGTGTCGGGCGACGATCAGCACGGCGAGCGCGAGGAATACGAGGCCCGGAATTACCGGAAGCACGAGGCCGATCAAGCCGAGCACGACGAACGCAACAACGGCGATCGCGGCGAGCAGCTTTGCGGACAGCGGTCGGAAACGGGTTCGCATGACGAGGCGCCTCAACCGTAGTAGGAACGCGTATAGCGCCGATAGTCGTAACGAGGCTTAATCGGCGCGAGCAGGAAGTAGAAGATCCACGCGAACCACGAGAAGAAGACGATCAAGAGAATCCACGCGAGCTTCTCCACTCCCGTCGTCTTGTCCGAGCAGAGGATGATCAGGATCGGCAGGAACCAGATCACGAGGAAGGCGACGGGCAACGCGACCGCGAGGACCGCCCACGCCACGGACGCGACGATCGGCAGGCCGATCACGATCAGCAGCAGCACGAGCAGCACGGTCAGGATCTTCATGGCGCCTCCGGAAATGGTCGAGAACACGATGAGCGGGGGCCTCGTTGCGAATCGCGTGCCAAAGCGATTTTTCTTTTGCAGACCTATACTTGTAGTTAACCCTGCGCGCCGCAGCGCGCGGCCGTCGCCAAGGATTGGCGATTTTCACCACGGGAGAGCGTTATGGGCGCGCGAATGACTCCGATCATGACGTACTCGAGCCGCGTGGAGGCCGACCTCGACCGCATCGCGCTCGAGGCCGAAGACGTGCCATGCGTCATCGTCGGCCTCGGCACCGCCTGGCAAGGCGGCATCGAGGGGGTGAAGCTGCTCGTGCCGGAGGATCAGACCGAGCGCGCGCGTCGGATCCTCGACCGCAGAGGCGCGGACTGTACGGATTCTCAATGCCGCGATCCTTGAATTCGCCGCTGCCGCCCCTAGTGTCGACGCTCGGCGGCGTTGCCTGCGCCGTCGCACAGCGCCGCCGTGCACCCACAACGAAAAAGGAGGACATCGGAAGCGCCATGGCAACCACACTGGCAAAGATGAAAGACACGCTCTTCGGTGCGGCGATCGTCGGCGTGCTCGTGCTCGTCCATGCAGCTCAGACACAGCCGGCTTTCGCGCAAAGCTCGGCGGACGAGAGTCGTCAATACCAGTGGTCAGCCGAGCTCGTTTCGTTCGACGCGAACGCCGGCACAGCGACTCTCAAGGCCCGGATGGATGCGCGCGCCGACCGATCGGTACTGAAGGAGCTATCCGAGGGCGATCGAATCACGATCACGTGGACGGGCATCACGTGGGGCGCCGGCATCGCCGCGATCAGCAAAGGAGACGCCGCGGGCTCCGACGACAAGCTCGCGCTGCCGGCCGAGTTCGTCCGCACGGAGATGGACGACATCTACCTCGTCTTCCGCGTTCCCGTGCCGCGAGATTCGGCAGGCAAGCTGCAGGCCCTGAAGCCGGGCGACTGGGTCACCGCGACGACGTCCCGCGCAGCGTCCCGGCTCGAGCAAGCCGTGACGGAAATCCGGCCCTACAACGACGTGAGCTGATCTCACGCTACGCACCGCTCACGTGCCGGGATCGGCCGGGCTCGCCAAGGCCGATCCCGGCGCACAAGGAAGGCTTGGCCCGCGAGCCTTCGTTCTCTGGACAAGAACGGTCCACGCGCGCGAACATCGACGCGCGTCCGCAGTATTTCGAAGATCGTCGCGACGACGACAGGGGGGAGAACAAGCGTGGACCGACTCGAGATCACGCGGCGCCGAGCCGCCGGGCACCAAGCGCCGTTTTCGCACGCCGCCGCGACGATCGTCGCCGCAATCCTCGCGATGCCGGCCGCGTCGTTCGCACATCACGGCCTCGGCCGCTTCGATCGATCGCAGCCGGTCGAGATCACGGGCACGATCACCCGCATCGACTTCGTGAACCCACATTCGTATCTCTACGTCGACGTCGCCGACGCGAACGGCGAGACGCGCGCGATGCGTTGCGAGATGCGCGCGGCGACGCTCCTTCGGCGGTCGGGCTGGAGCGAGGAGATGTTCGTGATCGGCGCAGAGGCGCAGATCTTCGGCTTCGCCCACCGCGACGATCCCAACGCGTGCTATCTCGAAGACATCAAGATCGGCGACACGCTGCAGATCAATCGCAACGATCAGCTCGAGCAGCGAACGACGAGCGAGCTCCGCAATCGACCGCTGCGCCTCGCGTCCGGCGAGTTGAACATCTCGGGCGACTGGGCGCAGGAGCAATACGTGATCGCGGTCGCGCCGGACGGCCGCGGCAACCTCGTGCCGAAGAGCATGATCGCCGCCGTCGAGTCGGGTGAGATCGCGCTCGAGGACGTGCCGCCGGCCGGCTGGGGCCCGCGCCCCGTGACGCTGACCGCGCGAGGACAATCCGAAGCCGACGCGTTTCGGATGTGGTCCCCCGAGGACAACCCGAGGCTGCGCTGCCAGCCGACGAGCATCCTGTTCGACTGGGTTTTCGACGGCGCGGTGAATCGCATCACGCAGAAAGGCGATCGCATCGTCATCAACTACGGCCTGTACAGCTTCGAGCGGGTGATCCACCTGAACATGGACGCGCATCCCGAGGACATCGAGCCGAGCTATGCGGGACACTCGATCGGCCGTTGGGAAGGCGACGTGCTCGTCGTCGACACGATCGGCTTTGCACCCGGGGTGATCGCACCGCCGGTACGGCACAGCGGCGAGCTGCACATCGTCGAGCGCTTCTCGCTGAACCCGGAGACGATGGAGCTCCGTCGCGACTACGTGGCGACGGACCCCGTCTATTTCGAGGGCGAGTACGTCGGCTACGACATCGTGCTGCCGTCCGACGTGCCTTACGTTGCGCATCCTTGCAACGAGCTCGCGCCCGAGTTCATCTCCGAGGACGCGAGTCGCGAGTAGACTACCTCGCGGCCGGGGCCGCGAGCCGCGCGGAGAGGCGGCCGTGTCGCCGCTCCGCGACATGCGCTCGCGGACCGATGGCAACCGCTCGGCCTTGTGATATCTTCGGCCATCGAACTCGCCTCGGCCTACAAGTATTCCTACTCACGAGCGAGCACGGGATGTCTTCTCCCGCTTCCGACAAAGAGGCGCGCCCCGCACGCGCACTTCCAGCTCTCGCGGTGCCGCTCGAAGCGCTGCCAGCGCCGGCGTACTCCTGTGATGTCGAAGGACGCATCGCGTGCTTCAACGAGCGCGCGGCAGCGCTGTGGGGCCGGCGGCCGAAGCTGAACGACGCGTCCGAGCGTTTCTCCGGCGCCGAGGTGCTGCTCGCACCGGACGGCTCGCAGCTTCCGGCCGACCGCTCGCCGACCGCGCTCGCCCTCGCCGACGGCCTGCCCTACGAGGGGTGCGAGGCGGTGATCGTCCGTCCGGACCGGAGCCGCCGCATCGTGCTCTTCTATGCGACGCCGACCTTCGACGCGTGCGGAGCCCCGACCGGCGTGACGACGCTGCTCGTCGACGTCACGGACCGCGAGGAGCGACAGCGCGAAGCGCAACGGGCGATGCGCGAGAGCGAAGCGAATTTCCGCGGATTTTTCGACAGCGTCGCCGTCGGCGCGGTGCAGGTGAACGCGGCCGGCCGAATCGTGCGCGTCAACGATCGCTACTGCGAGATCACGGGCTATAGCCGCGAAGAGCTGCTCGAGATGAGCCCCTTCGATCTCGACCATCCCGACGATCGCGGAGCGGACGCGGAGCGCGTGCTCAAGGCGCTCGCCGATCCGGCTGCCGGCTATCACGCGGAGAAGCGCTACGTTCGCAAGGACGGGACGATCCGCTGGGTGCACGTCGCCGCGAACTTCCTTCGCGACGAGCTCGGGCGGCCGGTGCAGACGGCCGCGGTCGTCCTCGACATCACCGAGCGTAAGCGCGCCGAGGAAGCTCTGCAGCGCTCGGACCGGATGAAGGACGAGTTCCTCGCAACGCTCGCGCACGAGCTGCGCAATCCGCTCGCGCCGCTGACGAGCGCGGTGGAGCTGCTGCGCTCGTCCGGCGGAGACAGCGACTGGAGCCGCAGCGTGATCGACCGGCAAGTGAATCACCTCACGCGGCTGATCGACGATCTGCTCGACGTGTCGCGGATCACGCGCGACAAGCTCGAGCTCCGCAAGCAGCGGATCGAGCTTTCGGACGTGATCAACGGCGCGGTCGAGGCGAGCCTGCCGATGCTCGAGCGCTGCGAGCAGACGGTGACGACGTCGCTGCCGATCGAGCCCGTGTACATCGACGGAGACATCGTCAGGCTGACGCAGGTGTTCACGAACCTGCTGACGAACGCGGCGAAGTTCACCGACGCTCCGGGCGCCGTTCGGATCTCGGCGCGGCGCGATGCGGAGAACGTCTGGGTCAGCGTCGAGGATAGCGGCATCGGTATCGCGGCCGAAGATCTGCCGCGGATCTTCGACAAGTTCTACCAGAGCCCGCAGCGCGGCGACCGCGTCGTCGGCGGGCTCGGCATCGGGCTCTCGCTCGTGCAAAGGCTCGTCGATCTGCATGGCGGCGCCGTCGAGGCGCGGAGCCGCGGGCTCGGCGAAGGCAGCGAGTTCATCGTTCGTCTGCCGCTCGCACGAAGCGAGCCGCGCGCAGTGGAGCATGCAGCCGGGGAGCTGGCGTGCGGCGCGAAGCGCATCCTGATCGTCGACGACAACTGCGACGGTGCGGACGCGCTCGGCCGCCTGCTGAGCCTGATGGGCCAAAGCATCGCGACCGAGTACGACGGTCACTCCGCGCTGCTGCGTGCGGCCGAGTTCGAACCGGACGTCGTGCTGCTCGACCTCGGCATGCCTGGCATGGACGGCTTCGAGGTATGCCGCGCGCTGCGCGAGCGCTCGGGCGCGAAGCAGCCGAAGATCATCGCGCTGACCGGCTGGGGCCGACGACAGGACATCGCGAGAACGCGGGAAGCGGGCTTCGACGCGCACCTCGTGAAGCCGGTCGATCGGGCGCGGCTCCAGCGGCTGCTCGCCGAGCTCGGCACGGAGTCGGCGGCGGCCTGAGCGCGAGCCGTCGCCGTGCGAGACGCGGCGACGCAGGACTTACGCGATTCACGCGCGGACGAGCCCCCCGAGCATCGGCGCCGCGCGGCTGTCCGGAAAGACGTCGGCCTCGAGCGCACGCCTCGGAACGCCGAGGTGCTCGGCCAGCACGCCCTTCAGGACCGAGCGGAGGTCGAGCGTCGGCGCGACGTCTCGTCCTTCGTGCAAAGCGCGCGAATCGAGGCCCGGCCAGTCCGCAATGACCCTTCCGCCCTGCACGGCGCCGCCGAGCAGGAACGCGGCCGCGCCCGTGCCGTGATCCGTGCCGCGGCTGCCGTTCGCCTCGGCCGTCCGCCCGAACTCCGTGCAGACGAGCACGACCGTGCGCCGCCAGGCCGGACCGAGCGCGCGCTTCAGCTCGCGCAGGGCCGCATCGAGCGACGCGAGGCGCAGCGCGAGCAGCCCTTGCGCCGCGCCCTGGTTCGCGTGCGTGTCCCAGCCCGTCGTGTCGAGGACCGCGACCGACGCGTTGCCGTCGTCGCCGAGAAAGCGTGCCGCCGCGGCGACGGCCTCGGCGAGGCGCGCATCGCCTGCGCCGCGTCGCCCGCGCATTCCCAACTCGTCCATCGCGCCGGACGCGTACGCTCGCGCGGCGAGCGCATCGTCGAGACGGCGCGACAGGAGCGGATCCTCCGCGTAGAGGTCAGCGATCCGGCGGAGCGTGTCGTCGTCGGGCGGCGGCAGGCGCGATGGCGACCACGACGTGACCTCGGTTGGGCCGCGCAGCACGCGCGGCACGTTCTGACCGAGCGCGATCGCGCGCTCGGCCGCTGGCGCCGCCGGCACGAATGCGAGCGCGCGATTGAGCCATCCGCTGTCGCCGGCGTGCGGAACGACGAAACCGCTTTCCAGAACGTCCTGCGCATCGAAATGCGAGCGATCACGGTACGGCGTCGCGACCGCGTGCAGCACGGCGAGGTCCCCGTCGGCGAATGCCTCGTGCAGGAACGAAAGGCTCGGATGGAGGCCGAAGGAGCCGTCGAGGTCGAGCGCGCCGCCGTCCGTTCCAGGCGCCGGGATCGCGAGCTCGCGGCGAAGGCGCGCGTAACCCGGATCGGCGTACGGCGGCACGGCCGCGAGCCCATCGAGCCCGCCGCGCAGCAGGATCAACACGAAGCGCGCGTCGGATCCGGATGCGGCCAGCGTGATTTTCGGTGCGAGCAGCGCCCCGCCGGCGGCGAGGGCGCCCTTCAGGATCTGTCGTCGGCTCGATGTCGGCATCTCGAATCTCCGCTCTCGGAATTCGTGTGGATGCGGCTCACCGCCGCATGAACTCGGGCGCGACGAGCAACAAGGTCAGCGCCTGCTCGGCGGTCGACGCCCGCTCGATCGCGACGCGCGTTTGCGCGGTCAGCGTGCCGCCGAGCAGGAGCGGCGCGAGCTCCGCCGCGTCCCGGCGCGAGCCGATGCGGCCGGCGAGCGCGTCCGCCCATTCGATCCGCTGCATCAGCGCCGATGCGCCGTCCCAGTCGCCGCTCCGATCGGGCCAGCCGGCGGGGGATCCCGGCGCATACGTCCTCTGGCCGAGCAGCTCGAACGACGTCGCCTCGCCGCGGCCGGCACTCGGCGGAACGTCGAGCCCGCGTAAAGCGGAGAGCACGTAGTCGCTCGGCATCTTGTACTTCGCGAGCGGCTCTTGCCACGCTTCGGGAGAATCGATCAGCGCGCGGTAAACGCTCGGCAAATGACCGTCCGTCTCGCGGAACGTCCGCGCGATGCGCTCGATCGCGGCGTGAGGCGGATCGTCTGCGATGAAGTGCCGCGCGAGCTTCGTCGCGACGAAGCGCGCGGTCGACGGGTGCGCCGCGAGATCGCGCAGCACCGATTCGCCCTGCTCCTCGCCGGCATCGGGATAGCGCTTGCCGAGCACGCGCTTCGCGCCCGGCTCGTGGAGCGCGTCCCTGAAGACGAACTCGCCGGGCTTCCCTTCGCCCGCGCCGAGACGCTGCGCGAGCCGCGCGGGCAATCGGTTGGCACTGCCGATCGACCAGCCGGTCAGCACTTCGGCGAATCGCGTGACGTCCTCCTGCGTATACGGGCCATCGACGCCGAGCGTGTGGAGCTCGAGGATCTCGCGCGCGAGGTTCTCGTTCAGGCCGAGCTTGCGGCCGCGGCGTGCCGAGACGAGCCGCGCGCCCGTCGAGCCGGGGCCGATGGACAGCACGTTGTCGAGGTAGATCAGCATCGCCGGATGACGCTCGACCGCGAGCAGCAGATCGACGAAGCGGCCGAGCACGTGCGGACGAATCGCCTCGCGCTCGAACGCACCGGCGATCCCGAGCACCGCGAGCTTGTCGACCGATACGGCGAAGTGGTTCGTCCAGAAGTGGGTCAGCCGCTCGACGAACGGGCGCTCCGTCTCGACCGCGCTTCGTGTGCGCGCGTCGACCTCGGCGGCGTAGATCGCCCGATGATCTCGCACGATCCCGGCGAGGCGGCGCGCGGCGGCGCCGTCGCGCGCTGCTGCCTCGCGCCGCGCCGGACCGCGGGACGCCGCGTCGCCGTTCCCCTGCCTCTCGCTGCCGCGGCGCTCGCTCACGCCGCTCAGGATCTCGGGCGTCGACGGCAACTCGCCATCCGTGATGACGGGCGGCGGGCCTTCGAGCTGCGCGGAGAGCCATCCGCGCGGATCCCGCTCGATGCGCTCGAGCTCCCCGGGCCTCGCACCGAGACCGAAGCGATTGGCTGCAATGGCCGAAGCGATTCGCGCTGCCATGAGATCAGTCCGATCCGGGGCCACCCCGGGCTTCACGAACCTACAACGCCCCGCCGCCGGGCCGGTTGACGAGCATCTCCGCACGACGGTCCTGTCAACCGAAACGCGCGTCGGCCGTTATGCTTGACGAGCCCGGAGAATCGAAACGGAGATTCGGTGTCGGACGCCTTTTCGCCTTCCGTCGGCGGCGTCGAAGCCACCGACGACGCGTCGGCGCAGGTCGACGTGCCGTCGCAGTCGTGCGCCGCGCGGAGCATGGATCGATTCCTGCGCGAGATCGAAGCGCGCGCCTATCGCGTCGCGATGCTCGGGCTCAAGGACAGGGACGACGCGCTCGACGCCGTGCAGGACGCGATGCTGCGGTTCGTGCACCGCTACGGCCATCGTCCGAGCGACGAATGGCTGCCGTTGTTCTACCGGATCCTGCAGAACCGCGTGCGCGACCTGCAGCGCCGGCGCCGCTTTCGCGCGACCGTGCTCGGCTTCTTCGCCCGCACGAACGACGGCCACGAGCCGCTCGACGATGCGCCCGCGCCGGTGCATACCGACCCGCTCGAGCAGACGTCGGCGACCTCCGCGATGGCCGCCCTCGAGGACGCGCTCGCGAGCCTGCCGGCGCGGCAGCGGGAGGCGTTCGTGCTGCGCTGCCTCGAGGGGCTCGACGTCGCCGCGACGGCGGCGGCAATGCGCTGCACCGAAGGCAGCGTGAAGACGCATTATTCGCGCGCGGTGCACCGGCTGCGGGCGTTGCTCGGCGCGCATATCGGGGGTGATTGAATGAGCGACATGCATTCGGACTCGACGCGGGACGTCGCGCTCGAGCGCTTCGCGCGGCGAGTCTTCGCGGACAGCGTCGATTCGGTCGATGCGGACACGCGGGCAAGACTCGCGGCCGCGCGCCGGCGCGCCGTCGCCGCTGCCGCGGAGCGACGCGCCGAGCCGCGTCTTTCCCGGCTCACGCCGCTCCCCGCCTGGATCGCCGCCGGGAGCGCCGTGGCGCTCGTCGTCGCGCTCGTGATCGCGGTCCGGCCGGGCGCGAACCCGGCAGGCGAGGACGCGACGCGCGTCGCGCGCGATCTCGACCGGACGCTCGCCGCGCCCGACCGCGCTTCGATCGAGCCGATCGTCCCGCCCGACGCGCTCGCGTCACCGGTGGTTCTCGAGCTTCTCGCCGGCGGCGAGCCGGACGTGCTCGACGCGCTCGAGGAGGATCTCGAGTTCTACGCGTGGCTCGAGCAGCAGCCGGAGCTCGCCGGCGGCCTGCAGGGACCGTGAAGATGACGACGATTCGGAGACTCGGTCTCGTGCTGCTTCTTCTCGCGGGCAGCGCGCACGCGGACGGCATCGAATGGGCCGACCTGAGCCCGGCGCAGCAGCGCGTCCTCGTGGCGCAGCAGGATCGCTGGGACCGGCTGCCCCCCGAACGGCAGGAGCGGCTCGCGGCGCTCGCCGAGCGCTGGCTCGAGATGGGCCCGCGGGAGCGAGCTGCGCTGCGGCAGCGGCTCGAGCGCCTGCGCGCGCTCGACGACGGCGAGCGAGCCGCGCTGCGCGAGCGACTCCAGGCCTTCGACAGGCTGCCGCCCGAGCAGCGTGCGCGCGTGCTGGACGTGTACCGGCGCTTCAGCGCGCTGCCTCCGGAGCAGCGCGCGGAGCTCCGGCGACGCTTCGCCGAGCTGCCGCCCGAGCAGCGCAGGACGCTTCGCGACAGGCTGAGCGAGCGCTGACGTCCGAAGCGATACGCAGAGCCGAAAGGCTCAATCCGAGCCGAGCGGCGTGTGCTGATGGAACGCGAGCTTCCACCCGCCCGCACGTTTCACGTAGCCGCTGCTGACGAGCGCGCGATAAGGCTCTCCGCCTCCGCGAGTCGCGCTCGCCTCGTACGTCAAGAGCGCAAAGTCGTCGGTCGGCGCACGGAAACCCTTCGACGAAAGCTGCACGTCCTGCCAGCGGCCGCTGTCGCCGACCGTCCGTGCGATCTCTTCGTTGGCGAAAACCCCGGCCATCTCGACGAATGCGGTCAGGCAGCGATCGTCGACGTGGTCTCGATAGTACTCGGCGTTTCCCGTCCAGAAGCCCCGTTCGAGCGCGAGCAGCTCGTCCTGCAATGGCATCGGCATCGCTCCTGCAACCCGGCATTCCCATCGAGACGAGCAATAGACGTGCCATCGGGATGATCGCGCACGCCGGCGAGGTCGGATACCGGCCACGCCCGCGCGGTGCGATACTTCGTCGCAATGACCAGCGGGGGATTTCCGATGCGCCGAGCGGAGACGCGAGTAGCGACGGCAACAGCGACGATTGCGGCCGCCGCCGCAGCAGCGATCGGCAGCCTGGCCGGCGCCCCCGCGTTGTCGCAGACCGCGATCGCGGGTCCGAGCGCCGTGCCGACCGAGACCACGGCCGCTGCATACGTCGATCCCGGCTGGAAAGCGCCGCGCACGTCGTGGGGCCACCCGAGCCTCGAAGGCGTCTGGAGCACGGACGACCTGCGCAGCGTGCCGCTGAACCGTCCCGAGCGCTTCGGTTACCGCGAGAGCCTCACGGCGGAGGAGTTCGCGGAGCGCGCGCGGGCCGATGAGAGCGGGCGCGAGACTGCGGCGCAGGGCTCGTTCCTGCAGCACGAGTGGGGCGTGCGCACGTTCGGCTACACGTCGCTCGTGATCGACCCGCCGAACGGACGAATGCCGGAGCAGACGCCCGCGGGCCGCGCGCTGTCCGCGACCCGCAGCCGCGGCACGTTCGGCCCGGGGCCGTTCGACACGCTTTCGGACTTCACGCTGTACGACCGCTGCATCACGCGCGGCGTGCTCGGCTCGGTGCTGCCCGTGATCTACGGCAACGGCGTGCGCATCGCGCAGCAGCCGGGCGCCGTCGCGATCAGCTACGAGATGATCCACGATACGCGCATCATCCCGCTCGACGGACGCGCGCCGCTCGACGACGCGATCCGTCAGTACATGGGCAGCGCCCGCGGCCGGTGGGACGGCGATACCCTCGTCGTCGAGACCACGAACTTCACGGACAAGACGAACATCGGAACGAACGGCAACGGCGCGGCGAACAGCACGGCGATGAAGCTGACGGAGCGTTTTCGGCGCGTCGATCCGGAGATGATCGAGTACATCGCGACGATCGACGATCCGGTCGCGTTCACCGCGCCGTTCACGATCCGGCTGATGCTGACGACGCAGCCGAATTACCGCATCTACGAATACTCGTGCCACGAGGGCAACGGCGCGGTGCGCAACGCGCTCGCGGGCGAGCGGGTTTACGAGCAACAGGTCGCGGAGGCGATCGCGAAGGGGCTGCCGATCCCGGCACGCGCGACGGACCACAACCAGATCCGCAACGGCTTCGGCGACGACGTCGTGCCGTTCAACATCAACGCCGGCGAATAGCGGCGGGGGCAGAGCCCTTAGACTCAGTAAAAGGGCTCTGACCCCAATTTCATCAGCGTTTCAGGCGTCGGCCTGGGAGCGCTTGATCAGCTCGCCGACCATACGGCCCGCGCCGACCAGCTGCCGCCACGACTGACGCCAGCCGTCGTCGTCGATCGCGGAGCGCAGGAGGCGCACCCACCGCGCACGCTGCGCCTCGGCAACCAGCGCATCGAGACGCAGCCACAGGAACTCGAGGTTGTACGGCGGCGTCGAATCGAGCCGCATCGGGATGATCGTTTCGATCGGCACGACCAGGTCGCCGGCGATCGCTTCGAGCGCGCCGCGAATCGACTGCTCCTTCGGCCGGCTCGGCTGATCGACGTTATAGGGCGGCGCCCATTCGCGCGCGGGCGCGAGCCGATCGATGTGGCTCGCGATCACGATCAGCGGCGGCATCTTGCGGGCAGGATCCGCCGCGAAGCGCGCGCGCATCGCGTCGAGCGCGGCGCGGTCGAGCGCACGGTCCGCGCGGTGCGCGGGCACGACCCAGATGATCAGATCGCACGAGAACGCGCGCTTCACGAACTCGGCGACGCCTTCCTCGTCGTCGATGCCGGGCGAGTCGATGAGGTAGGCTGGCGGCAGCCCTTCTTCGCGAAGCTCGTACCCCTCGAAGCCCGCCGTCAACGGCAGCACGTCGACGCCGGCCCTGAGCTGTCCGAGCATCCGGTTCACGAGCGTCGATTTTCCGGCCTTCGTTTGTCCGGCGATCAGGAGCCTGAGCGAGCCGGGCGGCGCCGCAGGCGCGGCGACGTCGCCGAGACCCTCGGTTGCAGCGGCCGCGGCCATCCGCATCGCATCGACGCGCATGCGCCCCGAGTAGAGATCGATCGCTGCGCGGCCGACCTCCTCGATCCAGAGACGCACGATCCGGCGCCGAACGTTGACCTGCAGGCTGTCGAACAAGTCGCCGACGAGGTGATCGCGGATCTCGGCGACGACGGCGTGCAGCGGGCTGACCGCGCGCACGAGACGCACGAGCGTGTAGAGCCTGAGGCCCTGCCTGTAGCTCGCGGCGACGAGCGGCCGATAGCCCCACGCCCGCATCAGCGGACCGACCTTCAGGCGATGCGACAACGGCACGTGCTCGAGCAACGCGAGCCGGAGGCGCGCGCTGACGCGCTCGGTGAGGAGCAAAAGCTCGGGCAGCGTGAACTCGAGCGCCGGCTCCTTGCGTCCTGCGTGGTAGTGCTGCGCGACCTCTTCTATCGTGCGCTGCGCGACGGCGAGCATCACGCGGCGGCTCTGGAGCTCCGAGCCGTCCGCTTCGGCGGAGAGCCGTTGCACAGTCGCCCACGCGGCCTGCTCGTGCGGCGCCCACGTCGGGTCCGGCTGCGTCAGCGCCGGCCGGCGGGCGTCGGGCGCGGTCGGCTTCCGAGGACGGTGGCGAATGCGGAGCGCAGTCCACACGAGCACCGCGAGCGCCATCGCGCCGAGCAGCCACCAGATCAGCCAGCCGCGCTGCCACAGCCACGTGACGCCCGCACCGAACAGCACGAGCACCGGGATCGCGAGCAGCACGAACGCCGCGATCTCGACCCACCAGCGTGCCCAGAAGCGCCAGCCCGTCCTGGGTCGCTCCGGCGGCCCAGCATCCGTACGCGTCGGGGCGGCGCGGCGGCCGGTGCCCGCGTCGCCTTCCGCGCGCGCGCCGCCGTCGGCGGCAGAGCCCGGCTTTCGCCGCTCGGGCTTCGGCTCGTCCCCGCTCACTTCGACGCTCCGCTGCGGCGGACCATATCGAGCGCTTCCTTCAGCGATTCGCGGTACACGCGCCTGACCTCGTCGACGTCGGCGCCGCCTCTGCGCCGAGTCGTCGCGAGGTAGTACGATGCGGCCTGCCCGAGCGCGTACGTCACCGAGAAGCTCGTCGCGCCGGCCGCCGCGGCGCCGACGGTCTGACCGTACACCGGGATGAGCTTCGCGAGCTGGCGCAGCCCGAGGCTCACGCCGAGGCCGATCGCGGTTCCGGTGCCGAGCGACGCGCCGAACCGGCGCAGCATGTCTCGATCCCACGTGACGCCGTGGATCCGGCCGACGCTGTGCAGCATCTTTCCCTGGATCGTCGGCACGGTGACGAGGCCGACCATCGGCACGACGTCGGCCGCGGCCGCCGCGAGCGCGTAGCCCAGTACGTGCGCGCGCGTGCGCTCCATCACCTTTCCGGTGTCGCCTTGCGTCAACGCGCGCAGGATCACGTCCATGCCGGCGGAGCCGGCGTGCTCGAGCGCGTCGAGCAACGCGTCGAGCCCGTAGTAGGGCTCGCGATAACCTTCCTCCGGGCGCGTGAAGTCGATCGGGACGGTGTGGACGGTGCCGGTGCCCGGCAGCGCGCGGAACGCGGCGGCCTGCACGTCGAGCGCGCGGCGCAGGTCCGCGAGCTCCGGGGCCGTCGCGAGCTCTTCGTAGGGCGGATGGTCCGAGCCCTCCGGATACGCCTCGTGCAACCACGTCAGCGCGACGACGACGGCCCAGTCGGGATGGCGCTCCCGCACCGCGCGGAGCACGCGCAGGACCGCGTCCTGCCGCGTGTCGAGCGCGCGAACGACGGCGAGCACGACGTGCGCGCGGCTCTCGAGCTGTGCGAGGTCCTCCGTCGGATCGTAGCCGACCTCGCCGAGCCCGCTGCTGTCGAGGAAACGGATCACCGGCACGTCCTGCGGAAAGTCGAAGACGCGCGCGGTGCGCGTGCACGGCTTGAAGCCGAGGCCGATCTCCGCATCCGGATGCCCGGTGATCGCGCGCACGATCGACGTCTTGCCGGACTGCACCTTGCCGAGCAGCCACACGACCGGCGCGCGCTCGCGGGCGAGCTCGCCGATGCGGCGTTCTTCCTGGGGATCCGGCTCGGGATTCAAAACGGCCTGACGGATCGCGCGCCAGGCGCGCGTCAGACGTTCGCGGGCCATGACGCTCACGCCGGCGGCCCGAGCGTGCTGCCGACACTCTTCACGGCGCCGATACTACCAGCCTGCAACGGAGCGAGGCATCGGGGCCGGCCGTTCTGCAGGAAATCGGGGGCAGAGCCTTTTTCCCCGGCGAAGGCAAAACGTCGTCGCAACGGTCGGAACCCCTGTTCATCGAACGGGGTTGGAGCCGTTTTGGGCGAAATCGCAAAACGCGGTTGGAGCCCTTTGCGAGGGGCAACGGGGTCACAGGACTTGCGTGCCCAGGGCCGAGGCGACGGTCCATGTGCCCGCTTCGTGTTGCGGCGGGGGCGCGCTTGTCGCGCACTAGCTCTTTCGGAAAAACGAGTCAGAGTCCGTCTTCATTGCGAGAAAGGGCTCTGACCCCGTTTTTCGCGCCCTCTGCCCGGCCGATGCGCGCGACGTCGATGCGGTGCTCCGCCACGCCGCCCGCATGCATCGGCGGCTGCTCGAGCTCCGCCCGGCGGCGGCGCTTCGCGTCGAGCAGCCAATGCGGGCAGCGTGCCCTGTCGGCGTAGAGGTTCTCGCAGTCGTCGCAGCGCACGCACTCGGTCACGACGATCTTGCGGTCGCGGATCGCGCCCCATTCGCACGTATTCTCGCAGACCTTGCACTGCGCGCACTCGGACCAGCGCTTGATCCGAAAGGCCGACAGCGTCGACAACAAGCCGAGCGCGGCCCCGACCGGGCACAGGAACCGGCAATAGAGATTGCGGACGAACACGCTCGCGACGAGCAGCGCGGCGAGCCCGATCCAGAGCGCAGTGGATGCCTGGAACGTGAACATCCAGAACGGCTCGATGTAGCGATAGAACGAGATCTCGCGGGTCAGCAGGAAGCACGCGATCGCGCCCACGAGCACCGCGTACTTGATGTAGCCGGCCCGCCGCTCGATCGCGGGCGGAATTTCGATCTGCCATCTTCTCGGCACGACGGCGTCGATCAGCTGCGTCAGCGCGCCGAACGCGCAAATCCTGCCACAGTAGAGCCTGCCCCAAAGCAGCGTCGTCGCGATCGCGAAGACCGCGAACGCATACCACGCGATGCTGTACGAGAAGATCGGCAGGTTCGCGGATAGCGCGCCGAAGACGTTCGTGATCGACAGGAGCTGGCTCTTGTAAACGCCGAGGTAGAGCACGGACAGCACGAGCGTCGCGTACTTGAGCGGCACGCTGCGCCGCGAGAAACCGATCATCGCGAACGCCGCGAAGGCCACGAAGAGCAGAATGTCCGGCGCCTGATCGCGCGCGAGCTCGAGGAGAGAAGGTTCCGCCTCGTCGAGGTCGTCGAATCCCCACGGATCCGCGTCGTCGGGGGGTTGCCCGAACGACGCGAGCGGGAAGAGCATCGCGGCGGCGAGAGGCGCACGCAGCAAAACGGCGGCGCGCGCGGAATCGATGGCGCAGTGGGTCGATCGCGCGTCCCCGTCGGACCGCGACGGCGCGCGCGAAAAAGCGACCGCGCAGCGCCGACGCCGGCCTTTGCCCGACGTTGCGGCTGAACGGCGAGGGTCGCGTGCGCCCGTCATTGCTCGGGCGGCGTGAGGTAAGCGCGCGCGACGCGCCGCGCGCTGTTGCGAACCGCGCGGCTTGCGCTCGTCACCGTGACCGTCGCGCGCGAGATCGCATCGATGTCCTCGCCGACCCGGAACCGGTCCCGCACGCTCTTGCCGACGAATTGCCGCGGCCACTCGGGAAGGTCCACCGAGAAGTAACCATACGGCTCGCGATGCTCGACGACGATGACGCCGGTGAGGACGCCCGAGACATCCATGCCGACGAGCATCTTGATCGGGCCGTCGTAGGCGCGCTCGAGCGGCTCGAGCTCCGTCGTCCAGAACGCGAAACCGAGAAGCGGCGCTTCGCCGCCTGCTTCGGCGGCCCCGAATGCCTTGAAGTGCGGCGGATTGCCTTCCTTCGGCGAGAAGCTCCCGGCGTCGGGAAAGAGGCTTTGGAGCTGCGCGCGCAGGACCGCGTCGTCCGAGGATTGACCGACGACCGTCGCCGATGCGACGAGGCAGACCACGACGGCGACGAGTCCGATTCGCAAGACGGGCTCCCTCCTCATTCGCTCCGATTATCGCGAGCGGCGGAGCCGGGGGTCAATTTGCGTCCTGCTCCGCGACCCTCACGCCGCAGCCCTGTCGGAGGGGGCGATGCCGCACTTGAACAATTCGCCGCCGGCATCAGGCATGATAAGCACCGACGTAGACCGAAAGAGCACCGAGCGTGCCGGCCAACCGCAAGGAAACATTCTCGTCGCTCGCCCGCGCGCCGATCGCGTCGGCGACGCTGGCCGTCGCGCTCCTCGCGCCGAGCGCCGACGGCGAGGCGCAGAACCTCGCGCTCGAGCGCCGGCTCGAGTCCGCGACCCGAGTCGATTGCGTATTCACGGCGCTCGTCACCGGAGACTGGACGGGCGATGCGGCCACGGCGACGGTCACCGACGTCGAGCGCAAGGCCGCCTTCTTCGACATCGACGTCGATAGCGGCACGGCCGAAGCGGAAGGCGCGTTCGGCGCGTCGTACATCGTCGTGCGCTATGCGCACGGCTACCTGCACTTCCTGCAGATGAGCGATGCGGGGCCGGTGCATCTGACGACCGTGCTCGCGCAGGCGTCGAGTGGCGGCCGCTTCAAGGCCGTGCAAACGCGGCACGAGTACTCGCAGATCGCGCTGCCCGGCTTCACGTCCCGGCCCGAGATGTACATCGGCGACTGCGAGGTGACCGGCGACGGCCGGTAGGGCGACGCGCCTCCGGTGCGATCGAGACGATACGACCGCTGCCGGGCCGTTCGTCGAATCGCGACGAGCTAGTCCAGCTCTCACGCTGCAAGCCGCTCGGGCGCTCGGCGCGCAAGGTGCCGTCCATGGCTTACGGCGCCCCGCCGGCGCCGTCTCCATCAGTCTGAAACGAAGCGGACTCTAGTTCGCGCTGCCGCCGGACCTCGTCCACCGTTCTGCTTCGCCTCTGGCCCTGCGGCGGCGACACGAAGTATAGGGATGCGATCGTCGCGCACATTGGAGATTTCTCAAGAACGCGCGATTCGCTCAGCGCGGCTTCGAATCGGCGTCGCGCGCGTAGAGTGCCGCGATACGAGCGACGTCGCGCGCCGAGAGCCCGGCGACCTTTGCGATGTCGTCGCGTGACGTGAGCTGCTCCCGGTAGCGGCGGAAAAACCCCGGAATGTCACCGCCGTAGCCGAAGAAGTACATGATGTCCTCGTAGTCCGACGTGTGCTCGAGCCCGAACGCATGACCGAGCTCGTGCACGCACGTCAGATAGACGACGGTATCGCGCAGCAGCGGATCCTCGAGCGCCGCGGCGTCGATGTCCGGCCCGAGCGCGCGCACGTCCGGCCGAACGTAGACGGCGGCGCCTCGGCGCCCGTTCGCGAAGATCGGCCGCATCTCGCCGTACTGGCCGCCGCTCGCCGGCACGAAGTAGATCCGCAGGAGGGCCTCCTCCTCGTCGGCCACCTCGACCAGCTCGAATGTGCCGCCCGCGGCGTTGCGCCACGCGTCGAGCGCCCATCTCGCGAGCTGACGATCCGACTCGCGATACATCGAGTCGGGCGCTCCTTCCGCGATGTGGTAGGTGATCGGCTCGTTCGCATCGAGCGGCGCGATCAGCGTCAATTGCGCGTGAGCGGCAGGCGCGGCCGTCGCGAGCAGAAGCCATGCGCAGAGCGCGAGCGTGCGTGCTGCGGCCAAGAAGCGAGTCGCGGCATTGGTCGGGTCGTGCGTTTTCATTGCGGTTCGAGCTGTTCGGGTCTCGCCATCGCATCCTGCTCGACGAGCTCGCATTTGATCGTCGGCGCCTCCGCATCCGTCGAGCCGGTCTCGACCTCCGTGCAGACCGGGCGCGAGCGAAGGTACGACGGCTTGATGTGCGCGAACAATTTCGGCGATTCGCCCGGGTCGGCGCAAACCGATGCCAAACCCAGCCCATTGAGGCCGAGCGCGAAGCCGCCGGTGAGCGCGTTGCAGAACTCGGCGAGCGCGCGCCCGATCCGCGTGCGCGCGGCGCCGGGGGACAGCACCGACCGTCCCGCACTGCCGCGATACCGCTCCGCGGCCTCGAAGATGCTCTCCGACGGGCCCTCCTCGTCGGGCGGCGGCGCTTCGATCAGGTCGTCGAGCGAGAACGTCAGGTAGCCCTCCTCGCGTTCGCGCTCCTCGCGCATGGCTTCGAGCGCGCGCTGCCACGCCTCCTCGAGGTCGGCCTCGGTCACGACGAAGCCTCGAGTAGTATCGTCGCGAGGAGCCTCCGGCGCGGCGCGCTCCGGTTCCGGAGTCCGTGCGGCTTCCGCGGCGGCGGCGTCCTCGGCAGGCGGGGATTCCGCACGAGTGTCGGCGTCCGGCCGCTCGGGCTCGGCGAGCGGCGCGGGCTTGGGCGGCGCCGGCTCCGATGCCGGCTCGGGCGGCGCCGACTCGGTGTCTGGCGGTGCCGACACGGGTTCGGTTCGGGGCGAGGGAAGCTCGGGCGGCACATCGCTCGGCCGCTCGGGAGCGACCGGCACGACCGCAGGATCCGGTATTCGGAGCTCCGACAGCCAAACGGCTTCGATGGGCCGCGTCGCGTCGCGCTCGACGGTGTCCCACGACACGTGCAGCGTGCCGATGATCAAGAGCGCGTGCAGCGCGAGCGATGCTGCCCACGCCACGATGCGTCTCTTCGTCCTGTCGCTCGGCCGTCGCATCCGAGCGTCAGTGCGTCGAGGAACGGGCGACGAGGCGGGTGACCATCGTTGTTGTTGTCCGTGCGTCAAGACCTCTAGACCCACCCGTGCCGGCGAAGTTCGGGATCGCCGTCGACTTTCCGCTACACTTGAAGTCGCCGCTAACCATGGACCGCAGGGGGAGAAATCGCATGGTGGGCCAACATGTCAGGGGCGCGCTTCTGCTCGGTGCGGCACTGCTCTGCGGAGACGCGACACTCGCACAGGACGATACGGCATCGGCCGACCTGTCCGCGCTCTTCGCTTGCACCGGGATCGAGCGGGAGATCCTGCGCCTCGAGTGCTATGACGACGCCGTCGCGGCTTTGCGCGCCGATCGGGCGACGCGCGAAGGCAACAGGGCCGCGTCTCGGGCGGCAGACGACGCACCGGGGCGCACGAACGCCGCGCGCGGTCTGTCGCAAGCGGCCGAAGCGGAGACCGCGGTTGCACCGCCGCGCATCGTCGCCGAGCGCGAGCTCGACGCGCCCCCCGGCACCCGCGCCAATTCGCGCACGGACGACAATGCGCGCGCGAACGACGACGGCGAGAGGATGGTGCGAATCGTCGAGGTCCGCACGCAGATTCCGGGCCGAGCCGTGTTCGTCACGTCCGAAGGCGAGGAGTTCGTGCAGACGAGCGGGCAGCTCAGGTTGTACCTGCCGCAAGTGCCGTTCCAGGCCGAGGTGCGCTCCGGCGCCATCGGCGGCATGTTCCTGACTCCGGCAGGAATGCGCCGGAGCATCCGTATCACCCAGCGCGACTGACGCCGCACGGCCCGTCGAGCGCCGTGCATCAGCGCTGACGGCGCAAGTGATAGTCGAACGCCGCGCCTCGCGAGCGCGCGTTCGCCCAGATGACCAGCATCTCCTCGAGCACGTGCGCGTAGCGCAGCGGTCCGACGTCGACGACCTCGAGCCCCATGCCCTCGATCAGGCCGGCGACGAACGCCTTCGCATCCTCGTCGTCGCCGGCGATCGGAATCGTGACGGGCCCGCCCGAGCTCTCGGGATCGATCATCGTGCGGTAATTCAGCGTGTTGAACGCCTTCACGACGCGTGCATCCGGCGCCGCCGCCTGAATCAGCTCGGCGTTCGAGCCCTTGCCCGGCACGTCGTGCACGAGCCAGCCGTCGTCGCGGCGGCCGAGGCGGTTCGTCGGATCGAGGATGATCTTGCCCGAGAGATCGCCGAGCTCGCGCGTCACCTCCTCCGCGATGCCGCCGGGCACCGCGAGCACGACGACGTCCGCTCGGGCGACCGCTTCCTGCTGCGTCGTCGCGGACGCACCTTCGCCGGTCCGGCCCACGAGCTCCGCGACGTCGTTCCGGTCCGGGTTGCGCGAGCCGTAGACGATCGTGTGCCCTTGCGCGGCGAACGCCGGACCGAGCGCGCCCGCGACCTGTCCGGTCCCGATGATCGCGATCGTCTCGGCGGCGGCGCCCGCGTGGAACGCGGCGACGGCAAACCCGGTGAAGACGGCGGCAATCAGCTTTTGATGCATGCGCATGACAAGAATCCCCCGTTCGTTCGATCGCAGGCTGCGCATCGACGTCGTCGTAGACGCCGAAAAGTGCGGACGGCCATCATACGACAGCCGTGCCGCCGCCGAGCCGGTGGCCGGGCGACCGTGGGATTCCCTCTATAATCGCCGGATCCGGGACGCGCCGACGGGCGTTGGGGGAAGAAGAATGGAACGTAACCGCTATTCGAGCTTCGATCGCAGGGCCTTCATCAAGGGGAGCGCGGCCGCCGGAGCCGCCGTTGCACTGGCCGGCGTGCCGCTGGTCTCGCTCGGCCAGGACCGCCGTCTCGCGTCGATCGGCGGCATCGCGAAAACGCGCGCAGGCCGGGTCCGCGGGCTCTTACGCGACGGCGTGCATCAGTTCTGGTGCGTCCCGTACGGTGCGCCGACCGGCGGCGCGAATCGCTTCATGCCGCCGCAGCCGCCCACGCCGTGGTCCGGGGTCCGGGACCATTTCGAGATCACGTTCGCGGCACCGATCGAGCCGGGCGCCGAGGAGCCCGCGCCGGTCGTGACGGCGCTGAACCGCCACACGCCGGAGAGCGAAGACTGCCTGACGGTGAACGTCTTCACGCCGGGGCTCGACAACAAGGCGCGTCCGGTCATGGTCTGGATGCACGGCGGCGGATTCTCGGTCGGCTCCGGCAACTACCTGCTCTACGACGGGACGAATCTCGCGAAGAAGGAGGACGTCGTCGTCGTCGCCGTGAACCATCGGCTGAACGTTTTCGGGTTCCTGCATCTCGCGGATTTGGGCGGCGAGAAGTGGGCGCGGTCGACGAACGTCGGTATGCAGGATCTCGTCGCGGCGCTCGCGTGGGTGCGCGACAACATCGAGAACTTCGGCGGCGATCCTGACCGGGTCACGATCTTCGGGCAGTCGGGCGGCGGCGGTAAGACGACGACGCTGATGGCGATGCCGTCCGCGCGCGGTCTCTTCCATCGCTCGATCGCGCAGAGCGGCTTCGCATTTCGCGGGCAGACGGCCGACGACGCGACCGCGGGCGCCGAGCAGCTGTTGCGCCGGCTCGGGCTGCGCAACGATCAGCTCGACAAGCTGCAGGAGCTCGATTTCCGGCAGATCCAGGCGGCGTACTACGCGCAGCCGCGCATCCCGCGGCTCGGCACCGGGCCCGTCATCGACGGCAGGATCCTGCCGCGGCACCAGTGGGATCCGACGGCACCATCGTACTCGGCGGACGTGCCGTTCATGACGGGCTCGACGGAGACGGAGGACGGCTGGATCGGTCCGCCCGAGTACGATCTGTCCGACGAGGACATGCTCGAGCGCTTCACGGCGAGGATCGCGAACGGCGATGCGGCGGAAGGACGGCGCTTGGTCGATCTCTACAAGCGGACGTATCCGAACCGTCGCAATCAGATGCTGTGGCTCACGGCCGATGCGGACAACACGCGTCGGTGGAGCGCGCAGGAGATGTGCCGCCTGAAGCACGCGCAGAACGCAGCGCCGGCGTACCTCTACTTCTTCGATTGGCACTCGCCGGTGCACAACAACCGGATGGGCGCGTATCACACGCTCGACATCCCGTTCGTCTTCTACAACCTCGACCTCGGCGCATCGATGACAGGCAGCGCGCAATCGCGTTACCAGCTCGGCCACGTGATGAGCGCCGCGTGGGCGGCGTTCGCGCGCACCGGCAATCCGAACCATGCGGACATGCCGTACTGGCCGCCGTTCGACCCCGAGCGATATCCGACGATGATGTTCGGCGAAACCGTGCGAATGCAGAACGACCCGAACCGCGAAACCCGCCTCGCGATCGAGGCCCTAAAGCAGCGCGTATCGTAGGAAATCGGGGTCAGAGCCCCAAGACTCAGTCTAAGGGCTCTGACCCCACGGGCAAGCCGGTCTTTATGCCGTTACGAATCTCGTCGACCATTTCGTCCAACGACTGTTCGCCGAGCAGTTCTAGATACCGGGCAGCGCGAATCTGCGGAGTGCGCCCGAGAGCAAGGAAGACAGGGTGCGGTGTCACCAGTGACGACGCGCGCGTTCCGCAATTGACTCCGATGCTGCTCCATGGATAGTCCTGCGGACGCTTTACCATGCCAGCGCGGACGGGATTCAGCTCGATATATCGGTAGCACGCAAGCAGATAGCGATCGGTATCGATCGGCGAGGAGCGGAAGCGTCCTTCCCAGAGCGTACCTGACCTGCCGAGTTGAACATTAACGGCGGCAGCGTAGCGACCGGCGGTATATTGCATCGTCCGCGAAACGCCATCAGCCAAGCTCGATGTGACGAGCAAGTGCACGTGATTCGTCATCAATACATAGGCGTGCACTTGCGTTTCATAGCGCCGAGCTGCCGCTTCGAGCAGCATGAGGTAGAGCGCGTAATCCTGAGGCGCGTAGAAAGTTGGCGCCTTGTTGTTACCCCGATGGACGACGTGAAAAGTGATATTGGGCAGACGAATGCGCGGTGGCCTCGGCATACCGACGCATTCTTGTTCCCTAGCGTTCGCGCGCGAAGGACTAATTCCAGGAGACGCAGTCAGTTTTGGGGTCAGAGCCCCTAGACTGAGTCAAGGGGCTCTGACCCGGCTCTGACCCCGATTTTTCAGTCGACGGCGAAGACCCAGACGACGCCGCCCTGCGGCACGATCGTGTTGCGGCTGAAGTATTGGTCGACGCGGCGCTGCGAGCCGACGGAGTCGACGCCCCAGCCGGCCTGCACGGCGATGTACTGCTTGCCGTCGACCTCGAACGAAACCGGCACGCCGAGCACGCCCGAGTTGAGCCGCATCTGCCACAGCAGCTCGCCCGTCTTCGCATCGAACGCGCGGAAGTAACGGTCCGCGGTGCCGCCCGAGAACACGAGCCCGCCTGCAGTCGTCAACACCGGGCCCCAGTTCGACATCGGGCCGTATTCGTGGGTCCACACGCGCTCGCCGGTATTCAAGTCCCACGCCTGCAGCTCGCCGACGTGCTCCGCGCCTTCGCGCAGGCTCCCGCCGAAGTTCGTCACTCCCGTGAAGCCACGGCCCGGCACGTACTCGGTTTCCTCGCCTTCGAACGCCGAGCACAGGTTGTCGTTCGCGGGCACGTAGAGAAGCTTCGTGATCGGGTTGTACGCGGCGGGCGGCCAATTCTTGCCGCCATGCAGCGACGGGCAGAAGCTCGCGAGCTTGCCGATCCCGGGCTTCTTGTCCATGTCGTACTCGGGCCGCCCCGTGCGCGGATCGATCGACGTGAACACGTTCTGATGCACGAACGGCCACGCGTCGACGAAACCGATGCCGTCCGCGCGCCGCTCGAGCACCCACAGGTAACCGTTGCGGCCGGGATGCACGAGCGCCGGGAACGTGCGGCCGTCGCGCTCGACGTCGATCAGGAGCGGCGCATCGACCTCGTCCCAATCCCACGAGTCGTTCCAGTGATACTGGTGGAAGCCCCGCAGCGCGCCGGTGTCCGCATCGAATGCGACCACCGAGTTCGTGTACAGGTTGTCGCCCGGACGGGCGTCGCCGGTCCATGGGCCGGGATTGCCGGTGCCCCAGTACGTGATGTTGAGCTCGGGATCGTAGGTGCCCGTGAGCCACGCGGGTGCGCCGCCGGTGCGCCACGAGTCGCCGGGCCACGTGTCGTGGCCGGGCTCGCCGGGTCCCGGAATCGTGTAGGCCTTCCATGCCTCTTCGCCGGTCTCGGCGTCGTAGGCGACGACGAAGCCGCGGATGCCCCGCTCGCCGCCGGACACGCCGACGAGAATCTTGCCTCGCACCGGAAGCGGCGCGAGCGTCATGTAGTATCCCGCGCGATAGTCTGCGACCGTCTGCTCCCATACGACGCTGCCGGTCTTCGCATCGAGTGCGACGAGCTTCGCGTCCGACGTGGCGATGTAAGCCTTGTCGCCGTAGAGCGCCGCGCCGCGATTCGTCGGGTGCGCGAGCTGGATGTCGGGCGGCATCTGACGCTGATACGTCCACAGCACGTCGCCGGTCGCTGCTTCGATCGCGAGCATCCGGTTCAGCGGCGTCGTCACGAACATCACGCCGTCGTTCACGATCAGCACGCCTTCGTGACCTTCGGTGATACCGGTCGAGACCGTCCACACCGGGCGGAGATTCCGCACGTTCTCGGTATCGATCTGATCGAGAGGGCTGTAGCCCCAGCCGTCGTAAGTGCGCCGATAGAGGAGCCAGTTGCGGGGCTCCGGATCGACGAGCCGCTCGTCGGTCACGACGCTGTACTGATCGATCTGCGCGGCGGCGAGGAGCGGAACGAGCACGATCGCCCCGGCGGCGCTCATTCTGGCGGCGGCCTTCATGCGAATCCCCCTTGACGGCCGGGCGGACCGTTTCCGCCGGCCGAGTTTGTCGTTCTCGCGCCGAGTATAGCGGAGCGGACTGGCCTTCGACCGGTCGTCGAACGGCTCGCGCCCTTGTACCATCGACGCCAGGCGGCGCTCCTCGGCCGGAAGAGGTCGGGGACGCCATCGGGAAGCTCTGGGGAGAAGAAACAGAATGACCGAAAAAACCAATCGGCTCGCCTTCGCGATCCGCGCGGCGCTCGTCGCGGCGGCACCCGTCATCACGGCGCCTGCTTTCGCGCAGACGGGATGCGCGGACCTCGCCGGCCTCGATCTGCCGGACACCCAGATCACGACCGCCGAGCGCGTCGCGGCCGGGACGTTCACGCCGCCAGGCGGCGGACAGCCCCTCGAGGTCCCCGCGATGTGCCGCGTCGCGGGCGTCGTCGAGCCCGCGATCAAGTTCGAGGTCTGGCTGCCGGAAGGCGAGGCGTGGAACGGACGGTTTCAGGCAGTCGGCGGCGGCGGCCTGGCGGGCGTGATCAGCTACGCGGCGATGGCCGAGGCCGTGCGCGACGGCTTCGCGTCCGCATCGACGGATACCGGCCACGAGGCCTCCGACAGCGCGTGGCTCGGGGACCGGCAGCGCGTCATCGACTACGGCTACCGCGCGATCCACGAGATGACGGTCAAGGCGAAAGCCGTGATCGACGCGCATTACGGCACGGAGCCCGAGTACTCGTACTTCAACGGCTGCTCGACCGGCGGTCGACAGGGATTGATGGAAGCGCAGCGCTTCCCGGACGACTACGACGGGATCGTCTCCGGCGCGCCGGTCAACCGCTTCACGCATCTGCACATCGGGCAGCTCTGGACCGCGCACGCGACGCTGAAGAAGCCCGGCGCGGCGCTGACGGCGGCCGACTTCGCGCTCGTCACCGGCAAGGTGCTCGAGATGTGCGATGCGAAGGACGGCGTCGAGGACGGCATGCTGACCGATCCGCGCACCTGCGACTTCGATCCGGCCGTGCTGCAGTGCCCTGCCGGCCAGACGGAAGGCTGTCTCGCGGCGCCGAAGGTCGAGGCGCTCAAGATGATCTATCAGGGCGCGGTGAACCCGCGCACCGGCGAGCAGATCTACCCGGGGCTCGAGCCGGGCGGCGAAGTCGCGCAGCCCGCGAATCCCGGCTGGGCGATGCTGATGAACGGGCGCGGTCCGTTCATGATCGATCAGGCCGTGATCGGCGGCATGGCCTTCGAGCGCGACGACTGGGATTGGCGCACGTTCGACTTCGACCGCGACGTCGAGATCGTCGACGCGAAGCTCTTCGGCGTGCTGAATGCGATCGATCCCGACCTGCGCGATTTCAAGGCGAACGGCGGCAAGCTGATCATGTATCACGGCTGGAACGATCCCGGCGTGATGCCGCAGCAGACGATCGACTATTACGAGAGCCTGATCGACTTCGCGTCGAAGGCGACCGGGCAGGACGGTGCCGCCTTCACCGACGATTACGTGCGGCTCTTCATGATGCCGGGCATGGGTCACTGCCGCGGCGGCGTCGGCCCCGACCGCGCCGACTTCATGAGCGCGCTCGTCGCGTGGGTCGAGGAAGGCAAGGCGCCGGAGCGCATCGTCGCGAGCAAGGTCGAGAACGGACAGGTGACGATGACGCGGCCGCTCTGCCCGCACCCGCAGGTCGCGAAGTACGCCGGGAGCGGCGACCCGAACGACGAGCGCAACTTCCAGTGCACGGTGCCGGAATAAGCCCAACCGGGTAAGCACGCCGCGCAGAACGCCCGCGCGCGCCGGCGAGACCCGCCGGCGACGCGGGCCCCTTGACCCTCACGCAACGTGAGGCTCTATTGTTCGCGTCCTGCGGAAAACGCAGGGCACGAGCGATGAAGCGATACACCGTCAAGCAGCTTGCGGAGCTCTCGGGCGTCTCCGTCCGCACGCTGCACCATTACGACGAGATCGGCCTCCTCGAGCCCGCGTACGTCGGTGACAACGGCTACCGCTACTACGAGGAGGAGGAGCTGCTGCGGCTGCAGCAGATCCTGCTGCATCGGGAGCTCGGTTTCTCGCTGAAGGAAATCGGCGCCCTCCTCGATGATCCGTCCTTCGACCGCCTCGCGGCGCTCGAGGCACTCAGGGCACGGATCGAGGCGGAAGCGGAGCGTTATCGCCGTCTCGTCGGCACGATCGACCGCACGATCGCCGAGCTCGAGCGGCGCAAAGCGCCGGGGAGAGGAACGACGATGGAACACGCCGATCTTTACGTGGGCTTCGCGCCCGAAAAGCAGGAGGAATACGAGCGCTGGCTGATCGAGCGCTTCGGCTCCGGCATGCGCGCCGAGATCGACCGCAGCAAGGCGAAGCACGCGAAGCTCTCCGACGCGGAGAAGGACGAGATCACGCAGGAGCTCGCGGAGATCGAGGCAGCGCTCGCGGAGAGCTGCCGCCGCAAGATCCCGTTCGACTCGCCGGCGCTCGCGCCGGTGCTCGAGCGGCATCGCGCGTGGGTCGCGTACATGTGGGACCGCCCATGCCCGCCGGCGTCCTACGCAGGTCTCGCGGACCTCTACGCCTCGCATCCGGACTTCCGGGCACGCTACGAGCGGCTCGAGACCGGCTTCTGCGACTACCTCGTCGCGGCGATGAAGGCGTATGCGGAGCGGACCGCGTAACGCCGCCAGACGGCGGCGCAGCGTGAGCCGCCGCGGCGATTCGGCCGCCGCTAAGCGCCGAGCGCCGCGTCGGGCTCACCGCCGAGGAGCTTGAGATACCGGTCGTAGAGCGCGAGGCGCGGCGCCGTGCGTGCGGTCTCGATGAGCGCGCGCACGGCCGGCACCGAGTCCACCGCTTCGGCGTAGGCGGCGACGTTGCGCGGCATCTCGACGCCGTACGTCCTGAACCGGCCGAGCATCGGGAAGTACATGGCATCGGCGATGCCGAAGCGGCGACCGAACAGGAACGGCCCGCCCGAGCGCGCGACGCAATCGCCGATGAGCTCGAAGACGCGCTCGATCTCGGAACGCGCATCGGCGCTCGGCCGGTACCCTTTGACGCGGCCGAAAAGATGCGACGAGAGCTCGCCGCGGATCGAGCGAAAGCCGCTCAGCATCTCGCAGCTGATTGCGCGTGCCTCCGCGCGCCGCAACGGGTCTTCCGGCCAAAGACCGGCCTCGGGGAAGGCGTCCGCGACGTACTCGCAGATCGCGAGCGATTCGTGGATCGGCGTGCCGTCGACGTGCAGCACGGGGAAGAGCCCATGGACGCTGCCGAGCTTGCGGCGCTCGGCGAGCGACGGGGTATGCTCGGGCTCGTCGTGCTTGCGTGTCATGTGCGCGAGCTCGACGGTCTTCGTCTCGAACGCTGCGCCCGCATGGGTTAGCACGAGCCACGGCCTCATCGACCACGACGAGTACCGAAGGCTCAGAACGGTCAGTGTGAGTTTCGCCACGCGCGCATTGTAAGCGGCGCTCGAGCGTTGCGATAGACACGCGTGCGGATGCGCGCGGGCGCCGCTTCGATCAGTGCAACGTGCTCGCGAGCTTGCGCCGATACTCCGCGACGAGCTGCGGATCGTGCGACGCGACGTTGAAGAGCGCGACGAGCTGCCGCCGCGCCTCGCCGTCTCGCCAGTTCTTGTCGCGCCGTACGATCTCGAGCAGCTGCTCCATCGCGTCGCGATAGCGTCCTTGCGCGGCGTACCCCGACGCGAGCGCGAGGCGCGCCTCGTGATCGGACGCGTCGTTCGCGAGCCGATCGAGCAGCGCGGCCTCGTCGACGTAGCCTGAGCGCGCATAGCCGATGCGCAGCCTCAAAGCCTCGACGCGGTCGGACAGCGACGGATCGGACCGCGCTTCCTCGAGCGCCTGCTCGGCCTCGTCGACGCGTCCCTCCTCGAGCAGTGCCTCCGCGCGCGCGAGCGCCTCCTCGGCCGGCGACGGCAGCAGCTGCCGGAAGAAGGACCGCACGTCGCTCTCGGGCAGCGCGCCGACGAACTGCGCGACCGGACGGCCGTCGCGAAACGCGATGACGTTCGGTATCGAGCGAATGTTGAACGCAGCCGCGACCTCCGGGCTCTCGTCCGAGTTCACCTTCACGAGCTTCACGCGGCCCGCGAATTCCCTGGCCACCTTCTCGATGACGGGCCCGAGCGACCGGCATGGGCCGCACCACGGCGCCCAGAAGTCGACGACGACGGGCATCGTCCTCGACGCGTCGAGGACCTCCCGTTGGAACGTTGCGGTGGTGACGTCCATCGGCACTCCTGTGCGGCTCGGATCGAGCACGGTCGGACGGCGGACCCGCGGGCGCAACCCGGGGCGCCGCCGCGGCCAGTATAGCCGCCGCCGGCGCTCGCCGAGCGCAGTCTCAGTCGTACTCCGTGTACTTCCGCGCGTCGCCCCTGACGCGTTCGGCCGGATACTTCGCGGCGTTCAGCTCGATTTTCTCGGCTGCCGCATCGAGAAGGTCGATGTCGAGCCGGTCGGCGAGACGCACGAGATAGATCAGCACGTCCGCGAGCTCGTGACGAACCGCTGCGAGCTTGCCGGGATCGAGGGCTTCGCTCTGCTCCTCGGTCAGCCATTGGAACAGCTCGAGGAGCTCGCCGACCTCCGCGGCGAGCGCCATCGACAGGTTCTTCGGCGAATGGAAGCGATCCCAGTCGCGCTCCGCGGCGAACGCCCGGATCCGCTCGCGCAGCGCGTCGAGCCGCGCATCCGTCGTCACGCTAGACGCCCTCGAGGATCAGCTTCTTCAGCCGATCGAAACGAGTCGGCTTCTGCACGAAGTGATGGAAACCGGCGGCGCGCCAGTCGATCTCGCTTTCGCGGCGGCCGGAGAGGCAGATGAAACGGCAGGCCTCGAGCTTCGGGTTCTCGCGCAACAGGCCGACGAGCTCTTCGCCGGGCATGTCCGGGAGGCCGAGATCGATGATCGCGACGTCGACCGACCGCTGCTCGACGATCGCGAGCGCCTCTTGCCCGGAGCCCGCGATCTCGGCGTCACAGCCGATGTTCTGCAGCAGCAGCCGGAGCAGCGAGCAGCTGTCCTTGTTGTCGTCGACGAGGAGCACGCATCGCTTCGAGCCCGGCGTCGCGCCGCCGTCCGGCGGACCGGACGTTCGGCTGCCCTGCTCGCCGCCGTCGCCCCCCGTGCCGCCGTCGGCCTTCGCGCCGCGGCCGGCCGATGCCCGGACGTTCACGAAACCGTAGGCCGCGCGGCGCGCGGCGAGCTCGTCGAGCGACACCTCGGTCGTGTAGTACGCGAGCGTGTTCACGAGCGTCGCGCGCGACAAAGGCTTGCTCAAGTAGTCGTCGCAGCCGGATTCGAGACAGCGCCGCTCGTCCTGCTTCATCGCATTCGCGGTGAGCGCGATGATCGGCCTGTCGAAGCCGCGCTGCCGCAGCTCCGTCGCGGCCGCATATCCGTCGAGCACAGGCATCTGCATATCGAGAACGATGATATCGAAAGGCGCGCCCGCCGCCTCCGCGGCCTCGACCTGCTCGAGCGCTTCGCGCCCGTCCGCGGCGAGCACGACCCGCGCGCCCGCCTCCTCGAGCATGTGCTGAGCAAGGTAGCGCATGTCGCGGCGGTCGTCGACGACCAGCACCGTGCACGACAACGGACGCAGCTCCGCGTACGCGATCCGAGCGCTCAACGGTCCCTCCAGCGGCTGGAACAGCTCGACGCCGTTCAGGTCGCCCGTCGCGACGGTCACGGTGAACGTGCTGCCCTTGCCGAGCTCCGTCTCGACCGTCACGTCGCCGCCGAGCATACGCCCGAGCGCCCGGCAGATCGACAACCCGAGCCCGCTGCCGCCAAAGCGCCTCGTCACGGACGAGTCCGCCTGCGTAAACGGCTGGAACAGGCGCGCGAGCGTCTCGTCCGGGATGCCGGGCCCGCTGTCGACGACGTCGATGCGCAAGAGCTCCTCGTCCGGCAGGAGGCGCACGACGATCCGCACGCTGCCCTGCTCCGTGAACTTGATCGCGTTCTCGACGAGGTTGATCAGGACCTGCTTCACCCGCGTCGGGTCCGTCTCGATCGTCTCCGGCAACGGTCCCTGAAATTCCACGTCGAGCGCGAGCCCCTTCTCCGCCGCGTGCAGCTTCAGGAGCAGCTGGACGTCGAGCACGATCCGGTCCGGGCGGACGCGCCGCCTGTCGAGCTCGAACTTGCCGGCCTCGATGCGCGATAGATCGAGGATGTCGTCGATGATCTCGAGGAGGTAGAGACCGTTGCTGCGGATCGTATCGAGGCTCTGCAGGTTGTCGGGGTCGTCGAGCTGGTTCGCCAGGATCTCGGCGTAGCCCAGGATCGCCGACATGGGCGTGCGGATCTCGTGGCTCATGTTCGCGAGAAAGTCGCTCTTCGCACGATCGGCCGCTTCGGCGACGCGGCGTGCCTCCCGGAGCTCGATCTCCGTCTGCTTCTGGTTCGTGATGTCGTGCGCGATGCCGTGCCACAGTATCGCGCCGTCCGGCTGCGCGACGGGGCTCGCGTAGGACTCGATCCAGACGGGCCCCTTCTTGGGATGGTCGTAGCGGAACTGCCCGTGCCACATCGACATGTTGCGCGCGGATTCGATCGTGGCCTCGCGCAGCCGCTCGTTGTCCTCGTCCGGGATACGCGCGAACAGCACGCTCGCGTCATGCGCGACGTCCTCGGGCTCGATCCCCCAGGTATCTTGAATGTTCGGCGAGACGTACGGGAACGACGGCGGCTCGTCCGCGTTCGGCTTGACCCTGAAGGTGAATATCGTGCCCGGCGTCGCCTCGGCGATGCGCTTCAGCTGCTCCGCGAGGCGCAGGCGCTCGAGGTTCGATTGCTCGGACGCCTTGCGCTCCGTGATGTCCTCGAGCGTGCCGATCATCCGCACGGGCGCGCCGTCAGTGAAGAACGCCTGGCGGATGTCGCGGACCCAGCGGTAGCGGCCGAACGCGTCGGGCGCGGTGCGGTACTCGAGATCGCAGTGGCTGCCTTCGCGAGGGTCGAGACAGATGCGCGTCGCCTCTTCGATGCGCGCGCGATCCTCGGGATGGACGCGCTCGAGATACGTCCGGTAAGAAATGTTGCCGTCGTCGCGCAGATCGAAGAGCTCCTTCCACCTCGGGCTCGCGAGGATGCGGTCGGCCTGCGGGTCGTAGTCCCACGTGCCCAGGTTGTGCGCCGCCGTCGCAAGCCGCAGGCGCTCCTCGGCCTCGCGGAGCGCCGCCTCGCTGCGGCGCAGGTGGATCGCGTCGGAGAGAATGTGCGCGACGCCCTCCATGAAGTCGATGTCGTCGATCGTGAAGCGCGCCTCGTGCGTCGTATGGACGCCGAGCACACCGATCGGTCCCTTCTCGCCGCGGATGATCGTGCTCAATCCGCTGACGATTCCGTGCTCGAGGAGGAGCGCCGGAGCCCTGAAGCGCGGGTCCTCGTCGAGGTTGCGCACGACCACCGGCTTGTTCGACAGGAGCGCATAGGCCGCCTGCGAGTCGCTCTCCTTGTCGATGACGAGCTGTCCGACGAGGCCCGGCTTCCAACCGGTGCCGGCGCGCAGAAGGAGGCTCCGTCCGTCCGGCAGGAGCTCGAGGAGCTTCACGAACTCGGCGTCGAACGTCTGCTGAACGGTATGCACGGCGACGTCCATCAGTGCCTGCAGGTTCTTTTCCGTCAGCGCGCGCTGACCGAACCGCGCGAGGGCCTTCTGCTGACGCTCGCGACGCGCGAGCTTTCGCGCGAGTCGCTGCAGCTCCGAGACGTCGGAGTACGTGATGACGACGCCGTCGATCCGCTCGTCCGTCGTGCGGTAGGGCAGCACGCGGCGCTGATAGTGCCGATCGCCGCTCCTGCTTTGCACGTTCCGCTCGCGAGGCTGCAGGTCGAGCAGCACGGCTTCGATGTCTCCGAGCAACGTGCCGTCCTCGATCGTCGACGCGATATCGGTCAGCGGACGGCCGATGTCGGACGGGATCAGGTTGAACAGCTGCCGGCTCGAAGGCGTGTAGCGGCGAATGCGCCGGGACGGATCGAGGAAGATCGTCGGCACGTGGCTGCTCGTCAGCAGATTCTCGAGGTCGTTCGTCGCAGCCTGGAGCTCCGCGACCTTCGTCTCGAGCTGCTGGTTCAGCGTCGTCAGCTCCTCGTTCAGCGATTGGAGCTCTTCTTTCGACGTCTCGAGCTCCTCGTTGCCGGACTGCAGCTCCTCGTTGATCGAAATCGCTTCTTCGTGGGAAACCTTCAGCGCGTCGTTCGCGGCCTCGAGGTCCTCGATCGTCGCGGTCAGCTGATCGCGGGTCGCGGCGAGCTCCGCCTGGAGCTCCCTGAGCGTCGTGCTGTCGGGATCGACGGCGGCTTCGCCCGTGCCCGCGAAGATCGAGGTGCCGAGCGGCTCGAACGTGATGAGCATCGCGTTCTCGTCCTGCCCGCCGCCCTCGAGCGGACGCACCGCGATCCGGCAGCGGGCAAAGCGGCCGTCGCGAAGCACGCGGGCGTCGCATTCGACCCGCTCGCCGGTCGCCCGGGCATCCCGCAGCGCGGTCCGAAGCTTCGAGCGCAGGCCCTCGCGGGCGAGACCGAGAACGTCCGGGTTGTCCGCCGAGATCTCGCCGAGCGACAGCTGCAGGTAGAGGTCCGCGGCACCTTGCAGATATAGCAATCGATTCTGGGAATCGACGACGGCGATACCCCGGTCGAGCTCACGCAGCACCTGGCGCTGCACGCGGTCCGCAATGCCACGCGAGCGGGGGAGCGGCCGGATCGGCACCGTAGCCGCCGCGGGACGGAGAACCGGTTGCCGTACGATCGCGTCGACGAACTGATCGAGCGGCGGCGGCACGGGCTTTCCCGTGCGGCGGAAGATGCGCCATTTCTTCGAGATCGGCTCGAACTGCGTCTTCGCCGCGCCGATCGTCTCGGAGCTACCGAGGAAAAGGCAGCCGTTCTCCTTGAGCGCGTACTGGAAAACGGCCAAGACCCGCTGCTGCGCCTCCGGCTCGAGGTAGATCAGCAGATTGCGGCAGCAGACGAGGTCGAGCCGAGAGAACGGCGGCTGCGCGAGCACGTTCTGCTCGGCGAAGACGACGCATTCCCGCAGCGGCTTCGCCACGCGATAGTGCTCGCCTTCCCGCACGAAAAACCGCTCGAGCCGCTCGGGCGCGACGTCGCACTCGATCGAGGCCGGATAAATGCCCGCGCGCGCGGCCTCGAGCGCGTCCTCGGCGACGTCCGTCGCGAAGACCTGCAGGCACCGCGCGCTGCCCGTGGCGTCGAGCTGCTCGCGAAGCAGCATCGCGAGCGAGTAGGCCTCCTCGCCGGTCGCGCAGCCCGGCACCCACGTGCGGAGTGGAACCTCCGGGCCATGCGCTGCAACGAGCTCGCGCAGCACCTGCTGCTCGAGGCACTGCCAGGCCTCGGCATCGCGGAAGAAGCGCGTGACGCAAATCAGAAGGTCGCGTCGAAGCGCCTGGACCTCCGCGCGATTCTCGCGCAGTAGCTCCACATAGTCGGAGATGCGCTCGACCTGGTTGAGCCCCATACGGCGCCGGATCCGCCGCCATAGCGTGTTCTTGCGGTAGCGGCGAAAGTCGTGCGTCGTCTCGTGGCGAAGCAGCTCCGTGATCGGCACGAGCTCTTCCTCGATCGACGTCCCCGGATCGCCTTCGTACAGCGCATCCGCACGATGCCGAACGAAGGCGTGACGCGCATAGCTCACGAGCTTCTCCGGCATCCGCACGACCGGCAGGATCATGTCGATGTGCGAGGTCGCGAACGGGCCTCGCAGCAATCCCTGCAGCGCGGCTCCGGCCTGCTCGTCGACGAGCGTGAGACCGCCCCGCTCCTTGATCTCGCGAAGGCCGGTCGTCCCGTACAGCGCGCCACCCGACAAGACGACGCCGATCGCGCGTTCGGCCGCCGCCTCGGCGAGCGCGCTCAGGAACCGGTCGATCGGCCCTATCCGTTCGCGAGGGCGCGGCTTGAGCGGACAGAGCGCGCCGCTCTTGATCGTGAGCTCGGCGTTCTCGGGCGGAACGTAGATCGAGTTCGGCTCGATCTCCACCCTCGCCGTGACCTCGCGCACCGGCATCGACGTCCGTCGCGCGAGCGCGTCGGCGAGACCTGGACCATCCTTCACGTGTTCGTGCCGCACGACGACGAAAGCCATGCCGGGACGAGACGGCATCGCGCCGAGCAAGCCGAAGAGTTGCTCGTCGCATCCGGTGGAAACGCCGATGCCGACGATCAAAGGGCCGGTGTCCGATCGGCGCGAGTGTTCGCTACCGGTCTGGGAAATCGCCGCGGGAGGCGGCGCAGCGGCGCTCGGGGGACGCTCCGGCAAGGAACCTCTCGTTCGTGTGACGTCGCGGAGGCGATGATGTTAACAACAATTGAAGCCGGCGAAGACCGGCATCGAAAGAAGCGTGTTTGCGCTGGCTAAAGACACAGTGTCGCCGGAGGCCGTCAAGCGTTTCATAGCTGCAACCAGCATCGCCTGCTGCTGTTTTTTCCGCGTGCTGCGCGCTTCCTCGCGCCATATGAATGATCGACGTGCGCGCGCTCGATCAGAGACCGAGCACCGGATTCGGTGTCGAGCTCGCTTTGCGGTTAGACTCCCCGAGCGTGACGACGGCGAACGCACGACGCGCATCGCGAACGCGACGCGAGACGCGTTTACCGTGCGCCGCCGCACGCGCTTGTGAGCCTTGAACACAGAGCGCGACACACAAGGAGGTCGTTCCGTATGGTGAACAAGTCGCTGTTGTTGGGCATCGCGCTCGGCGCCGGGTTCGCGGCGGCGGGCGGTGTGACCGCTTATCAGTTCTTCGGCGGCGTCCAAGACGAGTTGCAGGGCACGACCGCGACGATCGACGAGAACGAGATCGGCCACGATGCACACGCGGCGCACGGCTCCGCTGCTGCACCCGAAGCACAAAGCCTGCACGACTCGCATGGCTCGAGTGCAACGGCCGCACCGGCTCGCGTGTCCGCGGCCGAGCCGGCCGCAGCGCAGGGCGCACCCGCAGCGGCCCCGCTTACGGTGCGCGAGGAGTGCTACGAGGAAAGCGTTGCCGGTGAGCCGCGGGACAAGCATCGCATCGCCGGCACGGCGATCGGCGCAATCGTCGGCGGTGCCGTCGCGAAAGACGTCGGCGATCGCGATTTGACGACCGCAGTCGGTGCGGCGGTCGGCGCGTTCGCCGGCAACAAGATTCAGCAACGCATCCAGGAACGCAGGGCGCAGAACACGACGGAAGTGCGCTGCGTGCCCGTGCAATGAACGCGCAGTCGGCGCGAAAGAGCGCCAACAACAAATAACGAACACCGCCCAGGGTTCGCCCTGGTACACGCCTGCGGGAGCTCGACTTCGTCGGCTCCCGCTTTTCTTTTTCGGGATAGCAACGCGAGCGCGGCCGCGCTCGACGCCCGGCTCAGTGAACGGCCCGCTTCAGCTTGTGCACCGAGTCGCCGTAGTAGTCGATCATCGCCCGGTTCAGTGCGCGGGGCACGTCGGTCGTCAGCCCCTCCGGGTCGATGACGAGATACTTCATCCGACGATCCGTCGGATGCGGCTCGTACTTCACGATGCCGACGTTACCGCCCTCCGCCGTCAGGGACCAGACGACGCGGGAAGCGGTGGAGAACGGCATGTTCAGCTTCTTGACCAGCGAGACCAGCGTGTGCGGCTTACCGTCGCTCTCCGCAACGAGAATCTCGAGTGCAACGAGATACTGCGCGAGCGTGATATGCGGGAAGTTCTCGTAGATGCATTCGAGCGCGGCGAGCATGGCCCGGCGCACGCCTTCCGCATCGAACTCGCGGTTGATCTCCGCGTCGAGCCTCTTCTTCTTGGTCTTCGCCTTCTTTTTGAGTTGCGTCGCCATATTCGACCTATCGTAGACGAGTCCTAACATCTGTCAACGAGACAGACAGCAAATCTGCCCCTGACACCGAATAAACACTTACGCGAGCCGAAAATCATGGCGAGAAGGAGAATGCCCATATCCGGAAAAGCCTTAATAACGCCTTTGGTCAAAAACCGAAACCGGAACATTTGCGTAAGCGAATGTAGTCTGGAGAAGCAAATTCCCGGTTGAAATAGGCGTCACTACCGTCCGTAGCGGCCCTTCGATCCCCAATCATGCAGCTCGTCGTCGATTCACTTCGCTTTCCGTACTACTGCTTCCGCATCCGTGCGAAGTCCGCAAAGGCTTGCAAATAACGAGCCGTCCGGAAGCCGTACCGCGTGTTCTCCCCTTCGGATGCAAAATTTGCACACACGGACGCCGGCCGTACCGGGGGCGTTCTCGCGCCGGGAACGAGTGCGGCGGCGAACGAAGCGTGACGACGGGGTGAAGACGACACCGGCCCTTCGCTGGGGCCCCCGCCCGCAACGAACGGCGGCCGGCGTCGAGCCGAGGCCGGTCAGTCGACGACCCTGCATGACGGCGGTCTCGAAGCTCATCGAGGAGCGAGCTGACCGACGTCTGCGCGAGCAGAATGGCGACAAACCGTTCGCGCGGCGAAACGGGCGTCACCTTCGGCCGTCGTCATCAAGCCGCCCGCGGCCGAGAAATAGCGTTCGCCGGACATCGCATCGGGATTCGGCCTCGGCACGAGCTCACCGTCACGCGCGACGTAGCTCGTACCCTCTTTTACCCAGCGCGCCTTCGCGGCACGAAAAAGGGGATGTGGCACACCCCACATCCCCTCGAAAGTAAACGACCGAAGTCGACGGGAATGGCCGCCGCACCGGTGCCCCGGTGCGAGCGGCCGCGCGTCATGTCGTGACCGGCGATCCGGTGAACGCCACCTCACCCTTCGGCTCATCGACCTTGACTTCCTTCGCCTCGACGGCCTCGGGCGGCTCGGGATCGAGCCTCAAGAACAAGAGCACGATCGCGGCGACGAACGAGCCTCCGGCCATGATCGTTGCGACGACGGGCACCGAGATCCCGCCTTCGAACAGCAGTCCCGCGGCGATCGGTGCGAGCAGCGAGCCGCCCCGGCCGACGCCGATCGCGAACCCGGTGCCTGCGGAGCGCACGTGCGTCGGATAGGCATGGGCGAAGATGGCGTACATCCCGTTGATCGCGGCATTGATGAAGAAGCCGCAAGCGATGCACGTCAGCGTGATCTGCCACAGGTCGGCCGGACCCCAGCCGTAGATCACGACCATCAGCGTCGACAGCACCATCGCGCCCATCGTCAGCGCCTTCAGGTCGTAGCGCAGCGTCAGGAAGCCGAGCAGCGCACCGCCGGTCGCGCCGCCGACGTTGACCCAGCTCAGCACGGCACCTGCCTGCGACTCGGCGAAGCCGCGGTCGACGAGGATGACGCCCGTCCACTTCAGGATGAAGTAGAAGGTCATGATGTGGAAGAAGTAGGCCGCCGTCACGATCGCCGTCGTGCGGAAGAACCTCGGCGCGAAGATGTTGCCGCCGACCTTCTGCCGCGCACGCTCTCCCGTGACGTCCGGCAACGCAGCGACCGCCGCGTGTCCCATCCTCTTGAGCACCGCATTGACCTTCTCGAGCGTGCCGGGCTTCTGGTTACGCACCTGCCACGCAACGGTCTCCGGCACGAAGAAATAGACGATCGGGATCATCGCCGCCGTCATGCCGAAGCCGAGGTAGAAGACCGAACGCCACGTGTTGTCGATCAGGAGCCACGAGGCCACGAAGCCGCCGAGCGATGCGCCGACCGGATAGCCGATCGACATCAGCGACACGTTCATGTGCTTCTTCTTCGCATTCGAGTACTCGGCCACGACGGCGTTGATCGACGCGAGCAGTCCGCCGATGCCGAGCCCGGTGATGATGCGCCAGATCGAGATGTGCACGAGAGCGACCGGCCAATCCTCGAGCACGCCGAGCGAGTCCGTCAGCGACTTCACGGCCCGGGCCAGAATGCCGGGCGACGTCGTCACGAGGAACATGCCGGCCGTCATCAGCGCGAGGCAGGTCAGCATCATCGGCCGGCGGCCCCAGGCGTCGGCGAGGCGGCCGAGGAAGATCGACCCGATCGCCATGCCGATCAGCTCCATCGACAGCAGCAGGCCGGTCACGGCCGGGCCGATGCCGAACTCGTTACGGATGGCGGGCGCGGCAAGGCTGATCGACAGCACGTCGAAGCCGTCGAGCGCATTCAGCGCGATCGTGATCGCAACGACGATCACCTGCATGCGGCTCATCGGGGAATTAAGGATGACTTCTCGCGGGTCTTTGTGGTTCACAGGCCCAGGGCTCCCCCCAAGGTGACTGATCCGGCGGAGCGTACCATATTTCGCGCGCTGCTCACGCCCTCGCCGGACCGGCCCGCGGCCTCGTCGCACCGGGCTCGCCCGGATGGCAACGACAGGCTGCACGCGTCGATACTGCGATGCGTCGAGCCCGCGCTTTCCGCGGGCGCGCGGAGACGGGCAGGCAAGACGGCGAAGAATCGGCGACATCCGGGGTCCTCCCAGGACCCGAAGGAACCTCATCCATGCCGTTCAGGATCGAGACCGACGCGTTCGAGGACGGGGGCATCGTGCCGTTCCGGCATTCCTGCTTCGGCGCCAACGTCCAGCCGGGCTTCAGATTTCTTGACGCTCCGGACCGCACGGCGAGCTTCGCGATCCTCTTCCACGACATCGACGTCGCGCTCGACGGCCGCACCGAGGACGGTCTGCACTGGGTGGTTTGGAACGTTCCGGCGTCCGCCGGCGGGATTCCGGAGGGCAAGCTGCCGGAGGGCACAGTGACCGGACGCAACGTCGAGGGCAGGAACGCTTTCCTCGGCCCCGGGGCACCGCCCGGCACGCGGTTTCACCACTACGTTTTCGAGGTCTTCGCTCTGGACTCGCTGCTCGACCTGCCGTCCACGGCGAGCCGCGACGAGTTGCTCGCCGCGATGGAAGGCAAGGTGCTCGACAAGGCCGCCTATGTAGGCCGGTTCAAGCGCCCACCGGAATCGGGCCGGACACCTTCGTCCGCGAACCCGGGACCGACACCTTAGATCTCATTCGTCACGCCCCGCTTCGGCGCGGCGCGATCACGGCGCCCACGCGTACGCGAGTTTCATGAAATAGGTCCTGTCGGTGCTCGTCAGGTCATCGTAGCGATCGTCGTCGATGTAGTGGTCCGAGTAGCCGATGAAGAGCGCGCCGCTCGGCCGCGACGAAGCCCGAGTCCGCGCGGAATCCGGAATTCGCCTTATCGAAGCTCGCGTCGGCCCACCACTCTCTCGAATCGAAGTCGTACTGGATGCTGAGCCCGTCGCCGCCGAAGACGCCCTGCGGCTGATCGAAGCGCACCGCGACTTCCTGCGGATATTCGGTCTCCGAGTCGAGGTACTGGAAGCGAACATTGTGGCGATCGCTGATCCGAATCCGGCCGTCGATCCCGGCGACCTCGTTCCGGTAGCTTTCGCCGGAGCGGCTCGTGACGAGCATGCCGATCGTCGAGGCGTTCGCGCCGAACGCATGCGCATAGCGTCCGACGAAGACACGGTTCGATTGCTCGAGCACGGTGTTCGACGAGCTCATCGGGCCCGGAAAAGGCAACGTCGTCACCGCGTCATCGGCCAGAAACACGCCGTAGGTACCCGTCGGGCTGCGGCCCGTGAGCTGCGCGCCGAGGTCGGGGTCGGCGACGGTCCGTGTGAAGACCGCGTTGACCGGCGTCGCGAAGTAGTCGGCTCCCTCGAGGAAGAACGGCCGCGTCTCCCGGATAGAACAACGAGAACTGATTGTTCACGTCGAGCTGAGCGACGTCGGCTTCGACCTGGGAGAAGTCGGGGTTCACCGCGAGGTTCGCCGTCAGGCCAGGCGTGATCCCCCAGCTCATCGTCACGCCGACTTCCTTGTCCGTCCTGCCCGCCCGCAGCTCGCCGCTCGCCGCATCGCGAAAATCCGTGCGCGTGGCCGTCAGAGACGGGACGATCTCGAGATCCTTGCCAGGCTCCGCATTTTTGAACCCGCGGATCTACAGGATTAGGCCACCGAAGCCGCTTGCCGGCTTCCAGCGACCTCGAGCTCCTCGAGGCGCCCCTGCCCGCTCATACGAGGTTCGAGAGCCCGATCAAAGGTGCACCCAACGGGGTCCGGCGGCTCCGGTCGGGCTCACCCCAATGTGACGGAATTCACAGCGCTTGTTTGTCAAGCTAACTAGTTTGTCGCCTGGTCGGCTGCTCGCGACGCAGCTCGAGGACCTGAGAACCTTTTCGCACGGAGAAGGCAAGTGGCAAAAGATCGCCCTATCGACCCCGGGCAGACGTACATCCTGGAGGAAACGGCGATTACTCGCCTCCACTCCCTCGAGGAACTCGCCGAGATCGCACTCGGAAAAGGCGAAGGGTCGAACGCAGCAAACGGCGTCGACGCCCGCAACGGACATGGGCCGGAGCTGAGAAGGAGCGGCCCCGGCGGTGACCGTCGCGGGCGAACCGGAGCTTGAGCGCCGGCTCATTCGCCCGACGCCGAGCCCGGCGTTTCGCGCGACGGTATCGAAATAATCCGACCGTCGCTTGAGGCTTCCGCCTCGTCCTCGACACAGAACAAGAATTCTCGTTCACACGCTCCGCTTCATTGCGGAACATGGAGCCGCCATTGCTCACCACGCAGTTGCGATGGGCAGCCTTCCTATTGCTGTTTGATCTCCTGGATCGCTCCACCTCGATCTCCCGGCTACGCACGTCGTAGGCAGGCGGCACTGATCCGATCCTCGACGGAAGACCGCCTTCGTCGGGAAGCGCCGTTCTTGACATCGTCCCGATCGGACAATTAGTTTAACTAATCGTGAATACAAGCAGCACCGGCACGGCATGACCGACAGAGCCGGAACGGCCGACAAGCGCAACGCAGCCGATGCCGCAGACGCGGCCATCGAGCACCTCTCGTTCGTCTCGGGGTACCTCTATCGACTGGCGCGCTACGAGGCACGCGACCTCGGGATCCGTTGGACGGCGCTCATGGTGCTCAGGGATCTCTCGCTGCTCGGGCCATCGACTCAGCGCGCGCTCGCCGAGGTCGAGCAAGTGCGCGAGCCGACGATGACCGTCCTGCTCAAGCAGATGCAGTCGCGCGGGTGGGTCACCAGGCGCCGCGATCCGCGCAACCCGCGCACGAAGCTCGTCGAGATCACTCCCGAAGGCGAGCGGGAGCTTCGCGAGGCGGGCAAGGTCATTCGCCGGCGTCTGCGCGAGGAGCTGCGCGGTCTTTCGACCCGCGAGCACGAACGCATAGAGGCCGCACTGCGGCCGCTCGCGGAGCTCTTGATGAGGAAGCTGGACGAGGCGAGAAGGGAGCTCGGCGCATGAGCCTCAAGCGATTCGCGCTGTACTGGGCGCTTTCTGTCGTGGCGGTCGTCCTGGTCGGCTGCGCTGCGCTCGTCTTGGCGTACCAGCGTACGATCTACGCGGGCGACGAGCGCTGCTCGAGGCCGGTGTCACGTCTTATCAGGCCTGCGACCTCGGCTCGCCGCGAGATGCGATTCTCGAGACGCGCCGAGCGCTCGCCGCCGGCGACATTGCCGGACCGCGTCTGTTCGTCGCGGGGCCGATCTTCACCGCGCCGGGTGGCCACCCGGCGTACGGCGGCCGCGACCCGAACGCGTCCGGCTTCGGCGGACCGATGACATTCCAGTCCGACGACCCGGACGCCGTGCGCATGGAAGTTACGCGCCTCGCGGCACGAGGTGTCGACGGCATCAAGGCGGTGTTCCACGGCAGTGTCGAGGCGGGGCGGCCGTCGTTGCCGACGCTTTCGTTGGAGACGCTTCGGGCGATCGTCGACGAGGCGACCCGGCACGGCCTATGGGTTGCCGTGCACGCGGGTCCGCTCGGCGAGAGCGCCGCGGCGGCCGAGGCGGGCGCTACGACGATCGAGCACGGCGTCCGCCATGGAAACACGATCGACGAAGCGACGCTCGAGACGCTCCGCGAGAAGGAGATCGTTTACGTGCCGACGCTCGGCCAGGAGCCCGGGGCCGAGAACAACATTCCGGCACTATTGGCCGCCGGCGTCACGATCGGCGTCGGCACGGACGCCGCGGATTACCACGACGAGCTCGCCCGCCTCGCGGATGCGGGAATGTCCGCCGTCGACGTGCTGCTCGCCGCGACTCGGAACGGAGCGAACGCGCTTCGCTTGGGCGACGAGCTCGGCACGATCGAGGAAGGCAAGCTCGCAGATCTGATCCTCGTGGCGGGAGAGCCCTGGAACGACGTGCGCGACCTGCGTTCCGTTATCGCGGTGATACAGGGCGGCCGGCTCGTCGTGGACAAGCGAGGCGACGCCTGGCCCGAGCACTCAACCCTTTGAGGTCGCGAGGGGAGAGTCACTCCCCGCCGTTCAGTATTTCGAGCAGGCGCTCCGGATTCAAAGGCGCGTCGGCGAGCTCCGCGTAGCGCGAAGGCGCGACGCCCGTGTAACGCCTGAAGACCTTCGTGAAGTACGAAGGATCATTGAACCCGACGAGCATCGCGACCTCGGAGACCTGTGCGTTCGGATTGCGGAGCAACCTCCCCGCCTCACGAATCCGAAAGCGGATGACGTACTCCTGAAACGTGAGCCCGTAGGTCTCCTTGAACGTCCGGCTGAACTGGAACGTCGTCAGGTTGCACAGAGATGCCGCTTTCGCACTCGTGACCTTGCCTCGGTAATTGCGTTCCACGTACTCGAGCGCGCGAGACAGAGCGAGCGGCTCTTGCCCGGCGCTCGCGGAAGCGCGGTTTTCCTCCGGGATCGCCGAAGCGAGCACTGCCGCCCGTCGGCGCGACGTGTCGCGGAGGCTCATCATCTCTCCGAAGCTGGTCAGGCAGCGCTCGATCTCGGATTTCGACAACGGTTTCACCAGGTAGTCCCAGACGCGCGACCTGAAAGCCCATACCGCGAGCGACTCCGAGTGTTGCACGGTCAGCATCAGGATCGGGAGCGAATGATGCTTTAGTTTCGTCTCGCGTAAGGTGCTCAGACCTTGCTTGGTCGGGTAGTCGAAGTCGAAGCAAATGCCGTCCGGGCGGAGCCGGGAGATCTCACCGTCGATCGAGACGAGCGGCGGCAGCCGGTGGATTCGGCAATACTTTTCAAAGGCGGCAGCCGTTTCCGTGTCGCGCATGGAAACGGTCATGTCGATCCAGAGCAGGCAGAAGTCGTGGCTCAAGTTCTTCGTATGGTCGGCCGCCCCGCGAAATTAGAGCGCAGCGCCGCAGACGGCAGCGGTGACGCGGCGCACACTTGGGCGAGACCGCGGAGGCGCACGGCATCTCCAACGTCCGTCCGGCCGCAGGAAGCCGTAACTGGAACGGTTCGGTTCGCGAAAGCTGTGACGTGCGCAGCGGCAGCTGCCGCCAAGAGTCCGCGACGATTATGCGGAGCGCCGGCTCTCGATGTCGACCTCGGCCGATAACGTGGCCGGCGCCGCACCCATCGAGCACGGCGCCGGCCGGTCCCGCAGTCCGAGCTCTACGTGCTCTGCGGTTCGCAAGAGGCTCCGTCGGCTAGAACGAACGCGTGAACGACAGGAACCACTCCCGCGGGCGTCCCGGCTGCGCCTGCCGAAACGGCTGCCCGAACATCGTGAGGTCGAACACGTTCAGCAGGTACTGCTCGTCCGTCACGTTCGTCGCGCCGACGGCGATGCTCCAGTCTTCCATCGGCGAGCGATAGGTCACGCGCAGGTTGAACAGCTCGTAACCGTCGACACACGAGCCCGGCCGGCTCGCGAACAGGCCCGGCGAGACCTCGTCGAGCGCACTGCAGATCTCCGTCTGGAAGTAGCCGTCGAGCCGAGGCGAGAGTGTCCCGCCTCCCGACAGGAAGAAGTCGTACTGCAACGCGAGGTTCGCGTTCCATTCGGGGACGAAGATCGGCGTGCTGCCTGAAGCGATATCCGGGCTGCTCCAATCCGTGTAGCCTCCGCCGCCGCTCAGGAGCAGCGCGTCGGTCGGGCGGTAGTCGAACTCGAACTCGACGCCGCTGATTTCGCCCGGCACGTTGACGTACCGGGTCAGTGACGTCAGGCCCGAGCACGTCGCGGGTCCGCCCGGCTCGGGGTTCTGGAATTCGTCGCCGGGGATGATGTTGCCGTCCGGATCCTTCAGGCACTCGAAGCCGCCGCGCGGCACGATGCGCTGCTCGTAGTCGGAGTAGAAGAGCGCAGTGTTGAAGCGCAGGCGCCCCTCCGCGAAGTCGCCCTTGACGCCGACCTCGTACGCGGTGAGCTCCTCGCCTTCGACCGGCACGAGCTGCGACGGCTGGAACGGCCGCGGGTTGTAGGCGAGCGGACGATAGCCCGTCGCTATGGAAGCGTACAGCATCTTGTCGTTGCCGTCGCCGAAGCGCCAGTCGACGCCGAGTCGGTAGTCGGTGGAGTCGTCGCTGTTCTCGAGCCGCCGCGTGATGATCGTGTTGTCGAAGTCGACGTTCTTGTCGTCCTCCGAATAGCGCAGCCCAAGCGTGACGCTCGTGCGGTCGCTCAGGTCGTAAACGAGTTGTGAATAGATCGATCGGTTCTCGTTCTCTTGCACGTTCAGGCCGTTGACGAGGATGCCGCTCGGACCGGCGAACGCCGGCAGCAGCACCGTCTGCGCGGAGAGCACGTCGCTTTCGTACAGGAAAAGACCGGCAGTCCAGTCGAGACGCTCGTTGAGCGCGAGGCCGCTGAACTGCAACTCGACGGTCTGCTGATCGAACTCGACGTAGCCGTTGACCTCCTGCCCCCCGAGCGGCGAGCCGTCGTGATCCGTGGCGAACTGCGAATCGTACTGACGGTCCGCCAGCACGAGCTTCACGGCGACGGAGTCGCTGACGTCCCAATCGAGCGTGCCGGACAAGCCTTCCGTCGTCACCGTGGATACGGGGTCGTTGATCAGCCCGGTCACGGGATCGCGAAACGTCGCGTAGTTCTTGTAGATCGAGCCCGTCAGGAACCGCTCGTCGTACCTGACGCCGTACGTCTCGAACATCAAGTCGTTCCACGCGCCGAAGGCCGGCGCGTTGCCGATCGCCGTGATCACGTCGGCCTGCGACTCGCCGCCGTCGTCCGAGTAGTCGTAGGTGAACGACAGCGTCACGGCTTCGCTCGGCAGATAACGCAGCGCGACACGCGCTCCGGTGGAGTCCTCTCCGCCGAGCGTACCGATCTTGCAACCCGCTCCCCGGTTACGGGTGATGCTCGGCAGCGTGCCCGCCTCCTGCGGCCGCTCGCACGTGAAGTCGACCAGATCCACGTATCCATCGCGCCTCTTCGACGCAGCAGCAATGCGCGCGAACAGGTTCTCGGTCAAAGCAAAGTCGTAGCTCGCGCGCACGTCGACCCGATCGAAGTCGCCGACCGTTGCCGAGATCATGCCGGTGCCGTCTCCCTGCGGCTCGGTCGTGATCAGGCGCATCGCACCGCCGATCGAGTTACGGCCGAAAAGCGTGCCTTGCGGTCCGCGCAGCACCTCGACCCGGCTCAGGTCGAGCAAATCGAACATCGAGCCCATCACGGTCGCGTGGTAGACGTCGTCGATGTACATGCTGACGCCGGGCTCAAAAGCGAAGTTGAAGTCGTACTGACCGACGCCCCGGACATACGCGACCATCGAATTGCCGAAAGCCGCCTGCGCTTTCTGCAAGTACGTGTTCGGCACGGTGTAGCCGATCTGGGCGGCATTCGTGAACGAGCGTGCCTCGATCTCCTGGGCGGTGATGGCGGTGATCGCAATCGGCGTTTCCTGCAGGTTCTCCTCCCGGAAACGCGCGGTGACAACGATCTCTTCGAGCGCGGATTCCCTGGTCTGTTGCTGGGCGAACGCCGGCTTCGTTCCGACAGCAGCTGCCAATGCGCCAAGCGTGCCGACGACGGTGCGTTTTCCAATGCGGTGTTTCATCGAGTGACCCTCCGCTGGTGCAACCGACGGTGTAGTGGGAAAGCAACATGCGCTTGACGGGGCAACGACTTACTGTTGCGCATGTGCGTCAGATGCTAGGCACTTTATCCCATAGATGTCAATGATCTCGACAACAAGATCGCCATTGGCGAGATCGCTTCTCCTGCAGCTCGCCGGGAGGCAGGCTGGGGCCATTCCGCACGTTGCGCTCTGGAAGGAAGTGCGCCGCCTTGCCTCGTCGGCCTGAGCGAGTCGGGCTACCGCGCCAGAGGCCGTGAGTGTATTCGGCAGACGACCGATCGCGTTGTCGTGAGGCCGGGGTGAGAAAGTTTCGTCCGGTAGCGGCCAGATACCGGCGTATCCGCGAGACGGGATTAGTTAGTCGAAAAGCTCGGAGTAGTCCTTGTTGTTCTCCGCACAGACGTACTCGCCGATCTGCCACTCCGGATGCAGGACGAGGTTGCCCCGATATCGCACCGGCTCGGCGAAGACGTTCGGATCCGTGACGATCGCCTCGTACTCGATGAGGTCGGGAACGGGCCGACGGTAGCGCTCGATGACGCGCATGTCCTCGGTGTGGCGGTGGCCGCTAACGAGCGTCCGATCGTTGAAGCCGATGACCTCGACGACGAGCGTGTCCCCGTCCCAGCGCGCAACGGAATGGCCCATCCAGGCGGGATCGACGTACTCGGGGTGATCCGCGCCGATCGGGATGATGCGAAACAGGTGATAGGCCTCGTACAGGATCACGAGCACGTCCGGCCTATGCACGATCTGCAGCGGATACGGCATCATCGTCGCGCCGGGCACACCCGGCGGCAGGCAAGCGGCGCCTTGCCCGAGGTCGTTCTCGTCCGGCGGCACTCGGAAACGCTGCGCCCCAGGCACGAGGCGAATCTCGCCCGCGAGCGTGACGTCCCGGCCGCCGAGATAGACGCCCGACAAGTCGGGCGTGCCGTCGGCGAGACGCGGAACCGAGGTTCGTGCCGCGCCGGCGGCGTCGGATGCAGCGTCGGGCGCATCGTCCCCGACCACATCGACCGTGATCGTGCTTTCAGACGTTCCGGCGCTGCCCGTCACCCGCAATGTGTAGACCGTCGTAGTTTGGGGAAACACGGTGCGCGTGCCGCGCGTCGCAACTCGACCGACGCCAGGGGTGATTTCGAGCGAATAGGCGTTGATCGCCTCCCACCGCAGCGTCACGGGCATTCCGACCCGAATCGACTCCGCGTCTGCCGAGAAGCTCATGATCCGCTGCGCGGGGCCTTCCGGTGCGACGCCGGGAAAACCGGAGGGCGGAGGGGCCTGTCCGATCGCCGGAGCTACGGCGGCAAGCCACAGCGTGACGAGAACGGCGACACGCTCAGACACGGGACCACACTCGCAACGACGTGCCGTCCGCAAGCTCGACGATCGCGCCGCGCATCAGGGGCGCACCGTTCCTGGCCGGCGCACCGGTGAATTTGATCCTGTCGCCTTCCCTGACCATGTCGCGCCGCCAGCCGTAGCGGCCGAGCAGCACGGGCGGATCGAGCTCGACACCCCATTCCATCGTCGTGCCATCGTCCGCCTCGGCGGTGAAATAGATGAAAACGTGCGGGCTCGTCCACTCGATCTTCGAGACGGTGCCTTCCACCGTGACGAGATTGTCGTTGTCGTAGCGCGCAACGGAGTGGTGCGCGGACGCGGCGGCGCAAAGCAGGAACGACAACAAGGCCGTCGCCAAGCGGATCATCGGTGCTTTCATGGCTCTCCCCTCGACGCGGACCGATTATACCGATCGGCCTGCGTCTAGCCGTTGCGAGCATGACCGGCATCGCGCCCCAACCGCGGCAGACGAGGATCGGAACACGGACGCCAAGACGTCTCCGGGGGTGGACGAACTCATGCGATGAAGGTGGCCGTCCGACTCTCCGAAATGCGAATTTTTATTGAAAATCATTCAACAAGTCCCTCCGCGGAGGTGGCGCCCGTCGTCGCTCTTGAGCATCGGGAGCCCGACAGTTCATCATGCGAGGACATTGCGGACGCGAAGCGATGACAGGCAAGAAACGAGAAATCAAAACGACAGCGAACGAGCAGGATCCGTTCGCCTTCATCGACGGCGTAAAGAGCGAGGTCAAGCGCAACGACAGCCGAGAGCTCGCCACGATGATGCAGGACATCACGGGCTCGCCGCCGAGAATGTGGGGCCCATCGATCATCGGGTTCGGCTCTCGCCGCTACGAGTATGCGAATGGCCAGTGGGGCGAGATGTGCCTCACGGGCTTCTCGCCGCGCTCGAGCGGTCTCGTGCTGTATCTCGGCCCCGGGATAGAGGACACGGCGCTCATGGCGAAGCTCGGCAAGCACAAGACCGGCAAGGGCTGCCTGTACATCAACAAGCTCGACGACGTCGATCGCAAGATACTGCGACAGCTCATCGAATACTCCGTCGAGGAGCTGCGCAAGCGCGACACGCCCTGAGCCCCGCCACCCGGGCCACCATTACGCCGAGCCGGCTAGAAGTCGACCGACCCCTTGCGCGCGACGAGGCCGAGCGTCGATCGAGCGCAATCTGCCCCTTACCCATCGGGCCACCTTCGTCCCGTCACCCTCTTGCCTTTGCAGCCGGCGTGATCCGGCGCATGCAGCATAGTCGGGATTTTCCCGTTCCTCCGCGCGCCCCTTGCCCCCTGCTTCCGCCTATGCCAGCTTACTTCCAAAACGACGCCAAGAAGGGGGAGTCATGCGAGCGTCGAGCAACATCGCCATTGTCGCCGGTTTCCTCGCGTTCTGTTCGGTCGTGTCACCGCTCGACGCGCAGCTCGGCGCTCAGGAGGAACAGGCTCCCCGCCTTGGCGTTCTCGCGCCTGCGAATCTCGCGAGACCGCGTCCCGCTCCGCCGTTCGACCTGACCGGGACCTGGCAGCACGAGCCCACCGGACCCGATTCGTGGCGCTTCGTCCCCGAGGAGCTCGAGCTGACCCCCGAGGCGCAGCGTCACTACGATGCGGGGCAGCAGGCGCGCGCCGAAGGCAAGATCTATCGCGACGACATCGGCCAATGCTGGCCCGCCGGCATGCCGCTGATCATGACCCGCGTCTGGCCGATCGACATGATTCAGTTGCCGACCGCGATCTATATGATCAGCCACTTCATGAACAGCCTGCGGGTAATCTTTCTCGATGGGCGTCCGCACAGCGATCCGGACGTCGTCGTTCCGTCGTGGAACGGTGAATCGATCGGCCGCTGGGAGGGCGACACGCTGGTCGTCGATACGCGCTACTTTCCCGGCCATCACCATTGGATCGATCAAGGCGGCGCGGCCATACCCGCGAGCGACGAGCTCAGGATCATCGAGCGGATCCGACTGCTCGACGACGACACGCTCGAAATCGAGTACACGATGACCGATCCGAAGAGCTGGATCGGCGAATGGAAGACGACGAAGCGCTTCAGGCGCCATCACGACGTCGATATCGCGGAGGTCAGCTGCTTGCCGGATCTCAACGAGAACCTTCCGGCAACCTCGTCGCAGTCGCTCGTTCAATGAGGCTCGTCGCGATGAGCGTGACGCCAGCAAAACCGCATGCTGCTTCCAGACAAGAGCGGAGGACACTCATGCCGCATCGCTTCCACGTGCCGCTCGCCGCGGTGTTGCTCGCGCTGTCGGCGGCCGCGATCGCCCACCACTCCCCGGCGGTGTTCGACCGCTCGCAGCAGGTCACCATCACCGGCGTCGTCGCGGAGTTTCGCTGGGGCAACCCGCATTCCTGGATCCATCTCGACGTGCCGAGCGGCGAAGACGCGACCGAACGCTGGACCATCGAGATGGATCCCGCGAGCCACTTGGCACGACGAGGCTGGCGGTCGACCACCGTCAAGCCCGGCGATCGCGTCTCGGTGCTCGTCTATCCGCTCCGCAACGACGAAAAGGGCGGTCAGTACATCTCGATCACGCTGCCGGACGGCCAAGTCATGGACGAGAGGTAGCACTGAGCTAACGTGCCCCGTGCAGGGTAGCATTCGCATGACATCGAAAGGAGTCACTGAGTGGGCGAGGCAGCGATGAGACGCATGGTGGCGGCCGCGTTGTGCTGGAGCGCGCTCGCGTGTGGCGCAGCCTACGCGCAGACGGAGGAAGAGACGGGCGACGACGCCGGCGCTTCGATCGAGGTCGATGAGGAAGTCGTGGTTCGCGGCCGCAGCCGGGCGGTGCTGCGCGCCCAGATCCGGCTCGCGGAGGAAGCCGTCTACGCGCGCTTCAACGAGATCAACAGCAACGACGAGTTCGACATTCACTGCCGCCAGGTCGTACCGCTCGGCTCCCATATTCCGCGCCGGGTTTGCGAGCCGAACTTCTGGCGCACCGCGCAGGCGAGGATGGGAGAGGAGACCGTTCTCGCAATGCAAGGAGGCGCTGCGCTTCCAGCCGAGATGTTTCTCGCCGAGGGCCTATACAAGTATCAGCTGCTCGAAGACGAGATGCGACGGCTCGTCATGGAGGACGAGCAGCTTCGGCGATCGCTCATCCGGCTCACTGCGCTGACGGAAGCGCAGCGCGGCGGCGAGCTGCCTCCGAGCTTTTTCGAGACGGTTTCCATCCAGCAGAAGGCCGGCGAGACGGAGCTGCCTTATGACGCAGCGCTCAGGACGAGCGTGCGAATCGGGCGCGATCCGTGGACGTACACCCTGGCGCTCCGGACGTTCACCATCGCCCACGTCAGCAACGGCGAGATTCAGCGCATCGAAATGCAGTGCAACGGACGTCGTAAGCAACGTTTGCGCTTCGACGCCGAGGTCGAATGGACCGTGCCGGAAGCGTGGGCGCCCTGCGATCTGACGGTCAAGGCGCCCCCGGGCACGATGTTCGCTCTGTACGAATTCGAATAGCGGATCTCACGTCGCCGGCTCGATGCGCACCAAGAGCGACCGCCCCGTGCTTTCGCTCACTAGATACCGAAGCAAAAAGGAAACAGCCGTGGACGGTTCGAGCTCGTGCTCCACTTCGCTCGGGGCGATCGCGACCTCGCTGATCATCGCATCATCGGCCACGGCAATAGCCGAGACGTCCTTGACCGCGGAGGCCTGGGGCGCTCTGCCGGACGGCCGACCGATGACGCGCTACACGCTGACGAACTCGGCCGGCGCGCGAGCCAGCTTCATGCCGTACGGCGCAGCCGTGCTGGCCATCGAGGTACCGGACCGCGACGGCAATCTCGCCGATGTCGCGCTCGGCTATGCGACGGCCGCGGACTACGCGACCGGCAATTCAGCGTACATCGGCCTGACGATCGGCCGCTACGCGGGCCGCATTGCCGGCTCGACGATCACGATCGACGGCGAGACCTACCGGCTGGCAGGTGTCGCGCGGGGCGGCAGGCCGCCGCGCGAAGTGCTGCACGGCGGCGTCGAGGGTTTCAGCCATCGGGTGTGGGAACCTTCGACGATAGATACCGAGGACGGCGCCGCGTTGCGGTTTACGCTCGTCAGCCCCGACGGCGATCAGGGCTTTCCGGGTGAGATGACCGTGTCGGTCATCTATCGTTGGACCGACGACTACCGCCTCATCGTCGACTACGAGGCCACGACGACGAAGCCTACCGTGATCAACTTGACCCAGCACAGCTACTTCAATTTGGCTGGTGCCGGGAACGGCGACGTCCTCGACCACACGTTGCAGATCAACGCGGACTTCTACACGTTCACAACGCCGGACAACCTCCCGACCGGCGAGATCCTGAGCGTGCGCGGCACGCCGTGCGACTTCACCGAGGCCAAGCCGATCGGCCGTGACATCGAATCCGACGATCCGCAGATGCGGCAGAACCGCGGCTTCAATCAGAACTTCGTTCTACGCCGGGCCGACATGCCAGGCCAGCTGACCGAGGCGGCCGTGCTGCACGACCCGGCGTCCGGCCGCACGCTGACCGTGTGGACGACGGAGCCCGGTTTGTTTCTGTATACAGCGAACTTTCTCGACACCAGCCGCCCGATGAAAGGCGGCGTCACCTATCCGCTGCGTGCAGGCGTCGCTCTTGAGACCGGACACTTTCCCGATTCCCCGAATCAGCCGCATTTCCCGACGACGACGCTCGTTCCGGGTGACGTTTTCACGAGCCGTACGGTGTTCGCCTTTTCGGCACTGTGAGCATGATGCAGCTCAACGGCTGACCTGGGTCAGCGGACGGACCGACCGCTTCGTGTTGCGGTTCGAGAAGCCGTAGCGATCCCGGTGTAAGGGGCCGCACTTGCGGACACGACCGACGACTCGGAATGGATACGCGGATAGATGGCGCGCCCGGAGAGATTCGAACTCCCGACCACCTGGTTCGAAGCCAGGTACTCTATCCAACTGAGCTACGGGCGCACTGCAGGGTCGAAGGCCGCGCGGCGGCGGTCGCGGCCATTATAATCGTGCGGCCGGGCAGTGTCCTCCGCAACGTCTCGAGCCGTCTGCTGCGAATGCGGAATCGAGACGTCTCCAGCCCGGCCGTCGAGAGAAGGTCCGACCCGATGCGCCCAGCAACTGACACGATGTTTGCAGCGCACTAACGCATAACACAAGAAGAGCGAATCAATGCCGAGACCCGTTTCTCCGACCCTGCCCGAGGAAGGCCTGCTCGTCGGCTGGTCGCTCGAAGGCTCGCCGCGCAAGCCGCTGATCGGCTTCGCGCCCCACGCGCAGGAAGGTGTCGGATCGCAGTTCCTCGAGCCGATCCTGCACACGGGCGAAGGCCATCTGATCACGGTCGCGCCGACCGGCGCCGGCAAGGGCGTGGGCTGCATCATCCCCGCGCTCCTGCGTTACCGCGGGCCGGTCGTCGTCGTCGACCCCAAGGGCGAGAATTACGCGGTCACGAGCCGCGCGCGGCGCGAGATGGGTCAGCGCGTAATCGTGCTCGACCCGTTTCGCATCACGGGTGCGCCGGTCGAAGAGATCGGCCGATTCAATCCGCTCGACTTCCTGTCGCCCGACAATCCGTCCCTCGTCGAGGACGCCGAGATGATCGCGACGACGCTCGCATCGGCGGCGGGCCCGCACAAGGATCCGTTCTGGCCGTACATGGGCAGTCAGCTTCTGACGCTGCTGCTGCTCTATCAAATGAGACGCCTGCCGCCCGACGCGTGGACGCTGACGAGGACGCGCGATCTCCTCGCGCGCTCGCACGGGGACTGGGCGAAGCTCGGGCTCGAGCTCGTCGACGATCGCGACCCGGCGATCCGCAGGCTCGCGGGCCTCGTGCTGAACCCGGCCGCGGAAACGTTCGGCGGCTACTGGGCGTTCGCGCAGATGCAGACCGGCTGCTTCAAGGGCGAGCTCGTCGGCGAGTGCATCGACACGTCGAGCTTCTCGCTGCAGGAGCTCGTCGACGGCGCTCCGCTGTCGATCTACATCGTGATTCCGCCCGAAAAGCTCGACGCGTTCGGCAACCTGCTCAAGGTGTGGCTCGCGGTGATGATCGCCGCCCTCACGCACCGGCGCACGAAGCCCGAGCGGCCGACGCTCTTCATCCTCGACGAGGCCGCTCAGCTCGGCACGATGCCGCAGCTTCGTCAGGCCGTGACGCTGCTCCGCGGCTACGGCGTGCGCGTCTGGTCCTTCTGGCAGGACCTGAGCCAGCTCGTCGGCCTCTATCCCGACACGTGGCAGACGCTGCTGAACAACTGCCACGTGCAGCAGTTCTTCGGCCAGGTTACGCGGATCGGTGCGCAGCAGACTTACGAGGTTACGGGTCTCGGCTCGCCGGAATATCTGCAAACCCTCGAGCCGAGCGAGATGGTCCTCTCCGTGCTCGGAGATCAGCCCGTCATCGCACGCGTGCCGAGCTACCTGCACGACCCGCCTTTCACGGGGCGTTACGACAAGAATCCGTTCTACGAGAACCGCGCGGAGCAGGATCAGAAGGCCCCGTTCACGACGCGCGTGTTCCGCCGAAGCAGAGCCGACTACGCGCCCGCCGAGCGCTTCGAGGCAACGTCGACGCTCGGACGGCAGCTGCTCCGAGCGCAGCAGTTCCATCCCGTATCGAGGCAGCGCTGGCAGGACGTCGACGACGAGCTCGCGTCGCAGTTGTTGCACGATCTACGCAAGGACTACACCGGGCTCGACGATGTCGAAAGCGCGCGTGTCGCGTTCCGCCGCTGGCTGCTGTCGTTCTACGCCGGCTTCGATTATTACGAGATCACGAAGACGAAGGCTGGCCGCAGCGAGACCGGCTATTTCCTCTGGACGCCCGGCGAGGCGATCTTCCTCGACGGCCGCTCCGGCGCCGTCCACGCGCTGAACCAGCGAGTCGGTCTGCACCTCGGCAAGCACGAGGTGCAGGACTACCTTTTCTTCTTCTGCTCGAGCGTAGAGGGCGAAGCGGGACGTTTCCTGATCATCGACGAGCTCGACGACCTCGTTTTCAGCGTCGAGCCCAACGAGGACTACCTCGCGGCGGTCGAAGAGGCGATCGAGCCGCCGAGCCCGCCGATCCCGATGGCCGCGCCGGACGGCGACATCCGCTCGTACTCGATCGCCGCGTGCGTCCTCTACGGGGACACGCTGTTCCGCGCCCGGTTCATCGTGCAGGTCGACGGCCACATCGAGATGACCGAGGACGAGGAGCTGTTCGGGCAGATGCCCGTTCTGAGGGACGCCCAGCTCAAGGAATATCGGCTCCGGCTCGAACCGCGGGACTAGAAGGCTCCGTTCCCGCCGGATCTGTCGTAGGATAGGCAGCGTAACCCCGCGGTGATCCCGGAGTGACGGTGGAGCGTGCTGCCGTGCGGCACGGCCGGGCACATGCGGTCTTCCGCCGGAGCGTCCCCAAACGCGACCGGCCACAAGATCCATAACAAGGAGTGGGAAAATGAAATTCGACATCATCCGCCCCGCGGTCATCGTCGGCATGGCCTGCGCCGCCGCGAGCGTCGTCCTGGCAGCCCCGGTGACCTACGACATCGACTCGAACCACACGTATCCGTCGTTCGAGGCGGACCACATGGGCGGCGTCTCGAAGTGGCGGGGCAAGATCAACTCGACGAGCGGCTCGATCACGCTCGACAAGGAAGCGCAGACCGGCAAGGTCGAAGTGACGATGGACATGTCGACGATCGACTTCGGCCACGACGGGCTGAACCGGCATGCGCAGAGTGCGGACTTGTTCAACGTCGCGGAGTTCCCGACGGCGCAATTCACGGGCGACCTCGTCGAGTGGAAGGACGGCGCGCCGACGGCCGTCGACGGCACGCTGACGCTTCACGGCGTGAGCAAGCCGGTGCGGCTCCAGATCCGCAGCTTCGTGTGCAAGCCTCACCCGATGCAGGGCCGCGAAGTCTGCGGCGCCGATGCGTTCGCGGAGATCAATCGCGCCGATTTCGGTGTCAACTTCGGCCAGAACATGGGCTTCGACATGGGCGTCACGCTGCAGATCCAGGTCGAAGCGCTCGCACGGCAGAACTGATCGAGCGCGTCACGGCCGATCCCGGACGGCCTCGCCGTCCGGGATGCGGGCCCCGGCAACGAAAGGCCTAGAGATCGCCGCGCCGAAGCGCCTGCAACGCGGCATGCGCGCGCCGGACGGCCGCCTCCCGGTTGCCCCGCGGCGGATCCGCGGCCAGGTGCAGCAACGCCGCCCGCACGACGTTCTTCACGTCGCCGTCGGGCAGCCCGTCGCACAGATCGAGCGTGAGCTCCGCCGTCGCCTCCTCGACGCACGCGCCGCGATCGAAGGCCTGCACGGCCTCGTCGAACCGGCGCAGCGCCTCCATGACCGCCGCGTCCATGTCCTTCCACCCTCGTCGCGCGTCGCATGCTCCGACACATCGCCCACCGCGCATCGCTCCGTGACGTTATCATGATCGCCCCGCGCGATCAGGCTTTTCCCGACGACATGCAATCCTGGCTCGACCTTGCGCTCGCCCGCTTCGAACGAGACAACGGCGCGCTCGTGCCTGCGACCGATGCGCTCTTCGGCCGGATCGTGCCGGACGCGGCGCTGCACGGTCGGCTCCTGAACACGCTGTCGATGCTCGAGCACCTCGGGAGCCACAAGATCATGGCGACGCAGCATTCGCCGGTGATCGATCAGCCGACGCTGCGCCACGTCGCCGAGGAAGCGCATCACGCGTATTTCATGAAGCGCCAGGCCGAGAAGACCGCCGGCCGCCCACTCGAGTACGTCGACACCGATCTCCTCGCACCGGCCGCCGCGCGGATGTACTTCCAGCGCCTCGAAGCCGAGATGAAGCGAACGCTCGGGACGGAACGGAGCCGCCGCGCCGCGTATCTCTACATGTCGATGATCGTCGAGTTCCGTGCGCTCTGGTTCTACCGGCTGTACCAGGAGGCGCTGAAGCGCATCGGCCGTGGCCCGTCGTTGAAGCGCATCCTCGGCGAGGAACAGAATCATCTGCTCGACGTCGCGAACCGTCTCGGCGCGGAGGGCGAGCTCAGCGAAGCGCGCGCCGACCGGTTTCTGGACGTCGAACGGCGGCTGTACGAGCGGCTCCTCAGAGGGCTGGAGCTTGCCGCCGCGTAAACGCCCGCCATACACCTTGCATTCCGCGGCCGCCGGCCCGGCGCCCGTCGAGGACTTGCCGCCATGAAGATCCGCGTTAAGAAGACCCGCATTCTGCTGCTCGTGGCCGTCGTGCTCCTCGTCGCGCTGCCGCCGGTGTTCGGAATGCTGACCGAGTCGGCTGTGCGCGAGCGCGCCGAGTCGCTGCGCGACGAAGGTTCGCTGCGCGTGACGATCGAAAGCTTCGACCGAGGGTGGTTCACGAGCCGGGCCGTGCTCTCGATCGAGCCCGATCCGACCGCCGACCCGCGCCTGATGCTGATCGGCTTCGTCGAGCCGATGACGGTCGTCGTCGATTTCAAGCACGGTCCGCTGTCGGTGCACGACGGCCTCTTCTTCGGCTTCTCGGAGCTCGTCGCGCGTCCGGCCCTCGCGCCGAGCGGCGAGCTGCTCGACGCCCCGTTCGATTTCGAGTTCCGCGCGCATTCGAACTTCGGCGGCAGCCTGAACTTCGCCGCGGACATTCGACCGTTCGATTCGATCGGAGAAGGCTTCGCGCTCAGCTTCTCGGGCGGGAGGCTGCACGGCACGCTCGCGGACCCGCGCGTGCAGGCCGTCATCGACGCTGAAGCGTTGCAAGTCACGCAAGGCACGACGACGTACTCGCTGCTCGGCCTGCGCGCGTCGGCCGACACCGAGCAAGTCGCCGAGCACGTGAGGCCGGGCACGATCACGCTCGAGATCGACCGCATGGCGGTCGACGTGGGCGACACGGACCGGAGCACGCTGTTCGACCTCCGCGCCCTCGCCGTCGAGTCGTCCTCCGCGCTCGACGGCACGCGCGAGCATCTCGACGGCACGTTGAATGTCGTGCTCGGTCGCCTGCGGCTCGCGGACGGCACCGAGATCGCCGGCGCCCGGCTCAGCGCGGCGGCGAACCGGCTCGACGTCGCGGCCCTCGATGCCTACTCGGCGGCCGCGGCCCGCGCGGCCGAGAACGGCGTGCCGATCGCGGACGAGGTCGAGCCCGCCGTGCGGCGGCTGCTCGCCGCGGGCCCGGCCGCTTCGATCGATGCGCTGCAGTTCGAGGTCGACGGCGAGCCGTTCGACGCGAGCGCGCGCGCGGCGGCGGATCCCGCGGAGCTGCCTGCAGGCGCCGCGGACATTCGCGATCCGGCTCTCTGGACCGCGGTCCTCGACGGACGGGCCGAGGTGACGATCGCGAAAACGCTCGCGGACAAGGCCGCGGTCGCGATTGCGAAGTGGTTGCTCGGCGCGCGCGTGATGGATGGGGAGTCGATGCCGGGTCAGTCGCTCGACGCGCTCGCCCAGGCGCAGGCGGGGCTTGCGATCGCGGTGCTGTCCGCGCAGGGCCTGCTCGAGGACACCGGCGAGCTCTATCGGACCGTCGTGCAGCTCGACGACGGTCGCCTCTCCGTCAACGGCCAGCCGCTGCCGCTCTTCGGCCTGCGGTAGTCGGTCTCCGGGATGCCGTAGTCGTCTTCCGGGCCGCCGACGCCGTCACTCGTCGTCGGCCCGCGTGTCGTCCTCGCTTCGCTGCTCGCGATCGAGGATCTCGTCGAGCTCGTCAGGATCGACGGGCTCGACCTCCACGTCGCCCTCTCTTTCGCCGGCGCCGGCGCCGCGCTTCAGCTCCGCGAGGTCGGCTTGCGAGATCGGATGAAACATGCCGAGCGAGCACGTGAAGCCGCGCGTCAGCCCGAACGCCCATTGCTCGAGCACCGTCACGGTATCGATGCTGCACAGCCGGTTGCCGGTCGGGCTGTACATGAAACGCTCCTCGCGCTTCAGCCCCGGGCATTCCCGATCGAGATGGTTGAGGAAGAGGCCGCCGCCGCGCATGTGGAAGATGATCGTGCGGTCGTCGATCACCTCGGTGCGCTCGACACGATTGAGCGTGATGCAGCGCTCCGGCCCTTGGCTCGCCGTCGTCGTCTCGCGCTCCGCGGTCGAATCCTGCGCGAAGGCTGCACCGGCTCCAAAGGTCAGAACGATGCCGACCCACGCATAGGGAGGCACACGCATGCTGTTCTCCTCGGCTCAGAAGCCGCTCGGAGCGGCCCGGGTCCGAATGCCAGAAACTATAGACCAATGCCCCGGAGCCTGATTCCCTGCGGTGTTTTCGGAGCCACTTCCGGCGGTTGGCTGGGGAGCGCGGGTGGCGCGGGCGACGCTCCGTTCCGCACGGCGGGGGCGCCTTCGCGCGAGCCGACCGTGGGCCGCGCTATGATCCGGCGCGATGAACGACAGCCGCCTCGAAGGGCTCGACCCCGCCGTGCTCCGCGCGTACGGGCTCGCGCCCTCGCCCGTACGGCCCGCCGAATCGGGGCTGATCAACCACACGTGGCACGTACGCTCCGAGAGCGGCGAGCCGCTCGTGCTGCAGCGCGTCAACGCGATCTTCCGTCCGGAGGTGAACGCGGACATCGACGCGGTGACGAGGCATCTCGCGGCTCGCGGGCTCACGACGCCGCGTATCGTGCCCACTCGCTCGGGCGCGCTCTGGCTCGAGCACGGCGCCCACACGTGGCGCGTGCTGACCGCGATCGACGGCGTGAGCCGGGACGCGCTCGACAGCCCCGCGCTCGCGCGCGAGGCCGGACGGATCCTTGCGCTGTTCCACCGCGCCGTCGCGGACTTCGACCGTCCGTTCTCGAACGTGCGGCTCGGCGTGCACGACACCCCACGTCACATCGAAACGCTGCGCCGGAGGCTCGCCGAGCACTCGACGCATCCCGAGCACGCGGCAGTCGCGGCGCTCGCAGAGCGCGTGCTCGCGCATGCGGCCCGGCTTCCGGCGCTGCCGCACGCTGCCGACCGGGTCGTGCACGGTGACCCGAAAATCTCGAACATCCTGTTCGATGCGTCGACGGGACGCGCGCTCTGCCTGATCGACCTCGACACGCTCGGGCGGATGCCCATCGCGCTCGAGCTCGGCGACGCGATGCGCTCTTGGTGCAACCCGAACGCGGAGGACTCGTCGTCCTCGCGGCTGTCACTGCCGTTCTTCGCGGCAGCGGTCGAGGGCTATGCGGAAGCGTCCGCCGGCATGCTCGAGCCGGCAGAGTGGTCGGCGATACCGGCCGCGACGCTGACGATCACTGTAGAGCTTGCGGCGCGCTTCTGCGCGGACGCGCTCGCGGAGCGGTACTTCCGCTGGGATCCGAGCCGCTACCCGAGCTCGAGCCGGCATCAGCAGGCGCGCACGCTCGGCCAGCTCGAGCTCGCCGCGTCGATCGAGGCGCAGCTCGACGCGATGCAGGCGATCGTCGACCGGGCCTTCGCGTAAGAAATTGGGGGGTCAGAGCCCTTAGACTCAGTAAAAGGGCTCTGACCCCAATTTCTTGTCGGCCGTGACATTGCCGTGACACATCGCCGCGCGCGTCCTGGTATCCATACGGCCCTCGACGACCACCTCTCGATCGACGCTCGTGCTCGACCACCTCTCGATGATCGGCGTGTCGTGGCGCCAGGGCGGCACGGAACGCTTGGCCGAGTTCACGCTCGACGATGAACAAGTCCCCGAGCGGCTCCGGGCCTTCGCGCGCCGCTATTCGCTCGGCGAGCTCGCATACCTCGCGACCTGTAACCGCGTCGAGCTGATCTTCACGCGCACGGCCGAGACGCCGGGCGTCGACCTGCGCCCGCAGGCGTTCGAGCTCTTGACCGGGCGGCCGCCTGCCGCCGGCGAGGCGGAGCGGCGCCTACGCGCATGGCGCGGCGAAGGCGCGGCGGAGCACCTGTTCCTGATCGCCGCCGGGCTCGACTCCGCATGCGTCGGCGAGACCGAGATCGTCCGCCAGGTGCGCGAATGCCACGAGCGGGCGCAGACGCTCGGCCTCGCGGGGCCCGTGCTCGGCCTCGTGTTCGACGAGGCGCTGAAGATCGCCGCGCGCGTGCGCGGCGAGACCCGCGTCAGCGAAGGCCGTGTGTCGCTCGCCGAGATCGCAGCGGACCTGATCCGCGACCGGCTCGCCGAGACGCCGGGCACCGTCGCGCTCGTCGGCGTGTCGCCGATGACCGAGCGGGCGGCGCTCGCGCTCGAGGGCACACGTCAGCCGCTCGTCGTCGTGAACCGGACGCCGTCGAAGGCGGAGGCCCTCGCGGCACGCTTCGGCGGGCGGCACATGTCGCTCGCGGCGTTCGCCGAGTCGCCGCCTTCGATCGAAGCCCTGCTGACGGCGACCGGCTCGCGCGACCCCGTGCTCGACGAAGCCGTGCTCGCGAAGCTCGCGCGCCGCTCGCCGTCGGGACGTCCGCCACTCATCGTCGACATGGCGATCCCGCCCGACGCCGATCCCGACGCGTGCGCACGCGTCGGCGTCCCGCGCGTCGGCATGGACGAGATCGTGCGCCGCGCCGAGGCGAACCGCGCCGCGCGGCTCGTGCACGCGTCCGACGCCCGCGAGTACGTCGACCGCGCGCTCGAGGCACTGCGCGACCGCTTCGTCGAGCGCTACTACGGGCCGCTGTTCGGTGCGCTGCAGCGCCGCTATCGGCAAACCGCCGAGGAAGGGGTGAAGCGGCTGCTGAAGAAAGAGCTGAAGGGCTTGGGCGACGAGGAGCGTGCCGCGATCGAGCGCTGGACCGAGGCGCTCGCGCGCCGCTTCGCGCACATCCCGTGCCTCGGCCTCAAGGGGCTCCTCTATGCGGGACCCGACGGGTCGATCGAAGCGTTCCTGAGCGGTCTCGACCCCGAGTTCGCGGACGAGCTGCGCGCCGCGCTCGAGCAGGGCGCGCAGGCCGCACCACGCCGCGAAGACACCGCTGCCCTCACCGCCGCCGCGGAGGCGAAGCGATGAGGCTCAGGCTCGGCACGCGCGGCTCCGACCTCGCGCGCACGCAGTCCGAAGGCGTCGCCGAGCGGCTGCGCGCGGCGGGACACGACGTCGAGCTCGTCGTGATCCGCACGGAAGGCGACCGTTCGCAGGCACCGTCGTTCGGCTCGATCGGCGCGCAGGGCGTCTTCGTTCGCGAGATCGAGCAGGCGCTTCTCGCGCGCGAGATCGACCTCGCCGTGCATTCGTTCAAGGACCTGCCGACCGCATCGCCGGCAGGGCTCGCGATCGCGGCGGTGCCGCCTCGCGAGGATCCGGCAGACGTGCTGATCGTCGGCCGCGGCGTATACGAACCGTCCGGCACCGAAGGGCTGCCGGTCGCGACCGGCGCGCGCGTCGGCACGTCGTCGATGCGCCGGACGGTTTGGCTCGAGCAGCTCCGTCCGGACCTGGCCGTGCAGCCGCTCCGCGGCAACGTTCCGACGCGCATCGACAAGCTGAGGGCCGGCCATTACGACGCGATCGTGCTCGCTGCGGCGGGCCTCGCGCGGCTCTCCGCCCCCGGCGGAGTGCTTGCTGGCGCGCTCGAAGACCTGCACGTCGCGCGGCTCGACCCGCGCCGCTTCGTGCCGGCCCCGGCGCAAGGCGCGCTCGCCGTGCAGTGTCGCGCGGACGACGCCGCCGTCGTCGCCGCGATCGCGCCGCTCGACGATCGGCCGACACGCGCGGCGGTGTCGATCGAGCGAGAGGCGCTTCGCCGCGCCGAGGGCGGCTGCAATACCGCGTTCGGCGCGCATTGCATCGCAACCGGCGACGGCTTTCGCGTATCGGCAATGCTCGAGCGCGCGGGCAAGATCGTCTTCGCCGAGGCTTCGGGCCGAACCGAGGACGAGACCGTGGACCGGCTGTGGCGGATCATCGACGCGGAGAGGCTCGACGAGGCCGCGCCATGACGACGCCGCGGCGCAACGAAGCTCACGCTGCGAAGCAAGGCACGCACGCTTCGCCGGGCGCGCCTCTCTCCGCGAAGGCTGCATACGATTCGGCGCATGCAAGGCTCACCGGCCGCAGGATCCTGCTGACGCGCAGCGACGAGGATTCGGCTACATGGGCGCGCGCGCTCGAGGAAATCGGTGCCGTTCCCGTCACGCTTCCGTGCATCGACGCGGAGCCGCTCGGCGACGACGCCTTGGGCCGCGAGCTGCGCGACGCCGCGCGCGCCGCGGACTGGCTCGTGTTCACGTCGCGGCGCGGCGTCGAGGCATTCGTGCGGCTCGCGGGCGAGCAGGCGCTCGCGAGCAGCGACGTGCCCGCAAAGGCGCCGACCGACGGCTCGTCGCTCGACGGTGCGCAGCGCGCCGCCGGTGCTGCGCAAGGCGCGGCCCGGCGCCCGCGCATCGCCGTCGTCGGTCCCGCGACCGCCGAAGCCGCGACGCGGCTTCTCGGCCACGTCGATCTCGTCGGCGAGCGCGGCACGGCGGAGAGTCTCGCGGAGTCGATGACGAGCGCAGGCGTCAGCGACACTCGCGTCGTGCTCGCGCTCGCCGAAAACGCGCGCGACGTGCTCGAGACGCGGCTTCGCGCCGCGGGCGCGGAGTGCCGGCGCTTCGACGTCTATCGCACGGTGCCGGCCGCGCCGCAGACACCGAAGCTCGCGCTGTCGGCTTTGAGCGTCGACGCGGTGTGGCTCGCGAGCCCGTCCGCGGTCGAGGGCTTCGCGAATCGCGTCGACGTCGACGCGGACGTGCCGCTCGTCGCAATCGGCCCGTCGACGGCCACCGCGATGCGCGCACGCGGGCTCTCCGTCGCGGCCGAGGCGCGCGCGCCGAGCTTCGAAGGTTTGTTGGAGGCGACTCGATGAAGGACTTATCGATGACGACGCCGGGACGCGTGCGGCCGCGGCGGCTCCGCCGCACCCCCGCGTTGCGCGACCTCGTCGCCGAGACGCGCGTGACGGCCGCGGAGCTGATCATGCCGCACTTCGTGCTGCCAGTCGCGAAGGCGGACGTGCCGATCAGCTCGATGCCCGGCATCTCGCTGCACGGTCTCGACAATCTCGTCGCGCAGGTCGAGCAGGATCTCGAGCTCGGCATCCGCGCGGTGCTCTTGTTCGGGCATCCCGAGGAAGGTGCGAAGACGCCGACCGGCGCGGCCGCGGCGAGCCGCAACGGCGCGGTGCAACGCGCGGTAGAGGAATTGAAGCGCCGGCACGGCGACGCGCTGATCGTGATGACGGACGTCTGCCTCTGCGCGTACACGAGCCACGGGCACTGCGGCGTGGTCCGCGACGGGCACATCGACAACGACGCGTCGCTCGAGCCGCTCGTCGAGGCCGCGCTGTCGCATGCGCGCGCGGGCGCCGACGTCGTCGCACCGTCGGACATGATGGACGGCCGCGTCGCCGCGATCCGCGATGCGCTCGACGGGCACGGCTTCGAGAACGTCGTCGTGATGTCTTACGCGGTGAAATACGCGTCCGCGTACTACGGGCCGTTCCGCGAGGCCGCGGACTCCACGCCGGAGCACGGCGACCGCAAGAGCTACCAGATGGACTGCCGCAACGTCCGCGAGGCGCTGAAGGAGGCGGAGCTCGACGTCGACGAGGGCGCGGACATGCTGATGGTGAAGCCCGCGCTGCCCTATCTCGACGTCGTGCGCGCGGTCCGGGAAATCACGGACCTGCCGCTCGCCGCCTACAATGTCTCGGGCGAGTATTCGGCGGTCAAAGCGGCGGCGGCGAACGGCTGGCTCGACGAGGCGGCGGTCGTGCGCGAGAACCTCATCGCGATCCGCCGCGCGGGCGCCGACCAGATCATCACGTATCACGCGCGCGACGCGTTGCGCGGAGGATGGCTGTGACCGGCAAGGCAACGACAGGTGCGCGGCGCGCCGCCGCGGTGGGCGAAAATCGTGTCTGACACAATTTTCAGCGACGCGGGCGGCGGCCCGGAATCGCGGCGCTGGTTCGCGCGCGCGGAGCGCGTGACGCCGGGCGGCGTCGATTCGCCGGTGCGCGCGTTCGGCGCGGTCGGCGGCACGCCGCTCGTGATCCGCGAGGCGCGCGGCGCGACGATCGTCGACGTCGACGGCCGCAAGTACGTCGACTTCGTCGGCTCGTGGGGACCGCTGATCCTGGGTCACGCGCACCCGAAGGTCGTCGAGGCCGTCGCGGCCGCGTGCGCTCGCGGCACGTCGTACGGCGCGCCGTGCGTGCCGGAGATCGAGCTCGCCGAGGAAGTCGTCGCGGCGTATCCGGGGCTCGAGCAGGTGCGCTTCGTGTCGTCAGGCACCGAGGCCGTGATGAGCGCGATCAGGCTCGCGCGCGGCGCGACCGGGCGCGAGCTGATCGTGAAGTTCTCGGGCTGCTATCACGGCCATGCGGATCATCTGCTCGTCGCGGCGGGCTCCGGGCTCGTGACGTTCGGGCAACCCTCCTCCGCCGGCGTGCCCAAGGCCTTCGCCGAGCTCACGCGCGTCCTGCCGCTCGACGACGAGGCCGCGCTCGACGCGCTCTTCTCGGCCGAAGGCGACCGCATCGCCGCGGTCATCATCGAGGGCGTGCCCGCGAACAACGGGATGTTGTTGCAGCGGCGCGAGTTCCTCGAAGCCTTGCGTGCGCACTGCAACCGGCACGGCGCACTGCTGATCTTCGACGAGGTCATCACGGGCTTCCGCGTCGGACCCGGCGGCGCGGCCGCTCATTACGGCATCACGCCCGACCTCTCGACGTTCGGCAAGGTCATCGGCGGCGGCATGCCGGTCGGCGCGTTCGGCGGGCGTCGCGAGATCATGCGCAGGCTTTCGCCGGAGGGTGACGTCTACCAGGCGGGCACGCTGTCCGGGAATCCGATCGCGATGACGGCCGGGCTCGCGACGCTGCGGACGATGCGCGAAGAGGACGGCTGGAAGCGGCTCGACGCGCTCGGCGAGTATCTCGAGGAGCGGATCGCGCCCGTGCTCGCGAAGGCGCCAATCCCCGCGACGCTCGTGCGGCTCGGCTCGATGTTCTGGATCGCGTGGTTCACGTCGACGCCGCCGCGCTCGGCCGCTGCGCTCGACGCGAGGACCGGCGAGTTTTACGCGCCGGTGTTTCATGCGCTCCTCGAGCAGGGCGTCGCGATCGCCCCGTCCGCGTTCGAGATCGGCTTTCTGTCGCTCGCGCACGAGCGCGCGCACATCGACCGCTTCGCGGACGCGCTCGCCGCCGCGCTCGAGAAGGCAGGCGCGCGATGACCACGCTGCGCCGCGATCCGAGCAAGGTCCTCCTCGTCGGATTTCTGACGTTGCTCATCGTGCTCGTCGTTCAGGTCGCATGGTGGATTACGGATCACGTGCGCTACGCGAATGCGGTCGAGCGGCAGATCGCGGCGCTCTATCACACCGACGCGACCGTCGTCGGAGAGCTCCTGCGCGGCCGCGTGCCGGCGGGGCTCGACATGCTGATGCCGCACCTCGAGATCGGCGCGAACGATGCGCGCGTGCGGCAGGAAGCGCTCGACAGGCTCGAGCAGGACACGGCGCGGCGCAACAACCGCTATGCGTGGGAAGGTGCGTTCTTCCTCGTCGTGCTGATCGGCGGAATGTCGGTGCTGAGCCGCGCGATCCTGCACGACCGTGAGCTCAGGCACCGCCAGCAGAACTTTCTCGCGGCCGTGTCGCACGAGTTCAAGAGCCCGCTCGCGAGCATGCGGCTCGCGGCCGAGACGCTGGTGATGCGCTCGAAGGAGCCGGATACGCAGCGCCTCGGCCGGCGCATCCTCGACGACGGCGACCGGCTGCTCAGGATGGTCGACAATCTGCTCGATACGGCGCGGCTCGAGGAAGGCCGGCATCCGCTCGCGAGCGGCACGGTCGACGTCGCGCGCGCGGTCGCGGCGGCGGTCGGCGAGTTCGCGGAGCGCGCGGCGCTGTCGCGGATCGAGATCGCGACGGAGGTCGACGAAGGGCTCGAGCTTTCGGCCGACCCGAACGCGGTCGCGACGATCCTGCGAAACCTGCTCGACAACTCGGTCAAGGCCTGTGCGGCAGGCGACGGCCATTCGATCGTGATCCGCGCGAAGCGCACCGGCGACGGCGCGGTGCTCACGGTGACCGACGACGGCATCGGTTTTCCGCCGGAGGAAGCGGCGATGATCTTCGAGAAGTTTCACCGCATCGGCGACGAGCTGCGCCGCACGACGCCGGGCACGGGGCTCGGCCTCTACATCGTGAAGCGGCTCGTCGAGCAGTCGGGCGCGAAGATTCGCGCGAAGAGCGACGGGACGAACCGCGGCGCGACGGTGACGATCACGTGGCCGAAGACCGCGGTGCGATGAGCGAGGCGAAGGCGTGACGAGCGAGACCGGCACTTTGGACCCGCGGCGCGGCGCGCGTCCGCGCGTGCTCGTCGTCGACGACGAGGCGCACCTCGCGGACGGCATTCGCGAGAACCTCGAGGCCGAAGGCTACGCGACCGACGTCGCGCACGATGGGCTCGAGGGCCTCGACAAGATCCGCCGCGAACGCTACGACCTCGTGCTGCTCGACGTGATGATGCCGAAAATGAACGGCCTCGAGGTCTGCGAGGCGATCCGCAAGGAAGGCGTGCAGACGCCGGTGATGTTCCTGACCGTGAAGGGCGATCCGGAGGACCGGATCCGCGGGCTCGAGGTCGGCGGCGACGACTACCTCGCGAAGCCGTTCCATCTGCGCGAGCTGCTGCTCAGGGTCGCGGCGATCCTGCGCCGCAGCCGCTGGTACGCGGAGAGCGAGAGCACGCTCGAGTTCGGCGGCAACCGCATCGACTTCGAGACGTATCACGCGCGCGCGTGGGACGGCACCGAGCACGCACTGACGCACAAGGAGGCGATGATCCTGAAGGTGCTCGCCGAGCACGCGGGCTCGATCGTCACGCGCGAGGACATCCTCGATCGCGTATGGGGCTACGAGGTGTTTCCGTCGACGCGGACGATCGACAACTTCATCGTCCGGCTGCGCAAGCGCTTCGAGAAGAATCCGGAGGCGCCGCTTCACTTCCATACGGTGCGCGGCGTCGGCTACAGGTTCACGCCGGAACCCGAGGCGCAGCCGGAGCGCGCCGACGACGGCGCGGCGAGGTAATCGATGACGACGAAGCTGTTGCTCGAGGCGATCGCGGCGCGGCCGACCGCGCGGCGGCCGCTGTGGATCATGCGTCAGGCAGGGCGCTACTTGCCCGAGTACCGCGCGCTCCGTGCGAAGCACGAGTTCAAGGAGCTCGCGGAGTCGCCCGAGCTCGCGACCGAGGTCACGCTGATGCCGATCCGGCGCTTTCCGCTCGATGCGGCGATCGTGTTCGCCGACATCATGAGCCCGCTGCCGGCGCTCGGCGTCGAGTTCGATTTCGATCCGGGGCCGGTCGTCGCGAAGCCGATCCGCGACGAGAAGGCGCTCGCGGCGCTGCGCGATCCCGTGCGTGAGGAGATCGCGCCCGAGGTCATGCGCGCGCTCGCGCTGACGAAGGCCGAGCTGCCGCCGGGCACGGCGCTCCTCGGCTTCTGCGGCGCGCCGTGGACGCTCGCCGCGTATCTCGTCGAAGGCCGCGGCGCGAAGGATTTTCCGACGCTGCGCGCGTTCGCGGCATCGCGGCCGGATCTTCTGCAGGAGCTCCTCGCGCGGCTGTCGCGCCATATGGCCGAGTATTTGATCGCGCAGGCCGAGGCCGGCGCGGACGCGGTGCAGATTTTCGACTCGTGGGCCGGCGTGCTGTCGCTCGAAGACTGGGAGACGCTTATCCGCCCGCATCTCGAGTCGCTGCTCGACGCGGTCGGCAAGGCGGGCGTGCCGCGGATCCTGTTCGTGCAGAACGCGCCGCACCTCGTCGACGCGTACGCATCGCTGCCGGCCGAGGTGCTCGCGGTCGACTGGCGCGTGAGCCTGCCGGCGCTGCAGCGCCGATATGAGGGACGCGCGGTGCAGGGCAACATCGACCCGGCCGTGCTGCTCGCGGGGCGGGATGCGACGCGCAAAGCCGCGGAGCGCCTCCTCGCTTCGGTGGATCCGCTCGGCCACATCGTGAACTTGGGCCACGGCATCCTGCCCGGCACGCCGATCGAGAGCGTCGAAGCGCTGATCGAGGCCGTGGGGTCAGAGCCCTCATACCGAGTCTAAGGGCTCTGACCCCGATTTCTTGGTTCAAGGAGGTAAGTCATGACAACCCGGACGGACCACGGAACGGCGCCGCCGCCCCTCGATCTCAGCGAGAAAGGGCGGCGTGGCGGCGAGGTGATCTCGCTCGATCGGCGGCTGTTCATGAAGTTCACCGCGTTCGGCGGGTGCCCGAATCCGCAGGCCGCGATCGACGCGCTTGCCGCGGCCGGCGTGCAGGCCGCGCTCTACCTCGACGTCGCCGATCCGCAGGGTATCGGCATCATGGCGGCGCACGAGGATCCGGACTTCTTCGTGACGACGCTGCGCGACGTCTTCAACTCGAAGCCGTTCGACGACCTCGAGTACAAGCCCGAGTTCGACATGCTCGGCCGCAGCTACTCGGTCGGCTACGAGCCCGACCTCGAGAACGTGCTGCTGAAGCGGCCGGTGCGCCGCCTGCTCGACCCGAAGTATCGCTGGGCCGTGTGGTATCCGCTGCAGCGCTCGAAGGGCTTCCAGCGGCTGCCGCACGAGGATCAGATGCGGATCCTGACGGAGCACGGCACGCTCGCGAAGCGCTTCGGTGAGGCCGGGCTCGCGAATGACATCCGTCTCGCGTGCCACGGGCTCGACCGGAACGACAACGACTTCATCGTCGGCCTCGTCGGCCCGACGTTGCATCCGTTGTCGGCCGTCGTGCAGGAGATGCGCAAGACCGAGCAGACGGCCCAGTATCTCGACAGCCTCGGGCCGTTCTTCGTCGGCCGGGTGGCGTGGCAAAGCCCGTACGAGCAGTGAGCGAAGGCGAGAAGCTCTTCGACGACGAGCCGCACGAGTACGACGCGATCCTCGTCGTGTCGTTCGGCGGGCCCGAAGGCCCGGACGACGTCATGCCGTTTCTCGAGAACGTCTTCCGGGGCCTCCGCGTGACCGACGAGACGAAGGCGCGGATCGCCGAGCGCTACGCGCTCTTCGGCGGCGTGAGCCCGATCAACGCGGAGACGCGCAAGTTCATCGACGCGCTGCGCCGCGAGCTCGACTCGCGCGGTCCCGCGCTGCCGATCTACTGGGGCAACCGCAACTGGCATCCTTATCTCGCGGAAGCGTTCGAGAAAATGAGCCGCGACGGCGTGCGCCGCGCGATCGCGTACGTGACGAGCGTGTTCAGCTCCTACTCGAGCTGCCGCAAGTACCGCGAGAACCTGTTCGAGGCCGCGCAGACCGTCGCGAACCCGCCTGTCATCGATCGCTTGCGGAGCCCCTTCAACCATCCGCTCTTCATCGAAGCGGTCGCGGATCGCGTGACCGACGCGCTGAATCGACTGCCGCCCCAGCGGCGCGACACGACGCCGCTCCTCTTCACCGCGCACAGCCTGCCCGAGTCGATGGCGCGCCACGCGCCGTACGAGGCGCAGCTCCTCGAGGCGTGCCGCCTCGTCGGCGACGCGCTCGAGCATCAGCGCTGGCGGCTCGTCTATCAGAGCAACAACGCGCGCTACGGCGAACCGTGGCTCGGCCCGGATATCGCGGAAGCGCTCGTCGAGCTCGCGAACGAAGGCTTCGAGGACGTCGTCGTCGCGCCGATCGGCTTCGTCGCGGACCATCTCGAGGTCGTGCTCGACCTCGATCGCGACGCCGCGGCCGTCGCGCGCGAGCACGGCCTCAATTTCATTCGCGCCGCGACCGTCGGCACGCATCCTGCCTATGTCTCGATGGTGCGCGACCTGATCTGCGAGAGGATGACGCCGGATCCCGTGCGCCGCGCGCTCGGCTCCCTCGGTCCGGCCCACGATTTCTGTCCAAGCGATTGCTGCGCGAGCGGCCGCCCCGGCCCGCCGCAGCCGACGCTCGGCGGCGCTCCGCCCGCGTCCCGTCCGACATGACGAGCGCCGTTCACGGGCATGCTGAAAAGGAGGTTCCATGCCGTCCTGTGACGTCGTTGTGATCGGCGCCGGCTTGGCCGGCTTGCACGCCGCGCTGACCCTGCAGGAAGCGGGGTGCGACGTGCGCGTGCTCGAGGCGCAGCAGCGCATCGGCGGGCGCGTGCACTCGATGGGGCGCCCCGGGCTTCAGGCCGAGGCGGGCGGCACGTATATCGGTGCCGGCTATACGCGCGTGATCGGCGCGGCCAAGAAGCTCGGCGTGAAGCTGATCGACGTCACGCCGATGCTCGAGTTCTTCCGCGAGCAGGACCTCGTGCTCGGCGAGGAGATCATCCGGCAGAGCGAATGGCCGACGCACCCGGCGAACCCGTTCCCCGAGCCCGACCGTGAAGTGATGCCGTGGAATTTCCATCGCGTGCTGACGATGCGCGAGAACCCGCTGACCGAGCCGGAGGACTGGCTCGATCCGCGCTTCGCCGCGCACGACGTCTCGGCGTACGAATGGATGGCTTCACTTGGGCTCGACGAGCGCGCGATCCGGATCGGCTACGAGCTGAACCCGAGCTTCGGCAACGACGCACGCGACGTGTCGGCACTGCTCCTGTTCTTCCGCGCCGCGTTCTCGAAGGAGCAGCGCAAGCTCGCGCCGGAAGGCAGCGTCGGCTTCACCGCCGAAGGCGGCGTGCAGCGGATCCCGGACGCGATGGCCAACCGCCTCCGCCGCGAGGTCGAGCTCGGCTGTCCGGTCGTCGGCATCGACGTGCACCCCGGCGGAGTCGTCGCGCACTGCGCGGACGGCTCGAAGGCGTCCGCACGCTTCGGGATCTGCGCGCTGCCGATCGGCGTGCTGAAGGACCTGCCGATCGACCCGCCGCTCAACGGCCCGCAGGCCCGCGCCGCGGAGACGCTGCACTCGCAGCCGATCACGCAGGTCTACCTCACGGCGAAGACGCCGTTCTGGGAGGAGGACGGCTACGCACCGAGCCTCTTCACGGACTCGCTGGCCGGGATGGTCGCGGCGTCGCGCAGCGGCGAGGACCCGTCCGAGGTCACGAGCCTGACCGCGTGGGTCATGGGACCCGCGGCGGCCCGGCTCGACCAGCTGCCGGAGGCCGACATCGGCCGCGAGGTCGTCGCGGCGATCGAGCGGATCCGGCCGGCGGCGAAGGGCCGGCTCGAGGTCGTCGGCCTCAAATCGTGGGGCGCGGACCCGTACGCGCGCGGCGCATGGGCCTATTTCCGCCCGGGCCAGGTCCGCGAGTTCGCCGCCGAGATGGGGCGACCGCACGGACGGCTGCACTTCTGCGGCGAGCACCTGGCGGTCGCGAGCCGGGGCATGGAGGGGGCGATGGAGTCCGCAGAGCGGGCAGCCGCCGAGATACTCGGGCAGTAAACGCCTCCTCCGCCTGGACTTACCGTGTCCGGCAGAGATGCAGTGCCGCATGCCGCCCGGCGGCGCCACCTCGAGTGCCTTGGGCCGGCATGAGCGTGACGGCTTCTTATGCGCTCGCGGAATAGCAGCATGAGAACATAAACGTTCACGTAGCCCCGGCGTGAACTTAATTTAGTGCGCTCCAAGAAACAGGGTGGCACTCGGGCCACGAACCCGTGGAGCGGTAACCTATGAGCGCACTTCCGGATTCCGTAGGGCTCGAGGCCTTCGACTCGTCCCAAGCCACGTCCTACGACGAGGAGGCGACGCGGGCGCTCGCGCTCGAGCGGTGCAACCGCATGTTCGCGGAATTGAAGCCGCTCGAGCGGATCGAGTGGGCGATCGAGAACCTGCCGTCCAACCACGTGATGTCGTCGAGCTTCGGCGCGCAGGCGGCCGTCTCGCTGCACCTGATCACGCGCGTCAAGCCGGATATCCCGGTCATTCTGATCGATACGGGCTACCTGTTCCCCGAGACCTACCGCTTCATCGACGAGCTGACCGAGCGGCTCGAGCTGAACCTGCACGTGTACCGCGCGGCGCTGTCGCCGGCGTGGCAGGAGGCCCGTTACGGACAACGCTGGCATCAAGGCCTCGAAGGGCTGAACGCTTACAACGAGGAGAACAAGGTCGAGCCGATGCGCCGGGCGCTGCGCGAGCTCGGCGCGAATACGTGGTTCGCGGGCCTCCGGCGCAAGCAAAGCGCGACGCGGGCCGGGATCCCGTTCCTCGACTGGGCCGGCGGACGCTGGAAGGTCCACCCGATTGCGGACTGGACCGACCGCGACGTGCACTACTACCTGAAGGAGCACGACCTGCCCTACCACCCGCTGTGGGAGAAGGGCTATCTCTCGATCGGCGACGTGCACAGCACACGGCCGATCCACGAGGTCGACGCGATCGAGCAAACGCGCTTCTTCGGCCTGAAGCGCGAGTGCGGCATTCACGAGATCAATCTCGCCGACCTGTAGGGGTCGGAGCCCTTTGACTCAGTCTAGGCGGCCTGTGGTGTCGGCGCGAGCTCGCGCGACTCGCCTAGACTGAGTCAAAGGGCTCTGACCCCAAGCGACCGACGCCGCCCCTACCCGACGACCTCCTCGCTCATCCCCCGCTCCGGCAGCTGAATGCCTTTCAGCAGCTCGTCCACCTGCTCCTGAGTCGGCAGGCTCGCAGCCTCGCGGATCATCTGTGGGGAGTAATGCGGCGCGAGGAAGTGGATGAAGTCGACCATGTAGCCGCGCAGCACCATCTCACGCGGGAAGCCGACCCACGTCGTGACCTTCGGGAACAGGCCCCGCGCGTCGAGCGCGACGAGATCCTCGGCGTCCTGGCGCTCGAACGCCATCGATGCAATGACCCCGACCCCCATGCCCATCCGCACGTAGGTCTTGATGATGTCGGCGTCGCGCGCCGTGAAGACGACCCGCGGCTCGAGCCCCTGCTCGTGGAACGCCCGCTTGAACGACGACTCGCCGGTCAGCGAGAAGACGTACGTGACGAGCGGATAGTTCGCGAGCGTCTGCAGGTCGAGCGGCTTCTTCTGCTCGGCGAGCGGATGCTGCTTCGGCACGAGCGCGATGCGGTGCCAATGGAAGATCGGCAACAGCGTCAGCTGCTGGAACAGGTGCCGGCCGCCGCTCGCGATCGCGAAATCGACCTTGTTCGTGCCGATCAGCTCCGCGATCTGCTCGGAGGTGCCCTGGTGCAGCTCGAGGTCGACCTTCGGGTACCGTTCGCGGAACGCGCGGATGACCTCGGGCAGCATGTAGCGCGCCTGCGTGTGCGTCGTCGCGATCGACAGCGTCCCTTCCTGCTCGGCCGTCAGGTCGCTCGCGAGGCTCGTGATGTTGTCGACCTCGCGGAGGATCTTGCGCGCGCGGGCGATGACCTCGCGCCCGGCCGGTGTGATCGCGGCGAGGCTCTTGCCCTTGCGCGTGAAGAGCTGCACGCCGAGCTCGGCCTCGAGCTGCTTCAGCTGCTTGCTGATGCCCGGCTGGCTCGTGTACAGCCGCTCGGCGGCAGCGGTGATGTTGAGGCCGCTGTCGACGATGCCGATCAGGTATTTGAGCTGCTTAAGCGTCAACGGGTCGGCTCGGTGAAAAAAGGCGCACGTCCGGCGACGGGCCGGCGGCGATTGGGGGTCCGAATATATAACCGGCGGTTACAACGAGTGTCAACCGAACGGGCGTCCGCATCCGTTCGGTTTGGAATAAGCTCCGAAAGCCTTCGTCTTGGCCCGCCCGGCACGGCGGTTTATCGTGCCCGCCTGCGTTCGATCTCGTACCGTAAGCCGGTCGCGCGCCGGAGCAAGGGATTCTGACGAGCCAAGGAGCGGGCGCCGCCCGCGAGGCCCGGGTGCCGATGCATCATCTGCCGCTTTTCGCGTCGCTCAAAGACCGGCCGTGCCTGATCGTCGGCGGGGGTGTCGTCGCCGAGCGTCGCGCGCGGCTGCTGCGCGAGGCCGGCGCCCGGGTCACGGTTCGGGCACCCGAGTTCTCCGCGGCGCTCGAGCGGCTCGCGGCGGAAGACGCCGGCGTGATCCTCGAGCGCAGGCCGTTCGCCGATGACGACGTCGAACCATTCTGGCTCGTCGTCGCTGCGACCGACGACCCGGCGGTCAACGCGCGGGCAGCCGCGGCAGCCGAGCGGGCACGGCGCTTCTGCAACGTCGTCGACGACGCCGAGCGGTCGAGCTTCATCATGCCGGCCATCGTCGACCGGGATCCGGTCACGGTCGCGATCTCGAGCGGCGGCCTCTCCCCGGTCGTCTCGCGCCACGTGAAGGGGCTCGTCGAGAGCCTCGTGCCGAGCCGGATCGGCGCGCTCGCGCGGCTCGCCGGGCGATGGCGGCAGCGCGTGCGGGCCGCGATCCCCGACGCGGACGAGCGGCGGCATTTCTGGCAGGACGTCATCGAGGGCTCGATCGCCGACCACTGCTACGCAGGCCGCGAGGCAGACGCCGACCGCGCGCTCGAGCAGGCGCTCGCCGACCGGAACGCCGAGTCGCGGAAGACCGGCGAGGCGTGGCTCGTCGGCGCGGGCCCCGGCAATCCGGATCTGATCACGCTGCGCGGGAGGCAGCTCCTCGCGGCAGCGGACGTCGTGCTGTACGACCGCCTGGGCGCCCCGGAGCTCCTTCGGTTCGCGCGTCGCGACGCGGAGCTGATCCCGGTCGGCAAGACGCCCGGCGGCCCGTCGATCACGCAGGCGGAGATCAACCGGCTGCTCGTCGAGCTCGTGTCAGCCGGGAAACGCGTCTGCCGGCTGAAGGGCGGCGATCCGATGGTCTTCGGACGCGCCGGCGAGGAGCTCGAGGCGCTCGTCGCGGCCGGGTTGCCGTTTCAGGTCGTGCCCGGCGTCTCCGCGGTCGAAGGGTGCGCCGCGTATGCGGGCATCCCGCTGACGTTACGCAACGTGTCGCGCGCGCTCGTGATTACGACCGGCCACGAGGGCAACGACGCGGCGAGCGACCTCGCGTCGTTCCGGCCGGGGCAGACGCTCGCGATCTATATGGGCGTCGCGCACTACGCCGCGATCGCCGAAGACCTGATCCGCCTCGGTCACGCGCCCGATACGCCCGCGACCGTCGTCGAGAAAGGCACGACCGACGCGCAGCGCGTGATCCGCACCGTGCTGCGGCTCCTTCCCGAGGCCGCCGAGCGTTTCGCGATCACGCCGCCGGCGCTGCTCGTCGTCGGCGAGACCGCGAAGCTCGCCGAACGTTTCGCTTGGTTCGCGCCGGGCACCGTGCACGTCTACGACGATCGCGCGGCGCAAGCGATGTCTCGTGTAAGCTGATGGATATCGCGGCAGCCCCCGCCGCCATGCGGCGAGCAGAGGACGAACGTCTCGGCGCCTTCGGCCGCAGCACGACCAGCGCACCGATTTTCGTCAAGAGAAGGTCCCCGCAATGATCTACGAAAGCATTCTCGACACCATCGGCAACACGCCGATCGTGAAGCTCAATCGCATCCCGCCGAAGCACACGACGATCTACGTGAAGATCGAGTCGTTCAACCCGATGGCGTCCGTGAAGGACCGGCTCGCGATCGCGATCATCGACGACGCCGAGCGCCGCGGCGTGCTGAAGCCCGGACAGACGGTCATCGAGGCGACGTCGGGCAATACCGGCATCGCCCTCGCGATGGTCTGCGCGGCGCGCGGGTATCCGTTCGTCGCGACGATGGTCGAGACGTTCTCGGTCGAGCGGCGCAAGATCATGCGCGCGCTCGGTGCGAAGGTGCTGCTGACACCGGCCGCGGAGCGCGGCACGGGCATGGTGCGGCTCGCCGAGCAGCTCGCGGAGAAGCACGGCTGGTTCCTCGCGCGGCAGTTCCAGAACCCCGCGAATCCCGCGTATCACCGGCAGACGACGGGCCCCGAGATCCTGAAAGACTTCGCCGGCCGCCGCCTCGACTTCTGGGTCACCGGCTGGGGCACCGGCGGCACGCTGACCGGCGCCGGCGAGATGATCAAGCTCGCGCGCCCCGACGTGCAGATCGTCGCGACGGAGCCCGCCGAGGCGTCCCTGCTCGGCGGCAAGCAGTGGAAGCCGCACAAGATCCAGGGCTGGACGCCCGACTTCGTGCCGGATGTGCTGAATCCGCGCGTCTACGATCAGCTCGTCACGGTCACGGACGAGGAGGCGAAGCAGACGGCCCGCCGCCTCGCGCGCGAGGAAGGCATCTTCGTCGGCATCTCGTCGGGCGGGACTCTGGCCGCGGCGCTCAAGGTCGCCGAGAAGGCGCCGGCCGGGTCCGTGATCCTCGCGATGCTGCCCGATACAGGCGAGCGTTATCTCGGCACGTACCTGTTCGACGATATTCCGGACGGCTCCGACGACGAGTGGCTCGCGAGCCTCGGATGAGAATCGGGGTCAAGAGAATCGGGATCAGAGCCCAGGGGCTCTGATCCCGGTTTGGGTTTGTTCGTGTCAGACACCTTTTTCGCAGGAAAAAGGTATCTGACACGTCGTGCGCGCTGACGACCGTCAGAAGTTGCGCTTCACGCTGAGCGACCACATCCGCGGCGCACCCGGCGAGCCGGGCACGGCGAAGCCGCCGCCCGTCGGGCTCGCGAACGCAAGCCAGTAGAACTTGTCGGTCAGGTTACGGACCGACAACGCCGCCTGCCACGTCTGTGCGGGCGATAGATACGTCAGACGTGCGTTCAGCAGCGTGTACGACGGGATGATGTTCTCGGGCGTCGGGGCGACGGTCGGATCGCCGACGGTGTTGTGGCCCTGGTAGATCGCATCGAGCCGCGGGCTCAACACGCCGCCGTTGCCGAGCACGATGTCGTACTGGATGCCGGCGCTCATGTTCGTCTCCGGCTGCAGGAGCGCGTCCGGATGCCGGTACGCCGGGCTCGACGGATCGTCCTCGTCCGAGCGGAACGTGTTGAAGCCGTAGCTGTACGTCAGGAACAGGTTGTCGATCGGATTCGCGGTCAGCTCCACCTCGAGCCCCTTCACGACTCCCGGAGCACTGACATACGGCGAGAAGTTGAACCCGGGCTGCCCCGCCATGGGTGTGCCCGGCGGGCAGACCAGATCGCCGCCCGGGGCTTCGACGAGGTCGCTGTCGAAGAACGGCGGACCGGGGTCGTCCGCGTCGAACTCGTTGCACTGCGTCGCGTTGACCGCGATCACGCGCGGATCGTAGTTCTCGTAGAACGCGGCAACGTTCAGGCGCAGCCGATTGTCGAGCAGATCGGTCTTGTAGCCGAGCTCGTACGAGAGAACCTCCTCCTGCTCGAACGGCAGCACCTGGCTCGGTGTCCACGGCCGCGGCTGGAAACCTTCGGAGCGGAAGCCGGTCGCGGCCGAGAAGTAGATCATGCTCTCGTCCGTCAGGTTGTAGTCGACGCCGAGCTTCCAGTCGATCCGCGTCGCGCTCGTGTCGAGCGGCTCGCTGAGCGGGAGGATGCCGAGCTGATTGACCTCGTACCGGCGATCCTCGTCCGTCCACCGGAGCCCCCCCGTGAGCGACAGGTTGTCGGTGACGTGGTAGACCGCATGAGCGAACGCCGAGCGGTTGCTGTTGACGAAGCGGTCCTTGTGGATCTTCGTCGGGAAAAGGCCGAGGAACGTCAGGGGCTCGACTTCGACGTTCACATGGTTCTGGTCCTTCGAGTCGAAGTAGAACGCGCCGAACGTCCAGTCGACCTTCTCCCACGCGGTACCGTCGAAGCGCACTTCGTGCTGCAGCTGCGTGTAGTCGAAGGTGTCGTAGTTGTGGATGTAGTCGAACGGGGTGCTGTCGCCCTGCGTCGCGCCGGACCGGCCGGAGAAGTCCGAGTTGAGCTCGCGATAGGAGCCGACGTAGGTCAGGGATACACGGTCCGTGAGATCCGCCGTCAGGTTGACCGTGAAGCCGAAGTTGCGGATCTGGATGCCCTTGTCCCAGTCCTCGTCGTTGATCGGATCGTCCAGCGTCTCGAAGACCGAGTAGCTTCTCGGATCGCGCCAGAACGCGCCGTCGCGCGGATCGTCGGTCCCGCCGGTGAACGTCTCCGGCGTCAACCCGTAACGCGGGAGGATCTCGCCGAGGATCCACAGCTCGTCGAGCGCGCTCAGGTTCGACGGTCCCTGATACATCACGGCGCCGAAGGCGTCGCTGTCCTCCTCGGTCACGTCCGCCGCGACCACGAGGTCGAACTTGTCGCTGCCGGCATAGCGGATCTGCGCGCGCCCGCCGTGCTGATTGGTCCCGCGGAACGTGCCGAACTTGCAGCCGTCCGAATGACCGGTGCTCGCCTTCTCCGTGCGTTGCCGCTCCGGGAACGCGAACGCGAGGTCCTCGGGGCTGCCGGGCTCGACGAAGATCGGCGCGTAGATCGGCGTGCCGAACGGCGACGTGCCGACGAGCTGCGCGCCGCCGATGCCGTCGCCGTAGCCGGCGAGCTCCGGCGTTCCCTCGAGCTTCATCTGGCAGGCCCAGTCGAGGCGGTCGATGTAGCCGTCCTGCTTCTTACTGACCCCCGTCACGCGCAGGTACCAGTTGTCGGTCAGCGCCGTGTCGAACATGCCGCGCAGCTCGAGCTGCTGGTAGTCGCCGTAGGTGAGCTCGGCGTAGCCCGTGTCGTCGCCTTGAGGCTGCGCGCTGACCACGCGGATGGCGCCGGCGAGCGCGTTCTTGCCGAAGAGCGTCCCCTGAGGGCCGCGCAGCACCTCGACTCGATCGATGTCGTAGAGGTCCATGTTCATGCCGACCTGCCGGCCCCAGTACGTGTTGTCGATGTAAAGCGCGGTGGTCGGCTCGAAGTTCGCGAAGACGTCCCCGTTGATCTTGCCCCGGATGCCGACGTACGGCGTCGTGCCGTTCGGCCGGATGAAGGCGTTGGGGACGAGGTCGCCGAGATTCTCGATCTCCGTGATGCCTCGGGCCTCGAGCGCTTCGGCCGTGAAGGCGGACACCGCGAGCGGCGTCTGCTGCAGGTTCTCCTCCCGGAAGCGCGAGGTCACGACGATCTCCTCCAGCGCTCCGCCCTGCGCCTGCACCGACTCGGCGGTCGCTGCGAGCGTCAGTCCCGCCGTCACCGCGACCGACAACGCCCGGCGCGGTCCGAACGGGGCCACCCTTCCATTGTGTGAATTTCGCTGCATGACTCCCCCAGACATGTTGCTGTCTGCCGAAACTCTATATGAACCAATGGGTTCGGCGGTCCTTTCTCGCCACAAAGCGAGAATGTTCCGATTGTAGGGAGTCCCCGGGGACGCGCTACTGGTCAGGTGCTCAGTACGCGGACGCCGAACGGCGAGCGGCCTGGATGGGCGAAGCGGGACCGCGCGGAAACGGGGTCAAAGCCCTTTTCCGCTGCTTTTCCGGTGCGATGGATTGACGACGATCGGGGTCGGACGCCCTCGGCCGGAGCGTCCAACGCCTGTGGGAAGTGGCGGAGAGGGAGGGATTCGAACCCTCGAAGGGCCTTTTTCGGCCCTTACTCCCTTAGCAGGGGAGCGCTTTCGACCACTCAGCCACCTCTCCGAGGTCGATGCGTGCCGGCGCCGGCGGTCGCATGAAAGTGCGATTCTAGCGGCTGACGCCGCGATGCGCGACGTGTAGATGCAGAGCGCCGCCGCCGGTCCTTATCCGGATTGCGCTTGCGAATTCCTCAAGCCGTCGTGCGACGGCGGAAGAAAAGCTACCTCGCGGCGCCCACCGCTTGCTGCTGCCGAGATTCCTCGTCCGCTTGCTCGCGTTTGATCCGTTCGTAGATTTCTTCTCGGTGCACGGCGACTTCTCGCGGGGCATTCACGCCCAGGCGTACTTGATTTCCCTTCACGCCCAGTACGGTTACGGTGACGTCGTTACCGATCACCACCGTCTCCCCCACTCGCCGGGTCAAGATCAGCATAGCCAAACTCCTTCTTGGTCTTTGCTGCCGATTCCTCGGTCGCACTCCTGTACGACGCGGTTTCGAGGCACCAGCAGCCGCCCGTCAGCCCGAGGACAACACGAGCGCGCCGGTGATCCGATTGCGCTCCCCCTCAAACCTCCGCGGCCAAGGCCGGCCCTTTATGATCGTTATGCGCTTCCTGGCCGGTCCCCCGGTCGGCCCCCGCCCGTGGCGCAGCGGGTCCGACAGCCCAATACTAATGCATTTATTGGGGCTGTCACTGTTTTTACGACGGTTGCCGCAGATTTCCCTGTTACTGCGATAATCCCGCGATTTGAGACTTGACGGAATCGAGCGCCTGGTCTAGGCGATCCGGACGGTTACCCCCGGCCTGCGCGAAGTCCGGCCGACCGCCGCCCTTGCCGCCGACCTGCTCGGCGACCGAGCGGACCAGATCTCCGGCCGCAACGCGGCTCGTCAAGTCCTTCGTGACGCCCGCGACGAGCCGGACCTTGTCGCCGTCGGCCGAGCCGAGCACGACGACGCCGGAGCCGAGCCGGTCCTTCAGCCGGTCGACGGTGTCGCGCAGCGCCTGGTTGTCGACGCCGTCGACGCGCGCGACGAGAACTTTGATACCGCCGATCTCGGTCGCCTCGTCGAGGAGATCGCGGCCGCCCGCGCCCGACGCGAGCTGCGACTTGAGCTTCTGCACCTCGCGCTCGAGCGCGCGGCTCCGCTCGATCAGCTGCGCGACCTTGTCGACGACCTCTTCGCGGCCGCCGCGCACGAGCCCGGCGACGCCCCGGAGCAGGCGCTCGTTCGCCGCGACGAAATCGAGCGCGCCCTGCCCCGTCACGGCCTCGATGCGCCGGACGCCCGCTGCAACGCCGCTCTCGGAGACGATCTTGAAGAGACCGATATCGCCCGAGCGGCGCACGTGCGTGCCGCCGCAGAGCTCGGTCGAGAAGTCGCCGAGCCTGAGCACCCGCACGCGATCGCCGTACTTGTCGCCGAAGAACGCGAGCGCGCCGGCGGCGATCGCCTCGTCGTACGACATCTCGCGAATCTCCGCGTCGACGTTGCGGCGAATCTCGTCGTTGACGAGCTTCTCGACGGCAGCGAGCTCCTCCGGCTTGACCGCCTCGTAGTGCGAGAAGTCGAAGCGCAGCCGATCGGGCGCGACGAGCGAGCCCTTCTGCTGCACGTGGTCGCCGAGCACGCGGCGAAGCGCCGAGTGGAGCAGGTGCGTTGCCGAGTGGTTCAGCCGGATCGCCTGACGCCGCTCGCCGTCGACCTTCGCGTCGAGCCGGGCGCCGATCTCGAGCGCGCCGCGCGTGACCTGGCCGACGTGACCGTACGCCGCGCCGAGCTTCTGGGTATCCTCGACGCGGAACTCGCCGCCCGCGCCCGAGAGCGTGCCGGTGTCGCCGACCTGCCCGCCGCTCTCCGCGTAGAACGGCGTGCGGTCGAGCACGACCGTGCCGCGCGCGCCTTCCGCGAGGCGCTCGACCGGGTGGCCGTCCGCGTCGTAGAGCGCGGTGACCGTGCCGTCGAGCTCGAGCGTGTCGTAGCCGTGGAACTCGGTCAGCTGGTCGAGCGTCGGCCCTTGGCCGCGCACCGCCGAGAACCGGCTCGCCTTGCGCGCGCGCTCCCGCTGCGCCGCCATCTCCCGCTCGAACCCGGCCTCGTCGATCGCAAGGCCTCGCTCGCGCGCGACGTCTGCGGTCAGGTCGACCGGGAAGCCGTACGTGTCGTAGAGGCGGAAGACCGTCTCGCCGGGGATGACCCGGCCGTCCCCGAGACCCGTGATCGCATCCTCGAGAAGCCGCATGCCCTGCGCGAGCGTCTCGGCGAAGCGCAGCTCCTCCTGATGCAGCACGCGCTCGACGTGCGCGCGACGCTGCACGAGCTCGGGGTACGCGTCGCCCATCTCCCTCTCGAGCGGCGCGACGAGCGTGTGGAAGAAGGGCTTCTCCTGCCCGAGCTTGTAGCCGTGACGGATCGCGCGCCGGATGATACGCCGCAGCACGTAGCCGCGGCCCTCGTTGCCGGGTAGCACGCCGTCCGCGATCAGGAATGCGCAGGCGCGGATGTGGTCGGCGATCACGCGAAGCGACTTGCTCGAAAGGTCGCTCGTGCCGGTCGCCTCGGCTGCCGCCGCGATGAGCCCGCGGAACAGGTCGATCTCGTAGTTCGAGTGCACGCCCTGCAGCACCGCCGCCGTGCGCTCGAGCCCCATGCCGGTATCGACGGACGGCTTCGGCAGCGGGGTCAGCACGCCCTGCTCGTTCCGATCGAACTGCATGAAGACGAGGTTCCAGATCTCGATGTAGCGATCGCCGTCCGAATCCGGCGAGCCCGGCGGCCCGCCCGGGACCTCCGGACCGTGGTCGTAGAAGATCTCGCTGCACGGACCGCACGGCCCCGTGTCGCCCATCGCCCAGAAGTTGTCCTTCTCGCCCATCCGCGAGAAGCGATTCGGGTCGACGCCGATCTCGTCGAGCCAGATCCGCGCGGCCTCGTCGTCCTCCTCGTAGACCGTGCACCAGAGCCGCTCGGGCGGGAGCCCCAGCTCCTTCGTGACGAACTCCCACGCGTAGCGGATCGCGTCCCGCTTGAAGTAGTCACCGAAGCTGAAGTTGCCGAGCATCTCGAAGAACGTGTGGTGGCGCGCGGTGTAGCCGACGTTCTCGAGATCGTTGTGCTTGCCGCCGGCCCGAACGCAGCGCTGCGCGGTCGCCGCGCGCGGGATCGCGCGCTTCTCGCGGCCGAGGAACACGTCCTTGAACTGCACCATGCCCGCGTTCGTGAAGAGCAGGGTCGGGTCGTTCGCCGGCACGAGCGAGGAGCTCGGCACGATCTCGTGACCGCGCGCCTCGAAGTAGCGCAGGAACGTCCGGCGCAGCTCGTTGCTCGATAAGCTCATGGTGTTCGGTGACTATCCTTGCATGAAGATGCTCGCCGTCCCGCACGGGGTGCCGCGGGACGGCGGGTTGAGCACGCTAATCCGAATCGGCGCGGACTTCCAGTGCCGCGTCGATGTGCTCGGGCTCGAACCCCCGGCCGCTCAGAAAACGCGCCTGACGCGCCCGCTCCGCGAAGTCGCGCGGCGGGGGCTCGCCGAAGCGTTTCGCGCGGACGCGGCGGGCGAGCGCCGCCCAGTCCACGTCGGCCGCGGCAATCGCTGCGGCCGCCTCGTCCGGCCGGATGCCGCGCTGCGCGAGCTCCGCGCGGATCTTGGCGGGACCGGAGCCCCGGTCCGCCCGGGATACGATGAAGCCGGATACGAAACGCTGACCGCTCAGCAGCCCGTTTTGTTCCAGCCGATCGAGGGTCTCGGCGACGATCGCCGGCGCAAAGCCCCGCAGGGCGAGCTTGCGCTCGAGCTCGAGGCGGCTGTGCTCGCGGCGAGCGAGCAGCGCTACCGCGCGCCGCGCGCAGTCGGCGGCCGCCTCCGCGGCCGGCGGCCCCCCGTCGTCGGCGGCATCGTCGAGGGCGTCCTCCGGGTCGTCGCCGACGTCGGCGCTTCCGCGGAAACGTGCCCTGCCGCCCGTCGACCGCTCACGCCTCGACCGCCGCACCCTCCGCCTCGTCGACCGACGCCTCCGAAGCGCCCTTCTTCGGCAGCAGCTTCGCGCGGATCTTCGCCTCGATCTCGGCGGCGATCGCGGGGTTCTGGATCAGGAACTCGCGCGCGTTCTCCTTGCCCTGGCCGATGCGGTCGCCGTTGTAGCTGTACCAGGCGCCCGACTTCTCGATGATGTTCTCGCGGGCGCCGAGATCGATGATCTCGCCTTCGCGCGAGATGCCCTGCCCGTACAGGATCTCGAACTCGCACGAGCGGAACGGCGGCGCGACCTTGTTCTTCACGACCTTCACGCGCGTTTCGTTGCCGAGCACCTCGTCGCCCTTCTTGATCGAGCCGATGCGGCGAATGTCGAGCCGCACCGACGCATAGAACTTGAGCGCGTTGCCGCCCGTCGTCGTCTCCGGGCTGCCGAACATCACGCCGATCTTCATGCGGATCTGGTTGATGAAGATCACGAGGCAGTTCGAGCGCTTGATGTTCGCGGTGAGCTTGCGCAGCGCCTGTGACATCAGCCGCGCCTGCAGGCCGACGTGCGAGTCGCCCATCTCGCCTTCGATCTCGGCCTTCGGCGTCAGCGCCGCGACCGAGTCGACGACGATCACGTCGACGGCGCCGGAGCGCACGAGCATGTCGGTGATCTCGAGCGCCTGCTCGCCGGTGTCGGGCTGCGAGATCAGCAGGTCGTCGACGTTCACGCCGACCTTCTCGGCATAGACCGGATCGAGCGCGTGCTCCGCGTCGACGAACGCGGCCGTGCCGCCCTGCTTCTGCACCTCGGCGATGACCTGCAGCGTCAGCGTGGTCTTGCCCGAAGACTCCGGCCCGTAGATCTCGACGATGCGCCCGCGCGGCAGCCCGCCGACTCCGAGCGCGAGATCGAGCCCGAGCGAGCCCGTCGACACGACCTCGACGTCGCGCGATGCGATGGAATCGCCGAGCCGCATGACCGAACCCTTGCCGAACTGCTTCTCGATCTGACTCAGCGCTGCCGAAAGGGCCTTCTTGCGGTTCTCGTCCATTCGATCTTCCTGCAGGGATGTGAGTGGAGGCGCCGTTCGCGGATCACGGCGGCAGTGCGCGGATTATTTCATAGAATCCGGGCCGCGGCAGCCGCCGTTTTCGGCCCCGGATGCGGAGATTATCGTGTGCTCCCAGCGTCAGAGCGGCCACTGCCGCAGCGGCTCGTAATGCACGTTCCGCTGTATCGGCATCGACTCGACGAGCGTCAGCGTGTCGAAGCGCACGCGCACCGGCGTAATCGTCTCGCCTTCGACCGCGCGCGCTCGGCGCGCGAGCGTCAGATGCGGACGATAGATCCTCGGCTCGCGCTCGAACCCCTCGCGCTCGAGCCCGGCCCAGAGCGTTCGCTCGAGCGTCGACAGCGCGGGCGGGACGTGCCTCGGCCCGAGCCACAGGATGCGCGGCGCCGGAAAGAAGCCGAGCACGTCGAGCTCGAGCTCGATCGGACCGACTTCGATCGGCGGCACGCCGGCGGCCCGCTCGAGCGCTTCCTCGTCGACCTCGCCGAGGAACGCGACGGTGATGTGCAGGTTGCGCTTCGCGGTCGGTCGTCCGCCGGACAGCCGCACGACGCGGCGGCACGCGCGCTCGATCGCGCCGCGTGCGCCATCGTCGGGCCACAGCGCGAAAAACAGGCGTCGGAGGCGGGGACCGTCGCCCGAGGAATCGACCCGGTCGGTTTGCTCGCTCATCGTGTGCTCGTCCTGTTGCCGGGCGCTCCCGCCGTGATCGCGATCAGCTCGCGCAACGCAACGGCGACGCTCTGCCGGCGTACGCTCTCCCTGTCGCCGTCGAAGCGCCGGCGCTCGGCGCGCGTCCCGTCGGGCCCCGACCACGCGAACCATACCGTGCCGACGGGCTTCGCGGGGGTCCCGCCGCCCGGCCCCGCGACGCCGCTGACCGCGACCGCGAGCTGGGCGCCGGAGTCCCGGCGCGCGTGCTCGGCGAGCGCGACGACGACCGGCTCGCTGACCGCGCCGTGCTCCGCGATGGTCTCGGACGGGACGCCGAGCATCCGCACTTTCGCGTCGTTCGAGTAGACGACGTAGCCCGCGACGAACCACTCGGAGCTGCCCGGGATATCGGTCACGGCCTTCGCGATCCAGCCGCCGGTGCAGGACTCGGCCGTCGCAAGCGTCCACCCGCGCGCACGGAGCGCGGCGCCGAGGCGCTCGGCGAGCACGGCGAGATCGTGGTCGGTGATCGTCATCGGAACAGTCCTCGGACGGAATCGGCTGCGGCCGCGCGCTTCGCTCGGGCCGGGTCGAGCGGATCCAAGAAGGCAGGTCGTCGTCGGTCGAGCAGACGCCGATAGAGCTCGAGGTGCGCGTCGACCATCCGCTCGACGCCGAACGAGTCGAGCACGCGGCGCCGCCCCTGAACGCCCAGACGCTCGCGCTCGCCGGCATCCGTGAGCAGGCGCTCCGCGGCCCGGCTCCACGCCTCGACGTCGCCCGCGGGCACGAGCAGCCCGCTGACGCCGTCCTCGACGACGTCGAGCAGCCCGCCGGCGGCCGACGCGACGACCGGCACGCCGGCGCTCATCGCCTCGAGCACCGCGAGCCCCAAGCCTTCCTTCAACGCGGGATGCAGCACCAGGTCGATGCCGGGCAGCCACGCGGCGAGCTCGGCGCGAAAGCCCGCGAGGTGCACGCGACCGTCGAGGCCGACGCGCGCGATATCGCGGCGCAACTGCGCTTCGAGCGCCCCGCGGCCGAACAGAACGACGTGCCAGCGCGGGTGGCGGGCGAGCACGTCGGGTAGCGCGGCGAGCAGGACTCGATGCCCCTTGCGCGAAATCAGTTGACCGATCACTGCTGCGATCAGAGCGTCGGGCGGCAGTCCGACGGCCGCGACCAGCGCGCGGCGGGCGTCGGTACGGGCGGCAGTCGACGACGCGTCGCTCGCATACGGCGGGACCGTACTCGGAATCACGTGCACGCGTTCGGACGGCAAGCCGACGTGCTCGACGAGCTCGCGCTCGACCGCGCGCGAGATCGCGACGATCGCCGCGTAAGGCCGGTACTTGATCCGTGCCCACGGCGCGATCTCGCGGTGATCGACCCGGCGCGACAGCACGGCGGGCCACGGCGCGCCGATCGACGCAAGGCCGGCGTAGAGATCCGCGCCGCGCCGCGAGTGCACGTGCACGATGTCGGGACGCGCGGACCCGAGCGCACGGCGCAGTCTGCGGACCGCCAACGGGTCGACGTCCCCGCGAAGCGGCAGCTCGATCACGTCGCAGCGGGCCCCGGCCTCGCCGGCGATCGCAGAGCCGGCGGTGCACACGAGCACGTTGTCGACGCCGCGAGCGCTCAAGCCCTCGATCAGATGGAGCACCTGGCGGGCTCCGCCGTAGAGGTGACGGCCTGATTCGACGTGCGCGACTCGCATGGTTACCGATCTTAAACCGCCCGCAACAAGTGCGTCGGCATTTGCGGAGGCGCCACGCACGGCGTGGAACCCCGATGCGACTGACCGCGTAACCGCGCGGTAGCTACGGTGTCATGAAGCTTTGCCGGAGCTCGAATGCCATGGAACGACGACACGACATTCTCTATCGGCTACCGCGGGGACGCAGCGAGAGCCCACCGGAAGTCATGCTCGGACTGACGCTGCTCGGCACGTCCTTCGTCACGGGGCTTCTCTTTGGCTTGATCGTGGCTTGACGCGCGCGGTGCAACGTCGAGCTCGAAGGATCACGCGGATCGCACGGCGATGCGGCCGCCGGCGTGCTCCGCGCGCGTGCCGAGCGCGCGACCGTCGCGATTCAGCCTGTCGACGAGCCACGTGACGTCATCCGACGACGCCGGACGCAGCGAAAAGCGCTCGAGTCGCATCGGAACGATCGTCAGTGCGACGAGACCGCCGCCTGCCGTGTCCATGTCGACGAAGTACATCGGCGAGATGTCGGGTCGATACGCGTCGTGACCGCCGATGCCCTCGTAGTCCGTGATGAGATCGCCGCATCCGTAGAGGATCGGCTTGTTCCGGTAAATCTCGATGGCCTTCGGATGATGTGACGAGTGGCCGTGCACGATGTCGACGCCGCCCGAGTCCATCAGTGCGTGCGCGAACGCGCGCTCGCCCGGCGGAATCGCGAAACCCCAGTTGTCGCCCCAGTGGACGGACGCGACGACGATGTCACCGGCGGCTCGTGCGCTTCGAATCGCGCGACCGATGCGGGCGCCTGCAGCCGATGTCGGCGCTTTGAGGAAGTTGACGCCGGAAACATCGCTCCCTGCAGCCCACTCGAGCGGTATGCCGCTCGTCTCGAAGCCGAACGCGTAGACGCGCGCTCGTCCCGTTCCCGGGATATCGATATCGCACGGTGCACCGGCCTGAGCGGCGTTCTCGCCGGCGCCGGCGACGCCGAGCCCTGCTCCGCGGAGCACCTGCAGCGTCTCCCTCAGCCCTTCACGTCCGAAGTCGAGCACGTGATTGTTCGCGAGCACGCAGCAGTCGATGCGAGAGACGGTCAGGCAGTCGACGTTCGCCGGATGCATCCGGTAATGAATCGCCTTATCCGGCCAAAAGGCGTCGCTCGTCGTGACGCTCGTCTCGAGGTTCACGATGCGGGCGTCCGGCCGCTCGCGTTCGAGCGCTGCGAGCGCTTCTCCCCAGATGTACTCCGGCGCAGCACGGCGCGGAATGTTGCCCGACCGGCGCTCCGCCAGCTCGACATACTGACGCGCGTCGCGGACGAACGGCTCGATGAGACGCGGATCGCCGGGCCGTCGAAGCACCTGGTCGATGCCGCGACCGGTCATCACGTCGCCGGAGAGAAACAGCCGCATCGTCGACATCCGTAAATTCCCGTAGACGATTCAGACGCCCCAAGTCATGGGTAACAGTCCCTACTGCCCGAGCTCGAACCGCTTCAGACGGCTATTTTCGAGCAGTTCCGAGCGGAAGCGATACGTTCTCTTTCGCAACGTGACGCGTTACAGCCGTCATCGAGTCATTCCCAAAGTTGCTATTGCATTCACTTCAATAAATCGTCTGTTTCCGTTTTTCGTGGAGGTGCTAGGATGCAAGCGAGCACTCGGCGCCGCGTTGCACCGAATGCTGCTCGATGTTCCGTTGGTTCGACTCGATCGCTCGCACGCGTAGCGCCAGGCACTCGGCGAACCTGCAAAGCACAGCCGTTATACGACACATCTTTCGTAGAAGCTGACAAGTGAAGAAGCCAGCGCCTGGAACTACTAGGGTCGAGATGATTTCAGTTCGACGGGGTGTCTTGCGCCTTACGGGTTGCGCGCCCGCAGTTCGCCGATCAACCGCTCATGACCTGGAGACCCGCCATGGCATCGCTACAGCGGAAGAGTGGGTATGGGTGCGCAACGGAAGCTGCGCTGGCTGCGGCAACGGCAATCGCCTGCTTCAGCACACCGGCAAAAGGGTTCGACGTCAATGCAGGAGACTGGACACTCAATATCAGCGGCAACGTCAACGTCCACCTCATCCTCGCGGACTGCGAGGACGAGACGGTCCCGGGCGTTGCCGGGGGACTTGCCTGCCGCGGCGCCGCCGGAGAGGATCGTACATCGTCGATTAGCAACGGCCTGTTGCCGGCCGCGCTAACGATCGGCGGCACGACGACGCAGAACGGTTACGACCTCGGCTTCACGTTCGGCCTCTTCCCCGGCATCGCGACGAACGACGGCAGCCCGAACCTGCAACAAGGCGCGGATGTGCTCAACACAGCGCTCGGCACGACGGCGCTCGACGTCCGCCAGGTCTTCCTCACCTTCGGCAACGAGCGAATGGGCACGTTCAAGCTCGGGCGCGACCTTGGGCTCTTCCAAGCCGATGCGATCCTGAACGACATGACATTGCCCGGTGTCGGCGGCATCAACGGCAATAACGCCGCGCCCGCCAACACTGCACTCGGCTCGATTGGCCTCGGCTACATCTATGCCGACTGGATCGGCCAGATCAACTACACGACGCCCGACATCGGCGGCTTCAGCTTCACGATCGGTCTCTTCGATCCGCTCGAGCCGATCATGCAGGGCGCACCGACGCCCGAGACCACGCCGGGCATTCACGGCAAGGTGGCGTATACCAAAGAGCCGTTCTACTTCTCGGCGACGTTCATTCGCCAGGAGCACGAAGGCCTGACCGATGCGTCCGACTTCGACAGCAAGGCGTTCGACGTGGGCGGTAAGGTGGCGTTCGGCGAAGGCGGTGAATTCTCGCTGTGGTACTACACGGGCGACGGAATCGGCACGACGGGTCTCTACATACTCGGCGACACCGGAACGGGGCTCGAGCGAGACTCGGACGGATTCCTCGCGCAGCTGACGTGGACGGTTGGTGATACCAAGCTCGGCGTGAACTTCGGCCAAAGCGACCTCGATCTCGCGGACGGCGAAGCGCCGTCGGCGCTCGTGCGGCGGAACGAGAAGGTCACGTTCGGCGTGTACCATTCGCTGACGGAGAACCTGACCTTGCTCGGCGAGTACACGCGCGTGCAATCCGAGGCGCACAACGGGACCGAGAACGAGAGCTCGAACTTCAATATCGGAGCGTTCTTGTCGTTCTGACGAACGTGGCCGCTCGGGGACGAGCGAAAACCGAGGCTTCCTCGCTGCGGCGGTCACTTTACCGTCGCACGGGGATCCCCCACAGCATAGCCTGCATCACTCGACAGTCAGCCGCGCCTCCGCCCGCCCCCTTTCGGGCTGCGCCGCCCGGCCCTGACCGACGCATTCATCGTGTGCCTGCATTCGGCCAGCACCTCGGCAAAGCAAGCCGTCACGAGACCGCGGAGCCAGCGGATCGCGGCGTCGTTGCCGAGCCGACGGCTCCAGACGAAACGATGCGGCATCGGCGCGATGGCGAACGGCGGCGGCACAGCGCGCAGCCCGTATCGCTCGAGCGCCTCGTGCATGACGACCATCGGCAGCGTCGCGATCAAATCCGTCCGCGCGAGGAGCGGTGCGACGGCCGAGAAGTTGAGCACGCGCGTCGCGATCGGGCGTTCCCTCGCGGCGTCGTCCGACGCCGTCGTCACCGGGCTTTGCAGCGCGTTGCCCACCTGCACGATCACGTGCGGCCATTTGCGCCACGCCGCCGGACCCCACGACTCGATCGCCGGATGATCCGCGCGGACGAACGTCGCCCATTCGATGTCGCCGCCCTCCTCGTGCGCGAGCCCCTCCGGGAGCGTGAGAGCCGAGGCGACGAAGGCGAGGTCCATCTGCTCCTCGGCGACGGCGAGCAGTGTCTGCGGTGATTCCGCTGCCCAGTCGATCATGACGCCCGGCGCCTCGCTGCGAACGCGGGCCATCAGACGAGGGAACAGCGACGGCGCGATGTCCGAGATCGCGATGCGGAACGTCCGCGTGCTCGTGCGCGGATCGAACGGCTCGGACGGCACCAGCCGAAGGCGTTGGCCACTCTGGCGCCCTACGATGCGCTCGTCGAGCTTGCGCTGCCTGCTTTCGCGGCGTTCTCCGGCGTCCCGCTCACGTTCGACTATCTCGGCGAGCCGGCGCTCTTGGCCGGGCTCGTCGCCTTGGCGCTCGTCGTCGGCCTGGTCGCGGGCAGCTACCCCGCCTTCTATCTTTCCGCGTTCCAACCCTCACGCGTGCTGAAGGGCGAGGTCACGCGCGGCAGCTCGGGCGCGGCCCTTCGGAACGGCCTCGTCGTCTTCCAGTTCGCGATCGCGACCGCGCTCGTGATCGGCACGGCCGTCGTGTATCGACAGACGAGCTTCGCGCGCACGCTCGATCTCGGCTTCGACAAGGATCGGATCGTCCTCTTGTCGGACATCGCGAATCTCGGGAACCAGTGGCCGGCCTTCAAGGCAACGCTGCAGACCCATCCGGGGATCGTCGGCGTCACGGCGTCGCATTTCGCGCCGTTCTCGACGGACGACAACTCCGTCTCGCTGCGCGAGCGCGGCGGCACATCCGTGAGCCGCATTCAAGTCGTCGTCGTCGACTACGCGTTCTTCGAGACATACGCGATCGACGTGCTCGCGGGCAGAACGTTCTCGACCGACTTCCCGGGCGACCCGATGGAGCTGCCGAGCCCCGCGAGCCCGCAGGGACGCGGCACGCTGGTCGTCAACGAGGCCGCAGCACGGCTGCTCGGCTGGTCGCCCGCGGACGCGGCGGGCCAGCCCGTCGACATCGGCTTGACCCCGGACTTCTCGGTGCGAATCGAGAGCACGATCGTCGGCGTCGTCAACGATACGCACTTCGAGTCGGTCGCGACGGCGATACGTCCGTTAATGTTCGTGCTGAGTCCCGTTCCGGCGCCTCCGCTGCCGATCAACGTCGCGTCGATCCGTATCGCGGGAACGGATCTCGCGGGCACGCTCGCGCATATCGACGAGACATGGCGACGCTTCCTGCCCGAGCGGCCCGTCGCGCGGCACTTCCTCGAGCAGGACTTCGAGGCCCTGTACCAGGCCGAGCGGCGGCAGGGACTGATGTTCGCGACGTTCTCGATGCTCGCGATCTTCGTCGCGTGCCTCGGCTTACTCGGGCTCGCGTCGTTCGCGACCGAGCAGCGCACGAAGGAGATCGGCGTGCGGAAGGTGATGGGCGGAAGCGTGTACGACATCGTGAAGCTCTTCACGGGCGAGGTCAGCCGGCTCGTGATCGTCGCGACCGTGATCGCCTGGCCCGTGGCGTACTTTCTGATGCGCCGCTGGCTCGACGGATTCGCATACCGCATCGAGCTCGGCGTGAGCTTTTTCGCCGCGGCCACGCTCGTTGCGCTCGCCGTCGCCGTCGCAACGGTCGGGGCCATCGCGGCGCGGGCGGCGGCCGCGAACCCGATCCGATCCCTTCGCTACGAGTAAGGACGCGCTTCGAAGGTTCGATTCGCGAGCGCCGGCATCACGCGACTCACTCGCGATCGATCGGCTCGCCGCGGACGTAAACGCTCACGATTCTGCGCGTGTTCGTAATGTCCTCGGGCGGATCCGCTTCGAGGACGATGAAGTCACGACCGCCGATGCCACACCGTTCTGCTGCGCCTCGACACATAGAGCGGCCGCGGCAACCGCGAGGGATAGGAACATTCCGCGAGCGGCTCTGGCAGGCATGAACCGACGCTAATCCCGGGCGGCCCGTTTGCGTCAAGGCGCTGCCGGCGGCCGCACGCCGTGCGATCGCGCGCTGCCGCCTGCCTACTCGGGGTCGGGCGGGAAGTGGAAGTTAATCCGAGTGCCGCCCATCTGGCCCGCGTTCGATCGCAGGTAGTGCAAGCCTTCGAGCACGTGAGCGTAGCGCAACGGACCGACGTCGACGGGCTCGAAGCCGATGCCTCGCGCGAGCTCCGCGACGATCGCTTTCGCCTCGGGATCGTCCCCGACGATCGGAATGCTGACCGGATGACGTGCAATCGTCGGATCGAGCATCGTCCCGGCCCCGAGCGTGTTGAAGGCTTTGACCACCCGCGCTTCGGGCGCGACCGCCTGAATCCGCTCGGCGTTCGAGCCTTCGAACGGATAATCGCGCAGGCCGTCCTCGCCGATGCGCCGGGGGTTCGTCGGATCGATCACGATCTTCCCGGCAAGGTCGCCGAGGCTCCGGGTGACGTCCTCGACGACCTCCCACGGGAGCGCCAGAACGACGATGTCCGCATCGCGCGCCGCCTCCGCCGGCGTCGCTGCCCTCGCGTTGGCTCCGGTCTCGGCAACGAGGCGCTCGACGTCCGAACGATTCGGCTCGCGCGAGCCGTAAACGATGCCGTGGCCGAGCTCCGCGAAACGCTGCCCGAGCGCGCTGCCGACGTTGCCGGTGCCGATGATCGCGATCGTCTCGGCGTGCGCGCCGAGCGCGAGCGCTGCCGTCAGGCACAGCAGGGCCGCACACACGTGTTTCATCGTCGCCATCGTATCCAGCCTATTTTTCACCATTGGACAACACCGCGAACGTCGCCGACAACCACGTGGCGGCCGGAGAGGCTGGGACCCATACATCCACCAACCGCATCGGCGGCGGCGCGTTCGCTTCGGTGGCCGGCATTTCGCAGGTCGCGATGAGCAGCGGTGTCGGCTGCGTGAACCGGCAGCAGGTCTCGGTGCAAGCCGAGCTATCGCTGGGCAACGACTGAGAGAGCCGCGTGCAGGGCCTCCGGCGCGAACCTCTAGTACTGCCGCTGCAAGGAGATTCCGTGCTTGCCGATCAACCTGTAGAGCGTGACTCGCCCTATCCCGAGCTGCCGCGCCGCACGTGCGACGTTATGAGCGGATTGACGCAGCGCTTCCTGTATCGCCTCCCGCTCGGCGCGGGCGCGCGCCTCCGCGAGCGTCGGCTGGCGCTTCTCCGTGCGCGAGGGCTCGGGCAGACCGAGGTGCTTGGGCTCGAGCAGAAGCCCATCCGCGACGGTGACGGCTCGCTGCACGCGGTTGATGAGCTCCCGCACATTGCCGGGCCAGTGATAGCGCAGCATCGCTTCGACGGAGGCGCGCGTGAAGCGGCATGGGCTCGAGTAACGCCGCAGGAAGTGTCGCGCCAAACGGAGGACGTCCGCGCCGCGCTCGCGGAGCGGCGGTACGTTCACGTGGATGACGTTCAGCCGGTAGTAGAGATCCTCGCGAAACCGTCTCGCTGCCACGGCCGCGCCCAGATCCATCGTCGTCGTCGCGATCACACGAACGTCGACGCTGATCGGCTCGACGCCACCCACTCGCCAGAACGTGCCGTTTCGCAGGAACGCGAGCAGGCCGACCTGCATGTCGGGGCCGAGCTTGTCGACGTCGTGGAGCAGCAGCGTGCCTCCGTTCGCGAGCTCGAGTCTGCCCAGCTTGCGCGCGTTCGCGACCGCGAACGCCCCTGCCTCGTAGCCGAAAAGCTCCGACTGGATGAGCTGTGACGTCAGAGCGCCGCAATTGATGACGACGAACGGCCGTGCCCCACGGGGCGAATGACGATGCAGGATGTGAGCGGCCACCTCCTTGCCGGCGCCGTTCTCGCCCTCCAGAATCACCGGCGCATCGGATGACGCGGCGCGCACCAGCAAGCGATGCAGCTCCTTCATCGAGCTGCTCGCCCCGATCATCGGCGGGTCGTCGACGACCTGCCGCTCGTTTCGCTCGCGCTCCGAAAGAGCCGCGTCGCACGACTCCTCGGCGGCGCTCGGCTCGAGGTATCGAGTGGACACGCAGCTACCGGACGACGATCTCCGCCGCGGACCTGTCCGTGTGCTGGTCATTTCAACTCGGTTCTTTGCGTGGCGACTATCGAATGCCACTAGAGGTGTCGTGTACTTCGTATCAAACGCGTGATGCAAAGTAAAGTATGTTCAAGTTGCAACTATGTTTCCCAAATTGAACACTTTCGGAAACACGATCAGCCGAAAACTCTCGTAGTTTAGCGACGCCGACGATCACGCTCTTGGGTCGTTCACGGCAGTGTTTCGGCGACGGCCGGGGTACAGACTGCCCCCGAACGAAATCCTCCCTTCGTTCAGTCGTTAACGTGATGGAGAGCGTGCAGCTCATCGCGGAGATCCGCCGCCGAACTCGCGTCGCCGAATAGCGACATACGCTTCGTCGCATTATGTAGCGTTCCAGATCGTCGTTATCGCCGACTGAAAATTTCGACGAGCGTGCTCTGCTCAGTCGGATGACGACGGACGGCCCGAGCAGCGCGCGCGGCGTCACGATCGGCGCGCCGAGTCGCTCGCCGAAGACGGCGGTGATGCAGGCGCTCGTCGACGGCGCCGGGGGCAGCGACTAGGACGTCTGCGCCGGCCGCTGCCAGGCTGTTCCGCGGACGCGAGCGGCGTCGCGGAGCAGAATCCGTGCGCAGCGGGAGTAAGGGTTAAGATAGATCTCCGAGCGCTCCCCGCAGCGAGGAGAGCTCCCCACGGTTTTTCGTCAAGCGGTCGCCCGTCCCGGGAAGCGTCGCAGCCCCGGGCCTCGGGGCAGCCTCGTCGAAAGCCTTCGTATAAGCCTCAGCGACAGCATCCGGATATACGTGACCTCGACCACACAGCCCGAAAAAGCTTCCAATCACACGCCGATGATGCAGCAGTACTTGGCCATCAAGGCCCAGTACCCCGACATGCTGCTCTTCTACCGGATGGGCGACTTCTACGAGCTCTTCTACGACGATGCGCGGCGCGCGTCGAAGCTGATCGACATTGCCCTCACGAAGCGCGGTATGTCGAACGGCGCGCCGATTCCGATGGCGGGCGTCCCCGTGCAGTCGGTCGAGACGTATCTCGCGCGGCTGATCCGCCTCGGCGAATCGGTCGCGATCTGCGAGCAGATCGGCGATCCGGCGGCGAGCAAAGGCCCGGTTGCGCGCGAGGTCGTGCGCATCGTGACGCCGGGCACGCTGACCGACGCCGCGCTCCTCGACGACAAGGAGACGCGCCACCTGGCCGCGGTCAAGCTCGGCGCGAAGATCGGCCTCGCGTGGCTCGACCTCGCGGGCGGTCGCTTCAGCGTCGACGAGCTCGCGGATCTCGACGCGCTCGCGAGCGAGCTCGAGCGCCTGAAGCCCGCGGAGCTGCTCGTCTCCGAGGACGTTACCGAGCCCGGCTGGATCCTGAAGATGCCTGCGATCAAGACGCGCCCGCCGTGGCACTTCGACGAGGACTCCGCGCGGCGGCTCTTGTGCGCACAGTTCCGTGTGCGCGATCTCGCGGGCTTCGACGCGGAGGACATTCCGGACGCGATCGGCGCCGCGGGCTGCCTCTTGCAGTACGTGAACGACACGCAGCGCTCCCAGGTGCCGCATCTGAGAGGGCTGAGGCGCGAGCGGCGCGACGATGCACTGATCATGGACGTCGCGACGCGCCGCAACCTCGAGATCGAGACGAGCCTCGGCGGCCGCCCCGAGTTCACGCTCGCCGGCATCATGGACCGCTGCGCGACACCGATGGGCAGCCGGCTGCTCAGGCGCTGGCTCAATCGGCCGATCCGCGACCGGCGCGAGCTCGCGGCGCGCCAGCACGCGGTTGCGACGCTGCTCGACGCGGGCGCGACGGACGGCCTTCGCGACGTCCTCGGCGACATCCCGGACCTCGAGCGGATCCTGACGCGCGTCGCGCTCGGCTCGGCGCGCCCGCGCGACCTCGCGCAGCTTCGCGACGGGCTCGCGCGTGTTCCGGAGCTGAAGGCCGCGCTGCACTCGATCACGGACCCGGCGGACGGCGAGTCGCGTCTCGCGCGGCTCGCCGCGCAGTGCGGCGAGCACGAGGCCGAACGCGAGCTCCTCGCGCGTGCGATCGTCGAATCGCCGCCGGTGCTGATCCGCGACGGCGGCGTCATCGCGGAGGGTTACGACGCCGAGCTCGACGAGCTTCGCTCGATCAGCGAGAACGCGAGCCGCTACCTCGACGAGCTCGAGGCGAAGGAGCGCGAGCGCACCGGCATCGCGAGCCTCAAGGTCGGCTACAACCGCGTGCACGGCTTCTATATCGAGCTCGGGAGGACGCACGCCGAGCGCGTGCCGGCCGACTACATGCGCCGACAGACGTTGAAAGGCGCGGAGCGCTACATCACGCCGGAGCTGAAGTCCTTCGAGGACAAGGTGCTCTCCGCGCGCGAACGCGCACTCGCGCGCGAGAAGCACCTCTACGAGGCGCTGCTCGCGAAGCTTGCGGAGGATCTCGAAGCGCAGCAGGCGACCGCCGCCGCGGTCGCCGAGATCGACGCACTCGCGAACCTCGCGGAGCGCGCGCGCGCGCTCGATCTCGTCCGTCCGCGGCTCGTCGACACGCCGAGGCTCTGCTACCGCGCGGGACGCCACGTCGGCGTCGAGCAGTCGAGCGACGCGCCGTTCGTGCCGAACGACCTCGATCTCGACGATCGGCGGCGAATGCTGATCGTCACCGGGCCGAACATGGGCGGCAAGTCGACGTTCATGCGGCAGACCGCGCTGATCGTGATCCTCGCGCACGTCGGCAGCTTCGTGCCGGCAGAAGACGCCGAGATCGGCCCGATCGATCGGATCTTCACCCGCATCGGCGCGGCCGACGATCTGACGGGCGGCCGCTCCACGTTCATGGTCGAGATGATCGAGACCGCGAACATCCTGAACAACGCGACGCCGTCGAGCCTCGTGCTGATGGACGAGGTCGGCCGCGGCACGAGCACGTTCGACGGGCTGTCGCTCGCATGGGCCGCGGCGCGGCACATCGCGAAGCGCATCGGCGCGTTCACGCTGTTCGCGACGCATTACTTCGAGCTGACGAGCCTGCCCGAGGAGCTGCCGTCCTGCGCGAACGTGCATCTCGACGCGACCGAGCACGGCCGCGAGCTGATCTTCCTGCATCGCGTGAAGGAGGGTCCGGCGAATCAGAGCTACGGGCTCAACGTCGCCGAGCTCGCCGGCGTCCCGCGGGCGGTGATCGACGAGGCACGCGAGTACCTCGCGCGGCTCGAGCAGCATCAGCAGGCGCTCGTGCCGCCGGGGCCGCAACGGCTGCTCGACCTCGGGCCCGCGCGCCCGCCGCGCTCGCCCGACGAGCCGTCCCGAGCCGACGCAGCCGAGGCCGTTCACGATGGCGGCGACCGCGCGCGCGACGACGCGACGCGGGGCGTCGTCGAGCGGCTCCGCAGTCTCGACGTCGATGCGCTGTCGCCGCGTGCGGCGCTCGATCTCTTGTACGAGCTCGTCGACTCCGTGAAACGTTGAAGCGGCCGGAAAGGCGACGCGCTTGACGAGAGACGTGAGACAGTCCCAGCATCGGCACATCGGTATTGGGAGCGTCGACGCATGTCTCACATCACACGCCGCGAGATCCTGAGCCTCATGGCCGGAGCCGTCGCGGCCGGCGCCACCGCACGGAGCGCAGCCCAACGGAGCACCGTCACGCTCTCCGCGTTCTCGACGGCAACACAGATGCTCGAAGCGCTGCGCGCCAAGCAGATCTCGGCCGTCGAGCTCTACGAGCTGCACGTCGAGCGCATCCGCCGATTCAACCCGATGCTGAACGCGATCGTCGTCGAGACATTCGAGCGCGGCAGGCGCGAGGCCGCCGAAGCGGACCGGAGGCTTTCGGCGGGCGACACCGCCCCGCTTCTCGGCCTGCCGATGACGTTGAAGGAGTCGGAGCAGGTCGCCGGGCTGCCGCAGACCGCGGGCCTCGAGCCGCTGCGCGATTTCCGGCCCGCCGAGAACGGCCGCATTGCGACGAGCGTGCTCGGCGCGGGCGCCGCGCTGCTCGGCAAGACGAATATCCCTCCAGGTCTTGCGGATTGGCAGGCAAACAGCCCGATCTACGGCCGCACGAACAACCCGTGGAATCTCGAGCGCACGCCGGGCGGTTCGACGGGCGGCGGCAGCGCGGCACTTGCGGCGGGCCTCACTCCGCTCGAGATCGGCAGCGACATCGGCGGCTCCATCCGCGTTCCCGCCGCGTTCACCGGCGTGTACGGGCACCGCCCGTCCGAGAACGCGGTGCCGCGGAGCGGAGCGTTTCCCGGCGCGGAGCTGCCGAACCCGAGCGCGATCATGGGCGTGCAAGGTCCGCTCGCACGAAGCGCAGTCGACCTCGAGCTCGCGCTCGACGTCATCGCCGGCCCGGATATCGGCGATGACGTCGCGTGGCGGCTCGAATTGCCGAAACCGCGGCGCGAGCGGCTGCGCGACTTCCGCGTCGCCTTCCTGCCGTGGCTCGACTGGGTGCCGGTGCAGCCGGACGTGCGAGCGGGCACGACGGCCCTCGCCGACTGGCTCAGTGCGCAAGGCGCGCGAGTCGGCGAAGCGTCGCCCGCATTCGACTGGTGGGAGCACGTTGCGGATTACGTGCGCCTGCTCATCGCGCAAACGACGCTCGGACAGAGCAGCGAGGAAAGGGCCGCCGAAGCCGCGCGCCTCCGCGGGCTCGGCCTCGACGACATGCAACCGACGATCGACGGCCTGACCCTCGATTATCCGGGGCTCGCTGTATTGCTCGATCGTCGCGCGCGCCTCCAGCGAGCATGGTCGGCATTCTTTCGCGACTGGGACGTGCTCGTGACGCCTGCGTTCTCGACGACCGCGTTCGAGCACCGCGATCCGGAGCAACAGACGATCGTCGTCGACGGCCGCGAGGTTGCCTATCAATCGCTGGTCTTCTATCCGCAGGTCGCGATCTTCTGCGGGCTGCCGGCGACCGCGTTTCCGGCAGGGCTCGACCGCGAAGGCTTGCCGATAGGCCTGCAGGCGGTCGGGCCCTACCTCGAAGACCGCACGCCGCTCCGCTTCGCGCAACTGCTCGAGCGCGAATGGTACGCGTTCACCGCGCCGCCCGGGTTCGCATGACGACGTCCATCGTCGGCACGCGGGAGCCCGGGCGATCGCGCGGCCGGTCCGCGCCGTCGTCAGAAGTTCATCGTCAGGCTGATGAACCCGCGACGCCCGAGCGGCTCGTAGACCGAGCTGCCGCCCTCGCCGAAGCCCAAGCGTCCGCTCGACGTGATGTGCGTCGGCGGCGTCGCGAAGCGGGTCGCGTTCGGATCGCCGCCGGTTCGCGGCGGTTCCTCGTCGAACAGGTTCTCGATGCCGACCCGTAACGTATACCGCTCGCCGAACGCGTAGCTCGCGCCGAGATAGAAGAGCTGATAGCTCTCGATGTTGCCGAGCGGATTCGGGATCGCACCAGTCCCTTCGGCGAAGCTCGCGTCCTTGATCGACGGCCAATACTGGTGCCTCAGCGTCACGGTCCACGGTCCGCGGAAGTAGTTCACCGTGCTGAAGAGCCGGTAGTCGTACCCCTGGCACTGGATCTGCAGTCCGCAGCCCCGCGTCCCGGCCCAATCGATCGTGTCGAGGTCGGATCTGTCCTGTGTCTTCGACTCGATGTTGTAGTTCGCGACGACGTTCACGTTGAGGCCTCCGGTCGCCAGCATTTTCGACCAGTCGAGCTGGAGGTCGACGCCCGAGACCTTCGCCCTGCCCTGGTTCGTGAAGGTGAGATCGATGTTCGCGGCGTTGCCGTTGAACGGGTCCCTGATGATCTGCCGGCAGGCCGGCGCCGACGGATCGCCCGTCGGATTCTTCTCGATGCTGAGGCAGCTCTCGTAGATGCTGTCCGGGCCAGTCAGCGCGATCATGTCTTCGATCTCGATCGAGTAGTAATCGACGGACATGGTCCAGTTCTCGAGGAAGTTCATCACGACGCCGAGCGTGAACGTATCCGCCTGCTCCTCGTGCACGTTCGGGTTGCCGAAGGTGTTCTGCGTGCCCGGATTCGTGAAGAAGTCTCCGGCGGGGACGCCGTCAGGCTGGTCGGACAGCGGCCGGTTGTCGTAGTACTCGAACGCGCCGGTCGGGCCCATCAACGCGCGGCATATCGCCTCGGTCTGCGCGGCCTGCTGGGGACCTGCAACGGCCGGATTCGCGCTGAACGGCCCCTGCTGATGGTTCTGCGAGCATTGGTCGCCGAAGACGTACGGCAGCGACGCGAAGACCTGCGAGCGGCCGATGAAGAGCTCGCCGAGGTTCGGCGCGCGGTGCGCGCGGTTGAAGCCGCCGCGCAGCCGATATCGCGGCGTGATGCCCCAGTCGACCAGCGCCTTGTACGATTCGAGGTTGTCGACCTGCTCCATGCTCCAGTGCGACAAGCGTCCGCCGAGCTCGACGTTGAAGTGGGTGACGCCTCTTGGCCCGTCCGAGACGATCGGAATCAAGAGCTCACCGTAGATCTCCGAGACGTCGAATTCGCCTCTGCTGTCCGTGTTCGGGAACGTGCCCGCGATCGTGTCCGCGAGCGAGTTGTTCTGCAGCAGGTTGTCCGGCACGTAGGAGTAGCTGTTCTCTCTGTAGCTCACGCCGAGCGCGTAGCCGAGGGGACCCGCGGCCATCTCGATCAGGTTGCCGACGAGGTTCGCCTCGACGACCGTCTGCTTGACGTCCGTTTGATTCTGCAGCGGAGCGTGCAGCATCTTGATGCAATCCTCGGACGGCAGGAAATCGCGCACGATCGGCATCCCGGTCGTGCACGTCGGAATGCCTTCGGCGAAGCCGACGCTCGCCGGATTCGGATCGCCGACGAATGCGACGCCGTAATTCGGCGACGCGAGCAGCTGCCGATAGGACGTGAGCCGAATGGAGCCGGTCAACACGTTCAGCGCGTCGGTGCGTCCGGTCATGACCGTGACGTCCCAGTAGTCATCGCCGCTCGGCAGCTCGCCCTCGAGGCCGAGCGAGAACTGCATCGTCGTCGTCTTGTTGGTGCTGCCGCGCCCGTCGGCCAACAGGAATCTGAGCGCGTCCTGCGTGCGGTTGATCCAGATGTTCATGTCCGGATCGGGCCGCGACTCGTACAGCATCTGGATCTCGGGCGGCACGGGCCACGCCTGCGTCTCGGTGCAGCCGCCGACCGGCGGACAGTTCAGCTGATAGATGCCTCCGGGCCGATACGCGGGCAGCGTCGTCATGTCCTCGCCCGCGTCGCCGGTGTTCGGCAAACCGTCCTCGCCGAGGTTCGTCACCGAAGGCGCATAGATCTCCGATCCGAACGGCACTTCCGCGCCCCAGACGCCGATCGTGTCGGACGTCTGGCCCATCGTCGTCCGGTTCTCGGTGCGGGTCACCATCGCCTGCGCCGTGACGCGAATGTTCTCTGCGATCTCGAACTCGCCTTTCGCAAAACCCGACAGCCGCTCGAGCGGAATCGACGCGAGGTTGTACCAAGTGTTCTCCTTGATCGCGCCGTCCGGCTGCACGACGCGAAACGGCAAACCGGGAAATGCGCCGTACGGGTCGACATCGAACGGGCCTTCATACCGGTAGCCGCCGGCCGCGCCGGTCGGGAGCTGCAGGCCCGTGAAGACCGTTCCCGTGCCGTCCGGCGTCCGGTTGATGTAGAAGCGCTGCGAGTTCGCGACGCCGAGCGTCGAGCCGTTCGCATCGACCGGGCACGTGCCGGCGAGGCCGGGAATCGCGTTCGGCGTGCACGGCTGCGCGCGGTCGAACAGCGCGTTGACGACGTTCTGATCAGGCAGGTTGCCGAACACGCCTTGCGGGTTGCTGAACCAGGTCTCGGTCGGGAAGAACTCCGTTCCGGGGGTCCGCGGATTCGCGTAGTCCTCGACGCGCCAGTCGCGCTCCCACAGGTATACCGGCGAGCGCGTCGCACGCTCGACGCCGATCATCACGTTGCCGCGGTCGCCGGCGACGTTCGCGCCGATCAACCCGGAGATCGAGACCTCCTGATTGCCGCCGTGCTGCGTGTCGCCGAAGCGAAGATCGACGGACGCGCCCTCGAAATCGTCCTTCAGGATGAAGTTGACGACGCCGCCGACGGCGTCCGCGCCGTACACGGCCGATGCGCCTCCCGAGATCACCTCGACGCGCTCGATCGCCGACGCCGGAATCGAGTTCGTATCGACGACCATCGACGGGTTGATCGGCATCGGACGCCGGCCGTCGATCAGCACGAGGTTGCGGTTCGGCCCGAGCCCGCGCAGGCTGATGGTCGATGCGCCGACCGTGTTCGTGGCGGTGTTCTCGACGTCGAACGTCGTGAACTGCGTGACGGCCGGAACGAACTGCGGCAGCTGATTCAGAATCGTCTCGACGCCGATCGACGTCGTCTCCTCGAACACCGACTCGTCGATCGTCGTGATCGGCGCGTTGGCCGTGAAATCTTGACGACGAATGCGTGATCCAGTGACCGTGACCTCCTCGATCGCCCGGTCGTCCTGTGCCTGCGCGTCGGTTGCGGGTGCGATCGCAAGCACCGCGCCGGCAAGCGCGCCACCGGAAACGGACATCCACGCGAGCTTGAGACTGCGCGAAGAAGGAGGGCCGCTTCGTCCGAGCGCGGCGGCAATCGATCTGGAGAGCTCGCGAGTGTGCGGAAAGTGCTTGGCCGTCTTCATTGCGTTTCCCCCCTGTTGGAAAGCAAGAAAGCCGAGGTGCGGCGTCGGCCGAGCGAGATCGGTTGCGCGGCATCGGCGCAACTTGGCCGAGCGTGTCAGGGAAGCTAACACACAACATGCCCTCTCACAATCAAGACCGTCTTTCTCTAGTCACTGTCTCTTTGACGCTACTGACAACTCGTCCATAACGAGTGGACACGAGGGTGCCCTGCAACACGACGCGTGGCGGCCGCGTACCATCGCCGAGTCGACCGGCTTGCGGGATCGCCTTAAGGACCCGAGAATGAATTCACTCACCAAACGCGGGCCAAGACCCGGAGGGGCCCGACTGCGGCGCGACGATGCGCGTAGCTGCGTCGCCCGAGTCGCGAAGAACGATGCTCGATTTCGGTCTGACACCCGGCGACTTCCGCTCCGAGCTCTTCGAACGAAAGCCGCATCACTTTCGGGGCGCTCTGTTGGAGCGGCCGTTCGCATGGACGGACATCGACGAGCTCCTGCACGTCATCGACCCGAGAGCGCCGGCGGTGCGCATGTTCCATCACGGCACCGTCCCCGAGCATGCGTATACGGAAGAGCTCGTCGAGCTCGGCAGGCCGAGGCGCAGGCTATGCAAGCCGAAGTTCTACGACTACATGCAGAAGGGCGCGACGCTGCAGATCAATTGGCTCGAGCGGCACTCCGTCGCGGCACGGCGGCTTTGCCTCGAAGTCGCACGCTTCGTCGGCGCGCAGACATCGAGCAATGCGTACTTGAGCTTTGCCGGCGACGGCACGTTCGGCAAGCATTGGGATACGCATGACGTCTTCGCGATACAGCTGATCGGACGCAAGCGCTGGCGCGTCTTCGCGCCGACCTTTCCGCTGCCGCTGACCTACCAGACGCACGACCGCAGCGGGCACACGTGTCCCGCAGAGCCGACGTTCGAGCTCACGCTGGAGGAAGGCGACGTGCTCTACATCCCGCGCGGATGGTGGCACCACGTGATTCCGCTCCGCGTCGGCAGCTTTCATCTGTCCGTCGGCTCGTACTCTCCGACGTTCTTCGACTACTTCATGCAAACGTCCGCCCGCTGCCTCGAGCGGCTCGCCGACATGCGCCGCGCGTTCTCCGCGGAGGAGTATCGCGAGCTCGTCGCCGAAGCGATGCGGCAGCTCGAGCCGGCGCTGCTCGATGCGGCAAGCGCGGCCGCATTCGAGCGCGACCGGATGGCTCGCGAGCGTCTCGACGCGGAGTTCCATCTCGCGTCGCTCGACTCCGCATCGCCGCCTCTCGCGGGCGACGCGTTACTGAGCCTCACGACGTTCGGCACGCCCCCGCTCGAGAGCGGCCTGCTGCTCGTCAACGGCGCAGAGCTTCGTCTCGAAGGCGTCGGACTTGCCGTGGTCGCCGCGCTGCGCGAGCACGCTTCGCTCTCGCTCGATGCGTTGTGCTCGAAGCTCGAGCACGTGCCGCCCGACGCGGTGCGCCGCGCGGTGCTGGACCTCGCGCGTCATGACATCGTCACGATCCGGACTTGACTCGCCGCCGCGAAGCGAGCGCGCTCGCGCAGCGCAGCTTACGCGCGCGCAGGCGCGTGCGCGAAGCGGCCGTCACGCAGAAAGTGCACGACCTGATCGGCGACGGCGTGTGACCACAGCATCGACATGTGCGTGCAGTGGAGCACGATGTGCTCCGTCGCACCGGGAAGCCGCGTCTCGCTGACCGACACCGTGCCGTCGTGCGGCTTCTCGAGGCCGCCGAGCAGGCGGCCGAATCCGAGCGGCACGTCGCCGGCGATGATGCCGAGATCCGTTGCGCCGTTCCACGGCTTGCACCCGCCGCACTCGATCAGATCGTGAATGCAACGTCCGACGATTCGGCGGCCGAGAGGCGACGAGTCGAGCACACGTCCGGCGCGGGTGCCGGTCAGCGGCGAGCCGAGGCAGACGACGCGTCCGGCACGCGCAGGCGGCGCGCGCTCGAAGAGCTTCAGCGCGAGCACGCCGCCCAAGCTGTGGCCGACGAAGTGGATCCGGCTGCCCGGTACTCGAGCCACGAACGCCGCGAGCCTGTCGACGTTCTCGTCGAGGCCGCAGCGGGTCGTCGGGTACACGAACTGGAGGGTCGCATAGCCCGCGGCCTCGAGCCGGCGACGCAGCAGCAGCGTCTCCCAGCCCGGCATCCACAGGCCGTGCATGACGACGACGGATTCGCCTGCGTCGCCGGCAGCGACTTGCGCGCCGGGTTGCGTAGCGGCCGGCTCGTCGTGGGCCTCTCGGTTTGCGCGGTGGGCGGTCATAAACCTGCGAGGTTCGACTTCCGGAGCCGCCCGACGTTTCACCGCGCGGGAAGTAGAGTCCGGAAATGGGAGTCGGGGGATTGGGGTCAGATCAGAAAAAGGGCTCTGACCCCAATTTCCTAAGACGACGTGCGCAGCCGGATGCCGAGCTCGCGGAGCTGCTGCGGATCCGCGGCGCTCGGCGCCCCCGTCATCAGGCAGCTCGCGGTCTGCGTCTTCGGGAACGCGATGACCTCGCGGATGTTGTCCGCGCCCGCCATCAGCATCACGAGGCGGTCGAGCCCGAACGCGATGCCGCCGAGCGGCGGGCAACCGTACTGCAGCGCGGTCAGCAGGAACCCGAACTTCGCCTGCGCGTCCTCCTCCGAGATGCCGAGCACGTCGAAGACGGCCGACTGCATCTCCGGCGTGTGGATACGCACCGACCCTCCGCCGACCTCGTAGCCGTTCATCACGATGTCGTACGCGCGGGAGAGCGCGCGGTCCGGCGATGCCTTCAGCGATTCGGGCGTCATCGCCGGCACGGTGCCGTCTTCGCTCGCCGGCCACTTCGGCGCCGTGAACGGATGGTGCAGCGCGCTGATCTCGCCCTTGTCGTCGCGCTCGAACATCGGGAACTCGACGACCCAAAGCGGCGCGAAGCCGTCGGCCACGAGCCCGCGCACACGCGCGACCGCGTCGCGGAGGACGCTGAGCGAGTCGTTCACGACCTTCGCCTTGTCGGCGCCGAAGAACACGAGGTCGCCCGTCTCCGCACCGACGCGCGTGAGGATGCCTTCGATCGCTTCGTCCGGCAGGAACTTCAGGATCGGCGACTGCAGCCCGTCGCGTCCGGCCGCGCGGTCGTTGACCTTGATGTATGCGAGGCCCTTCGCGCCGTGCCGTGCGACGAGCGCCGTGTACTCGTCGATCTCCTTGCGCGTGAGCTCGCCGCCGCCCGGGACGCGCAGCGCGGCGACGCGGCTGCCGGGATCCGACGCGGGGCCCGCGAAGACCTTGAAATCGACGTTCTTGACGAGATCCGCGACCTCGACGAGCTCGAGCGGGTTGCGGAGATCCGGCTTGTCGCTGCCGAAGCGCGACATCGCCTCCGCATACGTCAGCCGCGGGAACGGATTCGGCAGATCGACGTCGAGCACGCGCTTGAACACGTAGCGGACGAGCTCCTCGTTGATCGCCATGATCTCGTCCTCGTTCATGAAGCTCGTCTCGATATCGAGCTGCGTGAACTCGGGCTGGCGATCCGCGCGCAGGTCCTCGTCGCGGAAACACTTCACGATCTGGTAGTACCGGTCGAAGCCCGCGATCATCAGGATCTGCTTCATCAGCTGCGGCGACTGCGGCAGCGCGAAGAAGTTGCCCGGCTGCGTGCGGCTCGGCACGAGGTAATCGCGGGCGCCCTCGGGCGTCGTTTTCGTGAGGATCGGCGTCTCGACGTCGATGAAGCCGTGCTCGTCGAGGAACGCGCGCATCGCGCGCGTCACCGAATGCCGGAGACGCAGGTTCTTGAGCATCCGCTCGCGACGGAGATCGAGATAGCGATAGCGAAGCCTAAGCTCCTCGCTCGCGTGCTCGTCGTGATGGAACGGCGGCGTCAGCGACTTGTTGAGCACGGTGAGCTTATCGGCGACGAGCTCGACCTCGCCGGTCGCGAGCGCCGGGTTCACCGTGCCTTCGGGCCGCGCGCGGACGACGCCTTCGATCGCGACGACATATTCGCTGCGAAGCCGCTCGGCCTCGGCGAAGACCTCGGCAGCGCTCGGATCGAAAACGACCTGCAGCAAACCCTCGCGGTCGCGCAGGTCGACGAAGATCACGCCGCCGTGATCGCGCCGCGAGTGCACCCACCCGGCAACGGCGACGCGTTGCCCGATCGACGCCCGGTTGACCTGACCACAGTAATGGCTCCGCATGGGGCTGACCTCGGCGTTTTCGTCCTCAGGGATGATGGCTTCGTTGCGCCCGAAAAGCGGCCCAAAAGGGCGCGAATGTTAAGGCGCGGGCCCGGCCGGGCGCAACGGTGCCGCGTCCGGAAGAGCCCCGGGCTCCGCCCGCCACTTCGGCACGACGACGCCGAGCGACACGATCATCTTCAGCGCGTCCTCGATCGACATGTCGAGCTCGACGACCTCGTCGCGCGGCACGAACAGGATAAAGCCGGACGTCGGGTTCGGCGTCGTCGGCACGAACACCGTAAGCACGACCTCGCCCGTCTTCTCCTGCACTTCGCCGACCGGCTCGGACGTCTGGAACGCGAGGGCGTACACGCCCTTCCGCGGGTACTCGATCATCAGCACCTTCTTGAAGGACTCGCTCGAGTCGCTAAACACGACCTCGACGAAGTGCTTGACCGAGCCGTACACGGTGCGCACGAGCGGGATCCGCGCGAGCCACGACTCGTAGAGGCCCACGAGGCGCTTGCCGATCAGGTTCGCGGCGAGCATGCCGGTCGCGACGATCACGACGAAGGCGAGCACGCCGGAGACGATCGCGTTCAACGCCGGCACGTTGAACTCGAACAACGCCGGGAAAAGCGCCTCGGGCCGATAGTTCGCGGGCAGCCAGAACAAGAGCCGCTCCATCAGCCCTAGCAGCAGCCGGAAGACGAATATCGTCGCGCCGACCGGCGCCCAGACCAGCAGGCCGGCGACGACGTAGCGGCGGAGACGGGCCACGGGCGGAGCTCAGGCGACGGCCGCGCTGGTGCTGCCCGTATCCTTCTTCGCTTCCTTCTTTTCGCTCTTCTTGTCGCTCGCGGAGTCGGAGCTGGACTTCTCACCGCCCTTGTCGCCGCTATCGGCGAGGTTGCGCTTCTTTTCCTTGTCGGACTTGAAGTCGGTCTCGTACCAGCCGCCCCCCTTCAGCCGGAACGCGGGCGCGGACATCAGCCGCTTCAGGGACGGTTGCGCGCACTCGGGGCAATCCTTGAGCGGCTCGTCCGACAGCTTCTGCAGAGCGTCGAGCGTGTGCCCGCAGTCCTCGCAACGGTATTCGTAAATTGGCATGACTACAGGTCTCTCTCGAAAAGTCAGGAGCCGGCCGGGTAGTTTGGACGGCCCCAAGTGATTTCAAGGGCGGGGAGGGAATACCCCGCCGGGTCCGGGCGGATTATCGGCTGGACCATCCGCCGAAGGAAGGGCGGGGTTCCGAAATCGGAGCCGACGAAATCGGGGTCAGAGCCGGGTCAGAGCCCCTAGATCCAGTCAAAAGGCTCTGACCCCGATTTTCGGACCCCGATTTCCGCCTACGCCGCGGCGGCGGCCTGGGCCTTCTCGAACTCGAGGCCGTCGGGCGACGCCGTGACGCGGATCGTGTCGCCCGGCCCGAAGTCGCCGCGCAGGATCCGCTCCGCGAGCGGGTTCTCGACCTGCTGCTGGATCGCGCGCTTCAGCGGCCGCGCACCGTAGACCGGGTCGTACCCCGCCTCGGCGAGCCGGTCGAGCGCCGACGCGTCGAGCTCGAGGCCGATGTCGCGCTCCGCGAGCCGCCGGCGCAGGTACTCGAGCTGGATATCCACGATCTTGCGGATGTGCTCGGATTCGAGCGGGTGGAACACGACGACATCGTCGATGCGGTTGATGAACTCGGGCCGGAAATGCTGCCGGACCACGTCCATCACCGCTCCCTTCATCCGCTCGTAGTCTCCGGCGAGCTCCTGGATCCGCTGACTGCCCAGGTTCGACGTCATGATCACGACCGTGTTGCGGAAGTCGACCGTGCGGCCGTGACCGTCCGTCAGCCGACCGTCGTCGAGCACCTGCAGCAGCACGTTGAACACGTCCGGATGCGCCTTCTCGACCTCGTCGAGCAGGACCACCGAGTAGGGCTTGCGGCGCACGGCCTCCGTCAGATATCCGCCCTCCTCGTAGCCGACGTAGCCCGGCGGCGCGCCGATCAGCCGCGCAACCGAGTGCTTCTCCATGAACTCGGACATGTCGATCCGGATCATCGCGTCCTCGGTGTCGAACAGGAACGCGGCGAGCGCCTTCGAAAGCTCCGTCTTGCCGACGCCCGTCGGCCCGAGGAACAGGAACGAGCCGTTCGGGCGGTTCGGATCCGCGAGCCCCGCGCGCGAGCGCCGGATCGCGTTCGACACCGCCTGGACCGCCTCGCGCTGCCCGACCACGCGCCGGCCGAGATACTCCTCCATCCGGAGCAGCTTCTCGCGCTCGCTCTCGAGCATCTTCGAGACCGGGATGCCGGTCCACTTCGACACGACCTCCGCGATCTCCTCTTCCGTCACGCGCGTCCGGACGAGCTTCTTCGCCTGCGGCGCCTGCTCGCTCGCGACCGCCTGCTCGAGCTGACGCTCGAGCTCGGGGATCCGCCCGTACTGGAGCTCGGCCATTCGCGTCAGATCGCTCGCGCGGCGCGCCTTCTCGAGCTCGACCTTCGCCCGCTCGAGCTCCTCCTTGATGTGCGTGGTGCCCTGCATCGCCGCCTTCTCGGCCTTCCAAACCTCCTCGAGGTCGGAGTACTCGCGCTCGAGCCGCGCGATCTGCGCCTCGACGTCCGCGAGCCGCCGCTTGGACGCCTCGTCCGACTCCTTCTTCAGCGCCTCGCGCTCGATCTTGAGCTGGATCAGTCGCCGGTCGAGACGGTCGAGCTCCTCGGGCTTCGAGTCGATCTCCATGCGGATGCGGGACGCGGCCTCGTCGACGAGGTCGATCGCCTTGTCGGGGAGATTGCGGTCCGTGATGTAGCGGTGCGACAGCGTCGCCGCGGCGACGATCGCCGGGTCCGTGATCTCGACGCCGTGGTGCACCTCGTAGCGCTCCTTCAACCCGCGCAGGATCGCGATCGTGTCCTCGACCGTCGGCTCGTCGACGAGCACCTTCTGGAAGCGCCGCTCGAGCGCCGCGTCCTTCTCGACGTACTTGCGGTACTCGTCGAGCGTCGTCGCGCCGACGCAGTGCAGCTCGCCGCGCGCGAGCGCCGGCTTCAGCATGTTGCCCGCGTCCATCGCGCCTTCGGCCTTGCCGGCGCCGACCATCGTGTGCAGCTCGTCGATGAACAGGATCACCTGCCCTTCCTGCTTCGCGAGCTCGTTCAGCACGGCCTTCAGCCGCTCCTCGAACTCGCCGCGGAACTTCGCGCCGGCGATCAATGCACCGAGGTCGAGCGCGAGCAGCCGCTTGTTCTTCAGGCCCTCGGGGACCTCGCCGTTCACGATGCGCTGCGCGAGCCCCTCGACGATCGCGGTCTTGCCGACGCCCGGCTCGCCGATCAGCACCGGGTTGTTCTTCGTGCGCCGCTGCAGCACCTGGATCGTCCGGCGGATCTCGTCGTCGCGGCCGATCACCGGGTCGAGCTTGCCCTGCTCGGCCCGCGCCGTCAGGTCGATCGTGTACTTGTCGAGCGCCTGCCGCGTCTCTTCCGCGTTCGGGTCGTCGACGTTCTCGCCGCCGCGCACCTCGTCGATCGCACGGTTGATCGCGCCCTTCACGGCGCCCGCCTCCTCGAGGATGCGGCCGAGGTCGCTCCGGACCTCGAGCGCGGCGAGGAGGAAGAGCTCGCTCGAGATGTACGCGTCGCCGCGCTGCTGCGCGAGCTTGTCCATGACGTTCAGGTGCTTGCCGAGATCGTTCGAGATGTGCACCTCGCCGGCGGCCCCGCCCTGCACCGTCGGCAGCCTGTCGAGCGCGTTCCCGAGCGCCGAGCGCAGGCGGTTCAGGTTCACGCCCGCCTTCGTCAGCACGCCGCGGACCGTTCCGCCCTCCTGCTCGAGGAGCGCCGCCATGACATGCACCGGCTCGATGAACTGGTGGTCGCGGCCAACGGCCATCGACTGCGCGTCGGCCAGCGCGAGTTGGAATTTGCTCGTGAGTTTGTCCATCCGCATGAGGAGGCGCTCCTGGTCCGCCCGCTTTCCCGGGCCCTTGCATGATCGATGCCCCTGACATGGGGCTTGTGCTGGGGATATCAACCGGAGCGGCGACGCCGGTCCAGTCGTAGAAGGCCGTATGCGCCGGCACGGGCGCGGTGGGACGGAGCCCGCCGGCGACCGCGCGTCACTCCATCCAGATCAGAGACGCCATCCGTCCGCATGGCGCCGAGCGCCGGTGCGAGAAGAAGCGGTCGGCTTCGGTGTGCGTGCAGTGCTCCCCGCCGTAGACCGCGGAGACGCCGGCTCGGTGCAGGCTCTCCGCCGCGAGCGCGTAGAGATCGGCCTGCCAGCGGCCGCGGGCATTGCGCTCGAACGCGCGCTCGACGGCGAACCCCTGCTCCGCGAACGCCGCGCGGACCTCGTCGCCGACCTCGAACGCGCGTGGGCCGATCGCCGGGCCGAGCCAGGCGAGGACGTCGTCGGACGGCACGGCGAGCGCGTCGATGGCCGCCGGCAGCACGCCCTGCGCGAGACCGCGCCACCCCGCGTGCGCGGCGCCGACGCGGCGGCCGGCGCGGTCGGTCAGGAGCACCGGCACGCAGTCGGCGGTCAGCACGACGCAGACGACGCCGCGGCGCGACGCGACGGCGGCGTCGGCCGGCCCGAGGCCCGGGCGAAGGCTCGCCTGCGGCCCGGCCTCATCGTCGTTGGGCGCTGGCTCCTGCGTGTCGGGGGCGCCGGCCGACGCACCGCTGTGGGTGCCTCCGTCCTGCGCGACGGAGTCGAGATCCAGCACCCGCGTGCCGTGCACCTGCTCGAGCCAGCACGGCTCGGACGGCAGCCCGAGCCGCTCGACGACGCGGCGGCGGTTCTCGGCGACGCTCGCCGGATCGTCGCCGACGTGCGCGCCGAGGTTCAGGCTCGCGTAGCCGCCGCGGCTCACGCCACCGGTCCGGAGCGTGGAGTACGCCCGGACGTGGGCCGGCGCCGGCCACGACGGGGCGATCGCGATCTCGTCGCCGCTGACGCTCCACGTCATTCGCGCGCTCCCGTCACGTGCTCCCCCTCACCGCGTCGCCGACGACGCGACCGCGGCGTCCTCCCGGAGCGCCGCGAGCAGCTCCTCGATGTCGGCGGGCAGCGGGCTTTCCGCCACGATCGGCTCGCCGGTCAGCGGGTGCTCGAGCTCGAGACGCAGCGCGTGCAGCGCCTGCCGCGGGAACCGCTCGAGCGTCGCGCGAAGGCGCTCGGTCGGCTGGCGCGGGAAGCGCGGCCGTCCGCCGTACAACGGGTCGCCGACGATCGGCGCCCGCAGGCTCGCCATGTGCACACGGATCTGATGCGTGCGGCCGGTCTCGAGCTCGACCTCGATGTAGGTGTGCGCCCGGAAGCGCTCGACGACGCGGTAGCGCGTCACCGCGGGCCGGCCGCCGTCGACGATCGCCATCCGCAAGCGGTCCCGCGGATGGCGGCCGATCGGCGCGTCGACCGTCCCGCCGCCCGTCAGCACGCCCTGGCAGACGGCGCGGTAGGTCCGATGAATCTCGCGCCGCTCGAGCAGGGCCGCGAGCTTGTGCTGGGCCTCGAGCGTGCGGGCGACGATCAGGAGACCGCTCGTGTCCTTGTCGAGCCGATGGATCAGCCCGGCGCGCGGCAGCGCGGCGAGCGCGGGATCGAGGTGCAGCAGCGCGTTCTGCAGCGTCCCGGAAGGATTCCCGGCGCCCGGATGCACGACGAGCCCGGCGGGCTTGTCGACGATCAACAGCGCGTCATCAGCGTAGCGGACGGTGACGGGGATCGGCTCCGACTCGAGCGGCACGGCCGGCTCGAGCTCCGCGTCGAGCACGATCTCCTCGCCGCCGCGGACCTTGCGCTTAGGCTCGACCCGCTCGCCGCCGAGCGTCATCTCGCCCGAGTCGATCCACGCCTTCAGGCGGCTGCGGGAATACTCGGGCAGGAGCGCGGCCGCGGCCTGATCGAGCCTTCGGCCCGCCATTTCCGCGGGGACGACGACGCGGCGGCGGACGGCCTCGCGCTCCACGTCAGCCTCGCCCCCGAAACTTTCGGCCACGGGCGCTCGTCAAACGGTACAATCCGCCGTTCCCGACATGGGCCGCAATGCGCGGTGTACGACCATTGGTAAGCCCCATGCGTTCGATGAAGAGAATCGTCCTGCTCGCTCTCGCCGCGGCGACGCTCGCGGCCTGCGGACGCGGCGACGTGGTGCAAAATGCGGGTCCGGAGCTGCTGTATCAGCGCGGCCAGGACATGATGCAGGGCGGCAACTATCAAGGTGCCGTGGCGTACTTCCAGCAGCTCGAAGCGAATTACCCGTTCAGCACCTTCACTCGGCAGGCGCAGCTCGACATCATCTACGCTTATTATAAGGCCGGCCTTCGCGAGGAGGCGATCGCGGCCGCGGAGGAGTTCGAGCGCGAGAACCCGACGCATCCGCGCGTCGACTACACGTTGTACATGCGCGGCCTGATCTACTTCGACGAAGGGCCGAACATCCTCGAGCGCCTGTTCAGGATCGACACGACGGCGCGCCCGCCTAAAGACTCCGAGCGCGCGTTCCGGATGTTCCAGGAGCTGCTGCGGCGCTTTCCGGACAGCGAGTATGCGGAGGACGCGTATCAGCGGATGGTCTATCTGCGCAATCGCCTCGCGAAGTACGAGAACCACGTTGCGCGTTACTGGCTGCAGCGCGAAGCGTATGTCGCGGCAATCAACCGCGCGAAGTATGCGCTCGAAACCTATCCCGGCGCGCCGGAGCTCGAGGAGAGCCTGCAGATCATGATCGAGGCCTACCGGCGGCTCGGCATGGACGACCTCGCCGCGGACGCGGAACGCGTGCTCGAGCGGAGCTTCGGCAGTCCGTCGGAGACCTTCACCCTCGACTGAAAAAAGAAATCGGGGTCAGAGCCCTTTTTCCCTCTGACGGCAGGCCGGACTTTGCGGCCACCCAGGAAGGAAAAAGGGCTCTGACCCCGATTTCTTTTTTCAGTAGGCGGACGTGATCGGATAGCGCCAGTCGCGCCCGAACGCGCGGCTGCTGACGCGCACGCCGGGCGGCGCCTGCCGCCGCTTGTACTCGGCGCGCTTCACCATCTGCAGAACGCGGACGACCGTCTCACGCTCGAAGCCGAGCTCCGTGATCTGCTCGACGGAGTAGTCCTTCTCGATGAATGCCTCGAGGATCGGATCGAGCACGTCGTAAGGCGGCAGCGAATCCGTGTCCTTCTGGTCTGCGCGGAGCTCCGCGCTCGGCGGCCGCAGGATCGTGCGCTCGGGGATCGCCGGCGAAAGACTGTTGCGATAGCGCGCGAGGCGGTAAACGAGCGTCTTGCTGCAGTCCTTGAGCGGCGCGAAGCCGCCGGCCATATCGCCGTAGAGCGTCGCGTAGCCGACGGCCATCTCGCTCTTGTTGCCGGTCGACAGCAGCATCTCGCCGAGCTTGTTCGACAGCGCCATCAGCAACAGGCCGCGACAGCGCGACTGGATGTTCTCCTCCGTCGTGTCCGGCGGGAGGTTGCCGATCACGGGCGCGAGCGTCGCGAGCGTCGTCTCGAACATCGGCTCGATCGACATCACGTCGTAGCGCACGCCGAGCATCCGGGCCTGCTCCGCCGAGTCGTCGAGGCTCATCTGCGACGTGTAGCGCGACGGCATCATCACCACGTGCACGCGGTCCGCGCCGAGCGCGTCGACGGCGATCGCGAGGACCAGCGCGGAATCGACGCCCCCCGACAGGCCGAGCACGACGCCCTTGAAGCCGTTCTTCTCGACGTAATCGCGCGTGCCGAGCACGAGCGCGCCGTACACGCTCTCCTCGTGGCTCGGCTCCGGCGCGATCGGCCCGGGACGAATCTTGGCCCGGCCGCCGTCGACGTCGACGTCGACCGTGAAGATCCCCTCCTCGAAGAGCGGCGCTCGGAACACGACCTGACCTTCGGCATCGAGCGCGAGCGAGCCGCCGTCGAAGACGAGCTCGTCCTGGCCGCCGACGAGATTCACATAGACGAGCGGAATGCCGTTCTCGCGCACACGGCGCCGCAGCACCTCCTCGCGGACCTTCGGCTGCTGCGCGTGGTAGGGTGAGCCGTTCATCACGAGCAGGATCTCGGCGCCCGCCTCCGCGGCCGCGCGGCTCGGCTCCGGATCCCACGCGTCCTCGCAGATGATGAGCCCGACGCGCACGCCGCCGACGGTCACGACCGTCGTCTTCATGCCCGGCTGAAAATAGCGCTTCTCGTCGAAGACGCCGTAGTTCGGCAGCACGCGCTTCCGATGCTTCGCGACGACGTTGCCGTCCGAGAGCAGCGCGCCCGAGTTGTAGATGACGTCGCCCTGATACTCGGGGTATCCGAGATACATCGCGATGCCGGACACGCTCGTCCGCACGCGCTCGAACGCCGCTTCGACGCGTTTGCGCAGCCCGCGGTGCAGCAGCAGATCCTCGGGCGGATAGCCCGACAGCGTGAGCTCCGGGAACGCGATCAGATCACAGCCGAGCGCATCGCGCGCGTGCGCCGCCGCGTCGAGCACCTTGCGCGTGTTCTCGTCGATACCGCCGACGCGGGTGTTGAGCTGCGCGAGCGCGATTTTCATGGTGCGCTTCGAAAAAAGGTGTCAGACACCATTTCCCCGGCGAGAAAAAAGGTGTCAGACACCTTTTTTTCGGGCTACGCAAGCGCCTCGGCCATCGCCTGCCCGAGATCCGCGAGCGAGCGCACCGTCGTGACACCGGCCTTCTCGAGCGCAGCGTACTTCTCCGTCGCCGTGCCCTTGCCGCCCGAGATGATCGCGCCGGCGTGGCCCATCCGCTTGCCGGGGGGCGCGGTGACGCCAGCGATGTACGCGACGACGGGCTTCGTCACGTGCGCCGCGATGTACTCCGCCGCGGCCTCCTCGTCCGTGCCGCCGATCTCGCCGATCATCACGATGCCGCGCGTCGCGGGATCCTTCTCGAAGAGCTCGAGGCAGTCGATGAAGTTCATGCCGCGGACCGGATCGCCGCCGATGCCGACGCAGGTCGTCTGGCCGAGCCCGCGCGCGGTCGTCTGCCCGACCGCCTCGTACGTCAACGTGCCCGACCGCGACACGATGCCGATCGAGCCCGGCTTGTGAATCGCGCCCGGCATGATGCCGATCTTGCATTCGCCCGGCGTGATGATTCCGGGGCAGTTCGGCCCGATCAGCCGGCAGCTCGGATAATCCTCGAGCACCGCCTTCACGCGGACCATGTCGAGCACAGGCACGCCCTCGGTGATGCAGACGATCAGCTCGATGCCGGCATCCGCCGCCTCGAGGATCGCGTCCGCCGCGAACGGCGCGGGCACGTAGATCATGCTCGCCGTCGCGCCGGTCTCGCGCTTCGCCTCGGCGACCGTGTCGTAGACCGGGAGCCCCAGGTGCTCGCTGCCGCCTCGGCCGGGCGTGACGCCCGCGACGACCTTCGTGCCGTACTCGAGGCACTGCTGCGTGTGGAACGTGCCTTGCCGCCCGGTCAGGCCCTGCGTGATGACCTTGGTGTCCTTGCCGACGAGGATGCTCATGCCGCACCTCCCGCGAGCGCGACGACCTTCGACGCCGCGTCCCTCAAGTCCTCGGCCGGCACGATCGACAGTCCGCTGTCCTTCAGCATCTGCTTGCCCTTCTCGACGTTCGTGCCCTCGAGCCGCACGACGACCGGCACTTTCACGTCCGCATCCTTCACCGCCGCGATGACGCCTTCGGCGATCAGGTCGCAGCGCACGATCCCGCCGAAGATGTTCACCAGGATCGCCTTCACCTTCTCGTTCGTCAGGATGATGTTGAACGCCTCCTTGACGCGCTCGGCCGTGGCTCCCCCGCCGACGTCGAGGAAGTTCGCGGGCTCGCCGCCGTGCAGCTTGATCAGGTCCATCGTCGCCATCGCGAGCCCGGCGCCGTTGACCATGCACGCGATGTTGCCGTCGAGCGAGACGTAGTTCAGGTCGTGCTCGTGCGCGCGGCGCTCCTTCTCATCCTCCTGCGCGACGTCGCGCATGCCGGCGAGGCGCTGCTGGCGGAAGAGCGCGTTGTCCTCGATGTTGATCTTCGCGTCGAGCGCGACGATATGCCCCTCGCCCGTGACGATCAGCGGGTTGATCTCGACGAGGCTCGCGTCGCACTCGTGGAACAGCTTCACGAGCTTCGTCAGGATCTGGTGCAGCTCCTTCTGCTGATTCGGATCGAGACCGAGCCCGAAGCCGATCCGGCGGGTCTGATAGGGCTGCAGCCCGGCCGCGGGATGGAGGTGCACCGTGAAGATCTTCTCCGGCGTCTTCGCCGCGACCTCCTCGATGTCCATGCCGCCCGCCGCGGATGCCATGATCGCGATGCGCTCGGCCGAGCGATCGACGAGGAGGGAGAGATAGAGCTCCCGCGCGATGTCGGACCCCGACTCGATGTAGACGCGGTCGACCGGCAGACCCTCCGGCCCGCTCTGATGCGTGACGAGCCGCCTGCCGAGCATCGCCTTCGCGTGCGCCGCCACCTCGTCGACGGACTTGGCGAGCTTCACGCCGCCGGCCTTGCCGCGCCCGCCGGCGTGCACCTGCGCCTTGACGACCCAGAGCTTGCCGCCGAGCGCCTCGGCCGCCTCGACGGCCTCCTTCTCGCTCGCCGCGACGCGTCCTTTCGGGATTGGGATGCCGTACTCGGCGAACAGCGCCTTCGACTGGTATTCGTGAAGATTCATCTGCTTATCGTCTTTCTATCGTTGCTCGAGCGCGACCTGAAAGATGAGCGGCCCGCGTGAGGGTTCGGTATTGTCCATGAAAGGGCTCGATGCCGTAAAGGCGGCGCCGGCCGGCCGGAAGTCGGCGAGAACGCGTGAGATCGCGGCCGAGTCACGATCGAAGACCAGGCCGTTCGGTTAAGATGCGCGCAGCATGGCCGCGGTAGCCGAAAAACCCTTCAGAGTCCGCAGGGACTTCCTTACGGCCGACGCCGATTTCGGCTGGCGCGTCCTCGGGCTCCTGAATCTCTTCCGCCTCTCGATCGCGGCGATGCTGCTGCTCGGCTTCATCCTCCTCGACGAGCCACGGCTCGTCGGCAGCGTGCACCCCGGACTCGCATGGCAGGCGCTGGTCGCGATGCTCGCGGTCGGCTGCTTGGAGATGTGGTGCCTCTACAAGCGTCGGCCGGGCGTCGAGCGGCAGGCGCCGTACGTTTTTACCGCGGACCTCGTGCTGATCGTCACGCTCATCCACGCGAGCGGCGGGCTCTCGAACGGGCTCGGCGGTCTCCTGGTCGTCTCGGTCGGCGCGGTCGCATTGCTCGTGCCGCCCCGGCTCGCGTTCTTTTTCGCCGCGGTGACGTCGCTCGCGCTGCTCGGCGAGCAGACGTACTCGCATCTCCAGGGCGTCACGGACCTCGATCAGTACGTCGCCGCGGCGCTCCTCGGCATCGTGCTGTTCCTGATCACCGCGGTCGTCCAGCTCGTGCGGCGGCGGATCGTCGAGACCGAGGCGCTCGCCGAGCAGCGGAGCGTCGACCTGAAGAACCTCGTCGAGCTGAACGACTACATCATCCAGCACCTGCGCGAGAGCATCGTCGTCGTCGACGGCGACGACCGCGTGCGCCTGATCAACGAGGCGGCGCTGAAGCACCTCGGCGCGACGGGGCGGACGGGAGGAATACCTCTGCGGAGCCTCTCCTTCGAGCTCGCCGAGCGGCTGCTCGCCTGGCGGAGCCGGGAGCAGCCGGAGCGGGCGGATTCGGCGTTCACGTCGGCCGACGGAGCGACCCTCATCCAGGCGCATTTCGCCACGCTCGGCGCCGGGCGGGACGGGGGCGTCGCGATCTTCCTCGAGGACACGTCGCTGATCGCGGAGCGGGTGCAGCAGACGAAGCTCGCGGCGCTCGGCCGGCTCTCCGCGAGCATCGCGCACGAGATCCGCAACCCGATCGGCGCGATGAGCCATGCGGGGCAGCTCCTCGCCGAGTCGGCGACCATCTCGCCTGAGGACCGGCGGCTCACCGACATCATCCGCGTCAATGCGGAGCGGGTCAGCCAGATCGTCGAGAGTGTCCTTTCGCTGTCCCGCAAGGACAAGGCGCGGCCGGAGCGGCTCGGGCTCAAGGACTGGGCCGACGCGTTCGCCCACGAGTTCATCGCGACGCAGGAGCTCTACGAGGGCTCGGTTTCCGTGACGCCCGACTCCGTCGACGTCGAGGTCGAGATGGATCCGACACATCTGCACCAGATCGTCTGGAACCTCTGCGAGAACGCGGTCAAGTATGCGAGCGCGACGGCGGGCGCGATCGCCGTCGACCTCACGTGCGGCATGATCGAAACCTCGCGACGGCCGTTCCTCGAAGTCGCGGACCGCGGACCCGGCGTCGACCCGGACAAGGCCGAGCAGATCTTCGAGCCTTTCTTCACGGGGCAGCCGGGCGGGACCGGGCTCGGACTCTACGTATGCCGCGAGCTCTGCGAGCGCAACGGTGCGACATTACGCTATCTGCCGCGCGCGGGTGGTGGGAGTATCTTCCGGATCGTCTTCGCCGATCCGAATCGCTGGCGAATGAGCGATCGGACCCGGGCCGAAAGCCTAGCAGTCGATTAGCCGAACGATGAAACCCGTCGCACTCGTCGTCGACGACGAACCGGACATCCGCGAGCTCCTGTCCATCACGCTCGAGCGAATGGACATCGCGGCGCGCACGTGCGAGGACGTCGCGGCGGCCAAGCGCGCGCTGTCGCGCGATTCGTTCGACCTGTGCCTGACCGACATGCGGTTGCCGGACGGCGACGGCCTCGAGCTCGTCGAGTGGATCCAGCGCGAGGCGCCCGGAACGCCGGTCGCGGTCATCACGGCGCATGGGAGCGTCGAGGCGGCCGTCAAGGCGCTGAAGCTCGGCGCGTTCGACTTCGTGTCGAAGCCGCTCGATCTGAACGATCTGCGCAAGCTCGTCGCGTCGGCGCTGCGGCTCAAGGGTGCGGCACCCATGCGCGGGGGCGCGGCGCAGGAGCTGATCGGCACGTCACCGGCGATCGAGCGCGTCCGGGAGATGATCGCGAAAGTCGCGCGCAGCCAGGCGCCGGTGCACATCTCCGGCGAATCGGGCACCGGCAAGGAGCTCGTCGCGCGCATGATCCACGAGGCCGGACCGCGGCGCGACGGGCCGTTCGTGCCCATCAACTGCGGCGCGATCCCGACGGAGCTCATGGAGAGCGAGTTCTTCGGGCATCGCAAGGGCAGCTTCACGGGCGCCGTGGCCGACAAGGTCGGTCTCGTGCAGACCGCCGAGGGCGGGACGCTCTTCCTCGACGAGGTCGCGGATCTCCCGCTGCACATGCAGGTGAAGCTGCTGCGGGTGATCCAGGAGAAGTCGATCCGGCCGGTGGGGCAGACGACGGAGCTGCCGATCGATGTGCGGATCTTGAGCGCGACGCACAAGGATCTCGGGGAGCTCGTTGCCGAAGGCAAGTTCCGCGAAGACCTTTATTACAGGATCAACGTGATCGAGCTGCACGTGCCGCCGCTGCGCGAGCGGGGGGAAGACGTGCTGCTGCTCGCGGAGCGGATCCTCGAGCGGCTCGCGGCGTCCCAGGGCGTGCCCGCTCCGCGGCTGACGAAGGCGGCGCAGACCGCGTTGCTGGGGTATCGGTTTCCGGGGAACGTGCGCGAGCTCGAGAACATCCTCGAGCGGGCGTTGACGTTGTGCTCCGGGGACGAGATCGACGTGGGGGACATCAGGTTGCGGCCGGCCCCGGAGGAGGCGCCGACGCGACGCGCCGCGTCAGGCGGCGCCGGGGTGCCCGAGGGTGGCCCGCTCGAGGCGCAGCTCGAGGAGATCGAGCGCAAGCGGATCATCAAAGCGCTCGAGCAGACACGTTACAACAAGACGGCCGCGGCGCAGATTCTCGGGATCAGCTTTCGCGCGCTCCGCTACCGGATCAAGAAGCTCGGGATCGAATGATTTCCCGGGCTTGGCACCTCTCGACTCCCGACATTTCCTTCTCTCTGTTTCGCCTCCTGTCGCCGAGTGCCGACGCAGGGTGACAATTTTGGTCACATTGTGACGATTATTCGACTCTCGCCGCTGCCGATGTGACGGGCAATATGTCGAACGGAAAGTTGCGCGTGAAGCTCTTCACGCTTCCAACACGCGGCGCTACAAGAGTTTTGACATAGTGCTTTACCCTTGGCACATCGGTTGCAAAGTGCCCTCGCAAGACGCGCTTTGCGTCCTGTGCAGTGATCAGAAAGAACGCTTAGAGGAGCTTTTCGAATGAAGAAGATGCAGCAAGGCTTCACGCTCATCGAGTTGATGATCGTGGTGGCCATCATCGGAATCCTGGCGGCGATCGCGATTCCGGCGTATCAGGACTACACGATTCGGGCCAAGGTGTCGGAGCCGATGACGTTCGGTGACGCCGCCAAGGTCTCGGTCAGCGAGTTCTATCAGACGATGGGTCGCATGCCGAACAACATGACCGAGGCCGGCATAGCAAGCGTGACCTCCCAGTACATTAACGCCGTCGCCTACAACCGCGTGAGCTCGACGGAGGCGCAGATCACGATTCAGACGAGGAATCTTGGCGCCGGCGTCGGCGGCAACGCGAACGACATCCAGTTCGACGGCACCGGCACGGCCCAGGGCACGGTCAACTGGGACTGCACCCAGAGCGGCCTCACGTCGAAGTACTTGCCCGCGAACTGCCGGTAATTGAGGGAACCGCCGGAGAAGTCGCATAAGCACTTCGACGCACGTGGGAGCGACCGAAACGTCGCTCCCACTTTTTTCTTTCGAGCCCCACCGGTACCGCCCATCATGCGTGCGCTCAGCGTCGATGCACGGCAGCTCTCGCTGATCCTCTTAGCGGTCGCGCTCACGGTTGCAGTCTACTTCCCCGGTCTTTCCGGGGATTTCATATTCGACGACGGGCCTAACATCACCGAAAACACGCGTCTACAGACGACCGAGCTTACACTCGACGGCATTCGCCAGGCGGCCTTCTCCGCCGATTCCGGCATGCTCAAGCGCCCGATCAGCATGCTGACGTTCTGGGTGAACTACTATTTGCACGGACTCGATCCGTATTGGTTCAAGGTTACGAATCTTCTCGTTCATCTGCTGACTGGCGGCGCGCTTTTCGTCCTGGCGAAATTCCTGCTCGAGAGCCCGGCCATGCGTCGCTCCGTGGCGGACGATCGATCCTCATCCGGCACGGCCATCGCTCTCGCGGTCGCGACGCTTTGGCTTGTTCATCCGTTGAATCTTACCGCTGTGCTGTACGTGGTACAGCGCATGACGAGCTTGTCGGCATTGTTCATCGTTCTCGGCCTGCTCTGCTACGTGGCAGGCCGAAGGCGCCAGCTCCAGGGCCGGAACGGCTTCACGCTGATTCTGATCGGACTCTTCGGCTTCGGTGCGCTTGCCGTGCTGAGCAAGGAGAATGGAGCGTTGCTGCCGTTCTTCATCGTCGTCGTCGAATTGACATTGTTTCGATTCATCGCGAGCGACGCCGCCACGACACGGAAACTCAAGGCCTTTAACGTCGTCATCAGTCTCGTTCCGATCCTGGCAATTGTCCTCTTTCTGCTCACGCACCCCGATTGGGTGACGCGGCAATACGAAACGCGAGACTTCACCCTCGCAGAACGATTGCTGACGCAAGCAAGAGTTCTTTGGCTCTACTTGAAATGGACCCTCATCCCGTCTCCCTTCGAGTTGGGGCTGTATCACGACGACATTGCAGTCTCCAAGAGCCTCTTCGATCCGGTTACGACCATAGTTTCGATAGCCGGACTCGCAGGGCTTCTAACCGCAGCATGCGTCTATCGGAGAAAATTTCCGCTCTTCTCCTTTGGCGTGCTGTGGTTCTTCGTCGGCCATGCTCTTGAATCCTCGTTTATCGGACTCGAGCTGGTATACGAGCATAGAAACTACTTGCCGATCATGGGCCCTCTGCTTTGCGCCGTCGCTGCCGTGCGCCTCGCGCTGGACAACGTGCGCTGGCCAGTGAGAGCGGCGGTAGCGTTGGGCGTAGTCGTCGCCCTCTCTTTCGTCACGCTCACTCGCGCCGTCGACTGGGGAGACATGAATCGCCTGCGTATGGCGCTCGTGCGGCACCACCCGAACTCCCCGCGTGCGAACTTCGAGGCCGGATTTGCGCTCGCCACGGCCGCACTCAGCAACCCTCAGTTGATCGATAGCCGCTACAGTCAAATCAAGGCCTACTTTGAGCGATCGACCGATCTCGACGAAAACTCCATCAACGGCTTATTCGCGCTGATACTGCTCGATTCAACGAGAAATCACACGATCGACGGCACCGTGTTGGAGAGCCTCAAGAAGCGACTCGCCGAGTCTCCTCTCCCATTCACGACGGTGGGAGCATTTCGCTCATTGCTGGATTGGATGATCAAGGGAGCCGTGAGCCTTCCGCAGGAAGACGTACGCGAGCTTTTCGAGGCGGCGTTGGGAAATCCCACCGCAAGCCCCCGCACTCTTGCGACGTTGCTGAGCGTTTTCAGCGCATACCAGTACAGCGTTGTCGGTGACCTGCAGGCAGCCGTCAGCCTGGCGATGGCCGCGGTAGAGATGGATCCGTCGGAGCCGGTCCATCGGCTCAGCTTGGCGGACCTTGCGTACAAGCTCGGCAACAATGGCATTGCGCAAGCAGCGCTGGCGGAAGCATCAAGACGCGACAAACTCGGCCGATTCACCGCGCAGATAAAGACAATGGAGCACTCCATTTACACTGCTGTCGACGGAGAGCTCGAGTGAGCTCCTTCTAGGAAACGAAGCCTGTCGAGGCCTTTTGTAGCAATGGGTATCAGCATGCAGTCAACCTACGACGTCTCGGTCGTGATCCCGGCGAAGAACGAGGGCGAATCGCTGAGGCGCTTGCTGCCCGAGCTCAGAAGAATCGTGCCCGACGCGGAGATCATCGTCGTCGATGATGGCTCCACCGACGACACGGCTTCCGTCGCCGCTGACATGGGGGCCAAAGTCCTTCGCCACCCCTATAGCAAGGGCAACGGGGCCGCGATCAAGTCGGGGGCTCGCGCTGCTCGAGGGAACGTAATCGCGTTCCTCGATGCGGACGGCCAGCATCGCCCGACGGACTTGCCGCGCTTACTGTATGAGCTCGATAACAACTACGACATGGTCGTGGGCAGCCGCAACAGCGCTTCGCAAGCCAACCTCGGTCGACGCGCCGCGAACGCCTTCTACAACTGGCTTGCCAGCTACATGACCGGTCAACGTATCTGTGACCTCACATCGGGGTTCAGGGTTGTTCGTGCGAATAAGTTCAGGGAGTTCCTTTACCTTTTGCCGAACGGTTTTTCGTACCCCACTACCAGCACGATGGCATTTTTTCGAGCCGGCTATTCTGTCTCCTACGTACCCATCGAGGCGTCCAAGCGAGTAGGACGGAGTCACATCCGCCCTCTCCACGACGGGCTCAGATTTCTCTTGATCATCTTCAAAATCGGCACGCTCTATTCGCCACTAAAGCTCTTTTGTCCAGTTGGCGCTGCCTTCTTGCTTACTGGACTAGTCTACTATCTGTATACGTACATCACGGCGGAGCGGCTCACCAATATGACGGTCGTGATGTTCACGACAGCCGTCGTGATTTTCCTCATGGGTCTGGTCTCGGAGCAGATCACGCAGCTCATGTACAAGCCTCTCAATCTGGAAGGCTTTAGCGAGCAATCACAGATCAACGACAGCACTCAGACCGCCAGAAAGTTCCGGCCCACAGGCACGATCGGCGGCCCGTGACGGTTCGTCGTACGCTGGCACGTTGATCCACCGCCGATGAAGAGAAACACGCTCGGCGCACGCCGTGGACGCTTACGAGAACCGGCGGAGTAAGGTCAGGACATGCGCTTCTCGTTCGGAAAAAATTGGCGCTCCTTTTTGCCGTTAATCGACGACCGACGAATCGCCGAAGCGGAACGTGCGATTCGCGAAACCCTTGGCCGCGATTCCCTGATCGGGTGGCGAGTGCTCGATATCGGCTCCGGTAGCGGCTTGTCGAGCTTGGCATTCCGAAGGCTGGGCGCCAACGTCGTCTCCTTCGACCTGGACGCCGACTGCGTCGAGTGCACGCAGACGTTACGTGATAGGTTTCGCGGCGACGACCCAGACTGGGAAGTGCTGCGCGGATCGGTCTTGGACCAAGACTTCATGAAACGTTTGGGCCGCTTCGATCTTGTCTACGCCTGGGGCGTGCTCCACCACACGGGACGCATGTGGGACGCTATCGCGCGCGCCTCTGAGCGTGTGGCGCCGGAGGGCGTGTTGCTGATCGCGATCTACAACGATCAAGGCTGGCGATCGCGATTATGGAACCACATCAAGCGCGCCTATTGCTCGAGCCGTTATAAACGGGCCGCGATCATCGCTTTCTTCTACCCCTTGTTCGCACTATATGGCGTGATTCGCGATGTGGTGAATCTGCGATTGCCCGGCGAACACATGCGTCGGTATGTGCAGCAACGAGGAATGTCCATCGTGCACGATTGGCGCGATTGGCTCGGTGGGTATCCTTTCGAAGTCGCTACGCCCGCGAACATTCGCCACTTCCTACAGGAACGCGGCTTCTCGCAGGTGCGAGAGAAACTTACCAGAGGTTGGGGATGCAACGAGTTCGTCATGCAGAGAAAGGTGCCGATACATAGCTAGTAGACCATCACCTCCTCACCCGTGCAGAGCGAACTCACGTCATCTCTTGCAACAGCTGCCTTAGCCCGCACGCCTGCCTGAAAAAGCCAAGGTGGTCCCGGAGACCACGAGACAGCTCGTCACGTGAGAAACTCGGAGCAAGAAGGCGGCTGCAGCCGCCTCATGAGCAGTCATGCCGAGCGCGTGTCCACTAATAAAGTATATCCCTTCCAACAACCCCAAGTTGCCGGGCAGCACCGCGATGAGCGAAGAAAGGTAAACAGCACTCGTCAACAAAAGCGCTTCGCCCAATGTGATATCGACACCGAAGCGGCGATAGCACCAAAGTAGCACCAGCGTGCCCACTACGTACTGGGCGACTACGCCTGCTACGCCACTTGGGGATGTCTCGGCAACGACAGACGACAGAATGGCGCCCCCTCTAGCCAACCACCGTGGGCGCGAAACTTCGAGCAGTCCCCTCGTAAGGACCCGCCTCAGCAGGAAAACCATGAGAAACACCGCAAGAGGGCCGAAAGCTAGCGGATGCACTCCCTGAATCAAGAGCAGACTCAAAGATATGCACGCCAGCGCGACCCATACGCTCACACCGGTCTGCCTCAATGTAGCCAGGGCACTATTCGCTACCGCAACTCCTTGCCTCCGCAGGTAGAGCATTCGCACCGCTATTCCCGGCTGGAAGGGCCCAGCATAGTTTGCCAAGGAGGAGACCGCCCAAACATGTAGGAAAGGCCATGGCTTGATCGAATGTGGTGCCGGGATAAATTCGATGAAATTTCGCGTTTGCACTGCTATGCCGAGAGACATCAGGAGCACCAGGCCCAGAAAGGTCGTCCTATGCTCCCTCCAGATCGACCAGAGCTCGGTCCACCAGGTGAGTACGAGAATGGCGATCACACAGAGAACTAGCGTATATAAGACGCCAGTCCACCTCCTCTTAACAAAGTCAAGCATTCCGTCGCTCTTCTTCGGGAAGCAGCACCGAAAGATACTTCTTTGCAATGGCCGCGCAGCCGTAAGTGCCCAAACATTCGTCGGACCTTCGGGGAGTTTCGAGTTCCGCGTCCATAGCCCGAGCCAACGCGGAAGCATCACCGATTGGAGAAAGGCGCCCTAAAGCTCCTTCCTGCAACGCCTCTCTTGGCCCGTGCGGACAATCCGTTGCGATCACCGGAACCTTCAGAGCGAGCGCCTCCAAAATGACGTTTGGGTAACCCTCCCACCGAGAAGAGAGAACAAACAAATTGGAGCGCGCAATGAGCGGATAGGGATTCAGTAGCGCACCAGTGAATAGCACTGAACGCTCAAGCCCGAGATTTCGGACCAAACCATTCAGTTTTTCTCTCTCCTCACCGTCCCCTACTATCAGGAGCAGATGGCTCTTTCGAAGCTTGGTGAGCGCGTAGGCTCGGATCAGAGTCTCGTAGTCTTTCTGTGCTGTCAGGCGACCGACTGAAATGATGAACGGCTGTGTAGGCAGCTGGATACCGGGCTCGCAAGATGCAAGCTGCGAAAGCCGTACACTGTCGACAGGGTTAGGAATGACGTGCATGAAGGATCGTCTAATTCGAAGCTTCGCGAGATCGTCAGCGACACCTTGAGAGACGGCTACCACCGCGTCGGCGCGAGAATATTGGTGCCTGAGCAAATGTCGCATCACTCTACTCTTGATATTCTGCGTGCTCACTGCTTCTCGAAGCACGAGCCGACTCGCGACACGGGCCCAGTCATACGCAGCCGTCGTCAGGAGATTCGTCCCGGTCATCGTGCTCAGAATCGCCCTTGGCTTCTGTTCGCGCAGATAGCGCACGAGCTTCAGAAGAGCGCGCCCGGCCGTCAGCAGGCTGGCGTTGTCGAAGCCGAGCGAACGATAGCGGACGTCACTGGGCAACTCGTCTAATAGAGTACCGTCTTTCGTGAGAGTGACGATCGCCGTGCCGTAGCCCATGGAGGCGAACTGCCGAGCGACGGTCAGCATGACTCGTTGCGCCCCACCGAGACGCAGGTCAGGCAGCACGATGACGATGTCCGAAGTCGGGGGACTCATGGCCGAGTCTCGCCGTAGCTCCTCCACTGAAGGTACGTATACGCGAGCCAGAGCGCGGACGAATGGTCAGACGCACCTTCGCGGTGCTCCTCGAGCAGTGCCCTCAGCACGTCCGCGGCGATGGCGCCAGTGTCGGTCTCGAACGTCAGCCTGTGCAGCTCGTCACCCATTGCCCCCCGCATCCAGTATGCGACCGGCGATGCGAAACCTTGCTTCCGACGGCGCCATATGAAGTCCGGCACGAGTCCGCGCAATGCCGACTCGAGCAATTTCTTCCCTCGGAGGAAGGAAAAGTGCCAAGACCATGGCAAGCGAATCACGAACTCTACGAGGCGCCGGTCGAGGAATGGGCTACGCGCCTCGACCGAGAAGGCCATCGTCGCTCTGTCGACCTTCGCCAGGATGTCCTGCGGTAACCAGATCAGCCAGTCCATCAGCATCATGTGACGGATCTCGTCGGGCTCTGCAGGCCAAGGAGCTTGCGGGGGGCTATACCCTTCCCGTATTCCCGGCACCAGCCGCGTCATGACCTCTTGCCGCATCGCGGGGGGTGCCACGTACCCGCTCGAGGCGTCTCGCGCAAGACCTACGAACAGATGGGCGCGCTTCAGCAGACTCCCACTGTGGTGCTCGATGGGCTCGGGAAACGCGAGTATCAGCGCCTCGATAGCCGATCTGACTGCTGACGGCACCAAGCGATAGCGCTGTCTGAGTAATCTGCCGACGTAGCGAGCATAGCCCCCGAAGACCTCGTCTCCACCGTCGCCGGTCAATACGACCTTGACGTCTCGCGCCGCGAGCTCTGCGACCAATGCCGTCGGCACTATCGAAGCATCGCCGAAAGGCTGGCCGATTCTTCCCGGCAGCGAGGATGCGAACCGAGCCGCGACGTCAAGCGACAACTCACGGTCGGTATGCAGAGTTCCGAGCTCCTTGGCAGCACGGGCGGCCGGTTGCCGCTCATCGTAAGTACGCTCGGCGAAGCCTGCAGTGAATGTGCGTAGCCGGCCGAAGCCGGAGCGTTGCGCAAGGGCGCAGATCACGGTGGAATCGACGCCGCCCGACAAGAAGGCACCTACCTCGACATCCGAGGCGAGCTGCCTAGATCTGACGGCTGACGCCAGGAGGCTTCGGACTTCTTCCGCCGCCTCGTCGAAAGTCCCTTGCCACGTACCGGTGGCCGGCGTCCAGTATCGTTCCGACGTCACCTCGCCGTCTGCCGATCGCAGCAGCACGTGGGCGGGAAGCACTTCCCGAACGTCTAAGAGACAAGTCGTGCCCGGAAACGTGAATCCGTATCGGAGGTAGTCCGATACGCCTTTCGCATCTTCGCTCCACTGTGCGTCGGGCAACAAGGCCCTCAGGGCCGGCAACTCGGATGCGCATGCGAACGCCCGACCTGCGACACGATAGTAGAGAGGCTTCTTCCCGAACGGATCACGCGCCAGCAGAAGGGAACCGGACAAGCTGTCATGCAGAACGAACGCCCACATGCCATCCAGCTTGCCCACGAAGCGCTTCCCTTCGACCACCAATCCGGCAAGCAGGACCTCGGTGTCGCTGTCGTCTCTGAAGTGCCAGCGATCCTCGAGACCTTCTCTGAGCTCACGGTAGTTGTAGATCTCGCCATTGAACGCCAGTGTCCAACGCTGGCTGGGATCACTCACGGGTTGTCGGCCTCCGCTCAGGCCGACGATGGCGAGCCTCGTATGTCCGATGGCGCATCCATTCCGATAGCAGACCGCATTGTCATCCGGACCGCGATGGCTCAATCGCTGGACGGCGGCCGTTGCTCGAGCGACGGCCGTCTCGCTCGGAAGACTGGAATCGACTAGAAGCGCAAGCCCGCACATGCAATCGAGTCTCCGGCGTCAGCCAGATAGAGCGTCGCGGAACGCCTTGTCGTAGCAGAGGCCAGTAGCGTCCCAATCATGACGACTGTTCAGAATCAACGTGCGAGCCGCCAGGCCTCGTCGTTCCCGATCGTCAGGATCAGAGTAAGCTGCATCGAGCGCATCGGCGAAACCGGCCACATCGTCTACCGGAACGACCCATCCCGTGACGCCAGGCACGACCATGCCCTTGACACCCGGCAAATCGGAGGAGATTACCGGCAGCCCCGCGGCGAGCGCCTCGATCACGGCGTTCGGTCTCCCTTCCGACCGGCTCGGGAGAACGAAGACATCGGCATCACGCAGGAACCGAGGCAGTTCCCGAGGAGGTACGTGTCCCTCAAGCTCTATCTTCTCCCTCACGCCGTGTGTGCGGGCTAGCTCCAGCAGCCTTTGTTTCTCGGGGCCGTCACCGGCGATTCTGAGACGCACTACGTTACGGTAACGCATCAGGGCGATTGCCCGTATCAGAATGTCGAACCCTTTTCGAGGTATGAGGCTGCCCACAGCGACGATGCGAAGTTGGCCCGAGGGCGACGGCGTGCGCGTCATAGAAAGAAACGACGAGTCGACGCCATTCAGGCACACCCTGATATCGGTGCCGCGCTCGGGAAACCGTTCGCGCAGCTGGAGAGCCATCGCCTCGGACACGCACACGAGGATCGCGCTTCCGTTCACTGCCAAACGAAGCAGCCACCTGTCCACTATCGAATGTTGTGCGCGGGTGACATCGTCGCCCCGCAACGTGGTCACCACGGGGCATCGAGTTGCCAGGCTGGTGAGAGCGGCGATCGCCCCGCAGACCGCCCAGTTCGCATGAATTAAGTCGGCGTGGCGGGAAGCGAGAAGGCAGCGCCACCAAAGTGCAGCGACCAGGCCCGGAATCAAGAGCGATCTAAGCGGCGCTCTCTTGAGGCCAGGAGCTATGCCGCCCGAGCACTGCGCGAGCACGCGGAGTCGGCGGGGCGCGTATCGAACCGCACGGACTCGGATGCGTCCATCCGAGGAAATCTCCCGCCCGGTGTTATCCGATGGGCACACGACTTCCACATGCCACGGCTCAGGAAGATGCTCGTAGAGCCGTTTCACGAACACGCCGGCGCTCGAGTCTTCCCGTAGAGGGAAGGAAGTTGTCAATGCAACGACGCGCATGGACTACGCCGGCTACTCGCTCGCAGAGTGTGCCATCTTCTTCGCAGCAACCCAGTAGGCGAACGGCATTGCGTCATCGGCAGAGCTCAACCGGCCCACGGCCCAGCCTAGAACGTTCACCACGGCGACTACAGGTATGAGCAGCGCACCGAGCAGCAAACCCGGCGGGAATTTCCTGACGAGACTTACGACCAGGCGGGCGAGCGCGATATTGATCAGAAGCGCGGCAGTCTCTGTCGGAGCACCACGGGGCCTTGCTTCCAGAACCGTCAATCCGGCGACAGCAAGCCGATGCTTCAGACCGTGGAGAGTGAATCTTTGATAGTCGTGCGGCTCGTCATGCAAAGGGTACAGATAAGGAACGTTGATAAGTAGCACTCCTCCCGGCTTCAACACCCTCTCGATCTCGATCAACGCTTCGCCTGGATGACGCAAGTGCTCGAGGACATCGAATAGCGCGACGCAGTCGAACGTCGAGGAGGCAAATGGAAGACGCGAGGCGTCGGCAAAGACGTCCGGACGAGCGTTGTACAAAGCGTGACCCGTAACGGGGTAGTCGAGTCCCACATAGCGGCTGCAACTTCCTGCTACCCTGTCCCGCAATTCTCCCCCGCCGCACCCTATGTCCAGAAAGAGACCGCTCGCAAAGGAAACGGCCGATTTCCGGGCCTGCTCCTTCGCCCTGAACGAGAACCATTGAGGATGCAGCGGCGTGTTGGACAGGAACAGTGAGGCCAGTCGAACCTTCGAATACAGCGGAGAGTCGCCACGTTTCTGCGATAAGCCAAGATCGGTTGATGAACATTCGAGGCCATTCATCGCATAGTGGGGTTGGTGCAAAGCCGTCTTCGAGCCGGACGTACGGCACCGGCACTGTCAGGGTAGGTCGGGCCGGGAATTATAGGTGAGTCCGAACGCCCCTTTAGGGAACGGGGATCACAAATCCGCTTTTCCTGTCACGACGGAGAGAGAGGCTCCTATTCTGAGATGCAGGAGGGCCTGCCGTCGCGTAACCCGATCGAGTCGCACGAAGCGGAGCTCGGGCTTCTGATCCGGCGCCGGGCACATCCATAGCTGTATAAGCTACCAGGCAGCCTTTGAGGCACTCCGATCCAGGCCGTAATGGCCCTTATCGGAACGAATCCCTGTCACAAACCGAGAAGCTCGAGGTTGACAGTAACGGAACGCCCGGCAAAAGTACCCGAGCCTTGCCCAACTGGCTTGTTCTAGAACCACACCGAGGGCGTAATGGCCGCCATCGCAACCCAAGGATCCCTGACGGGGCTGCCGCGCCGGTTAGTCCAGGACGGCATCGTTTCCGAGCAGGACATGCAGACCGCCCTGGAGGCCATCAAGGACCAAAGCATCTCCCTGGTCTCGTACCTCGTCGAGCACCAGCTGGGATCCCCGCGGCAAATCGCGGTCGCAGCGGCTCACGAGTTCGGCGTTCCACTCCTCGATCTGGACGCGATCGAGCCCGATCTAGAGGTGGTCCGCCTTGTCGACGACAAGCTACTGACCAAGCACCGGGTTCTGCCGATCCTGCAGCGGGGCAAGCGGCTCTACGTGGCCGTTGGCGATCCGACGAACCTCCACGCGCTCGACGAGATCAAGTTCCAGACGACCCTCCGGGTCGAGCCGATCGTCGTCGAGCAGGACAAGCTCGAGATCCGGGTGGCACGAGCCATCGAGGCAGTCGACACTACGATGTCGAGCTTCGAGGAGGACGACTTCGACCTCGAAAACCTCGAGGTAACCGGCGGTGATGACGACGCTATTGGCGGCGAAATCACAAGCGCGGACGTCGACGATGCGCCGATCGTGCGCTTCGTCAACAAAGTGATGCTCGACGCGATCAAGCGGGGGGCATCAGACATCCATTTCGAGCCGTACGAAAAGTTCTATCGGATCAGATTCCGCCAGGACGGCGTTCTCACCGAGATCGCCAAACCTCCCGTCGCCCTCGCGACGAAGGTGGCGGCCCGATTGAAGGTCATGGCTCGCCTCGATATCGCCGAGCGGCGCATTCCGCAAGACGGCCGCATCAAGATGCGGCTCTCGAAGAACCGGGCGATCGACTTCCGCGTCAATACCTGCCCGACGCTGTTCGGCGAGAAGGTCGTTTGCCGTCTGCTCGATCCGTCGAGCGCGCAGCTCGGGATCGATGCCCTCGGCTACGAGGATTTCCAGAAGCAGCTTTACCTGAACTACCTGATGAAGCCCTACGGGATGATCCTCGTGACGGGGCCAACGGGTAGCGGTAAGACGGTGTCGTTGTACACCGGGCTCAACATCCTGAACACGGCCGACAGGAACATTTCGACGGCCGAGGATCCCGCCGAAATCAACCTGCCGGGGATCAACCAGGTCAACGTCAACCCGAAGGTCGGGTTGACCTTCGCTTCGGCGTTGCGGGCCTTCCTTCGCCAGGACCCGGACGTCATCATGGTCGGCGAGATCCGCGACCTCGAGACGGCGGAGATCGCGATCAAGGCCGCGCAAACCGGCCACCTCGTGCTGTCCACGCTGCACACGAACGACGCGCCCAAGACGCTGACCCGTCTGGTCGACATGGGAGTGAAACCGTACGCGATCGCAAGCTCCGTCAGCCTGATCATCGCTCAGCGGCTCGCCCGCCGCCTGTGCGACAACTGCAAGGAGCCCGTGGACGTGCCCGCGGAGGCTTTGCTGAAGGAAGGCTTCTCGAAAGAGGAGATCGCGCAGGGCATCACGGTGTATCACGCGAAAGGCTGCAACCACTGCAACGGCGGCTACAAAGGGCGCGTGGGCATCTACCAGGTGATGCCGGTTTCCGAGGCGATCGGCCGAATCATCATGGAAGGCGGCAACTCGATGCAGATTGCGGAGCAGGCCAAGAGAGAGAACGTGCCGGACCTTCGGATGTCGGGCTTGAAAAAGGTCAAGGACGGAATCACCAGCCTCGAAGAGATCAACCGGGTAACGATCGACTAAGCACGAGGCGCCGGCGGTCGTAGCCGCCCCTCGGGAGACAGGGTGTCATGGCTCAAGCTGCAGTGAGACAAACTCCGTTCACGTGGGAGGGAACGGACCGGACGGGGAAGAAGGTCAAGGGCAAGCTCGTAGCGGCGAACGAGGCTGCGCTTCGGCAGGAGCTGCGCCGCCAGGGCGTCGTGCCAACCCGCATCCGCAAGCAAAGCACGCTCTTTCAGAACAAGGGCCGCGTAACGCCTGCCGACATCGCGATCTTCTCCCGTCAGCTCGCGACCATGATGACCGCCGGCATCCCGCTCGTTCAGGCGTTCGAGATCATCGGCGCGGGACACGAGAATCCCGCGATGCAGAAGCTGATCCTCTCGATCAAGGGCGATATCGAGGCGGGCACGTCGCTCCACCAGGCGCTCGCGAAGCATCCTATGCACTTCGACGACCTTTACGTGAATCTCGTCGAAGCGGGCGAGCAAGCCGGCGCCCTCGAGACGCTCTTGGACAAGATCGCGACGTACAAAGAGAAAACCGAGGCCATCAAGAAGAAGATCAAGAAGGCGTTGTTCTATCCGGCAGCGGTCGTCGTCGTCGCGATCGTCGTGACGGCCGTGCTGCTGATCTACGTGATCCCGCAGTTCGAAGATCTGTTCCGAGGCTTCGGCGCGGATCTGCCGGCGTTCACGCGCATGGTCATCGACCTCTCACACTTCGTCCAGAGCAAGGGCTGGCTGATACTGATCGTCGGCGTCGCCGCCGTTTACGGCTTTCTCTACGCGAAGAAGCGCTATCGCAGCGTTCAGCATTTCATCGATCGGGCGATTCTGAAGTTTCCGGTCATCGGCCCGATCCTCCAGAAATCCGCGATCGCGCGCTACGCCCGCACGCTCGCGACGACGTTCGCCGCCGGCGTCCCGCTCGTCGAGGCTCTCGACTCCGTCGCCGGCGCCACCGGCAACATCGTCTACGAGCAGGCCGTGCGCAAGATGCGCGACGAAGTCGCGACGGGCCAGCGTCTGCAGCGCGCGATGGAGAACACGGACCTCTTCCCGAACATGGTCAACCAGATGATCGCGGTCGGCGAAGAGTCGGGCTCGCTCGACGAAATGGCGGCCAAGGTCGCGGACTTCTACGAGGAAGAAGTGGATAACGCCGTCGACAGCATGTCGAGCCTCCTCGAGCCGCTGATCATGGCGATTTTGGGCGTCCTCGTCGGCGGACTCGTCGTCGCGATGTACCTGCCGATCTTCAGGATGGGCCAGGTGGTCTAGTCGTCGACGCTCGGGTTTCGGCGGCCGCTCCGCGCGGCCGCCTTCCGAGCCGAGAGGCGAGCGCCGCTCACATCATCGTCGACTCATCGTGGAACTCTTCGAGCTCTGGCCGCCCGCCCTTGCGATCGCCGCGGCCGTCCTGGGACTGCTCGTCGGCAGCTTCCTGAACGTCGTCGCCCACCGGCTGCCGTTGATGATGGAGCGGGCGTGGCGCGAGCAGTGCGCCGAGCTGGCGGCGGAGGCCAACGTCACGCTCCCCGCCGGCCCGCCCGGCGCGGAGGTGAACGGCCGGCCGATCAGCCTGATGTGGCCCCCGTCGTCGTGCCCGAGCTGCGGCTCGCGCATCGCGCCTCACCACAACGTGCCCGTCCTGAGCTACCTCTGGCTGCGCGGGCGCTGCGCCCACTGCGGCGGACGCATCTCTCCGCGGTACCCGATCATCGAAGCCGTGACGGCGGTGCTCACCGTGGTCGTGGCCCTCGTCTATGGGCCGACGTGGCAGTTCGTCGCGGCGGCCGGATTCACGTGGGCGCTGATCGCGCTCACGCTGATCGATATCGATCACCAGCTGCTGCCTGATTCGATCACGCAGCCGCTGCTGTGGGCCGGCCTGCTCGTCAGCCTCTTCATGGTCGAAGGCGAGCCGCTATTCACGGACGTCGGCTCCGCCGTGATCGGCGCGGTGGCCGGCTACCTGAGCCTGTGGCTCGTCTTCCACCTGTTCAGGCTCCTCACCGGCAAGGAAGGCATGGGCTACGGGGACTTCAAGCTGCTGGCCGCCCTCGGCGCCTGGCTCGGATGGCAGATGCTGCCGCTCGTGATTCTGCTCTCCGCGGCGGTCGGGGCGGTCGTCGGCTCGATCATGCTGCTCGCGAGCGGCCGATCGAGACACACGCCGATACCCTTCGGTCCCTACCTTGCCGCGGCCGGTTGGATCGGCTTACTGTGGGGCGCGGACCTGATCGATTGGTACCTCGGCTTCCTCTGACCGGAGCCCGGATCGAAATCGTCTCGGTCGGAACGACTTGGGCTGCTCGGAAGCGGGCGCCGCGTTAGTCTTCGAGCGATGCTGAAGATCGGCCTCACCGGCGGCGTGGCGAGCGGCAAGTCGGCCGTCGCCGACATGTTCCAAGCGCTCGGCGCGCCGCTGATCGACACGGACGTCCTCGCGCGCGAGGTCGTAGAGCCCGGCGAGCCCGGGCTCACCGCGATCCGCGACGCATTCGGTCCGGACGTGCTGACCGAAGACGGCCGTCTGGACCGCCGCAAGCTCCGCTCGATCGTCTTCTCCGACGACGGGAAGCGCCGCCGCCTCGAAGCGATCCTGCATCCGCTGATCCGCGAACGTCTCCTCGCGAAGCTCGACGGTCTCGACGCGCCGTACGTCGTGATCGCGGTCCCGCTGCTCGTCGAAACCGACTTCGTCGAGCTCGTCGATCGCGTCCTGGTCGTCGATGCGCCGGTCGACGTGCAGCTCGACCGGCTGATGGCACGCGACGGCAGCACGCGCGCCGAGGCGCAGGCGATCATCGATGCGCAGGTCGACCGCGCAACGCGACTCGCGCGCGCCGACGACGTCATCGACAACAGCGGCGACCTCGCAGCGACGCGCGCGCAGGTCGAGACGCTGCACCGACGCTATCTCCAACTCGCGACGGTTTGCCGAGAGCAGTCGGGACGCGCAGAATAGCGCGTTATGGTAGATCTCGCCCCGCAGCTGGACAGCACCAGCAGGCCGTCACCCGAGCACGGGCGCCTCACGTACGAGCAGCCGCTCACCGAGAGGATGCGCACGTTCCTCCGGATCGAGTTTCTGTTCGAGCAGGCGTCCTATCATGTGCAGGATTCCACGGAGTACGGCACGCGCGCGGCGATCGCGAGCGTGCTCGAGATCCTGACGATCCTCGGCCGCGGCGACATCCGGGCCGAGGTGATGAAGGAACTCGAGCGGCACGCCGAGCTACTCGGCCGCTACCGCGAGAAACCGGGCGTCGACACCGCGCGGCTCGACGAGCTGATCGGCAACCTGCAGACGCTCCGCACGCAGCTCTCGGAGGCGGGTCCGCAATTCATCAACCCGTTGAAGGAGTGCGAGTTTCTGAGCGCGATCCGGCATCGCGCCGCGATCCCGGGCGGCACGTGCGCGTTCGATCTGCCGGACTACGCCTATTGGCTGAATCTGCCGTTCGCCGAGCGGCGACTGCAGTTCGACGAGTGGATCCTTCAGCTGCGCCGCGTCTGCGATCCGGTCTCGCAGGTGCTGTGGCTCACACGCGAGACGGCGGCGCCGGTCGAGCGCGTCGCAACGGGCGGGCTTTACCAGTACACGTTGCCGCGCAACGAGCAGTTCAACTTGCTGCGGGTGATCGTGCCTCCCAAGACTGGCCTCTATCCCGAGATCAGCGCCGGTCAGCATCGCTTCACGATCCGTTTCGTGAAGTGGCAAGGCGTCGACAAGCGCTCGGCCCAGGCGAACCACGACGTGCGGTTCCTGCTGTCACTCGTTTGAGCGTGGCGCCTACCCGAGCTCGAGCACGGCCGAAGGGGCTTCGGCCCGTGAGACCTTATACGTCGTCAATCATCGCGCGTCGCCGCTCGCGAATCGCGTGAACGATCGGTGCGTCGGCAGGCAGGATCCCGACTTCGAGCAGCTCGTCGACCGGCACCCACTTGAGCGGCTGCCCCTCCAGGCCGCGGGGCTCGCCCGCATAGCGCACGACGACCCATACGTCGAGCCTGACGCGCTTCTCGGGGTACGTGTGCGAGAGCTCGAGCAGCGGCGTCGCGTCCTGCACCTCGATGCCAAGCTCCTCCGCGAGCTCGCGGTCGAGCGCTTCGCGGCGGCCTTCGCCGTGTGAACGCTTGCCCCCGGGAAACTCCCAGTATCCGGCCATGTGCGTGCCCGGCCGGCGCTGATTCACGAGCACGCGGCCCTCGGCGTCCTCGATGATGCCGACGAGGACGTGCACCTCGTCGTCGGCGGCCCGTTCGGCCGTCATCGAGCGCGGCGTGCCGCTCGCATCCCGGATGCGTGGGCTACGCGAGCCGGCCGTGGCACTGCTTGTACTTCTTCCCGGACCCGCACGGGCACGGCTCGTTGCGCCCGACCTTGCGGTCCTCTCGTACGTACGGCGCCGCCGGCTCGACCGCCATGCGCGCCGCGGCGGCAGGTTGCGAAGGACCGGCGCCGACGGCGCCCCCGACCGCGACGCGCGGCCTCGGCGCGCCGAGCGGGGCGCCGGGCTGCGGGGGCGGCGGCGCGACCAGCGACGGTGCCTCGGCATGCTGCGCGCGCAGCGTCGACGGATCGCTCGTCGGCCGCTCGACGGCCTGCGCATCCTCCGGCCGCCGGATCTGGATCTTCGACAGGATCGCGATCGTGTCGTGCTTCACGCGGTCGAGCATGCTCGAGAACATCTCGAACGCCTCGCGCTTGTACTCCTGCTTCGGGTTGCGCTGCGCGTAGCCGCGCAGGTGAATGCCCTGGCGCAGGTAATCGAGCGCCGCGAGGTGCTCCTTCCAGTGCGTGTCGAGCTGGCGGAGCATCAGGTTCTTCTCGAGCTCGCGCATGATCGGCGCGCCGATCATCTGAACCTTCTCTTCGTACTCGGCCTCGATGCGCTCGAGGATCAGCTTGCGCAGACCCTTCTCGTCGAGCGTGTCGTCCTCCTCGAGCGCCTTCGCGACGTCGAACTCGAGCCCGAACTCGCGCTGCAGCGCCTTCGTCAGGCCCTCCTTGTCCCACATCTCCTCGACGCTCTCGGGCGGCACGTACTCGGCGACGACGTTGTCGACGACCTCGGCGCGAATGCCGCGGATCGCGTCCGCGACATCCTCGGCATCCATCAGCTCGGCGCGCTGCTGGTAGACGACCTTGCGCTGATCGTTCGCGACGTCGTCGTACTCGAGGAGCTGCTTGCGGATATCGAAGTTGTGCGCCTCGACCTTACGCTGCGCGCGCTCGATCTGGCGCGACAGCATCTTGCTCTCGATCGCCTCGCCGGGCTTCATGCCGGCGCGGGACAGGAGCCGCTTCGTGCGCTCCGGATCCCCGAAGATCCGCATCAGGTTGTCTTCCATCGACAGATAGAAGCGGCTCGAGCCGGGGTCGCCCTGACGGCCGGAGCGGCCGCGAAGCTGATTGTCGATGCGCCGCGACTCGTGGCGCTCGGTGCCGATGATGTGGAGCCCGCCTTCGGCGAGCACCTTCTCGTGACGCCGTTTCCAGTCCTCCTCGAGCGCGCGGATCTCCTCCTCGGTCGGGTTCTCGAGCTTCGCCTTCTCGGCCTCGAGATTGCCGCCGAGCACGATGTCCGTGCCGCGGCCGGCCATGTTCGTCGCGATCGTCACCGCGCCCGGGCGGCCCGCCTGCATGACGATCTCGGCCTCCCGCTCGTGGTACTTCGCGTTCAGCACCTGGTGCGGGATCTTCTTCTGCTTCAAGAGCCCCGACAGGAACTCCGAGGTCTCGATCGACGTCGTGCCGACGAGCACGGGTTGGCCGCGCTCGTAGCAGTCCTGGATGTCCTCGATGATCGCGTCGAACTTGTCCTTCTGCGTGAGGTACACGAGATCCGGCATGTCCTGCCGGATCATCGGCTTGTGCGTCGGGATCACGACGACCTCGAGCCCGTAGATCTGCTGGAACTCGTAGGCCTCGGTGTCCGCCGTGCCGGTCATGCCGGCGAGCTTCTTGTAGAGCCTGAAGTAGTTCTGGAACGTGATCGACGCGACGGTCTGGTTCTCTTCCTTGACGCGGACGCCTTCCTTCGCCTCGATCGCCTGATGCAGGCCGTCCGACCAGCGGCGGCCCGGCATCGTGCGGCCGGTGAACTCGTCGACGATGACGACCTCGCCGTTCGTGACGATGTATTCGACCTCGCGGCGGAAGAGCGTGTGCGCGCGGAGCGCCGCGTTCAGGTGATGCATCAGGCGGATGTTCGCCGGGTCGTAGAGGCTCTCGCCCTCCGCGAGGATGCCCGCCTTCGCGAAGAGCTTCTCGACGTACTCGTGACCCTCCTCCGTCAGGTGCGCCTGCTTCGCCTTCTCGTCGACGGTGAAATGCCCGGGCACGTAGAGCTGGCACTTCACGGGCTTCGCGTCCGGACCGACCTCGATCAGGTGATGACCCTTCTCCTTCGCCCGCGCGAGTGCCTCGCCGAGCGACATCGTGCCGAGCGACTTGCCGTTCACGTCGAGCAGCTCGACCTGTGACGCCTCGATGTCGTCGTTCGCGCGACCCGGCGGAGGATCGTGCTTCCGCAGGTACGGGATAAGCTGATTGATCTTGACGTAGAGCTCCGTGCTCTCCTCGGAGCGCCCCGAGATGATCAGCGGCGTGCGTGCCTCGTCGATCAGGATCGAGTCGACCTCGTCGACGATCGCGTACGCGAGCTCGCGCTGGACCCGGTCCTGCGGTCGGAACGCGAGATTGTCGCGCAGATAGTCGAAGCCGAACTCGTTGTTCGTGCCGTACGTGATGTCGGCACGGTACGCCGCACGTTTCTCCTCGACCGACTGGCCGCTCTTGATGACGCCGACCTCGAGCCCGAGGAAGCGGTACACCGGGCCCATCCAGTCCGCGTCGCGCTGCGCGAGGTATTCGTTCACGGTCACGACGTGGACGCCGCGGCCGGTCAGCGCGTTCAGGTATGCAGCGAGCGTCGCGACCAGCGTCTTGCCCTCGCCGGTACGCATCTCGGCGATCTTGCCCTGATGCAGCGCGATGCCGCCGATCAGCTGCACGTCGAAATGGCGCATGCCCAGCGTGCGCCGGGCCGCCTCGCGGACGACGGCGAACGCCTCGGGCAGCAGCGCATCGAGGTCGCCGGTTTCGGCATAGCGGGCTTTGAACTCGGCCGTCTTGGCCTTCAGCGCTTCGTCGTCGAGCGCCTGGATCTGCGGCTCGAGCGCGTTCGCGGCGTTGACCAGGGTCTGGTAACGGCGCAGCAGCCGTTGGTTACGGCTGCCGAAGATCCCGGTCAGGATGTTCGTTGCTAGATTGGCCAACAGTGGATCCTTGGACGTTTGGAGGGGTGATTCTAACAGCCTCGGGATCGGGCGATCGTAGCGAAATAGGGCCGGTCCGGCGGGGCATCAAGCGTCCCGCCGACCTCGCGTTCGAGCCCGAGCTCGCGGCAGCGTCACGGGTTGGACGGCGGCGAGCGCCGGTGGTTTCGTCTGCGGGGCAAAAACGACGCAGGGCGCGTCGGCGGCCGTTCCTCAGTCGGGTGTGGACGACGGTACGCGGCAAGTTGACGCCGGACGAATCCCGATCGGCCCGGCACGGGGTCGGGCCGACGCCTAGTCGACGTAGGTCATCGGATCGACGGGCTTGCCGTCGCGCAGCACCTCGAAGTGCAGGTTGGGGCCGGTCGCGCGTCCCGTGTCGCCGAGCCGTGCGATGACCTGACCGCGCTTCACGGTATCGCCGACCGAGACGAGGTTCGACGAGTTGTGCGCGTAGCGGGTCACGTAGCCGTTGCCGTGGTTGATCTCGACGAGCTCGCCGTAACCCTGACGCGGCCCGGACCAGATCACGACGCCCGATCCGACCGCGAGGACGTCGGTGCCTTCGCGGGCCGCGAAGTCGACGCCCTGGTGAAACGCGCGGCGGCCGGTGAACGGGTCGGTCCGCTGGCCGAAACGCGATGAGACATATCCGGCCGATACCGGACGGCCGCCGGGCCGGACCTCGTCCGCGAGCTTCCGGTTCATCAGGAAGTCCTCGAGGACGTTGAGCTGCCGCGTCCGATCCTCGAGCTGCATCGCGAGACCGTCGAGGGAGCTCAGGATCCCGCGCAGGTCGAGCGGATCGGCGTCCGCGAGGAGCTCCTCCGGACCGCCGAGGGCCGGCGGGGAGCTGAAATCGAACTCGCCGTCATCGAGGCCCGCCATCTGCGTCAGCCGCGCGCCGAGCGCGTCGAGCCGGACGACGTGCGCGTTCATCTGCCCGAGGCGCAGCGCGAGCGCATCGACGCTCCTCTGCAGACCTTGGCGGGTTTGCTCGAGGAGCGCCTGCTGCGCCTCGAGCTCGGCACGCCAGGACTCGACCTGCGTGCTGGGATTCGTGATGCCGTAGGCGTCGGCCGTGCGCCAGCCTACGTAAAAGGCGGCGGAGAAGAAGCAGAAGGCAAGCGTGCTCGCGGCGATCCAGAGCCGCCGCGGCGAGAAGTGGAGTTGCGCGACGTGGCCGCGGTCCCGGTCGAGGAAGATCAGTTCCATCCTGCGCGGCCTCCGCTCGATGTTTGCGTGCTCCCGTTCCGCAATCGAGCGCAGGGCGCGCGCGTCGGCAAGGGCCCGACGGCAGAATCTGAAGCATTGTTATTATTCGTTAACATTCGGCAACCCCGCTATCGTAGGAATAAATTCCTTTAGATCGGTGGCTTTGCGTCCCGCCCTTTCGGACGGTTTGCCCTGAGACGTTCGGGTAGGATGCCCAGAAACCGAACCAGGCTCAAGTTTCTGTGCGACGAACGGTGATCACGCTCTCACTATGACGGACAAGTCCCCGCGAAAGCTGGCGGAAGTGCTCGCCGGCGGCCGCCTGGCCGCGCTCGGCCGCGAGGCGCAGGCGCGCAGGGCGACGACCGAGCGAATCCGCGCGCTGCTGCCCCCCGACGAGGGGGCGCACCTGGTCGGCGCGTCGCAAAATGCCGACGGCGAGCTCGTGCTGGTTATGGATTCAGCGGTTTGGGCTGCGCGGGTCCGCTATCGGGGCGCGGAGCTCGGCGCGACGCGGCTGCGGGTGAAGGTCGCACCGCGGTAAATTTGATTAGAAAGGGCTCTGACCCCGATTTTCTAGAAGCCGGGGGCGAGCTGGTAGGAGACCGGCGACGCGAGCTGATCCTCGAAGCTCACTTCCTCGTACGTCTCGGGCTGCGCGAGCATCGCGCGGAGCAGCAGGTTGTTCAGCTTGTGCCCGGACTTGTAGCCGACGAACTCGCCGATCAGCGACGAGCCGAGCAGGTAGAGATCCCCGACGGCGTCGAGCACCTTGTGCCGGACGAACTCGTCGCGGAACCTGAGCCCGTCCTCGTTCAGCACGCGGTAGTCATCCATCACGATCGCGTTGTCGAGGCTGCCGCCGAGCGTCAGATCCTTCGCGCGCAGCGTCTCGAGATCGCGCAGGAAGCCGAACGTCCTCGCGCGGCTGATCTCCTTCAGGAACGCCGTCGTCGAGAAATCGAGCGACATCTTCTGCCGATGCTTCTTGAGCACCGGATGATCGAAGTCGATCTCGAAGTTGACCTTGAAGCCGTCGTAAGGCTTCAGAACCGCCCACTTGTCACCCTCGGCGACTTTCACGGGCTTCACGACGCGGATGAACCGCTTCGGCGCGTTCTGCTCCTCGATCCCGGCCGACTGCAACAGGAACACGAAGGGCGCCGCGCTGCCGTCCATGATCGGCACCTCGGCCGCCGTGAGATCGACGAACGCGTTGTCGATGCCCAAGCCCGCCATCGCGGACAAGAGATGCTCGACGGTCGACACCTTGACGCCATCGCGCTCCAGCGTCGTGCCGAGCGTAGTCTCCGTGACGGACAGCGCGTCCGCGGGAATATCGACGGGCTCCGGCAGATCGAGACGGCGGAAGACGATGCCATTGTTCGGCGGCGCCGGACGAAGGGTCATGAACACCTTCGCCCCGCTGTGCAGGCCGATGCCCGTCGCGCGGATCGAGTCCTTCAACGTGCGCTGTTTCAAAATCCCGTGACTCCTGTCGGGCTTTCCTCGCAAGCAGCCGGCCACCTTCTGCCGGCGGCACCGCGACGGACATCCTCGAGGCGTCTCCCACTGACGCCCGGCTTGTCGTCCCTATCCTTACGGAACGACGCGCCCCGGAAAAGCGGCAGTGAACCCTAGCACAGCCGCGAACTTTCCAGCAAGGAACCGCCGCGTATCCAACGCCGTCAGGGAGTTGCGCGCATCTCCTCAGTCAGCCTGCCGCCGCAGAAACGCCGGGATGTCGAGCAGGTTGTCGATCTCCTCCGCGCCGCCAAGCCCGTCGCCGACGGCCCGCACACGCTGCACGGCCGGCTTGTCGAGGTCCGCGAAATTGGGACGATCACGCCGGTGCAGGCTCGGCCGCACGATGCGCGGCGGCTCCTGCTTCGCGCTCGTGCCCTTCCCGAGGCCCGTCGCGACGACCGTGACGCGGATCTCGTTCGACATCTCGGGATCGATCACGGTCCCGATCACGACCGTCGCCTCGTCCGAAGCGAACTGCTTGATCGTCTCGCCGACCGCGTGGAACTCGCCGATGCCGAGGTCCATGCCGGCCGTGACGTTGACGAGGATGCCGTTCGCGCCAGCGAGGTTGATGTCCTCGAGCAGCGGGCTCGAGATCGCCGCCTCGGCCGCGATCCGTGCGCGATCCTCGCCCGTCGCGACGCCCGAGCCCATCATCGCCATGCCCATCTCGGACATGACCGTGCGCACGTCCGCGAAGTCGACGTTGATCAGACCCGGCCGCGTGATCAGCTCCGCGATGCCCTGCACGGCGCCCTGCAGCACCTCGTTCGCCGCCTTGAACGCATCGAGCAAAGTCGTCTGCGGACCGAGCACGGAGAGGAGCTTCTCGTTCGGGATCGTGATCAGCGAGTCGACGAAGCGGCCGAGCTCGGCGATGCCCTGCTCGGCGACGCGCATGCGCTTGCCGCCCTCCATCAGGAACGGCTTCGTGACGACGGCGACCGTCAGGATGCCGAGCTCCTTCGCGAGCTGAGCGACGACCGGCGCCGCGCCCGTGCCGGTGCCGCCGCCGAGTCCCGCGGTGATGAACAGCATGTCCGCGCCTTCGATCACCTCCTGCAGGCGATCACGGTCCTCCATCGCGGCCTGCCGTCCGATCTCCGGGTTCGCCCCCGCACCGAGCCCCTTCGTGATGTTGCTGCCGATCTGCAGATTCGTCTTGACCTTCGCGCTCTTCAACGCCTGTGCGTCGGTGTTGGCGCAGATGAACTCGACGCCGTCGATGCCGGTCTTGACCATGTGCGCGACGGCATTGCCGCCGCCTCCCCCGACGCCGATGACCTTGATCACCGCGGATTCGCTGAAGCCGTCCATCAACTCGAACATCTGTTGCTCTCCTTTTCTAGTTCTTGCCCGTTTCCCAAGCCGCTCAAAAGTTCAACTGGAACCACGCCTTCATTCGGCTCAGCACGCTGCCGATGCCGAGCCTCGATGCCCCTGACTCCGCCCTCGACTGAATCGCTTCCTTGCCGTAGAGCAGCAACCCGACCCCCGTCGCATGGATCGGATTGCGGACGACGTCGGAGAGCCCGTCCACGTGCTGCGGCGCGCCTAGACGCACCGGCATGTGGAAGACCTCCTCCGCGAGCTCCACCGCGCCTTCCATCTTTGCGCTGCCGCCGGTGAGGACGATGCCGGCGGCGATCATTTCCTCGAAGCCGGAACGCCTGAGCTCGTCGCGCACGAGGTGATAGAGCTCCTCGTAACGAGGCTCGACGACCTCCGCGAGCGTCTGCCGCGCGAGACGACGTGCCGGCCGCTCGCCGACGCTCGGCACCTCGATCGTCTCGTCGGGATTCGCGAGCTGCGACAACGCGCACGCATAGCGGATCTTGATCTCCTCCGCGTGATGCGTCGGCGTGCGCAGCGACACGGCGATGTCGTTCGTGACCTGATCGCCCGCGATCGGGATCACCGCCGTGTGCTGGATCGCGCCGCCGTAGAACACCGCGATGTCGGTCGTGCCGCCGCCGGAGTCGACGAGGCAGACCCCGAGCTCGCGCTCGTCCTCGGTCAGGCACGCATAGCTCGACGCGAGCTGCTCGAGCACGATGTCGTTCACGCCGAGCCCGCAGCGCTGCACGCACTTCACGATGTTTTGCGCGGCGCTGACGGCGCCCGTGACGAGATGCACCTTCGCCTCGAGGCGGACGCCCGACATGCCGACCGGCTCGCGGATGCCCTCCTGCGAGTCGATGATGAATTCCTGCGGCAGCACGTGAAGGATCCGCTGGTCCGCGGGGATCGCGACCGCTCGCGCCGCGTCGATCACGCGCTCGACGTCGCCCGGCGTCACCTCCTTGTCGCGGATCGCGACGATGCCGTGCGAGTTCAGGCTCCGCACGTGGCTGCCGGCGATGCCGGTGTACACGCTGTTGATCTCGCAGCCGGCCATCAGCTCGGCTTCCTCGACCGCGCGCTGGATCGACTGCACGGTCGACTCGATGTTCACGACGACGCCGCGCTTCAATCCGCGCGACGGCGCCGACCCGAAGCCGATGACCTCGATCTTCCCTTCGGGCGACAGCTCGCCGACGATCGCGACGACCTTCGACGTGCCGACGTCGAGGCCGACGAGAAGCTTTCGTTCGTCCCGTCTACCCACGGCGTGCACTCTCCTCGTCGGCCGGCTCGTGCACCGCGAGCTCGCTGCCGCTGCTCGCACCCGCGTCGTCCACGCCCTCGTCGTCGCGCCAGCCGACCGCGAAGCCGTTCGTGTAGCGCAGGTCCACGTAGCGGACCCGATGCAGCTCGTTCGCGAGCACGGGGGCCGCGACGTCGAAGAAGCGGTCGATGCGATCCTCGACGTCGCGTCGCCCGAAGCGCACTTCTTGACCCGTCGCGAGCACGAGGCGCCACGAGCCGCGGTCGTCGAGATAGAGCGTGTCGATCGTCAGATGCGCGTCGATCAGCCGCTCGCGCAGCTCGAGATAGACGCGCGCGACCTCGCGTTCGCTGCCGTCGGGACCGAAGAGCCGCGGCAGCTCGGGGAATCCGTGCTCCGGACGCTCCGCGAACAGCTCGCCGCGCGCGTTCAGAAGACCCTCGTCGCGCCAGCGCGCGGCCGCACGATGCTCCGTGATCCGCACGATCAGCGTGTCGGGCCAGGCGCGGCGGAGCTCCGTCGAGTCGACCCACGGCAGCGCCTCGAGCCGCGCGCGCAGGTCTTCGAGATCGAGCGACCAGAATCCGGCATCGAGCGCCGGCGCGATCGTCGCTTCGACCTGGATCGGCGTCACGCGCTGAAACGTGCTTTCGATGACGAGTCGGCCGACCGGCCGATCGAGTACCTCGTCGAGCACGTTCGGCGCGGCCGCGACCGCGCTGCCGGCGAGCACGGGCGCGAGCAGCATGCTCCACCGGATGCGGATGCGCGGCATTCGCGGCAGCTTCGGCGCGTGGAGTTTGCGTTTGGCCTTCCTGCGGCGGTTCGGGCGGTTACGCATCGTCGCCCTCCCGTCGGCGTTCCCCGATCACTCTTGCCTCCAGAGTCAGCGTGATCCCGGTGCGCTCGGCGACGCGCTGCTGCACCGTCTCGATGAGCCGCTCGATGTCGTCGGCGGTCGCGGCACCGGTATTGATGATGAAGTTCGCGTGCTTCTCGGATACCTGCGCGCCGCCGATGCGCAGGCCTTTGAGCCCGGCCTGCTCGATCAGCGCGCCGGCATGCGTGCCTTCCGGATTGCGGAACACGGAGCCGCAGCTCGGCACGCCGAGCGGCTGCGTCGCCGCGCGCTTCTCGAGCATTGCGCGGATCGCGGACATGTCGATCGTGTCGTCGCGGTCGAAGCGAAACGTTCCGGAAAGAAATGCGAAGACGGCGGTGTTGGGGGCGAAATTGGGGTCAGAGCCCTTTTTCGCTGGCGGCGCCGGAGATGCAGATAACGCTGTGTCGAAAAAGGGCTCTGACCCCAATTTCGCCGACGCCGATTTCGCCGCCAACCTCACACTTCGGTATCCGATCTCGAAGTCGTTGCGCGCATACGTGCGGCGCACTCCGCGCCGATCGATCGTCTCGACGCTCTCGACGCGATCCCATGTCTCGCCGCCGAACGCCCCCGCGTTCATCGCGAGCGCGCCGCCGATCGTGCCCGGAATGCCCGCGAAGAACGCCGCGGGCCCGAGCGACCAGCGCACGCACTGCCGCGCGAACGTCGCGCACGGCACGCCGGCGCCGGCACGCACGCGCGTGTCGTCGAGCCGCTCGATGCGCCGGCCGAGCTTGCGCGTCGAGATCACGGCGCCGCGCACGCCGCCGTCGCGGACGAGCAGGTTCGAGCCGAGCCCGACGAAGTGCACCGGCGTCTCCGGCGGCAACGCCGCGAGGAACCGCGCGAGGTCGTCCTCGCTGGTCGGCTCGAAGAAAAGATCCGCGGGACCGCCGACGCGCCACGACGTATGCCGCCGCATCGGCTCGTTACGCCTGACGCCCGCGAATGCATCGAGCTCGCTCATCACGGCGCTCACTTTCTCGCCCCGCCGGCCTGCTTCACCGCGAGCCTCGCCGGCAGCGCCGGCGCGAGCCCGCCGATCGAGCCCGCGCCGAGCGTCAGCACGACGTCGTCCTCGCGGAGCACGTTCGCGAGCGCATCCGGGATCTCGTCGAGCTCGTCGACGAAGATCGGCTCGACCTTGCCGCGCGCGCGCACGGCACGCGCGAGCGCCTTGCCGTCCGCACCGACGATCGGCGCCTCGCCGGCCGCATAGACTTGCGTCAGCACGAGCACGTCCGCTTCGGACAGCACCTGCGCGAAATCGTCGAGCAGCGCATGCGTCCGCGTATAACGATGCGGCTGGAACACGACGACGAGCCTGCGGCCGGGCCACGCGACGCGCGCCGCCGCGAGCGTCGCCGCGATCTCGGTCGGGTGATGGCCGTAGTCGTCCACGAACGTCACGCTTCCCGCGGGCGTATCGACCGTGCCGTGCACCTGCAGCCGCCGGTCGATACCGGAGAACGACGCGAGCGCACGCCGCACCGCGTCGACGTCGATCTCGAGCTCGGCGGCGACCGCGATCGCCGCGAGCGCGTTCTGCACGTTGTGGCGCCCCGGCAGGTTCAGCTCGAACGACAGCGGCGCGCCGCCGCCGGGCGGCACGACCTTGAAGCGGCTCCTGAGACCGAGGAGCTCGACGTCGATCGCGCGCGTGTCCGCGCCCTCTTCGAGCCCGTAGCTCACGACGCGGCGGCCGAGATCCGGGATCAACGAGCGCGTCCGCTCGTCGTCGCTGCACATCACGGCGAGCCCGTAGAACGGCAGGTTGAGCAGGAAGTCGCGGAAGCCCTGCTCGAGCCGCTCCATGTCGCCTTCGTACGTGCCCAGGTGATCCGCGTCGATGTTCGTGACGACCGCGATCATCGGCTGCAGGTGCAGAAACGACGCGTCGCTCTCGTCCGCCTCGGCGACGAGGTAACGGCCCTCGCCGAGCCGCGCGTTCGCATCCGCGCTCGCGAGACGGCCGCCGATCACGAACGTCGGGTCGAGCCCGCCCTCGGCGAGCACGCTCGCGATCAGGCTCGTCGTCGTCGTCTTCCCATGCGTGCCTGCGATGGCGATGCCGTAGCGGAAGCGCATCAGCTCGCCGAGCATCTCCGCGCGCGGCACGACCGGGATGCGGCGCCGCTGCGCCGCGACGACCTCGACGTTGTCGGCGGAAACGGCGCTCGACACGACGACGACGTCCGCATTCTCGATCTGCTCGGCGCGATGCCCTTGCCAGACCTTCGCGCCGAGCCGCTCGAGCCGCTCCGTGACCGCGCTCCGCCTCAAGTCCGATCCCTGCACCGAGTAGCCGAGGCTCAACAGCACTTCGGCGATGCCGGCCATCCCGGCGCCGCCGATGCCGACGAAGTGCACGGTGCGGATGCGGCCCATCTGCTGCTTCGTCATCGGCGGCCCTCCGCGAGCGCAAGGCACGCATCCGCGATGCGCTCCGCCGCATCGACGCGCGCGAGCTTGCGTGCCGCGTCGGCCATCTCCGCGAGCTTCTCCGGGGCCGCGAGCAGGCGATCGAGCTCCGCGGCGAGCCGCTCCGCGCCGAGATCGCGCTCCGCGATCGCGACGCCTGCGCCCGCGCCGGTGAACCACTCGGCATTGCGCGTCTGGTGATCGTCGATCGCGTACGGATACGGCACGAGCACGGCCGGGAGGCCGGCTGCGGCAAGCTCCGCGATCGTCAGCGCGCCGGCGCGCGCGACGACGAGGTCGGCCCAGCCGTACGCGTCCGCCATGTCGTCGATGAACTCGCGGATGTCGGCCGAGATTCCAGCCTCGCAATACGCGGCGCGTGCCTCGTCCGCGGTTCGACCCGCCTGATGTCGAACCTCCGGGCGCACGTCCTCGGGCAGCCGCGCGAGCGCCGCCGGCACGGTCGTGTTCAACACGCGCGCGCCCTGGCTGCCGCCGACGACGAGGAGGCGCGCGCGGCGGGGGCGGAAAAATGTGTCAGACACCATTTTCTCTGCCGGCGAGGCGTCATCGGACACCGCCGCGTCCGAGAAAATGGTGTCTGACACATTTTTCCGGGCGACGAGCTCTGCGATCCGCTCGCTCGCGGGCGAGAGCGCCGCGATCGACCTCCGCACCGGATTGCCGACGAGCTCGGCAGCGACGCTACGCGGAAAGCTTCCGGGGAACGCCTCGAAGACCCGCGTCGCGAAACGCGCGAGCCATCGGTTCGTCGTGCCAGCGATCGCGTTCTGCTCGTGGATCACGAGCGGCCGACGCGTGAGCCACGCGGCGAGCCCGCCGGGCCCCGACACGAAGCCGCCCATGCCGAGCACGGCGGAAGGCTTCCGGCGGTGCAGCACCGCGAGCGCCTGCGCGACCGCGTACGCGGCGCGGAACGGCGCCGTCAGCGTGCCGGCCAGCCCCTTGCCGCGCAGCCCCGCGACCGAGATCCACTCGATATCGATGCCGTGCTGCGGCACGACGCGCGCCTCGAGCCCGCGGCGCGTGCCGAGCCAGACGACGCCCCGGCCGCGCTCGCGCAGCACGTCCGCGACCGTGAGGCCCGGGAAGACGTGCCCGCCGGTGCCGCCCGCCATGATCATGACCGGCCCGCTCACGCCGTGCTCCCCTTGCCCGCGCGCCGCTTCTCCGCGCCGACGAGCTCGTGGTGGATGCGGAACAGGAGGCCCAACGCGGCCAGCGTGACGACGGTGCTCGAGCGGCCGTACGACAGAAGCGGCAAGGTCAGCCCCTTCGTCGGCAAGAGCCCGGTGTTCACGCCGATATTGATGAACGCCTGCACGCCGAGCGTCGTCCCGATGCCGATCGCGACGAGGCCGTGGAACGGCAGACCCGCCGCGATCGAACGCTGGCCGATCGAGATCGCGCGATAGACGAGCACCGCGAACAGCGCAATGACGAGCGTGGAGCCGACGAGGCCGAGCTCCTCGGCGAGAACGGCGAACACGAAGTCCGTGTGCGCCTCCGGCAGGTAGAAGAGCTTCTGCACGCTCTCGCCGAGCCCGACGCCGAACCAGTCGCCGCGGCCGATCGCGATCAGCGACTGCACGAGCTGGAAGCCCGAGTCGTACGCATCGTCGAACGGTCTCCAGAACGACATCAGCCGCTCGAGCCGATACGGCGACGAGATCGCGAGCGCCGCAAACGCCGCACCGGCGACGCCGACCGAGAGCAGCACGTCGCGAAGCCGCGCGCCGCCGACGAAGAGGATGCCGAACGTCGTGCCGGTCATCACGACGACGGCGCCGAAGTCGGGCTCCTCGAGCAGCAGCACGGCCGCGACGGCGATCACGACGAGCGGCTTCACGAAGCCGATGAACCGCGACGAGAGATCCGCGTAGTGCCGCACGCAGTAGCTCGCGACATAGATAAGGAGCGCGAGCCGCGCGGGCTCCGACGGCTGCAGCGTGACGGGTCCGACCGCGATCCAGCGCGACGCGCCCTTCGCGCTGTCGCCGATCGACGGCACGAGCGGCAGCACGAGCAGCACGATCGCGGCAAGCGCACAGAGCCCGCTCAACCGGTACCACGTCTCGACCGGCAACACGGCAACCACCGCGAACACGACGGCACCGATCGCGAGCGCGCCGAGATGCCGCGTCAGGTAGTAGAACGGCTCGCCGGTCGCGTTGTCGGCGATCGAGATCGACGCGGAGCCGACCATGATCGTGCCGACCACGGCAAGACCTACCGCCGCCGCGACGAGCGCCGGATCGATCGCGACGGGAAGTCTCGCCGCCACGCTCATTCCGGCAGCTCCCGCACGGCCTCGGCGAACGCCTCGCCGCGATGCTTGTAGTCGCGAAACATGTCCTGGCTCGCGCAGGCAGGCGACAGGAGCACCGTGTCGCCGGCGGACGCGGCCGCCGCGGCGGCACGTACGGCCTCGCGCATGTCGGCGGCGCGGTGCACGTCGCACACGCCCTCGAGCACGCGCTCGAGCACCGGCGCCGCCTCGCCGATCAGCACGGCCGCCTTGACCTTGCCGCGCGCGGCGTCCGCGAGCGGCGCGAAGTCCTGACCCTTGCCCAGTCCGCCCGCGATCAGCACGAGCGGTCCCGACAAATTCGCGATGGCGGCGGCCGTCGCGCCGACGTTCGTGCCCTTCGAGTCGTCGATGTACTCGACGCCGCCGCGTGTCGCGACCGCGCTGCAGCGATGCGGCAGCCCCGTGAAGCGCGCGAGCGCTTCGAGCGCGGCGTCGATCTGTGTCCGACCGCCGCCGACGGTCTCGATGAAGACGGTCGCGAGCGCGAGCGCGGCGAGCGCGTTCGCCTCGTTGTGACGGCCGCGCAGCAGAAGCGAGTCGGTCGAGACGAGCGGATGCCCGTCGCGCGCGAGCCAGCGCCGGCCGTCGTGCGCGAGCACGGACCACCCGAGCACGAGCGGATGCTCGATCGAGAACGGAATCGGCCGCGCGCAGTGCTCGCCGAACGAGCGCACGTGCGGATCGTCCCGGTTGAACACGGCGTAGTCGGCCGCCGACAAGAGCTTCGCCTTGAGCGCCGCGTAGCGCTCGACGTCGCCGTGCCGGTCGAGATGATCCGCGGAGACGTTCAGCACGGCGGCAGCGAGCGGGCGCAGCGACTCCGTCGTCTCCATCTGGAAGCTCGATACCTCGAGCACGTACGCGTCGGCGACCTTGCCGTCGGCCCGCGGCGCGAGCAGCTCGAGCGCGGCCGGGCCGAGATTCCCGCCGGCCGGCGCGAGGTAGCCCGCGCCTTCGAGCAGGTGCGCGGTCAGCGCGGTGACGGTGCTCTTGCCGTTCGAGCCCGTGACCGCGAGCACCGGCGCATTCGTCGCGCGCGCGAAGAGCTCGATGTCGCCGACGATCTCGATGCCGCGACGCCGCGCCTCGACCGCAAGGGGCAGGTCCGACGCGAGCCCCGGCGACCAGACGATCCGCGACGCGGACGCGAGCCACTTCGGATCGAGCGTGCCGAGTTCGACCTGCACGTCGGGGAGCTCGCGGCGCAGCGCGGCGAGGCCGGGCGGCGCGTCGCGGCTGTCGATCACGAGCACCGGCTCGCCGAGGCGCGTCAGGTACCGCGCTGCGGCGAGGCCCGTCTCGCCGAGACCGACGACGAGCGTCCTGGCCTTCGTACCCCTCCGATGATTCGGGCGGTCGTTGTGCATCAGCGCCACCATCACCGAATCTTCAGGCTCGCGAGTCCGACCAGAACGAGGATCACCGTGATGATCCAGAAGCGGACGATGACCTTCGGCTCCGCCCAGCCCTTCAGCTCGAAGTGATGGTGCAACGGAGCCATGCGAAAAATGCGCCGGCCGGTCATCTTGTAGGAGGCAACCTGGATGATCACCGAGACGGTCTCGATCACGAAGACGCCGCCCATGATGAACAGCACCAGCTCCTGCCTCACGACGACGGCGACGAGTCCCAGGGCGGCGCCGAGTGCGAGAGCGCCGATGTCCCCCATGAAGACCTGCGCCGGGTACGTGTTGAACCACAAGAAGCCCAGGCCGGCGCCCGCCAGCGCCGCACAGAACACCAACATCTCCCCCGCGCCCGCGACGTACGGAATGCCGAGATACGTCGCGAACACGACGTTGCCCGCCGCCCAGCCGATCACGCCGAGCGCGCCGCCGACGAGCACGGCCGGCATGATCGCGAGGCCGTCGAGCCCGTCCGTCAGGTTCACCGCATTCGAGCTGCCGACGATGACGAAGTACGTGAAGAGCACGTACGCCACGGCGCCGAGCGGAATCATCAGGTCCTTGAAATACGGGATCAGCAGAGCGTGCTCGACCGCGGGATTCTCCGCGGTCACATACAACGTGACGGCCGCCGCGAACGCGATGACCGACTGCCAGAAATACTTCGCGCGCGGCCTCAACCCCTTCGCGTTGCCGAGCACGAGCTTCTTGTAGTCGTCGACGAAGCCGACGGCGCCGAACGCGAGCATCACGATCAGCACGATCCAGACGAAGCGGTTGCGAAGGTCCGCCCAGAGCAGCGTGCTGACCGCGATCGCGATCAGGATCAACGCGCCGCCCATCGTCGGCGTGCCGGCCTTCGGCAGGTGCGACACAGGCCCGACCTCACGGATCGGCTGACCGATGCGCTGCTTCGACAAGCGCTGGATCAGCGACGGGCCGAGCGCGAGCGACAGCACGAGCGCCGTCAGCGCGCTCAGGATCGCCCGCATCGTCAGGTAGTTGAAAACGTTGAAGCCCGTGTAGTAGCGGGTCAGCTGCTCGGTGAGGTGCATCAGCATGACGCACCTCCGGCCGATTGCTCGGTCGCGGCGAGCCCCGCGACGACGCGCTCGAGCCCCATCGCGCGCGACCCCTTCACGAGCACGGTCACGTCCTCGCCGAGGCGGGGCAAGATCGCCTCGATCGCGGACGCGACGTCGTCGAATGCATCGGCGCCGCTGCCGTAAGCCGCGGCGGCGTGGCGCGCGAGCGGTCCGATCGCGACGAGCGCGTCGCTGCGCGACTTCGCGTACTCGCCGAGCTCGGCGTGAAGATCGGCCGCCGAAGGCCCGAGCTCGAGCATGTCGCCGAGCACGAAGATCCGTCGGCCGGACAGCGTCGCGAGATGATCGAGCGCCGCGCGGGCCGACGACGGATTCGCGTTGTACGCGTCGTCGATCACGACCGCGCCCGAGCGCCCGGCGACGACGTGCATCCGGCCGCGCACGGCCGACGCGCGCGCGAGTCCCGCGACGATGTCGTCCGCGTCGCAGCCGACGGCGTAGCCGGCCGCGGCCGCGGCGAGCGCGTTCAGCACGTTCGTCCGACCGACGAGCGGGAGCGTGACGTCGAGCGTCTCACGCGGCGTCCTGAGCTTGAAGCGTGCGCCGCGCTCGTCGAGGACCGGGTCCCCGTCCACCGTGAAATCCGCGTTCGCCGCACAGCCGAACGTCAGCACGCGGCCCGCCGCCGTGCGTGCGCGCCACGCTTCGACGTAGCGGTCGTCCGCGTTCAGCACGGCCGCGCCGGCGGGCGGTAAATGATCGAGCAGCTCGCCCTTCGCGTTCGCGACGCCGTCGAGCGAGCCGAAGCCCTCGAGATGCGCGGGGCCCGCGTTCGTGATCACGCCGACGATCGGCCGCGCGATCCGCGCGAGCGCATCGATCTCGCCGGCGTGATTCGCGCCGAGCTCGACGACGGCGGACTCGTGCTCCGCGGAGAGCCGCATCAGCGTCAGCGGCAGCCCGATGTCGTTGTTCAGGTTGCCTTGCGTCACGCAGACCGAGCGCCCGCGGCGCTCCGCGCCGACCGACAGAATCGCGGCGATCAGCTCCTTGACCGTCGTCTTGCCGCTCGATCCCGTGACGGCGACGACCGGAATCCGGAAGCTCGCGCGCCACGCGTGCGCCATGCGGCCGAGCGCGATCCGCGTGTCGTCGACGACGATCTGCGGCAGCGCGACGTCGGAGTGAACGGACACCATCGCGCCCACCGCGCCTTTCGCCGCGGCATCGCCGACGAAGCGGTTGCCGTCGTAGTGCTCGCCGACGATCGCGACGAACAGCGCGCCCTTCTCGAGCGTGCGCGTGTCCGTGCCGACGGCGCCGAAGCGGGCGTTGGCGCCGATCAGGCGTCCTTGGACGGCCTCGGCGACGTGCGCGAGCGTGCGCTCCATCAGCCGAGCTCCTCGAGCGCGGCGAGCGCGACGGCCCGATCGCTGAACGGGCGTTCGTCCGCGCCGATCCGCTGCGTCGTCTCGTGTCCCTTGCCGGCGATCAGCACGACGTCGCCGGGACGCGCGCCGCGAATCGCGCGCCGGATCGCCGCGGCACGGTCGTGCTCGACGACGACGTGCGCGTCGGCGCCGATGCCGGCGAGGATCTCGCGGACGATCTCGTCGGGATCCTCGCCGCGCGGGTTGTCGTCCGTGACGATCACGTGATCCGCGCGTGCAGCCGCGATCGCACCCATCGGCGCGCGCTTGCCGCGATCGCGCTCGCCGCCGCAGCCGAACACGCACCAGACGTCGCCCGTCGCGAGCGAGCGGACGGTCTCGAGCACGCGGTCGAGACCGTCCGGCGTGTGCGCATAGTCGACGACGACGTACGGCGCAGCCGAGCGCTGCGAATTCACGACCTCGAGCCGGCCGGGCGGCGCGGCGCAGTGTTCGAGGGCCGCGCACGCGTCCGCGAGCGGGAGGTCCCATGCGACCAGCACGCCGAGCGCGACGAGCAGGTTCTCCGCGTTGAGCGTGCCGATCAGCGGCGAGCAGAGACGTGCTTCGCCGTAATGCCCGAAGACCTCGAGCTCGAGACCTTCGAGCCCTCGAGCACGAATGTGCGCGCCGAGATCGACGTCCTCGACGCCTGCCGTCGCAACGCGGATCGGCGTCACCGTGGACGCAAGCCGCTCCGCAAGCTTCGCACCGAAGCCGTCGCGGACGTTCAATACCGCGTACCGGAGACCCGCGCGCTCGAAGAGCTGCGCCTTCGCGGCGCCGTACGCGTCGAGGCTGCCGTGCGCATCGAGGTGATCGCGCGTCAAGTTCGTGAACGCGGCCGTGCGGATCGCGAGCCCCGCGATCCGATCCTGCGCGAGCGCGTGCGACGACACTTCGAGCGCGGCGTGCGTACCGCCGCTCGCCGCGACCGAGGCGAGCTCGCGGTGCAGCGTGAAGCAATCGGGCGTCGTCAACGCGTGCGGCTCGAGCGCGTCGGGCAGGCCGTAGCCGAGCGTGCCGATGTAGCCGCAGGGGCGGCCCGCGCGCGCCATCGCTTGCGCGACGAGCCAGGCGACAGTCGTCTTGCCGTTCGTGCCCGTGACTCCGGCGAGCTCGACGTGCCGCATCGCGGGCCCATAGAGCTTGCCGGCGAGCTCGCCGCAGCGCGCCGCGAGCCGCGGCACGGCGACGGCGCGGTCCGCGACCGCGTCCGAGACCGTCTCGCCGCCGAGCTCGTCCGGGTCGTACAGCACGACCTCGGCGCCGCGCGAGACCGCGTCCGCCGCATGGCGCAGCCCGTGATCGCGCGTGCCCTTGAGCGCGACGAACGCGGCGCCCTCATGGACGGCGCGGCTGTCGAGCACGAGGTCGCGGATCGGCGCGGACGCTAGCGCGCCCGCGCTCGGGCCGACGAGCTCACCGAGCGTGATCGCGATGGCCGAGAGCGTCGCCATCATCGTGCCGCCTCGCGAGAGCTCATCGCCGCGCCTCCCGATGCGTGACGAGCGACACGGCCGTGTCGGCGTCCGCACGGTCCGTTGCCGGCGCCGGCACCGGAGGCACCCGCGTCAGCCGCGAGTCGATCACCCCCGGGCTCGGCACGGTCAGCGGCGGCTCGGGCAGCGCATCGGGCGGCACCGCGAGGAGCCTGAGCGCCGCCGAGACGATGTTCGCGAACACGGGCGCCGCGACCTCGCCGCCGTAGTACTTGCCGCCGGACGGCTCGTCGAGCATGACGACGACGACGAGCCTCGGCGCGCTCGCGGGCGCGACGCCGGCGAACCACGCCGTGTAGCGGTTCCGCGAGTAGCCGCCGTCGGACGACTTCCACGCCGTGCCGGTCTTGCCGGCGATCCGGTAGTTCTCGACGGCCGCGCGTTTGCCGGTGCCTTCGGGGCCGACGACCGCCTCGAGCATCGTGATCAGCGCTCTCGCCGTGCGCTCCGACACGACGCGCGTGCCTTCGGGCGGCTCGTCGAGCGCGAGGAACGACACGGGCCGGATCACGCCGCCGGCCGCGATGGCCGCGTACGCGCGCGCGAGCTGCAGCGTCGTCACGGACAGGCCATAGCCGTACGACATCGTCGCCTGCTCGATCGGCCGCCAGTGCTGCGGATCGCGCAGCACGCCGGCGGACTCGCCAGGGAAGCCGCTCTGAGTGAGCCGCCCGATGCCGAAGCCGGACAGCACGCTCCACATGTACTCGGACTCCATCTCGAGCGCGACGCGGCCCGTGCCGACGTTGCTCGATCTCGCGAGGATCGTCGTCAGCGAGACCTTCCCGAGCGGCGGGTCGTCGGACGTGAGCTGCCGCCCGCTGACGACGAGACGTCCCGGCGACGTATCGATGATCGAGTCGGGGCCGTACATCCCGGCCTCGATCGCCGCCGCGAGCGCGAACGGCTTGAAGCTCGAGCCGGGCTCGAAGATGTCGGTCACCGCGCGGTTCTTGTAGCGGTCGACCTCGAACTGTGACCGGTCGTTCGGATTGAACGCCGGCTGATTGACCATCGCGAGAACCTCGCCGGTCATCGCGTCGAGCACGACCGCCGAGCCCGATTTCGCGTTGTTGTCCGCGACCGCCGCCTTGAGCTCGCGATACGCGACGTACTGGAGCCGCAAGTCGAGGCTCGTCCTGAGCGTCTGCCCGGGACGGGCCTCCTTGATCAGCTCGACGTCACGGACGATGCGGCCGAGCCGGTCCTGCAGAACGCGCTTCGCGCCGTGCTCGCCCTTCAGCCAGTAGTCGTACTCGAGCTCGAGGCCCTCCTGGCCGACGTCGTCGACGTCGGTGAAACCGACGACGTGGCCGACGACCTCGGCGGCCGGATAGTAGCGGCGGTACTCGCGGATCGTCTTCACGCCGGGGATACCGAGCGCGAGCACCTGCGCCGCCTGGCTCGGCGGCAGATGACGTTTCACATAGACGAACTCGCGCTCGAGGTTGCTCGTCACGCGGGTCGTGAGGGCGTTCTCGTCGAGACCGAGCGCCGCCGCGAGCTCGCCCAAGCGGTGCAGCGAGCCCTTCATCTCGCGCGGGCTGACCCAGATGCTGTCGACCGGCGTGCTGACCGCGAGCGGCTCGCCGTGCCGATCGACGATCGGGCCGCGGTGCGCCGTGATCTGCACCGTCCGCAGGTGGCGGTTCTCGCCCTGCTCCGCGAGGAAGTCCTGGCTCACGAACTGCAGATACAGCACGCGCGCCTCGAGCGCCGCCGCGCAGCACGCGAGCCCGAACAGCACGAAGCCGACGCGCCATTTCGGCGGCGTGATCGACTGAGTCCTGCGTCGCTTCGCGCTCATTCCACGGGCCCCGTGACGACGACGATCTGCTCGGGCTTGGGCGCGCCGAGGAGGAGCCGCTCGCGCGCGAGCGATTCGATCCGCGCGTGCGTCGCCCACGTGCTCTGCTCGAGCTGCAGACGCCCCCAGTCGACCTGCAGCCGGTCGTGCTCGCGATTGAGCTCCTCGAGCTCGATGAAGAGCCGCCGCGCGTCGTGCTCGGCGCGGATCAAGAGCAGGCCCGAGCCGACGACGGCGACGGAGAGCGACGCCGCGAGCACGAGCTCTCTCCACTCGGCACGCGTCATGCGGCCTCCTCGAGCGGCAGCTTCTCCGCGACGCGCATGCGCGCGCTCCGCGCACGAGGGTTGCGTGTGATCTCCTCGGCCGTCGGGCGAATCAGCCGGCCGCAGAGCTTGAGCGTCGGACGCGCGAACGGCGGGATGTTCGGCAGCCCCGCGTAGCGAGGGTCGCCGCGCGATGCGCGCGCGAAATGCTGCTTGACGATTCGGTCCTCGAGCGAGTGGAAGCTGATCACGACGAGACGACCACCGGGCGCGAGCAGCGCCTCGGCCTGCGCGAGCGCGGATTCGAGCGCATCGAGCTCTCGATTCACCGCGATGCGGATCGCCTGGAAGACACGGGTCGCGGGATGGATCTTCGGCTTGCCGCGCCCGGCCGCGCGCGCAACGACCTCGGCGAGCCGGCTCGTCGTCGTGAGCGGCGCGGCCTCGCGCGCGCGGACGATCGCGGCGGCGACCGCGCGCGCCCGCGGCTCCTCGCCGTACTCGCGGAGCACGCGGGCGAGCTCGTCCTGGCTCACGCGCGCGAGCCACTCCGCGGCGGACTCGCCGCGCGTCGGATCCATGCGCATGTCGAGCGGCCCCTCACGCGAAAAACTGAAGCCGCGCGCAGGGTCCTCGAGCTGCGGCGACGAGACGCCGAGATCGAACAGCACGCCCCTGAGCGCGGCATCGGCCAGCCAAGGCCGCACGACCGCGTCGAAGTCTTCGAACCCCGCGTGCACGATGGAGAAGCGCGGGTCCGCGCCGAATTGCCGACGTCCCGCCGCTACCGCTTCAGGATCCTTGTCCAATGCGAGCAATCGCCCCTGTCCGCCAAGTCGCTCGAGAATTCGAGCGGTGTGCCCGCCGCGCCCAAAAGTCGCGTCGACATAGGCCCCGTCCACTGCGACCTCGAGGCCGTCGAGCGCCTCCTCCACCAGCACCGGCCGATGTGCGGGCTCTTCGCTCACCCCGTTTACGGCGCTCTAGAGAGACAACGTTTCAAGTTCTTGAGGCAGATCCGCGAGGTCTCCGTCGTCCGCCGCGAGCCACTCGTCTCGGCGAGCGTTCCACCGTTCTTCGTCCCACAGCTCGAACTTGTTGCCCTGACCGATCAGCATCGCCAGCCTCTCGAGACCCGCGAACTCGCGGAGCTCGCGCGGTATCAGGATTCGGCCGTGCCCGTCCATCTCCAGTTCCGTCGCGTACCCGATCATCAGGCGCTGGAGACGGCGGACCTGCTTGTTCAGCGTCGGCAACCGGACGAGCTTGCGTTCGATTTCCTCCCAGTCCGGAAGCGGATAGATCAGCAAGCAGTAATCACGGTCGACGGTCGCGACGAGATGCCCGTCGGCACGCGTCGTGATGCGCTCCCGGTAGCGGCTAGGAATCGCCAGCCGGCCCTTCGCGTCCAACGAGACTTTCGTAGCACCTCGAAACATCGTCGGCGCGGCCGTGCCATTCCTGCCCACTTTCTACCACTTCTCGACACTATGAGACACGCCCCTACCCCTGTCAACCGAACGTTCCGCACGATTCCGTTGTGACGACAAGCGCTTACCGGAGGCGTCGCGGAACGGCGATTCGGCGGGATCGGGAGGGCCTCGGCCGTGCGGAGCGGCGGCGTCGCGGTGTCGCCAAATACCGACTGAAAAGCCGCGGCGCGCACGGCGATCGGAGGGGTTCCGATGCCGATGTTCGCTCGAGCGTGGGCCATGGTCGGGTGAGTGGTCAGGTGGACGAGGAAAGCCGCGGGAGCGTCGAGCGTGATCGCCAGCCGATACTCTCGCTCGAGACCTATGCTAGCATAATTGGTCCTAAATTAGGCACCAATTATGGCCAAGCCGAAGAACCTGCTGCAGACCGTCACGATCAAGGTGTCGGGGAACGCCTTGCTCGAGCACTATCTCGAGAAGCTGGTCGAGACCGGGTTCTACGGAAACAACCCGACCGAGGCCGCGGGCATCGTGCTGAGCCGGGAGATCGAGCGCCTCGTCAAGGAAGGGGTCATCCCGAAGGCGCCCGAAGGCGTCCTGCGGGTGTCGAGAAAGGTCGACTAGCGGGCGCGCCGGCCGAGCCGAGCAACCAAGCAGGCAGGCCGCTCACTTCCCGGGCAACCGCGAAAAACACGCCCTCGTCCCGAGGGACGACGATCAAGAAACCCGAGGAGAGAGACCCAGGAAAAGGCGCGGTTCGTCGAACGCGCGCCGTCTCCATAGATTAAGAAAGGAGTCGGCCGATAAGCCGGGTTCTGTCGAGAGCAGCCATTCATCTTGGATGCGCGTCGCCGCGCACCTCTAGCGACCTACCCGGGAGCACGTGTTGGGCGCACTTGACGCTCCCCTATTCGGTCTTGCTCCGGGTGGGGTTTACCCTGCCACACGCGTTACCGCGTGCGCGGTGCGCTCTTACCGCACCTTTTCACCCTTACCGGGCTTTCGCCCGGCGGTATATTTTCTGTGGCACTTTCCGTAGGCTCGCGCCTCCCAGGTGTTACCTGGCACCCTGCCCAATGGAGCCCGGACTTTCCTCCAGGACTCGCGTCCCAGCGGCTGCTTGGCCGACTCCTCGTGCAGCTTAACGACTTTCGCCGGCGCGGCAAGTTCCGCGCCTCGACGGGCCTCCGTTACTCCGCGACCTGCGTCAGCTTGTAAACGACGTTCCGCGACACGCCGGTCAGCTCGGCGGTGAGCGCCGCAGCGCGTCCGGGCGGCAGCTCGCGGCGCAGCACATCGAAGACACGCCGCACGTCCGCGACGTTCTCGCCGGCGGCCTCGGCCGGCCGGCCCGCGACGACGAGCACGAACTCGCCGAGGAGCGGGATCGCGTCACAGAGCGCGCGGCCGATCTCCTCGAGCGTGCCGCGGAAGACCTGCTCGTGGACCTTCGTGAGCTCGCGCGCGACGCACGCGCGTCGCGTCGGCCCGAACACCCGGACGAGCGCATCGACGGTCTCCGACATCCGATGGACGGACTCGAAGAACACGAGCGTCCTTTCCTCGCCGCGCAGCGCTTCGAGCCGCGCATCGCGTGCCTGCGCGCGGCGCGGCAGAAAACCTTCGAACACGTAACGATCGGTCGGCAACCCGGACACGGACAGCGCCGCCGTTACCGCGCTCGGCCCGGGGATCGTGCGCACGTCGAAGCCGGCGTCGAGCGCGCGCTCGACGAGCCGCCATCCGGGATCGCTGATCAGCGGCATGCCGGCATCGCTGACGAGGGCGAGCGACTCGCCTTCCGCGAGCCTCGCGAGCAGCGCGCCGGCGCGCTGGTCCTCGTTGTGCTCGTGGAACGCAATAAGCTGCTTTTTCAGCCCGATAGTCGATAGCAATCCCGAAGTACGGCGAGTATCCTCGGCCGCAATGGCGGAGACGCGCTCGAGCACGTCGCGCGCTCGCGGGCTCAGATCGTCGAGATTGCCGATCGGCGTGCCGACCACGTAGAGCGTGCCGCCGCGCCGAGTGCCGGTCGGCGGCGTGGCACGCGTGTCGTCGGTGTCGTGGGTCACGGTCGCTCTGTGCTCGTCGCGTCGGGCCGCGGCCGGCGGCACATAAGCATGCCTCAATCCGGCCATGCGCGCTCCGCCCGGGCTCCACGGATGGAACGGGGATGGTTCGCCGATGACGAATGACAAGCCGACGAGTATGCGCGTGTCCCGCCCGCGGGCGCTTGGTGCGCTCGTCGCGGCCGCATGGATCGTTGCCGGCTGCGTGTCGACTCCGACGAGCGCGCCGTCGCCGGAGGTTGTCGCGCTCGAGCGACGCGCACGGGCAGCCGAGGAGCGCGGCGACGCCGCATCCGCGATGCAGCTCTATCGGCAGCTGGCGGAGACGACGACCGGCTCCGCGCGGTCCGGCTACCTGATCGACGTCGCGCGGCTCGCACTGACGGCCGGCGATACGTCCGCCGCGCTGCAATGGCTCGCGACCGCCGAGCAAGGCGCGGACGCGACGCAGCGTCAGGCGATCGCCGTTCTGCGCGCCGAGATCGACTTGCGCAACGACCGTCCCAACGATGCGCTCGCAAGGCTCGAAGGCCTCACGCGGCCGGCGTCGATCGCGCTGATGACCGATGCCGAGTCGGTCAGGGGCCGCGCGCTCTTCGCGCTCGGCCGCACGAGCGAGGCCGTACGCACGCTCGTCGAGCGAGAAACGTGGCTCGACAGCTCGGAGGCCATACTCGACAACCAGCGGATGATCTGGGACGGCCTCGCGGCGGCGCGGAGCGCCGACGTGCGTCCCTCGGGCGACGATCTCGTCGACGGATGGCTCGCGCTCGCGCCGATCGCCGCGTCGGGCGTCTCGGGGGCGGAGCTTCGCGGTGCGCTCGTCGAGTGGCGCCGCGAGCACGCGTCGCATCCGGCCGTCATGGGAATCCTCGCGGACTTGCTCGCGACGGACCGCGGCAGCGGCGCGTACCCCGAGCAGATCGCGCTGCTCTTGCCGATCTCGTCGCCGCAGCGCGCGTTCGCGATCGCGATCCGCGACGGCTTCCTCGCGGCGCACCTCGCGTCCGGCACGCGGGGCGCCGAGGTCTCGATCCGCGTTTACGACACCGCGCAGCTCGGCGCCGAGGAAGCGTATCGCCGCGCGCAGCTCGAAGGCGCAACCTTCATCGTCGGGCCGCTGCTCGGTCCCGAGGTCAGTCGGATCGTGCCGCAGGCGGGCGTCGTGCCGACGCTCGCGCTGAACTTCACCGATGCGGACACATCCTCGGCCTCCGACTTCTGGCAGTTCGCGCTCGCGCCCGAGGACGAGACGCGAGCGATCGCGCGGCGCGCGTACGCGGACGGCGCCCGGACCGCGATCGCGCTCGTGCCGATCGACGCGGCGGGCTGGGGCATGCGGCTCCTGAACAGCTTCCGCTCGGAATTCGAAGCGCTCGGCGGCCGAGTCCTCGAATACGAGACGTACGATCGGTCCGCGCGCGACTTCTCGGCACCGATCGAGGCGCTGCTCAATCTCGATTTGAGCGAGCAACGGAACACGCAGCTCGAGCGGGTTCTCGGTATGAATCTCGCGTTCGAGCCGCGCCGCCGCCAGGACGCGGACATGATCTTCCTCGCGGCGCCCGATCGCGCGACCGCGCGGCTGCTCGCGCCGGCGCTGCGGCTTTATCTCACCGGCGACGACCCGCTGCCCGTCTACGCAAACACGGACATCCACGAGCCGTCCGACAGCGCGCGGGACGGCGACCTGAACGATATCGTGTTCCCCGACGCCCCGTGGGTGCTCGCGCCGGATTCGCGCGGCACGGAGCTCCGCCGCGCGCTGCAAAGCTACTGGCCGCAGCGCGCATCCGGCGGGATCCTCCGGTTCTACGGCATGGGCGTCGACGCGTATCGGCTCGTCGGCGCGCTCTACGCCGGCGCATACTCGTGGCCGCTCGACGGGCTGTCGGGGCAACTCGAGCTCGCCGCGGACGGCCGGATCCGGCGCTCGCTGCCGTTCGCGCAGTTCCGCAACGGACGCGCGGTCGCGCTGCAGCCGCTGCCGCCGGGACGGATCGCTCCGGTGGAGCGCGGGGAGCTCGACGAGTTCGTCGGCGCGCGATGACGAAGGACCGCTCGGCCGCCGGGCTCTACTGGGAGGAGGCGGCGAGCGCGTACCTCGAGCGGCACGGGCTTTCGACGCTGCTCAAACGCTATCGTTGCCGACTCGGCGAGCTCGACCTCGTCTGCGCGGACGGCGCGACGCTCGTCGTCGTCGAGGTGCGCGCGCGGCGAAGCGGCGGGCTGGTCTCGGCGCTTGCGAGCATCGACGGCAGGAAGCAGCGCCGCATCGTGCGCGCCGCCCGTCATTTGTTGATGCGCCATCCGGAATGGCGCACGCGCCCAGTTCGCTTCGACGTCGTCGCGATCGAGAACATCGAGCGGCCCGACCCCGACTTCGTCTGGATCAAATCCGCGTTCTACGCGAGCTGAGCAGTTGATTGGCGCACGGCGCAATGCGACAGTGACGGCAGTTTCGTAAGGCCGCCAGTATGGACGAACGCGTACTCGATCACTTCCGAGAGAGCATTGCCGTCAAGCAGTCGTCGGCAGAGCTCGCTCCGCTCATCGCGACCGCCGCGCGGTTGATGACCCAATCGCTGCTGCACGACGGCAAGATCCTGAGCTGCGGCAACGGCGGCTCCGCGGCCGACGCGCAGCATTTCTCGGGCGAGCTCTTGAACCGCTTCGAGCTCGAGCGACCGGGCCTGCCGGCCGTCGCGCTGACGACGGACAGCTCGACGCTGACGTCGATCGCGAACGACTACGAGTTCAACGAGATCTTCGCGAAGCAGGTTCGTGCGCTCGGCCAGCCGGACGACGTGCTGCTCGCGATCTCGACGTCCGGCAACTCCGAGAACGTCCTGCGCGCGATCCACGCGGCCCACGAGCGCGGGATGAGGGTCGTCGCGATGACCGGCCGCGACGGCGGTGCGATTGGTCAGGCGCTGCACGCGGAGGACGTCGAGCTGCGCGTCCCGGCCCAGCGCACGTGCCGGATTCAAGAAGTGCACATTCTGATCATCCACTGCCTCTGCGACCTGATCGACGCGGAGCTCCTCGGCACGGACTGACGCGCTCGGCGACGGCGTCCCTGCGCTAGCGGCGCTGCGTGCGGACCGTCTCGGTCGGCGAGCGCGCTAGTCCGTTCGCGCTGACCGAAATCCCCGCCTCGACGTGCAGCTCGAGCTCGCACGCGTAGATCGGGTCGCCGCCCGGCGTTACGGACGCCGTAGCGAACGATCCCTCGTGTAACGAGCCGAGCGGACCGACGGACTCGACCTACCGTGGACCGACACACTGACCGGGTCAGGCGAGCGGAGGCGCTGTGGTCTCGGTTCGGCGCCGCGATATCTCGCACGCTGCTCGCTTACGAGCGCGACGCATACCTGCGCGAGGACCTCGCGCAGGACGTGTTTCTTGCGGTGCTCGCGTCGATCGACCGCATCGAGGCCGCCACCAATCCGAAGGCCTACCTGTTCCGAATCGCGCACAACGTCGCGACCGATCACGTCGCGCGAGAGTCGAGGCGGCGATGGGTCGAGCTCGACGACGGCATCACCGACCCGAGCGTCGACCCGCAAGGCGACGCGCAGTCCGCTGTCGAGCGCGAACGGCTGCTCGAGGCCGTGCGCGCGCTGCGCCTGCCGTATCGTCAGGTCGTGGTGCTCGTCCTCGAGGGCGTGGAGCAGGCCGAGATCGCCGAGATCCTCGGGATCACGGAAGGCACGGTGCGGATCCGGCTGCTGCGCGCGAAGGCACTGCTGAAGGAGCTATTGGGACATGAGTGAGCACGAAGAGCTCCGTTCCCTGGCGGAGACCTGGCGCCGCCTAGCGGACCGCTCGGCGCTCGACCTCGATGCGATGCGCAAGCGGCAACGCCGGCAGGCGGTGCTCCTGGTCGCCGAGCTCGTCGGGGCCGCGATCATGCTCGCGCTCGCGGTCCTCTTCTGGCTCGCGGGCGAGGGCCCGGTCCACCGCGTCGCCGCGGCACTCTTCGTCGGCACGGGCGCGATGACCGTCGCGTTCGCCGTGCGAGCCCGCGGACGGCTCGGCAGGTGGCCCGACTTCACCCCTCAGGGCGTGCTCGAGTTCCGCCTGCGCGAATGCGACGCAGCGCTCGCGTATGCGAAGTGGCAGCTGACCGGATGCGCGGTGCTCGCAGCCTTCGCCGCGTTCGTGTGGCTCGCGGCCGTCCTCGAATGGGACGTGCTGCCGCCGCGCTTCCACCATGTGTATGCGGCGACGGTCGCCGTCACCGTGCTCGTCGTCTGCGCGTGGGCCGCGCGCCGGATCCCCGCGAAGCGCGCCGAGCGCGCGAGACTCGAGCGTCTGCTCGCGGAGTTGACGGAGCGCTGACCTCCACCTGACACGCTGCCGCCGTCGCAGCGCACTCTTCGCGCCAAACGTCCCCGCGGACATGTCGCGATCGAGTGCGCGGGATCGCTATTTGACGACCTTGAGCGTCGGCTTCTTCGATTCGCCCTGAGTCGGCCCGGACGGCTTGTCGGGCCTCGGTGGGCCACCGGAGCCCGGCGGCGGCTCCTCGTCCGAGAAGATCATGCCGTGCCCGTTCTCGCGCGCATAAATGCCGAGCACCGCGTCGACGGGCACCTCGACCCGCTGCGACACACCCGAGAAGCGCGCTTCGAACGTCACGATCTCGTTGCCGAGCACGAGACCGCGCGTCGCAGCGGAGCTGATGTTCAGAACGAGCTTGCCGTCGACGGCGTGACCGGGCGGTGCGATCAGCCCCTCGTGCGTCGCGTCGACGACGATGTGGGGCGTCATGTCGTTGTCCAGTATCCACTCGTGCATCGCACGGAGCAGATACGGGCGCTTTTTCGTCATCGCCGCTACTGGCGCATCTCCTGCTCGATCTCGGTCAGGCTCGCCTGGAACGACGGCCGCGAGAACACGTCATCCATATACCGCTGGATCGGCTTCGCGTGCGGCGGCAGGTGGATGTTGAACAACGGCAGGCGCCACAGGATCGGCGCGATCGTGCAGTCGACGAGCGAGAACTCGTCGCTCAGGAAGAACCGCTTCGCGGCGAAGATCTCGACGCTCGACAGGATGCTCTCCTCGAGCGCCTTGATCGCGCGCGCGATCGGCTTGCGGTCGTTACCCTCGTAAATCTGCTCGGCGAGCGGATACCAGTCCTTCTCGATTCTGAACAGCGCGAGCCGGAAGTGCGCCCGCGTGACAGGATCCACCGGCATCAGCGGCGGATGCGGAAAGCGCTCGTCGAGGTACTCGATGATGACCCGCGAGTCGTACAGGACGAGGTCGCGATCGACGAGCGTCGGCACGCTGTTGTAGGGATTCAGGTCGAGCAGGTCCTCGGGGAGGTTGCCCTCCTCGACATCGACGATGTCGATGTTGATGCTCTTCTCGGCCAGCACGAGCCGCGTGCGGTGACTCCACGGGTCGGCCGGCCGCGAGAAGAGCGTCATGACCGATCGACGGTTCGCGATTACCGTCATGCCAGGAGTCTCCTTGCTCCGTCAGGACGTAGCAGTCGGGCTTTCAGGCGACGTCCCTCCAGATTTCCCTCTTCAGCATCCACGCAATCAGCAGGAACACGAGCAGGAAGCCGATGACCTTGATGCCCAGCGAGCGCCGCTCGAGCCGCATCGGCTCCCCGATGTAGTCGAGGAAGTTCACGATGTCCCGCGCGACCTGGTCGAACTCGGCCTCGGACAGCAGCCCGGGGCGCACGACCTCGAAGCCGACGAGGACGGGCTCGCCGCCCTCCTCCTGCTCGTAGACCGGCCGACGCAGCCCTTGCAGCTCCCACAGAACGTGCGGCATCGCGGTGTTCGGCAGCACGATGTTGTTCGCGCCGGTCTGACTCCTCTCGTCGACGTAGAAGCCGCGCAGGAAATTGTAGAGGTAGTCGACGCCGCGTGCGCGTGCGATCAGCGACAGGTCCGGAGGATCGGTGCCGAACCAGCGCTCCGCGTCCTCGGCACGCATTGCGTTCGTCATCGTCTCGAACGGCTGCTGGTCGGAGAAGATCAGGTTGTTGATCAGCTGATCCTCGGTCAGCAGCAGCCCCTCGGCGAGCTTGTTGTAGCGAACGTATTGCGCCGAGTGGCAACCGATGCAGTAGTTCACGAAATACTTCGCGCCGCGCTGCAACGAAGCCGTGTTCTCGATGTTCGTGTTCGCCGGCGCGAGCTCGCCCGTCTCGCCGGCGCCGAACGCGACGAGCGCGGTCAGCGCCGCGACGGCTGCCGCGGCCACGGTGGCTGCGACTTTCCTTCTCATTTCGTCACCCTGGTCGGCACGGGTTTGGTCTTTTCGTAACGCGTGTAGAACGGCATCAACACGAAGAACGAGAAGTACAGCACCGTGAAGATGCGCGACAGCGTCGGGTAGATGCCGGTCGCCGGCTGCAGGCCGACATAGCCGAGCGCGAGGAAGCTGAACGCGAACACGCCGAGCGCGACCTTGTAGGTCCAGCTGCGGTAGCGGATCGACTTCACGCGGCAGCGGTCGAGCCACGGCAGGAACGCGGGCAGCAGCACCGCGAGCCCCATCAGCGTAACGCCGAGCAGCTTGTCCGGCACCGCGCGCAGGATCGCGTAGAACGGCGTGAAATACCACACGGGCGCGATGTGCTCCGGCGTCTGCAGCGGATCGGCGGGCTCGAAGTTCGCGTGCTCGAGGAAGTAGCCGCCCATCTCCGGCGCGAAGAACACCACGCCGGCGAACGCGATCAGGAACACGACGATGATCACGAGATCCTTCGACGTGTGATACGGGTGGAACGGCACGCCGTCGAGCGGTTTGCCATCTGGACCCTTCTGCTCCTTGATCTCGATGCCGTCCGGGTTCAGCGACCCCACCTCGTGCAGCGCCATGATGTGCACGACGACGAGCAGCACGAGCATCAGCGGCACCGCGATCACGTGGAACGCGAAGAACCGGTTCAGCGTGATGTCGGAGATGTAGTAGTCGCCGCGGATCCACTCGGCGAGACCTTCGCCGACGACCGGGATCGCGCCGAACAGCGACACGATCACCTGCGCGCCCCAGTAGGACATGTTGCCCCAGGGCAGCAGGTAGCCGAAGAACGCCTCGGCCATCAGCAGCAGGTAGATGCCCATGCCGATCAGCCAGACGAGCTCGCGCGGCTTCTCGTACGAGCCGTACATCAGGCCGCGGAACATGTGCAGGTAGACGACGATGAAGAACGCCGACGCGCCCGTCGAGTGCATGTACCGGATCAGCCAGCCCCAGTCGACGTCGCGCATGATGTACTCGACCGATGCGAACGCGTCCTCGGCCGAGGGCTTGTAGTTCATCGTCAGCCAGATGCCGGTGACGAGCTGGATCACGAGCACGACGAGCGCGAGCACGCCGAACCCGTACCAGACGTTGAAGTTCTTCGCGGCGTAGTACTCGGTGGCGTGCTCCTTGACGAGCTTCGTCATCGGGAAACGCTGGTCGATCCACGCCCCGAGCGCGGAGAGCCCGTTGCCGAGACTGTCGAAGACGTCCCTATCCCTGGTCGCCATTTATGCGCTCCCGCTGTCCGAGCCGATCAGGATGGTCGTGTCGTTCAGATAACGGTACGGCGGCACCGTCAGGTTCGTCGGCGCCGGAACGCCCGCGTACACCCGCCCGGCGAGGTCGAACTTCGAGCCGTGGCACGGGCAGTAGAAGCCGCCGGCCCAGTCGGGGCCGAGATCCGCCGGCGCGACCTCGAAGCGCGGCAGCGGCGCGCAGCCCAGGTGCGTGCAGACCCCTTCCATGACGAGGATGTTCGGCCGAACGCTGCGATACTCGTTCCGCGCATAGTCCGGCTGCACCGACTCCTCGGACTCCGGATCAGCGAGCTGCGCCTCGACGCGCTTCAGCTGCTCGAGCATCCGCTCCGTGCGGTGCACGATGTAGATCGGGCGGCCGCGCCACTCGACGCGGGCCATCGAGCCCGGCTCGATCTTGCTGACGTCGAACTCGACCGGCGCGCCGAGCGCTTGCGCGCGGGCGCTCGGCTTGAACGACGCGACGAACGGCACCGCGGTGCCGACCAGGCCGACGGCGCCCGTCACGGCCGTAGCCACCGTCAAAAAATGCCTGCGGGTGAAGCCGGTGCTTTCAGCCATCGAGCACTCCTCGACCGAAAGGGCCAGGCATTCCACTGCCTCCCTGAGTCAAATCCGTCAAATCCGTGTGGTGTTTTCTGCTGCTGAAGACGTCGAGCGCGGGCCGTCGGACGTCGGAAGGTCGGCATTATACACAGCCGCCAAAGAGCTTGGCCACCGACGGCGGGACGGTAGTAGACTCCGCGCTATGGCCGCGCACGGTAAGGTAATCCTGTACGCCGCGCAATGCATCGTGGCCGGCTTGGCCATCGCCTTCGCGGTCGTGATGGTGCGGCCCGAGCTCGTCAATCTGCACCGCGGACAACCGCCGTCGACGACGGGCTATGCGGCCGCCGTGGCCGCGACGTCGCCCGCTGTCGTGAACATTTATACGGAGCGGCGCTTCGTCGACGTGCTCGCCGCCCGGACCTACAGCGACAGAGGGCTCGGCTCCGGCGTCGTGATCGACCCGCGCGGCTACATCGTGACCGCGTGGCACGTGATCAAGGAAGCGACGGACGTGCGGGTTCAGCTCGCGGACGGTCGCATCGCGACGCCCACGTTCGTCGGCGCGGACCCCGAGACCGAGCTCGCGCTGCTCAAGATCGACCTCGAGAACCTCCCGACGATCAAGCTCGGCCGCTCGGACTCGCTCGCCGTCGGCGACGTCGTGCTCGCGATCGGCAATTCGCTAGGCTTGAGCCACACGGTGACGCTCGGCATCGTCAGCGCGATCGGCCGCAGCCTCGGGCTCACGGACTACGAGGACTTCATCCAGACGGATGCCGCGATCAACGCGGGCAATTCCGGCGGCGCGCTCGTGAACACTCGCGGCGAGCTGGTCGGCATCAACGCGGCGGTCACCGAGCGGAGCGGCGGAACCGCGCCGGAGGGCATCGGCTTCGCGATCCCGGTCGACCTCGTGCGCGGCGTGACCGAGCAGCTGATCGCGCATGGGCGCGTATTTCGCGGATACCTCGGCATCGCGGACTTCGACCCGCTGCCCGAGCCGCAGGCACGAGCCTACGGCATCGACGGCTGGGCGATCCGGGTGACGGAGGTCGTCGGCCCCGCCGCGGCCGCCGGCATCCGGCCGGGGGACATCCTGACCCACATCGACGGGGACCGGCTGCGCGACCACCGTCACGCGCGGAGCCTCGTCGGCGGTCGACGGCCGGGCGACCGGATCGTGATCGCGGGCATTCGGCGTAACGGCGAGGCCTTTGAGGTCGAGGCCGTGCTCGCGGACCGTCAGGCCCGGGCCGGCGGGTAGCCGCCGCCACACACGGGCTCCCTAGCAAGTAAGAAGAAAAAGAAGAGACGAGGGGGCCGTTTCCGGCCCGGCTCAGCGAATCCGCCGGATATCCGCGCCGAGCAGCGACAGCTTCTCCTCGATGCGCTCGTAGCCGCGGTCGATGTGGTAGATCCGGTCGATCGTCGTCGTGCCGCGCGCCGCGAGCCCGGCGAGCACGAGCGACGCCGACGCACGCAGGTCCGTCGCCATGACGGGCGCGCCGGCCAACCGCTCGACGCCGCGCCACACGACCGTGTTGCCCTGGATCGACATCCTCGCGCCCATCCGCTGCAGCTCGAGCGCGTGCTGGAAGCGGTTCTCGAAGATCGTCTCGGTGATCGTGCCCGTGCCGAGCGCGACCGCATCGAGCGCGCAGAACTGCGCCTGCATGTCGGTCGGGAAGCCGGGGAACGGGGCCGTCTTGACGTCGACGGCGAGCGGCCGCCGGTCCCGCATGTCGAGCTCGATCCAGTCGGGCCCCATCTCGATCGCGGCGCCCGCCTCGCGCAGCTTCTGCAGCACCGCGTCGAGCGCGTCCGGGCACGTGCCGAGCGCGCGGACCCGGCCGGACGTGATCGCGCCGGCGACGAGGTACGTCCCGGTCTCGATCCGGTCCGGCATGATCGTGTAGCGGCCGCCGGAGAGCTCGTCGACGCCCTGCACGCGGATCGTCGCCGTGCCCGCGCCTTCGATGCGCGCGCCGAGCCCGATCAGGAAGTTCGCGAGATCGACGACCTCGGGCTCGCGCGCCGCGTTCTCGATCAGCGTTTCGCCGCGTGCGAAGACGGCCGCCATCATCAGGTTCTCGGTGCCGGTAACCGTCACGGTGTCGAGCACGAGCCGTGCGCCGGACAGCCGCTTCGCGCGCGCCCGAATGTAGCCGTCCTCGATCGAGATCGACGCGCCCATCGCGCGGAGCCCGGCGACGTGCAGGTCCACGGGCCGCGCGCCGATCGCGCAGCCGCCGGGCAGCGACACGTCCGCCCGGCCGTAGCGCCCGACGAGCGGGCCGAGCACGAGGATCGACGCCCGCATCGTCTTCACGAGCTCGTACGGCGCGACGTGCTCGGTGACGCCCGTCGCGTCGACCTCGAGCTCGGCGCCGTCGTGCAGCGTGACCTCGACGCCCATGCGCCGGAGCAGCTTCACGGTCGTCGTGATGTCGTTGAGATGCGGGACGTTCGACAGGACCACCGGACCGCCGGCGAGGAGCGTCCCGGCCAGGATCGGCAACGCGGCGTTCTTCGCGCCGGAGATCCTGACGTCGCCGTCGAGCGGGATGCCGCCGCGGACCTCGAGCTTATCCATGCCGGCGGGTCCGCTGCGATCCGCTCGCGACGATCGCGTCGCTCATGGCAGAAGGCGACGCGGCGGCATCAGCCGCCTGCGGCACGCCACTCCTCCGGCGTGTAGGTCTTGAGCTGCAGCGCGTGAATCTCGCGGCCGACCCGCTGGCCGAGCGCGCCGTACACCATCTGGTGGCGAGCGATGCTGCGCTTGCCCTCGAACGCGGCACAGACGACGACCGCCTCGTAGTGCCCCATCCCGTCCGTGCGCACCTCGGCGCTGCTGCCGGGGAGGTTTTGCTCGATCAGCGACTTGATGTCGTCCGGATGCATTCGTTTCCACCGATTTCCGCGCTGTCCGGCACCGAGGCGCGCGCGTCGCCGGCAAGCCTCGATCCGGGGCCGACTAGTCTAGCTCATGGCGCCGCGGCGTGCGGCAGTCCACGGCGAACGGCGGGAATCCGGGTAGAATCGAAATCTCGGCCATCACCGGTCGGAGCACCTTCCGTTGTACCGACGCATCCTGAACCTGCTCGCGCTCTGCGTGCTCGCGGGCATCGCCGCCGCGACCTGGTATTGGAGCCGTCCGCCCGAGGACATGCCGACGGCGACCGGCGCAAGCGCCGAGCAGCCGCCGAGCTATTACCTGAAGGACGCGATCTTGCTCGAGACCAACGACGACGGCCGGGTGCTCTATCAGATCCGCGCGAAGCTCGTCGAGGAGCGGCCGGACGACGGCGCGCTCGTCGCCGACGACGTGCTGCTCGAGTGGCGCGAATCCGAGGACGTGCCGTGGCTCGTGAAGGCGGGCCGGGCCGTCGTGTCCGTCGAGCGTCGCGTCCTCGAGCTCGAACGAGGCGTCGAGCTCGTGCGCGAGCCGCGCAACGACGGCGACGTCGCGGTGGTACGCACGGAGCGCCTCGTGGTCGAGCCCGACCGTCACGTCGCGCGGGCGGACGGCGACGTTCGCCTCGAGGTCGGCGCGAGCACGTTGACCGCCGTCGGTCTGCAAGCGCTTCTTCAGGAAGATCGGCTGGAGCTCGAAAGGGATGTACGTGGCGCGATTCGCCCCTGAGCGGGCCGCTCGGCCGTTTCTGCTCGCGTGCGCGTGCGCCGTCGCGAGCCTTGCCGCGGCCCAGGAGGCGGGCCCCGAGGACCTCGTCGTCCAGGCGCCGGGCGGCGCCCGTTACAACGGCGCGACGGGCCGCATGGAAATGACGCAGCTGAGCATCAGGCAGGGCGATCTGTCGATCACGGCCGACCGCGGCTCCGCGCTCGAGGTCCACGACGGTGACGAGGAGGTCGGCATCGATTACCGGCTCGAAGGCAACGTGCGGCTCGAAAGCGCAGCCGCGCGCATCACCGGGGACGTCGCCGAGTTCGTCGCGCGAAACGGCAGGCTCGAGCGATTCGTGCTGTCGGGGAACCCGGCCCGCTTCGAGGACCTCGCCGCGGAGCGCGCGGGCCAGGCGTTCGGCGAGGCCGAGCGACTCTCGTACGACGCGGCCGGCGGCGTCGTGAGCCTCGAAGGCGAGGTGCGCGTCGTCGTCGGGCAGAACGAGTTCCGCGGCTGCGACCTCGTCTACGATTTCGGCGCGGAGGAAGTCTCCTCGGGCGCATCCGAATGCGAACAGCCGCTGCAGATCATCAGAATGGCTCCGGACCCGAACGGCAACGGCCGGCAAGAGCGATGAGCAAGCTCGAGGCGGTGGGGATCGCCAAGCGGTATCGGTCTCGGCAGGTCGTCAACGATCTTTCCCTGACGATCGAAAGCGGCGACGTCGTCGGCCTGCTCGGACCGAACGGCGCGGGGAAGACGACGGCGTTCTACATGATCGTCGGCCTCGTGTCGTGCGACCGCGGCAAGATCATATTGAACGGGCAGGACGTGACGCGGCTCCCGGTGCACCGCCGGGCGCGGCTCGGACTAGGTTATCTGCCCCAGGAGGCTTCGGTTTTCCGCAAGCTTACGGTGGCCGATAATATTCGGGCGATCCTGCAGGTGCGCAAGGATCTCGACCGGGCGGCTCGGCAGACTCTTCTGGAGGAGCTCATGGAAGAGCTGCACATCAGCCACGTTCGGGACAGCCTCGGCGTCAGCCTTTCAGGCGGCGAGCGCCGGCGCGTCGAAATCGCGCGCGCGCTTGCGGCTGAACCCAAGTTCATCCTGCTCGACGAGCCGTTCGCCGGCGTCGATCCGATATCGGTGCTCGACATCCAACGGATCATCAGGCACTTGAGCCAACGCGGAATTGGCGTATTGATAACGGATCACAATGTTAGGGAGACACTTGGAATCTGCGGCTATGCTTATATCCTGAACAACGGGGAGTTGATGGCGCGCGGGACGCCGGACGAAATTCTGTCCAACCCGCGAGTGCGCGAAGTTTACCTCGGAGAAGCTTTTTCGCTTTAAGTCGAATCCATGCTGAAACCGTCGCTTCAACTGAGACTGAGCCAGCAGCTCACGATGACGCCGCAGCTGCAGCAGGCGATCCGTCTGCTGCAGCTTCCCGTCATGGAGCTGCAAGCGCAGATCCAGGAAGCGCTCGATCAGAACGTGATGCTCGAGATCGACGAGGCGGCGACCGCCGAGGCGGAAGCGGCGACGCCGCTCGACGGCGATACGATCGACGTTTCCGAGCTCGACTCCGGCGGCGACGATCCCGCCGACGACTACATCGAGGCGACGGTTTCCGAATCGGAATGGGAGGACGTGCAGCGCACGGGGCCTTCCGAAGCGCCGCGTAGCAACGAGCCGCGTCAGACGTTCGAGTACGCGGATCGCTCGAACGAGACGCTCGGCGATCACCTGCTGTGGCAGCTCGAGCTCGAGCGGCTCGACGACCGCGAGCGGGCGATCGGCGAGGCGATCATCGACGCGATCAACGACGACGGCTACTTGATGGACGATCTCGAGACGATCCGCGAGACGCTCGCGCCCGACGTCATCGCGTCCGTCGACGAGATCGAAGCCGTCCTCGCGAAGATTCAGCGCTTCGATCCGGTCGGGTGCGGCGCGCGCTCGGTCAGCGAATGCGTGCTGCTGCAGCTCGAGCAGCTCGATCCGTCGACGCCGGGGCTCGAGCTCGCGCGTGCGATCACCGCCGAGCACTTGGAGCTCGTCGCCGAGCATCAGTACGGCGCGCTGAAGCGCTTGTTGAAGGCCTCCGACGGCGAGCTCGAAGCCGCTCTTGCGCTCGTGCGCTCGTGTCATCCGCGGCCGGGCGCGTCCGTGCACGCTCCGGCCGCGGAGTACGTCGTGCCCGACGTCTTCGTGCGCCGCAGCGACGGCCACTGGGTCGTCGAGCTGAACGGCTCGATCGCCCCGCAGCTCCGCGTGAACCAGGTGTATGCAAGCTCGCTCGGCCGCGGCGACGAGTACGACGTGCTGCGCACGCAGCTTCAGGAGGCCCGCTGGCTGATTCGCAGCCTCGAGATCCGCAACGAGACGCTGCTCAAGGTCGCGATGACGATCGTGCAGCGGCAGACCGAGTTCCTCGAAAAGGGCGAGGAGTACATGCGCCCGATGGTGCTGCGCGACGTGGCCGAGGCGATTCAGATGCACGAATCGACGGTCTCGCGCGTGACGACCGGCAAGTACATGCACACGCCGCGCGGCGTGTTCGAGTTCCGCTATTTCTTCTCGAGCCACCTGTCGAGCGAGGACGGCGAGCAGTCGTCGACCGCCGTCCGCGCGAAGATCCGCAAGCTCGTTGCCGCGGAAGATCCCGAGAAGCCGCTGAGCGACAACCAGATCGCGCGGATTCTGTCAAACGAGGGGATCAAGGTCGCTCGGCGAACCATCGCAAAATACAGGGAAGCCTTGAACATCCCATCGTCGAGCGATCGCAAGCGGAGTAAGCTCGCAGGTTGAGCCTGCAGCGTCGAGCGGCAGGAATCGCCGACGGGGCCTCCCGCGCGGTGCTTCCTGCGCTCGTAACACGAACGACAAGGAGCCATACATGGATCTGACGGTTACCGGTCATCACGTCGAAATCACGAATGCGCTGCGCGAGTACGTGGCGACGAGGCTCGGAAAGCTGGAGCGCCATTTCGACCACGTGACGGCCATCGACTGCGTCTTGACCGTCGAGAAGCTCGTCCACAAGGCGGAAGCGACGGTCCACGCAGGCGGCGGTGCCACGATTCATGCCGAGGCCACGGACGGCGACATGTACGCGGCGATCGACAACCTGGCCGACAAGCTCGATCGTCAAATCACCAAGCACAAGGAAAAGCTCACGGATCACCACGCGCGGGACGTGGAGAAGCGCTTCGGCTGACCCACGCGGCCGCGCGAGCGCGAGGCGGCAGGGATGAGGCTCGTGATCGTCAGCGGTCTTTCCGGCTCCGGCAAGACCGTCGCATTGCATCTGCTCGAAGACCTGGGCTTCTACTGCATCGACAACATCCCTGTCGGCCTGCTGCGCTCGTTCGTCGACGACATCCTGCTCGACAACGACGGCTCGTACAGTAACGTCGGCGTCGGCCTGGATGCTCGGAACCGCCCGTCCGACATCGAGCAGCTGCCGGCGCTCGCGAAGAAACTGCGGGCCGATGGCGTACAATGCGAGATCATTTTCCTGCAGGCGTCCGACGACGTGCTGCTGTCCCGCTTCAGCGAAACGCGCCGGAGGCATCCGTTATCGAACGAGAACGTCAGCCTGCGCGAGGCGATCGCAAAGGAACGCGTCCTGCTCGGCCCGATCATCGACGCTGCGGACCTCATCGTCGACACGACCGGGACGACTGCGTACGCGCTACGGGAACGCATACGCGACCGGATCGGCCAGAAGCAGCCGAGCACGCTGTCGATCCTGATCCAGTCGTTCGGCTACAAGCACGGGCTGCCGCCCGATGCGGACTTCGTGTTCGACGTGCGCTGCCTGCCGAACCCGTATTGGGAGACGCAGCTCCGTCCGCTGAACGGCAAGGACGCCGAGGTCATCGCCTTCCTCGACGCGCAACCGCTCGTGCAGGAGATGGTGCGCGACATCGCGAGCTTCCTCGAGCATTGGATCCCGCGCTACCAGGATTTCCAACGCTCCTACCTGACGGTCGCGATCGGCTGCACCGGCGGTCAGCACCGGTCCGTGTACGTGGCCGAGGCCGTCGCCAAGCTGCTCCGGGCCTCGCACTCCTCGATCCAGACTCGGCATCTCGAGCTGCCCTGAGCGGCCGAGCCTCCGCGATGACCTCGATACCCACGACGACGGGACGCCCGGCGTGCACGAGCAGACGGCCGTAAGCGAAGACACTCAGCCGACGGCACTCGAGGCGCTGCGCGAGGCGCTCGAGAGCGGCGGGCTGCGCCGCGTGCGCGGCATGCTGAACGCGCTCAATCCCGCCGAGATCGCGGATCTGCTCGAGTCGTTGCCGACGCCGCAGCGGCTCGTCGTCTGGAACCTCGTCGACGTCGACGACGAGGGCGACGTGCTCGTCGAGGTGAACGACGAGGTCCGCGAGACGCTGATGCGGGAAATGGACAGCGAGCGCATCGTCGCCGCGGCCGCCCATCTCGATCTCGACGACCTCGCGGACCTGATCGCCGAGCTGCCGGAAGCGGTCAAGCAGCAGATCGTCCGCTCGCTCGATTCGACCGACAGGCTGCGCCTGCAGTCCGTGCTCGCGTACGGCGAAGACACGGCCGGCGGCCTGATGAATCCGGACACCGTGTCGGTGCGCGCGGACGTCACGGTCGAGGTCGTGCTCCGCTATCTGCGCATGCGCGGCGGCGTGCCCCGCGGCACCGACGCGCTCTTCGTCGTCGACCGGGCAGGCGTCTTCCTCGGCGCGCTGTATCTCGCGAAGCTCTTGATCGCCGATCCCGAGCAGCCCGTCGCGGAGCTCATGGACACCGACGTGCCGAGGATCGACGCGCACCTGCCCGCCGCCGAGGTCGCGCGGCTCTTCGAGAACTTCGATCTCGTGTCCGCTGCCGTGACGGCCGAGAACGGCCAGCTCCTCGGCCGCATCACGGTCGACGACGTCCTCGACGTGATCCGGGAGGAGGCCGGACGCTCGGTGCTGAACATGGCCGGCCTCGACCAGGAGAACGACATGTTCGCGCCGGTCGCGCGCAGCGCCGCCCGCCGCGCGATGTGGCTCGGTGTCAACGTCGGCACGGCGTTCCTCGCGGCCTGGGTCGCGGGTCTCTACGAGGCGACGCTCGACGCGGTCGTGATGCTCGCCGTGCTGATGCCGATCGTGCCGAGCATGGGCGGCGTCGCCGGCACACAGACGATGGTGCTGATCATCCGCGCGCTCGCGCTAGGGCAGATCGACCGCGCGAACGGGCGCTGGCTGCTGCGCCGCGAGCTCGGCGTCGCGCTGCTGAACGGCGCCGCCTGGGCCGTGCTCGTCGGGCTTCTCGCGAGCGTCTGGTTCGACACGTGGATGATCGGCATCGTCATCGCGCTCGCGCTCGTGATCAATCTCGTCGCGGGCGCGGCCGCGGGCTTCGGCATCCCGCTGCTGCTCCGGGCGGTCGGCATCGATCCCGCAATCGCCGGCGGCGTCGTGCTGATCATGATCACGGACGTGATCGGGCTCGTCGCGTTTCTCGGGATCGGCTCCTGGCTGCTGCTGTAGCACCGCCGGCGTCCGCTGGCGGGTAATACGGATGGCACGCCGGCACAGCCACCAGGATGATTGGTACCGATATGCACGTACCGCTCGAGGTCTACTTTCATAACGTCGACCGCTCCGAGGCGGTCGAAGCCGAAGCGCGCGCCCGCGTCGACGAACTCGAGCGTTTCGCGCCCGAGATCATCAGCTGCCGCGTGACGATCGAAGCACCGCACCGCCACAGCCGGAAGGGCGAGGTGTATCGCGTCGCGGTCTCCGTCCGTGTGCCAGGCGCCGAAATCTTCGCCGGACGCGAAGAGCCCGACAATCCCGCGCACGAGGACGTTTACGTCGCGATGCGCGACGCGTTCGACGCCGCGCGCCGGCAGCTTCAGGATCGGGTGCGGCTCGACCGCGGCAAAGTGAAGGTTCACGAAGGGCCGCCGCGGGGCAGGATCTCCGAGCTTCACCCGGAGAAGAACTACGGACGCATCGCGACGCCGGACGGACGCGACATCTACTTCCACCGCAACAGCGTCGTCGACGCCGACTTCGACGACCTCGAGGTCGGTACCGAGGTCTGGTTCAACGAGGAAGAAGGCGACGAAGGGCCGCAGGCGAGCACGGTTCACGTCGTCGGCAAGCAGCCGTGAGTCCCGTTCGGCCTTAGCCGCCGAGCATTTCAAGTCGGCACCAGAACGCGCCTCGTCCTTCTCACGCCCGCAATCGGTTAGCGCCGCCGCGTCCTGCTCGCGCCCGGCCGCCCGTCAACGGCCGCGGCACGGGCTCGGAGCGGTCGCCGCCGCGGCAGGCCCGGCACGTGCGACGGCGTCGGATTCGGGCGGGCTCGCCAGGAAATCGCCGCCGCCCGCGCCCGAGAAGGTCCGACTTTCGACGGTCAGCGTGCTGCGCTGCTCGGCGAGCTGCGGCACGCACGCACGGACGGCGAGCGCTTCGGTCGCCGGCGCCGGAGCCTCGAGCGGCAGCACGGTGCCGGTGATCTCGTTCGGCGAATCGATCAGCACCTCGCCGTCGATGCCGCTCGTCGACGACGCGTCGACGCGGCTGTCGGCGGAACCGACGAAGAAGCCCGCGCGAATCACGATGTTGCCGCCGTTGCCTGCGTTCGCCCGCGCAATGACGTCGCTGCGATCGAGGATCACGAAGTCCGGGTCGATCACGATATTGCCGCCGTCCGCGGTCGGCGTGACGCCGCCCGCTTCGGCGCTCAGCGTCGCGTCGACGAGCATGACCTGCCGACCGGCTTGCACGGCGATGTCGCCGCCCGCCGAGTGATCGGCGGCGGTCACGACCGAGCCCGCGCGGATCGTGAACGTGTCCTCCGCGGTCAACGACAACCGGCCGGCGTCGCCGCTGCCCGTCGCTCGCGCCGATACGCTGCCGCCGTCGCTCACATCGATCGCGCGGGCGACGAGCACGATGTCGCCTCCTTTGCCGCTCCCGGTCGTCGCCGCCGAGACCGATCCTTGCCCCGCGATCCGGATTCGATCGGCGTGCAGCGTGACCATGCCGCCGCTGCCGTCGATCGTCGACGCCGAGATCCGGCCGCCTTCCTCGATGACGAGAGCGCCGTCGACGAGGACGGTCACGGCCCCGGCCGCACCCGCATCCGCGCCGGTCGCCGTCGACTCGCTCGCGACGCGCGCGTTCTCGATGCGCAGCTCGCCGACCTCGATGATGACCGCGCCGCCGGCGCCGGACAGCGCGGTATTGCCGACGATCTCCGCGCCGTCCGCGAGCACGAGGCTCGGCGCGCGAATCGAAACGGAGCCCGCGTTGCCGGTGCGCGGGGCGTCGACCTCGCCCGCTTCCTCGGCCTCGACCTCGGTGGATGCCTTGATCGCGGAGCCGCTGCCGTCCCCGCGGGCCCCGACCAGCGTGATCGGGCCATCGGCCTCGATCGTGACGGATCCGCCGGCGCCGATCCCGGACGTGCTCGCGGTGATCCGGGCGCCGTCGTCGAGCTCGAGGCGGCCCGCACGGACGTCGATCGAGCCGGCGTCGCCCGTTGCCGTGAAGAAGCTGCCGGCCGTGATCCTCGAGCCGCGATTCTGCGCCGGGTCCGCGACGCCGTTCGTGCCGGTCACGATGAGCGCGTCCGGCGCGACGATCGAGATGTTGCCGCCGGGGCCCGACGATTCGGCGACGCTGCCGACTCGTACGCCGTTCAGGATCTCGACCCGCGGGGCGGTCAGACGAATGTCGCCGCCGCGCGCGGACGATGCGGTGCTCGCGTTGACCTGGGCTTCCTGAATCAGCGTCAGGCGCTCGACCGCGTCGAGCTCGATCGAACCCGCGGTGCCCGGCCCTCGCGTCGTCGCCGAGATCTGCGCTCCGTCGGCGATACGTATCACGTGACCGGTGACGCGGACGTCGCCGCCGCGGCCCGCAGCGTCGGCCGCCACGACGGAGAACAATCCTGACGCGTCGGCGGACGAGCCGCCGCCGCCTCCTCCACCGCCGCCTCCGCCGCCACCTCCTCCACCGCCGCCCCCTGGACCCGTGCTGCCCGGGCGACCCTCGATCACGACGTCACTCGCGGCGGAGAGCGTGATGTGGCCGCCGGCGCCGGCCCCGACCGCGGTCGTCCGGACCTGGCTCGAGTCGACGATGCGGGCGCTCTCGACGTCGATGCGGACGTTGCCTGTCGGCCGATCGTCCGAGCCCGTTGCGCTCGTGGCGACGAGCGCGCGGCGTTCCATCACGAACTCGCCGCCGCGGATGAACACGTCGCCGGTCCCGGCTGCGGCGCCGGCATCGGCCCCCGCGCCGCCCCCGCCGCCCGGATTGCCGCCGGAGCCACCGCCCCCGCCGCCTTGTCCTCCCGATCCGCCGCCGCTTCCGCCGCCTCCGCCGGCACCGCCGGGAGCACCGCCGCCCGTCGTCCGGATCTCCGCCCCACGCAGCGTGATGGCGCCGAGCGGATCGACCGCCGCGTCGTCCGCGCTTTGCAGCCTGAGCTCGCCGGCACCGGCGGCGCTCTGCACGTCGATCGTCCCGCCCGGCGCACTCAATGTCGCGCCGTCGAGCGTGATCGGCCCCCCGATCAGCGCGAGGGACTCGCCCGGCGGCACCGCGAGCACCGCGCCGTCGACGACGATCGGGCCGTTCGCGTCCCCGAGGAAACCGAACGCGCTCGGGCTCGCGATCGTCAGCACCGTGTCGGCTACGTTCGTTGCATCGAAGCGGCCGCCGTCGCCGAGCAGCACGGCATCGGCGGTCGTCGCATGAAACCCGCCGGTCACGTCGAGCACAGCGTTCGGGCCAAATAGGATGCCGTTCGGATTGATCAGCCAAAGGTCCGCACCCTCGATCGCGTTGCGAAGCAGACCGTCGATCGACGATGCCGCGCCGCCCGTCACGCGTGCGAGCACGTGCTCGGTCGGGCCGGAGAAGCTCGACGTAAACGTCGCGCTTTCGCCGGTCCGCACGCCGAGCTCGCGAAAGCTGTGAAAGAGGTTCGTCCCGACGTGCGTTCCGAGCGAAGCGTCGATCTGGAAGTCGGGACCGCTGAGCTCGACGAGAGGTCCTACGGTGCCATCCGTCACGATCTGTGCGGCGCCGGCGAGCGGCACGCACGGCACCGCGACGAGCGCGGCGCTCTGGAAGAGTGGTCGGCGCTTGCCGCCGCTGGGATACCGATACATGAAGCGCGCTCCTTGCCGCTCGATGCGTCAGAACAGCCGCCGGTAGCGGAGTCGGTAGTGAAAGCCCTGGTCCTGCAGCGTCTCGGTCGGCGTGCTCTGCTCGTCCAGGTCGTCGCCCCAGTACACCTCGAAATGAAAATCAGGCGTCGGGTCCCAAAGCACTCCGACGCCTGCGCTCGTGATGCGCGCCGTGTCCGCAGTCGGCAATCGCTCGTCCTCGTCCCATGCGACGCCGTGGTCGACGAAGACGGCGAGGGTCACGTTGCCGCGTGGCCGCTGCGCGTCGTCGAGCAACGCCGCGAACTGATACTCGACGGTCGCCGCCGCGCCGTTGTCGCGCACGAAGAGATTCTCGCGGTAGCCGCGCACGCTGTATCGTCCGCCGACCGGCATCTTGTACATCGCGAGCAGCGGATCGCGGGCGAGCTGCACGGCGCCGTTCACGAGGAGCCGCCCCGCACGCAAGCGGAGTCGGCGCACGTACTGCGCCTGGCTCGAGAACGTCACGAACTTCGAATCGGGTCCGACCGAATTCACCGTCGCGTCGAACGCGTCGACGCCGACCTGGAAGAGACCGCGCAGCGCCCAGGCGCCGGCGCCGCCGCGGCGCGTCCATTCCGCGCCGAGCGTGACGGCGCTGCCGCGGGCCTTGCCGTCGACGTCGCCCGGCGAGAACGAGAACGGCTGTCCGAGCAGCGTGCTCGAGCTCCGCTTGTGCTCGAAGCCGGCGATCGCGCGCAGCGTCCGGTCCGGCGCGCGAACGAACGGATGACTCGCGGTGAGGCCCCACGTCTCGAGGCGGCTCGAGATGTCGATCGCATCGAACGGCTCTTCGACGATGTCCGCTTCCTGATCGGCGACGAGCACGTCGAGCACGGTGCCGCCGGGATTCACCGGAACGCGATACGACAGCAGCGTGTCCACGACGCCGTCGGTCACGCCGAAGCGAGCGTGGATCGCGTCGCCGTTGCCGGCGAGGCCGCGGTATGTCAGGCCGACCGTGCCGCGGTCCTCGCCGACGCTCGGCGAGCGATCGTTCGCCGCGGCCGCCTCCACTTCGAATGCCGGGCGCTCGACGATCGAGACGCGCAGGCGGCTTTCACCCGGCGTGTCGCCGGGCATGAGTCGCGCGTTGATTCGTTCGACGAGCGGCTCCTCGTCAAGCAGCCGCAAGCTTTTCTGCAAATCTGCGATGCTGACCGGAGCGGCGACGTAGCGTCCTATCCTGCGCGCGATCGCGTGCTCGCTGAGCTTGCGGTTACCGTCGATCTCGATTGCGACGAGCTCGCCCTCGACGGCCCGCAGCGTGATCCTGCCGTCGCTGACGCGCTGGTCGGGAATGATCACGCCCGAGCTCACGAACCCCCGATCCACGTAGGCGCGCGACAGCGCGTGCCGAAGCTCGTGCAGCTCCTCGATGCTGACGACGCGGTTCGCGTACGGGTCCGTGAACGCACGGAGCTCCGCCGGCGTGAACACGGTGCTGCCTTCGACGCGGATCTCGCTGACCGGTATCGCGGGGAGCGACGCGAGCGAGCCATCGGGAAGCGCGAGCGCAGCGTCGAGCGACGGCGCGGCGTCGGCGCGCGACGCTCGGCGCTCGTCGTCCTCGGCAAGCTCGTCTCCGGCCGCACTGAGCACGGCCGTCGATGCGAGCAGCACGGCGACGAGCAACGGGGCCGCGCGTGGCATCCTGTCTCCTCAGCGCCAGTCGCCGATCATGAGGAACGGCGCCCAGTACGCCGGGTGGCGATGCTCGGCATCGTTCATCAGCAGGAGCTGCGCGCCGCGCAACGCGTCGGCCTTGTCGTTCCCGGGCTGCGCGAGCTGCCGATAGAACTCGCCGACCAGCCGCGCGGTGGACTCGTCGTTGACGAACCAGAGCGACGCGAGCGCGCTGCGGACGCCGGCCTTGACCGCAACGCCCGCGAGGCCGAGCGCCGCGCGCTCGTCGCCGACCGCGGTCTGGCACGCGCTCAGCACGAGCAAGTCGACCGGCTGCTCGACGCCTCGCTGGCTGCCCATCACGTCCTCGAGCCGATCCATCGTCAGCACGTCGTCGTAGGTCAGCAGGAACGAGCGCCGATAGTCCGATTCAAACCGCGCATGGGTCGCCATGTGCACGATCGAGTAGCCGCCGGCGAGGATCTCGCGCTCGAGCGTCGCCGTGACGAACGCCTCGTCCGCGTGCACACGGGCGGGAACCGCGGCGGCGATCTGCCGTAGCTCGTCGGCCACGAACGGCAGCCCCGGGAAACCCTGCACCGGCGCCGTGATTCCGCTCAGCAAGGCTCGCGTCACCGGAGCACGAGCCGCTGCACCGACGAGAGACAGGCCCGGCGTCGTTGCGAGCGCGAAGCGCTCGACGAGAAAGCGCTCGCCGTCGTGCAGCACGGCGAGCGGGATCGTCCTGAGCGGCCCGTCGGGAACGATCACGAGCGTCTTCGGCTCCGTCTCGCGAAGCACGGGCTCGAGCGGCTCGATCAGCCACCGGTAGAGTCGCTGCGCAGACTCCAGGTAGGCATCGCCCGCGGCCGCGTTCTGGATCGACTCTCGAAGCAGGTTGATCTCCGCGGTCAGCCTCGCGAGATCGACGGGAACGGTGACCTGCAGCAAGCGGCCCGGGGCATTCACGAGGAACCCCGCGCGGTCCGCGAACAGCATCGGGTAGATCACGATCGCGTCGTCGTCCGGAAGCTCCGCGGAACGCACGTCGTTCGGCACGGCGCACTGATTCTCGAAATAGTTGCGCACTTCGGCGACGCGAAGCTCCTCGAGCGCTTGCTGCACCTCAGTCAGCGCGGCCGTCGGATCGGGCTCCGCGTGCGCGCTCGAGAGCATCAGATCCGCGTACTCCTCGTAGAGCGGCAGCACGTCCTCGCGGAATGCGCGCCGCGACGCGACGAGCCGGCCCTGCGTGCGACCGAGAGTGTCGATCGCCGCACGGTACGCGCGGAGCGCGCCCGCGGCATCGCCCATGCGACGCAGTAATCGCGCGGACTGCCATTCCCAGCGATAGAGGCCGTCGTCGAATGCCGCCTCTTGCGCGACGAGCACGGCCTGGCGGGTCGCGGCGAGCGCCCGGTCGAGATCGCCGAGTGTCATGTACGCGGCACCGATCTCGCCGTACGCCTGCGCCGAGATCGCCGCGTCGCCTGCTTCGCGCCCGATCCCGAGCGCGCCCGCCGCGGCCCGTAACGCGAGGCGGGGCGCGTCCTCGGGCGTGCCGGTGCGCTGCGCCGCGTCGAGGTAGAGATCCGCGAGGCCGAGCAGGATGGATGCCTTCGTAGGCGAGCCGGTAAGCCGGGCCATCGCGACGTCGATCTCGATGAGCCTTTCGGCCGGATCGCTGCCGGGCATCGCCTCGCTCTGCGCGCGCACCATGTTGATCGCTGCGGTGACCTCGAGCTCGGGCGATTCGGCAAGCCGGCGGCTGTCCGCGAACGCGGCGAGCCCGCGCAACGGCTCGTCGATCATCATGTAGCTCGAGCCGAGATCGTTCAGCAGCGGCGCCGCGGCGGCCGGAAGCCCCGCGGCACGGGCGGCGGCAATGCCTTGCCTGTAATGCTCGATTGCGAGCGCGTGCTCGCCGAGCACAGCGTGCACGCGGCCGAGGCGGCCGCGGACGAGTATCGCCGCCGCTGCGGGGTCCGCCGCCCCGCCGGCCTCCGTGAGGCGGAGCGCAGCCTCGAGCGTCTCGATTGCGAGAAGCGTCCGACCCGAGGAGTGCAGGCAAGCGGCGGCGTCGACGAGCGCATCGATCGATGCGGACTCCGCGGCAGTCACTTCGCAAGCAGCCTCTGGGACGGGGCCCACCCGCTGCGCCGAAGAGCCGACGGCCGCGAGGACGAGTGCGATGAAGCTACAGCTTCTGCTGGTACCCACGGCACTATGCTCGGCATGACGGGCATCGTGCCCGGATTCTTCACGACTGTATCATAGGCCCGACGCGACCAAGCATCATCCGGGATAGCCGCGAATTTGATAGGGTCCACCCGTGCGCGTGAGCGACCTTGGCTGGCCGGCGCCGCGCTGTGCGCGCTTGCGATCGCGCTCGCCTGGCTCGGCACGCGTTACCTGGGCGTGCTGCGCCAGGGATCCGCCTGGCTCGACGACCTCGGGCTCGCGTATCTCGCGCCGGCGGCAACACAAAGCGAGGCCGTCGTGCTGCTGACGATCGACGAGGACGCGCTCGCAACGCTGCCGTTTCGCTCGCCGATCAGCCGCGCGTTTCTTGCCGACGTCCTGCGCGCCCTCGCCGCGAAGAAGCCACGCGCGGTCGGCATCGACGTGCTGTTCGATCAGCCGACGATACCGGCGCAGGATCAGGACCTTCTCGATGTGCTGGCGACGTACCCTGCCCCGGTCGTGGTGGCGGTCGGCGGGCCCGAAGACGGGCTGACGGCGCAGCAGCTCGACTTTCAGGCGCGTTACCTCGCGGGTCAGCGCGTCGGCTCGGCGACGGTGCGCACGACGGGCGGCGTGGTGCGCTACTTCTACCCGGGCGAGCCGCCGCACGCACTCGGCACGCCGAGCCTGGTCGGCACTCTCGCCGCGGCGATCGGCATCGAGACGCCGGACGCGCCGATGCGACTCTACTATCGCCGCAGCGGCGCCGACGGAACGGCGCCGATCCGCTCGTTCCCGGCGACCGCCGTCGAGCATCTGCCCATGGCTTGGCTCGAGGGACGCATCGTCCTCCTCGGCGCAGATCTGCCGAACCAGGATCGGTTCCGCACGCCGCTGTCGATGCTCGGGGGACAGCACTCGTCGATGTCCGGACTCGAGATCCACGGACGGGCGCTCGCGCAGCTCGTCGACGGCCAGCGGTATCCGTCGGCGCCCGCCTGGCTGCACGTCCTGCTGCTCGCGGCCGCGGCCGCCGTCGGGTTCGCCGTGCCGTTCATGAACGTCGGCACCGTCGCGAAGGTCGCCGTCGCGGGCGGCGCGCTCGCGGGCTACTGGGCGGTCGGCTTCTTCACGTTCTCGGTCGGCGGCCTGCAGCTCCCGCTGCTCGGCCCGACGCTTGCGCTCCTTTTCGGCGGCGGCTTCGGGACGGCCTACGGGCGCCACCGCGACCGGGCCGAGAAGCGCTTCGTCCGTGCCGCTTTCCAGCGCTACGTCTCGCCGGCAGTCATCGAGCACGTGCTCCGCGATCCCGGCAAGCTCGTGCTGGGCGGCGAAAGGCGCGACATGAGCTTTCTGTTCTCGGACCTCGGCGATTTCACGGCGCTGACCGAGCGTTACGATGCCGAGACGATCGTGACGCTGCTCCAGACGTACTTCGACGGCTTGATCCGCATCGCGCTCGAGCACGGCGGCACGGTCGACCGGCTGGTCGGCGACAGCATCGCCGTGTTCTTCAATGCTCCGGCCGAGCAACCCGACCACGCGGCGCGCGCCGTGCGCTGCGCGCTCGAGATCGACCGTTTTTGCGAAGAGTTCCGCGCCGAGTGCATCGCATCCGGCGTGCCGCTCGGCGTGACGCGCGTCGGCGTGCACACGGGAACCGCGGTCGTCGGCAACGTCGGCAGCGCCGACCGCTTCCACTACACCGCGCATGGCGACTGCGTGAACGTCGCCGCGCGGCTCGAGAGCGTCAACAAGCATCTCGGAACGCGCGTCTGCATCAGCGCCGCCGCGGCACGGCACAGCGACGGCGCGCTGCTGCGTCCGGTCGCGAGACTGGTGCTGAAAGGCAAGACCCAGGGGCTCGATTGCGTCACACTGTGCGATGGACGTGCCGCGGACGTGCGCGAGCAGTATCTCGCCGCGTATGCTGCGCTCGAGCGCGGCGACCCTGCGAGCCGCGAGCTCTTTCGCGCGCTGCACCGGCAAGTGCCGGACGACGGCTTGATCGCTTTCCATTGGCGCCGCCTCGAGCGCGGCGAGGACGGCATCGAGGTCGTGCTCGAGGAGAAGTGAGATGGGCAACCGTCGTCTCATGCGAACGCTCGCAACGCTCGCCGCGTCCTGGCTCGCGGCCGGCACCCTGCACGGCGCCGAGCAAGTCGTGCTCGAATCGAACACGAAGACCTACGTGGCAGGCCGCACTCTGGATTCGACGACGGAGATCATGCTCGCCGCAGACGAGTTCGTCGTCTTCGCGACCGAGGACGGACGGCTGCTGCGAGTCGAAGGACCGTATAACGGGCTCGCGCGTGCCGCCGCCGATCGGCCTACCGGCGACGGCACGGTGCGCCGGATCCTCGCGCAGCTCTTCGGACGCGAGGCCGAAGAGGCAGGCGCGCTCGCCGGAGTGCGCGGCCCGGGCGCGGGTGCCGCGACCGACACGGGCGCCGACACGCGGACGGACCCGTGGGTATTGCACGCCGAACGGACCGGAGATCAGTGCATGATCGAGGGACGCCCCGTGCACTTCTGGCGCGAGTCGACCACCTCGCCGGCGAGCGCGGATGTAGTCGAGGTCGCAGGCGGGCGCGCAGCCGTCCTGCGTTGGCCCGCGCGAACCGCAATCGCCGAATGGGGTTCCGCAGCACCGACCGATGGCGAGGTCTATCTCGTGCGGCCGGAGGGCGAGCTTCACTCGGTCGCGATTCGCGTGCATGTGCTCCCGGCAGCGCTCGAGCCGCGCGGGCTCGTCACGGCCGCTTGGCTCGCCTCGCACGGCTGCATCGACCAGGCGCGGCTGCTGATCCGAGACGTCGACGCCGGCAACCGCTGAGCGGAGCGATGCCCTTCTGCCGGCGTCGATAGCTGCAGCTCGGGCGCTCGATCCTCCTGCCCCCTCTTCGGCCGCCGGCCCTTCCCAACGACGGCGCATCGCGTCGCGTGCAGATACCTTCGTTGCATGCGCGCTCGGAGGAGCGCATTCCGAAGGAATACGCAGAAAAACATTCCGAATGGATTCGGCTTCGATCAGGTTCGTGGCTCGGGTTCCGAAGACACTGTGCTTCAAGGGCGGAGGGAAACGGCAGGAGGCAAGACGAAGCGTCGCCGACCGAAGCAGCCGACACCGCCCCGCCGAGCATCGCAGTGCCACCATTCGATCGGAGACGAACCATGAACGCCAAGGCTGACACGAACGAGCGGACCCGCGAACAGACGACAGAGCAGGCGAACGGCAAGCGCGAGCAGCGTGAGCCCCGGGACCTCGAATGGGTGCCGCAAGTGCTCGCACTGATCGTCGTGACGCCCGCGCTCTTCCACGCCGTCCTCTCGCTGCAGAATTTGCCGATCGTTTGACCGATGCGAAGCGGCAGGCCGAGGCCTCGGGGCGCCCGCGAGCCCCCGAGGCCTCGGCCGCTTTAGAGGTTCGGGAACCGGGACGGACCGCGTAGGACGCAGAGCGTGCGGGCGCCGAGCCCGGCGCGCACGCGCTCGACGTGGGCTCGACGAGCATTCGGATTCGCTCCCTCCTCGCCCGCCGCGACGCGCTGCTCGAGATACCCCGACCGTCCCGCACGCTTTCCTCGATCCGCACGCTTTCCTCGGCAACGCGAAGAAAAACATTTCGTTTGGATACGGTTTCGCTCAGGCGTCTCGCGAGCCCTTCTCCGAAACTGTCTCTCGAGGCGGAGGGGACGAGCATCGAGCGAGCCCCGACCTGACGAGCCCAAGGCGTTCTCTCCGACCGACCCCTGGCGAGCCAGGACCGAAGCAACCGAATCGGAGAACGGCAATGAACGCGACGAAGAGCAGCACCAAGCAGAACGGCACGCGCAACTTCGACTTCACTTGGGTGTACGAGGTTCTCGTGCTGATCGTCGTGACGCCCGCGCTGGTGCACAGCATCACGGCACTGAAAGATCTGCCGATCGTCTGAGCCATGACAAGGCGCTCGAAGGCGGACGCGGCTCGGAGCCGCTCGCGTATCCGAGCCGACCGCAGCCCACGAGGAGAGGGATCGACATGAAGACGAGAGACGAAAGCAGCGAATCACCGCGCAAGCGGCGGCACTTCGGCATCTGGAACGAAGAGCGGATCGGACCGCTGTTTCTGCTCGTCGTGGTCGTCGGCACGCTCGTCGAGCGGATCGTCTACCTGAGCGGCCCGGTCGTGCTTGCATGACGCTCGATAGAGCCCGCTCCGCGCGGCGGCACTTTCTCGGCCCGGTCCGCTCGATGACGCGCGGGCCGGGCGGCTGCTTTCACATTACTTCGCGCCGCGCACGCCCGCCTTTCGCAGCCCTTCCATTCGCCGGTCGATGAGCCGCTCGTCCCTCGAGACACGATGCAGCAGCGCGGCGAAGTGTTGCGGCGTCATCGCCGGGTTCACGCGCTTGCACTGCGCGAGCGCCGTCTTCGCCCGCTCCGCCCGCCCGCAGAGGCCGAGCACGCTCGCGTAATGCATCCAGGCGAGCGCCAGCTTCGGGCGGAGGCTCACGGCGGCTTCGGCGCTCGCGAGCGCGGCTTCGTCGTTGCCTTCGCTCACGTCCGCGACCGACTTGTGATAAAGCCAGTACGCGACGCCCGGATGACGAGGCTCCATCGCGAGCAGCCGATCCAGGATCCGGCGCAGGTCGGCGAGATCCTGCGGATCGCCGGTCGCGGTCAGCGGCCAACCCATGTAGCCCCACGCGCCGAAGTCGAACGGCGCGTACTCGACCGCATGGCGCAGGCAAGAGAGGGCTCTCTCGTGATCGCCGGCGTAGCTCCAAACGAGGCTGACCATCTTCAGGATGAACGGGTCCTGCGGCGCGAGCTCGACCGCCTTGTCCGCGGCCTCGATCGCGGCGGCTTCGTCGGCCTTGGGATCGCCGCTCAAGCCGTTGACCAGACGCTCGATCAGCAGCGATCCCAAGGTCGCCTGCGCGGCGGGGTAGTCCCGGTCGAGCTCGATCGCCCGCTGCAACGGCTCGATCGCCTCGGCGAGTCCTTCCGGCGTGTAATCGAGCACGTATGCGCGCGCCTTCTGCACGAGGCCCCATGCATCGAGACTGCTCGTCGAGCGGTGGCGCACGCTCGTGATCTCGGCCCAGAGCTGCTGCGTCGTGAACGCGGCGACGATCGCCTCGGCGATCTCCCGCTCGACGGCGAGCAGGTCCTCGCTCCGGCGATCGTAGGTCTGCGCCCAGATCTGCGTGCCGTCGCGTGCGTCGTTTAGCTCCGCGACGACGCGCAGCTGCGGGCCGCTCCAGCGCAGGCTGCCCGAGATGACATAGTCCACGCTCAAGCGCTTGCCGATCTCGGCAATGTCGAGCGCGGCGTCCTTGAACGCGAAGGACGAGCGGCGCGATGCGACGCGCAGACGATCGACTCGCGCGAGCGTCGCCTGGAGCTCCGCGGCGAACGCGTCGCCGATGAACTGATGCTCCGGATCCGCGGAGTGGTTGTCGAAAGGCAGCACGGCCACGGACGCGGCCGCGCTCGTGAGCGGCGGCGGGTTCAGCGCGGCGCTCCGCGAACCTTGCGCTTGCGATGCGTCGGCGAGCTCGACGACCGGCTCGAGCAGCCGGTAGCCGCGCTTCGGCACGGTTTGGATGTAGCGGGGCGTGCCGCGTTCGTCGCCGAGCGCCCTCCGGAGCTCGCTGATGCAGCGTGTCAGCACTTCCTCCGAAGTGACACGGCGCCACACCTGCTCGAGCAGCGTGTCGCGCTCGACGAGCTGGCCCTGATGGGTCGCCAGAAACACGAGCACGTCCATGACCTTCGGTTGAACGTGCTGCTCGCCGTCGGGACCCTTGACGACCCCCGTGAGCGGCTCGACGTCGAACTCGCCGATCCGGAAACCCCGTCGAAGCTTTTCGTCCATCGCGGTAAGGGGTCGAAAAATGTGTCAGACACCTTTTCCCGCTCGAAAATGTGTCTGACACATTTTTCGGTCGCGCCGGGCGACCGAGGGCGGATGTCACGGCCGATGTTAGCGGTGCGCCTACCGGGCGGCAACCGAGCGCACGGCGACCGATCCTCAGGAAAACGCAGATTTCCGTCCGAAAACGATTCGCGCTTCGTCAGTTATCTACGGTCGACGCGCCGCACACTGCTTCGTAACCGCCACGAGGACCCGACGATGAGCAGTGCAAAGCCTTCGACCGCGATGCTTCCTAACCCGGGCCGCCTCACCCTAGTCGAACGTTCGCTGTCGCTCTTCACCACCGTGCGTGCCGGCGAAGGCGCGAGCGTGCTGCTCTTCTTCGCGTACGCGTTCCTGTTGCTGGTCTGCTATTACGTGCTGAAGACGATCCGCGAGCCGCTGCTCTTGACCGACGGCTCGGCGGAGCTGAAGAGCTACGCATACGCCGCGATCGCGGCGGTGTTGCTCGTGCTAGTGCCGCTCTACGGAGCCTTGTTTCGGCGCACGGGCCGGCGCCAGCTGGTCCGCGCCGTGACCGTGCTCTTCATCGGCTGCCTGCTGGTCTTCTATGCAGCGGGGCGCGCCGGATTCGACATCGGCTTCGCCTACTACGTCTGGGTCGGCGTTTTCGGTGTCGTGATGCTGACCCAGTTCTGGGCGCACGCCGCGCACAGCTACCGCGTCGAGAGCGGTATTCGCCTGTTCCCGGTCATCATGGCGGGGGCCGCGATCGGCGGCCTCGCGGGTCCGTTGGTCGCCGGAGCGCTGCACGAGGCGCTCGGCGCCTTCGATCTGCTGCTCGTCGCGGCCGCGCTGCTGACCGCGACGCTGCCGCTCGTCGAATGGACCTGGCGGCAAGTGCCGACCGAGTCGCGGAACGACTCGGCGCTTGCGCCTTCCGCCCCGGCGTCGTCCGCAGGCGGCTTCGCGCTGGTGCTTCGAGACCGCTATCTGCTGCTGCTCGCCGTGCTCGCGGTGCTCCTCAACTGCGTCGGCACGACCGGCGAATACGTCTTGACGGAGCTCGTGACGAGCGACGCGGAGCGCCGCGTCGCGCTCGACCCAAGCCTCGCGAAGGACACGTTGATCATCGAGTTCTTCAGCGACTACTACTTCACGACGAACGCGCTCGGGCTCGTGCTGCAGCTCCTCCTCGTCGCGCGGCTCTTCCGCTCCATCGGGATGCAGGCAGCCCTGCTCGTGCTGCCGGTGCTCGCGCTGATCGGCTACGGGCTCGTCCTCGTGATGCCGATTCTCGGGATCATCCGTGCGGTCAAGGTGCTCGAGAACAGCACGAACTACACCCTGATGAACACGGCACGGCATATGCTGTATCTGCCGTTGCCGGCAGCCCATCAGTACGAGGGCAAGACGGTCGTGGACGCGTTCTTCTGGCGCTGCGGCGACCTGCTCCAGGCCGTGCTGATCTTCGTCGGCGTGAACGTCTTCGGCTTCGGCTTCGAGGAGTTCGCCCTCGTGAACATATTGCTCGCGGCCGCGTGGCTGCTCGTCGCGATCCGAATCGGTGCCCGCTACCCGCGCGAGCACACCGTCCGGCGCCCGGCTTTCGGCTGGCGCGGTGCGGCCGTCGGCGCGTGCTCGGCGGCGTTCGCAGTCGCCGCGCTCGCCGCGCGGCCGGCGACGGCGGCGGAGCCCCCGCTCTTCGCGGACGACGAGCCGCTCGTCGTCGAGCTCGCGTTGGACTTCGAGGCCCTGTGCCGCGGCACCGGGCGACGGCGCGAGTGCAAGCGCGAGCCGGCCGAGCTCAAGCTCCGCTCGCGCGGCGGCAGCGAGAAAATCGTCGCCGTGACCGTGCAGGCGCGCGGGCGGTGGCGGAACGAGAGCGACCACTGCAGCGTTCCGCCGCTGTTCGTGTTCTTCGAGGACGGCACGGCCGGCACGCCGTTCGCGGGCCAGGCGATGCTGCCGCTGACGACGCACTGCCGCGAGCGGCCCGCTGCATACGAGCAATACGTCCTCAAGGAATACCTTGCATACCGGATCTACAACACGGTGGCGGACAAGAGCCTGCGCGTGCGTCTCGCTCGCGTCACCTACAGAAACGTCGGCCGCCGCGAGCGCAGCACGGAGCGCTTCGCGTTCTTCACGGAGCACTTCGAATCACTGGCGGCGCGGCATGGAGCGACGGTGGAAGAGGCGGCGAGGTTCGCGCCCGCCGAGGCCGACCCGCGCGACCTCGCGCTGCTCGAGATCTTCCAGTACCTGATCGGCAATACGGACTGGTCGTTCGTGGCCGGCCACAACATCGCGCACCTTCGCGACGACGCCGGCACCCTGCACGCCGTGCCGTACGATTTCGATTTCTCGGGGCTCGTGAACGCCGACTACGCGGTGCCGCCACCGCAGCTCGGGATCCGCCGCGTCACGCAGCGGCTGTTCCGAGGCTTCTGCCATCCCGGTCTCGACTGGGACGAGCCGTTCGCCGAGTTCCGCGCGAAGCGCGACGCGATCGGCATGCTCGGCGAGCAGGTGCCCGGCCTCGCGCCGGCGGAGCGCGCTCGCGTGCAGGCGTTCGTCGGCGAGTTCTTCGCGACCCTCGAATCGCCCGACGAGCGCGGACGGCAGATCGTCGACGCGTGCCGGCCCGCGACGCCCTGACGGCGCGTGCTCGATCAGTGCTCGAGCCGCTCCTTCAGATATTGCGGCGCATCGAGTCGCTCGATCGGCTCGTCGAGCAGGAACGCCTCGAGGTCGTCTTTCATCGCCATCGCGTCGCGATAGCCCATCGCGATCAGCTCGCGCGTGAACCCCGACTCGAACAGCAGATAGCTCGTGAGCTGCATGCCGCCGCGCCCGTATGCGCCGACGCCCTCGAGCAGCATCCGCACCGCGCGCGGCAGCTCGCCGATGTACTGCGTCGCGACCTGCCGCAGGTCCTCCTTCGGCACGACGATCAGCGCATCGAGCGGCCGCAGGTCGTGCACCGGCGAGTGCAGGTGATCCGTGCCGAGCTCGGCGAGAATCAGGTTGATCCGCGTGAGCCGCTCGAGATCGGCGAACAGGCCGTCGAGGAACAGCGTGTCGAGCATGTAGCCCGCGAGATGGCCGAGGCTCGGATACTCGGGCACCGCTTCCGGATCGGGCTCGGGCTCCGGCCGCTCGTCACGAACGCCGATCACGAGCAGACGGTCCGCGCCGAGATGGATCGCGGAGCTCAACGGCGCCGGGTGGCGCATCGAGCCGTCGCCGTAGTATTCGCCGCCGAGACGGACCGGCGGAAAGACGAACGGGACGGCCGCGCTGGCGAGGAGATGATCGATCCCGATCCTCGTCGGCCGACCGACGCGCCGCACGCGCTCCCACGGCTCGATCGGGAGGCTCGTCTGGTAGAACGTGACCGAGCGGGCCGACGTATACGCCGATGCCGTCACCGCGAGCGCGTCGACGTAGCCGCGCTGGATCGAGCGCGTGATCGAGCCCGGAGGAATCCGCCGGACGAGAAGCTCGCGCAGCGGCGAATTGTCGAGCAGCGATTTCGGGTTGCCGACGCCGAGGCCTCCGAACACGAGCGCGAAGAGCCAATGCAGGCTCGACTTCAGCATCGTCCAATTGTCCGTCCGGTAGACCTGACTCGCGTCGAAGTTCGCCCAGACGCGCTCCATCTCCATGACGGCCCGCTCGAAGTGCCCGGCGCGGCTCGCGAGCACGGCCGCATTGATCGCGCCGGCGGACGTGCCGGTGATGATCGAGAACGGATTCTCGGACGGCTTGGGCAGGAGGTGCGCGATCGCCTTCAGCACGCCGACCTGATACGCGCCGCGCGCGCCGGCGCCCGGAAGGACGAGCGCCTTGCGCTGCCCGCCTTGGACCGGCCGACCGGGCCGCGGCGGTGCTGCATGCGGTGCGACGTCTCTGGGCGAGATGCCGGCCTCCCCCTTCACGCTCTCGGCACGGTCAGGATCTGCATCGTGTTCGTCCCGCCCGAAACGCCCTGCAGCTCGCCGCGCGTGAATATCACGAGATCGCCCGGCTCGAGCGCGCCGTTCTGGCGCAGGCTGTCGAACAGATGCTCGTGGATTCCGGAGGTGTCGGTCTGCGTGACGTCGAACAGGACCGGATAGACGCCGCGGTAGAGCGTGACGCGCCGCCGCGTCGTCTCGTGGCGCGTGAACGCGTAGATCGGAATGTCCGAGCGCACGCGCGACATCCAGAGCGTCGTCGAGCCCGACTCCGTCAACGCGATGATCGCCTTGACCTTCAGGTGATTCGCGACGTACATCACCGCCATCGCGATCGCCTCGTCGACGTGCTCGAACACGTCCTCCAGCCGATAGTTCGCGGCGCGCCGGAACGTCTCGTGCTTCTCCGCGCCGATGCAGAGCTCCGCCATCGTCGCGACGGCCTGCACCGGATAGCGGCCGACCGCGGTCTCGGCAGACAGCATCACGGCGTCCGTGCCGTCCATCACCGCGTTCGCGACGTCGGACACCTCGGCACGCGTCGGCGACGCGTGGCTGATCATCGACTCGAGCATCTGCGTCGCGGTGATCGACACCTTGTTCTGCGAGCGCGCGAGGCGGATCAGCCCCTTCTGCAGGCCGGTCATCGACGCATAGCCGACCTCGACCGCGAGATCGCCGCGCGCGACCATGATCGCGTCGCTCGCCGCGATGATCGACTTGATGTTCTGCACGGCCTCGGAGCGCTCGATCTTCGCGACGAGATACGCGTGCCCGCCGGCGGCGCGGAGCAGCTGGCGCGCCTCGTCGATGTCGGCGGCATCGCGCGCGAACGACACGGCGACGAAGTCGAGGCCCATCTTCGCGGCCATCTCGATGTCGGCGCGGTCCTTGTCGGTCAGGGCCGGCGCGGACAGCCCGCCGCCCCGCTTGTTCAGGCCCTTCTTGCTGCTCAGCTCGCCGCCCTGCACGACGCGGCAATCGATCCTGCTGCGGCTCACCGCCTCGGCCTGCAGCACGATCTGCCCGTCGTCGAGGAGCAGCACGTCTCCGGGCTCCACGTCCTCGACGAGCTGCGGGTACGCGACGTTCACGGCCGTCTCGTCGCCGCCCTTCGGATCCATCTCGGTGTCGAGCGCGAATTTCTGCCCGGTCTCGAGCATGATCGAGCCCTTCGCGAAGGACTCGATGCGGATCTTCGGGCCCTGCAGGTCGCCCATCAGCGCAACGCAGCACCCGGCCTTCGCCGCGACCTCGCGCGCGGTCTCGATGCGCCGGATCTGCTGCTCGGTGGTGCCGTGCGAGAAGTTGATGCGCAACACGTCGGCGCCCGCGTGCATCAGCCGTTCGAGCACGGCGGGGTCGTCGGTCGAAGGGCCGAGCGTCGCAACGATCTTCGTGCGGCGACGGGCGTTCTCGAGGTCCAGAGTTCTGATCATGCCCTTCCCTAGTGGTTCGGACGACAGACGATCAGACGAAAATCATTGACGTTCGTCCGCGTCGGACCGGTCCGTAGTAATAGATCGCACGCGTCGAAAAAGCGATAGCTGTCGTGCCGCGCGAGCAGCGTCTCGAGCGAAAGCCCGCGCGCCGCGCCGCGAGCCAGCATGTCGGGCGTGACGAGCCCGCCCGCATGGTCGCCGTGGCCGTCGATACCGTCCGTATCGGCCGCGAGCGCGAAAATGCCGGGCGCGCCGGCGAGCTCGAGCGCGAGCCCGGAAAGATATTCGAGGTTGCGTCCGCCCCGGCCTTCGGCGTCGCCGAGCACGACGCGCGTCTCGCCGCCCGACAGGATCGCGACCGGCTCCCCCGAGCGTGCGAGCTCGAGCGCGAGCCGCGCATGCTCGCGGCCGAGCGCCTCCGCCTCGCCGTCGAGATCGTCGCCGAGCCGCACGACGCGGATGCCCTCTTGCTCGAGGAACGCTTCGGCCGCGTCGAGCGCCGTCGCATTCGACGCGACGACGCGGACGGTGTCTCCGGCGAACGTCGGATCGCTCGGCTTCGGCGTCTCGAAGCGCGGGTCGTCGAGCACCGCGCGAAGCGCGTCGATTCGCGGGTAGCGGTAACCGTGCAGGATCTCGAGCGCATCGCATTGCGTCGTCCGATCCGGCAGCGTCGGACCGGACGCGATGTCGGCCGGATCGTCGCCGGGCACGTCCGAGATCGCGAACGTCAGGACCGCGGCCGGCCGCGCGGCCGCCGCAAGCCTGCCGCCCTTCAGGCCGGACAGGTGCTTTCGGACGCAATTGATCTCGCGGATATCGGCACCGGCTCGGATCAGGAAGTTCGCCGCATCACGCTTCTGCTCGAACGCGAGCCCGTCGACCGGCGCGGACGCGAGCGCCGAGCCGCCGCCCGAGATCAGGCCGACGAGCCGCTCGCCCGGCCCGACGCCTCGCGCGAGCTCGAGGAGACGCGCGCCGGCAGCGAGGCTCGCGCTGTCCGGCGACGGATGGCCGGCCTCGACGACCTCGATGCCGCCCGTGTGCTCGCCGGGGGCAAGACCGTGACCATAGCGCGTGACGACGAGTCCGCGCACGGGCGCGCTCCATGCCGCCGAGAACGCCGCGGCCATCGACGCGGCCGCCTTGCCGGCGCCGATCACGACGGCCGGCGCGCGTCCGTCGATCTCCGCGAGCGCGCGTTCGAGGCAAACGGCGGGAGCGGCTGCGCGGAGTGCGCACTCGAACGCGCGCGTGAGGAGCGCCTTCGGGTCGGAAAGCGTCAGTGCCATCGCTTCGGATGCTGCCCGCCGGCGCCGCTCGATGACACGGCTCGATCCGGCCGAGGCTCCCGCGATTATACGCGTATGCCCGAACGCGCTCCGCGGGCCGAGTTCACGCCCGACGCTCTTTCGCCCGCTCCTCGAGCACGGCGACGGCGGGCAGGCGCTTGCCTTCGAGAAACTCGAGGAACGCGCCGCCGCCCGTCGAGATGTACGAGACATCGTCGGTGATCCCGAACTGCTCGACCGCGGCGAGCGTGTCGCCGCCGCCGGCGATCGAGAATGCGTCGCTCGCGGCGATCGCCTCCGCGACCCGGCGCGTGCCGGCGGCGAACTCCGGATGCTCGAACACGCCGACAGGACCGTTCCAGACGATCGTCCCGGCGTCGGCGATCCGCTTGGCGTACGCCTCCGCCGTCTGCGGGCCGATGTCGAGGATCATGTCGTTCGAGCCGACGCCTGCGAGCGCGGTGACGCGGCCCTTCGCCGCAGGATCGAGGCTCTCGGCGACGACCACGTCGGTCGGAAGAGGGATCTCGGCGGGGCCGAACTCGCCGGCGAGGAGCTGCTTCGCGAAGTCGACCATGTCGCGCTCGACGAGCGACTTGCCGATCTCGGCGCCTGCGGCGGCGAGCACGGTATTCGCGATGCCGCCGCCGAGGATCAGCACGTCGACCTTCGCGGCGAGCGAGCGCAGCACCTCGATCTTCGTCGAGACCTTCGCGCCGCCGATGATCGCGACGAGCGGGCGGCGCGGCGCCTCGAGCGCAGCGCCGAGCGCCTCGAGCTCCGCTACGAGCAGCGGGCCCGCGCACGCCTGCGGCGCGAAGCGCGCGACGCCCTCGGTGCTCGCCTGCGCGCGGTGCGCGGTGCCGAACGCGTCCATCACGAACACGTCGCAGAGCGCGGCCATCCGCTTCGCGAGCTCGGGGTCGTTCGCCTTCTCGCCGACGAGGAATCGCACGTTCTCGGCGAGCACGATCTCGCCGGGCTTTACCTCGACGCCGTCGAGGAAGTCGCGCACGACGGGCACGTTCCGGCCGAGGAGCTCCGACAGCACGTTCGCGACGGGCTCGAGCGACGCAGCCGGATCGAACGTGCCCTCCTTCGGGCGGCCGAGGTGCGACATCACGATCACCGCGGCGCCCTTGTCGAGCGCGGCCTGGAGCGTCGGCAGCGCGGCCTTGATGCGTGCGTCGCTCGTGACGCGGCCGTCCTTCACCGGGACGTTCAGGTCCTCGCGGATCAGCACGCGCTTGCCGGCAAGGTCGAGATCGAGCATCCGAACCACTTCGAGCGCCATGGCGTCTCCCATTGGTCTCATTGGGGTCAGAGCCCTTTGACTCGGTCTAAGGGCTCCGACCCCGCTAGGAAAGGGCTCTGACCCCGCTAGAGCTTCGCCAGCAGCGCCGCGACGTCGAGCATCCGGTTCGAGAAACCCCACTCGTTGTCGTACCACGCGCAGACTTTCACGAGCGTGCCGTCCTGAACCTTCGTCAGCGTCGCGTCGTAGATCGACGAGGCCGGATTGTGATTGAAGTCGATCGAGACGAGCGGCCCGTCGCTATAGGCGAGCACGCCCTTCAGCGCGCCCTCGCTCGCAGCGCGCATCGCCTTGTTGATCTCGTCCGCCGTCGTCGCGCGGCGCGCCGTGAACGTCAGATCGACGATCGACACGTTGATCGTCGGCACGCGGATCGCGAAGCCGTCGAGCTTCCCGTCGAGCTCGGGCAGCACGAGGCCGATTGCCGCGGCCGCACCGGTCTTCGTCGGGATCATCGACTGCGTGGCCGAGCGGGCGCGGCGCAGATCCTTGTGATAGACGTCGGTCAGCACCTGGTCGTTCGTGTATGCGTGCACGGTCGTCATGAGGCCGTGCTCGACGCCGACGGTCTCGTGCAGGACCTTGACGAGCGGCGCGAGACAGTTCGTCGTGCACGACGCGTTCGAGATCACGCGATGCGACGCGTTCAGCGTTTGCTGATTCACGCCGTACACGACGGTCGCGTCGACGTCCTTGCCCGCCGGCGCGGAGATCAGGACGCGGTTCGCGCCCGCGGTGAGATGCGCCGATGCCTTTTCCTTCGACGTGAAGAGGCCGGTGCACTCGAGAACGACGTCGACGCCGAGGTCCTTCCACGGCAGCTTCGACGGGTCGCGCTCCTGACAGACGCGGATCCGGTCGCCTGCGACGACGAGATCCTGGCCGTCGACCGCGACCTCGAACGGAAACGGCCCGTGCGCCGAGTCGTAGCGGGTCAGATGCGCGTTCGTGTTCGCGTCGCCCAGGTCGTTGACGGCGACGATCGAGATCTCGTTCGTTCGCTTGCTCTCGTAGAGGGCACGCAGGATGTTGCGGCCGATGCGGCCGTAACCGTTGATCGCTACTTTGACCGGCATGTCTGCCTCTCCTCGTCCTTTCTTTGAAGCGGGCTCATGCGAAGCGCCGTGCTGTGGCGACGATGCGCTCGACGGTGAGCCCGAAATGCTCGAACAAGTCCTTCGCGGGCGCAGATGCGCCGAACCGATCGATGCCGATGACGTCGCCGTTGCCGCCGACGTACCGCCACCAGCCGCCGGTCGCACCGGCCTCGATGACGATCCGCGCCGCGGACGGCGGCAGCACGTGCGCGCGATACTCGTCGCTCTGCCGGTCGAACAGCGACGTGCACGGCATCGAGACGACGCGCGCCGAGATGCCGGACGCACGCAGCTCGTCCGCCGCCTCGATCGCGAGCGAGACCTCCGAGCCCGTCGCGATCAGCACGACGCGAGGCGCCTCGGCGCCGCTCGACACGATGTAGCCGCCGCGCCGAATCAGTGCGATCTGCTCCTCCGTCCGCGCGACCGCCGGCACGGTCTGGCGCGTCAGCACGATGCACGTCGGGCCGTCACGCCGCTCGATCGCATCGCGCCACGCGACGGCGGTCTCGACCGCATCGCACGGACGCCACACGGTCATGTTCGGGATCAGGCGCAGGCTCGCGAGGTGCTCGATCGGCTGGTGCGTCGGGCCGTCCTCGCCGAGCCCGATCGAGTCGTGCGTCAGGACGAAAACGCTCTGCGTCTGCATCAGCGCGGCCATCCTGAGCGCGTTACGGGCGTAATCGGAGAACACGAGGAACGTGCCGCCGTACGGTATGAATCCGCCGTGCAGCGAAAGGCCGTTCATGATCGCGGCCATGCCGAACTCGCGGACTCCGTAGTGCAAATAGTTGCCGCCCGGCGCTTCCCGCGTGATGCGCTTCCCGCCCGAATGTAGGGTGTTGTTCGAGCCCGTTAAATCGGCGGAGCCACCGAGCAGCTCCGGCAGATGCGGCGCAAAACCTTCGAGCGCGCGAAGCGACGCGAGCCGCGTCGCAAGCGACTTCGCTTCGGCGGCGATCTCCTGCGTCACGTGCGCCGCGATGTCCGCCCATCCTTCGGGCAGCCGACCGTGCATGCGCCGCTCGAGCTCGGCCGCGAGCTCCGGGTACGCCGCGCGGTAGCGCTCGAACCGGGCCTGCCACTCCGCCTCGGCCTTGCGGCCGCGAGCCGTCGCGTCCCACGCCGCCTTGATCTCGGCGGGAATGACGAACGGCGGATGCTCCCAGCCGAGCGCCTTGCGCGTCGCCGCAGCTTCGTCGGGACCGAGCGGCGCGCCGTGCGTCGCGGCCGTGCCCTGCTTCGTCGGCGCGCCCCAGCCGATCGTCGTCTTGCAGCAAATCAGCGACGGGCGCTCGCGCTCGGCGCGCGCGGCGTCGATCGCGGCCTTGATCGACGCGGGATCGTGCCCGTCGACGTTCTCGACGACATGCCAGCCGTACGCGCGGAAGCGCGCGGGCGTATCGTCCGTGAACCAGCCTTCCGTCTTGCCGTCGATCGAGACGCCGTTGTCGTCCCAGATTGTGATCAGCTTGCCGAGCCCGAGCGTACCCGCGAGCGAGCATGCTTCGTGCGAGATGCCCTCCATCAGGCAGCCGTCGCCAGCGAACACCCACGTGTAGTGGTCGATGATCTCGTGGCCTTCCCGGTTGAACGTCGCGGCGAGCACCTTCTCCGCGATCGCCATGCCGACCGCGTTCGCGAGGCCCTGACCCAGCGGTCCGGTCGTCGTTTCGATGCCGATCTCGACCTCGCGCTCGGGATGCCCCGCGGTGCGCGAGCCGAGCTGCCGGAAGCGCTCGATCTCGTCGATGCCGAGCGGGTAGCCGGTCAGGTGGGCGACTGCATAGAGCAGCATCGAGCCATGTCCGTTCGACAGCACGAAGCGGTCACGGTCGATCCATTCCGGATTGGCGGGATTGAACTTGAGGTAATCGTTCCAGAGGACCTCGGCGATGTCGGCCATCCCCATCGGCATGCCGGGGTGGCCGGATTTTGCGCGCTCGACGGCGTCCATCGCGAGCACGCGCACCGCGTTCGCGAGCAGGCGCCGGGGCGGCCGCTCCGACGACATATGGAGCGAGCTGTACTGGGTCACGTTGTCTCCGGGAAAAGACATCTCGAGCTAAGGAGCCCTTTGCTGTTATTTGGTGTCGAAGGCGGGGTGAGCGGAGAAAAAGATTGTCGCTTAACGTGTCGGAGTTCCGCAACTTGAGGGGGATCGACCGCGATTGTGAAGGAATCGCCGGACGCCCGTCCCCCGAGTCCATTATCATGACCGCCCATTTCGCGCCGGGCGTTTCGATGACCCGTCAACCTGCCGCCGTCCGCGACGCCGCCGCACGCGGCCCGCAACGCGCCCGGCCCCGCGGCCGGCCTGCGGCGCATCGCGGCCCCCGTCGCCGCCAGCAACGGTGACTCGGATGTCTCGGCCAATCGTCCTGCTGCATTTGACGGATCCGCATCTGTTCGCCACCGCGGACGGCCGGCTGCGCGGCGTGAACACGTACGAGACGTTCGTCGCGGTGCTCGAGCAGGCGCAGCGATCGACGCGCTGGCCGCCGGACGCCGTGCTCGTGACCGGCGACATCGTGCAAGACGAGAGCCGCGAGGGGTACGAGCAGTTCCGCGCGAGCCTCGAGCCCCTCGGGCTGCCCGTGTACTCGATCCCGGGCAACCACGACGATCCGGCTCTGCTCGACGACGTGCTGCGCGGCGGGCAATTCCGTGTCGGCGGCGACGTGCGCCTCGACGACTGGTCGCTGATCTTCTTGTCGACGTATCTGACCGGCGAGGATGCGGGCGGTCTCGGCGAGCAGCGGCTCAGGGGCCTCGCAGCCGCGCTAACCGCGCATCGCGGCTCACATGCGCTCGTCGTGATGCATCATCATGCGCTGCCGCTCGGCAGCGTCTGGCTCGACGGCGTCGCGTTGCGCGATGCGCCCGCGTTCCTCGAGGTGCTGGATGCGAACTCTCACGTGCGCGGCGTGCTGTGCGGCCACGTGCACCAGGCGAGCGACCGCGAGCGGCGCGGGGTCCGCTTCATCACGACGCCGTCGACGTGCTCGCAGTTCCTGCCGGGCAGCGAGCGCTTCGCGCTCGACGATCGCCCGCCCGGGATGCGCTGGCTCGTGCTGCATCCCGACGGCTTCATCGATACCGAGGTCGAATGGGTGCATTCGCCGACGGGCTTCGGACAGCGCTGACGGCGCTCGCTGCCCGCGGCGACGAGAACGGGCTCAGATCTCGACCATCTCGAAATCTTCCTTGCCCGACCCGCAGTCGGGGCAGCGCCACGACAGCGGTACGTCGTCCCAGCGCGTGCCGGGGGCGAGGCCTTCCTCGGGCAGGCCTTTCTCCTCGTCGTACACGAAACCGCAGATCAGACACATCCAGCGCTTGTAGCCTGCGCTCTGTATCGCTTCTTCCATCGCTCCTCTTGCCGCCACACGGTACGTAATCAGGTCAATGATGCACCGAGCCGGTCGAGCCGCTCGATCGGGTCGTCCATCTCGAGGAGGGCCTGACGAGCCTCGAGAGACAGCGGCAGCACCTCGGCGAGCCGGTACCCGACCCACGCCGCGTCCTCGTAGTCCTCGTCGCCGCGCCGCTGGATCCCGAGGCGCGCGAGCACCTGCGCGAGCAGCTTCGCGAGATGCGCGTGACGCCGCGGCAGCGCGCAACGCGCGGCCTCCGGCAGCACGTCGATGCGGCCGACGTACAGGCCGTCGTCCTGGATCGACGTCTCGACGAGGCGGAAGCGCTCGCGTCCCGCGACGACGATCCCGAGCAGACCGTCCGGCTGCTGATGCCAATCGACGATCTCGGCGAGCGTGCCGACGTCCGCGGTCCGCGCCCGGCCGACCTCGGACCCCTCGACGATCATCAGCACGCCAAATCGCTGCTCACCCTTGACGCACCGTCCGACCATGTCGAGATAGCGCGCCTCGAAGATCCTGAGCGGCAACAGACCGCCCGGAAACAGCACGGTCTTCAGCGGAAAAAGCGCGATCCGTTCATCGGGCATGGGTTCATCCGGCATCGGCGGAGCCGGATCACGCGCTCGCCTGACGGACCTCGCGGCTGCGCAGCGCCTGCTGCAGGAGCCGCGGCAACCCCTGGAAGCTGCCGTTCGACATCAGCACGACCTGGTCGCCGCTTTGGAGCTCCTCGAGCAGCCGGTCGAGCAGCTCCTCGACGGTCGATGCGACGGACAGCTTGCTGCCGAGCGTCGCGAGCGTTTTCTCGGGCTTCCAATCGAGGTCCTCGGGCGCGAGGACGTAGACGCGGTCCGCGGAATCGAACGACTTGCGCAGCGCGTCGCGATGCACGCCCATCCGCATCGTGTTCGACCTCGGCTCGAGCACGGCGACGATCCGGCGGTCGGGCTGCTGACTGCGCAGTGCCTCGAGCGTCGTGCTGATCGCGGTGGGGTGGTGCGCGAAATCCTCGTAGAGCCCGATGCCCGAGAACACGCCGCGCTTCTCGAGTCGCCGTTTCACGCCCTTGAACTGGGCGAGCGCCTCGAGCGCGACGCCGATGTCGACGCCGGCGTGGGCGGCACAGCTTACGGCCGCGAGCGCGTTCTCGAGGTTGTGCGTGCCGACCAGCGCCCAGCCAACCTGACCGACCTTCTCGCCGCGGCGCGACACGCCGAAGCGCGACTTCGCGCCGATCAGCTCGTAGGCGGCAGACCACGTCGCCTCGTCGCCTTCGCGTGCGCTGAACGTCTCGACCGGCGTCCATACGCCCATCGACAGCAGCTTCTCGATGTTCGCGTCGTGGCCGTTGACGCTGATCAGCCCCTGACGCGGCACCGTGCGCACGAGCTGATGGAACTGCCACAGAATCGCGTCGAGGTTCGGATAGATGTCGGCGTGGTCGTACTCGATGTTCGTGATCGCGAGCGTGCGCGGCCGGTAGTGGACGAACTTCGCCCGCTTGTCGAAGAACGCCGTGTCGTACTCGTCGGCCTCGACGACGAAGAACTTCGACGAGCCGAGCCTCGCCGAGATCGAGAAGTTGTTCGGGATGCCGCCGACGAGGAAGCCGGGGTCGAGCCCCGCGTAGTCGAGGATCCACGCGAGCATGCTCGTCGTCGTCGTCTTGCCGTGCGTGCCGGACACGGCGAGCACCCATCGGTCCTTGAGGACGTTGTCGGCGAGCCACTCCGCGCCCGAGTAATACGGCATACCGGAGTCGAGCAGCGCTTCGATGACCGGATGACCGCGCCGCATCACGTTCCCGACGACGACGCAATCGATGCCGTCGTCGAGCTGCTCCGGCCCGTAGCCTTCGTGAAGGCGGATGCCGAGCTTGCGCAGCTGCGTGCTCATCGGCGGGTAGACGTTCTGATCGGAGCCGGACACCTGGTGCCCCGCCGCCTTCGCGAGCGCGGCGATGCCGGCCATGAACGTGCCGCAAATGCCGAGGATGTGGACGCGCATCAGAGAGTTGTCGGGAGCAAAGCTTCGCGCAGGGTCATGGCTGCGAGCTCGTACACTACCACGATAGATACTCCGACGATATAAGGCTTGCCGAGCGCCCTGGACACGATGAAGCCCGCGATGTCGAGACTCCAGACGAAGAGCAGCAGGATCAGGAGCCGCGGCGTCGTGAGCTCCGTCGGCGGCGCCGCGAGCACCTCATCCCAATGAAGCAGCGGCACGAGGATCAGGCTCAGCACCGCGCCGGTGCCTACCATCGCGGTCGCGGTCTGCAGGAAACGCCCGGCTTTCTGGAAGAATTGCAGGAGCAGAAAGACCACGCCGAGATCGGTGACGAGCTCGACCAGCGTCAGGATGACGTCCGCCGTCGTCGCGGACATGACCGCCAGGGCGACGAAGCTCACCAGCAGATAGGCGACGAGCACGAGCCCCAACAGGAATTGCGAAGCCGGAAGATCCTCCGGGCCGCGGCGATGCAGGGCGATATCCACGAAAGCGGCGCTCAGCTGCCACACGACGTGCCTCGCCGCGTTGTTCGGGACGACATCGGATCTCACGCTTCCCAGGTCGGCCCGCCGAGATGCTTCCGGCGAGCGGGGCCGCGATAATAACCCAACGCCCGGAGACCCGAAAATGCGCGAAATCCCTGCATGGAAGGCTTGATCGCCGACGAAGCGGCGCTCGGCGAGCTGTGCGATCTGCTCGAGCGTGCGAAGCTCGTCGCGATCGACACGGAGTTCGTTCGCGAGCGCACATACTATCCGCAGCTCTGTCTCGTGCAGGTCGCGACCGACGATTGCGTCGCCTGCGTCGACTGCCTCGCGGATCTCGACCTGGGGCCGTTCTTCGCGAGCCTGGCGCGGCGCGACCTGTCGTGGGTGCTGCACAGCGGCCGGCAGGATCTCGAGGTCGTGCATCGCCAGGCGAACGTGCTGCCTGCGACCGTCGTCGACTCGCAGATCGCCGCGGCGCTCACCGGGCGCGCCGCGCAGATCGGGCTCCGCGAGATCCTTTCCGTCGTGCTCGGCGTCGATATCGGCAAGGACCACACGCGTGCGGATTGGAGCGCGCGGCCGCTGCCCGAGGGGCCATTGCGTTACGCGCTCGACGACGTGCGTCATCTGCTGCCGCTGTGGCGCAGCCTCGAAGGCGAGATCGAGCGGCTTGGCCGGCGCGAATGGCTCGCGGAGGACTGCGCGAGGCTCGTGCAGACGGCCGAGCACGAGGACCTGTTGCCCGTCTGGCTCAGGATCAAGGGCGTGCAGGCCCTGTCGCTGGACGAGCAGGCGGCGGCGTACGCGCTCGTGCAGTGGCGCGAGACGACCGCGCGGACGCTCGATCGTCCGCGCCGGTGGATCCTGAGCGACGAGATTCTCGTGCGGATCGCTCAGGTGCGGCCGACGTCGGTCTCCGCGCTGCGCCGAATACCGGAGATGCCGCAACGGCTCGCGCAGCGCTTCGGCGACGAGATCGTCGCCGCGGTCGGCGCGCGGGGAGCGAGCGAGCATCTGGCCGCGATCGAGCGGGCCGGCGTCGGCGAGCGCGTCGACAAGGACGCGCTGAAGGCGCTGCAGGCGAAGGTCAAGGCCCGCGCCGACGCGCTCGGCATCGAGGCCGAGGTGCTCGCGTCGCGGCGCGACCTCGCCGCGTGGCTGCGCGGCGCGCCGCCGCCGCAGTTGCGCTCCGGCTGGCGCGCCGCCGAGCTGAAATTGGGGTCAGAGCCCTTAGACTCGGTACAAGGGCGCTGACCCCCAAAACGGGCTCTGACCCCGATTTCAGAGGCCGAGGGCGGCGATCAGGCGCGCGTAGACCTCGTCCATCGAGCCTTCCGCGTCGACGCGCTTCAAGAGGCCGCGGCTCTCGTAGTACTCGATCAACGGCGCCGTTTGGGTCCGGTAGACCTCGAGGCGGTTCTTGATCGTCTCCTCGTTGTCGTCGTCGCGCTTCAAGAGCTCGCCGCCGGCCTTGATGCACTCGTCGATCTCTTCCTTCGGGGAAAAGTAGATGTTCAGCAACTTTCCCGTCTTCGAGCACGTGCGCCGTCCGGTCAGGCGCTTCATCAGGATGTCGAAGTCGACGTTCATCAGCACCGCGGCGTCGAGCTCGAGACCGAGCTCGGCGAGCACGCGCTCGAGATCCTCCGCCTGCGAGCGATTGCGCGGATAGCCGTCGAGCACGAACCCGCGCCCCGCATCCGGCTTCGCGAGGCGCTCCTTGATCATGCCGAGCACGATCTCGTCCTTGACGAGCTCGCCGGCATCCATTGCGGCCTTCGCCCGCCGGCCGAGCTCCGTGCCGTCCGCGACCGCCTGACGCAGAAGGTCCCCGGTCGAGACCTGCGGCCAGCCGTGCTCCGCCTGCAGGCGCTTCGCCTGCGTGCCCTTGCCGGACCCCGGCGCTCCGAGCATCACGATTCGCATTCGATGTCCTCCCGGGGATGCCTCCACGAAGGCCGCGTAAGCTAGCGGCCGAGATGCTGCGCGTCAAACGACGCATCGACGACCAGACGCTTTGCTATTCTATCTGCGTCCGTTCTGGAGAACGACGTCCGTTCTGGAGAACGAAGTGAAGCGGAACGCATTCTACGCGCAGTCGGGCGGCGTCACTGCGGTCATCAACGCGAGCGCGTGCGGCGTGATCGAGACCGCACGCAAGCATCGCGACAAGATCGGCAACGTGTACGCGGGCCGGAACGGCATCATCGGGGCGCTCACCGAGGACATGATCGACGTCGGCGCCGAGAGCGCCCGCGCGATCGCGGCGTTGAAGCACACGCCCGGCGGCGCGTTCGGGTCCGCGCGCTACAAGCTGAAGGGGCTCGAGGAGAACCGCGCCGAGTACGAGCGCCTGATCGAGGTCTTCAAGGCGCACGACATCGGCTACTTCTTCTACAACGGCGGCAACGACTCGATGGACACCGCGCACAAGGTGTCGCTGATCGGCAAGAAGCTCGGCTACCCGATCACGTGCATCGGGATCCCGAAGACGGTCGACAACGACCTGCCGTTCACCGACACGTGCCCGGGCTTCGGCTCCGTCGCGAAGTACGTCGCGGTCTCGACGCTCGAGGCGAGCCTCGACGTCGCGTCGATGGCGAAGACGTCGACGAAGGTCTTCATCCTCGAGGTCATGGGCCGGCACGCCGGCTGGATCGCGGCCGCCGCCGGGCTTGCCGGCAAAGGCGAAGGCGATCCGCCGCACGTAATCGTCTTCCCGGAGATCCCGTTCGACAAGCAGGCGTTCCTCGACCGTGTCGCCGAAAGCGTGAAGCGCTACGAGTACTGCGTCGCCGTCGTCTCCGAGGGTGCCCGCTACGAGGACGGTCGCTTTCTCGCCGAGGCCGGAACCCGGGACGCGTTCGGCCATGCCCAGCTCGGCGGCGTCGCGTCGACGGTCGCCGCGATGGTCAAGGACGAGCTCGGCCTCAAGTACCACTACGCGATCGCCGACTACCTGCAGCGCTCGGCGCGTCACATCGCGTCGAAGGTCGACGTCGAGCAGGCGTACGCCGTCGGCAAGGCGGCCGTCGAGCTCGCGTTGTCCGGCACGAACGCGGTGATGCCGATCATCGAGCGCAAGTCCGACCGGCCGTATCGCTGGTCGATCGGGCACGTGCCGCTCGCAAGGGTCGCGAACCGGGAAAAGAAGGTGCCGCGCCGCTTCATCGGCCGCGACGGCTTCTCGATCACGGACGCGTGCCGGCGCTACCTCGAGCCCCTCGTCCAGGGCGAGGACTATCCGCCGTACCGGAACGGCCTGCCGGACTACGTCACGCTCAAAGGCAAGCCCGTTCCGCGCCGGTTGAGCAGCGAGTTTGTGCTAAAGTAACGGACTTTTCGCGGCCCTAGAGCTGTCCGAAAGATCACCCGCGGCGGCGGAAGGCTCGGCCTTGCGCCGCTTTTCGAGCGCGCGAAGCGTTCAGCGCCGCGCTTCGTCGCGGCCGCGGCCGTCCGCCGCGGCAGGGTCGGCGGGTCTTCGGACATGCGACGGCGCGGCGGAAGAACGAACAAGATGTCGTTACCCGAACGCATTCGCGCGTCGGGCCAATGGTTTCAAGAGGTAGTTGAGTCCGGGCTCTAGGGCGCCGTCGGCGCACGATGATCCGGCATTCGGGAGGATGGAATGAATGCAGTAGCGCTATGGCTCTCCCTCGGCGCGGCGGTCGTCGCCGTGCTCTACGGCCTGTACTCGACGAGGTGGGTCCTCGCCCAGTCGGCCGGCACGGAGCGGATGCAGCAGATCGCTGGCGCGATTCAGGAAGGCGCGAAGGCCTACATGAACCGCCAGTACACGACGATCGGCATCGTCGGCGTCGTGCTCTTCCTCGTGCTCGGCGTCGCGCTCGACTGGGCCACGGCGTTCGGGTTCCTGATCGGCGCCGTGTTCTCGGGCCTCGCCGGCTACATCGGCATGTTCGTGTCGGTGCGCGCGAACGTGCGCACGACGCAGGCCGCGACCCAGGGCGTGAATCCGGCGCTGCGCATCGCGTTCCGCGGCGGCGCGATCACGGGCCTCCTCGTCGTCGGCCTCGGCCTCCTCGGCGTCGCCGGCTACTACGCGCTGCTCGCCGCGTTCGGCGTCCAGCAGGCGGACATCCTCCATGCGCTCGTCGGCCTCGCGTTCGGCGGCTCGCTGATCTCGATCTTCGCGCGTCTCGGCGGCGGCATCTTCACGAAGGGCGCGGACGTCGGCGCCGACCTCGTCGGCAAGGTCGAGGCCGGCATTCCCGAGGACGATCCGCGCAATCCCGCGGTGATCGCGGACAACGTCGGCGACAACGTCGGCGACTGCGCCGGCATGGCGGCGGACCTGTTCGAGACGTACGCGGTCACGGTGATCGCGACGATGCTGCTCGGCGGCCTCGCCGCGAACGAGCTCGGCGTGAACGCGGTGCTCTACCCCGTCGCGCTCGGCGGCATCTCGATCATCGCGTCGATCATCGGCACGTTCTTCGTCAAGACGGATTCCGGCAAGATCATGAGCGCGCTCTACAAGGGCGTCGTCGTGTCGGGCGTGCTCGCGGCGATCGCGTTCTATCCGATCACGTCGTCGATGATGGGCGAGAACGCGACGGGCCTTTACCTGTCCGCGCTGATCGGCCTGCTCCTGACGGCCGCGATGGTCGTGATCACCGAGTACTACACCGGCACGAACTTCAGCCCGGTGAAGAAGGTCGCGGCCGCGTCCGAGACCGGCCACGCGACGAACATCATCGCGGGGCTCGGCGTATCAATGAAAGCGACCGCGCTGCCCGTCATCGCCGTGTCCCTGTCGATCTGGGCCGCCTACGAGCTCTCGGGCCTCTACGGCATCGCGATCGCGGCGACGACGATGCTGTCGATGACCGGCATGATCGTCGCGCTCGACGCGTTCGGCCCGATCACGGACAACGCGGGCGGCATCGCGGAGATGTCGGAGCTCCCGGGCGACGTCCGTAACGTGACGGACGCGCTCGATGCGGTCGGCAACACGACGAAGGCCGTGACGAAGGGCTATGCGATCGGCTCGGCCGGCCTCGCCGCGCTCGTGCTGTTCGCCGACTACCGCTTCAGGCTCGACGAGGCCGGGCTCACGGACGTCGTGTTCGAGCTCCAGGACCACCGCGTGATCATCGGCCTCCTGATCGGCGGCCTCGTGCCGTATCTCTTCGGCGCGCTCGCGATGGAGGCGGTCGGCCGGGCGGCGGGCTCCGTCGTGAACGAGGTCCGGCGCCAGTTCCGCGAGATCAAGGGCATCATGGAAGGCACGACGAAGCCCGACTACTCGCGTGCCGTCGACATGCTGACGCGGGCCGCGATCAAGGAGATGATCGTCCCGTCGCTGCTGCCGCTGCTCGTGCCGATCATCGTCGGCCTGCTCCTCGGTCCCGAGGCGCTGGGCGGCGTGCTGCTCGGCACGATCGTGACCGGCCTCTTCGTCGCGATCTCGATGACGACCGGCGGCGGCGCGTGGGACAACGCGAAGAAGTACATCGAGGACGGCAACTTCGGCGGCAAGGGCTCCGACGCGCACAAGGCCGCCGTGACGGGCGACACCGTGGGTGACCCGTACAAGGACACCGCCGGCCCGGCGATCAACCCGCTGATCAAGATCATCAACATCGTCGCGCTGCTCGTCGTGCCGTTGCTCGCCTGATACGCACAGAACGACTCGTGCTGGCCGCCGTCCCGACCGTTCGGGCGGCGGCTTTTTTTTTGCGCGAAGCGTCGCGGCGAGGCAAAGTCGGCCGGACGGATGTGTTCGGCCCTCCGTAAGGGCAAGCGTTCCCGTCGAGAAGGTGGATCGAGAAACCGACAGAAGCTCGCGCAGCATGCCGGTGCCGGCAGTGCTCGCGGTGGTCGTGAGGGACGGCCGCGTGCTGCTCGTTCGGCGCGCGAAGCACCCGGACCGCGGGCTCTGGGGATTCCCCGGCGGACGCATCGAGCCCGGCGAGACGACGGCCGACGCGGCCCTGCGCGAGCTGCGTGAAGAGACGGGCGTCCGGGCAAGCGCGGGCGATGTCCTGACGGCAATCGACGTGATCGATCGAGCCGCGGACGGCACGCTGCGCCACCACTTCGTGCTCGTCGCCGTCAGCTGCCGCTGGCAGTCGGGCGAAGGCGAGGCCGCGGACGACGCGCTCGAGGCCCGCTGGTTCACGCTCGACGAGGTTCGCGCGCTCGGCGCGAGCGCGAGCGATCAGGTCGAGGCGCTCGCCCGGCTTGCGATCGGCCGGGGCGGTTGAGCGTGTCCCCGCGCGCTCGTTCAAACGTGCTGCAACCCGCAAAGCGTGCACGCGTCATTGCCGACGGCAGCCCTTTACGGTAAAGAGTCGTCCGGCAGCGCCGAGGCTTCCGCCTCGAATGACATAAGAAAAGAACGGCTGCCGCCGGGGGAACCGGGGACCCGAACGAAAGGGGGCGGCGAGTGGAACGATCGAAGCGGGTGGGCCCGATCGGCTCGCCGATCCTCGTTGTGACCGCGTGGCTGCTGCTCGCAGCCGTGAAGGCCGCCGCACAGCAGAACGAGCCGCTCTACGACTTCGCGCCGCCGCCGAACTGGGTCGACGTCGCGCCGATCGACTACCCGGCGCCCGAGCGGAGCGACGTCGAGTCCGGCCGGATCCTGCTGCTCGACCGTCAGCTCGACATCACGGCCGCCGGCGACGAGTACTATCAGCACTTCGCAGTCGAGCTCGCGAACGCCGCCGACGTCGACGAGTACTCGCAGCTCGACATCGACGTCGACCCAACCTATCAAACGCTCGCGATCCACTGGATGCGCGTGATCCGCGCGGGCGAGGTCATCGACCAGCGGCCGCTTGCGCGCATCACCGCGCTGCCGCAGGAAACCGAGCTCGCGCGCCGCATCTACAACGGCGCCTACAACGTCAACGTGCTGCTCACGGACGTGCGCGTCGGCGACATCGTCGATCTCGCGTACACCGTGCGCTCGAAGGAGCAGCTCTTCCCGGGTCATTTCGCGGCACGGCTCGATACGGCATGGAGCGCGCGCGTCGTGAAGCAGCGGATCCGCGTCAGCGCGCCTCTGTCCCGGCCGCTCCGCTTCAGGCTCACGGACGGCACACCCGTTCCCGAGCCTCGCGTCGTCGGCGACCGCAGCGAGCTCGTGATGGAGTGGGCGAACGTCGCGCCCGTCGCCGTCGAGCCGAGCCTGCCGATCTGGTACTACCCGTGGCCTTCGCTCGAGATCAGCGACCTCGAGAGCTGGCAGTACGCGTCCGACCTCGTCGCGCCGCTCTTCGCGCCCCGTCCGGCCGCGAGCACCCGGGTCGCCGCGATCGTCGACGAAATTCGCGCCCAAGGCGGCTCGGCGCGCGAGCAGGCGCTGCGCGCGCTGCAGTACGTGCAGGAGGAGATCCGCTACACGAGCATCGCGATCGGCCGCGGCTCGCACGAGCCGGCCGACCCGGACGTCGTGCTCGAACGGCGTTTCGGCGACTGCAAGGACAAGTCGCTGTTGCTCGCGACGATCCTCGTCGGTCTCGGGATCGACGCCCGGCCGGCCCTCGTTCACAGCTGGCGCGGCCGCACGCTGGCCGACGCGCTGCCGACGCCTTACGCGTTCGACCACGTCATCGTGCGTGCCGAGATCGACGGGGAAACGTACTGGCTCGACGCGACGGCGCCGACTCGTTACTCGCCGCTCGCCGCGGACGATCCCGCGGACTTCGAGCTCGCGCTCGTCACCGGCGGCCACGATCTCGAGACGATCCCGAAGCCCGCTCCGCACACGCGCAGCCGAACGATCGACATGACCTTCGATCTGCGCAACGGTCTCGATGCGCCGGCCACGCTCGAGATGCGCACGCGTTTCCGGGGAACCCTCGCCGACGCGATGCGCTCGGCGATCGCGAGGAGCACGCCCGAGCAGCGCGAAGCCGATTACGCGAGCTACATCGCGCGCTACTATCCCGGCGCGCAGACGCTCGCGCCGATCGGGATCGAGGATGATAGAGGCGCGAACGAGCTCGAGATCCGCGAGCATTATCGCGTCGATCGCCCGTTCAGCCGCGACGCGACGGGCCTCATGTCGTTCTATCTGCACGCCGACGAGCTCTACGCGTACGCGAACGGGTCCGTGAGCGGCCAACGACGGATGCCGCTCGGTCTCGAGTACCCCGCGCAGATCCGCCAGCGGCTCGTCGTGCATCTTCCGGAGGAGTGGCAGGTCGAGCCCGAGGTGACCGTCATCGAGAACCCGGCGTTCCGCTATCGCAGCGAAGCGCGCTACGCGAATCGAACGCTCGAGGTCACGTACGACTATCAGGCGCTCGCCGATCACGTCCCGCCCGAAGCGCTTGCAGCCTACGAGGCGGATCGGAGCCGCTTCTACGACGATCTCGGCTACGTGCTGACGTACGACGACGGCTCCGGCGGACCGCTTGCCGTCGCGCCCGTCCCTCTCGTCGCGCTGCTGCTCGCGCTCGGCGTCGGCATCTGGGGCGCGCGCAAGGTCTATCGCTACGATCCCGAGCCGAGGCCCGGCATGCCGGACGACCCGCGCGGGATCCGCGGCTGGCTGCTCTTACCGGCGTTCGGCTGCATCTTAGCCCCGATCGCGCTCGGCATCATCGTCGCCAGCTGGCTGCCGTTCCTCGACGCCGACGTCTGGTACAACGTGCCGAACATCGTCGTCGACGCACATCGCCCTTGGGTGCAGGCCGCGCTGCTCGGCATCGTCGCGGCAGGCGTCCTGGTCTTCATCGGGAGCATCGTCGTCGCCGTGCTGTTCTTCCGCAAACGATCGTCGGCACCGACCGGGTACATCGCACTGCTCTGGGTCGGGGCGGCATTCCCCTTCGCCCTCGTCTGGTGGGGTGTTTCCGCAGGCTTGGACACCGATACGACGCTGACGCAAGCGAACGTCGAGCTCGGCCGCGACCTGATCTTCGCGCTGCTCTGGACGCTCTACATGCTGAAGTCGCGCCGTGTCAGGAGCACGTTCGTGCGGCGCCTGCGTCCGCAGGTCGAGGGCGAGATGGTTCCCGCTCAGTGAATCGGCCGCGGCCGCTCGACGGCGTAGCCCTGCACGAAGTCGACGCCGAGGTTCCTCGCTGCCTCGAACGAGGCCTGATCCTCCACCTGCTCTGCGATGACGCGGAAGTCGAGCGTGTGGGCGAGCTTGATCATCGCTGCGAGCATCTCGCGGTTCACGGTGTCCTCGGCGAGATTCCGCGTGTAGAGCCCGTCGATCTTCACGTAGTCGAGGGAGAGCTGCTTCAAGTTCGCGAACGAGCCGATGCCGCTGCCGAAATTGTCGAGCGCGAAGCGGCAGCCGATGCCGTGCAGCACGGCGATGAAGCGGCGCGCGTTATCGAGATTGTGGACGACGGCCGACTCGCGAATCTCGAAGCAGATCCTCGCGGGCTCGAGACCGGTGTGATCGAGCACGTCGACGACGAACTCGAGAAAACCGTCGTCGCCTAGCGTCTGCCCCGACAGGTTGATGTTGCACGTGCGATCGTCAGGCAGGGCCAGCGCGCCGCCGGCCATCGCGGTCAGCGCGGACTGCACGACCCAGCGGTCGATGTGCGACATGAGGTGGTAGCGCTCCGCGGCGCCGAGGAACTGCGCGGGCAGGATGCGCTTGCCGGACTCGTCGCGCATCCGGAGCAGCACTTCCGCCGCGGGACCGTTCGGCGCGCGGCCGCCGACGGCGATGATCGGCTGCACGTGCAGCTCGAACCGGTTCTCGCTCAAGGCGCGCTGCAGACGCTGCAGCCACTGGATCTCGCCCCGCTCGCGCGCCAGGACCTCGTCGCGCGCCGAGTAGACGTGGACACAGCCCCGGCCCTGCTGCTTCGCGACGTAGCACGCGGAGTCGGCCGCGCCAAGCAGCGCCTCGGCAGACGTGCTCTCGTGCCCCACCTCGACCATGCCGATGCTGACGCCGATGTCGAAGACGTGGTCCTGCCACGAGAAGCGATAAGCCGCGACCGATTCGCAGATGTCCTCACCGATCTGCCGCGCCTTGTCGAGCGGACAGCCGACGAGCAGCATCGCGAACTCGTCGCCGCCGACGCGGGCGACCGTGTCCGAGTCGCGGACCTTCTGCTTCAGCAGCGCCGCGACCTCGCGCAGCAGGTTGTCGCCCGCGATGTGGCCGCACGTATCGTTCACGATCTTGAAGCGGTCGAGGTCGAGATACGCGACGACGTGGCCCACCGAGTCGGCGCGCGCGGACTTCAGCGCCGCCTCGAGCCTCCGCTCGAACTCGGCGCGGTTCACGAGCCCGGTCAGCGCGTCGTGAGTCGCCTGGTACGACATCTCGCGCGCGATGCCCCGGATCTCGCTGACGTCGTGAAAGATCACGACGCATCCCGAGATCTCGCGGTCCGGCCCGCGAATCGGCGACGCCGTGAGCTCCGCCGAGAACTCCCGATCGGAAACCTTGCTCATCAAGAGCGCTCGCCGCCCGAGGTTCACGCGCCTCCGCTCGGCGAGACACTGCTGGACCGGATCGCCGAGAGAAATGCGATCCACCTCGTCGACGAGCGCGATGAGATCGCCGAGCTCTTTGCCGACCGCGAAGCTGCGCGTCGTGCCGATCAGCTGCTCGGCCGCCTCGTTCATGTAGTCGATCGTGCCTTCGGTGCCCGTCGTGATGACGCCCTCGCCGATCGACTCGAGCGTGATGCGCGCCTGCAGCTTGCTTCGGCCGAGCGACGCCTCGATGGTCTTGCGCGGGCTGATGTCGCGCGCGACGGTCACGAGCGCGGGCCGGCCCTGCCAGATCGCCCGGCGGCTATGGAGCTCCGCCCAAAGCCCCGTCTCCTCGCCGCCGATGAGCTGCACCTCGATCGGCTCCGCGAGCTCCTCGCCGGCGAGAAGCGCGTCGATACGTTTGCGCACCGTCTCGCGATACGCAGGCCGGAGCAGGTCGGTCATCGGCTTGCCGATCAACGCGCTCGGATCGATACCGAAAAGCTCGCCGGCGGGACCATTCGCATGAAGAATGGTATCGGTGTGCACGAGCATGATCTCGGGCAGCGCGGCGGCGAGCACGTCGAACAACGCGCGCTCGCCCGTTGCCTTCGCGCGGCGCTCCTGCTCACGGTCGATCAACCGATTGACGCTCGCCGCGATGTCGACGAAGTCGCCTTGCCGGCCGTTCAGCACGAGCCGGTGCGGACCGGGAGGACGCGCGAGCAGGCCGTGAATGTCCTCCTTCAGCCGCTCGATCTCGGCCTTCAACGGTTTCCGCGACAGCCAGACCGCGAGCCCGACCGTCAGCAGCAGCGAGACCACGCCGGCCGCCCACCGGAGAACGAGATCGGAACCGAAAAACTCCACGACTATCCTCTACTGCCCGGCGCCCGGCCCCCCGGCGCGCACTCGGCGTCGGTCGACGCGGACCTCGCCGGCCGCCCCGTCTTCGACAACTGGTATTTCTTGCCGGTGACGGGATGCGGGCTTTGTTGTTCTTATGACCGCCTCGGTGACGGCACGTTATCCCTGGGCCTCGAGCCTACGGATCGAGCTGAAGGCTGGGCGGCGCTCCTCGAGCGCGTGGACCTAAGATACCCCACGCCCTCGGCCGGATCGTGCGGATTTGACTATAATTCTTGAGACTGCGGCTTGTGGGGGTTCGTTACACTCGGCTAACCTTACCGGCCCTCGCCGCAACCGCGGCCGACCCCGACTTTCACATTCGTCTAGCCTATGAGCGCACAGTTGAACATCGAGATGGCCCGGCGGCAGATGCTCGGTCAGCAAATCCGCGCGTGGGACGTCTTCGACGAGCGCGTCCTCGCGACCCTCGAGCAAACGCCGCGCGAGGACTTCGTGCCGGCCGCGTACCGCGAGCTCGCGTTCGCGGACATGGAGATCCCGCTCGGCCACGGCCAGGTCATGATGGCGCCGAAGATCGAGGGGCGGCTGCTGCAGGCGCTCGCGTTGGAGCCGACCGACCGGGTCCTCGAGGTCGGCACGGGAAGCGGTTATCTCACCGCCTGCCTCGCGCGGCTCGCGGATCGCGTGACGAGCGTCGAGTACTACGCGGATTTCGTCGAGGCCGCACGCAACAAGCTCGCACGGCTATCGATCGACGCGGACGTGCAGACGGCCGATGCGATGACGCTCAGGTACTCGGGCGAATTCGACGCGATCGCCGTCACGGGCTCCGTCCCCGAGCTCGACGAGCATTTCATCCGGATGCTCCGTCCGGGCGGCCGGCTCTTCATCGTGGTCGGCCGCGCACCTGTAATGGAAGCCCGCCTGGTTCGTATGCACGATAACGGACGCTGGAGCGAGGAAAGCCTGTTCGAGACGGTCATCACGCCCCTGATCAACGCCGAGCGGCCCGAGCCGTTCGTCCTTTGACGGCGACCGTCGCGATGCCCGAAGTGCCGGAATTGACTCCCGTCGAGGTCGACCGGCGCTGGCCGGAGGGGCAGCGTGAGGGGAACGTCGTGCTGCTCGACGTCCGAGAACCCGAGGAGCTCGAGCGGGCCGCGATCCCCGGCGCTCACCACATTCCGATGCGGCAGGTGCCGGACCGCCTCGACGAGCTTCCGAAGGACAAACCGATCGTGGTGTTCTGTCACGCGGGCGGCCGCAGCCGGCGTGTCGCGCAGTTCCTTGCCGCGAACGGCTTCGAGCAGGTGTTCAATCTCGATGGCGGAATAGACGCGTGGTCACGCACCGTGGACGAGCGCGTCGGTCGTTATTGATCGCGGCATCGCTCGATGCCGCCCTACAACACGAGAACAGGAATCGGATCATGAAGCCGCATACCATTCGACTGCTTTGCGCGAGCGGATTGCTGACGGTCCTCGCCCATTCGGCCGCCGCCCAGGAGGGCCTAATGGAGATCTATCAGAGGGCGCTGCAGAACGATCCGGCCATTAGGGAAGCGGAGGCTCGCTTCCTCGCGAGCTCTGAAGTCCGGCCGCAGGCGCGCTCGCAGCTCCTGCCGAGCCTGTCGTTCTCGACGTCGACGAGCGGCTCCTTCACCGAAGACCCGAATCCGCCGACGAACCCGATCACCGGTGAAAACGAGCCAGGCTTCGGAGGCACCGAGGCCGATAGCGACAGCACCGCCTGGCAGATCAACGTGAATCAGACGGTATTCGACTGGAGTCAGATTCTATCGCTGAAGCAGGCCGACAAGCGCGTCGCGCAGGCGCAAACCGAATACGAAGCACAGCGGCAGCAGCTCCTGATTCGCGTCGCCGAAGCGTACTTTGCCGTGCTCGCGGCGGAGGACTCGCTCGAGGCGCAGCAGGTCGCGCGCGAGGCGTTCGAGCGCCAGCTCGAGCAGGCGCAGCGACGCTTCGAGGTCGGCCTGATCGCGATCACCGACGTGCAGGAGACGCAGGCGGGCTTCGACAGCGCGGTCGCGCAGGAGATCGAGGCCCAGCGCGTGCTCGCGACCGAGCAGGAGCGTCTGCGCGAGATCATCGGCGAGTACGTAACGGACCTCGCGTCACCCGACGACGAAATCCCGCTCGTTTCCCCCGATCCGAGGAATCCGGACGAGTGGGTGCGGGTGGCGTTGAGACAGAACCTCGCGCTGATCTCGGCGCGGCTCGCTGCGGACATCGCGCAGGACGACATCTCGATCCAGCGCGCGAGCCGGCTACCGACGCTGACGCTCTCGTCGGGCTACCGCTCGAACAGGACCGAGCGTGAGCAGATCACGGAGCGGCTCCAAGGCGACCTGGTCCGAAGATCGCTCAGCGAGTCCGAGGGCTACCAATGGCAGTTGAACCTGCAGGTGCCGCTTTTCACCGGCGGACTCAACTCGTCGCGCATCCAGCAGTCCGTCTACCAGCACCGCGCTCAGGTGCAGGCGGCCGAGCGCGTCGCCCGCGAAACCGAGCGCGCGACGCGCGACGCGTTCCTCGGCGTCGAGTCGTCGATCTCGCGAGTGCGCGCGTTGCGCCAGGCGGTGGAGTCGGCCCAGACGGCACTGCGCGCCACGGAAGCGGGCTACGAGGTCGGCACGCGCACGTCGGTCGAGGTGCAGCAGTCCCTCGAGCAGCTCACGCGCGCGCAGACGGATTACGCGCGGGCGCGCTACGAGTACATCCTGAACACGTTGCGCCTGAAGCAGGCCGCCGGAACGCTGACGGTCGCGGACATCGAGCAGGTCGACGGCTGGCTCCAACGCGAGTCGAGCAGCGCCAACAATTGACGCTTGGGAATCAGCTCGACGAGCGCAGGATCGCGTCGATCAACGCGCTCGTCGAGCGGCCCGGCTTGAAGCTCACGACGCGCACGTCGCCGCCGTTGCGCATGACCGCATCGCCGCCCGCGATTTCCTCCGGGCGATAGTCGCCGCCCTTCACGAGCACGTCCGGCAGCAGCCGCTCGATCAGCGCGGCGGGTGTGTCCTCGCTGAACGGCACGACCCAGTCGACGGCTGCGAGGCCGGCGAGCACCGCCATGCGATCCTCGAGCGGGGTGATCGGCCGCGACGGTCCCTTGAGCCGCCGCACCGAATCGTCGTCGTTGACGGCAACGATCAGCCGGTTGCCGAGCGACTTCGCCTCCTCGAGATAGGCGACGTGGCCGGCGTGCAGGATGTCGAAGCAGCCGTTCGTCATCACGACGCGCTCGCCGCGCCGCTTCGCCTCCGCGACGAGCTCGACGAGCTCCTCCTGCGTGACGAGCCCCCGCCCTCCTGCGCCGCGACGATGCAGCGCGAACCTGAGCTCGGCCCGGGTCACCGTGGCGACGCCGATCTTGCCGACGACGAGGCCCGCGCCGAGGTTCGCAAGCTCGGCCGACTCCTCGAGCGGCAGTCCGGCCGCGAGCGCCGCGGCCATCAGCGCGATCACCGTGTCGCCGGCGCCGGTCACGTCGAACACCTCGCGCGCCTCGGCCGCGAGCTGCGACGGCGCGCGGTCGCGCGGGAAGAGCGTCATTCCGCGCTCGCCGCGCGTGACGAGCAGCGCATCGAGATCGAGCTCGGCACGAAGCGCCGCGCCTTTGGCGACAAACTCGTCCTCGTCCCGCCAGCCGCCGACGACCGCGCGGAACTCGCTCTGGTTCGGCGTGAGCAGGGTCGCGCCGCGGTAGCGGGTGAAGTCCTCGCCCTTCGGGTCGATCAGCACGCGCTTACCCTTGACACGGCAACGTTCGATCAGGCTCGCGACGCCGTCGAGCGTTCCTTTCGCGTAGTCCGACAGCACGACGATGTCGGCCTCGTCGAGCGCCGCATCGAAGACGGGCAGGAGCCCGGGCGCGGCCGACGCGAGCGACTGCTCGGAATCGAGTCGGATCAGCTGTTGGTTGCGCGCGAGCACGCGCAGCTTGTGAATCGTCGTGACCGTGCTCGAGTGGACGAAACGGCAACGCACGCCGGCTGACTCGAGCAGCGCGGCCAGGCACCGCCCGCGGTCATCGTCGCCGACGACGGCCGCGAGCACGGGCTTCGCGCCGAGCGCCGCGAGGTTCAGCGCAACGTTCGCGGCGCCGCCCGGGCGCTGATCGGTCGAGACCGTCTTCACGACCGGCACGGGCGCTTCCGGGGAGATGCGTCCGGTATCCCCGAACCAATACTCGTCGAGCATCGCGTCCCCGGCGACCAGGACGCGAAGCGGTGCAAAATCCGGTACGTGAATCGTCAATCGTCGAGCTCGCGCTATACGGGCGAGCTCATTCTACCTAAGGATCGAACAGCGAATCGAAGTCGAAGTCGAGATCCTCGGGGGTGACCTTCGGTCCCGCGTACTCGCGCATGTAGACACCGTGGCATGCATCGCATGCGCCGCGGAGCGCTCGGGCGGCGGCGGGCAGGTCCGACTCGGCCTCCGTTTCGGCCATGTTCGTCGCGGCCGCGGTGGCGGAAGTCGCGAGCGAATGGAACCCCTGAAAATCCTCCCAGACGACGGGAAGCGCGAGCGTTGCCGGGGTCTCCGCATCGGGATCGTAGCGGTTCGTCGTCGGGGGGAAGAGGTGCGGCACCGCGGCGAGCATCGCCGCGATTGCACGGGCGGCCTCGCGGAGCTCGGTCGGCTCGGCCGCCTCTCCGGCCGCAACGGAGTCGATCGGCCGCATCTGCTCCTGAAGCTCGAGCATCAGGGCGCGGCGCGCCGCGATCACTTCGTCGGGATGCGTGGCGCCGGTCCAGCCCGGCCCATCGGCCGCTGCGCCGGGCTGCGCGCTCGCGACGGTTGCGGATAGCAGAGCGGCCGCTGGAAGGAAACGAAAGATCGAACGAGCACAACGCATCGACGCTATCGCGGCAGATCCATCGTATGGGCTCGTCTTTATCGTGGTCCTCTGCGGGCGCCGATTCAACTCGGGATTCGTCGCGGATTTCCGCGGTTGACGCGGCGCGGGCGCGCGATCTCTGCAGGCAAAAAAAGGCCCGCTCCCGGCAGTGGTCGAAGATGGAGCGGGCCAACGGCGGACCAGTAAGCCGTGAGCGCGGCGGCCGCGCCGCGCGTCACACGTCCCTGTTCAGCCGCACTTCGAGTAACCGCAGTTCAGACACGTCATGCATCCGTCCAGCATCACGGCCGCGGCAGTGCTGCACTTCGTGCAGAGCTGAGCGCCCTCGGGGAACGTGTTCTCCGCGAAGGCGTCCCGCTGCTTACCGCGTGCCTCGAACTCCTTGCGTTTCTCCTCGAGGAACTTCTGCTGCTCGGGATCCGGCCCCGGCGGCTTCAGCAGGCCGATGCCGATCAGGTGCCTTTCGACGATGTGGCCGAGCTCCGCGATGATCGACGGCATGAACTTTCCGCCCGGCTGCCAGTAGCCGCCGCGCGGATCGAACACGGCCTTGAGCTCGTCGACGAGGAACGTGACGTCGCCGCCCTTGCGGAACACCGCCGACATGATGCGGGTCAGCGCGACGATCCACTGGTAATGGTCGAGGTTCTTCGAGTTGATGAAGATCTCGAACGGCCGACGCTGCTCGTGCGGCGTGCCCTCGTTCAGCACGATGTCGTTGATCGTCACGTACATCGCGTGATCGGAGACCGGCGTCTTCACCTTGTACGTCGAGCCGATCAGCACCTCCGGACGCTCGAGCTTCTCGTGCATCCGGATCACTTTCGCTCCGGAGTGCTCGCTCTCGGGCTCCGTCGCCGGCTCTTCGCGCTTCTCGCCGTCGCGGGACACCGCGTACTTGACGATCTTCCTGTCGATCTTGATGGTCATCGCCTTTGCCTCTCGGGCCGCGTCGGAGACTCTCCGCCACCTCTTCGGCCGCCGTCAGAACTTGCCGTAGTAACCTTCTTTCAGCGCGTCGAACAGGTTCGCCGCGGTGTGGACCTCGCCGTCGTACTCGATCAGCTCGTCGCCTTTTGCCTCGACGACTGAGCCGTCTTCGAGCGTGAAGCGGTAGGTCGTGCTCTTCAGATCCTTCTCCTTCACGAGCACGCCCTGGAACGCCTCGGGGTTGAAGCGGAACGTCGTGCAGCCCTTCAAACCCTTCTCGTACGCGTAGAGGTAGATGTCCTTGAAATCCTCGTACGGGTAGTCGGTCGGCACGTTCGCCGTCTTCGAGATCGACGAGTCGATCCACTTCTGCGCCGCGGCCTGAATGTCGACGTGCTGCTTCGGCGTGATGTCGTCGGAGGTCACGAAGTAGTCCGGCAGCTTCTCGGCGGGGTCGGTCGAGCCCGGCATCGCCTTCGGGTTCACGAGCTCGCGGTAGGCGAGGAGCTCGAACGAGAAGACGTCGATCTTCTCCTTCGTCTTCCTGCCCTCGCGGATCACGTTCCTGAAGTAGTGATGCGCGAACGACGGCTCGATGCCGTTGCTCGCATTGTTCGCGAGCGACAGCGAGATCGTGCCGGTCGGCGCGATCGAGCTGTGATGCGTGAAGCGCGCGCCCTCGCGCTCGAGCTGCTCGACGAGCTCGGGCGCGACCTCGCGCACGCGCTGCATGTAGCGGCTGTAACGCGCGTGCAGCACGCGGCCCGGGATCTTGTCGCCGACTTTCCAGCCGTCGGCGACCATTTCGGGCCGCTTCGCGAGCATGCGCTCGTCGACCTCGAACTCCTCGAGCATGATCGGCGCGGGGCCCTTCTCGCGCGAGAGCTCGAGCGCCGTCTCCCAGCCGGCGAGCGCGAGCTCGCGCGAGACGTCCTCGGTGAAGCGGACCGACTCGGGCGAGCCGTAGCGCATGCCGAGCAGCGTGATCGTCGAGCCCAAGCCCAGGAAGCCCATGCCGTGGCGGCGCTTGCGCAGGATCTCCTCGCGCTGCTTCTCGAGCGGCAGGCCGTTCACCTCGACGACGTTGTCGAGCATCCGCGTGAAGACCTTCACGACCTCGCGGAACTCGTCCCAGTCGAAGTACGCGTGCGGGCTGAACGGCGCGACGACGAACTTCGTGAGGTTGATGGAGCCCAGGAGGCACGCGCCGTACGGCGGCAACGGCTGCTCGCCGCAGTTGTGCGCGTGGAGCCCGTTCGCGTCGAACGCGTTTACGCCCGGCACCTGGACGTCGTAGACATCCTCGACGCCGTCGTCGTCGATGCTCACGACCGTCGCCGTGAAGCGCTCGCGGTTCAGGCTGCGTTTGAAGTTGGCGAGCGCGCGATCCAGGCGAGCCGCCTTGCTCGTGTCCGCGAAGCCGACGAGCTCTCGAAACGCGAGTAGATTCTCGCCGCTGATGATGAGCTCGTGTTGCGCGCGGACCGGATAGGGCTTCGTGCCGCCGCCGCCGTCCGGAAGCATGGCCTCGCCGGCCGCGCGACGATCTTTGTAGATGCGGCTCGCGATGCCGAGCCGCAAAAGCATCCGCTGCGCGGCCTCGAGCAGCGCGAGATCGGACTGCGCGAGCCGGATCGAGGCGCCCTTTTGCTGCGTCCCCTGCACGGAGCCGTCCGCGTCGAAGAGCCCGCGAAGCACGCCGCGGTAGCACTCGCTCGAAGCGCGCTCGAGCTCGGGGGTGATCGTCTTGCGGTCCGGACGCATTCCCACCGCCGTGGCGAGAGCGTGCAGCGCACCGAGCCGCAGCCGGAGCTCGCCACGGCCGCGAACCTCGTGCCAGCCGGTGAAATCGCTCCGCTGCGGCAACTTCGACGCGGCCGCGAGCGCCGCATCCATCACGCCGCGCACACCAACACTCGCGGCCGCGCCGTCATTGACCGCCTCGGCCGGCATCCACACCGAAAGGACCGCGCGGTCGGCCATCAGCGTGCCGTCTCCGATCAGGAGACCGAGCAGATAGCCCTCGTCGAAGCCATAGCGGCCGGGCCACGACGGTGCCGCGCGATGATCGTTCAGCACGATGCGATCACCCGGCTCGAGCTGCCCCGCTTCCCGCCACGCCGTCTCCTTCGTCCACCGCGTGAGCCGCGTGATGCACCGCACGCGATGATCCGCGGTCAGCCGAAGCGTGTAGCCCTCGGCGGTCACGATCCGCAGGACCGGCTTGCGGGCGGTGAAGAAAAAGCCCTCCGGCCCGGTCAGATAGTCGCGACCGTCCAGCCGGGCGGCGAAGGGCCGGCCAATGAGCTCGTGGACCTGACGCGGTCCGGCGCTCGTGTGCACCCACGTGTCGGCGGTGACGCACGGATTGGTCGCGCGAATCTCCTCGCACCACCAGTTGTTGTTCATCTCGTTGACGCGGTCGATCAGCACGAAGCCGGGCTCGGCGAAGTCGTACGTCGACGACATGATCATGTCCCACAGGCGGCGCGCCGGCAGCGTCTTGTAGACGCGGCACGCGACGAGGCCGCGTTCGTCGACGACGTAGCCGTCCCTCACCGGCCACTCGCGCCAGATGACCTTCTGCGGATCATTCAGATCCAGGCCGTCCTGCTGCGCCTCGTCGGGCTTGATCGGAAACGCGAGCGGCCACGGCCGGTTCTCCTTGACCGCGCGGATGAACTCGTCCGTGATCAGCAGCGACAGATTGAACTGGCGCAGGCGCCCGTCTTCCCGCTTCGCACGGATGAAGTCGAGCACGTCGGGGTGGCCGACATCGAACGTCGCCATCTGCGCGCCGCGGCGGCCGCCTGCCGACGACACCGTGAAGCACATCTTGTCGTAGATGTCCATGAAGGACAGCGGACCGGACGTGTATGCGCCGGCGCCCGAGACGTAGGCGCCGCGCGGACGGAGCGTCGAAAAGTCATACCCGATACCAGATCCCGCTTTGAGCGTAAGCCCGGCCTCATGGACCTTCTGCAGAATGTCGTCCATCGAGTCGAAGATCGTGCCGGACACGGTGCAGTTGATCGTCGACGTCGCCGGCTTGTGCGCCTCGGCGCCCGCGTTCGACGTGATGCGGCCCGCGGGGATCGCGCCGCGGCGCAGCGCCCACAGGAAGCGCCGGTACCACTCGTCGCGCTTCTCCGGCGCCTCGACGATCGCGAGCGCGCGCGCGACGCGCTCGTACGTCGCATCGATGTCCCGGTCGATCGGCTCCCCGGACTTGGTCTTCAGCCGGTACTTCGAGTCCCAGATGTCTCTCGAAGCCTCTTGAAGCGGAATGTCGGCGAGCCGCGTCGCCTTCACGTCGAATGCCATGCTCATGTGCGCTTCGTGCCCCTGTGCTTGCCCCTGTCGACCTTCCCCTGAGGTCCCGAAAACGAGCCGACTCTCGGCAGATGAAGTCGAATTGCGGCGCAAAACCTCCCCCGGGACCGCACGGACACGGCCCTCCGAGCGCTCGCTTTTCGGAAAGCTCGACACAAGATCTAGTGTCGCCATTGGCTAGGGTAGGCCCCGTGAAGGCGCGTGTCAAGCGCGAGAAGCTTCCGCGCTCTGAAGAAAGAAAGCTGGATTTTCAATGGCTTATAAAATTAGCTCCCGCACTGAACGAGGCCTGGACCGAACCGGGCGCCGCAGCCGGCACGCCACTATATCTTGTGTACCGCCGATCCCCAGGCTGTCTCCAGGCTGTGCACAGGAAGCTCACCGCGTCACCCACCGGCGTCCGTTACGCCTTTTCGCGCGGAGCCGCATTACAATGACCGCTCGCCCGCGCACGCTTTGCGCGCGCAACAACGATTCGAAAACGGTAATGCCTATGATCGCTCGAGCCCGCCGTTTCGCTGCGGTCGTCCTCGCCGCACGAGGCGTGTTCCTGCCGGCGCTCGTCGTGTTGCCGAGCATCGCCGTGGGCCAGCTGCCGAGCGAGCAGGTGCCGTCGCTCGCGCCGATGATCGAGCGCGTGTCGCCCGCGGTCGTGAACATCTCGATCAGCGGCAGGATTGCGTACAGCGAGACCGATCCGCTGTTTCGGCGCTTCCTGCCCGACGAGCCCGACCGTGAGGTCACGAGCTCGGGCTCGGGCGTCATCGTCGATGCGGATCGCGGGTACATTCTCACGAACCATCACGTCGTCGCGAACGCGGATCGCATCATGGTCACGCTGTTCGACGGCCGCAGCATGGTCGCGGAGACGATCGGCTCGGACGCCTCGTCCGACCTCGCCGTGCTCAAGATCGACGCGCGCGACCTGACGCAGATCGAGTTCGGCGACTCCGACCGGGTGCGGGTGGGCGATTTCGTCGTCGCGATCGGCAATCCGTTCGGGCTGTCGCATACCGTCACGTCGGGCATCGTCAGCGGCCTCGGCAGGAGCAGCATCAGTCCCGATCAGAACGCGTACGAGAACTTCATCCAGACCGACGCGTCGATCAATCCGGGCAACTCGGGCGGCGCGCTCGTCGGCTTGAAGGGCGAGCTGCTCGGCATCAACTCGGCGATCCTGTCTCGCAACGGCGGGAATATCGGCATCGGCTTCGCGATACCGGTCAACATGGCTCGCTACGTCATGAGCGAGCTCGTCTCCATCGGCAAAGTCCGGTGGGGCGCGCTCGGCGTGCGGATCACCGCCGTCACGCCGGAGGTCGCGACCGCGCGGGGCTTGCCGACGACGCGCGGCGCCGTCGTCGCGAGCGTCGGCCCCGGGACCGCCGCAGCCCGCGCGGGTCTCCGCATCAACGACGTGATCGTCAGCATCGACGACGACCCGGTTCGCGACGCCGGCTCCCTGCGCGCCGCAATCGGGCTTCGCCCACCCGGCGAGCGCGTGCGGATCGGCATCATCCGCGACGGCAAGCCGCAGGTGCTCGAAGCGACGCTCGGGGACGCCGAGGAGGCGACGCGCCTCCTGACCACGCTCGAGACGGAAACCCCGAGATCCCTGCTCGACGGCGTCGAGCTCGAGCCGACGCAGGTCGGCGCCGAGACGTCGGGCCTCCTCGTCGTCCAGCTCGATGCAGCGAGCCTCGCCGCGCGTCGCGGGCTGCGTTCGGGCGACGTGATCACGCGCATCAACGAGCAACCGGTGTCCGGCCTCGACGAGGCCCGGGCGATTGCAGCGAACGCCGAGTCGCTCGTGCTCGACGTCGCGCGTGGCGGACGCACCCTGTCGATCGTGATCGGCGCTCGCTGATGAACGACGCTCGCTGAGCTGCGCTTACGCGCTTCTTCTTTTCCCCGTTTCTTCGCAGGACTTTTCTCGACTCATGACGGTCAAGCCTCGATCTCGAAACGTATGTCTGCTCGGCGGCACCGGCTTCGTCGGACGCACGCTCGCCGCTGAGCTGGTCCGTGCGGGCTACCGCGTCACGATCCCGACCCGTAGCCGCCAGCGTCACCGTGATCTGCTCGTTCTGCCGGGCGTCGAGCTGATCGGCGCCGACGTGCACGACGAGCGCACGCTTGCCTCGCTCCTCGCGGGCTCGGACGCGGTCATCAACCTCGTCGGCATCCTGAACGAGCGGGGGCGTGACGGCAGCGGGTTCCGCCGTGCGCACGTCGAGCTCGTCGCGAAGCTCTTGCGCGCATGCCGCGAGACCGGTGTGACGCGCCTCCTGCACATGAGCGCGCTCAAGGCGAACGCGGAGCGCGGGCCGAGCCACTACCTACGGACGAAGGGCCAGGCCGAGCAGCTGATCCGCAACGAGGCGCGCGACGTGCGCTTCACGATCTTCAAGCCGTCCGTGATCTTCGGTCCCAACGACTCCTTCACGAACCGCTTCGCGAAGCTGCTGAAGCGCCTTCCCGTGCTGCCGCTCGCGTGCGCCGATTCGCGGATGACGCCGGTCTACGTCAACGACGTCGCGCGGGCGTTCATGGCCGCGCTCGCGGACAGCCGTACGTTCGGGCGCACGTACGAGCTCTGCGGCCCCGAGATCTATTCGCTCGAGGAAGTCGTGCGTTTCGTGCAGCGCCAGCTCGGCCTCAGGCGCCTGATCGTCCCGCTGCCGAAATCGCTCGGGCGGATGCAGGCCTGGGTCGGCGAGTTCCTGCCCGGGAAGCCCTTCTCGCTCGACAACTTCGCGTCGCTCGGCGTCGCCGGGATCTGCAGCGAGAACGGCTTCGCGACGTTCGGGATCGAGCCCGAGCCGATGAGCGTGATCGTGCCTCGCTACCTCGCGCCGCGGCGGCCGGTGAGGCCGTCGGCGAATTTCCGCGCGCACGCGCTGTAGCCCGCGCCGCTGGGGCGACCGCGCGGCTCAGGTGTCCGCGAGCCGATCGGGCTCCTGCTCGACGCGCCAGGACTCGAGCACGAGCTCCCGGCTGATGCCCGACATCTCCGCGAGCTCGTGCATCTCGGCGTAGAAGCGCTCCGGGCCGAGCTCGCGAAGCTTCGCCTTCAACGTCGGCAGCCAGCGGCGGTACGTCGCGACGGATGCGAGCGCCGCGTTGTTCAGCGGCTGATCGAACCAGCGGTCGTAGTCCGTCACGCCGCCCCACACCTCCTTGAGCCGCGCGTAGTCCTCGCGCATCAGCTCGTACGCTTCCGCCTTCTGCGCCCGCATCACGTCCGGGGGCAGATCCTGCGCGAAGATCTTGCGTAAGCGATCCTGCTGCGCCGAGACGAGCGCGCCGAACTCGAGCCTGAAGCGCACCTTGCGCCGATAGCGCTCGAGCGCAGCCTCGTCGCCGTTGCGCTCGAGCCAGCGCTCCGTGCCGTACTCCTCGACGGCCGTCGCGAACGCTTCGCTGAGCGAGCTGTCGTCCTTGATGTAGATCACCTGATGCGCGAGCTCGTGGAACAGGATCGACGCGATGCCGATCTCGCCGCCGACGACCATCGTGCTCAGGATCGGGTCCGCGAAGTAGCCGAGCGTCGAGTACGCGGTCGCCCCGGCGAGATAGGTATCCAGCCCGTCGCGCTCGAGCGTCTTGCGGAAACGCTCCGCGGCTTCGCGATCGAAGAAGCCGCGGTACGCGACGCAGCCGGTGAACGGATAGCACCAGCGCTTCGGATTGACCGAGAACTCGTCCGTCGCGATCACGTTGAAGACGACGTACGGGCGGCCGAGATCGACGTACGTCGTGTAGCTCTCGTTCCGCGGCAGGAGCAGCTCCTCGTGCGCGAACCGGCGAATCTCCGGCACCTTCGCGAGCGTCGCCTTGACGCGATCGTCCAGGTTCGGATCGTCGAGCACCTCCTCGATGGGCGTGCGCTTGCGCAGCAGCTCGAACTGGCCGCCGATCGCCTGCCAGTAGAAGGGCATCGCGCAACTCGAAAGCATCGAGCCGAGCGCGATCAGCACGATGAGTCGGAGCCAAAGCATGGCGCGCAACCTTACCACGCCGGGGGTGTGGGATATGATCGACCACTATGGAAATTTATGAAGTGGGCGGGGCGGTGCGGGACGCTCTGCTCGGCAGGCCGGTCCGCGAGCGGGACTGGCTCGTCGTCGGAGCCCGGCCCGAGGAGCTGGCCGCGCTCGGCTTCAAGCAGGTCGGCAAGGATTTTCCGGTCTTCCTGCACCCCGAGACCGGCGAGGAGTACGCGCTCGCGCGGACCGAGCGGAAGGTCGCACCAGGCTACACCGGCTTCACGTTCGACACGTCGCCGTCGATCACGGTCGAGCAGGACCTCGAGCGCCGCGACCTCACGATCAACGCGATGGCCCGGGACCGGAACGGCCGCCTCGTCGACCCTTGGGGCGGCTTGAGGGACCTCGAGGCGCGGAAGCTCCGGCACGTCTCCGACGCGTTCCGCGAGGATCCGGTCCGCGTGCTGCGCGCGGCCCGGTTCGCGGCGGAGCTCCACGAGCTCGGCTTCCGGGTCGCCGACGAGACGATGGCATTGATGCGCGAGATGGTCGCGAACGGCGAGGTCGACGCGCTCAGGCCCGAGCGAGTCTGGAAGGAGACCGCGCGCGCGCTCGGCACGACGCGCCCGGACGTCTACATCGAGGTGCTGCGCGACTGCGACGCGCTCGCGAAGGTATTCCCGGAGGTCGACGCGCTGTTCGGCGTGCCGCAGCCCGAGCGCTGGCATCCGGAGATCGACACCGGCGTGCACGTGCTGATGGCGATGCGAATGGCGGCGAAGCTTTCCGGCTGCGACCCGACCGTCGCGTTCGCCCTCCTCGTCCACGATCTCGGCAAGGGCACGACGCCGCACGACATGCTGCCGCGCCACATCGGTCACGAGGAGCGCTCGGTCGAGCTGCTGGAAACGCTTTGCGAGCGGCTGCCGGTGCCGCGCGCGTACCGCGATCTCGCGCTCCACGTCGCACGCCACCACGGCGTGGTCCACCGCTCCGCGGAGCTCAAGCCGGCGACCGTGTTGAACCTGCTCGATACCGTCGACGCGTTCAGGCGGCCGGAGCGCTTCGAGGCGTTCCTCGTCGCATGCGAGGCGGACGCCCGAGGCCGAAAGGGCCTCGAGGACCGGCCGTATCCGCCGGGGGAGCGGTTCCGCGCGGCACTCGCGGCCGCCCGCTCCGTCGACCCCGCGACCCTCGTCGCGGAAGGCTACGCGGGTGCCGCGCTCGGCGAAGAGCTCAGGCGCCGGCGCATCGACGCGATCCGCGCGGTCTGGAGCACGCGCTCGTCGTGAGCGGTGCGCGGGCCGCGGGGCCGTCAGAGACGGCCGCGCAGGTCACGGCCCGGCAGCTCGAGATCGATCCCCTTCGTCGCGAGGAGCACCTTGAAGCGCTCGCCCATCTCGCCGGGCATCAGCAGCGTCTTCAGAGCGCCGAGCGCGGCCGGCGAGCCGCTCCGCTCTCGCTCGCCGAGAAGCGCCGGGCCGAGCGCGCCAATCAGGAACTGCGCCTGCGTCGTGAACCCGGCGACGTCGAGGCCCGCGTCCCACGCCGCGTCCGCGCACGCGCTCCAATCGACCCACGCGCTCAAGTCCTGCAAGCCCGGATAGACGAACGGATCGCCGTGCGCGCGGTGGCGATAGTGGCAGATCAACGTGCCGCCGTCGCGCTCGGCGCGGTAATAGTCGCGGCGCACGTAGCCGTAATCGACGAGGAGCAGCGCACCTCGATCGAGGGCCGTGCCGAGCGCCGCGATCCACGCGGGGAGCGCCGGCGCGATCTCGGAGCGGTAGCCGTCGGGCAGCGGCTCGCCGAGCCGCTCCTCGATGCGGCGCACGGCCGCGGCGAGCTCCGCATCGTGCGGGCCTTCCGCCCACGCGAAGCCATCGGCGTCGTACGTGACGCCGAGCGGAATGGCCTCCGCGCCGCGCTTCACGAACCGCGCGACCGGCAGCGCGTCTGCGACCTCGTTGCCGACGATCGCGCCGCGGATCGGCTCGGTCGGCAGGCGATCGAGCCACGTGACCTGGGCCCTGTCCGCGAGCGCGGCGTGCTGCCGCGCGCGGAGCGCACCGCTCGTCTCGAGGATCAGATAGCGGACGTGTTCGAGGCCCCGCGCCGCGAACGCGTCGAGCAGCTGCGCCGCGAGCGTGCCGTTCCCGGCACCGAGCTCGAGAACGGTCGCGTCGCCGAGCGCCTCGAGCGTCGGCGCGAGCGTCGCGGCGATCGCGCGTGCGAGCGCGTCCGACAGCTCGGGCGCGGTGACGAAATCGCCGGCCGGGCCGAACTTCTCGTCCGGCGACGCGTAGTACCCGAGGCCCGGCTCGTTCAGCGCGAGCTGCATGTAGCGCTCGAAGCCGATGAAGCCGCGCGCGGCGTCGATCTCGGCGCGGATCCGCTCGGCGAGACGAAGGCTTCGCTCGAGGGCTCGCTCGTCGGGACGAGGCAGCGCGGCTGTCGAAGAGGGATGCATCCGGTCGCTTAGTGTACCCTTACGCGCAACCCGTTCCCGTCGGAAAGAAGCGTGCAAGTCGATCAACCGTCACTCGAGGGGCGCTGGGCGCTCGTGACCGGCGCAGGCAAGCGGATCGGCGCGACGATCGCGCGCACACTGCATGCTGCGGGCGCGAACGTCGCGGTGCATTACTTCAGATCGGCGGAAGACGCGGAGCGCGTCGTCGCCGAGCTCAACGCACGGCGTGCGAATTCCGCGATCACGGTCGGCGGCGACATCCGCGAGATCGACGTCGTCGAGCGCATCGTCGCGGAGGTCACGAACCACGCCGGACGGCTCGACATCCTCGTGAACAACGCGTCGAGCTTCTATCCGACGCCGCTCGGAACCGTCACGGAAGAGGCGTGGCACGACCTCGTCGGCAGCAACCTGAAGGCGCCGTTGTTCCTCGCGCAGGCCGCGCTGCCGCATCTCAAAGCCGCGCGCGGCGCGATCGTCAACATCGTCGACATCCACGCGCAGCGGCCGCTGCGCCATTACGTCGTCTACGGCGCAGCGAAGGCCGGGCTCGCGATGCTGACGCGCTCGCTCGCGAAGGATCTCGCGCCGGAGATCCGCGTGAACGGCGTCTCGCCGGGCGCGATCCTGTGGCCCGAGTCCGGCGTCACCGAAAGCGTGCAGCAGACGATCCTGAAGCAGGTGCCGTTGAAGCGGACCGGCTCGCCGGAGGACATCGCGTCGGCCGTCCTCTATCTCGTCCGCGACGCGACTTACGTTACCGGGCAGATCCTCGCGGTCGATGGGGGGCGCAGCATCGGGTGGTAGCTCTGGGGTCAGCCGTTCCGCACGAGCGGCCCGACGCGCTCGAGCGCAACACCGCCGCGGCGCTGCATCGCCTGCCAGGCCTCCGCGATCGCAACACCGGTCAACGGATGCCGAAGCGCCGGCGCGAGCTCCGCGAGCGGCCCGAGCACGAACGGATAGCGAAGCACGTCGTCGCGCGGCACACGGCACGGCGCATCGACGGCCTCGCCGAACAGCAGCAAATCGAGATCGAGGGTGCGCGACGAATAACGCTCGCCCCGCCGCAGGCGCCCGCCTTCGTACTCGATGTCGTGGAGCTCGCGGTCGACTTCGCCGGGACAGCGGTCCGTCGAGAACGCGCAGACCATGTTCAGGAAGTCGGCGCCGTGGAAGCCGAACGACGGGCTGCGGTAGACGCTCGAGCAGCGGATCCGTCCGAAGCGCGCCTCGAGCTCGGCGACCGCGAGCCGCAGGTAACGCTCCGGCTCGATGTTGCTGCCGACGCCGACATACACGTCAACCATAATCCTCCGTGGTACGCTCGATCACGACTCCTACCTCCCTGGAGCCTTGCACCGCGCCGGGCTTCGCGATCGACACGCGAACCCACGGCACGCCGAACTCCGTCACGACGATCCGCGCGACGGCTTCGGCCAACGTCTCGACGAGCTGATACTGCGAGCCTCCGACGAACGCGCCGACGCGCTTCGCGACGTCCTTATAGTTGAGCGCGTCGTCGATCCGATCGGTGACTGCTGCGCGGCGCACGTCGGTCGCCATCTCGAGATCGATGCTGACGACCTGCTTGATCCGGCGCTCCCACTCCCAGATGCCGATCACGGTCTCGACGCGCAGGTCGCGCACGAAAACGATGTCCAACGGGGCCCTCCTCGTCGATTCAATGCGCCGCGGCGACAGGCGCGGCTGCGGGCTCTCCAGGCGGCGCGAGGTCCTCGAGCGACCAGCGCGGCCGCGCGACGATGCCGGGTGCGCCCTCGGCCGTGGCGGCGGAGGCCCGGCAAGCGCCGGCGTACGCGATCATCGCGCCGTTGTCCGTGCAAAGTGCGGGCCGCGGATAGTGGACCGCGAAGCCCTCCGCGCGGCCGAGCGCCTCGAGCGCGGCCCGTAGCCTCCGGTTCGCCCCGACCCCGCCCGCGACGACGAGCCGCTCGAGCCCAGTGGAGTCGAGCGCTCTCCGGCACTTGTCGACGAGCGTCTCGACGACCGCCGCCTGGAATCCGGCCGCGATGTCCGCGCGGACGCGATCGGACAGTGTGCCGCCCACCCGCTCCGCGTCGATCGCGAGCCGCACCGCCGTCTTCAGGCCGCTGAAGCTGAAGTCGAGCCCCTGCCCGCGCAGCGGCCGCGGGAATGCGAAGCGGTCGGGATCCCCGGACTCCGCGAGCGCCGCGAGCTGGGGACCGCCGGGATACGGCAGCGACAGAAGCCGGGCGACCTTGTCGAACGCCTCGCCCGCCGCATCGTCGAGCGTCTCGCCGACGATGCGGTAGCGGCCCAAGCCCCTGACCTCGACGAGCTGCGTGTGACCGCCCGATACGAGCAACGCGAGGAACGGGAACTCGGGCGGATCCGCCTCGAGCCGGCTCGCGAGCAGGTGCCCTTCCATGTGGTGCACCGGCACGGCCGGGATGCCGAGGCCGTAGGCCATCGACGCGGCAAACGCGCCGCCCACCATGAGGGCGCCGATCAGGCCCGGCCCCGCGGTATAGGCGATCGCGTCGAGCCCGGCCGGCTCGACCCCCGCCTCGGCGAGCACGTGCCGGACCATCGGGCCCAGCTTCGCGATGTGGTCGCGGGACGCGAGCTCCGGCACGACGCCGCCGAACGGCGCGTGCACGGCCGTCTGGCTCGCAAGCGCCTCGGCGACGATTCCGCGGCCGGTCTCGAACAGCGCGACCCCGGTCTCGTCGCAGCTCGTCTCTATGCCGAGGACGCGCATGGCCGTCCTGGGCACCCTTTACACGTCGATCGGCCCGAGAGTACGATAGCCGGCTCAGACGGCGACACAGGCGTCGCCGACCACCTATCTACCGCGAGTACTTGATGCCAAGCGTCCGAGTAAGAGAGAGCGAACATTTCGATGCCGCGCTGCGCCGGTTCAAGCGCGCCTGCGAAAAGGCCGGTATTCTGACAGAGCTGCGCCGACGAGAGTACTACGAAAAGCCGACTCAGGAGCGGAAGCGCAAGAAGGCCGCAGCGATCAAGCGGCACATGAAGCGCAACGCACGGACACTGTCGCGGCGAAGACGCCTCTACTGATCCGCCGTATACTGGTTCGCAAAGAGCAATCCTAAAAGGCTGATCCGGTCTCGGTCCTATGTCTCTGAAGGGCCGCATTGAAGAGGACATGAAGGCAGCGATGCGCGCGGGCGACAAGCCTCGCCTGTCCGCGTTGCGCCTCGCTCTCGCCGCCATCAAGCAGCGCGAGGTCGACTCCCGCCAGACCCTCGACGACGTCGGCGTGCAGGGTGTCCTCGAGCGCATGATCAAGCAGACCCGGGACTCGCTCGCGCAGTATCGGGAAGCCGGCCGGATGGACCTGGTCGAAAAGGACGAAGCCGAGATCGCCGTCTTGCAGAGCTACCTGCCGGAGCCGCTGAGCGACGAGGAGCTCGACAACCTGATCTCGGACACGATCGACGAAGTCGGGGCACGCGGTCTGAACGACATCGGAAAGGTCATGGCGGCGCTGAAGTCGAAGGCCGCCGGCCGGGCCGACATGCGAGAGGTCAACGCCCGTGTCCGCGCTGCGCTCGCCGACGAATGAGCCGCGCCTTCGGCGGGTGAAAGGCGTGCCGGCCGCGCTCGCATGAGCCGGATCCCGCAAGCCTTCATCGACGAGCTCATCGCCCGCGCGGATATCGTCGACGTCGTCGGCGCGCGCGTCACGCTGAAGAAGGCCGGCCGCGACTACAAAGGCCTCTGCCCGTTCCATGACGAGAAGACGCCGTCCTTCTGGGTCGTCCCAAGCAAGGGCTTCGTCCACTGCTTCGGCTGCGGCGCGCACGAGACCGCGATCGGCTTCCTGATGCGGTACGACAACCTGTCGTTCCGTGAGGCCATCGAGGCGCTCGCCGAGATCGTCGGAATTCCAATGCCGGCGGTCGAGGAGGACGACCGGCCGCACGCCGACGAGGGCCTGATCCCGTTGCTGCACGAGGCGGACCAGCTCTATCGCCGGCTGCTGCGCGAGACCCCGAAAGCCATCGAATACCTGAAACAACGAGGCATCGACGGCCCCACCGCCGCGCGCTTCGGCTTGGGCTACGCGCCCGACGCGTGGGACACCGTGAAGAACGCGCTCGGCCGCGACGAGCGGCGCATCGGCCGGCTGATCGAGGCGGGTCTCTTGATCCGCAACGAGCAGGGCCGGGTCTACGATCGGTTTCGCGATCGGATCATGTTCCCGATCCGCAATGTGAAAGGCGACGTGATCGGCTTCGGCGGGCGCGTGCTGGGCAGCGGCGAGCCGAAATACCTGAACTCGCCCGAATCGCCGGTCTTCCACAAGGGCCGCGAGCTCTACGGCCTGTACGAGCTCAGGCGCAACCCGGGTCGTCCGGCCGAGATCCTCGTCGTCGAGGGCTATCTCGACGTCGCAAGCCTCACGCAGTTCGGCATCGAGACCGCCGTCGCGACCCTCGGCACGTCGGCCACCGCGGACCACCTGCGGCGGCTCACCCGCCTGTCCGATCGGATCGTCTTCTGCTTCGACGGCGACCGCGCCGGCCGCGCCGCCGCGTGGCGCGCGCTCGAGACGGTGCTGCCGTTCGCCGGCGGCAACGTCGAGATCAAGTTCCTGCTGCTGCCGGAAGGCGAGGATCCGGATTCCCTCGTGCGGGCGCGGGGCGCCGAAGGCTTCAGGGCCCTGCTCGGCGGTGCGGCGCCGCTGTCGACGTTCATGCTGGACGAGCTCGCCGCGCGTGCGGATCTCTCCGCCGTCGACGGCCGCTCGCGACTGATCGCGCTCGCGCGGCCCCTGCTCGACCGGCTGCCGGCCGGCTTCTACAAGGAGCTCTTGGTCGAGGAACTTGCGCGACTCGCGAAGATCGAACCCGCACGGTTCGCCGCTCTGCTCGAAGGCCCGAAACGCGGGCCGGAAGACCCGAAGCCGCCGGCGGAAGCGCGTCGGCGCCGTGGCGGGTCGACGCTCATCGGCAAGACGATCACGCTATTGCTGCACTACCCGGCCGCCGCGTCGCTCGCGGAGCCCGTGCCCGCGCTCGACGATGTGGACGAGCCCGGCGCCGCGCTGCTCAGGCGGCTGCTTGAAGTCGCCCGTGAGCATCCCGATCTAAGGCCCGCGAGCCTGATCGAGCGTTTCCGCGGCGACCCCGACGAGAAACACGTGCGGCGGTTGGCCGCCGCGATGCCGCCGCCGGTCGACGACGATACCGCCGCCGCGGCGGAATTGAAGGACAGCCTGGAGCGCATAGTGCGAGACCACGCGGAAAAGGTTCGCAAGCAGAGGACCGCCGAAGCGCTCCGGCGCATACGCGCCGGTGCGGACTTGGGTCACGATTCGAGCTGAAGCTGCACCCCGACGTGAACTAATCAGGCCGGCCGCTATCACAAAAAGCGTGAGAGCTGCAATGGCCTGGAAGCGCGGATCGCGCTATAGTGCCCCGTTTTTTAGCCGCCCCGATCACACAGAGGGAACCAGTGTCTATGGATACCGCCTCTCATCCTCAGGAAGACGAACGGCAGTCCCAGCTCAAGCTCTTGATTGCCAAGGGCAAAGAGCAGGGCTACCTGACATACGGCGAGGTCAACGACCACCTCCCGAGCGATATCGTCGATCCGGAGCAGATCGAGGATATCGTGAACATGATCAATGACATGGGGATTACGGTCTTCGAGAAGGCGCCGGACGCGGAGTCGCTGCTCCTGTCCGATTCGGCGGTCTCCACCGACGACGACGCGGCGGACGAGGCGGCCGCGGCGCTCGCGACGGTCGACGCCGAGTTCGGCCGGACGACCGACCCCGTGCGCATGTACATGCGCGAGATGGGCACGGTCGAGCTCTTGACCCGCGAAGGCGAGATCCGGATCGCGAAGCGGATCGAGGAGGGTCTCGATCAGGTCCGCCAAGCCCTCGCGCAATTCCCGCCTACGTTCGATCTGCTCTACGAAGCGCACGAGCAGGTCGGCCGGGGCGAGGCGCGCCTGCAGGACGTGATCGTCGGCTTCATCGACCCGAACGCGGAGATCGCGGAGCCGAACGCCCGCGCCGAGATCGAGGAGACGGACGACGCGTCGGACGCGGACGACGACGAGGACGCGCCGACGGAGGCTGCTGCCGACACGGGTCCGGACCCCGAGGAAGTCGCGAAGCGGCTGAAGAAGCTCAAGAAGCTGCACAAGAAGTACGTCGACTCGCTGATCGAGCACGGCGTGCGCCACAGCTCGACGAAGAAGGCCCTGAAGGCCTTCACGGCCGATTTCATGGAGCTCAAGCTCGCGCCGAAGGTCTTCGATCAGATGGTCGCGCAGCTTCGCGACCTCGTGAATTCGATCCGCACGCACGAGCGGCAGGTCATGGCGCTCTGCGTCCGCGACGCGGGCATGCCGCGCAAAGACTTCATCGCGAGCTTCCCGAAGAACGAGACGAACCTCGAGTGGGTCGACAAGCACATCCGTGCGAAGCGGAAGCATTCGTCGCAGCTCGCGAAGCTGAAGGACGAGATCCTGCGCGCGCAGAAGCGGCTGCAGAAGATCGAGCAGCAGACGCACCTGTCGATCCCCGAGATCAAGGAGATCAATCGCCAGATTTCGCTCGGCGAGGCCCAGGCGCGCCGTGCGAAGAAGGAGATGGTCGAGGCGAACCTGCGCCTCGTGATCTCGATCGCGAAGAAGTACACGAACCGCGGGCTGCAGTTCCTGGATCTGATCCAGGAGGGCAACATCGGCCTGATGAAGGCGGTCGACAAGTTCGAATACCGCCGCGGCTACAAGTTCTCGACGTACGCGACGTGGTGGATCCGTCAGGCGATCACGCGCTCGATCGCGGATCAGGCGCGGACCATCCGTATTCCGGTGCACATGATCGAGACGATCAACAAGCTGAACCGGATCTCGCGGCAGATGCTGCAGGAGATGGGCCGCGAGCCGACGCCGGAAGAGCTGGCTCAGCGGATGGAGATGCCCGAGGACAAAGTCCGCAAGGTGCTGAAGATCGCGAAGGAGCCGATTTCGATGGAGACGCCGATCGGCGACGACGAGGATTCGCATCTTGGCGACTTCATCGAGGACACGACGTCGCCGTCGCCGATCGACGCGGCGACCGAGGAAGGCCTCAAGGAGACGACGCACGCGGTGCTCGCCGGCCTCACGCCGCGCGAGGCGAAGGTGCTGCGCATGCGCTTCGGCATCGACATGAACACGGATCACACGCTCGAGGAGGTCGGCAAGCAGTTCGACGTCACGCGCGAGCGGATCCGGCAGATCGAGGCGAAGGCGCTGCGAAAGCTCCGTCACCCGTCGCGGTCGGACCAGCTGCGGAGCTTCCTGCTCGACGACTAGTCACGAACGGAGGTGTCCGATACCTCTTACAAAGGTGTCGGAGACCCTTCTCGACTGACGGAGGGGTCGGAGCCGATGGCTTCGGCCCCTTCTTCTTTTGTGGCCCCTTCTTCGCTCGTGTCAGGGCTGGTCGACGTCGTCGACGTCGATCTGCCCGGTTAGGCGCCGGCGCACGTGCGACCACGAAAGCCCGATCGCCATCAGCGCGGAGAGGCAAAGCAGCGCGATCCACGTGATCGTGCTTCGTGCGTCGATCGTCAGCCATCCGAGGCTGATCAGGAACCAGACGAGCGTCCCGAAGAACGCCGCGCCGATCAAGAAGCCTCCCATGCCGAGCGACCGGCTCGCCGCGCGCAGCAGGATCACCCACCCCGCGAGGACGACGACGCCGGCGAGCGCATGCGCGGGCCCGAGCCGGCTATCGACAAACGAGCGCTGCACCCAGTGCAGGTAAGAGAACTTCGTCGGATTAAACGTCAGCAGCACAAGGACGGCGGACATGACGAGGCGCAGGAAGAAGCTCTTCAAGCCGAATCGATACGTGGGCATAGGTCTCGCTCGCTGATCGAGCCGCGCGTGCTCGCGGCCAGTGGCGAGGCGATGGTAGCGCCCGCACGGCTTCCGGGGAAGCCAGCCGCACTGCGGCGACGGCTTCCGACGCTATGCCGAGATCAGCTCGTCGAACCGCTCGATCAGGCGCAGCAGCTCGCGGCCGTGCCCGTGCTCCGGAACGAACTCCTCGGCGTACGGCAGGATCGCGCTGCTCTGCGGCAACTCCTCGTGGTTATCGAGGATCGCCCGCATCCGCGGGATCATCAGCCATTGCAGCCACTGCATGAACGTGAGGGTATCGAAGCAAAACGGCTGCGTGCTTGCGAGCAGCCGCTCGGGCGGAGGCTCGGCTTCCCATTTGTCGGCCGCGCGCATCGTCGCTTCCAGCCGATCGATCACGACGGCGAGCGCTTCCCGGCGAGTATGTTCCTCCATCGATGCATTCTGACGGCCGGGTCCCGCGCGAACAACCCGTCGGCAAGGTGGTAGACTAGCGGCCGGTGTGGGCCCGTAGCTCAGTTGGTTAGAGCAGGGGACTCATTGGAGAGGTGCCTTCGCGGCGAAAGCCGCGAAGTGGACGGGATGAATTCAGGGAACCCGTAGCGCACTCGCGCCGGCAACCCTGAGCCGAGCCGGCGGTACACCGCCGGAAGGTGCAGAGACTACCTGAGAGCTCGAGCGTCACCGCTCGAAAGTGCTCTTAATGACAGGCTGGAGCATCCCGCACCCTACCGGACGCGCGTCGCGCGGCCGCGGGTGAAGAGATAGTCCACTCCCGTCGGAAACGGCGGAGCGAGTGAATCCCTTGGTCGTAGGTTCGAGTCCTACCGGGCCCACCATTCCCCTTCCGTTCTTCGGTTCGACCGTGTGTCGTGAACCATAAATTGGCCGTTTGGCCACTTTATGGTTCCATGCACGGTAGGACAGATTCTGGTCCCAGCCCTCGCTCGCCGTACTGCCTAAAGCGCTTGGCCAATCGCAAAACTGCCTGCGATGAATACCGCCCTTGTACGGCGTTCATTCCAGGCTCCTCTGCCAACAGACTTCACCTGTACCTGCAACTTCGATTCTTTCAATCTTGCCCAGGGTAAGTCCTCCCAGGAATGTTATAGCAGATCCTTGAATTCGCACGTATCCCTCGCAAGGCGAAGACATGATTTCACCGGACGGCCCTTCTTCAACGACTATTGAGGACGCGTAATCGCCGACTTCTGCCAACTCTCGATTCATAAAGAGGCTAAGTCCTGCCTCTCTTGTGAGAAAACCGACGACTTCAACTCGCACTTCGCTCTCGTATCGCTCCGGAAACAGTATCAGTTGAACCAGCGGCACACTTAGCACAACATCCTGAGCGACTACGTTCCCTGCCGCCAATACAAGCAAGCTAACGAACAGGCCGCGAACCGAATGACGTGACATCACTTAAGCTCCCTGATTGCTGCAGCGCTACCCGCGTGACGTACGGCGTTCTGAAGCTCCTTCGGAGTTGACAGCATCGTCCTATGTCTCGACATGATGCACAACGCCCGTACAGCCTCGTTCAGTGCCCATCGTTGCCGCCCTTCTGCCCGAACGCGAAGTCGCCCAAGTGCACAGTTTAGGGAATCCCTTGCGCCTCTTGCGCGCAAGCTACGTCGCCACGCCGAGTCGCTCACGGCACCAACGCCTCGCTCGTTCGTAACACCGCTCGGGGAGCGGTTCGCCCCAACCCGCGGACCGCTTATCGGTCGGCCCAAGCACCTCGTCCGGCGACGGCACGTCAACTCCATGCGACTCGAGAATCTGAACAGCAGTGCTCGCAAACTCGAGGGGCCCTTCTGTATCGGCTCCGTACATATGTACCAAGCCGATCTCAACTACACTTTCAAGGAGGTTAAAGAACACGACTGCGGTCGAGGTCGGAATTCGGTTCAACAGCTTCTCGGGCAAGGGGTCACCCCGACCAGTGAGTTCAAGGCTTGCGCCTTGCGACTCCCAGGCTGGTAAGTCGCTTGCCGTCAGTGCTCTCAAGAGGTGCTCGACTAACGCTAGTACGCTTGGATCCGTGATTCGTAATGTCGAAGCGAAGGAAGCGATGCATGCAGCACCGAAGGCTTGGAGTTCACGGGTGGAGCAACATCTCGCGTCCCCTCGGCGGTAGTCCAGCCGACATCCCCCGTACTAAAGTCTCGCCGAGTCGGATGTGTGTGTTGGCTTGGCCGCGTCGCTTCGACACGTCGCCACAATTCGGCATTTTTCGAGCGTTCGAACGCCATCTCTCGATGCGAGACTACCTCCGTTACCGAAAGGGGGGGCGTGATGCGGCTGACTCGCACCGACACGATCGCCGCGGCATCGGCCGCGCTGTTCCTCGGCCTGCTCGCAGGCGAGTCCTTGCTCGTGCTCGCGCAGGACGCGCCGGGCTTCGAAGCGGATCCGGCGAAGGCGTGCTCACTCTGCGAGGATTGGAACGAGCCGCTCGAGCCGTTTCGAATCTTCGGCGACACGTACTACGTCGGCACGGCCGGCCTTTCCGCCGTGCTGATCGCCTCCGACGATGGTCACGTGCTGCTCGACGGCGGCCTGCCGCAGTCCGCGGCGTTGATCGATCGCAATATTCGTGCGCTCGGTTTCAACACCGAGGACGTGCGGCTGATCCTCAACTCCCATGCGCACTACGACCATGCCGGCGGCATCGCGGCTCTCCAGCGTGAAAGCGGGGCGACCGTCGCCGCGAGCCCCCGCGGCGCCGATGCCCTCGAGCGAGGCGAGCCGACGCAGGACGACCCGCAGTTCGGGCTCGGGCGCGAGGCCAATGCCTTTCCCGCGGTAGCCGCCGTTCGCCGCGTTGCGGACGGGATGCCGCTCCGCGTCGGGCGTCTCGAGGTCACACCGGTATTCACTCCGGGGCACACCCCGGGCGGCACGACCTGGACCTGGCGCTCGTGCGAAGAGGGCCGCTGCCTCTCGATCGTCTACGCGGACAGCCTGAACCCCGTGTCCGCCGACGAGTACCGATTCACGGACGAGCCGGAGACCTTGACCGCCTTGGAAGACAGCATTGCCCGGGTAGCGAATCTGCCCTGCGACGTGCTAATCACAGTGCACCCCGACTTTGGCGGGCTCGCGGCCAAGCGCGACGCTCTGCTCACTGCCGACGACAACCCGTTCATCGACACCGGGGCGTGCCGAGCATACGCGGCTCAGGCCTCCGACGCGCTGCGGCGAAGGGTCGTCCGCGAACGAGGCGCGGCCAGCGCGCTCTGAGACGGAGAACAGATCGGAAGCCGCCTTTCGCTAGGCGCAAACTACGCACGCTCGGCGGCGCTCCGCGGTTGCTACTCCTCCAGAAACCGTCGCGCATCGCCGAGTCGCAGGCAACGTCGGCGCGAGGCCGGGGCGGTGCTCGCAGAGCCGCTCAACCGACACCGGCCGCTCGAGGTAGTCGGGATCCTCGAGGACGACTCTGACCAAGCTCGAGCGACGCGAAGTGGATCAGTCGCCGGCAAGAGCCTTCTTTATCTTCAGTGTCACTTCGGGCTCGATACATTGTCCTGGGCCCGTCTGGGGGCGCGCGCTGTCCCGGGAAAATGGAGCGCTCACTCGCGATTAGAACGCTCGCCTGATTGTTCGAGTGGACCTTCGTCCAATGCCATGGACGCGCCGAATGGCCGCACACTCGGTCATGCCGTCCGCGCCGTCCGGGCTACCGCTGTCCTGGTGGCGGTCCTGGATGCGACTCGGTCGTCGCAGGCTCCTAGCAGCGAAGGAGGTCCGATGCGTTGCATAAACGGAATGCTATCGAGCGCAATTCTCGCTTTGATCGGACCGACGACTAACGGCGTAGCGCAGGAGCCCCCACCGATGGGCGTGCTGTTCGAGAACGTCCGCATCTTCGACGGCATCAACGACCAGCTCTCGAACCCCACCAACGTGCTCGTCGTCGGCAACGTCATTCAGCGCATATCGAGCACGGCGATTGCCGAGCCGGCAGAAGGCTCGGCGCTCGTGATCAACGGCGAAGGCCGCACGCTGATGCCGGGCTTGATCGACAATCACTGGCACACGCTGCTCGCACGCTCGTCTCCGGCAGAGCTTCTCGAGGGCGACTTCGGTTACGCAAATCTCGTCGCCAGCTTAGAGGCCGAGGAGACCTTGATGCGCGGCTTCACGACGGTGCGCGATCTCGGCGGCCCGTCCTTTGGCCTCAAGCGAGCGATCGACGAGGGTGTCGTAGTCGGCCCGCGCATTTATCCGAGCGGTGCGATGATCACCATCACGGGCGGCCACGGCGACTTCAGAAGCTCCGCCGAGATCCCACGGCAACTCGGTGGACCGCTGGCTCGCATGGAAACGCGCAACGGCAGCATGGTCGCCGATTCACCCGACGAAGTGCGTGTTCGGGTCCGCGAGCAACTACTGCTCGGAGCTTCGCAGATCAAGTTGACGGCGGGTGGGGGCGTCGCTTCGCCGCATAGCCCCCTTGACGTTTCCACCTTCACGGAGGATGAGCTCAGGGCGGCGGTCGAGGCGGCCGAGAACTGGGGTACGTACGTGACCGTGCACGCCTACACGCCTGCGGCGATCCGGCGCGCCATCGCTGCCGGCGTCCGCGTGATCGAGCATGGGCATTTGATGGACGAGGCGACCGCGCGGCTCATTGCGGAGAACGGCATTTGGCTGAGCTTTCAGCCCTTTACCGACGACGGATATGCGCCGCCGCTTGCGCCGGCCAACATGTTGCGGCTCGAGCAGGTGTGGTCCGGAACCGAAAAGACGATCGCTTTGGCCAAGCAATACAACATCAAGGTTGCCTTCGGCACCGACATTCTGTTCTCACCGATCGGAGGCGAACGACAGACGTTCGAGCTCGTAAAGATGGCCAAGTGGTATAGCGCCGGCGAGGTGCTCGCGATGGCGACGAGCATCAACGGCGAGCTTTTGAAATTGTCGGGCCCGCGCGATCCGTACCCCGGCAAGCTCGGCGTGGTCGAGGAAGGGGCGCTCGCGGATCTACTGCTCGTCAACGGCGATCCGCTGGCAAACATTCGTTTGTTGGAGGATCCGGCCGACAATCTCGTCGTGATAATGAAGGACGGCCGGATCTACAAGAATGATTTGTGACTTGCGGGATTTCGTATCTCGCGAGCACCGGCGGCGCGCGTCGCACCGCCCGCGCCGTTCATCGTCATCGCGCGACGACGCCCCGCGGCGAGAGCACGAGTTGGTCCGCGAATCGGCAGCACCATGCGCAGCGGGGCTTCAAGCCGAAGCCAACCCGTAGCGTTAACCACGGCTTTTGGCCGTACCAGACCACCAGATGTTGACATGCCGACAGCCATAACCACAACATATGGTGTGCGTCGGTGTCGCGTGAGCGACGAAGAGGGAATCCGGTGAGCCGCCGAGGGCGTGCGAATCCGGAGCTGCCCCCGCAACTGTAAGCAGCGAGCGACCGCCATTCGCCACTGGGCTTCCGGGAAGGCGGCGGTTGCGATCGAGCTGTGAGCCAGGAGACCTGCCGGCGCACGACGTCACCGATCGGACGGGGTGTGCCGAGCGGGTAGCGACCACGGTACGAGTGTCCGCGGGCGCCCCTCGCTTGCTCCGTCCCTCGAACGAGCACCAGCGAGGTAGGCGATGGTTCAGGCGCTTTCTTCTTGCAGCCTAGCGAGAGACGACACTCGAGTCGCGCAGTCTCCACGAAGCCCTTGGCGACGTCACGTCGGGCAGATCGTCACCGACTCACGGCGCGATGCGCTGCTGACCGAGTTCGGCGAGGAGACACTCCGCGACCGCTATCTGCTGCCGGGCGAATCGTTCCAGGACCTTTTCGCCCGCGTCGCACGCGCCTATGCGGACGACACCGCGCATGCACAACGCCTCTACGACTACATGTCGAAGCTGTGGTTCATGCCGGCGACGCCGATCCTGAGCAACGGCGGCACGGATCGCGGCCTTCCGATCTCCTGCTTCCTGAACTCGGTCGAAGACAGCCTCGAATCCATCGTGGAGACGTGGACCGAGAACGTATGGCTCGCGTCGAACGGCGGCGGCATCGGGACGTATTGGGGCACGGTCCGCTCGATCGGCGAGCTCGTCAGGAACAACGGCCAGTCGTCGGGAATCATTCCGTTCATCCGCGTCATGGATTCGCTGACCCTGGCGATCTCGCAGGGATCGCTGCGCCGCGGCTCGGCCGCCGTCTACCTCGACGTGCATCACCCCGAGATCGAGGAATTCATCGAGATTCGGAAGCCTTCGGGCGACTTCAACCGGAAGAGCCTGAACCTGCATCACGGCGTCGCGATCACGGACGAGTTCATGGAAGCCGTGCGCGACGATCGCCCGTTCGCGCTGCGAAGCCCGGTGACCGGCCAGCCGATCAAGGCCGTCTCCGCGCGGCTCTTGTGGCAGAAGATCCTCGAGATCCGCCTGCAGACGGGCGAGCCCTACTTGCTGTTCATCGACGCGGTGAACCGCAGCCTTCCGGCCCATCAGCGCGAGCTCGGGCTCGTCGTGCGTCAGTCGAACCTCTGCAGCGAGATCCTGTTGCCCACAGGGCCCGATCACACGGGCGCGTCCCGCACGGCGGTGTGTTGCCTCTCGTCCGTCAATCTCGCTACATGGGACGAGTGGAGCCGCGATCCGCGCTTCATCGAGGATCTGATGCGATTCCTCGACAACGTGCTCGAGGACTTCATCGAGCGCGCGCCGCCGTCGATGTCGAGAGCGGTTTACGCGGCCGAGCGCGAGCGCTCCGTCGGCCTCGGCGCGATGGGCTTTCATTCGTTCCTGCAGGCGCGCGGGATTCCGTTCGAGAGCGCGCTCGCGAAGAGTTGGAATCTCACGATTTTCCGCCATCTCCGTGCGAAGGCCGACGAGGCCTCTCGTCGCCTCGCGGCGGAACGCGGTCCATGCCCGGACGCTGCCGAACGCGGCGTGCAGGAGCGCTTCAGCCACAAGCTCGCGATCGCGCCGACCGCGAGCATCAGCATCATTTGCGGCGGCGTGAGCGCGTGCATCGAGCCGATTCCAGCCAACGTCTACACGCACAAGACGCTTTCCGGGTCGTTCACCGTAAAGAATCCCGCGCTCGCCGACCTCCTCGACTCGATGGGACTCGACACGCCCGAAACGTGGCGATCCATCCTCGCCCACGAAGGCTCGGTGCAGCACCTCGACGCGCTCGACGACTACCAGAAGGCCGTGTTCCGAACCGCGTTCGAGATCGATCAGCGCTGGGTGATCGAGCTCGCCGCCGACCGCGCGCCGAGCATCTGCCAGGGGCAATCGCTGAACCTCTATCTCGAGAGCGACGTCCACAAATGGGACCTGCTGATGCTGCACTGGACCGCATGGGAGCGCGGCATCAAGAGCCTCTATTACTGTCGCTCCAAGTCAGTGCAGCGCGCCGGTTTCGCGGGCGTCGACGCCGATGGCCCTCGCCGCTGGCCAGAGCAAGCGCAGCAAGCCGACGTCGCAAAGTACGACGAATGCCTCGCCTGCCAATAGGAAGCGCGATGAGCACGTTGGACCCGCAGATCGAGCTCATCGCACGCCCGGGTTTGATGACGCCGAGCGTGAGCTACAAGCCGTTCCGTTACCCTTGGGCCATCGAATACTGGCGTCGACAGCAGCAAATCCATTGGCTCCCGGAAGAGGTGCCGCTCGGCGAAGACTGCAAGGACTGGGCAACGCGGCTGACGGACGCCGAGCGAAATCTGCTCACGCAGATCTTTCGGTTCTTCACGCAATCCGACGTCGAGGTGCAGGACAACTACCTCGAGCGCTACGCGCGCGTGTTCCGTCCGACGGAAATCAAGATGATGCTTGCCGCGTTCGCGAACATGGAGACCGTGCACATCGTTGCGTACGCGCTGCTGCTGGAAACGATCGGTATGCCGGAGACGGAATTCGCCGCGTTCATGGACTATGCGGCGATGCGCGACAAGCACGACTACATGCAAAGATTCGGCGTCGCCAACGAGGCCGACATCCTGCGCACGCTCGCGATGTTCGGCGGCTTCACGGAGGGGCTTCAGCTCTTCGCGAGCTTTGCGATCCTGCTGAACTTTCCGCGACGCAACAAGATGCGCGGGATGGGCCAGATCGTCTCCTGGTCGGTCCGCGACGAGACGCTCCACTGTGAAGGGATCATCAGGCTGTTCCACACGTTCGCGGCCGAGACGGGGGCGCTGACGCCTAACGTGCGCGACGACATCGTCGACTGCGCGCGAACCGTCGTTGCGCTCGAGGATCGCTTCATCGACCTGGCGTTCGAGATGGGCCCGATCGAAGGCCTCGATGCCGCAGACGTCAAGCGCTATATCCGCTACGTGGCGGACTGGCGTCTCAAGCAGCTCAATCTGCCCACGATCTTCGGCCTCACCGAACACCCGCTGCCGTGGCTTACGGAGATCCTGAACGGCGTCGAGCACGCGAACTTCTTCGAAACTCGCGCGACGGAGTACGCGAAGGCCGCTACGGGCGGCGACTGGCACGGCCCGGAAGGGGCATGGGGCATGTTCGATGCGCGGATGGTGCGGCGGGCACAGCTGAAGCTGGATTCGAGCGGCGCTGCTTCGCATGCTTCAGACGGCATGCTTCCCGGAGCTCGTTGAGCCCGATCGGGCGAACGCACCGCGACGCTACGGCAACATCGTCCCCGTGCATTCGCTCACGAACGGCTCGGGGCCCGGGTCCTCCGCCGCAGGGTCGCCGGCGAGCCCGACGAACAGGATCGCGCCGGACGCGCGCTCGCGGATGACGAACACGAACGGGCGATCGGCGACGAAGGCGGTGAACGAGACGACACCGATGCCGACGCCCGTCGCCGCCGCGGCGCGCGTTCCACGTTCGTCGACGTCGACGCGGGTCTTCTGCCGCACGAAGTCGATGCACATCTGATCGCCCGACGGCGACATCCGCGTGAAGTCGGCGCGCGGCCTGAACGCCGGCGTCATGCCGAGCGCCTTCAGCGCGTCGTTCAAGTACGCGTCGTACGTCAACGTGAACTTCGGTAGCGACAGCTGGTCGAGCCGATCCGGCCTCAAGCCCTCGACGACGCCGCGCCACTGGTCCGCATCGAGCCCCGCGAGCCAGTCCCGCGCGCCGACACCTTCGTCCGGCAACACGACGACCATCGCGAAAGCTTCGTCACCGTACGGCAGCTCGATCGCCGAATAGGACTCGCCTCGGCCACGGAGGACTTCGACGTTGCCGATCGACATCATGTCGACGTCGGTCTCCGAGCCGTCCTCGCGCCGGAACGTGCCGCGGCGGGTGTTCGCAGGATCGAACTGTGTCGTCCACGCTCCTTCGAAGTAGATCGCGTTCACGAGGAGCATCACGAGCGACGGATCGAGCCCATCGACGATGCCGTCGATGAGCCCGCCGGTCCGCTCCGCCACCCATTCGTTGATGGTGATCGGAGCGGCGGGGTCGGCGAAATCGAGCGCCTCCGTGCGCGCATCGAACGCCGCGCGGACCGCCTGCAGGAACGCATCGTGAAACGCGACGCCTTCCCTCGTCCACACGGCGTTCGCGATCTCGAGACGCACGTTCGGATCGAGCGACGTGAGCCGGTCGATCAGGTCGCGATATGCGGCGTTGATCTGCTCGGGCGGCAGCGTGCCGAACCCGAGCGCCGAGCGCATCGCATCGAGCGTCGCGCCGCCCGCACCGTTCATCGTCATCCCGAGCGCCATCGACGCGCCGAGCGGTGAGAGGACGACGTTGGCCCGCGAATCGGCGGCAGCCATGCGTGCGGCGAGCTCCAAGCCAAAGCCGACCGTAGCGTCGACGACGGCTTCGTCGCTCGCCGTCAACGCGCCCGTCGAATCGGTGCCCGAATCGTCGGCCGGCTCGAGTGCGCCGCCGTTCCCGCCGCCGCCGCAGCCCGCCACGGCGAGCATCGCGGTCACGACGAGAGCGCAGGCGCGGACCCGGTTTCCTGCGAACATCCGGCGCCTCCTGAGGGAGAGAGACGCCCCTAGCCTAGGTCATCGGCCGTGTGAATTTGTATCGATTCGTGCGCAGGTGTGTCGACGAGACGTGTCGTACGCCGTCGCGAGCTTGGGCTCGAGCACCGGCGCCGGGTCCGCTCTTGAATCTGCTGCCGACGCTACTCACCTCCGACGCGCCAACCGAACGTCACGCCGAGCACGAGCGGATCGATCTCGACCGTCCCGAATGCGGCGCCCGTGAGCTTCGCCTCGCTGTCGATGTCGATCCACCTCAAGTCGAAGCCGAGGATTCGGTTCTCGCCGACATCGACGTCGATGCCGAACTGTGCCGCGATGCCGAACGACGTATCGAGCGAGAGGTCGTTTCCTGCGAGCGGGCCGCTCGTGTCCTCGTCGAAGAAGATGGTCGCGTTGAGCCCGAAGCCGAGATACGGCCGAACGCGGCGATCCGGAGTGAAGTGATGCTGGACCGACACCGTCGGCGGCAGATGCTTCACCTCTGCAACCTTGGCGCCACCTGCGTTCAGCGTCACCTCGTGATCGAACGGCAGTGCAGCCAGGATCTCGAGGCTCCAGCGAGGATGGAAACGATACGTCGCACTGAACGTCAGGCTTTCGTCGGATTCGACGGCCACCACGTCATGGTTCGTCGATTTCGCGTCGACGCGATGGCCGCCGATTCTCAGCGTCCAGTCCGACGCGGCGGCGGAACCGCTCGGCCCGATGATCGCCGCGCTCACGGCCGCGACGATGGCAACCCGCTTCGTGATTCCTTCCATTTTCGCCCGACTCCTTTCTTCGTTCGGCCGAGTTGCATCCTAGCGTCAGCATTGGGGCCGGCAGTTGATCCTCATCAACGCGAAACGAGCACCCGACGAACGGGGGGCGCCTCGGAAGGAAGGCGGTGGCGGAGACAAGACGAACCTGAACGTCAAGATAGTTTAAGTACTAGTTTAAACTGTTACATATTCGCAACGCTCCCTCCTGTTATTCTCTTATGGAAAACTATTTCTCTGTGGCAACACCGTCTGATTTTCAACACAGTAGTTCGGGGGAAATATGCGCAGGATTCGATCCTCGTCATCCACAAGGAAGTTTTCCGGCCTCACGGCGCACTCGTTCGGCCCCAGGCGGAAGCTCTGGGTCGAGATGTTCCTGCTCGGCCAGGCTGGTCTCGCGAGCACGAGTGTTGCGCAGGACACACAACCGATCGAGGAAGTGACCGTCACCGGCACCAGAATCCGCCAGGTGACGGGCATGGCGACACCGACGCCGGTGACGGCCGTGACCGCCGACGAGCTCACCGACTTCAACCCCGGCTCGACGCTCGCGCAACAGCTCGACGTCCTGCCTCAGTTCTTCGCGACGCCGACTGCACAAAGAGGGGGCAACGCGATCAGCACGACGGCCGGCGGCTCGTATCTGAACATGCGCGGCATGGGCCAGAACCGCACGCTCGTGCTCGTCGACGGCACGCGCGTCGCGCCCGCCGATGCGAACGGCAGCGTCAACGTCGATAACTTCCCGACCGCGCTGCTCCAGCGCGTGGACGTCGTGACGGGCGGCGCCTCGGCCGCGTACGGCGCGGACGCGGTCGCCGGCGCGGTCAACTTCGTGCTGAACCGCGAGTTCGAGGGACTGACGGCGCGGGTGTCGACCGGCGTCACCGACCACTCGGACGGCGAGAACGTGGACTTCAGCATCGCGGGCGGCCACGGCTTCCTGGACGGCAAGCTGCACCTGATCGGCTCGTTCGACACGCGCAAGATCGATCAGATCGGCCCCGACCACACGCGCTTCTCGAATTGGCAGGACTGGGGCCTCGTGCGCAATCCCGAGTGGGTCTCGGCGACCGAGACGCCGAACATTCCGCAGCGGATCACGGTGCCCCACGTGTTCGGCGCGCAGTCCGCCCCGCAGGGCTTGATCATCACGTCCGCGCCCGGCTTCGCGTACCGCAACTGGACGTTCACCGACGACGGCACCGGCATTCGTCCGTATGCATTCGGCGATTATCTTTCGCTCGCCGGCGTGACACCCGGCGGCGGCGCGACGAACAACCAATCAGGCGGGCACGAGTACCACTACTGGGACGTGGCCACGCCCCGCGGCGTGCGCGGGAACGAGGTCGATCAGCGGTCGTTCTTCTTCGGCCTGCAGTACGAGGTGACCGACCGACTCACGATCCAAGCGCAGACGATCAACGGCCAAACGGAGTCGGCCTTCTACCACCAGCCGAGCAACATGGCGATTCCGGGCCCGCTCTACGCATGGACGATCTTCCGCGAGAACCCGTTCCTGCCGCAGCAGCTCGCGGAGGAGATGGACCGGGTAGGCCTCGACAGCATCCAGATTTCGTCGACCGGAATCATCAATGGCCCCGGCCTCGTCAACATCTACGACGATCGCGGCGACGTGAGCAGGGGCCACCTGCAGTCGCACACGCTGAGCCTCGCGTTCGACATCAACGACAATTGGAATCTCAAGACGAGCTACCAGCGCGGCAAATCGCGGGTCACGACGGGCATCCTGAACGTGCCGCGTATCGACAAGTTCTTCCTGGCGATGGATTCGATCGTCCATCCGGACACGGGCGAGATCGTCTGCTACATCTCGTACGTGAACCCGAGCCCCGAGGACCTCGCGGAGTTCATGGAAGGGAAGCTCCTGCCGAGCCCGCTGACGCCGGAAGGCGTGCCGGCGGATTCGCCGATCGGGCCACTCGATCCGCAGGAGTGCGTGCCGTTCAACCCGTTCGGCATTGGTAACGCGAATCAGGCCGCGAAGGACTGGATCGTCGACAAGGAGAAGAAGCAGCACCGCGTGCTCGAGCAGGACTTCGCCGAGGTGCTGTTGACGGGTATCGCCCACGAGGGCTGGGGTGCCGGACCGATCTCGCTCGCGGCCGGCCTCACGTGGCGCGACGAGAACTTCACGCAGGAGAACTACCCGTCATACGGCGAGCGCGGTCTGCTCAACGCGCCGGATCTCGGCATTCGCAGCATCCCGCAAGGCTTCGCCGGCGCCGGCAACCGTTCGCTGCATCCGTTCTCGGCGATCGGCGCCGGCAACGGCGACCGTAGCGTCTGGGAGTGGTTTACCGAGGTGAACCTGCCGATCTGGGAGTGGAGATCCGGGCAGCGCATCGGCTCGACTCTCGCCTATCGCAGGTCCGACTACAAGCGCGCCGGGGCCCAGGACAGCTGGAAGCTCGGTCTCGACGCGCAGATCGTCGAGTCGCTGCGTTGGCGCATCACGAAGTCGCGCGACATCCGCGAGCCGAATTTCGCCGAGATCTTCCTGACCGGCACCGGGGGCGGCACGGTGACCGACCCGTTCCGCGGCAACGAGACGAACAATGCGTTGACGGTGCTCGCGACGTCGAACCCGGCGCTCGGCGCCGAGATCGGCGACACGATCACGACCGGTTTCGTCTGGCAGCCGACGTTCGCGACGGGTCTGCAGCTCTCGCTCGACTGGTACGAGATCGACCTGAGCGGGGCCGTCGCGCCGTACGGTGCGCAGCGCATCGTCGACGATTGCTTCGAGACAGGGGCGCCGAGCGCCTGCAACCTGATCCAGCGCATCCCGACGACCGACGGCAGCATCGGTCCGATCTCGCGCATCCTCAATCAGAACATCAACGCCGACATGGCGCGCACCAGCGGCGTCGACCTCGAGGTGCTGTACAACACCGAGCCGGACCTGCTCGCCGGCGAGCGCGAGTCCTTCTCGATCAGGGCGCTGGTCGGCTACCTCGAGGAGAACTCGACGACGACTGCGGCGGGCACGAAGCAGGACCTCGCGGGCAGCCAGACGCGGCCGAAGTACAACGGCGTCGTCACCGGCACTTACACGTTCGGGCCGTGGGGCCTGATGCTGCAGGGCCGCTACTACCACAAGGTGATGAACAACAACACCTGGGTGGAAGGCCGGGACATCGACGACAACTGGATCGCTTCGCAGACGACGTTCAACTTCGCCGCGTCGTACCGCGGCGAGATGGCGGGCGGGGTCCAGTGGCGCGCGGCGTTCAACATCACGAACCTGTTCGACCGCGAGCCGTCGATCGTCGCCAACACGTTCGGGCAGAGCGTGGTGCTCGGCCACGATACGTACGGCCGGCGCTATCAGTTGAGCGTGGACTTCGACTTCTAGCAGCCGGAAAGGGGCCGCGCGAAAGCGCGGCCCCGCGCCTCGGCCCGCACGCTAGGTCGAGGTAGCCTTCTTGAACGCGGGCCGAGCGGCGAGCCGCTCGTAGTAGCGCTTCAGCGCCGGCAGATCGTCGGGCAGCGCGCCGCATTGCGCCGCCGCATGCAGCGTGTAGCCGATGACGATGTCCGCCGCGGTGAACTCGTCGCCGACGATGTAATCGCGCCCCTCGAGCCGGTCGTTCAGCACCTTCGCGTAGTGCTGGAACACGCGCTTCCCTTCCTCGAGCCTGTCCTTGTTGCGCTCGGCCTCGGGCAGCAGGAACAGGTGCTGGGCGATCTGCGCGACCGGCTGCATCAGCGTCGACTCGCCGAAGTGCAGCCACGACAGGAACTCGCCGTAGTGCTTCGACTCGTGCGGAGGACGCAGCCGCCCTCCCCCGTAGTGCTCGAGCAGGTACTGAATGATCGCGACCGACTCGAACATCGTCAGCGTGTCGTCGACCAGCACCGGCACTTTGCCGAACGGCGAGATCACGAGATAATCCGCCGACTTCAGCGCCTTCGGATCGAACGGCAGCACCTCGAGCTCGTAGTCGAGCCCGAGCTCCTCGAGCAGCCACAGCACGCGAGTGGAGCGACTGCCCGTGCAATGGTAAAGCTTCATCGACACCGACCTTTCGTCTGCATGTACGGGGAGAAATGATACATGTCTTCGCGCGGCAGATCGTTCGTCGCGCTCGCGGCCGTCTCGCTGCTCGTCGCGACGATGCTGGGCGCCTACGCGAGTCACGGCATGCGGGCGGCCCCTGCGGCGAGCGTCGACGCGGTGCGGACGGCGGTCGCGTTCCAGTTCTATCACGGGCTCGGCCTGCTCGCGGTCGCGGTGCTCGAGGAACGCCTCGCATCCCGCTTGGCCGCCGCGGCCGGCTGGCTCTTCGTCGCGGGCACCGTGCTCTTCTGCGGCGCGATCTACGTCTCGGAGCTCGTCGGCATCGATCCCGTCGGCGCCGCCGCGCCGTTCGGCGGCACCGCGTTCATGGCCGGGTGGGTCGCCCTCGCCGCGGCCGCCGTCATTTCGCGCGGCCGCGCTTCCTGAGCGCCGAAAGACAGATCCGCTCGCAGAGCTCCTCGAACGAGATGCCGACGGCCGCCGCCGAGCGCGGCAGCAGGCTTCCGGACGTGAGGCCCGGCAGCGTGTTCATCTCGAGGCACCAGAGGCCGCCATTCTCGTCCATGCGGAAATCGGCGCGGCTGTAGCACTCGAGCTTCAGCGCGCGATGCGCGGCGAGGCCGAGCTCCTGCACGCGGCGCGTCTGCTCGGGCGTCAGGTCGGCAGGGAAGATCTCGTCGGCGCCGCCCGGCTGGTACTTCGATGCGTAATCGAAGATCGGCGCGAGGCGCGGGACAATCTCGCCGACTGCGAGCGGCTCGTCGTCGAGGATGCCGACCGTGAGCTCGCGGCCCGAGATGTAGCGCTCGATCATCACGGCGTCGTCGAAACGCGCGGCCTCGTCCACGGCCTTCTGCAGATCCTCGGGCCGCTCGACGAGCGTCAGACCGACGGTCGAGCCCTGCCCGTTCGGTTTCACGATGACCGGGAAGCCGAGCCGCTCGGCGACGACGTCCGGCGACGCGGGCGCCATCAGCCAGTCGGGCGTCGGCACGCCTGCCGCGAGGAACAAGCGCTTCGCGACGTCCTTGTCCATGCCGAGCGCGCTGCCGATCCGGCCGGAGCCCGTGTAGACGATGCCGGCGAGATCGAGCACGGCCTGCACCGTGCCGTCCTCGCCGGTGCCGCCGTGGAGCGCGAGGAACACGAGATCCGCGTCGCGAAGGTCCGGGCGGCTCACGACCGCGGGCAGCGCCGCCCGATGGTCGACCTTCGCCGGCGGCAAGCGATCGACCCGCCCGGTCAGCAGCGACTTCTCGTCCGCCGGACCGAGCACACCCCGTACCGCGTCGACGGCCACGACGTCGTGCCCCCGCGCTCGCAATGCCTGCACGACTTGCGATGCGCTCGCGACGGAGACGTCGCGCTCCATGCTTTCTCCGCCGAACAGCACTGCGATCTTCACGGGAATTCTCCGGTCTGTACCTGTCCGCATTGTAATCGATGCGTTCGGCGGCCTTTCGCCTCAGGCGACTCGAAGTGATTCGAGGGTTAAACTATCCGCGACATCGAGACGGCGCGGCATCGTTCGGACGCGCCGTTTTCTTGCGCGAGGAGCGATGAACATGACGTCAGGAACGATCAAGTTCTCCGCCTGCGCGGCGGCGATAGCATTCGCCCTGCCCGGTCTGACCCGCGCGCAGCAGCCCGCGGGGCCGGTCGAGGAGGTGATCGTCACCGGCACGTACATTCCGCGGGCGTCGCAGTTCGATTCGCCGTCTCCGCTCGTCGTCGTCGGTCGCGAAGAGATCCAGGCGTCCGGCGCGAACGAGATCGGCGAGCTGATCGAGGACCTGACGATCAACTCGGGCTCGTTGAACAACCCGGATTCGTTCACGCAGAACCTCACCATCGGCACGACGAACATCAACCTGCGCGGGCTCGGCGTCGCATCGACGCTGGTCCTGCTGAACGGCCAGCGGCAAACGCCGAGCGCGATGGCGACGGACCGCGGCGAGAACTTCGTCGACACGTCGTCGCTGCCGCCGCTGATCGCGCTCGACCGCGTCGAGATCCTGAAGGACGGTGCGACCGCGTTGTACGGCTCCGAAGCGGTGGCCGGAGTCGTGAACTTCATCACTCGTCGCAATTTCGACGGCTTCGAGGTCGACCTCGGCTACCAGGAGATCCCGGGTCACGATCAGCGCGACATCGAGCTCGGCGTGCTGTACGGCGTCGGCAACGACACGACGCATTTCCTCGCCGCGGTGAGCCGGCTCGATCGCACGATGCTGTCGACCGCGGACCGCAGGCTCTCGACGCTGACGGACGACCTGAGCCAGGCGGGCAACCCCGGGTCGTTCCTGATTCCGACCCGCCCCGCGCACCCGGTCTACGGTGCCGTGTGGACGCAGGCGTTCGACTCGAACGCCAACGGCGTCGCGGACTTCATCGAGCCGACGCTCGGTTTGCCGCCCGTGCCGAACGCGCAACCGCCGGTCTTCGCGGACAACGACTGCGCGGCAGTCGCGGCCGCGGACCCGAAGGTCGTGCCGTCGTTCGCCGCCGTGGTGCCCACGCCGATCGGCCCGGTCCCGCTCGGCCTCTGCCAGTTCGATTTCGGCTCGTTCTGGAGCCTGGTGCCGGAGGAAGAGCGCAACATCGGCTATTTCGAGCTCACGCATCAGATGAGCGAGCGGGTCGAAGGACGCGTCGAGTTCCACGTGGCCGACAACGAGGCGTTCAGCAACACTTCACCGTCGTTCCCGTTCGCGCGCTTTCCGGTCGTCCAGGTCACGCACCCTGACAACCCGTACGGCACCGACGTGCAGTTCATCGGGCGGCTGATCGGCGCCGGCGGCGTGCCGTTCGAGAGCCGCTACGAGAGCACGACGCGCCGCATCGCCGGCACGCTTTCCGGAGACGCGGGCGACGAGTGGACGTGGGAGCTCGGCGTGCAGTTCAGCGAGAACGATTTTCTCGTCGCCGCGCCGGACGTCCTCGTCGATCGCTTCAGCGCGGCGATTCGCGGCCTCGGCGGGCCCGGCTGCGACCCGGCGACGGGCACGCCCGGTGTCGCGCCGTGCCTCTACTTCAATCCCTTCGGCAGCGCGCTGACCGGCACCGGAACGCCGAATCCGCCCGAGCTCCTCGACGACCTGCTCGGCACCTACGAGATCGACGCGACGAGCGAGCTGCTCACGATCGGCGGCTTCGTGTCGCGCGAGATCGGCGACCTGCGCGGCGGACCAGCGGCGCTCGTCGTCGGCGTGCAGCATCGCGCGGAGGAGCTCAAGCACGACTACAACGACGACGCGAACCGCAACAACTTCATCTTCCTCGTCGGTAATCCGGATTTCGAGGACGATCGCAACATCAACGCGCTGCTCGCGGAGCTCGCGTTGCCGATCACCGAGACCGTGAACCTGCAGCTCGCCGCGCGCTACGAGGACTACGGCGACATCGACTCGACCGACCCGAAGGTGACCGTGCTGTGGCAGCCGTCGGACGCGCTCGCGTTCCGCGGCTCGATCGGCACGTCGTTCCGCGCGCCGTCGATGTTCCAGTCGTTCGGCACGCAGACGACGCTCTCCGAGCTGATCGATCCGAACGTCGGCACGCCGCAGTTCTTCCCGGTGCGCTCGCAGCCGAATCCGAGCGGCGACCCGTTGCAGCCCGAGGAGGCGGATATCCTCAATCTCGGCGTCTCGTGGTTCGCCAGCGATGCGCTCCAGATCGATCTCGACTACTGGTCGTTCGACTACACCGACGTCATCATCGAGCAGAACGCCCAAGCGGTCCTGAATGCGGCGGCGCTCGGCGATGCGCAGGCGGCTTCTCAGGTCGTCAGGGATCCGGGCAGCGGCCTGCTGCTCAGCGTCGACACGTACTTCGGCAATGCGTCGTCGCTCGAGACGGACGGCTTCGATCTCCGGGTGACGTACGACGTGCCGACGTCCGGCGCATCGACGTACCGCATCGGGCTCGAAAGCACGTTCGTCATGAGCTACGACATCGACGACCCGCAGGCCGGCCGGATCGACGGCGCCGGGCGGCGCAATTTCGCGAACTTCGCGACGTCGATGCCGGAGATGCGCGCGAACGCGTTCCTCAACTGGCGGCGGAACGCGCATCTCGTCGACTTCGTCGTTCACTACATCGATTCGTACGTCGACGATCAGGTCGCGCTCGGCCAGGGGCCCGAAGCGTTTCGCAAGATCGACAGCCAGGTCACGGCCGACCTGCGCTACGCGTATCGGTTCCGGGGCGACGAAGGCCCGCAGCTGTCGATCGGCGTGATCAACCTCTTCGACGAGGATCCGCCGCACGTCGCGACGAACGGCGGCTACGACTCGAAGGTGCACGACCCGAGGGGCCGCGTCGTGTACGCCCGCGCTTCGTTCGAGTTTTAGGCGATCACGCGAAGCGCGCGCGTCTCGCGCCGAGCGGCGTCGGCGGCCGCGCGTCGCCGGCGTCGAAGGCTTCGACGGCGCGCCGCTGCTCGAGCGCGTCGAAGCGTTCGAACCACTCGATGCCGGCCGCGCCGCGCGCGGCGACGAGCTTGCCGCCGCGGAAGAGCAGCTGCCGCCACGGGACGGCCGGCATCCGCGACGCGGCGCCAGCGAGATGTGCGAAGTTCAGCGGATCCGCGGCCGAGATCACGACCCACTCGTCGTCGGGCTCCGCCTGACGCACCTTCCGGAGCGCGACGACCGCGTCCGGCAGCGCGAACTGCTCGCCGCCGAGCGGCGAGACGAAGCGCCCGCCGCGGATCTCCCCGCGCGCTTCCCAGCGGCGATAGACGTCGAGCAGGAGCCGCCACGGCGGCGCGAGGATCTCACGTCCGAGGATCGCGCGACAGACGACGCCGTAGCGGCGAAGCAGCGCCCACGCGGCGTGCTCGATCGCCGCGGCCGACGGCCCGTCGCTCGCGGGCGGAGCGCCGGTCGCGTTCGCATCCGCCGCGCCGTTGCCTGCCGCTACGGCGAACGCAGGCTCGCCGATCAGCGCCCATCGGCCCGCGGCATCGAATCCGCCGACACCGCGCTGGCGACTGCGTCCGCCGAAGCCCGCGCGTCGGCGCTGCGGCGTGAGCAGCGCGCGCAGGCCGTTGAACGAATCGGCGGTCACGCGGCCGCGCGCGACGAGCTCGCCGAGCGCTTCCTCGACCTGCACGCGCAGAAGCCCCGTCGCCTGCACGATCTCGACGAAAAAGAGCGCGCCCCGTGCCGCGAGCACCGCCTCGACGCGCGCGGCCGACGACGACGGCGGCGGATCGTCGGCGCGCTCGAAGCCCGCCGAGCGCTGCGCGAGCTCGCGCCACTCGGCGAGCGCCGCGCGCGGCACGAGCACGATCGGCGACGCGGCCACCGTCGTCGGGCGCGGGCCGACCGTCGCGGCGCCCGGACGCGGACGCCACCAGACGACCTCCCCCGCCGTCGACAGCCGGTCGAGCAGATCGCGGCCATAGTCCGCGATCCGCGCCGGTAGCACCTCGCGCTCCCACGCGATCGCGGGCAGCGCGAGCCCCTGCAGCATGTCGAGCACTGCGCGCAGCGAGTCGATGCCCTCGCGCCAATCCGCGCCGAGCCCCTGCCAGCGAAACAGGAAGCGCTGATAGTCGGCGAGCGACACGGGCTCGATCTCGCTCCGCAGCCGCTTCATCGTGTAGCGATGGATCCGCGCGAGCAACCGCCGCTCGCACCACTCCTCGATCTCGCCGAACGGCAGCTCCGCGCGATAGCGACCGCGCATCGCGAAGCCCTGCTGCTCGAGCGCTGCGAGCGGTGCGGCGAGCGCGCGCGCCGAAAGACCGAGCGGCGCCGCGAGCTCGGCGGCCGTCACGGGCCCGAGCGCCTCGAGGCGGCCGCGGACGATCTCGCGGAGCGCCGTTTCGCCGTCGGGCGCGCGGCCGGGCAGCGCCGCCGCGTCGTCGCCGGCGATGCCGTCCGGGAACGCGAGCCTCACGTCCGCGAGCCGCTCGGCCGCGACCCACAGCGTCTCGCCGCCGCGCGGCTCGAACACGGTCGCGCGGCGCGAGGCACGGAGCGCGGCGAAATGCGCGGGCCACTCGCCGCTGGCCTGCCCCTCGGCGGCCGTCACGAAGCCGACCGACACGAGCGCGTCGTGAAGCTCGTCCGGATCGCGCGCGTCGGGCCACGCCTCGGCGCGCACGCGCTCGATCGCCTGCGGGTCGAGCCGACCGAGCTCCGCGGCCTGCTCCGGCGTCATGTAGCGGCGGCTCTGCACGGCGAGCGTGCGCCGCTCCTCGGCGGGCGCGTCGTCGAGGAACGCATACGGCCGCGCGCCCAGAATCTCCTGCGCGAGCGGCGACGGCGCGGTCAGGTCACGGCACACGACCTCGACTTCGCCCGCCTCGATCCGCTCGAGCAGGCGCACGAGGCCGTCGACGTCCATCGCGCCGTGCAGGCAGTCGGCCAACGTCTGCTCGACGAGCGGATGGTCCGGGATCTCGCGATCCGCGCTCGTAAGGTTCTCGGCGCACGCGAGCTGCTCGGGGAACACGGTCGCGAGCAGGTCCTCGGCGTCCGTGCGCTGAAATGCCGGCGGCGCGCGCTTGCCGTCGCGGAAGCGACGAACTGCGAGCGCGTTGGTCGCGTTCCAGCGCCAGTACGTCGGGAACATCGGCGCGGCGAGCACGGCTTGCGTGAGCACGTCGCGGACGCTCCTGCTCGACAGGTACTTCGGCACGTCGTCGAGCGCGAAGCTGTGCACGGTGCCGAGCGACAGCACGATCGAATCCTCGAGCGCGGCCGCTTGCAGCTCGAAGTTGAAGCGCCGGCAGAAGCGCTTCCTGAGCGCGAGGCCCCACGCCTTGTTGAGCCGGGAGCCGTACGTCGAGTGCACGACGAGGTGGCTATCGCCGGTCTCGTCGAAGAACCGCTCGAGCACGATCCGCTCCGCGGTCGGCAGCGCGCCGAGCGCCGCCTTCGCGGCCGCGAGATAGTCGACGAGCTGCGCGGCCGCGGCGGGCGCGAGGCCGATCTCGCGCACGAGCTCGGCGGCCGCGGCGGCCGGGCTCCCAGTCTCGAGCGCAACGTCGACGCGCGCGCGGAGCGCGGACACGGCCGCGGAGAGCTCATCGCTCCGCCCCGGCGCCTCGCCGAACCAGAACGGAATGCTCGGCGGCTCTCCGCGCGCGTCCTCGACGTAGACCTTACCGGTCTCGATCTTGCGGATCCGGTACGACGTGTTGCCGAGCTGGAAGATCTCGCCCGGCATGCTCTCGATCGCGAAATCCTCGTTCAGCGTGCCGATCGGCTGATCGGCCGGCAGCAGCACGACGTCGTAGTCGAACTGGTCCGGGATGACGCCGCCGTTCGTCACGGCCGTGAGCCGCGCGGACCGGCGCGGCTTGACGATGCCGTTCACGCGATCGAGGTGCAGGTGCGCGCTGCGCCGGCCGCGGTGCGTCGTGAAGCCGTCCGCCAGCATGTCGACGACCGAGTCGAAGCGCTCGCGCGACATTCCACCATGATAGGGCGCCGCGGCCGTGAAGCGCGCGTAGAGATCGTCGAGCCGCCACTCGCCCATCGCGACCTCGGCGACGATCTGCTGCGCGAGCACGTCGAGCGGCGCACCGCACGTGCGGATCGCGTCGAGCTCGCCGCGCCGCACCGCGCCCAGGAGCGCCGCGCACTCGACGAGCTCGTCGCGGGACAGCGGGAAGAGCCGCCCCTTCGGCATGCGGCCGAGCCCGTGGCCCGAGCGGCCCACGCGCTGCAGGAGAGCGGCGATCGCGCGCGGCGAGCCGATCTGGCAGACGAGGTCGACGTCGCCGATGTCGATGCCGAGCTCGAGCGACGACGTCGCGACGACGGCCTTGAGCTCGCCGGATTTGAGCCGCTGCTCGGCGGAAAGCCGATGCTCCTTCGCGAGGCTCCCGTGATGCGACGTGACCGCGTCCTCGCCGAGCCGTTCGGCGAGATGCCGCGCTGCGCGCTCGCAGAGCCTGCGCGTGTTCACGAAGAGCAGCGTCGTGCGGTGCGCGCGGATCAGGTCCGCGAGCTTGTCGTAGATCTCGGTCCAGACCTCGTTCGGCATGATCGGCTCGAGCGGCGCGGACGGGAGCTCCACAGCGAGGTCCCGCTCGCGGACGTGCCCGACGTCGACGACCTCGCACGGCCCACGGCCCGCACCCACGAGGAACTCGGCGACCCGCTCGATCGGCTTCGTCGTCGCCGACACGCCGATGCGCACCGGCGGCTTCGCGGTCAGCGCCTCGAGCCGCTCGAGCGACAACGCGAGATGCGCGCCGCGCTTGTTGCCGGCGAGCGCGTGGATCTCGTCGACGATCACGGTGCCGACGGTCGAGAGCATCCGCCGGCCGGACTCCGACGTCAGCAGGATGTACAGCGACTCCGGCGTCGTCACGAGGATGTGCGGCGGCGTGCGCCGCATCCGCGCGCGCTCGCTCTGCGGCGTGTCGCCGGTGCGCACCCACGCCCTGATCGGCGCGTCCGGCAATGCGAGCTCCAAAAGCTCGCGGCGGATGCCGTGCAAGGGCGCCTCGAGGTTCTTCTGGATGTCGTTCGACAGCGCTTTCAGCGGCGAGACGTACAGCACGCGCGTCTCGTCCGGCAGCCCGTTGCGCTCGAGCGCGTAGCGGACGAGGTCGTCGATCACGGCGAGGAACGCGGCGAGCGTCTTGCCCGACCCGGTCGGCGCGGAAATCAGCGTCGGGACGCGGCGCTTGATCGCGTCCCACGCGCGCTGCTGCACGGCGGTCGGCGCGTCGAACGCGCGGGCGAACCAGCCCGCGACGGCCGGATGGAGGCGGTCGATGCTCATCGGTCAAGGATACGGCACGGGGCCGGGAGCGTCATGGCGCACCCCGGGGGGTCGGAAAAATGTGTCAGACACGATTTTCTGTCGAAAATCGTGTCTGACACATTTTTCCCGCGATACCCCGGGGTCAGAGCCTTTTGAGTCGGTCCAGGCGAGTTGCGATCGATTCCAGCCGCGACACTTTGCTCGCCTGGACCGAGTCAAAGGGCTCTGACCCCAGCCCAACCCAACCCAGCCACGGCGGCAGTCACCGTATAATCCGTCGATTACGCAACGACCTCCGGCAGCTTGCATCATGCGAATGACACGCGACGAGTTTCTGAAGTGGCCGAACAAGGCCATCACGCTGCTCGGCATGTCCGGCGTCGGCAAGACGACGCTCGCGAACAAGCTGCCGAAGACGTCGTGGTTTCACTACTCGGGCGACTATCGGATCGGAACGAAGTACCTCGCCGAGCCGATCCTCGACAACATCAAGCGCCAGGCGATGCAGATCGGCTTCCTGCGCGATCTCCTGCGCAGCGACTCGATCTACATCGCGAGCAACATCACGGTGCACAACCTCGAGCCCGTGTCGACGTTCCTAGGCAAGATCGGCCGGCCGGACCTCGGGGGGCTGCCGGTCGAGGAGTTCAAGAAGCGCCAGGCGCTCCACCGCGAGGCCGAGATCGGCGCGATGCGCGACGTCGAGCAGTTCATCCGGAAGGCGCGCGAGATCTACGGATACGACCATTTCATCAACGACGCGGGCGGGAGCGTCGTCGAGCTCGACGATCCGGAGACGGAGGCGGTGCTCGCCGAGCACACGCTGATCCTGTACCTGAAGCCGGATGCCGAGCTCGAGCGCGAGCTCGTGCAGCGCGCGATCGAGAATCCGAAGCCGCTCTACTACCAGGAGGAGTTCCTCGACCGTAAGCTCGAGGAATACCTCGCAGAGACCGGCCTCTCGAGCCCGAACCAGATCGTACCGGACGACTTCGTCCGCTGGATCTTCCCCGCGCTCGTCGCCCACCGTCGGCCGAAATACGAGGCGCTCGCCGCGAAGCACGGCTACACGGTCGATGCGCGGCGCGCGGAGCAGGTGCGCGGTGAGAAGGATTTCCTCGAGCTCGTCGCGAGCGCGCTCTGACTTCGCCGCGCTATGCGCGGCTCCGCGCAGCGGCGAGATTCGTACCGAGCGCGTGGCCTGCGCTGCCGTCAGGCCGCGGCCACGAGCGCTTGCACCCAGCAGAGCGCGATGAGCGCAACGGCCGCCGCGGCGGCGATCTCCTGCGCATGGCGCAACCGGGAGACATCGAGCTTGTAGAGCAGCAGCGCGCCGAGGCCGAAGCCCGCCGCGAAGCCGGTCAGATGCGCGAAGACGTCCGTGCGCTCGCCGCCGGTCCCGGTGAACGCGAGAAGCGCGATACCGGCAACGATCGGCGCGAGCCGAGCGCGCAGGCTGCCGTGTCCGGGCCCGCGGCGCCACGTGTACGCGGTCAGCAAACCGAGCGCGCCGAATACCGCGGTGGACGCGCCGATCGAGCGGTGGTCTCCCGGCTGGATCGCCGCGTTCAACGCGTTGCCGATGAAGCCCGCGAGCAGGATCGCGAGCCACGCGACGCCGGGGCCGAAGTAGCGGCCGAGGAAGAAGCCGAAGAAGCCGCCGAACGCGAGATTGCTCGCGAGATGGGCCGTATCGGAGTGCAGCGTCAGCGCGGTGATCGCGCGCCACCATTCGGCGCCGATCACGTCGCGGGCGACGAGCATCCCCGCGCGCCGCCAGTCGACGCCGAGCACCGCCTGCTCGGTCAGGATCGCGAACACCATCAGCACCGACGCATATCCCGCGACGCCGATCCACGCGCCGGGATGCTCGCGGAGCGGCGGCGGCGCCGGCGGCTGGGGCACCGCACGCTCGGACTGATAGGCCCTGATCTCGTCGCCGGCCCGCTCGGCCTCTCGAGCGCGCACGATGAGCAGAAAGAGACCGCTGCCATCGGAAACCCGCCAGTGCTCGATGCCGCGCGCGGTGAGCACGAGCGAAAGCTCGGCCAGGTCACGCTCGGAGCCGCCGCGCCACACGATCACCTGCTCTTCGGGATCCCACGCCATCACGCTCGTCTCGCCCATTGCGCCGTGCCGTGCCGACGCGGAACCTGCCCGCCCGGCGGCGCCGGGCACCTCGGCAGCGGATGCTAGAATAGCCTCGATCGGCACGCGGAGCCGTTCCTCGGCGCCGCGCTTGCCGCCCGAACGAAGGTCAGCGAAACGAGGTCGACGTGCCCCCACCGCTCCTCTGCTGGCGCTGCGGTGCCTCCCTCGCCGAGCTGTCGCTGCCGCTCTCCCGGCGCGACGAATGCCCGAGCTGCCGCGTCGAGCTGCACGTGTGCCGGATGTGCGTGCATTACGCACCGCGTCTGCAGCGCCGCTGCGACGAGGACGACGCGCCGGACGTTCGGGACAAGGAGACCGCGAACTTCTGCGACTACTACAAGCCGAGCCCGCACGCCTTCGATGCCGCACGGGCGTCCGCCGACGCCGCGGCGCGCGAGGAGCTCGCGAGGCTCTTCGGCGACCCCGCGTCGGGAGCGGGCGACGCCGACGCAAAGCCCGCCGCGGCGCGCGCACCGGACGATCCGCTCGCAGCAGCGGAAGCGCTGTTCAAGCGCTGATCGAGCAACGGGCGGCGCGCGCGAGCGAAGCGAGCGCTTTATGCCGTCCGACTTGACAAAATGGCGGCGCTACAGACACTGCGCGCATCGGAGTTCCGGAGAGGCCGATGCGTCTTTCGTGGCTCGTCGCCGCATGCCTCGCGATGCTCGTCACGGGCTGCGCCAATCCGCGCACGAGCGGACCTGCCCCTCGTTCGGCAACCATCCAACGCGGCTCGCTACCGCCGGAGCCCTATCAGCGCGATACCGTGCTGACGGAAGCCGAGGCCTTCTTCGGCAACGGCGCACGCGGCCTGGCGGAAGTCCTGAACCGCGTGCTCGACGACAACGGTCCGCCCGACGCATACATCAAGGGCGAGGAAGGCGGCGGCGCGATCGGGGTGGGCCTGCGCTACGGCCACGGCACGCTGTATTACAAGGACGGCACGAGCACGAAAGTGTATTGGCGGGGGCCGTCGCTCGGTTTCGACGTCGGCGGCAGCGCGGCGAAGACCTTCGTGCTGGTCTACAACCTCGACGACATCGGCTCGATCTTTCAGCGCTTCGGCGGTGTCGAGGGGAGCCTCTACTACGTCGGCGGCGTCGGCGTGACGTACAACCGCGCCGACGACATCGTTCTAGCGCCGGTGCGCTTGGGCGTCGGCTGGCGACAGGGCGTGAGCGTCGGCTACATGCACCTGTCGCCGGAGCGGTCCTGGATTCCGTTCTGATCGCCGGAGCGGCGAGATCGATTACTTGTCGGCGCCTTGAGCCGCGCGACGCGCTTCGAGCAGCGCACGTCGCATATCGATCGCGATCGTCCGCTCCTGCACGGCGTCGCCCTCCGACTGGAGGAGCGTCTCGGGCAGGGGCGGAATCGTCCGGGTCCTCGTATCCGTTTCGGTCAGCGCCTCGAGCGAAGGCGTCGTCGTCGTCGTGTCGCTGGTACCCTTCAGCGCGCGGTACTTCCGCTTCCACGCTTCGACGGTGCGCTTCAGCTCGACGATCGTGTTCGCGTGGCGGTTGATCGTCCCTTCGAGCTGCTGGATGAGCTGCCGACTCTCCTCGAGACGGCTTTCGAGGAGCTGAGCGCGCTCGGCGTCCGCTCGCAGGCTCCTGATCAGCGACTTCCGCGCCTCGAGCTCCGCACGAAGCGACTCGATCTCGGCCGCCTCGTCCGAGGATTCCTGCGCGGCCGCCTGCTCGAGCTCCGCGACCGTGCGCTTCAGCGCGTCGACCTCCGTCTCGAGCCGCGCGTTGTCGCGGTGCAGGCCCGCGATCTCGCTGTCCTTGCGGCGCAGGTCGGCCTTCAGGCGATCCGCCTCCTCCGCGTCGCGGCGCAGCACGCGCATCAGCTCCTGCTTGCTTTCGAGCTCCGACTTCAAGCGCTCGATCTCGACGTCGCGCGCGTTCAGCTCACGGCGGAGCTCCGGCACGGCTTCGGCGTCGGCCTGCAGCGCCTCGATCAGCTCCTCCTGGCCCCGAACCCGGTCGGTGAGGTCGGCCATCGCCTTGTCGGTCCGCGCGGACTCCTCGTCGGCCGCGGCAAGCCGTTGCTCGGCTTCTTCGAGCCGGGAAATCACTGCGGACATTTCCGCCCCCCACTCCGCGAGGAGGTCGGTCAAGCGCTCGCGCAGCGCATCGGTCGTCGCGTCTAGGTCGGTCATCAGAGCTGGTCCGGTCTGGCGGACAGATCCGCCGACGCTAAGGTGCCCGGTTTTCCCTAATCCCGCTCCGACCTGCGTCACATCCGGCCCGGACGCACGTCACACCCCGAGCGTTTGCCGTCATTTGAAGCGGCGCTGGACCTCCGCGAGCGCTCCCGACCCCGGGCAGAGCGATTCGTACGGCAGGGCGTTCAGGGGCACCGGGGTCGTGTGGTTGATGCCGTGCAAGTCCGGCTCGTCCTCGCCGATGTAGAGGAGCCCGGTGACGATCTCGCCGGCCCGCTGCCGCGCGCGGATGTAATCGAGCGCCGCGCCCCGGTTGCGGGGGTCGTAGTCGCGGCTGACCTTCCTGAGGAGCACGCGGCTGCCGTCGTGCAGCTCGACCGGCACGACCTCGCCTTCGGCGTAGGACGCGTGGATCGGCTCGCGGGACGGCACGAAATCCGCCTCGACGGCGCTCCTCGCGTGCCGGCGCGTGTACGCGTAGCTCTTCGTCGACGCCTCGTGGTCGTTGAACGTGACGCACGGCGATAGCACGTCGATCAGCGCGAAACCGCGATGGCGGAGCCCCGCCTTGATCAGCGGCACCAGCTGCTCCTTGTCCCCGGAGAAGCCGCGCGCGACGAACGTGCCGCCGAGCGCGAGCGCCATCTGCACGGCGTCGATCGGCGGCTGGCGGTTCTCCTCGCCGCGCTTCGCCTTCGTGCCGATGTCGGCCGACGCCGAGAACTGTCCCTTCGTCAGGCCGTACACGCCGTTGTTCTCGATGATGTAGAGCATGTTCAAGTTGCGACGCACCGCGTGCGCGAACTGCCCGAGGCCGATCGACAGCGAATCGCCGTCGCCGGACACGCCAATCAAGTAGAGCTCGCGGTTCGCGGCGGAGGCGCCCGTCGCGATCGACGGCATCCGGCCGTGCACGGCATTGAAGCCGTGCGACGCGCCGAGGAAATACGCCGGGGTCTTCGACGAGCAGCCGATCCCGCTGACCTTCGCAGCGCGGTGCGGCGGCACGTCGAGCTCGAAGAAGGCCTGCACGATCGCCGCGGTGATCGAATCGTGGCCGCAGCCGGCGCAGAGCGTCGACATGCCGCCTTCGTAGTCGCGGATCGTGAGTCCGAGCGCGTTCCGCTTGAGACCCTTGTGGACGATCCTCGGCTTCGCGATCGACGTCATGCGGTCACTCCTTCCTGCCTCGCGCTCAGCACGGCCTCGACGACGGTGCGGCTGTCGATCGGCAGACCTCCGTAATGCAGCACGGACGTAAGGCGCTCCTTCGGACAGCTCGTCTCGAGCGTCAGGAGCGCCTTGAGCTGCGCGTCGCGGTTCTGCTCGACGACGAAGATGCGGTCGTGCGCGGCGAGGAAGCGCTCGACCTCCGCGCCGAACGGAAACGCGCGGATCCGGCAATAGTCGACGTGAATGCCCTGCTCCGCGAGCACGTCGACGGCCTCCGCGACCGCCGGATCGCTGCTGCCGACGGCGACGATGCCGACGCCGCCGCTCTGCGGATGCTCTCGGACGACGGGCTTCGGCACGAGCCCGGCCGCGGTCTGCCACTTGCGGAGCAGCCGGTCGACGACCTCCTGATACTCGCGTGCGTTCTCCGTGTAGCCGCCGTACTTGTTGTGCCCGGAGCCGCGAACGAAGTACGCGCCTCGCGGATGCACGCCCGGGTACGTGCGGTACGCGATGCCGTCGCCGTCCTTGTCGAGATAGCGATGAAAGCTCTGCGCGCTCTCGAGCTCGGCCGCGTCGAGCACCTTGCCGCGGTCGGGACGGTAAGCGTCGTCCCATTCGAGCTCGTCGGTCATCCAGTCGTTCATGCCGAGGTCGAGGTCGGACATGACGATCACCGGCGTCTGCAGCCGGTCCGCGAGATCGAACGCCGCGACCGCGAGCTCGAAGCACTCGCGCGGGTTCGCGGGGAAGAGCAGCACGTGCTTCGTATCGCCGTGCGACGCGTATGCCGCGGCGAGAAGGTCCGCCTGCTGCGTGCGCGTCGGCATGCCGGTCGACGGGCCGACCCGCTGCACGTCGACGACGACGGCAGGAAGCTCCGTGAAATACGCGAAGCCCAGGAACTCGCTCATCAGCGAAATGCCGGGCCCCGAGGTCGGCGTGAACGCGCGCGCGCCGTTCCACGTCGCGCCGAGCACGATGCCGATCGCGGCGAGCTCGTCCTCGGCTTGGATCACGCAGTAGCGCCGCTCGCCCGTCTCGGGATCCTTGCGGAAGCGCTCGCAGAACGACTTGAACGCGTCCATCACGGACGTCGACGGCGTGATCGGGTACCACGCGCCGACAGTCGCGCCGGCATACACGCAGCCGAGCGCGGTCGCCGTGTTACCGTCGATCATGATCTTGCCGGCCGTGAGATCGCGCGGCTCGACGCGCGTCGGCAGCGGGCACTCGAAGTGCTCCTTTGCGTAGCGGAAGCCGAGCTCGACGGCCTCGAGGTTAGCGTCGATCGCGGACGGCTTCCTCGCGAATATCTCGCGAATCAGCCCCGTCACGACGTCACGGTCGATGTCGAGCAGCGCGACGAGCGCGCCGACGTACGCCATGTTCTTCATCAGCACGCGGGTGCGCGCGCTCTTGAAGTGCTCGTTGCACATCCGCGCGAGCGGCACGCCGAGGACCGTGATGTCCGGGCGCGCGAGCATCCGGTCGCGGGGCCACGTCGAGTCGTAGAGCAGCGTGCCGCCCGGTGAGACCTCGTGCAGATCCTGCAGGTACGTCTGCGAGTTCATCGCGACCATCACGTCGACGCGGCCCGATCTCGCGAGATGGCCCGCCTCGCTGACGCGGATCTCGTACCACGTCGGCAGGCCCTGGATGTTCGACGGAAAGAAATTCTTGCCGCTGACCGGGACACCCATCCGGAAGATCGCTTTCATCAGCAGCGAGTTCGCGCTGGCGGAGCCGGTACCGTTGACGTTCGCGAACTTGACGACGAAGTCGTTCACCCGATCTTGCGACACGGCGCCTCCGTCGCTTCGAGGCCTTCGTCGACCGCGTAGGGCACGACGAGCGTCGATTTCTGCATGTCCCAGGCTCCGGTCGGGCAGCGCTCCGCACACAGCCCGCAGTGCACGCACAGGTTCTCGTCCTTCACCATCACGCGTCCCGTCTGCTTCAGCGCCGCAGACACGTAGAGCGGCTGCTCGGGCTCGAGCCGCGGCGCCTTCAACGAACGCTCGAGCTCGGGAAGCTCCGCGTTCTCGGTGATCGTGAGGCAATCGACCGGGCAGATGTCGATGCACGCGTCGCACTCGATGCAGAGATCCGCGGTGAACACCGTCTGCAGGTCGCAGTTGAGGCACCGCTCGACCTCGGTCGCGACCTGCTCGGCCGTGAACCCGAGCTCGACCTCGATGTCGAGCTTGCGGAAGCGCTGCTTCAGGTCGACGTGCGGCATCAGGCGGCGCTCGGACGGGTCGTAGTTATTGCTGTAGCTCCACTCGTGGATGCCCATCTTCGCGCTCGACAGCGTGACGCCGCGAGGCAGCCGGTCGCGCAACGGCCGATTCTGGCAATGCAGGTGGATCGAGATCGCCGCCTGATGGCCGTGCTCGACGGCCCAGATGATGTTCTTCGGGCCGAACGCCGCATCGCCGCCGAAGAAGACGCCGGGCAACGTCGACTCGAACGTGACGGGATCGACGACTGGGACGTCCCATTTGTCGAACTGGATGCCGAGGTCGCGCTCGATCCACGGGAACGCGTTCTCCTGGCCGATCGCGAGCACGACGTCGTCGCACGGAATCAGCGTCTCGTCGACGACGCGGCTCGCGACGATGCGCCCGCGATCGTCCAGGTCGTACTCGAGCCGCTCGAAGCGCATGCCGACGAGCTTGCCGTTCTCGACGACGAACGCCTTCGGCGCGTGATTCACGACGATCTCCACGCGCTCCTCCTCGGCGTCCTCGAGCTCCCAGTCGGAAGCCTTGAAGAACTGACGGGGCTTGCGCGCCATCACCTTCACGTCCTTCGCGCCGAGGCGCAGCGCGCTGCGGCAGCAATCCATCGCGGTATTGCCGACGCCGATGATCAGCACGCGCTCGCCGATCGAATCGACGTGCCCGAACGCGATCGACTCGAGCCACTCGATACCGATGTGGATACGGTCCGTGTCGCGGCGACCAGGAAGGTCGAGGTCCTTGCCCTTCGGTGCGCCGCTGCCGACGAAGATCGCGTCGTAGCCGGCGGCGAGCAGCGCCCGCATGCTCTTCACCGGCGTCGACAGGCGCAGGTCGACGCCCATGTCGACGATGTAGCCGATCTCCTCGTCGAGCACCTCTGCGGGGAGCCGGAACGCGGGGATGTTCGAGCGCATCAGTCCGCCGGGCTTGTCGAGCGCCTCGTAGATCACGCACTCGTAGCCGAGCGGCATCAGATCGTTCGCGACCGTGAGGGACGCCGAGCCCGCACCGACCAACGCGATCCGCTTGCCGTTCTTCACCCGCGGCGCCTGCGGCAGGCGGCTCGTGACGTCGCCGCGGCGGTCGGCGGCGGAACGCTTCAAGCGGCAGATCGCGACGGGCTTTTCCTCGACCCGCCCTCTTCGGCATGCGGGCTCACAGGGCCGATCGCAGACGCGGCCGAGAATGCCGGGGAACACGTTGGAGCGCCGGTTGAGCAGATAGGCGTCGTCGTACCGGCCGAGGGAGATGAGTCTGATGTATTCGGGAACGTCGGTGTGGGCGGGGCAGGCCCATTGACAATCCACCACGCGGTGGAAGTATTCGGTCCCTTCTGTTTGCGTCGGTTCCATCTAGATCGGCCTCGTCGAAGCCGGCCGTGCACGTTCTGGCGGCGGCCGAACACAAGGGAAAGGGGGCGTCCGGCGCGGTCGATAAAGCATACGATATCGGACTTCGGCCTTACGCTTCGGCTTGAACCTATCCGAAGACTCGCGGGACTCAGTACCCGGCGGGAACCGTGCAACGCGCCTCGAGGCACGCGACGACGACGGTGTTCGCGATGCGAGCCCGGTGCTCGAGCAGCACGGCCGCGACGCGACCGCGAATGCTACGTCTGCGCAACAACGCGGAGTCCAGATCGAATCGTTCGTCTATTTTTCGGGACCTGGCGAGCCATTATAGACGTGGGCCCGGGCGCCACAAGATGCCGGCGGAACGCGACGGGACGACGTCACGGTGCAGCCGCGACCGTGCGGCGCGGAAACTCGCGCGTCCCCCGCCGGTCTGATCCGAAGACCTCTCGGCCCGGACGCCGACAGTTTGGATAGAATGCCTTCGATGACCTCGCGCACGCTTCGGCCCCGCCCCCGGCTCCGCACCCTTCGTACGCTCCCGCTCGTGCTCGGCGCGCTGTTCGCCGATTACGGTTTCGCGCAGACGTCCGACGCGGTCGAAGACTTGAGGGAGCTGCCCGATCTGCTCGACGGCGCCGAGCCGGACGACAGCGGGCAGCCGACGGAGCCCCCGCAGCCCGTCACGCGCCTCGAGACGCTGCTCGAGGTGAACAGGCTTGCGGACGCGGGGCAGCCCGATGACGCGGTGCCGCTTCTCGAGCAGCTGCTCCGTCTGACCGAGCAGGAGTTCGGCGCACGGAGCATGGAGTCGGCCGAAGCCTACGAGCTCGCCGGGCGGATACACCGTGAGGCCGGCGACCATCAGCGCGCCGAGGAGTATTACCTGCGCGCCGTCGATCTCGTGCGCGCGGTGAACGGGACTTACAGCGAGCTCGTGATCCGGCCGCTGCTCGGCCTCGGCGACAACTACCACGAAGCCGGGCAATACCTGAACGCGATCACCGCGTACAACGAGGCGCGGACGGTGAGCCGCCGTGTGCACGGGCTCCTGAACGAGGGCCAGGTGCCGATCCTCGATCGCTTGACGGAGTCGTTCGAGGCGCTCGACCAGTACGTCGAAGCCGACGAGCAGCAGCTCACGATCCTTCAGCTCGCCGAGCGTAACCACCCGCAGGCTTCACCGGAGCATCTCGAAGCTATCTACCATTACGCGTTGTGGCTGCGCCAGAGCGGTCGCTATCACGACGAACGCCAGCGTTACGCGCAGGCGATGCGGCTGATTCGCGACGCGCACGGCAAGGACAGCGTGCTGCTCGTCCGGCCGCTCCGCGAGACCGCAAACAGCTATCGCAAGCAGCGTCTACCGGACAATCAGGGTATCAGCTCGCTGCGCTCGGCGCTCGAGCTGCTCGACGAGCACGGCCAGGGGAATCCGCTGCTGCGGGCCGAGGTGCTGCGCGACATCGGCGACTGGGACGTCGCGTTCAGCAAGGTCGCGCCCGATCTCGGCGTTTACGAATCTGCATGGCAGCTCCTCGGCGAGGTCGAGAACGGCGACCAGCTGCGCCGCGAATGGTTCGAGGAGCTGCACAGCGTGTTCGACGAGCCGATCAGCCAGCGCGGCCTGAGCCGCGAGCCGAATGCGCGTCCGGGCCATGTGATCGTCGCGTTCGACGTCGACCGCTACGGCCGCACGTCCGACGTGCGGGTCGCCGAGTCCGAGCCGCCCGGCTTCAAGGACGAGGCGGTGGTCCGTGCGATCCGGCAATGGCGCTTCCGCCCCCGTGTCGAGAACGGCGTCGTCGTCGGCCGCGATGATGTCGCGTTGCGGGTCAACTTCCGGTACCTGCCCGATGACCAGGCGGAACCGGCGGAGTAGCCGCACACCGTTCGTACTCGTCGCAACGCTCTCGATCTCGGCGTGGCCCGCCGCCGCGCAGGTGCCGACCGAAGCCCCGCCAAACCTTTCCGACCTGCTCGATCCCGCGCCGCTCGCCGAGCCGGAGGTCGACGACGCCGGCACGGACGATCCGCTGCGCCGCGCACGTGACGCCCTCCTCGCCGCCGGCGACGCTTCCGCCGCTCGCCCCCCCGCCGAGGAGCTCGTCGGCCGTCCGGATGCGTCGTCCGACCCGCGTTACGCAGACGACCTCGTCCGCCTCGGCGTGATCCTCACGCTGCTCGGCGAGTTCGACGCGGCGGAGCGGCGCTACTTCGAGGCCGCGGACGTGATCCGCGACGCTGAAGGCGAGTTCGCGCTCGACCTCGTCGACGTGTACCGCGCGCTCGGACGAAGCTACATCCGCGAGCGGCGCTTCGTCGAAGCGATCACGGCGCTCGAGCAGGCGCAGCACGTCAGCCAGCGGAACCTCGGTCTCTTCAACGAGACGCAAGCAGGCCTCATCGACGACCTGACCACCGCGTACCTCGGCCTCGGCGACGTCGAAACGGCCGGGCACCTGCAGCGCGAACGACTCGACAACGTGGTCCGCCGCTTCGGCGAGGACGACCCGCGCATCGTGCCGTATCGGTACGGGCTCGCGCGCTACTACGAGCAGTCGCGGCTTCGCGGCGCCGCGCGCGAGCAGTACGAAGCGGCGCTCGAGACGCTCGAGCCGCTCGGCGACGAGGCCGCCCTGCTCGAGCCGCTGCGCCGGCTGCTTCGGATCGACGTGCAACTGCGCGACCGCGACACGGCGCGGCAGAGAATCGTCGAGATCCTCGAGCGGCGGCCCGATCTGCCGGCGCTCGAGCGCGCGCTCTCGCTGACTGCGCTCGGCGACTTCGCGCTCGCGCGCGAGAACGATCTCGCGACGGCCGCCGCGCGCTACGCGGAAGCCTGGACCCTCCTCGCGGACATGCCCGACGAGCGGGGCCGGCTGCTCGGCCGGCCCGAGATGCTCGACTTCGTCGCGCCGTTGACGGCCGTCGACCGCGGCACGAGCCCGCGGCGGCCGTACGCGTGGGGAACGATCGTGCTCCGCTTCGACGTCGGCGCCGACGGCCGCGCTCGCAACGCGACGGTCGTGTCGGCCGAGCCCGCGGGGCTCGTCGAGACCGCATACGTCAACAGGATTCGCCAGGCGCATTTCCGGCCCCGGATCGTCGACGGGAAGCCCGCGACGACGGAGAACGTGCGCTACTCACACTATTTCCGCTACTACGTCGCCGATTGAGCGGTCCGCGGCGTGCCGCGCCGCGCAGGCTTCGGCAGTTTCGAGCTGTTCGACCCGGGCGAAAGCCGGTAAGCTCGGCACCGGACACTGGCCGACGAGCGACGATGACCGAGAAGCGCATCCTGTCCGTAATCGACCCGACGACCGACGAGCAGCCGGCGATGGAGCGGGCCGCGCGCCTTGCAAAGGCGCTCGGTGCGAAGCTCGAGCTCTTCATCTGTGATTACGACCAATATCTCGCCGGCGGACCTCTGTTCGACTCGAAGGGCCTCGAGAAGGCGCGCCAGAGTCTGCTGCGGAACCACCGTGCCCGGCTCGAGAAACGGGCGACGCTGCTCCGTGCCGAGGGCATCGACGTCGAGGTCGACGCCCGCTGGGGCCGGCCGCTCGACCGCGGCATCGTCCAAAAGGTGCTCGACTCGCAGCCGATGCTCGTCGTGAAGGACACGCATTTCCATCCGGCGCTGAAACGTTCGCTGCTGTCGAACACCGATTGGAACCTGATCCGGTCGTGTCCCGCGCCGCTCTTGCTCGTGAAGCCGCGCGAGGTGGCCGCGACGCCGGTCGTGCTCGCCGCGGTCGATCCGCTGCACGAGCACGACAAGCCGGCCGAGCTCGACCGCGCGATCCTGTCGTTCGCGAAGGAGCTGACGCAGGTGCTCCACGGGTCGCTGCACGTGCTGCACTCGTTCGACGTCGGGCCGACGCTCGCGGCGATCTCCGGCACGCCCGTCGCGACCGTCGCGATACCGGTCGAGGAGATCACGGCCGCGGCACGCGACGAGCACGGGAAGGCGCTGTCCGCGCTGGTCGCCGATTTCGGCGTGCCGCCCGAGAACGTGCATCTCGAGCAAGGCGTGCCGCACGACGTGCTCGTCGAGCAGGCGTCCGCCCGCAATGCGGATTTCGTCGTGATGGGCGCCGTGTCTCGCAGCGGCCTCAAGCGGATCTTCATCGGCGGCACCGCCGAGCGCGCGCTCGATCGTCTGCCGTGCGACCTGATCATCGTCAAGCCGCCGGGCTTCCAGCCGCCCGAGCGTGACTGACGCCGGCCGCAAGCATCCGTTAGGAATGCAAATTTTTGTGAAGCCCGCCGCCCGGCCGACGGGCCGGGGCTTATCGTTCGTTGCGAGATTGTGGCAATTTCGGGAACGGGGCGATTCGTGAATGAGCGCCAATCGCGTACTGATCATCGACGACGACACGCGGTTGACCGAGATGCTCGCCGAGTATCTCGCGCCGGAGGGGCTGTCAGTGACGTCGTTCGCCAACGGCTCGACCGGGCTGCGTGAGGCGCAGACAGGCGAGTACGACCTGATCGTGCTCGACGTGATGCTGCCGGGCTTGTCCGGGTTCGAGGTCCTGCGGCAGCTGCGCGAGTCCGGGTCCGAGACACCCGTTCTGATGCTGACCGCGCGCGGCGACGACGTCGACCGCATCGTCGGCCTCGAGATGGGCGCCGACGACTACCTGCCGAAGCCGTTCAACCCGCGGGAGCTCCTCGCGCGCATCAAGGCGATCCTGCGCCGAACGGCCGAAGCCGAGCACGACGAGATCGTCGAGCTCGCGGTCGGACCGCTCAAGGCGAACATGCAGCGCCGCGAGGTGCTCTTGAACGGCGAGCCGCTGAAGCTGACCAACGCCGAGTTCGTGATCCTCGCAACGCTGATGCGAGCCGCGGGCGACGTCGTGTCGCGCGAGACGCTGACGAGGACGGCGCTCGGACGGCGGCTCCTTCCCGACGATCGCAGCCTCGACACTCACATCAGCAACCTGCGCAAGAAGCTCGGCCAGGACGAGGACGGCGGGGTGCAGATCCGCAGCGTCCGCGGCAGCGGCTACGTGCTGGTGCCGCCGCCGACCGAGACCACGACATGAGACTCTTCTGGAAAATTTTCGCCGCGTTCGGTCTCGCGATGGCCGCGACGATCGCCGCGGTCGTCTACGCGAGCTTTCGCCTCGGCGATCGGGCGTTCGACCAGCTCAACTTCGAGGGCCGCGAGCGGATCATCCAGGAGGTCGCCGCGGCGCTCGAGGCGGGCGGCGAATGGCGTCTGCGGCTCTGGCTGCTCCGTAACCCGCGCCCGGCCCCCGGCATGGCACTGCTCGTGCTCGACGAGGCGGGCAACGAGCTGCTCGGCCGGCAGCCGCCGCCGCAGGTTGCGAAGCTTCTGAGGACGGAACCCTTCAGCGAGTCGCAGCGGCCGTCCAACGTCCGGCCGCAGCAGCTCACGACCGAGCTGATCGGGCCCGACGGCCGCGAGTACCGGCTGATCTTCGCGCTCGCTCCGGTCGTCACGTTCGGCGGCGTGCTCGCGTGGCCCGGCACGCAGCTGCTCGTCGTCGTGACCGCGTTGATCGCGACCGTGCTGACGTCGGCCGTGCTCGCCCGGTACCTCTCGGCTCCGATCGCCCGCATGCAGAAGGCGACCCGCGCGCTCGCGGCCGGCAACCTCGACACGCGCGTCGGACCCTCGGTGCGGCGGCACGACGAGGTCGGCCGACTCGCGAAAGATTTCGACGCGATGGCCGAGCGCCTGCAGATGCTCGTGATGGACAAGGAGGCGCTGCTCAGGGACGTGTCGCACGAGTTCCGCTCGCCGCTCGCCCGGATCAGGGTCGCGCTCGCGCTCGCGCAGCGGCGCGCGGGTGAGGCGGCGGCTCCGGATCTCGCGCGCATCGAGCGCGAGGTCGAGCGGCTGAACGAGCTGGTCGGACAGGTCATGACGCTGACGCGCCTGCGCACACTGGACGAGCCGAAGCGCGTGCCGGTGCTGCTGTCGACGATCGTCGAGGAGGTCGTCGCGGACACGCGCTTCGAGCGCGCGGAGGCGGACATCCGCTACACGCCGTCCGTCGTGCCCGCGGTGCTCGGCGATCCGTCCGGGCTGAAGAGCGCGATCGAGAACGTCGTCCGCAACGCGGTCGCGCACGGCGGGGCCAGCCCCGTCGAGGTCACGCTGACCGGCACGACCAAGGAGGTGCGGGTCATCGTCCGCGACCATGGGCCGGGCGTCCCGACCGAGGACGTCGAAAGGATCTTCGAGCCGTTCTACCGCGTCGACCCGAGCCGCGACCACGGCTCCGACGGCCAGGGCATCGGGCTCGCGATCACGGCGCGCGTGATGGAGCTGCACGGCGGCACCGCCACCGCGCGCAACTGCCCCGACGGCGGGCTCGAGGTGGAGCTCGTCGTGCCGGTGACGCCGCCGGAGCTGCCGAAAAAGACCTAGGCCCTCAGATCGCCTGGTCGCCGGTCTCGCCGGTTCGGATCCGATAGACCTGCTCGAGCGCGGTCACGAAGATCTTTCCGTCCCCGACCTTGCCGGTCTTCGCCGATTCGATGATCGCTTCGATGACGCGCTCGACGAGCTCGTCCGCGACCGCGACCTCGACCTTGACCTTCGGCAGGAAGTCGACGACGTATTCCGCGCCCCGATAGAGCTCCGTGTGGCCGCGCTGGCGTCCGAAGCCCTTCACTTCCGTGACGGTCATTCCCTGCACGCCGACCTCCGCCAGTGCGTTGCGGACGTCGTCGAGGCGGAACGGCTTGATGACGGCGGTAATCAGCTTCATTGGAACGCCTCGCGTTGATTCTTCTCGGGATTTCGCCCTTGAACTGCGCCCTGACGGCGAGCTAAGGTGTGTTCTCGAGCGCGATATTGTAGCGGAGTCACGGCGCGGCCGGCATCGTCGGCGCGGCCAAGGCCCGCGGCCGGCGGCACCAGCCGTCCCCGCTTCGAACAGCAGCGAGGCTGAACATGTCGAAGAACCGCATCAAGCCGTCCGAGATCACGCCGGAAGAAGTGTTCCTCAATCGGCGTCAGATCGTCGCGGGCGCAGTCGCAATGGGCCTTCTCCCCGGACTTGCGAGCGAGTCGTTCGCGGCGGCGATGCCGGCCAGCGGCGACGCGTTCGAGAACGTCCAGAAGTGGCCGAAGTCGCTCGACGAGGAGCCGAACACGTGGGAGGTCATCACGACCTACAACAACTTCTACGAGTTCGGGACCGGCAAAAGCGATCCGGCACGCTACGCGCACATGATGAAGACCGATCCGTGGTCGGTCGAGGTCACCGGTGAAGCGAACAAGCGCGGCCGCTTCACGCTCGAAGACATCCTGAAGCCGCACACGCTCGAGGAGCGGATCTATCGCTTCCGCTGCGTCGAGGCATGGTCGATGGTCGTGCCGTGGGTCGGCTTCCCGCTCGGCGACCTGTTGAAGCGCTTCGAGCCGACGTCGCGCGCGAAGTACGTGCAGTTCTTCTCGCTGGCCGACCGGGACCAGATGCCTGGCCTCCGTTACCCGGTCCTCCAGTGGCCGTACCGCGAGGGGCTCACGATCGAGGAAGCGATGCACCCGTTGACGCTCCTGACCGTCGGCGTCTACGGCAGAGTGCTGCCGAACCAGAACGGCGCGCCGCTGCGCCTGATCGTCCCGTGGAAGTACGGCTTCAAGAGCATCAAGTCGATCGTCCGAATCCACTTCACCGAGCGGCAGCCCGAAACGTCATGGAACATGGCGGCGCCGCACGAGTATGGGTTCTACTCGAACGTGAACCCGAACGTCCCCCATCCGCGCTGGAGCCAGGCCAACGAGCGCGTGCTCGGCGGCAGCGGGCTCAGCGCGCTCTTTTCGGCGAGGAAGCCGACGCAGATGTTCAACGGCTATGCCGAGGAAGTCGCGTCGCTCTACACCGGGCTCGACCTGGTGAAGAACTACTGACGGACGGACGGCACCGGGCCGGCTGCGGCAGGCCCGGCGCCGCAACCGCCCGCACGTAGCCGATGCCGCCGTACGAAGGATCCGAGCCCGCCCCGTCGCGCGTCGCGACGGCGCCGTCGTTTCGGCTCCTGCCGCGTGATCCGATCGCGGTGGCGAAGATCTTCGTCGCCGCCGCCTGCCTTGCGCCGTTCGCGATCGTCGTCGCGAAGATCGCCGCGCTGATCCCGTTCGGCGCGAATCCGGTCGAGGAAGTGCTCCACTCGATGGGCACGACCGGCCTGAACCTCCTATGGATCACGCTCGCGATCACGCCGCTCAGGAAGCTCACGAAGTGGAACGCCCTGCTGCGTCTGCGCCGCATGCTCGGGCTGTTCAGCTTCTTCTATCTGTCGCTGCACCTCTTGACGTACGCGGTGCTCGATCGGGAGCTCAATTTCGACGAGCTGGTCGTCGATCTCACGGAGCGGCCGTACATCATCGTCGGAATGCTCTGCTTCGTGCTCCTGGTTCCGCTCGCGATCACGTCGACGCGCGGTTGGCAGCGGCGACTCGGACGAAAGTGGACCACGCTGCATCGCCTAATCTACCCCGCGGCCATCCTCGGCGTCGTGCACTACTGGTGGCTCGTCAAGGCCGACATTCGCGACCCGCTCTTCTACGCGGTGCTGCTCGCGGTGCTGCTCGGCTTCAGGATCGTCGATGCGCGCGTGAGGGCGGCGCGCCGGCGGCGAAGCGCATCCGGCCTCGCGGCGGCGCGCGGTGCACAGCTCGCTCGCGGCGCCGGTCCGAGCTCGGTCCGCTAGGCCTGCTCGAGAGAGCAGCCGGGGGCCGGGCGCAGGTAACAGGCGAACCGTCGTTGTCGACGGCGTCTAGTAGAGCCGGTAGCCCGCGTAGCGGCGGCGGATGAACGCGTCGAGCGCCCACCATCCGGCCGCAGCGCCACCGACGAACGTGAGCGCGATCGCGGCGAGCACCCAAGACAGGGGCAGGCTGACGCGGTATCGCTCGACGCGGCCCAGGTATTCGGCGTTCTCGGCCTCGAGTCGCGCGACCGTTTCCTTGAGCGCATGCATCGAGGCCATGTGCTCGGTCTCCCGGTTGCGCAACCGCTCGGCCTCCGCCGTCGCCCGCCTCTCCGTCTCATGCGCGTCCGCGAGCTCCGCGGCGAGCGCGTCGAGCTTGGCCTCGAGCTCGGCGACCCGGAAACGGGCCGGCGTCTCGCTGACGATGTACGCCGCTTTGACCCAGCCCTCGTCGCCGTCGTCCGTGCGGACGCGAGCGTAGTGGGTCGTCCGCTCCAGGATCTCGAGCCGCGTTCCGCTCGGCAGGTTCTCGAAGGGCCTGTCGCTCGTGTCCGAGGCGCGGTGCAGACCGAGCTGCAGGATGTCGGTGACGTACGCGGTTTCGGCCGCGGCAGCGGCGCCCCACGCCAGCGAGATCAGTGCGATCGAAAGTCGTCCCGTCATCCGCCGCTCGTCCCGGAATAGAGGCGTCGGATTATAGGGACGGGCTCCGGGCCGAACCGTGAACTCGGCCACGCGAGGCCGAGCGCGCGCTCGCTGCTCCTCGAGGATCAGCGGCCCGTCACGTAGCGGGGCACCTTCTCTTCGGTATGGACGACCTTCAGCGGCTCGGCGCGGTCCGCGTTACGGACGATCGCGGCATAAAGCTCGACGATCGTCTCCGCGTGCGCGGTCGCCTCGGCGCACGACATCTTGCGCACGCTGACCTTGAGCCGGCCTTCCCGGCCGATCGGCTCTGCGCGGTGCAGCGCGGCGTGCAGCGAGTCGAAACGCTCGCGCAGCGGCTCCGGCAGATCCGGGATCACGACATCCTCGAGATGGCGCGCGAACGCGACCGCGAGCCGCTCTTTGATCGAACCGTCGGCGATGAGCTCGCGGACCGCCGCTTCGAACCGTTTCGTGAGATGTTGCATTGACCACGCCTTCGGAGCACCCGCGCCCCGTCGAATCGAGTGGATGTGTCGGCCGGAAGAGAACGTGCTGAACGGCAGCGGCGAGCGCCGTCGTGCAGCCCTGATCGGATCCAGGGCCGCCCCCCCAATGCGCGCGGTATAGCAGATTATGGAAACGCCCGGCAAGCGCCCCGATCACGCTGCCGGGCTCGACCGGTCGACGATGCCGTTCGGGCGCGAGATGCCGAACTTGCGCATCCGGTCCGCGAACGTGCTCGGCTTCAGGCCGAGCAGCTTCGCGGCGCCGTCCGGCCCGGAGACGCGCCAGTTCGTGAGTCGCAGCGCGGTCAGCATGTTGTTGCGCTCGAGCTCGCGGATCTGGTCCTCGGTCAGCACCTGCTGAGTGTCGTCGCGCTGGCTCGCGCCCACGGCGACCTGCGGAGCCGTCAGGATGTCCGCCATCGCGAGGTCGAGGCGCAAGACCTTGCCGCGTGACAGGATCACGGCCCGCTCGATCACGTTCTTCAGCTCGCGGATGTTGCCCGGCCAGTCGTAGCGCTGCAGCAGCATCGCCTGCTGGCGCGACAGCTGGAGCGGCGGCCGGCCGAACTCCTGGCATGTCTTCTCGAGGAAATGGTGCGCGAGCTGCACGACGTCGTCGCCGCGCTCGCGGAGCGGCGGCACGTCGATCGGGAAGACGCTGAGCCGGTAGTACAGATCCTCGCGGAAGCGCCCGGCGGCGACCTCCTGCTCGAGGTCGCGGTTCGTCGCCGCGATCACTCGCACGTCGACCGTGTGAGTACGGTCGTCGCCGACCCGCTCGTACTCGTTCTCCTGCAGCACGCGGAGGAGCTTGCTCTGCAGGTCGAGCGGAATCTCGCCGACCTCGTCGAGGAAGATCGTGCCGCCGTCGGCGAGCTGGAAGCGGCCGACGCGGTCGCGGTGCGCGCCGGTGAACGCGCCCTTCACGTGCCCGAAGAACTCGCTCTCGAAGAGCTCGTGCGGAATCGACGCGCAGTTGACCTTGACGAGCGGCCCGTTCGCGCGCGGGCTCCGGGCATGGATCACGTGCGCGACGAGCTCCTTGCCGACGCCCGATTCACCCTGGATCAGCACGCTCGCATTCGTCTGCGCGACGGCCTCGAGGCGCGCAAGCATCTTCTTCAGCGCCGGGCTCTCGCCAATGATCCGGCCGAAGTTCATCGACACCTGCACCTCCTCGCGGAGGTAGTCGCGCTCGCGCTCGAGCTCCTCACGAAGGCGCGCGTTCTCCTCGAACGCGGCCCTTAGCTGGCGCTCGGCCTGGTTCCGCTCGGTGACGTCCTTCGCGGCGACGAGGAGGGCCACGACGTTGCCCTGCTCGTCCCGCTCGGCGCGGGCCGACAGCAGCACCTCGACGATCTCGCCCGACTTCGTCAGCAGGGTCCGCGGCTCGTTCTCGAGCTCGCCGTGCGCGATGATGTCCTCTAGTCGGCCGCCCTGCAGCCTCTGCCGGGACTCCTCCGCCATGAAGTCCGTGATCAGGCGCCCGAGGACTTCCTCGCGCTTGTAGCCGAGCTTCGCGAGCCAGCGATCGCTGACGTGCACGATGCGGCCCTGCGCGTCGACGGTGTGCAGCATCGCGGGGGTCTGCCGATACAGCTCCCGATAGTGGGCCTCGAGGCGGGCCTGCTGCCGAACCTCGGTGTACACGGCGACCGTGCGCAGGTAGTCGCCCTCCGCCCCGCGCTCGACGATGGCGCTCGCGAGCAGGTCGACCCGCTCGCCGCTCTTCGTCGTGATGTCGAACGGGACGTTGTCAAGCCGGCCGGTCCGCCTGAGCAGCGGCAGGTACTCCTCGTTCACCCGGCGAGCGGACTCCGGGCTGCCGAGGTCCTGGGGACGCAGATGCCGGAGCTCCTCGCGCGTGTATCCGAAGCGGCGCAGCCACGCGTCGCTGGCGTCGAGGAAATAGCCGTCCTCATCGAGCGAAACCGTCAACGCGGGGGTCTTACGAAAGAGCCATTGATAGCGATCCGCGAGTGACATGGCGCAAGTTTACGGAAATCCGTTATCCTATTCAACGGAAATCCGTGATTTCACGGTTTTCCGTAAGATGGCCTTTACGTATCTTATTGATTCGTTTAGATCTTGAAATTGGCACGATGGGTGCATATAGATGCGCGCCAGGTGACTGGCAAGCAGTTTCAAGTATCGGAGTTTCGTTAAGTAAAGGAAAGCCCATGTTCACGCGGATACTGACCCCCAGTGCGATGGCTGCGGCTTTGCTGCTGGGTGCGTTCAGTCAGAAGGCAGCGGCCACGGAAGAGATTGTCGTTTACGGCACCGAGGTCGTCGCGCAGATCCAGGCGCGCGACGCGATGTTTCGGTCCGAAATGGACGAATACATCCGGACGGTGAGTGAGCGGATCAAGGCTACGCTGCAGGAGAGCGTGAAGAGCCAGGCGGTTCCGAAGCTCGAGGTTGCGAGCAGCGAGGAGCCCATACGCGGTTGATGGTGTCGGTGCGGCCGCCATTCCTCCCCCGTGGCGGCCGCCGAGGCCTCGCCGGAAGGCCGACGTAAAGGGGGCCGGGTTCTCCGGCATCGAACTAGGACGGTTGCTCCCCTCCGGAGCGAACATGGAAGTTCGAACCTGGCCCCCGTTTTTTTCCGACACGCAACGGTAAGGGTTTCGACCGAATCCGCGCAACGCGGTATCGAGGCGGCCACCAGTCCTCCCCCATGGTGGTCGCCGGGCCGGCCGGGAGGCCAGCAACTAGGGGGCCGGGTCCTTCGCGTCCCGGCGTCGAACTAGGATCGGTTCCTCCGCAAAGGAGAGAACACGGAAGTTCGGACCTGGCCCCCTTTTTTTTCCCTCCGAAGGCGAAAGGGGCCGGCGTCTAGCCGGAACGAAACTCGAGCGCGCGTCCGTGCGGCTCCGGCACGACGACACCGTCCCGACAGACGATCCTGCCGTTCAGCACGGTCATGCGAACCGCCGAATGAAAGAGCGTGCCCTCGAGCGGCGACCAGCCGCAGCGGTAAAGGAGCGTGTCCCGGGTCACCCGACGGGTCGCGCCGAGGTCGACGACCGCGAGATCCGCGTAGTAGCCCTCGCGGAGGAACCCCCGGTCGACGATCCCGAAGAGGCGCGCCGGATTGTGCGCCGCCTTCTCGACGATCGTCGGCAGGCTGAAGAGCCCCGCCCGGTGCTGCTCGAGCAGCATCGACAGCGAATGCTGCACGAGCGGTAACCCCGACGGCGCCTCGAAGTAGCCCCGGCCTTTCTCCTCGAGCGTGTGCGGAGCGTGGTCGGTGGCGATCACGTCGATGCGGTCCTCGACGACTGCGCGCACCAGCGCGTCCCGGTCCCGCTCGGTCTTGATGGCCGGGTTGCACTTGATCTGCGCGCCGAGGCGCGCGTACGCGCCTTGCTCGAACCAGAGGTGATGGACGCACACCTCGGCCGTGATTCGCTTACCGTCGATCGGTCCCGGCTCGAAAAGCTCGATCTCGCGCGCTGTGCTGAGGTGCAGCACGTGGAGCCGTGCCCCGTGACGCTTCGCGAGCTCGACCGCCCGGGACGACGACGCATAGCACGCATCCGCCGAGCGGATCTCCGGGTGGGCCGAGATCGGCACGGCGTCGCCGTAGCGCTCGCGGAAACGCCGCTCGGCCTCCAGGATCATCGGCGTGTCCTCGCAATGCGCGGCGATCGGCACGCGCGCGTCGGCGAAGATCCGCTCGAGCGTCTCCGTGTCGTCGACCAGCATGTTGCCGGTCGACGCGCCCATGAACACCTTGATCCCGCACACGACGTCCGCGCTGGCGCGGCGGATCTCGTCGATGTTCGTGTTCGTCGCGCCGAGATAGAAACCGTAGTTCGCGTAGCTCGTCCGCGCCGCGATCGCGCGCTTCTCGGCGACCGCGTCGAGCGTCACGGCAGGCGGTGCGTTGTTCGGCATGTCGAGAAAGCTCGTCACGCCGCCCGCGATCGCCGCGCGCGACTCCGATTCGATCGTTCCCTTCGCCGGATGCCCCGGCTCGCGGAAGTGGACCTGATCGTCGATCAGACCGGGCAGCACGTAACAGCCGTCGAGGTCGATCACGTCCGCGCCGGCCGGCGCCGAGCCGGGCCCGATCCGCGCGATCCGCTCCCCTTCGATCAAGAGATCGGCCTCGATGATTCGTCCCTCGTTCACGAGGCGTCCGTTCCTGAGCAGCATCGCCATCTGTCAATCCCTCGCGAGAAAACGGTCCGTTGCGCCGACGAGCTCGTGGACGATGCCGGACTCGTACGCCGAATGCCCCGCGTCCGGCACGATGCGAAGCTCCGACTCCGGCCAGCGCCGATTGAGCTCCCACGCGGACTCGATCGGGCACACCATGTCGTAGCGGCCCTGCACGATCACGGCCGGGATCTCGCGCACCGCGTCGACGTCGTCGAGCAACTGGTTCTCCGACTCGAAGAAGCCGCCGTTCACGAAATAGTGGGTTTCGAGCCGAGCGATCGCGAGCGCGAACTCGGGGTCCGAGAACTGCGACTCCCGCTTCTCGTCCGGCAAGAGCGTGCTCGTCACGCCCTCCCAGATCGACCACGCACGCGCGTAAGCGAGCTCGACGCGGGCATCGCCGCTCGTGACGCGCCGATGATACGCGGCGAGCAGGTCGTCGCGCTCGTTTTCAGGGATGCAGCCCGAGAAGCGACGCCAGTGCTCCGGGAATACCGCGCTCGCGCCGCGCCTGTAGAACCAATCGAGCTCCTTTTGTCGGACGAGGAAAATGCCGCGGAGCACGAGCGCCGAGACCGCGTGCGGATGCGCCTCGGCGTACGCGAGCGCGAGCGTGCTGCCCCACGAGCCGCCGAAGACGAGCCAGCGCTCGATCGCGAGCCGCCGCCGCAGGCGCTCGATGTCGTCGATCAAGTGCCAGGTCGTGTTCGCGACGAGGGATCCGATCGGTCGGCTGCGGCCGCAGCCGCGCTGGTCGAGCGTGACGATTCGATAGCCGCTCGGATCGAAGAAGCGGCGTGCATTGCGGTCCCCGCCTCCACCCGGCCCGCCGTGCACGAACAGCGCCGGCTTGCCCCGCGGATTGCCGCACTGCTCGTAGTAGACGCGGTGCCCGTCGCCGACGTCGAGGTAGCCCGTTTCGTAAGGCTCGATCGGCGGGTAGAGCTTCCTCGAGCCCGGCTTCGCCCGCTTGTCCAAGTCGATTCCTCGAGCTTCGAATGAGTCCTTCGCGGCGGGCGCGAAGACGTCGACCATTTGGAAGAATGCCACCCGCGAGCGGCGTCGCGCCAGCCGCGCGCGGAACTTCCGTAGCGTCTCGGCGTCGCCTTGAATCCCGCTGGAGCGCTATGCAGAATTGGGCGCCGCCGTTTCACCGGTCCGCTGCCGTCCCGTGCAGCCACAGCTTCGGCTCGCGCCGCTCTCCAGACGGCAGCCACCCACAACCGAGGCCGAGATGCATTGATGACTGCGATGATCGACTGTCAGGGACTCACCAAGCAGTACGGCTCGTTGGTGGCCGTCGACGATCTGAGCTTCAAGGTCGAGCCGGGCGAGGTGCTCGGCTTTCTAGGGCCGAACGGCGCGGGCAAGACGACGACGATGCGCATCATCGCCGGCTTCCTCGCGCCGACGGCCGGCAAGGTGAAGGTCTGCGGCTACGACGTCGAGGCCCAGCCGATCGAGGCGAAGCGCTGCATCGGCTATCTGCCGGAGGGCGCGCCGAGCTACCCGGAGATGACGCCCCGCGAGTTCCTCGAGTTCATCGCGGACGCGCGCGGCCTGCCTGCCGCGACGCGCAAGCAGCGCCTCGAAGAGGTCTACGGAATGCTCCACCTCGAGCGAGTGCTCGATCGGAACATCGAGACGCTGTCGAAAGGCTATCGGCGCCGCGTCGGGCTCGCGCAGGCGATCCTGCACGATCCCGACGTGCTTCTGCTCGACGAGCCGACGGACGGCCTCGATCCGAATCAGAAGCACGAGGTCCGGCAGCTGATCGGCGGGATGGCGAAGAGCAAGATCATCGTGATCTCGACGCACCTGCTCGAGGAGGTCGACGCCTGCTGCACGCGAGCCGTCGTCATCGCGCGGGGCAAGATCCTCGCGGACGATACGCCGCGCGGCCTCGAGGCGCGCTCGCGATTCCACAACGCGGTGTCGCTCAAGCTCGCCGACCGGGCGCAGCTGCAGACGGCGAAGGCCGAGATCGAGGCGCTGCCCGAGGTGGCGGCGACCGAGCTCGACGAGCGCAGCGGCCGCCTCACGGCCTTCCCCGCGCCGAACCGTCTGCCGCTGACGCCGATCAGCAGGCTCGCCGAGCAGCGCGGCTGGGCGCTAGACGAGCTGCATCTCGAAACCGGCCGACTCGACGAAGTGTTCCGCACGATCACCGGAGGAGCGAGCGCATGAACGGATTGGTCGCGGTCTTCAAGAGGGAGCTCGCGAGTTACTTCACGACGCCCGTCGCGTATGTCTTCATCGTGATCTTTCTGATCGTCGCGAACGCGTTCACGTTCTATTTAGGCAACTTCTACGAGCGCGGGCAGGCGGATCTCGCATCGTTCTTCACGTTCCATCCGTGGCTTTTCCTGTTCCTCGTGCCGGCGCTCAGCATGCGGCTCTGGGCCGAGGAGCGAAAGTCCGGCAGCATCGAGCTCCTGATGACGCTGCCGATCAGGCCGTGGCAATCGGTGCTCGGCAAGTTCCTCGCCGCGTGGGCGTTCACGGCGCTGGCGATCGCGCTCACGTTCCCGATCTGGATCACGGTGAACTATCTCGGCGAGCCCGACAACGGCGTGATCTTCGCCGCGTATCTCGGCAGCATCCTGATGGCCGGCGGCTTCCTTGCGGTCGGCTCGTGCATCTCCGCGATCACGAAGAACCAGGTGATCGCGTTCATCATCTCGGTCGTCGTCTCGCTCGCGCTGCTGCTCGCGGGCCTGCCGCTCGTGCTCGACGTGTTCTCCGCGTGGGCACCGCAGGCGATCGTCGACACGATCGCGAGCCTGAGCTTCCTCACGCACTTCGACAGCATCAGCAAGGGCGTGATCGACGTTCGCGATATCGTGTACTTCGGGCTGCTCATCGGGTTCGCCCTCTACGCCAATACGATCATTCTCGAACTGAAGAAGGCCGACTGACATGAGCTCAGCAGGACGCCGCCGAATCGGCTATTCGACGCTCGCGCTGCTCGCGCTTGTCTTCATCGCCGCCATCATGGCGAGCAACACGCTGCTGCGCGGCTGGCGCATCGACCTCACGGAGAATCAGCTCTATACGCTGTCGCCGGGCACGCGCTCCCTGCTCGGCAAGCTCGAGGAGCCGATCAACCTCTATCTCTTCTTCAGCGACCGCGAGACGGCCGACGTCCAGTTCCTGCGCACGTACGCCGTGCGCGTCGAGGAGATGCTCGAGGAGCTCGCGGCACACTCGAACGGAATGCTGCGCGTCGAGGTCATCGACCCGCAGCCGTTCTCCGAGGAGGAGGATCGTGCGACGCAGCTGGGCCTGCAGTCCGTGAACCTCGGCACGCTGGGCGAGAACATCTTCTTCGGCCTCGCCGGCACGAACGGCGTCGGCGACGAGGCGGCGATACCGTTCCTCGATCCGGAAAAGGAGCCGTTCCTCGAGTACGACATCGCGAGGATGATCTACAGCCTCGCGAACCCGAAGAAGCCCGTCGTGGGGCTTCTCGCCGGCGTCGCGATGAGCGGCGGGTTCGATCCGCAGATGCAGAGACCGATGTCGCCGTGGGTCATCACGCAGCAGGTCCGTCAGCTCTTCGACGTGCGCACGCTGCCGACGAGCGTCGAGCGGATCGACGACGACGTCGACGTGCTGTGGCTCGTCCATCCGACGAACCTCGACGAGAAGACGCTCTACGCGATCGATCAATTCGTGCTGCGCGGGGGCCGCGCGTTCATCTTCGTCGATCCGCTCGCCGAGGTCGCGACGGCGGCGGCCGGGCCGAGCGGGTTCGGCATGCCGAGCGGCTCGAACCTCGCTCGGCTGTTCGACGCGTGGGGCGTCGACTTCTCGGCCGACATGGTCGTCGCCGACGACATCAATGCGCTCAGCGTCTCGATGGGATTCGGGCAGACGGTCCGCCACCTCGGGCTCGTCGGCATCGGCGGACCCGGGCTCGATCAGGAGGACGTGATCACCGCGGGGCTCGAGACGATCAACATCGGCACGGCCGGCCACTTCGAGGTGGCCGACGAGGACGGCCCGCAGCTCACGCCGCTGATCACGTCGAGCGAGCGGGCGGCGCTCGTGCCGGCGGTTCGCTTCCAGTTCCTGTCCGATCCGGGCGAGCTGCTGAACGACTTCAGCCCGAGCGGCGAGCGCTACGTGCTCGCCGCGCGGCTCAGCGGCCGGCTCGCGACGGCGTTTCCGGACGGGCCGCCGGGCACGGCGAAGGACGACGGCGACGACGCGGACGACGAATCCGAGGAGGCGACCGATGCGGACGGCGCGGACGACGCGGCCGCAAGCGACGGCGAGACCGAGCATCTAACCTCGACCGAGAACGCGAACGTGGTGCTCGTCGGCGACGTGGACGTGCTGAGCGATCGCCTGTGGGTGCGCTCGCAGAGCTTCCTCGGTCAGCAGCTCCTGACGGCGTTCGCGAGCAACGGCGACTTCATCGTCAACGCACTCGACAACCTGTCGGGCAGCTCGGACCTGATCGGGCTCAGGAGCCGGGCGACCTTCTCGCGGCCGTTCACGCGCGTCGAGGCGCTTCGCCGCGAGGCGGACGCGCAGTTCCGCGCGACGGAGCAGCGGCTGCAGAACGAGCTCGCGGAGACGGAGCGGCGGCTCGGCGAGCTCCAGCAGCAGCGTCAGGATTCGACGTCGCTGCTCCTGACGCCCGAGCAGCAAGAGGAGATCCGGCGCTTCGAGAACGAGCAGCTCCGGATCCGCCAGGAGCTCAGGGCCGTCCGCCGCAACCTCGACCGCAGCATCGAGCAGCTCGGCACGACGCTGAAGGTCCTGAACATCGGCGTGCTGCCGATCGCCCTGACGGGCCTCATGCTGCTGATCGTGACCATCCGACGACGTCAGAAGGGGCAACGATGACGAGCCGAACGTTGATCGTGCTCGCGGCGGCGCTGGTCGTGCTGGCGCTCGTCGCGGTGTGGGGGCATCGCGGCGACACGCCGCAGACCGACGTCGATACGCTGTTTCTGCCCGGGCTCGAGGCCGCGCTCGGCGATATCGACCGTGTGCGCGTGGTCCGCGCCGGCAACGAGACGGTCGCGACGCTCGAGCGGCGGCCGGACAGCTGGGTCGTCGCCGAGAAGCAAGGGTATCCGGCGGACATCGCGAAGATCCGCGGCGCGCTGCGTGCGCTCGCGGAGGCGAGGATCGTCGAGCAGAAGACCGCGAATCCCGAGTACTACGAGCGGCTCGGTGTCCAGCCGGTCGAGTCCGACGACGCGACGGGCGTCGAGCTGATCGCGTACGCCGGCGACGACGTGCGAGCGTCGGTGATCGTCGGCACTTCCGACGCGGCTAACCTGCAGTACGTCCGCGTGAGCGATGCGAGGACGAGCTACCTCGTCGATCGGAGAATCGAGGTGCCGCGCGATACCGTCGGCTGGATCGATCCGACGATCATCGACGTCTCGAGCTCGCGCGTCGCGTCGGTCACGATCGAGCACCCGGACGGCGAAACGGTCCGGATCACGAAGAACGACCGGAACGATACGAACTTCACGGTCGAGAACGTGCCCGAGGGCCGCGAGCTCTCCTATCCCGGCGTCGCGAACGTGCTCGCGAACACGCTGCGGGATCTCAAGCTCGACGACGTCGCGGCCGCGGACGCCGAGCTGCCCGACGAGACGACGCGGACGACTTTCCGAACGTTCGATGGCCTCGTCGTGACGGCGACGTCGTACACCCGCGACGATCAGCAGTGGGTGCGCTTCGAGGCGAGCGTCGACGAGGAGGCCGAGGCCGATGAGGCGGCGACGGACGACGCCGAGGAGTCCGAAGCGGAGCCGTCGAGCGGCGAGGACGCAGCCGAAGCGGCCTCCGCCGACGGCGACGACGACGGCGCGGAAGCGCGCGAAGAGGCCGAGCGCATCAACGCGCGGGTGTCGGGCTGGGAGTACCGGATTCCGTCCTACCTGCTCGGTCAGCTGACCCGCCGCACCGAGGACCTGCTCCGCGCGGTCTCCGACGACGACGACGAGTAGCCGCGGGCCGGAATAGCGTGCCGGACACCCTGCGAGAGGGTGTCCGGCACCCCGTTCTCTAGGGCCGCCGAGCGAGATGAGCTAAGCTCGCGCCTGCATGAGCGCCCGCCCCCACACCAGAAGCCGCCCGCTCGCGGCCGGCTACATCGAGAAGATCCTGAAGGCCAGGGTCTACGACGTCGCGATCGAGTCGCCGCTCGATCACGCGCCGCGCCTGTCCCGCCGTCTCGACAACGACGTATGGCTCAAGCGCGAAGACCTGCAGCCGGTCTTCTCGTTCAAGTGCCGCGGCGCGTTCAACAAGATGGCGCAGCTGCCTCGGGACGCGCTCGCGAAGGGCGTGATCTGCAGCTCCGCCGGCAACCACGCCCAGGGCGTCGCGCTCGCGGCGAAGCGGAGCGGCGTCCGGGCCGTGATCGTGATGCCCAGGAGCACGCCATCGATCAAGGTCGATGCGGTCCGCTCGTTCGGCGGCGAGGCCGTGCTGCACGGCGATACGTACGACGAGGCCTACGAGCGGGCGATGCAGCTCGCGGCCGAGCAGGAGCTCACGTTCGTGCACCCGTTCGCGGACCCGGACGTGATCGCGGGTCAAGGCACGATCGGCGTCGAGCTGACGCGTCAGTGGCAGGCACCGCCGGCCGCGGTCTTCGTGCCGATCGGCGGCGGCGGCCTCGTCGCGGGCATCGGCTCGTACATCAAGCAGCTCTACCCCGAGGTCGCCGTGATCGGCGTCGAGCCCGTCGAGGCCGCGAGCATGCACGACTCGCTCCGCGCGGGCCGGCCCGTCACGCTCGAGCACGTCGGGATCTTCGCGGACGGCGTCGCCGTGCGCCGCGTCAGCGACCATACGTTCGCGGTCGCGCGCGAGGTCGTCGACGAGATCGTGCTCGTCGAGACGGACGAGATCTGCGCGGCGATCAAGGACATCTTCGAGGACTGCCGCGTGATCATGGAGCCCGCGGGCGCGCTGGCCGTGGCCGGGCTCAAGCGCTACGTCGAGCGCGGCGTGCGCGGCCAGCAGCTGATCGCGATCGCGAGCGGCGCGAACATCAACTTCGACCGGCTGCGGCACGTCGCCGAGCGCGCCGAGCTCGGCGAGCACCGCGAGGCCCTGATCGCAGTCGAGATTCCGGAGCGCAAAGGCGAGTTCCTGCGCTTCTGCGAGGCGCTCGGCTCGCGCAGCATCACGGAGTTCAACTACCGCTACTCGCCGTCCGAGCAGGCGCGGATCTTCGTCGGCGTCGCGCTGCAGGGCGAGCGCAGCGAGGCGCAGGCGCTGATCGAGCAGCTCGCGGCGCAGGGCTATCCCGTGCTCGACCTGTCGGACAACGAGCTCGCGAAGCTCCATATCCGGCACATGATCGGCGGACACGTGCCGACGATCACCGACGAGCTGATCTACCGTTTCGAGTTCCCGGAACGGCCGGGCGCGCTGCTCAAGTTCCTGAAGGCGATCGGCGACCGATGGAACATCAGCATGTTCCATTACCGCAATCACGGCTCGGACTACGGCCGGGTGCTCGCCGGCGTGCAGGTGCCGGTCGCGGAGCGGGGAGATTTCGCGGCGCACCTCGCGACACTCGGCTACGCGCACGTCGAGGAGACGGAGAATCCTGCCTATCGCCTCTTCCTCGGCGGGAACGGCGACGGGTCGTCCTTGGCGAAGACGGGAGACGGTCGAGGCTAGGAGCGCGTCCGGACCCTAGAGCGACTCGATGTGCCTGATCTTGCTCGGCTGCGTCAGCCGATAGAAGCGATGCAGCTCGTCGCGCATCGCGTCGTCGAGTGAGCCGTCCTCGAGGCTCGGCGCGAGCTTCAGGCAGTACTTGCCGGCGTAACGATTCGCCAGGCGGTAGCGCTCGAACTCGTCGGCCGAAAGCCGCCGGTCGAAGCGGGGCAGATCGAACAGCCACTGATGCAACCCTGCAGGCATGCGCTCGCGCTGGCGGCCGAGCAGCACGGCCGTCGCGATGAACTTGTCGACTTCCGCCTGGAGCTCCATCTCGAGCAGCCGCACCGGCTTCTCGAGCGTCGCATTCCACGCGTAGTAGGCGAAGTGGCTGACGCCCTCGAGCACCGTCCAGAAATCCGCGAGATTGCTCTCGTCGAGCCGATCGAGCGGATTCCTGACCAGGAGGCGCTCGACGACGGCCGCCTCGAGATAGAGCGAGACCTCGGCCTGCCCGTCCTGTTCGGCGATCAGAAGCTTCTCCTCGATGCTGCGCCCGTCCGCGTCGAGCAGCGCGGCAATCCGCGGATCGGTGATCACGAAGTCCTCGATATCGTACGGGACGTCGAGACGGTAGATGTCCGCAATGAGCGCTTGGAAGTTGCCGAGCACGACGAGCCCTCGTGCGTGTGAAGCGATGTCGGCGGCCGCGGGCGCGACGTCAGTGCTGTCTCATGCCGTCGAGCGTCCGGTTCGGCTCGATCCCGAGCCGACGCAGCGTGCGCTCCGCGCGCTTGCTGCCGGTCTTGAGCCACACGTCGTAGAGCCGCAGGATGTCGATGTCGTCGTTACCCCGCGCCTCGTCCCGCACCTCGGTGAGCACGTCGACGAAGTCCCGGAACTTCGCGGCAAGCTCGGCGAAGACCGCCGTGAAGATCTGCCCTCGCACGCTGCCGCGGATGTGCTCCGACAGCGAGCCGTACGCCGATCCTCCCATCCGCACGTAGTAATCGACGTCGACCTGTCGGCGCGCGAGGCTCTCGCCGAAAAAGCCGGCGATGAACAGCGAGATGTCTCCGATCCGCTGCAGCGCGAAGTTGCGCTCTTCCGCCGTGCGCGCTTCCATCGCCTCGGCGAGAATCAGCGCAAGCGGCTTCAACGAGCGCCCTTCCTCCGAGCCTTCGTACAGCACCTCGGAGCGCGCGAAGAGCGTCAGGAGATTCACGACGTAGTACTCGGTGTGATCGTCGGCCGACACGCCCTGCCGACTCATCGCGCTCGACACGGAGTTGCGGAAGAACTCCTCGAGGCTCACGACCGGCTTCACCTTCGTATCGCGCGTCGTTTCCATCTCATCCCTCGCCGCTTGTCGACGATTCGGCGCACCGGGACGCGCGGCACGTCACGTCGAGCAGGGCCGCGCTCGTCCCGAGTATAGGTAGGCGCGCCAAGCTGCCCGCATGAAGCGCTTCACGTTTCCATGCGCCACGATTAGCAGCGAGAACCGGTACCTGCTACTCATGTCTCAAGCATTCGTTCTCGCCGCCGTTGTATCCTTACGTCACACTACTACAGCATATTAGAATGAATTTCGACCCGCGACGTTCCGTTCCGGAGGGCGTAAGGACGGGGGGCTCAAGGACGAACAGTTCGGTCGCGCCGCCTTGACACTCGAGATCGCGCTCGTTCTGGGCATCGTCGTGGCAGCCCTCGTGCTGCTGATCGGCTCGAAAGTCCGCATGGACGTCATCGCGCTGATCGTGTTGAGCAGCCTCGTCGTCACCGGACTCATCACGCCGCCCGAGGCCGTGGCGGGTTTCTCGAACGGTGCCGTCATCGCCACGTGGGCAATGTTCATCCTGAGCAACGGGATGACCCGCGCCGGCATCTCGAACATGATCGGCTACACGGTGCTCCGCCTCGCCGGACGGCAGGAAGTGCGCATGATCGTCCTGATCATGCTGACCGCCGGAACGCTGTCGTTCTTCATGAACAACATCGGCGTCGCAGCGCTGATGCTGCCCGTCGTCGTCGACGTCGCGCGGCGCACGCGCATCCCCGCTTCGCGGCTCCTGATCCCGCTCACGTACGGCACCCTGCTCGGCGGCCTCACGACGCTCGTCGGCACGCCCGCGAATCTGCTGGTCCACGACGCGCTCGTCAGCGCCGGATTCGAAGGCTTCGGCGTCTTCGACTTCGTGCCGCTCGGCGGCTCGCTCGTCGTCGCGGGCGTGCTCTTCGTCGCGCTGCTCGGCCGGCACCTGCTGCCGCGCCGCAAGCTCGAGGACGAGACACAGCGGCGCAGCCAAAGAAATCTGCGCCAGCAGTACGGCCTGCAGGCTCGCAACTTCGAGATGCGGGTCGCGCACGACTCGATCCTCGTCGGCAAGAGCCTCGCGGAGAGCCGCATCGGCTCGGCCGCCGGTCTGATCGTGCTCGCGCTCGAGCGCCGCGGTCGAACGGAGCTGATGCCTTCACGGCAGACGGTGCTGCAGGGCGGCGACAAGCTCTACGTGCAGGGGCGACTCGACCGCTTCCGCGAGTTTCAGCGCTGGAGCGAGCTCGTGATTGAGCGCGAGGCTCCGGTGCTGCAGGGTCTGATGGCGGGCCAGGTCGCGTTCGTCGAGGCGACGATCCAGGAAGGCTCCGCGCTCGTCGGCTCGCTGCTGTCTCACTCCGACTTTCGCAAGCGCTACGGGGCGAACGTGCTCGCGATCCGACGCGGCGACCTCGTGCGCCGCGTGAACCTGACGCAGGTGCCGCTCAGGGCCGGCGACGTGCTGTTGCTGCAAGCGAGCACGGAGACGGCGCCCGAGCTCGAGCGCTCCGCGGATTTCGCGTCGACGCGCCGAGTCGGCGAGCCAGAGCTCCGCGGCGTCTACCGGCTGCAGGAGCGCATCTTCGTCGTGCGCGTACCGCGCGATTCGTCGCTTGCCGGCAGCACGCTTGCCCGCAGCCGCTTCGCGGACGCGTTCGACTTCCGTCTGCTCGCGCTCTTCCGCGAAGGCGAGCTCACGATCATGCCGGAGGCCGATCTGCCGCTCAAAGGCGGCGACCTGCTGCTGATCCAAGGCCGCGAAGAGGATCTCGACGTGCTGCGCGGATTGCAGGAGCTCGAGATCGAGCGCGACAGCCAGCCGGCTTACAACGTGCTCGAATCCGACCGGCTCGGGGTCGTCGAGGCGACGCTCGATCCGCGCTCGCGGTTCGTCGGCCAGCGCGTCGCCGATCTCGCGTTCCGCGACAAGTACGGCCTCGAGCTCGCCGCGATCTGGCGCAAGGGCGAAGCGATCCGCTCCGACCTCGAGGAGCAGACGATCGAGCTCGGCGATGCACTGCTTTTGATCGGGCCCCGCGAGAAGCTGCAGCTCCTCGAGCGTGACCCGGACTTCCTGCTGCTGACCGGCCTCGGGCAGCGGCCGGTCGACACGACCAAGGCGCCGATCGCGGGCGCAATCATGCTCGGCGTCGTGCTCGCGGCGCTCCTCGGCTGGCTGCCGATCTACATGGCCGCGCTGATCGGCGCGACGCTGATCGTGCTGACCGGCTGCCTCACGATGGAGGAGGCGTACCGTTCGATCGAATGGCGCGCGATCTTCCTGATCGCCGGCATGCTGCCGCTCGGCACCGCGATGGACGAGACCGGCGCGGCCCGCTTCCTCGCCGAGCAGACGATGGCACTGCTCGGCTCGCTCGGCCCGTGGTGGGTCATCGGCGGCCTCTACATCGTGACCGCCGCCGCGAACATGCTGATCCCCGCGGCCGCCCTCGTCGTGCTGATGTCGCCGATCGTGATGACCGCGAGCAGCGAGCTCGGCGTCGCGCCGGAGACGGCGATGATGGCGATTGCGATGGCCGCGTCCGCGAGCTTCTCGAGCCCGATCTCGCATCCGGCGCACGTGCTCGTGATGGGTCCCGGCGGCTACAAGTTCACCGACTACCTGAAAGTGGGACTGCCGCTGACGCTCGTCTGCTTCGTGACGGCGATGCTGCTGCTGCCGGTGTTCTGGCCGCTCGAGCCGATCTCCTGACGCTCGCTCTGCGCCGCCTCTTCGGCAGAGGCCAAAGACGCCCTCCACGCGTCGATCATCCGCTCGCAATGCGCGCGTAGCCGCTTGTCCCAATGCCGCCGGCGCAGCGGCGCCGCGCCTTTCAGCTCGTAGCTCGTGATCAGGTGAAGCCGCGAGCCGGCCTCGATCGGCTCCAGCCGCCAGCGAAGCTTCAGCTCGACGCGGCACGGCGAGTCGTCGAGCGTCTCGTGCAGCGTGATCGAAACCGGTCGAATGCACTCGACGACGCGCCCGGTGCGCAGCACGCTGCCGCGCTGCTGCGCGTAGCGCAGCCCGGCGGGCGGCCGATCGGGCGGCGCGAGCACGGTTTGCGGATTCCACCGGCCTCGTGCGACGACGGCGACGAGCGCGGCGAAGGCTTCGGCAATCGGGCGTTCGGACTGGGCCTCGTGTTGCTGGCGCGGCATCGACTCCTCCATGAGTCGCCGAGCCGACGGACGAAACGGTTTGCGCCCGCGGGCCGCGGACGGTGAGCATGGCCCGGCGTACGCCTACTTCAACCGTCGGAACGCGCCGCGGCAACGCGCCAAACCGAAAGGAGCGCGCAGAAACTCGCGAGGCGCCGGATCACGGCAGCAGAACGGTCGAGCCCGTCGTCCTCCGCCCCTCGAGATCCCGATGCGCATCCGCGACGCGCTCGAGCGGATAGGTCTGCCCGATCTCGACGCGCACGTCGCCGCGCTCGATCCGCGCGAAGAGCTGCCGGCAGCCCTCCTCGAGCTCCGCCCGCTCGCGAATGAAGTCGAAGAGCGACGGCCGCGTCACGTACAACGAGCCGCGCTTCGCGAGCTCGAGCGGCGAGAACGGCTCGACCGGTCCCGACGAGTTGCCGAACGTCACCATCACGCCGTGCGGACGCAGACAGTCGAGGGACTGGAAGAACGTCTCGCGCCCGATCGAGTCGTAGACGACCGGCACGCCCTTGCCGTCGGTCAGCGCCCGGACGCGCGCGACGACGTCGTCGTCCGCGAGGAGCACCTCGTCGCAGCCGTACGACTTCGCGACGGCGCGCTTCGCCTCGGTGCCGACGACGCCGATCACGCGTGCGCCGAGGCTCTTCGCCCACTGCGCGACGAGCGATCCGACGCCGCCCGCAGCCGCGTAGAGCAGGATCGTATCTCCCGCCGCGACCCGGTAGCTCCGGTGCAGCAGGTACCACGCCGTGAGTCCCTTGAGCATCACGGCCGCCGCGGTTCTGTCGTCGATCGCATCGGGCAGCGGCACGAGCCACTGCGCGTCGATGACCCGCTCCTCGGAATAGGCGTCGAGCGGCGGCGGGCTCGCGTACGCGACGCGCTGTCCCGGCGCGAGGCCGGTCACGTCCGCGCCGACGGCGGTGATCACGCCCGCCGCCTCGCCGCCGAGGCCGCTCGGCAGCGTGAGCGCGTAAAGCCCCTTGCGGTAGTACGTGTCGATCATGTTGAGACCGATCGCTGTATGGCGCACTCGAACCTGGCCCGCGGTCGGCGCGCCGACGTCGACGTCACGGAGCTCGAGGACCTCGGGCCCGCCGAACTCGGCGATACGTACGGCTCTTGGCATGCGTTCCCTTTCGGCAATCTTCGCTTCGTCTGCCGCAACCGACGCGGTGCGCGGCAGGACTCGTCCGATGCGAGCGTACACCTTCGCGCTCGGCGAATTCGAGCGCGCGGCCGATGCGGTCCGCGAGCCTGCACGCACGCTCGGTGCGCGACGCACGGGCGCGCGCGCCCGATGCGGGTAGAATCGTCGAGCGCGATTCACCGGCACGGAGCGATGAGCGAACATCTACTGATCGTCGGCGGCGGCCAGGCGGCCGTGCAGGCCGTGCACACGCTGCGGCAACAAGGTTTCACGGGGCGCATCTCGCTCGTCTGCGGCGAGCGCCACGCGCCGTATCAGCGGCCGCCGCTGTCGAAGAAGTACCTTGCGGGCGAGATGCCGCGCGAGCGCCTCGCGCTCAGGCCCGAGGCGTGGTACCGCGAGCGCGCCGTCGAGGTCGTGATCGGCGCGCGCGCCGTCGAGCTCGATGCGGCGGCGCGCCGTGTGCGCCTCGACGACGGCCGCGTCGTTCAGTACGACGCGCTGCTGCTCGCGACCGGCAGTCGCGCGCGAAAGCTTCGCGTGCCCGGCGCCGGTCTCCCGGGCATCCATTACCTGCGGACGATCGACGACGTCGACGGGATCGCGCCGAGCCTCGTGCCGTCGTGCCGGCTCGTGCTCGTCGGCGCCGGCTACATCGGCCTCGAGGTCGCCGCGGTCGCGGCGAGCCGCGGCGTCGACGTGACCGTGCTCGAGGCGCGCGATCGCGTGATGAGCCGCGTCGTCGGCCCCGACGTAGCGCGCTTCTACGATCGCTATCACGCGAGCGCCGGCGTGAAGATCCGCTACGGCGCCGAAGTCTCCGCTTTCTCGGGCCGCACGGCCGTCGAAGCGGTCGAGACGGCGGACGGCGAGCGCTTCCGGTGCGACCTCGCGATCGTCGGCATCGGCGTCGAGCCGAACGTCGAGCTCGCGGAATCGGCGGGGCTGCCGTGCGACAACGGCATCGTCGTCGACGTGCATGCGAGAACGCCGGATCCGCGGATCGTGGCCGCCGGCGATTGCACGAGCCATCCGCACCCGCTCGCGATGGGCCGCGTGCGGCTCGAGTCGGTGCAGAACGCGATCGAGCAGGCGAAGGCCGCGGCCGCGAACTTCGCCGGCGAGCCGCACGCGTACACCGAGGTGCCGTGGTTCTGGTCAGATCAGTACGACCTGAAGCTACAGATCGCGGGCCTCGCCCAGGGGTACGACGTGCACGTGCTGCGCGGCGATCCGGACGGCAAGAGCTTCGCGGTGTACTACCTGCGGGAGGGTCGGCTGATCGCGGTCGAAGCCGTGAACGCGCCGCGCGACTTCCTGTTCGCGAGGAAGGCGATCGCGGTGGGGCTCGAGATCGGCGCGGACCGCCTCGCCGACACGGCCGTCGATCTCAACGCGCTGCTGCCCGGCTGAGTCGGCTCGCTACGCCGGCCGACGCGATCCGCACGTCCGCGTGCCTCGCTGAAAAAAGCGCCGCCGCGCCGGCGGAGCAGAACCGCACGGACGAGCGCCGGGGCGCCTAGCCGGGTTCGGGTCAGAGACCGCTCGCGCCGCCGGCGAGGTTTGCGCCGAGCGCGCCGCCGTCGGGCTCGGCTGAGCCCTCGTCGTTCACGACACCGGCATCGGCCGACGCATCGCCACCGTCGGCGGCGTCCTCCGCCGCCACGGCGTCGCTCGCTTGCGCAGCGGCGTCGAGCGCGAGATGGAGCTCGGCCGACGCGCGCTCGAGTCCCGCGCCGCGCGCGAACCGCTCGACCTCGTAGCGCTCGAGCGCACGGCCGACGCGATTCGCGTAGCTGCCGCTCGCACCGACGACGCGCGCGGTGCCCGCGATCTCCGGGCCCTCGATCGGCGCGTACGTGCGCCGGCCTTGCCATTCGCGGCCGAGGAGCTGCACGGCGACGAACGTGTCTCTCGCCATCGTCGAGACGTTGCTCTCCGCGACCACGAAGAACGCGCCGTCGCCGGGAACGGAAACGAGCCAATGATCGTTCGCGAGCACGCCGGTCGTGAGCAGATCCGTGCGCTTCGACGGCGACGTGATCCGGCTCGCGATCGCCTGCGGCGCGCCCGACTCGTCGCGCAGGACCAACGTCGCGAGCGACGTCGAGCGGATCGCGGCCTCCCACAGCGGCTCGACCTCGAAGGGCCTGCGCTCGATCGGCAGTCCGCCGGAATGGGTCAGCACGAGCGCGTCGTCCGGCAACGCGTAGCGCAGCGTTCGATCGAAGCCGACGAGGCTCGGGTTCCCGGACGCCGTCAGCGGATTGAAGAGCAGGGACGTGGCACCGACGATCGCTCCGACGATGCACCCGGCGATCGCGCTCCAGAGGTATCTCATCGTACGACTCGCCTCAACCGGTCACGAAACTCACGGTGCCGAGCTCGATCGTGCCCTTGAGCTCTCCGGACTCGCCGACGCCCGTCACCGTCCACGTCTCGCTGTAGCGCCCTTCGAGCCCGTTGAACTCGCCGCTGCCGCCGACGATCCGCCCGCCCTCGCCGCGCGCGACGTCGACCGTCGTGCTGCCGCTCCACGTGCCGCCGGGCTGCCGGCCGGCCGCGGCGACCGCCGTGTCGATCGCGCGTGCCGGCTCTCCGTCCGCGACCATCAGCAGCGCGCCGCGGCTCGGGATCACGAGCACCCACGCGGCGGAGGCCTGTCCAGCGGATTGCGACCAGTGCCGCGCGGCAACGCCGATCACATGCCCGGCGCGGTCGCGCACCTTGAACTGCTCGACGAGGAGCGGCGCGTCGCCGAGCGCCTCGGGCAGGGCCGCGTTGGCCGGATATGCGCCGCCGCGCAAGCCGACGGTCTCGCCGCCCTGAGCCGAGATCCGGTCCGCGGGCAAGTGGATCACGAACGCCTCGGCCCGGCCGCCGTTCGCCACGACGCTCGTGAGCGACGGCTGCCGCGGCGGGTTCACCCAAGGGACGTACTTCGCCGCTGCCAGAATCCCGGCAAGGCCCAGCAGCACGCCGATGATGAATGCCGTTCTCACTGTCGTCCTCGAGCGTGAAAGCCCGAAGTATCTGCGGCGAGCGGCGCGGCAGCGGTTAAGCGACTCACAATTTTCCCTCCGCGGGACAGTGCCCGAGCGGGACGGCCGTCACTCGGCACGAGCGACACGTTCGATCGCGTCCCCGAGCGGCCTCGGCCTCACGCGCGCGGCAGCCTCGGCCGCGCGCCCCAGCCTCGGCCGCGCGCCCCAGCCTCGGCCGCGCACCCCAGCCTCGGCTCCGCGCCCCGGCCTCGGCTCCGACGGGTCGGCATCGGCTCGGAGCCGAGGGGACGGCATCGGCTCAGAGCCGAGGTCCAGCATCGGGCCGCCCCCCGGACGCCTAGGGTCCGGTCGGCGTCGGCCCGCCGCCCGCAAACGTGCCGCGTCGCGCTCAGACCACGGAGAAGTACCGGGCGAGATATTCCGCGAACGATAGTGTGTCGCTCTTCTCGAGCGCGACCTGCTCGTCGAGCGACGACGCCGCGAGCGCGTCGAGCTCGGCCTCGCGCGCGGCGTCGACCGGCAGCGCGAGAAAGTACTCGTGGTGCCTGTCCGCGATGCCGCGGACGTGCTCGAAGAACGATTCGCCGCTCGCGCGCAACGCGTCGAGCAACCGGCCCGACGGCGTCGCGGCCGGATCGTCGACGGCCTCGCGCTGCGCCTCGACGGCGGCGACGTATCCCTCGCCCGCCTCGTCGAGCAGCTCCGCGACCTCGTGCAGGCCGTCGAGCACCTCCCTCGCCCATGCCGCGAGCTCGGCCTTGCTGCCGCCCCGCGGCAGCTCGAGGCCGGGGCGCCGGCCCTCGCGTGCCGCGGCCAAATCCCGCGCGTCGATCTCGCGCTGCTCGTCGGCCCCGATCGGCGGGCTGTCGGCAAGCAGGCAGTGCACGAGCAGCGTCTCGAGGAAGCGCAGCTGATTCTGGTTGACGCCGACCGGATCGGACGGGTTCAGGTCCAGCGTGCGGATCTCGACGTACTCGACGCCGTGGCGGCGCAGCGCCACCGTCGGCCGCTCCGAGGTGTTGCCTTTCGCGGGCTTCGGGCGGATCGACGAGTAGTACTCGTTCTCGATCTGCAGGATGTTCGCGTTCAGCTGCCGGTACTCGCCGTCGACCTCGACACCGATCTGCGCATAGCTCGGCTCGACGGTCGACACCGCGCGCGCAAGCCCCGACACGTACTCGTCGATCGAGTTCAGCGAGATGCAGAGCCGCGCCTGCGTCGAATTGCGATAGCCGATGTCGCTCATCCTGAGCGACGTCGCGTACGGCGCATACCACGTCGCCGGATCGAGCTCCGACAACAGCGGATGCCCGTCCGGCCGAAACGACTTGCAGAGCGCCGGCGACGCGCCGAACAGATAGATCACGAGCCACGACAGGCGGCGGTAGTTGCGCGCGAGCGCCATCATCCGCTCGGACTTGAGCCGCTCGAGCGGGACGTCGCTCGGCGCCCGCTCCCGCAGCGCTTCCCAGAACGCGGACGGCGGCGAGTAGTTGAAATGCACGCCGGCGATCGCCTGCATCGCGCGCCCGTATCGATAGCCGAGACCGCGCCGGTACACCGTCTTCATCATGCCGAGATTCGACGAGCCGTAGCGCGCGATCGGAATCTCCTCGTTCGCGTTGATGACGCACGGCATGCTGCACGGCCAGAGCCGCTCGCCGTCGAGCCGGCGATGCACGAACGCGTGCAGATCGCTGAGGAACCCGAGCGTCTGCCAGTTCGCCGGATGGGGCGGCGTCACGAACTCGAGGAGGGCCTCGGAGTAGTCCGTCGTCAGGTACGGATGGGTCAGCGCCGAGCCGAGCGCGGCCGGGTGGGGACGGCGCGACAGACGCCCGTCCGGCGTGACCCGCAGGCTCTCCTTCTCGACCCCTCGTAGCCCCCGTCTAACGAGGCTGCCGATGCCGGGTTCCCGCAACCAATCGAGCCGGACCTTCGTCAAAGTCGTGATCCCTGTCCAATGCTCCGCGGCGTGCTTCGTCGACGCCGGGGGGCCATTATAGGCTTCGGCGCCGTTCGCCAAGCGAGCGCACCCAGGCGGCTCGAATCGGACCCGTCCCGTCCGGTCACCTGTGCTCGCGCCGTTCCGCGACGACCGGTCCGATGGAGAGCACGATGACGCCAAAAGGAAGACGCCGGTTCGCTGCGCTGGTCGCGGCGGGCCTGCTCGCGATCGGCGCCGAAGCGTCCGCGGACGCGCTGCGCTGCGGCAACCGCGTGATCTCGCGAGGCGACCACGCCGTGAAGGTGCTGCACTACTGCGGCGAGCCCATCGCGATCCAGTCCCGGATCGTGCACCGCAGAGTGTCCGCATTCGGATCGTTCTTCCATCCGCGGCTCGGGCTTCTCGAGGACGTCCTGATCGAGGAATGGACGTACAACTTCGGACCGGCGAAGCTGATGCGGCAGGTGCTGCTCGAGAACGGCATCGTCAGGGACGTCCGCGAGCTCGGCTACGGCTTTCGCGAGAAGTGAAGCGCTACCTCCCGCTCCGCGCCGACTTCGGCTACTTTCGGCGCCGGATCATCCGGGAGGTTCGTCCATGGCGACATTCAAGCGCCGCATCGGGGACAACGCGAGGGGACCGACCACGTTCGTCTCGCCGTCCACACAGCTCGTCGGCCGTATCGTCGGGGCCGGGCCGTACGTGTTCTGCGGCAGCGTCGCCGGCGACTGCGAGATCGACGGCTCCGTGACGCTCGCGGCCGGCGGTCGCTGGACCGGCACCATTCGGGCGACGGACGTCATCGTGTCCGGCGAGGTGGACGGGGACGTCTACGCGACCGGCCGCGTCGAGATCTCCGGCACGGGCCGCGTGACCGGCAGCCTGATCGGCCACTCGATCGCGATCGCGGAGGGCGCCGTCATCGAAGGCGAGATCAGCGTAACGAGCGGCCTCGAGCCGACGCGGTTCGAGGAAAAGCGCAGGTACTGAGCGTCAGAGCGCGTCGAGCTCGGCTTGCAGCTGACGATCGAGCCAGCTTCCGAGCCGCAGGTTCTCGATGAACCCGCAATGCCCCCCGGCCGGCGCGAGCGTAATCTCGAGCGCCGGGCTACGAGCGATTCGGGCGAGATCGGCGCTCGGGATCACCGGATCGTCGCTCGCCGCGATCAACCGCGCCGGAACGTCGAGGCCCGCGAGCGCATCCCCGGTCAGCGAGTAGCCGTCCAGGTATTCGCCGAGACTGCCGAACTCCGTATAGCGCTCGACGAAGAACTCCGTCGTCGCGGTCAGCGTGCGAAAGCGCGTCAAGTCGCCGAAGTCGTAAAGCTCGGGGAAAGCCTGAGCCTTCGCGAGCAGCGAGCGCCGCCACCTGCGCAGGAAGTGCTGCCTGTAGATCCAAAGGCCGTTCTCGAGCGCGCGCATCGTGCTGTGCGGGCAGAGCACGGGACAGACCGCGATCACGCGATCGAGCGAAAGCCCCGCGCTTCGTGCCCTGACGGCGACGCGCAGCGCGAAATTGCCGCCGAGCGAGTATCCGATCAGCACGATCCTCGGCGCCGGATGACGCTCGGCGATGCGTGCGACGGCCGTGACGACCTCGTCGAGCCGGCACGAGTGAAACAGACCCTCGTTCAGCGCGTGCGTCGCGCCGTGATCGCGGAAGTTCAGACGAAAGACGTCGTAGCCGAGCCGGTGAGCGAGCGCGCCGGTCGCGAGCATGTAGCGGGAGTCGGCCGATCCCTCCCATCCGTGCAGCAGCACGACGAGACCGCGCCGCGGCACCGAGCTCGGACTGTGGAATCCGAGGAGCCGCGCGTCGCCGCAGTCGAGGAGCTCCGGGTTCGAGACGTCGAGCATCGCCCGGGCCCGCCGGCGGGCAATTCTCTCGTGCAGCGGCCATCCGCCTAGCAGCGACTGCACGTGGGCATGCCGAAGCACCCGCGGCGGAGCGAAATCGACGCGGAAGGTGTCCAAAGCCGTGGTCATGATAGTAGACTAGCGGGCAGCCGCCCCGCACCGGATGATTCTTTGATTCAAGGAGAAAATTCGCGTTCGGATCTGCGGCCGCGAAATAACTATAACAAAAACACAGCAGCCATTTTTGATCCGAGCTCGTAACACCTCGATGCGCGTGCGGAGTCACCCATTGGTGCGCAATCACCCGTTGACCGTAGCGGCGGTGATGGCTGCCGCATTCGCGTGTGCGGTCGGGTTGTTCGTCCTGCGCGTCGGGGACCGCATCGGAGAAGGCACGCTCGCCGTCTCGCTGCTCGTCGTCGTCGCGGTCGCCGGCACGGCGGCCGTCGTGCTCGCCCGCTCCGCCGCGCGGTCGTTCGTGACGAACCTGCGCCGAGCCGAGACGGCCCTCGGCGAACGGCGCGCCACGGCGAGCCGCCTCGAGTCGCTCGTCGCATCGCTCGGCGACGCCGTGCTCGTCACCGATGCCGAGGGACGGATCGAGCACGCGAACCGCGCCGCGCATTCGATGCTGGGCTTCGCCGACGGGGAGCTCGCGGAGCGTCGCATCGAGGACGTGCTGCCCGGCGGCGCCGCGGACGAGCGCGCGCCGACGCCGCCCGGCATTCCGCGAGAAGCCGCGTTCCGCCGCGCCGACGGCTCGTCGATCGCCGTGTCGTACACCGTCGCCTCCGTGAGCGGCAACGACGAGGAGGACGCGGAACGCATCGTCTATGCGCTGCAGAACATCGAGGACAGGAAGCGCGTCGAGCAGCGCATCCGCAATCTCGCCCTGATCGATCCGCTCACGAAGATCGCGAACCGCATGCAGTTCCAGCACCTGCTGCAGCAGGCGATCGCGAGGGCGAAACGCTCGAATCAGTACATCGCGCTGCTCTACCTCGATGTCGACCGCTTCAAGGACATCAACGACACGTTCGGTCACGCGGTTGGCGATTCGAGTCTCGAGATCTTCTCACGCAGGATCCAGGCCGAGCTCGACGAGGGCTCGATCGCGGGCCGGCTCGCAGGCGACGAGTTCGCCGTGCTCGTGTCGAGCTCCGCGCACATGAGCCAGTTCATCAGGGAGATCTCCGAGCTCGCGGGCCGGCTCCTTCGCTCCGTCGGCAGGCCGTTCGAGGCCCAGGGCGAAGAGGTGTTCATGACGACCAGCATCGGCATCGCGCTCTACCCCCGCGACGCCGACAACGTGATCGATCTGATCCGCAACGCGGACGCGGCCCTCTATCGCTCGAAGAAGGCAGGCGGTAACGGCTTCGAGTTCTACTCGAGCGAGATGAGCACCGCCGCCGTCGAGCGGCTGATGCTGAAGAGCAAGCTGCGCCGCGCGTTCGAGCGCGACGAGCTCCGCCTGCACTACCAGCCCAAGTACAACGTGAAGACGGGCCGGATCGAAGGCGCTGAAGCGCTCGTGCGCTGGGACTTGCCCGAGCGCGGCCTCGTCTACCCCTCGGATTTCATCCCGCTCGCCGAGGAGACGAATCTGATCTTGCAGGTCGGCGACTGGGTCCTGAACCGCGTCTGTGCGGACTATCGCAACTGGCAGCGGCTGCTGCCGTCGCCATGCCGCGTGTCCGTGAACCTTTCGCTCCGCCAGCTTCTGCAGCAGCGCTTCCTCGAGAGGATCAGGGACACGTTCCGCTCTCACGGGGTCTCGCCGACGTCTCTCGAGCTCGAGATCACGGAGACGACCCTGATGGAGGACACGGCGCGCACGATCCGCATCCTGAACGCGCTCTACGGCATGGGGCTGCACCTCGCAATCGACGATTTCGGCACCGGCTACTCGTCGCTGAGCGCATTGCAGCAGTTCCCGATCGACACGCTGAAGATCGACCAGTCGTTCATCCGCGACGTCGCGATCGATCGCGACGATGCGGCGATCGTCGCGACGATCATCCGCATGGCGCACAGCTTGAAGCTCGACGTCGTCGCCGAGGGCGTCGAGTCCGAGGAGCAGCTCGAGTTCCTGCGCCGTCACGATTGCGATTACGTGCAGGGGCATCTCTTCGGCGATCCGGTCGACGCCGCCGCGTTCGGCCGCATGCTCGTCGCCGAGGCGGAAGGCACCGGCAAGTATCGAGCGCTCTTCGCGCGCGCAGAGACGGCCACCCGGGCGAGACGTGATTCGGCGCACACGCTATAGTCGCCGCGGCAATGCAAGGCTTCAGGGGTATCCGATGAACGGGTTCAGAAAGCTCGCGGTGCGGGGGGCAGCGCTCGAGGTGTGCCTGCTGTTCGCGGCCGCAACGCTCGCGTGCGAGACGCCTGCGATGGTCGACGTGCCGGACGGCGCGACGGCGACGACCGAGGAAATGGTTCGTGCGCGGGAGCAAGTCACCACATACGTCGCCGCGATGGAGGAGTACCTCGCCTGCGTCAACGACGAGATCGAGGTCGCGGGCGACGACGCGACCGAGGAATTCAAGGCGCTGATGATCCAGCGCTACAACGCCGCGGTCAGCGAGATGGAGATGGTGGCGGCGGCCTTCAACGAGCAGCTGCGGGCGTACCGGGCGGCGAATCCCGAGTAGCGTTCCTCACATCTCGCGGAAGCGCCGCCTCAACTCGAACTTCTCGTCCGTCACGATCCGCTCGAGCACCTCTATACGCTCCTCGAGCCGGGCGAGCAACGCGAGGTGCTCGTCTTCCTCCGACCGAGCCGCGCGGGCCGCCTTCATCTTGGCTCTGGTGTGCCAAATGCTCGCGAACACGCCGAGCGCGACGATGCTCACGACCGATCCGAAGACGATGGCTACGATGACAATCTCTTCGCCCATCTAGCAACCCTTTGATACGCGGCGGCCGCGCGTCGCGCGCGGCCGCCTTGCTGTCAGCGTGACGTCAGTCGCGCAGGCGTTCGAACTCGCGGTCCAGCTGGTACCGCTCCGAGGTGACGTACTTCTCGAGCCGCTGCAGCCGGCTCTCGAGCTCCCGATAGCGGTGCCGCAGCGAGCCGAGCGTGGCGTGCGGCTCGGCACGAATGCTTCGCCACACGTCCTCTTCGTGCTCGTCGAGCACCGTCCTCATGGGCCCGGCCTGTTTCGGCAGCAGCAGCGCCATCACGAGATAGCCGACGACGACGAGCGGGCCCGGGAAGAACAGCGCGCCGAGCACGACGAGCACGCGGACGATCGTCACGTCGAACCCGAAGTAGTCGGCGAGGCCCGCGCAGACTCCGAAAATCATTCCCTTCTCGGAGTTGCGGTACAAACGGTTACCCTGCAGGTCCTTCACGTGCGGATCCTCGTGTCGGTCATGACGTCTACGATGCCAGGGGCACCCCCCGGCGGCGGTTGCAGCATGCCTCACGTCTTCTTCTTCCACTCGGGTTGCTGAACGTCGAGGATCGTCTCGAGGGTGTTCAGGCGGCTATCCATCGACTGGCTCGCCTTCCATAGCTCTTCGAGCAGGGCCTGCTCCTCTCGTGACAATCCCCGGGTCGCCTTCCACTTCGTGACATAGTGCATCACGACGATGATCGGCAGGACGACCACCATGAACAGAGTGGTCATCGCCATCAACCATGGGGTCATGCTCATGAGAGGCGCCGCCTACACGTTCTCGCCAGACCCGCGCTGCTTCTCGGCTCTGCGCGACTTCAGGTTCTTGAGCTCCTGCTCGATCGCCTCGGACGCCTCGAGCTCCGAGAACTCGCGCTTCAGGTCCTTCTTATTGCCGAGATCATACGCCTCGACCTGCGCCTCGAAACCTTCCATCCGCCGCTCGAACTGCTCGAACCGGACGAACGCGTCGTCGATCCGATAATCGTGCAGGCGCTTGCGGACCTCGAGGCGCTTCGCGGCGGTCTGATGGCGAGCGAGGATCGCGTTGCGGCGCGCCTTGGCATCTGCGAGCTTCTCCTCGAGCCGAGCGATATCCTCGTTGAGCTTCGCGAGCCCCTCGGTGATCGTCCGGTGCTCGCTCTCGAGCGAGCGCATCGCCGTCTGCACGCGCGCCTTCTCGGCCAGGGCCGCCTTCGCGAGGTCGTCGCGGCCCTTGTCGATCGCGAGCTCGGCCTTGCTCTCCCAGTCCTTCGCCTCGTTTTCCAACGTGGCGAGGTTGCGGGTCAGCTCCTTCTTGTCGGCGATCGCGCGTGCCGCAGCCGAACGGACCTCGACCAGCGTCTCCTCCATCTCCTGGATCATCAGGCGGACGATCTTCTCGGGGTCTTCCGCCTTGTCGAGGATCGCGTTGATGTTCGAGTTCACTATGTCCGAGAAACGGGAAAAAATGCCCATCACTGATTCCTCATCGATGCTTGCTAGTGCCGGCTTCGCGCCGCCCCACAGCCCCGGTCTGCGGATCGGCGTTACGCACGAGGCCCGAAGCCATCCGTGGCCCCATTGAGCAGCTTTTGTGCCAAGCGCTCTGGTGTTCCAAGTATCTGTTTTAAAGATGCTTTTTCGGCGGGGCGGCCGTTCACTCGGCAGCGCGAGAGACCCTGCCGACTAACTGTTGGCACGATGCGCGAACTCTTGGTGTAATTCGCGCCCATGGCCTCCTCCCGCACCGATTCCCAGCAGCTCATCGGCGAATCTCCGGCTTTTCTGTCGATGCTCGAGCACGTATCGCGTGCCGCGCCGCTCTCGAAGCCCGTGCTCGTCGTCGGCGAACGAGGAACCGGCAAGGAGCTGATCGCGTCGCGCCTGCATTATCTGTCGGAGCGCTGGGACAAGCCGCTCGTCAAGGTGAACTGCGCGGCGCTGACCGAGACCCTGCTCGAATCCGAGCTCTTCGGCCACGAAGCGGGCGCGTTCACCGGCGCGTCCCGCACGCACATCGGCCGGTTCGAGCAGGCCGACGGCGGCACCCTCGTGCTCGACGAGCTCGGTACGATCCCGCTCCGGATGCAGGAGAAAATCCTGCGCGCGATCGAGTACGGCGAGTTTCAGCGAGTGGGCGGCACGAAAACGCTGAAGACTGACGTTCGCGTGGTCGGCGCGACGAACGCGGATCTGCCGCGCCTCGCGGCGGAAGGCCGCTTCCGCGCGGATCTCATGGACCGGCTCGCGTTCGACGTGATCCACGTGCCGCCGCTGCGCGCGCGGCGCGAGGACATCCCGAAGCTCGCGTATCACTTCGCCGTGAACGTGACGAGCGAGCTGAAGCGCGACTTCTTCCCCGGCTTCGCGCCGGAAGCATCCGCGGCGCTCCTCGAGTACGACTGGCCGGGTAACGTGCGCGAGCTGAAGAACGCGGTCGAGCGGAGCGTCTACCGCGCCGAGGACCCGGAGCAGCCGATCCGCCAGATCATTTTCGATCCGTTCGTGTCGCCGTTCGGGCCGCTGCGCGAGCTGTGGCAGCCGCTGGATCCGCAGCAGGACGAGCCGAAGCCCGTTGCGCCCGCGGCGCCGCGCGGCAACGGTGCCGGACGCGGCCGGGACGGCGCGACCCGATGGCCACTCGATTTTCGGACTGCGGTCGCCGAGTTCGAGCGCGAAACGCTCGCGGAAGCGCTCGAGCGTGCGAAATACAAGCAGACCGTCGCGGCGCGCTTGCTCGGCTTGAGCTATCACCAGCTGCGCGGCCTGTTGAAGAAACACGGTCTCAAAGCGGCACGAGAGGACGCGGCGGACTGAGACGCCGCGGACCGGGCAGCACGGCGCGAACGAAACAGGCGTCTCGCCGGCGCGTGCTACTATTTCGGCAGTTCCGCATTCCGCAGACCCCTGCAATTCGTACCATCATCACCCAAGAGCTTCACGACGACCGATGAGCACTTCGAAGAAACCCGTCCGCGTCGCCATCACCGGCGCCGCGGGTCAGATCGGCTACCAGCTTGCGTTCCGCATCGCGTCCGGACAGATGCTCGGCGCGGACCAGCCGGTGATTCTGCAGCTGCTCGAGATCACGCCCGCGCTCGGCGCACTGAACGGCGTTGCGATGGAGCTCGACGACTGCGCGTTCGATGCGCTGCACGGCATCGTCGTGACGGATCAGGCGGAGACCGCGTTCCGCGACGCGGACTACGCGCTCCTCGTCGGCGCGAAGCCGAGAGGTCCGGGCATGGAGCGCAAGGACCTGCTGCTCGAGAACGCGAAGATTTTCTCGGCCCAGGGTAAGGCGCTCGACGCCGCGGCGAGCCGCGACGTCAAGGTGCTCGTCGTCGGCAACCCGGCGAACACGAACGCGCTGATCGCGCGCGAGAACGCGAAGGGACTCGATCCGCGCAACTTCACCGCGATGACGCGCCTCGATCACAACCGCGCGAAGGCGCAGCTCGCCGCGAAGGCCTCGGTGCACGTGTCGTCGGTCCGCGGCGTGATCATCTGGGGCAACCACTCGGCGACGCAGTTTCCGGACCTGGCGCACGCGACCGTCGACGGGCGCCCGGCGCTCGAGCAGGTGCCCGAAGCGTGGTACCGCGACGAGTTCATTCCGACGGTCCAGCAACGCGGCGCGGCGATCATCAAGGCGCGCGGCGCGTCGTCGGCCGCGTCCGCCGCATCCGCGGCGATCGATCACGTGCGCGACTGGGCGCTCGGCACGGGCGACGACTGGGTCAGCATGGCGGTCGCGTCCGACGGCAGCTACGGCATCGCCGAAGGGGTCGTGTTCTCGTACCCGGTGCGCTGCCGTGACGGCCGCTACGAGATCGTGCAGGGCCTCGATCTCGGCGACTTCGCGCGGGAGAAGATCCGCATCACCGAAAACGAGCTGCGCGAGGAGCGCGACGGGGTAGCCGATCTTCTCTGATCTCACCACCGTTCGAAACTCGAGAGGACGATCGTGGACACGTTGCTCTGGCTGATTCTGCTCGTCGCCGTACCCGTCGCGCTCGCCTACCAGCGCGCGACGCTCCGCACGGCCACCATCGTCCTCGGCGCGCTGCTATTGGCCTACCTGCTCTTCGGCGACGGCCACTGGCTTTGGAAGCTGCTCCTCATCGTCGCGTTCGGCGCGCTCGCGTCGCTGAACGCCGAGGGCTTCCGCCGCGAGCACGTGACGCGCCGCGTCCTCGACGCCTACCGCAGGATGTTGCCGTCGATGTCGAGGACCGAGCAGGACGCGCTCGAGGCCGGCAACGTCTGGTGGGAAGGCGAGCTCTTCTCCGGCTCGCCGAACTGGAGCCGGCTGCGAAGCCTCCCAGCGCCGCGGCTGACGGACGAGGAGCAGGCCTTCCTCGACGGGCCGACCGAGACGCTCTGCCGGATGCTCGACGACTGGCAGATCACGCACGAGCTCGCGGACATGCCGCGCGCCGTGTGGGACTACCTGCTCGAGCAGCGCTTCTTCGCGATGATCATCCCGAAGCGCTACGGCGGCCTCGGCTTCTCGCCGCTCGCCGTGTCGATGGTGCTGCAGAAGGTCTCGTCGCGGAACGCGACGGCGGCATCGACGATCGGCGTGCCGAACTCGCTCGGCCCGGCGGAGCTCCTGCTCCACTACGGCACCGAGGAGCAGAAGGACTACTGGCTGCCGCGGCTCGCGCAGGGCAAGGAGATTCCGTGCTTCGCGCTGACGTCACCGCGGGTCGGCTCGGACGCGACGGCGCTCGTCGACACGGGCGTCGTCTGCAGAGGCACGTTCGACGGCAAGGAAGTCATCGGCATTCGCCTGAACTGGGACAAGCGTTACATCACGCTCGCGCCGATCGCGACCGTGATCGGGCTCGCGTTCAAGCTCTACGACCCCGAGCACCTGATCGGCGACCAGGACGAGTACGGCATCACGGCCGCGCTGATCCCCGCGAACCTGCCCGGCGTCGAGATCGGGCGCAGGCACTTCCCGATCAACATCCCTTTCCAGAACGGGCCGACGCGAGGTAAGGACGTCTTCGTCCCGGTCGACTACATCATCGGCGGGCCGAAGAATGCCGGTCTCGGCTGGCGCATGCTCGTGCAGCAGCTCGCGGCCGGACGCGGCATCGTGCTGCCGAGCAACGCGCTGGGCGGCGCGATGGCGTCGGTCTACGCGACGGGCGCGTACGCTCGGATCCGCCGCCAGTTCAACTTGCCGATCGGCAAGTTCGAAGGCGTCGGCGAGGCGCTCGCGCGGATGGCGGGCTCCACGTACATCATGAAGGCCGCATCGCGCGTCACGTGCGCCGCGCTGAACGCCGGCGAGAAGCCGGCCGTCGCCTCGGCGATCCTGAAGTACCACAACACCGAGCTCGGCCGGCAGGTCGCGAACGACGCGATGGACGTGCAGGGCGGCAAGGCGATCATGCTCGGCCCGAAGAACTACCTCGCGCGCAACTACGAGTCGGTGCCGATCTCGATCACGGTCGAGGGCGCGAACATCCTGACGCGCAACCTGATCATCTTCGGCCAGGGCGCGATCCGCTGCCATCCTTACGTGCGTGCCGAGATGGACGCCGCGCGCGACGAGGACCGCGAACGAGGCTTGCGGGAGTTCGACCGGCTCATCTTCGCGCACTTGGGCTATGCGCTCGCGAACGCGGCGCGCTCGTTCGTGATGGGCCTGACGCTCGCGCGGTTCGCTCCGGCGCCGGAGACGGTTGCGACGCGCCGCTATTACCAGCACATCGCGCGCTACAGCGCCGCGTTCGCGCTCGCCGCGGACGCCGCGATGCTGACGCTCGGCGGCGAGCTGAAGCGCAGAGAAAGTCTCTCGGCCCGGCTCGGCGATATGCTGAGCTACCTGTATCTGGCATCGATGGTGCTCAAGCACTACGAGGATCAGGGCCAGCCCGCCGAGGACCTGCCGCTCGTCGAGTGGGCCTGCCGGACGCTCCTCTATCGCACGCAGGAGCAGCTGCACGGCCTGTTGCGCAACTTCCCGAACCGCTTCGTCGCAGCGCTGCTGCGTATTGCGGTCTTCCCGCGCGGCCGGACGTACTCGGCGCCGTCCGACGAGCTCTGCCAGAAGATCGCGGAGCTCATGATCAACCCGACCGAGGCGCGCCGGCGGCTCGCCGACGTCGCGTACGTGACGCCCGAGCCCGGCAATCCGATCGGTCTGCTACAGCAGGCGCTCGAGCTCGCGGAGCGCGTGAAGCCGATCGAGCGCAAGATCTTCGACGCGCGCCGTGCGGGCAGGATCAAGAGCGACGACGTGCCGGGACAAATCGACGAGGCCGAGCGCGCGGGCATCATCAGCGTCGACGAGGCCGCGCTCATCCGCGACTTCGATCGAACGGTCCTCGCGCTCACGGGCGTCGACGACTTCGACCGGCGCGAGCTCGCCCGCTCGACCGCCGCGGACGGCTTCTTCGCGGGCGCAGCGTCCGGAGAACGCGGGCCGACCGCGGAGGCCGCCGAGCCGAACGACGAGCGCACCGACACGCGCGAGGCCGCAGGCGGCGAGCCGCGCTGACGCGGCCTCCGCGCCTCGGTCCGGGAACCGTTCTCGCGGACCGATCCTTCCGACGCCGCGCGCCGCGCATGGCGTCGGCCGTGTGTCCGCGCGTCGCTACAGTTGCAGCGCGCCGGAGGGCTGCGGATACTGCGGGTCGGCCGGCGCTCGACGGCCGGCCCACGTTCGGAACGGAGCATGACCATGCCGCACGCCGTCCATCGTCTGATCCCGCTGTTGCTCGTGGTGACCCTCGCCGGCTGCAACGCGTCCGACGACCCCGCGGCGCCGCCGCCGGGCGGCGGACCGGATGCCGCCCCTGCGCCGACCGGCGGAGCTGCCGCGTCCGGCGGCGCAACGTCCGGGGCCGCGGCTCCGGCCTTCACGCGCAAGGCTGCGCCCGCGGGTGCGCGCGCATACATCATCTCGCCGACCGACGGCGAGGTCGTCTCGAACCCGGTTCGAGTCGTGTTCGGGCTCACGGGGATGGGCGTCGCGCCGGCCGGCGTGCCGCGCGCCGACGCGGGTCATCACCACCTGCTCGTCGACACCGACCCGCCGCCGTTCGACGCGCCGATCCCGGCCGACGAGCACCACGTGCACTTCGGCATGGGTCAGACGGAGACCGAGCTGACGCTGACGCCGGGCGAGCACCGCCTGCAGCTCCTGCTCGGCGACGAGCTGCACGTGCCGCACGATCCGCCGGTCCTTTCCGAGCCGATCACCATCACCGTCGAGTAGCCAGAGGTCGCCGCGCTCGCGCGGCGGCCGTGCGTGACCCATCGAGATCGATCTCGTGTACACCGAATTCTTCGGCCTCAACGAAAAACCGTTCTCGATCACGCCGGATCCGCGGTATCTCTTCCTGAGCCGGCGGCACGCGGACGCGCTCGCGCACCTGATCTACGGCATCTCCGAGAGCGGCGGCTTCATCCAGCTCACGGGCGAGGTCGGCACCGGTAAGACGACGCTGATCCGCAGCGTGCTCGAGCAGCTGCCCGAGAAGGCCGAGATCGCGCTGATCCTGAATCCGCAGCTCTCGGCGCGCGAGTTCATCGAGAACATCTGCGAGGAGCTGCGGATGCCGATCCCGGCCGGCGGGTCGTTGCGCGCGCTGATCGCGTCGCTGAACCGGCAGCTTCTCGACGCGCACGCGCAGGGCCGGCGGATCGTGCTGATCGTCGACGAGGCGCAGACGCTCGGCCCCGAGCTCCTCGAGCAGGTGAGGCTCCTCACGAACCTCGAGACGTCGACGCAGAAGCTCCTGCAGATCATCCTGATCGGCCAGCCCGAGCTGCGCGATCTGCTCGGGCGCCCCGAGATGCGCCAGATCGCGCAGCGCATCACGGGCCGCTATCACCTCGAGCCGCTGAGCCGCGCAGAGACCGCGGCGTACGTTCGCCATCGCCTGCGCGTCGCGGGCTGCCAGATGCCCATCTTCACGCCGAGCGCGTTGCGCGAGCTCTATCGGCGCTCGAAAGGGATCCCGCGCTTGATCAACGTCGTCGCGGACCGCGCGCTGCTCGCGGCGTATACGCGGGACCGCACGCGCGTCGACGGCACGCTCGTCCGCTTGGCGGCGTCGGAGGTCTTCGGCCGGCGCCTCGTGCCGTTCGCGTGGCCGTGGGCGATCGCGGCGGCCGGCGTTGCGGCGATCGCGCTCGGGACGTGGGGACTCGTGACGGACGCGCGGACGCGGGCGGCCGACCCGCCGCCGGCCGTGCCGGCGACGACCGCGGCCGCGCGCCCTGCTCCCGATCCCGCGTCGAATCCGCCGTCCGCACGGACGACGTTCGGCAGCACCGCCGCGCGGCCCGCGGCGACCGACACGCGGCCGGAGAGCGAAGCGGCGCCGGCGGCAACCGACGGGCCGGACGTGCTCCCGCTCGCGGAGCTCCTCGCCGATCCAGGTTTCCCGACCGACACGGAGAGCGCGTTCGCGGCGATCTTCGATCTCTGGGATGCCCGCTACGACCCCGCGCGGGGCTCGCCGTGCGACCAGGCCACGCGGCAGGGCTTGAGGTGTCTCTTCCGGTCCGAGGGCTCGATCGGGGCGCTCAGGCAACTGAACCGCCCGGCGATCCTAACGCTCGTCGACGAGGACGGGGTGATGCACCAGGTCGTGCTCTCGAAGCTCGATTCGCGCGCGGCCGCGGTCACGACGGGTGGCCGAACGGCGCGCGTCGAGCTCTCCGAGCTGACGCATTACTGGTTCGGCGATCACCTGATCCTGTGGCGTCCGCCCACGGCGGCCGGCGGCGCGCTCGTGCCCGGCACGCAGGGTCCGGGCGTCGTGTGGCTCAGGGAGAGCCTCGCGCGGCTGCGCGGCGAAGCTCTCGAGGAACGGGCGTCGCCGGTCTACGACCCGCCGCTCGAAGCGGACGTGCGCCGCTATCAGCGGCAGAAGATGCTCGAGGTCGACGGCATCGTCGGTGAGATGACGCAGCTCGCGCTGACGTCCGATCTCGGCGAGCCGGAGCGCCCGACGTTGCGTGGAGAGTTGTGACCGTGTCCTTCATCCTCGATGCGCTGCGCAAGTCCGAGAGCGAGCGGCAACGAGACGCGACGCCGAGCATCGCGCGCATTCCGAGCGCGGTGCCGCAGCAGAGTCTGCCGCCATGGGCGATCGCGACGATGGGCGCGCTCGGTTTCGGTGTCGTCGTGCTCGCGGTCGCGTGGATCAGCTCGCTGACCGGCGCGCCGCGCGTGCCGTCCGCCGTATCGGGAGACGCCGCGCCTGCGGTCGCCGAGCACGCCCCGCAAGGCGGATTCGACGCGGGAAGAAACGGCACGTCGGACGCAGCCGCCGCCCGTTCGCGCGTCGAACCGCTGCCGCTACCGCCGCAGAGGACGGCATCGCAGTCGCGGCCGGACGTGGACGAAAGCTTCGGCGGCTCGCGAAACACATCGGTGGCCGCTCCGCTCGCGTCCGACGAGCGCACTGCCGGCGTCACGGAGCCGCAGACCTCGACCCGGGGCTCGCCGCTCGCGGAAGCCGCGAGCAGGCCGAGTTCCGCTGCGACGTCGCCGCTCGCGATGGCGGCACGCTCGCAGACGAGCGCGGCACGGCCCGCGCCGCAGACCGGCGGGCGGGTCATCGACCTGCCCGAGGTCGACCCGCTGCCCGAGCCCTATCACACGGTCGCGCCGTCGCTCGGGCTGCCGGAGCTCACGCTGCAGCTCCTCGCGTACGACGCGAACGACCCGTCGCAGCAGTTCGCGTTCATCAATGGCGCGCGCTACTCGGCCGGCGACACGCTGCCCGGCGGCATTCGCGTGGTCGCGATCAACAGCCGCGGCGTCGTCCTGCTTGCGCGCGGCAGGCAGCTGCAGCTCGAGACGCGCTGACGGCGGCCGGCGTCTCGTGCGGCGCCGTTCCGAGCCATCAGTGCCGCAGCCCCGTGCCCTTGTGCAGCAGGTACAGCGCGAATGCGAAGAGCGCGGCGAACGAGCCGACGATGATCGCGTACGCCGTGCCGATCGACACGTCCGACGTTCCGAGCATCCCGTAGCGGAACGCGTTCACCATGTAGAGGATCGGGTTCGCGTGCGCGACGCTCTGCCAGAACGGCGAGAGCAGCGACGTCGAGAAGAACACCCCGCCGAGATAGGTCAGCGGCGTCAGCACGAACGTCGGGATGATCGAGATGTCGTCGAACGTCTTCGCGAAGATCGCGTTGATGAGGCCGGCGATCGAGAACGTGGCCGACACGAGGATGATCGTCGTGATCGTCACGAGCGGATGCACGACGTAGAGGTCCGTGAAGAACATCGCTACGACCGTCACGAGCCCGCCGACGAGGAGGCCGCGCACGACGCCGCCGATGACGTAACCGACGACGATCGTCGCGTTCCACAGCGGCGCGACGAGGAGCTCCTCGAGATGAAGCTGCATCTTCCCCGAGAAGAACGACGACACGACGTTGCCGAACGAGTTCGTGATCACGGACATCATGATCAGGCCCGGCGCGATGAACGTCGTGTACGGCACGCCGTCCATGTCGCCGATCCGCCGGCCGATCAGGCTGCCGAAGATGATGAAATAGAGCGTCATCGTGATCGCCGGCGGCACGATCGTCTGGACCCAGATCCGCAGGACGCGGCGGACCTCCTTGCGGACGATCGTCGAGAGGCCGACGAGGTTGATCTCGAGCGCGCCCGGCTCGCGTTGCGGCTCCGCCGCCGCGAGCTCGTCGCCCAGCGTCCTCTGCTGCTCGGTCATGTCCGTGCCTCCGCCTGCTTGCCCTTCCCTTCGACGAGCCGGATGAACAGCTCCTCGAGCCGATTCGACTTCGTGCGCATCGTGACGACGTTGAGATCCTGCGCCGTCAGCTCCGCGAACACCCTGTTGAGCCCCTGCTCCTTCGCGACCTCGACCTCGATCTCGTAGTCGTTCCGAAGCCGCACGGTGTAGCCGTCGAGGCGCGGCGCCTCGTGGATCTGCCGGTCGAGCGTCAGCACGAACGCCTGCCGCTGCAGCTTGTTGATCACGTTCGCGATCGAGTCGTTCTCGATGATCCTGCCCTCGTCGATGATCGCGACGTTCCGGCAGAGGCTCTCGGCCTCCTCCAGGTAGTGCGTCGTCAGGATGATCGTGACGCCCGACGCGTTGATGTCGCGCATCAGGTCCCACATCGAGCGGCGGATCTCGATGTCGACGCCGGCGGTCGGCTCGTCGAGGATCAGGAGCTTCGGCTCGTGGATCAGCGCCCGCGCGATCATGAGCCTTCGCTTCATGCCGCCCGAGAGGTTCCGCGCGATGTCGTTCCGGCGGTCCCAGAGATGCAGCGCCTTCAGGTACTTCTCGGCACGCTCGCGCGCGATCCGCGGCGGCACGCCGTAGTATCCGGCCTGATTCACGAGCGTGTTGAAGTTCCGCTCGAACATGTTCAGGTTCACTTCCTGCGGGACGACGCCGATCAGCCGCTTCGCCGCGTCGCGCTCGCGGTCGAGGTCGCGGCCGAACACGGAGACCCGCCCGCTCGTCTTCGTGACGAGCGACGTGATGATGCCGATCGCGGTGGTCTTGCCCGCGCCGTTCGGGCCGAGCAATGCGAAGAAATCGCCTTCCTTGACCGTGAGGTCGATGCCTTTCAGCGCCTCGACCCCGTTCGGATACACCTTGCGCAGATTCTCGATGACCAACGCGTCCATGTGCCTCCGCTCCCGCCGTGGGGGACCGGCTATTTTAGTGTGCGTCTCGGGAAAAGCGTCGCTCGATGCAAGGATCGGGGATCGGGGCGGCAAGTCCCGTATGCGCGCGGACGGACGAAGGTCGGGCGGCGGTCGTCGGGCGCGCTCCGACCGCGCCGCCCCGGACAAGGGCGCAGGAAATCAGACCGTCGGGACGGATGCCGAGCGGAAGGCGGGTTGCAACGCGACGAGCACGAGCTGGCGCCGCGCCTCCGGCCGCGTCTCGACGAGCAGCTCCTTCCACAAGCCCTCGGCGTCGCGGAAGGCGCATAGGACGCGTGCTCTCGTCAACGCGAGCCACGGCAGCTTCGACAGCGGCGTCATTTGCAGCGCGTGGATCACCTCTGCGCCGAGGCCGAAGAAGAGCCGTGCGTGGTACGCGCTGTCGCGGCTCGTCGTCCATGCGCAGTATGCAATCGTCAGCTCGAGTATCCGCGATGCCAACGGCACCGAGTCGAGCGCCGTGCCTGGTGGGACCGTGGGCCCTGCCGCTTGTGCATCGAGCACGAGCTCGAAGAGCGCGCGCGGAAACTCCGCGATCGCATCGAGCTGCTCAGGGCTCGCCTGACGCAGTGCGGTCATGGCTCCGGACGGGAAGCCGATGCTGCGCAACGCCTCAATTTTGCGCGGCTGCAACGATCTCAGGAATAAGCGATTGAGCTCGTGGATCTGCTCGAGTGGCTCGGCAGGGAGCGGGCTATCAGGCATGGTCGGGCCTTTTTTCGCCGTTTCTTACCATATATGGTCCTAAAATACCATTAGCGGCAAAGTTAACTTAAGCTCCCGTATCTAGCTCGTTAGGGGGGATAAGTAAGTATGCGGGCGACCGACCACCGATATCGCGGCGAGAAGGCCAAGTTCGAGCTCGCCATCCGCATGATCGGCCACGAGGCGCGCACGGGCACGATTCGTTTCTGGACGGGTTTGAGCGATGACCGCATCCGCAAGCTCTACACGTCCTACTTCAAATACACCGACGCGCCGGTTCGCCGGCGCCGCGGCCGGTCGCCAACTCAGGTCGCACCGCTAATCAAGACGCCGCTGCGCGCGCTCGAGTCGGGCGTCTTCGTGAACCTGCTGATCGCGAACGGCGTGCTGTCGCCCGATTCGAAGGACGCGCCGAAGCTCAAAGGCAACGTCGATCTCGGTCACCGCTTCTGCGAGTGCTACGAAACGTACTGCGCGCTCGTGCCGCGCGCGAACCTCACGTTCGAGTGGGGCTGGAACCTCCTCGCCAGCCTGCGTCGCGGAGACGAGCTCGGCCTCGCACGCTGCGACGTGTGCTCGGTCGGCTACGTCGTCGATCTGCTCGCCGTCCCGCGGCCCGGGTGTCCCGCGTGTGCGACGTTTGCGAATGCGGTCGACAAGCGTGAAGCCGTCCCGTCGGCCGGGAAGCATTCGACCGCATCGCTCGCGACGTGACGCCCGAACGGTGACGCCACGGTTTCCCGCCGGAGAGCCCGCCGAAAGGGTGTATCGGGCCTCTGCCAGGAGCTGCCCCGTTCGCATCACCCGGGGCACAATGGCGTGGTGACTGCCGATTCCATTAGTTTGCCCATCAACGGGTCTCCGGTCCGTTCGGCCGAGCCTGATCGAAGAGCCCGCACCCGGCAGCCCGCGCGATGTGCCTGATCGCCGTCGCGTGGCGCGCGTCCGCGGCGCGGCCGCTGATCATCGCGGCGAATCGCGACGAGGCGCACGCGCGTCCGACCGCGCCCGCCTCGTGGTGGCCGGACGCGCCGGACGTGCTCGCGGGCCGGGATCTCTCGGCCGGCGGCACGTGGCTCGGCGTCGATCGCAGCGGCCGGTTCGCGGCCGTGACGAATCTCGTGACGCCCGGATGGCGAGGCCCTGCCGAGCGATCGCGCGGCGCGCTCGTCGCGGGCTTCCTGCGCGGCCGCGAGAGCGCCGCGCGCTACGCGGCGCGGATCGGTGCCGAGGCGGACGCCTACGGGCCGTTCAACCTGCTCGTCGCCGACGCCGATGCCCTCTGGTTCGTCGGCACGCGAAGCCCCGCGCACGCGCTCGGTCCCGGCGTGCACGCTGTCAGCAACGTCGAGCCCGGCGTCGACTGGCCGAAGGTCACGGCGGCGCGGAAGCGGCTCGACGAGCTCGTCGAGCGCCCGAACATCGACGCGGAGCTCTTCGCGCTCTTGGCCGAACGCCGACCTGCCGAGAACGGCTACGACGCGCGCCAGGTGTCGCCGTTCGTGCTCGACCCGGTGTGGGGCACGCGGAGCTCCACCGTCGTCGTAGTCGATCGAGGACGCCGCGTGCGCTTCGCCGAGCGCAACTTCGATCCGCGCGGTGCGCCGACGGGCGAGGTTTGCTTCGAGTTCGACGCCGCGGCGTAGCGGAGCGAGGTTGTGTCTGACACGTTTTTCGCCTAAACGCGCACGGAGAGCCAGCGCCCGATGTCGCGCACCTCGTCGAACGACACGGTGTGCGCGATCGGGTAGCGATGCCACTCGACGTCGTAGCCCTCGCGCTCGAGCCGATCGCGGGAGAGCTCTGCCATCCGGATCGGGATCACCCCGTCCGCGTCGCCGTGCGCCATCAGGATCGGAATGCGCGCGTTCGCGGCGCTCTTCTCCGCGGCGAGCGTCTCCGCGAGCGGCAGAAACGTCGAGAGCGCGATCACGCCGCCGAGCGTGCGCAGCTCGCGGAGCGCGGTGTGGAGCGCGATCGCACCGCCCTGCGAGAAGCCCGCGAGAACGATTCGCTCGCTCGCGACGCCGCGCTCGATCTCGGCGTCGATCAGCGCGGAGACGGCCGCCGCGCTGCGGCGGATGCCGGCCGCGTCCTGCGGCGAGTCGAAGTCGAGCCCGACGATGTCGAACCACGCGCGCATCGGCAGCCCGCCGTTGATCGTGACCGGCATCACCGGCGCGTGCGGAAACACGAAACGCACCTCGGGGAGGCCGAGCTCGTCGACGATCGGCTCGAAGTCGTGGCCGTCCGCGCCGAGCCCATGCAGCCAGATCACGGCCGAGCGCGCGTCACGCGGCCCGCGCTCGATTCGGTCGAGTAGCGAAACGTTCATCGGGTTCTCCGGTTCGATGCGCACGGCCGCGGCCGCCGCAGGCCCCGGGACGAGCCGATGCGGCGCAAGCTCCCCATTGCGCGTTTGCACATATCGTGTAGTATATGCGCAATTTTATTCAACACCCCTCGCCGATGCCGAGTGCCACCGCCCAGCAATACGAGCGCAGGCGGGCCATTGCCCGTTTGCTCGAAGCGCATCAGATCAGCCGTCAATCTGAGCTGGTCGCGTTGTTGCGTGCGGAAGGGTTCGTGGCGACGCAATCGAGCGTCAGCCGTGACTTGAGGGATCTCGGCGCGGCGAAGCTGAAGAACGGTTACAGACTGCCGGAACGGGCGTTGGACGGCAACGGCGAGCTGCTCGAGAGCGTCGCCGATCTCGTCCGCGACATCCGCACCGCGGGGCCGAACCTGCTCGTGATCCGCACGGCGGTCGGCGCCGCGCAGCGCGTCGCGGTCACGCTCGACCGAATCGATTGGCCGGAGATCGTCGGCACGCTCTCCGGGGACGACACGATTTTCGTCGCGACCGCGAACTCGACGCAGCAGCGCAGGCTCCGGGTGCGGTTGCGGCAGCACTGGAAAAAGGGACTGAAATGACGGATTCGAGAACCAAGCCCGCAGCGCTCAACAACCCGATCGTGCTCGCCTTCTCGGGCGGTCTCGATACGTCCTTCTGCGTCCCCTGGCTCAAGGAGACGTATGGGCGCGACGTCGTCACGGCGACCGTGAACACGGGCGGCATCGACGCCGAGGCCGCGGCCGCGCTCGAGCGGCGCGCGCTCGCGCTCGGCGCGTCGCATCACGTGATGGTCGATGCGCGCGACGAGTTCTTCGACAGCGTGCTCAAGTACCTGATCATGGGCAATGTGCGCCGAGGTCAGATGTATCCGCTCTGCGTCGGCGCCGAGCGCGGCGTGCAGGCGCGGCACCTCGCCGAGATCGCGAAGGAGCTCGGCGCGAGCACGGTCGCGCATGGCTGCACGGCGGCCGGCAACGATCAGGTGCGCTTCGAGATCATCCTGAAGACGCTCGCGCCGGGGCTCGAAGTGCTCGCGCCCGTGCGCGATCATGCATGGAAGCGTGCGGACCAGGTCGCCTACCTCGAGGAGCGCAGGCTCCCGGTCCCGTCGAAGGGCTCGGCCTACTCGATCAACCGGGGGCTCTGGGGCGTGACGATCGGCGGCACCGAAACCCTCGATTCGCGCGACTCGATCCCCGAGTCCGCGTGGGTGCTCTCGTCGGGCGCGTTCGACGAAGCCGACGAGCCGGTCGAGATCGAGATCTCGTTCGAGCGGGGCGTGCCGACCGAGCTCGACGGCGAGCGGTTGAAGCCCGTCGAGCTGATCGAGCGGCTCGAGGCGATCGGCGCGTCGTTCGCGATCGGCCGGGGCATCCATCTGGGCGACACGATCCTCGGCACGAAGGGCCGAGTCGCGTTCGAGGCGCCGGCGGCGGAGATTCTGCTGACCGCCCACCGCGAGCTCGAGAAGCTGACGCTGACGGGCCTGCAGCTCAGGATCAAGGAGCCGCTCGCGCAGACCTACGGCGACCTCGTGCACGAGGGCAAGATCCTCGATCCGGTGGCGCGCGACATCGAAGCGTTCCTCGTATCGTCGCAGGCGCGCGTGACCGGCAAGGTGCGCTGCCTGCTCCGCCCGGGCAGCGTCTTCGTCGTCGGCGTGACGTCGCCGCATTCGCTGATGGCGGCGAGCCGCGGCAAGTACGGCGAGTCTGCCGGCGAATGGACGCCGGCCGACGCGCTCGGTTTCTCGCGCATCCTCGCGCTGCCGGGGATGCTCCACACGCGAGCCGGAGGATGACGCCATGCGCTCCGTAGTCGTCGACAAAATCGCTTCCGTCGCCCTTGCGAACGACCTGTCGCGCGAGATCCGCATCGATTCGCAGATCCCGTGCGAGGAAGGCGTGCTGATCGCCGTCGAGGTGCTGAACTCGAAGTCGACCTACAACACGCTCGAGCTGACGAGCGGCCGTATGGCGCAAGTGAAGCGCGGCGACGTGATCGTCGGCGCGCTCGGGCACCGCAAGGCGCTCTTCGGCTACTCGGGGCACCTGCCCGAGAAGCTCGCGCCGGGCGACGTCGTGCAGCTCCTGAACCTGGGCGGCGTGCTCGGCATCTGCGACTCGATCAACCCGACGCACGGGCAGCCGTTCGACTGCCGCGTGCTCGGCGTCGTGCTCGACTTCCCGTATCTCGGGCAACGCGTCGGCGTGCCGGCCCGGGTCGGCAAGCTGAAGCCGAACGGGGACAACGGACCCGTCGCGCTGAACGGCATCCCCGTCGTCGCGCTCGCCGGCACGTGCATGAACTCCGGCAAGACCGCGGCCGCGTGCGCGATCGTGAGCCGCTTCCGGCACAACGGGCTCGTCGTCGACGCGTTCAAGGCGACCGGCGTCGCGCTGCGCCGCGACATCCTCGCGATGGAGGATGCGGGCGCCCGGCACACGGCGATCTTCACGGACCTAGGCATCGTCTGCACGACGTCGAAGAACGCGCCCGCGATCGCGCGGACGCTCCTGTCGACGCTCGTGCGCCGCCGCCCGGACGTGATCGTCTGCGAGCTCGGCGACGGTCTCCTCGGCGCGTACGGCGTCGAGGCGATCCTGCACGATCCGGAGCTCCGCAAGGCGCTGACGGCCGTCGTGCTCTGCGCGAACGACCCCGTCGCCGCGTGGGGCGGCGTGAAGCTCTTGCGCGACGAGTTCGGGATCGAGCCGACCGTCGTCACGGGCCCCGCGACGGACAACCAGGTCGGCATCGACATCATCGAGAAGCGGTCGAACGTGCCCGCGATCAACGCGATGGCGAACGGCGCCGCGATCGGTGATCTCTTGCTCTCGCGCACCGGCCTCGACCAGCGCGTCGCGAAGGTCGCGCCATGAGCGCCTGGCCGGTTTTGCTGCTCGGCGGCTCGGGCTACGTCGCGGGCGAGTTCCTGCGCCTCATCGCGCAGCATCCGCGGCTCGAGCTCGGCTGCGCGATCTCGACGAGCCAGGCGGGCGAGCCGATCGCCGCCGCGTTCCCGCATCTCGCGGGTGCCTATCCGGATGAGCGCTTCGTATCGCTCGAAGCGGCGATCGAGCGGCTCGGCAGCTTCGAGCACTCCGTGCTGCTCTCGGCCGCGCCGCACGGCGCGTCCGCCGAGGTCGTCGCGCGGCTCCTCGATGCGGCGGACGCCGCGGGCGTGCAGATGACCGCGGTCGACGCGTCGGCGGACTTTCGCTTCGCGGACGCGGAAGCCTACGCGAAGGTCTACGGCCACCCGCACGCGGCGCCCGCGCGCCTCGCGGAGTTCACGTGCGCGGTGCCGGAGCACGTCAAGGCGATCGAGACACCGCACGCCGCGCATCCTGGCTGCTTCGCGACGTCGATGCTGCTCGGCATCGTGCCGCTCGTCGCCGCGGATCTCGTCGACGGGCAGTTCTTCGTCAGCGCGATCACCGGCAGCACGGGTGCCGGTCGCACGCCGAAGGACACGACGCATCACCCGATGCGGCACAACAACCTGTTCGGCTATCAGGCGCTGCGCCACCGCCACTCGCCCGAGGTGCGGGCGCTCGTCGAGGCCGCCGCGGGCCGGCCGATCCTGCTCGACTTCGTGCCGCACTCGGGCCCGTTCGCGCGCGGCATCTACACGACGATGTTCACGCGGCTCAAGGCCGGCGCGACGGCAACGGACGCACGCGACGTGCTCACCGCTTATTACGAGCAGGCGCCGTTCGTCTCCGTGACGGCCGAGCCGCCGCGGCTCAAGGACATCGTCGCGAGCAACTACGCGACGCTTTCGGTGACTGCGGACGGCGAGACGCTCGTCGTCCACTCCGCCATCGACAATCTGATCAAGGGCGCTGCGGGAGGCAGCATACAATGGGTGAATCGACTGCTCGGGCTGCCGGAGACCATGGGACTCACGGCGCCCACGCCGGGGTGGCTGTGATGTCCGCGGCGCGAGGGGCACACCTCGACGAGGTGTTTCCTACACTGCCGTACGCGCCCGTGAAGGGCCAGGGCGCGTGGCTCCAGGATGCGGAAGGACGCCGCGTGCTCGATTTCTACGGCGGGCACGCGGTCGCCGCGCTCGGCTACAACCATCCGCGCCTCACCGAGGCGATCTGCCGCCAGGCGGCGACGCTGCATTTCCAAAGCAACATCCTGCCGCTCGCGGTACGCCACGAGGCGGCGGAGAAGCTCGCGAGCTTCGCGCCGGAAGGGCTCGACCGTGTGTTCTTCGTGAACAGCGGCGCCGAGGCGAACGAGAACGCGTTGCGCGTCGCGCTGACCGTGACCGGCCGCACGAAGATCGTCGCGGTCGAGCACGGCTTCCACGGGCGCACGGCCGCGGCCGGCGCCGCGACGTGGGGCGCGAAGAAGTGGTACGGCTTCCCGCGGACGCCGTTCGACGTCGTGTTCGTGCCGCGCAATGACGTCACCGCGATGCACGCGGCGGTCGACGACAAGACCGCCGCCGTGATCGTCGAGCCGGTGCAGGGGCTCGCCGGTGCGTTCGATCTCGCGACGGATTTCCTGCGTGCCGCACGTCAGGCGTGCGACCGGCACGATGCGCTCCTGATCCTCGACGAAGTCCAGACCGGGATGGGCCGGCTCGGCGCGCCGTTCGGCGCGGACCTCCACCGTGTGATGCCGGATCTCCTGACGACGGCGAAGGGCGTCGCGGGCGGCTTCCCGTGCGGCGCGCTCTTGATGACGCCGACGATCGCGAAGGAGTTCAAGCCCGGCCAGCTCGGCTCGACGTTCGGCGGCGGGCCGCTCGCGTGCGCGGCCGTCGTCGCGACGATCGACGCGATCGAGCAGGAGCAGCTCATCGAGAACGTGAAGACGCTGTCCGCGCTGATCCGCGAGACCTGCATCGTCGGCCCGGTGCACGGCGTGCAGGGCCAGGGCTTCCTGCTCGGGCTCAAGACGACGCCGCCCGCGACGAAGGTGCGCGACGCGCTGCTCGAGCGGAACATCCTGACCGGCACCAGCACGGACCCGCACGTCTTGAGGCTCCTGCCGCCGCTCGTGCTCGAGCGCGAGCATGTGGAGCTGCTCGCCGCCACATTGAAGGAGCTCGGCAATGAAGCGCTTTAACGATCTCGCGGAGCTCTCTCGGGACGAAGTCGTCGGGCTGCTCGAGCTCGCCGCCCGGCTCGAGAGAGAGCCCGAGCCGCGCGCGCTCGAGGGCAAGGTGCTGTCGCTCTTGTTCCTGAACCCGTCGCTGCGCACGCTCACGTCGTTCCAGGCGGCGATGGTCCGGCTCGGCGGCGGCGCGTTCGTCGTCTCGCCGGAGATGTCGATCCATGGGCTCGAGTCGCGGCGCGGCATCGTGATGGACGGCGTCGCGGCCGAGCACGTCCGCGAGGCGGTGCCGGTGATCGCGTCCTACGGCGACGCGATCGGCATCCGCGCGTTCGCGAAGCGGCTGTCGCTCGACGACGATCTCGCGGACCGCGAGTTCAACGAGCTCGTCTCGCTCGTCGGCGACAAGCCATGGATCAACATGGAGTCGGCGATCAACCATCCGTGCCAGAGCCTCGCCGACTGGAAGACGATGGACGAGCTCGGCATCCCGGCGCAGGGCGGCCGCTTCGTGCTGTCGTGGGCCTTTCATCCGAAAGCGCTCCCGCTCGCGGTGCCGTCCGCGACCGTGCACATGGCCGCGATGCGCGGCATGGAGGTCGTCGTGCTCAGGCCCGAAGGCTTCGAGCTGCCCGAGCCGATCATGGCGAAGGCGCGCGCGGCGGCCGAGGCCTCCGGCGGCCGCGTGATCGAGACGACGGACCGGCGCGAGGCGATGGAAGGCGCGCACGTGATCTACGCGAAGTCGTGGTCGTCGACGCGCCACTACACGGACCGTCTCGCGGACCAGGCGCTCCGCGAAGGGCTCGTCGACTGGTGCGTCGACGAGCCTTGGTTCGAGAACGCGCGGCCGGATTGCCGCTTCATGCACTGCCTGCCGGTCCGCCGCGGCGTCGTCGTCGCGGACCGGATCCTCGACGGCCCGCGCAGCGTCGTGATCCGCGAGGCGCACAACAGGATGCTCGTGCAGATGGCCGTGCTCTACCGCATGCTCAAAGGATGAAAGCGATGCCGAGACTCTCCGGGACGGAACGGACGATCGTCGTCACGGCGCTGCGCCACGCGGTGCCGTACGTACGGATGTACAAGCGCAAGGTCTTCGTGCTGAAGGCCGGCGGCGACGCGTTCACTAGCCCCGAGTCGACGCGCGCGCTGATGGAGCAGATCGGCATCCTCCACCAGGTCGGCATCCGCGTCGTCGTCGTGCACGGCGGCGGTCCGCAGGCGACGCAGCTCGCGCAACGGCTCGGTCTCGAGAGCCGCTTCGTCGACGGGCGCCGGGTGACGGACAAGGAGACGCTCGAGGTCGCGACGATGGTCATGAACGGCGGCATCAACACCGGGATCCTCGCCGCGTGCCGCGAGCTCGGCGTGCCGGCCGTCGGCATCAGCGGCGTCGACGGGGGGCTGATCCGCGCGAAGAAGCGTGCGCCGGTCCCGCGCGACGGCGGGACCGTCGATTACGGCTTCGTCGGCGACATCGAGCGCGTCGACGCGACCGTGATCGCGAAGCTCCTCGAGGACGATCTCGTGCCGGTCGTGAGCCCGATCTCGGCCGACGACTCGGGGACGCTGCTGAACATCAACGCGGACACGGTCGCCGCCGCGATCGCGTGCGAGCTCAAGGCCGAGAAGCTGATCCTCGCGACCGGCGTCGCGGGCATCCTCGAGTCGCTCGACGATCCGGGCTCGCTGATCTCGTACATCGACATCGCGGGCCTGAAGCGCATGAAGGACGAGGGGAAGCTCAAAGACGGGATGCTGCCGAAGGCCGCGGCGATCGAGAAGGCGCTCGCGGGCGGCGTCCGCCGCGTGCACGTGATCTCGTACGCGCTGCCGGACAGCCTGCTGCTCGAGGTCTTCACGAATGAGGGCACGGGCACGATGGTCGTCGAGGACGTCGAGCATCTGAGCCCGGCGGAGCAGCAGGCGTGAGCGCGGCGACGCGCCATGGCTAGGCTCTGGGACAAGGGCCTGCCGCTCGACGAGCGCATCCTGCGCTTTACGGCCGGCGAGGATCACGTGCTCGACGAGCGGCTCGTCGAGTACGACGTGCGCGCGTCGATCGCACACGCGCGGATGCTCGAGCAGCAAGGCCTGATCACGCCGGAGGACGGCGCCGCGATCCGCGAAGGGCTCGAGGCGCTCGGCGCCGCGCACGCGGCCGGCGAATGGCAGATCACGCTTGCCGACGAGGATGCGCACGGAGCGCTCGAGGCACGGCTGATCGAGCGAATCGGCGACGCAGGCGGCCGCGTGCATCTCGGCCGCTCGCGCAACGACCAGGTCCTCGTCGCGCTGCGGCTGTATCTCAAGGATGCGGTCGCGTCGCTCGCCGAACGGGCCGACGACGTGATTCGCGCGCTCGACGAGCTGGCAGACAGCCAAGGCGACATCCCGCTGCCGGGCTACACGCACATGCAGCCCGCGATGCCGAGCTCCGTGCGGCTTTGGGCAGGCGGCTTTGCCGCGGAGCTCCGCGACGACCGCGAGGGGCTCCTCCGTACGCTCGCGCGAGTCGATCAGAACCCGCTCGGCTCGGCGGCAGGCTACGGAGTGCCGAACTTGCCGCTCGATCGCGAGGCGACCCGGCGCGAGCTCGGCTTCGCGCGCAACCACGAGCCTGTCACGGCCGTGCAGCTGTCGCGCGGCAAGGCCGAGGCGAGCGTGATCTTCGAGCTCGCGCTTCTCGTCGGCGACATCGGGCGGCTCGCGTCGGACCTGATCCTCTTCTACACCGCGGAGTTCGCGTACGTGACGCTGCCCGTCGAGATGACGACCGGCTCGTCGATCATGCCGCAGAAGCGAAACCCCGACGTCTTCGAGCTCCTGCGCGGCGCGCAGGCGACGCTGAACGGCGCGCTCGTCGAGACGCTCGGCATCACGGCGAAGCTCTCGTCCGGCTACCACCGGGATCTGCAGCGGCTCAAGGCGCCGCTCTTTCGCAGCATCGATCTCGCGGAGGCGGTGCTCGAGATCACCGCGCACGCGCTGCGCGGCGTCCGGTTCCGACCGGAAAACATCCACCTCGGCGACGAGCTCTTCGCCGCGGCGCGCGCGAACCAGCTCGTGCTCGAGCAGGGACTGCCGTTCCGCGAGGCATACCGCCGCGTCGCGGCGGAGCTCGCGGCGAAGAAGACATGACGTCGAGGCGACGACGTTCGAGAGGCCTCGCGTCCCCGACGAGGACCGCCCGCGCGCTGCTCGCCGGCATCGCGCTCGCGACGCTCGCCGGCTGCGGGCAAAAGGGCCCGCTCGTGCTGCCCGACGAGGCGGCGAACCGCGCGCGCACGGCGCCCACATCGACCGCTCCGGGCGGCGGCGAGCGGGCCGAAAGCGGCAGCGCGGCGAGCGGCCGGCGCACGACGGACGACGATGACGAGCAAGCGGAAGACGGAGCCGATGGCGGATAAGCCGCTCGTCCTCGTCGACGGCTCGTCGTACCTCTATCGCGCCTATCACGCGCTGCCCGACCTGTCGACCAAGGACGGTCAGCCGACCGGCGCGCTGCTCGGCGTGCTGAACATGGTCTATAAGCTCATCGACGAGTACGCGCCGGAGCGCATGGCGGTCGTATTCGACGCGCCGGGTAAGACGTTCCGCGACGAGCTCTACGAGGACTACAAGGCCAATCGCCCGCCGATGCCGGACGCGCTCGGCGCGCAGATCGAGCCGCTGCTCGACGCGATCCGCAAGATCGGCATCCCGGTCATCAGCGTGCCGGGCATCGAGGCGGACGACGTGATCGGCACGCTCGCGAAGCGCGCGGCCGACGCGGGCGTCCCGACCGTGATCTCGACGTCCGACAAGGACATGGCGCAGCTCGTCGACGGCCGGATCACGCTCGTCGATACGATGCCGCGGCCGGGCCGCGACGCGTCGCAGCCGATCGACGCGGCGGCGGTCAAGGCGAAGTTCGGCGTCGGCCCGGAGCTCATCGTCGACTATCTCGCGCTCGTCGGCGATACGACCGACAACATCCCGGGCGTCAAAGGCGTCGGCGCGAAGACCGCCGCGAAGTGGCTCGATCAATACGGCTCGCTCGACGCGCTGATCCAGCATGCGGACGAGATCAAAGGAAAGGCCGGCGAGAGCCTGCGCGAGGCGATTCCGCACCTGCCGCTCTACCGCGAGCTCGCGACGATCCGCTGCGACTGCGAGCTGCCGTTCGGGCTCGACGAGCTCGAGGTCAAGGCACCGGACATCGACGGCTTGCGCGAGCTCTACACGCGCCTCGAGCTCTTCTCGCTGATCAAGCGGCGATTGCCGTCGCCGGAGCCCGGCGCGATGCCGCCGCCCGCCGAGCCCGAGACGCCGCGCCGCTACGAGACGGTCCTGACCGAAGCGCAGCTCGACGCGTGGATCGAGCGCATCGCCGCGGCACCGCTCGTCGCGCTCGACGTGCGGAGCGACCGTCCGGACTACATGCACGCGAGGCTGGTCGGCCTCGCGCTGTCCGTGCAGCCGGGCGAAGCGGCGTATATCCCCCTCGCCCACCGCAGCACCGAGGCACCCGATCAGCTCGACCGCGACGCGGTGCTCGAGCGGCTTACGCCATGGCTCGAGTCGGACGCGGCGGCGAAGGTCGTGCACGACGGCAAGCTCGCCTCACACGTCCTCGCGCGCCACGGGATCACGCTGCGCGGCGTACGCCACGACACGATGCTCGAGTCGTACGTGCTGAACTCGGTCGCGACGCGCCACGACCTCGACGCGATCGCGTCGAAGTACCTCGGCCTCAAAACCGTGACGCTCGAGGACGTCTGCGGACGCGGTGCGAAGCAGATCCCGTTCGATCAGCTCGGCGTCGACGACGCGTGCCGCTACGCGGCCGAGAACGCCGACGTCGCGCTCCGCGCGCACGACACCCTGTGGCCGCGTCTCGTCGACACGCCGGGGCTCGAGCGGCTCTACGTCGAGATCGAGCAGCCGCTGTCGGCCGTGCTGTTCACGATGGAGGAGGCGGGCGTCAAGGTCGACGCGAAGATGCTCGAGCGGCAGAGCCGCGAGCTCGCCGAAGAGATGGCCCGAGTCGAGAAGGAGGCGTACGAGGCCGCCGGCGGCCCGTTCAACCTGGGCTCGCCGAAGCAGCTGCAGGAGGTGCTCTACGAGCGGCTCGCGTTGCCCGTGCTCGGCAAGACCCCCGGCGGGCAGCCGTCGACGGCCGAGAGCGTGCTCGCCGAGCTCGCGGTGTCGTACGACCTGCCGCGGCTGATCCTCGAGCACCGCGCGCTCGCGAAGCTGAAATCCACCTACACCGACAAGCTGCCGCGCGAGATCAATCCGCAGACCGGCCGCATCCATACGTCGTACCACCAGGCCGTGGCCGCGACCGGAAGGCTCTCGTCGTCCGATCCGAACCTGCAGAACATTCCGATCCGCACTCCGGAGGGTCGCAAGATCCGCCAGGCATTCGTCGCGGAGCGCGGCTACAGGCTGCTCGCGGCCGACTACTCGCAGATCGAGCTCAGGATCATGGCGCATCTCTCCGGCGACGAGCGGCTCCTCGCCGCGTTCGCCGAGCGCGAGGACATTCACCGTGCGACGGCCGCGGAGGTGTTCAACGTGCCGCTCGCGGACGTCACGGCCGACCAGCGCCGATCCGCGAAGGTAATCAACTTCGGCCTGATCTACGGGATGTCGGCGTTCGGCCTCGCGCGCCAGCTCGGCGTCGAGCGGGGCGAAGCGCAGCGCTACATCGATCTCTATTTCCAGCGCTATCCCGGCGTGAAGCGCTACATGGACGAGACGCGCGAGCGGGCCCGCCGCGACGGCTACGTGTCGACCGTGTTCGGACGCCGCCTGTACCTGCCCGAGATCAACGAGCGCAATGCGCAGCGTCGGCAGTACGCGGAGCGGAGCGCGATCAACGCGCCGATGCAGGGCACGGCCGCGGACATCATCAAGCGCGCGATGCTGAAGATCCACGCGTGGCTCGCGGACGCGCGCGTCGACGCGCGGCTGATCATGCAGGTCCACGACGAGCTCGTGCTCGAGGTCCGCGAGGACCAGGCCGAGGAGACGGCGCGCACCGTCGTCGGGCTGATGGAATCGGCCGCGGAACTCGACGTGCCGCTGAAGGTCGATGCGGGCATCGGCGGGAACTGGGACGAGGCGCACTAGGACGCTGTCGGAGGCCCACCAGGCGCCTGGCCCGGAGCCGTGATGCGCCCCGCGCGGCCCGCTTCCCAGCGGCCGTGGGGTACCGTGGCCGGGAGTGTCGTCCCGGCCGGGAGGGTGGTGGCCCGCCCGGACCGCCGGTCGATGAATTTTCTCCGGCGGCCCCCCGGAACTTTTCGAAACCGCCCCTGACTAATGCAGCAGACGTCCGATGAGGGCGTCCCCGCTATCCTCCCTAAGCGGGCTTGGTTCCGGTTACCCCAACCGGAACACCTTGGTCCCGGGCGTGTCCCCTGAATCCCGCGCCCGGGGCCACTTCAAACTGGCCCCGCGGTTCCCCCCCGGGGCCTTTTTTTGTCTGCTTCCGGCGCCTCGGCGTCCGGATCGGGCGCCCCGGCGAACCACTCCTCGAGCCGGGCACGTGCCTCGTCGACCCCCTGCCCGGTCTGCGCGGAGAACACGATCACGCCGGCCGCCGCCCGGACCTCGGCGGCGACTCGACGGCGCTGCTTCGCGGCCTCGTTGCGGCTCACCTTGTCGGCTTTCGTCAGCAGCAGCAGCGTAGACAGGCCCAGCGCTTCCGCCCAGTCGAGCATCGTCCGGTCGAGCTCGGTCACGCCGCGCCGGATGTCGATCGTCACGACGAGGCCGCGGAGGTTCGGCCGGTCCCGAAGGTACCCATCGAGCAGCGAGCGCCAGCGCTTGCGGACCTCGGGCGCGACCTTCGCGAAGCCGTAGCCGGGCAGATCGACGATTCGCCTGCCCGACCCCGCCTCGAAGAAGTTGATCAGCTGGGTGCGCCCCGGCGTCTTGCTGACCCGGGCCAGCTTCCGTACGCCGGTGATCGTGTTGATCGCGCTCGACTTGCCCGAGTTCGAGCGGCCGACGAACGCGACCTCGGGCTCGTCCGGCCTCAGGAAGCCGCTCGGCTCCGAGGCGCTTTTGAGGAATCTGGCGGCGGCCATGGTGGGGGTACGACGCGGCACGGCGAAGCGCGAGTAGAAGCGCGAGTAGTGTACAATCCGCGCCTCACCTCGACGAAAGCATTTCCAGGGAAGCGTGGACGAGATGATCGACGAACCGCGCGGCCGCCGATTGCGGCCCTCGACGGTGCTCGCCGCCGTCGCCTTCGTCGCGGCGGCCGTACTGACCGGGACGGCCTCCGCGCAGCAACAGGGACAGGACGTCATTTTCGGCGGCTCGGTCGAGGCCGGCCGGGAGAAGTCGACGACGTGCGCCGCGTGCCACGGCGTCGACGGCAACAGCGTGACCGCGGAGTGGCCGAGCCTCGCCGGCCAGCACCCGCGGTACATCTACAATCAGCTGCAGGCCTACAAGAACGGCGAGCGGCAGGACCCGGGCATGCAGAACTTCGCGATGATGATGTCCGATCAGGACATGCTCGACGTCGCGGCGTACTTCGCGTCCCAGCAGCTGCAGCCAAAGGGCGCGGATCCGGACCTCGTCGGGCGTGGCGAGGACATCTACCGCGCCGGCATCCCGGAGCGCGGCGTGCCGGCGTGCGCGGCCTGCCACGGCCCCGGCGGACACGGCAATTTCCTCGCGGGCTACCCGCGCATCGGCGGCCAGCATGCGGCGTACATGCTGAAGACGATGCAGGAGTACGCCGCGGGAACCCGCCGCTCCGATACCAAGTACAATCAGATGATGCGCAACGTCGCCGATCTCTTGCTCGAGGACGAGCTGCGCGCCGTCGTGAGCTACGTGCAGGGCCTGCGGCAATGATCCGCGCCTGCCGCCACGTCGTCGCTACGCTCGCGCTGCTCGCGCTCGCTGCGTGCGGCGCGGGCGATCCGCAGGGTAACGCAGACCGGCTCGCCCCCGAGGACGACCAGGCGGCACTCGCGCCGGAAACCCTCGACGAGGCGGCGCGCCTCGAGGAGGCCGAAGCGCCGACGTCCGCGCGCTTCCAGCTCGGCGCTCACTACGAGCGCCTGTCGCCGACGCAGCCGACGAGCTCGAGCCCCGACAAGGTCGAGGTCGCCGAGGCGTTCTGGTACGGCTGCCCGCACTGCTACGCATTCGAGCCGTATCTCGCTCGCTGGTCGGAGCAAAAGCCCGACTATGTGAGCTTCGTGCGGATTCCGGCGCTTTGGAATCCCGTGTTGCGGATCCACGCGCGGGCGTTCTATACGGCCCAGGCACTCGGCAAGCTCGACGAGATGCACTCGGCGTTCTTCACCGAGATCCACGAGAACCGCAACCCGCTCGACACCCGCGAGGCTCTCGCGGAGTTCTTCGCGCGCTTCGGCGTCAGTGCCGCCGAGTTCGACGAGACGTTCGACTCGTACGACGGCGTGCACGCCGAGCTTCAGCGGGCCGAGACATTGAACCGCAGCTACCGGATCACGAGCGTCCCGACGATCGTCGTGAACGGCAAGTACACGACGAACGCGACGCTCGCCGGGAGCTACGAGCAGCTGATCGAGCTGATCGACGAGCTCGTCGAGTCCGAGCGCCCCCGCGACTGAGCGCTCCGCGGCCGCCGCCCCCGGCGGCCGCCGTTAGAACCCTCAGAACGGATCCCGCGGCTCCGCGATCCCGTACGGGTCGACGTGGATCAGCACCTCCGCACGCGGAAACGCGTTCCGCACCTCGCGCTCCACCTCCTCCGAGATCGCATGCGCCTCGAGCAACGTGAGCTGCGGGTCGAGCTCGAGGTGAAGCTGGATGAACTCCGTGTAGCCGGACGATCGCGTCCGCACGTCGTGGAACCCGAGCACCTGCGGGTGGCCGGCGATGATGCTCTCGATGCGGCGGCGGGACTTCGTCGGCAGCTCCCGGTCGAGCAGCACGTCGAGCGCGTCCACGGCGATGCGCCGCACGCTCCATAGGATCGTGCCGACGACGAAGAGGCCGAGCAGCGGATCGAGCAGATACCAGCCGAAGCGATAGCTCACGAAGAGCCCGACGAGGAGCGCGACGTTCGTGAGGATATCCGCCTGGTAGTGCACCGAGTCGGCCGAGATCGCGAGCGAGTCGGTCTTCGCGATCACGTAGCGCTGAAACGCGAAGAGGCCGAGCGTGAGCAGGAGCGATACGGCCAGCGTGCCGAGCGCCGCGGCGGGCGCTGCGAGCGGCTCGGGCGAGATCAGACGGCCGACGGCCTCGACACCGACGAAGAGCGCGGAGCCCGCGACGATCAGCGCCTGCACGAGGCCCGCAATGCCCTCGGACTTGCCGTGCCCGAAGCGGTGCTCCCGATCCGCGGGCGTGAGCGCGATGCGGACGGCGAACAGCGTGATCAGCGACGCGGCGAGATCGAGCAGCGAATCCGCGAGCGAGCCGAGCAGCGCGACCGAGCCGCTCTTCGCGTACGCCCACGTCTTCGTCACGATCAGCACGAACGCGACGGCGACCGATGCGCCGCCGGCCAGGCGCATCAGCCGCGCACGAACGCCGGATTCCGCAGCCTCCATCGTCTTCGCCGACCGGCTTGTCTAGATCTTGCAGAGCCGCGCCGCGGCCTCTCGGAGCGTCTGCTCCTGCTTTGCGAAACAGAAACGCACGAGCGTCGCGCCGGGCGGAGGTTCGTCGCAGAACACGGAAATCGGGATGACCGCAACGCCGTGCTCGATCGTGAGCCGCCGCGCGAACTCGGTGTCGGGCTCGGACGAGATCCGACCGTAATCGGCGAGCTGGAAGTACGTGCCGCGCGCCGGCACGAGCTCGAAACGCGAGCCCGCGAGGAGCTCGACGAAAAGGTCGCGCTTCTGTCGGTAGAACTCCGGGAGCGAGAGGTAGTGCTCCGGCCGCTCGCGGATGAAATCCGCAAGCGCGTATTGCAGAGGCGTGACCGTGGAGAACGTCAGATATTGGTGGATCTTGCGCAGCTCCTCGGTCAGCGCGCGGGGCGCGACGGCGTAGCCGACCTTCCACCCGGTCGCGTGGTAGGTCTTGCCGAACGAGAACACCGCGAACGCGCGCTCCTTGAGCTCGGGATGCGCGAGCACGGTCGCATGTCGGCCGTCGAACACGATGTGCTCGTACACCTCGTCGCTCAGCAGATAGCAGCCGTACGGGCGGAGCAGCGCGGCGAGCTCGCCGAGGTCCTCGTCGGTCAGGAGCGCGCCGCTCGGATTGTGCGGCGAGTTGACGATCACGAGCCGCGTCCGGTCCGAGAGCACGGACTTCAGGCGCTCCCAATCGATCGAGAACGACGGACGTGCGAGCGGAACGTGGAGCGTACGGCCGCCGGCGAGCGTCACCGCGGGCTCGTACGAGTCGTAGGCGGGATCGAAGACGATCACCTCGTCTCCGGGCCGCACGACCGCGTGGATCGCGGCGAACAGCGCCTCGGTCGCGCCGGGCGTCACGGTGATCTCGGTCTCCGGGTCCGCATGCACGCCGTAGAGGCCGCGGAGCTTCTCCGCGATCGCCTCGCGCAGCTCGCGCGCGCCGGCCATCGGCGCATACTGGTTTCGGCCGGCCTCGAGGTAGTGCGCGACGCGCGCGACGAGCTCGGCCGGCGGTTGAAAATCCGGAAAGCCCTGTGACAGGTTAATGGCCTTGTGCTGCTCGGCGAGCTGCGACATCACCGTGAAGATCGTCGTACCGACCTTCGGCAGTTTGGATTCGAGCAGGCTCATGTGCGCGGAGATCCGACGATGCTTGCGAAGACTCTGATTGTCATCGGCCTCGCCCTCGTAGGCCTCGGCCTTCTGCTGCACTTCGCGCCCAACGCGCTCGGCTGGTTCGGCAAGCTGCCCGGCGACATCGACATCGAGCGCGGCAACACGCGGTTCTTCTTTCCCATCACGACCATGATCATCATCAGCATCGTGCTCACGGTGCTCGTGAATTTGTTCTTCCGGCGTTGACGGCGTCGAGGACTCCGTCGAAGTGACGATATGCCGGCTCGAGCCGGTGCCGCTCGAGCGCGCTCAGCGTGCTCGAGCGGCGACCCGGTAGAGCCCGGCGGCGATCACGGCAATCACCGCGACACCAACCGCAGCCGGCCACGACACACCGAGCGCGATCACGTCCGGATCGTTCGCGAGCACGATGGGCACCGCCATGAAGATGCCGATCAGCGCCTCGCCGGTGATGAGCCCCGCGGCGAACAGCATGCCGTGCTGCGCGCCCAGGCCTCCCGATCCACCGGCCCGCGCGCGCACGCGGCCCGCGACATGTGCGATCAGGCCGCCGATCAGAATCGGCACCGACAGCTCGAGCGGCAGGTAAATCCCGACCGCGACCGCAAGCACCGGCGCGCGCCAGCTCGAGCCCCGCCGCTTCAGCCATTCGTCGACCGCGATGATCGCGACGCCGATCGCCGCGCCGTACGCGACCATGTTCCACGGCAGCCCACCGCCGAACACGCCTTGCGTGACGGAGGCCATGAGCGTCGCCTGCGGCGCGAGCAGCGCGTTCGGCCTCTGCGGCGTCGGTGCACCGATGCCGTACGCCTGCAGCAGCAAATTCAAGATCGGTGCCATGACGAGCACGGCGGCGATCACGCCGACGCCCTGCATCAACTGCTGGCGCCACGGCGTCGCGCCGACGATATGACCGGCTTTCAGGTCCTGCAGATTATCGCCGCCGATTGCCGCCGCGCAGCAGACGACGGCGCCGATCATGATCGCAGCGGCGGCGCCGTTCGCCGCGCCCGGCCCCATCAGCGCGAGCAGCAGCAGCGACGCGAACAGAAGCGTCGCGATCGTCACACCCGAGATCGGATTGTTCGACGAGCCCACGAGACCCGCCATGTATCCGGCGACGGAAGAGAACAGGAACCCGGCGACGAGCATGACCAGCGTCATCGCGAGCGCGACGCCGAGCGTTCCGACGACGGCATAGTAGAGCACGAAGAGCGGCAAGAGCAGGACCGCGACGCCGGCCAGCACGAGCGAAGTCGGCGCGTCGTGCTCGCGGTGATCGTAGACTGCTGCCGCCCCGACGCTCTGCGGCGCCCGCCGAAGGCCGCTCGCGATGCCCGCGAAGAGCGAGCCTCGGATCGAGATCAGGGCCCAGAGGCCGCCGACCAGCATCGCGCCGACGCCGAGGTAGCGGATCTCGCTCGACCAGATCTCGAATGCGAGATCCGCGGCCGACGTGCCCGCGGCGAGCGACTCGGCGAGCGGCGTGCCCGGCTCGAGCGCAAACGTCGAATAGAGCGGGATCGCGACGAACCACGAGATCGCGCCGCCGACGAAGACGAGCACCGCGATGTTGAGCCCGACGATGTACCCGACGCTGATCAGCGCCGGCGACAGATTCGTCCCGATGTACGCGATCGTGCTCGAGCCGACGTACGCCGCGGATTGCGCGGTCGCGGGCCAGAGCCTGAGCCCCGTCTCGGCGAGCTTCGCAAGCGCGCCGATCACAGCGGCGATACCGAGATACACGGCGCCCCGGCTCGGGTCCTGACCGACCTTCAGCACTTCGGCCGTCGCAGTGCCCTCGGGATACGCGAGCTTCAGGTCGATGATCAGCGAGCGCCTGAGCGGAATCGTGAACAGCACGCCGAGCAGGCCGCCGATGCCCGCGATCACGGACACCCAGACGTAGTCGAAGGTGTTCCAGTAGTCGAGCAGGATCAGCGCCGGCAACGTGAAGATCACGCCCGCCGCAAGCGACTCGCCGGCGGACGCGGCCGTCTGGACGACGTTGTTCTCGAGGATGTTCGATTGCCTGAAGAGCCTTAGCACCGCCATCGATATCACGGCGGCAGGAATCGACGCCGACACGGTCAGGCCGGCGAAAAGCCCGAGGTACGCGTTCGCGCCGGCCAGGACGATCGACAACACGATGCCGAGAAGGACGGCCTTCGGCGTGAGCTGAGGCAGCGGCGCCGGAATCGAGCTCATGGACGCTTCACCTTGAGGTACTCGGAGCGGCTCGGTCGCGTCGACGAGCCGGGGGCACGGCGGCCGACGGACATCGGCACCGTTGCCGGGGACGTGCGAAGAATACGACCTGCGCGAAGACGCGGTGCCCGCCGGTTCAGGCCTCGTCCTCCTCGACCGGGGCGGGGGCCATTTTCTCCGGCACCATGAACTTCGCCATGACGAGCCCCGCTTCGTAGAGCGCGTACATCGGTAGCGCGAGCAGCGTCTGGGAAATCACGTCGGGCGGCGTCAGCAGCATTCCGAGGACGAACGCGCCGAGGAAGACGTACGGCCGGGCCGCCTTCAACTTCTGCACGTTCACAAGACCGCTCCAAATCAGCATTACCGTCGCGATCGGAACCTCGAACGAGACGCCGAATGCGAGGAAGAGCGTCAGCACGAAGCTAAGATACTCGCCGATGTCCGTGTTCATAGCGACGCCCTCGGGCGTCGACAGCGCAAAAAAGCCGAACATCAGCGGAAAGACGACGAAATAGGCAAAAGCGACGCCAGCGTAAAAAAGGATCACGCTCGATACGAGCAGCGGCACCGCGAAGCGCTTTTCCCGCCGATACAGGCCCGGCGCGACGAACGCCCAGATCTGATAGAGCACGACGGGCATCGCGACGAAGAGCGCGACGAAGAGCGTCGTCATGAACGGCGTCAGGAACGGGGATGCGACGCGCGTCGCGATCATCGTCTGACCTTCGGGCAGCGCGTTGCGCAGCGGCTCGGAGACGAAAGTGAAGATCTCCTGAGTGAACGGCACGAGACACAGGAAGACGATCAGCACCGCGAGCATCGCTTTCATGATGCGCGAGCGAAGCTCGATCAGGTGCGAGATCAGCGTGCCTTCGGCGAGCTGTTCCTGCTCTTGATCGTCGGCCACGGTGCTCATCTTGCGCTCGACTCGCGAACTGCCGCTGCCTCCGTCACGTCGGTCCCTGCGAGATCCTGCGCCTCCGCTTCGCGCGACCAATTCGCGGCGCGGCCGCCGTCATCGGGCTGGGTCGCCGCGCCCGTCGGGGATGTCGGCGTCGAGGAGGCCGTCGACGGTTCCTCGGGGCGAACGGCCGGACCAGCCCCGCGGGCTGGAGCCGGGGGAGCATCGTGCGATTCGGGCCCCGTGCCCGCGTCCGCCGCCCCGGACGCTCCGGGCGTGTCCGAGCCGCTCGGCTCGGTGGATCCCGTCGCCGATGCCGACGACTTCGGCTCTGCACTCGTCTCCGCCCCGGTGCTCTTCGACGCCGGCCGCGGCTTCTTCTTCTGCGCCTTGTACATCTCCTCGAGCGCGACCTCGCGCTCGAGCTGATAGCGGAGCTGATTCGCCGTGCGCCGGGCCTTCGCGACCCAACGGCCGATCTGCGCCGCCACGCGCGGCAGCCGCTCGGGGCCAAGGATCAGCAGCCCGATCACGAAGACCAGGATCAGCTCACCCATGCTCGCGTCGAACATCCGAGGCCCTCGCGGTTATCGAGTGACGGCGCTCAGCTCTGCGACGCCTTGTCCTTCCGCTCGACGAACTCCGCGTCGGGCTCCGTGGCCTGCTTCGGCGCACCCGCCTCGAGGCGCTTCGGATCGTCGCCGATGCGTTCCTTGTCGTCGTCCTGCTCCATCGCCTTCCGGAAGCTCTTGAGCGCACTGCCGAGATCACCGCCGAGCGTCTTCAAGCGCTTCGTGCCGAAGATCAGGACGACGATCAACAGAATGATCAGGAGCTGCCAAATGCTGATTCCGCCGAGTCCCATTTCGTACCCTCCTGGAGGGGCAGCAAAGTATCCAATGATACGCCAAAGCGCGCAGGCGCCGCGGTCAAGCGCGCGGCGCGACGTGCAGCCAAAACGTGACCGGACCGACGTTCGTCAAATCCACTTCCATCGAAGCGCCGAAGCGACCGCAGGCCGTCCGCACACCGAGCGCTTGGACCTCCTCGACGAGCCGGTCGAAGAGCACGGCACCGTCCGCGGGATCCGCCGCCTTCGAGAAGCCCGCGCGCGTGCCCTTGCGCGTGTCCGCGGCCAGCGTGAACTGAGGCACGAGCAGCATCTCGCCGCCAACGTCCAGAAGGCTGCGGTTCATTCGGCCCGAGTCGTCCGGGAAGACTCGGTATTCGACCAGCCTTTCGGCCAGTCGTTTCGCCTCCGCGGCGGTGTCGCCGCGCTCGACGCCCACGAGGACGAGGAGCCCCAGGCCGATCCGGCCGATGACCTCGCCGTCGACCGTCACGCTCGCGCGGCTGACGCGTTGCAGTAGGCCGATCATTGGCGCTTCTCCGAATCCTTATCCCCACTCAAACTGGTTCTAGGGGCGAGTATGTACCTATTGAAACCCACTTCGGGTCAATAACTTGCGAGCCGCAAGGTGAGAACGGTTCGCAATGGGCGGAAAGTGGGAGAGGTCGAGGCTACACCCCGTGGGACGAGATCAATTCGCGACTATTCGTCCTCGGACTTGGGCTCGGAGTGGGACTTCGGACCAGATTTCCCAGGTTTCGGTGGTTTGGGCCAGCCATCCTTCGGCCGCTCCTTCCGGAGCGCCTTTTTGATGGCTTCCTCCCAGTCGTCTTCAATCTTAAGCCGATCTGGCGGTGGCCCACGTCGCTTTGGGCTTTTTTCTGCCATGACTCTTTACAATCCCACAAACTTCAGACACACTAGCCGTCACTATGAAACCGCTGCCAGAACTGCTCCAGGAACGGCAACGCCTCGCTGCTAAGTTGGAAAGCCTAGAGCATACAGCGCGGCTGTTGCGCGAGGAACTTTCCGTAATCGACTCTGAACTTTCGGAGCGGTTTGCCCAATTGGCAAATGCCCTAGGAGTACCGGCTGCGAGCAGTATCTGCCCCAGCAGACGCTTGGGCGGCGAGTTTGCGGATCTACTTGGCGGGCCTCGAAAAGTAAGCGGGTCCGACATCGACACATGGATAGAGACGGTCCTTCGCGAGCACGGACCAATGCGGCCCAAGCAAATATGGGAAGCGATCCTCGCCAAAGGCGTCGAGGTCTCAGGTCGAGATCCGGTCAACAACGTCAGCGCCCGCCTCTCGAATTCCGACCGCTTCTATAAGCTAGAGAGCGGTCAAGGTTGGTGGATTAAGGATGAACCTGTCCCTCCATCGCAGGAGATACAGGATCTAGTTTGAGGGTAAGGTGCGATGTTGTTAAGTAGATAGGGCCGCTCAGGAGGCCCGCACAAAGCCGGGCAGCGTCGGATACGTTGGCTGCGCTCCCGCTGCCCGGCCCTGAGACCCATTTGCGGGTGTGGCGGAAATGGTAGACGCGCCGGGTTTGGACCCCGGTGGCCGTGATCCTTTCGCGAGGTGAGCCGTGCCGGTTCGAGTCCGGTCGCCCGCACATTTCCAGCCGTCGCTAAGTATCCCATTTGGCACGGTGCGGAGCAATAGCGGGCTGCCTCAGAGCCAGCCCCACAAAAGTCTTGACTTGTGGGTTTCATCAAGTAAAATGTTTCCCATGGGCAAGGTCCAGAACAAGAGCACGAAGGACGACCTGCCAGTCCGCGAGCTGCCAGCCGCGTGCGCGGACGAGACGGCGGCGGTCGAGTTTCTAGAGAAGCACCGCTGGGGCGAGCATCCGGCTTGCCCGCATTGCGGTGACATCGACGTCTACAAGATGACGGCCCGAGACGGCTCCCGCGAGAAGCACTTCCGTTGGCGCTGCCGGGGCTGCAAGAAGCAGTTCTCGGTACGCACGGGAACGGTTTTCGAGGATAGCCGCATTCCCCTCCGTCACTGGTGCTTCGCGTTCTGGCGCGCTTCTACGAGCAAGAAGGGTGTCTCGGCCCTGGAGATCCATCGCCAGACCGGACTCTCCTACAAGTCCTGCCTGTTCCTGTTGCACCGCATTCGCTTCGCGATGGCCCCAACGGACGGGAACCCACTGACTGGAACGGTCGAAGTTGACGAGACGTACATCGGCGGGAAGGCCCGGAAGGGCCAGGATCGGAAGGCGGCTTGGGACAACAAGGCCCCGGTCGTCGCGCTAGTTCAGAGGGGCGGCGAGGTTCGCTCGTTCCACGTCGCGGACGTGACCGCCAAGACGCTGAAAAAGGCGATCCTGGAGAACGTGGACCGCCGCGCCCGGATAATGACGGACGAGGCCGTCCAGTATCAGGGCATCGGCCGGATGTTCGACGGTGGCCACCATACCGTTAAGCACTCCGCCGAAGAATACGTCCGGGGAGACGTGACGACAAACTCGGTTGAGGGCTACTTCAGCATTCTGAAGCGGGGTATCAACGGCATCTATCACTCGGTCAGCAAGCAGCACTTGCATCGCTATCTGGCTGAGTTCGAGTTCCGGTTCAATCGCCGTCACCTGAGGGACGGGGAGCGGGTCATTGAGGCGATCCAGGCGGCCGAGGGTAAGCGGCTGCGCTACCGAGATCCAGTGAACATAAAGCCTGCCTCCCGCTCCGAGCAGCTCCCACCAGCTTTCTGATTCAGTGCAGGGAACTGGTTGGTTGACAGGCTTGTCCTACCTATCATAATGATAGGTCATGGAGTCCCAGCCAGAGCAATCGAACGTAGCCAACTTCCGGCCTCGTGCCGACGAATTGTGCCGTCAGGTCAGGCGGCTTGCTCACAACACAAACAACATTGGCTGGTCGGACCACATCTTAGAGAGGATGGAGGAACGAGACATCTCGGACCACCAAGTTTTAACAGTCCTGAGAACAGGAGATATCGAAGGAGACATTACGCCAGGGCGATCAGCCGGTGAATGGAAATGCAAGATGGTCGCCAGGATCAAAGGAAACAGGGACGTTGGAGTCGTAACCGTTGTCTGTGACGGAAAGCGGCTGTGGCTAAAGACGGTCGAATGGGAAGACCTGCGATGAGCAACAACGACTACTTCTTCCTCAGGGGAGAAAGTGTTAGTGACTCCGAGCCGTACGAGTACCGTGGCTGCGGGTTAGAAGGCGTCTTCCTGCTGAACGGCTACGAAACTCATTACCATGATGGCGAGCGCCACGTCATCATTAAGGACATTGATGGGCTCCATATTGCAATTGGAAGACACTTAGTCCTTCACAGAAAGGCGCTCTCCCCTAAAGAGATCCGCTTCCTGCGGCGAACTATGAAGCTGTCCCAGGCGGAGTTGGCTGCAAGACTGAGCAAGACAAGTCAGTCTGTGGCGAGATGGGAGAAAGGCATCAGCGACATTCCGGGGCCAGCTGAAAAGCTACTCCGGGTGATGTTTTTAGCGCATTGCCTAATTCACGAGTCCGATCTGGAAATTATTAGGCAGTTGTTAGTTGAAGGCTTAACTGAGCTGGACGAGCAAGACGAGCTAGCGTCACGTCCAGTCCAGTTTAGGTTAGAAGATCACTGGACTGAGATCCCACACAAAGCAGCCGCCTAGTAAGGATGCCGGCCGCAAATTTCTTCGACGAAAAGAGAGGGGGCGCCGTTGACCAAACTTTTGACATCGCCCTAAACACCCGCACGGCGGCGGGATAACCACGGACCCCTGGGCGCATACGCTCGGTTTGGGAGCGCGAAAGGGGGATTAGGACCGGTCACCCGGACCGACTAGTCGGCCAAACCACGGCTAGGCGGTGTTCTCCCACCTATCCCCCGAAATAGACCTTGCACGGGCTTTCAACAAGTACATACTCGCCGTTCTAGGACTTGCAATTCTCCACATCCCCCCACATCGTGCCACATCGCGGCTTCGTGGAATTTCATACGCCCAAATCACGCCGTTTTGCGGCCAAAGTGGGAAATTGTTGCCTCCTCTGTGCGCGCCCGAAGCGATCTGCTATTAGTACGCGCTCTCGAACAACGGGGAGGAAGCCTACTATGAAACGCCGCGATTTCGTCGCCGCGATCGGCGGCGCAGCCGCCCTGACTGCCTGCTCCCCGGGGCCGGAAACGTCGAGCGGCGCGCGCAGCGACGAGCGGTTCGAGTGGCGAATCGTGACGACGTGGGCGCCGAACTTCCCGGGCCTCGGCACCGCCGTGAACAGGCTGACCCGCCTCATCGAGCAGATGAGCGCCGGGCGCCTCCGGATCAGGGTCTACGCGGCCGGCGAGCTGATCCCGGCCTTCGAGGTCTTCGACGCCGTCTCGCGCGGCACGGCGGAGATGGGCCACGGCGCGGCCTATTACTGGCGCGGCCAGGTCGAGGCGGCACAGTTCTTCGCGTCGATGCCGTTCGGCCTCACTGCCCACGAGATGAATGGCTGGCTCTACTACGGCGGCGGCCTCGACCTGTGGCGCGAGGTCTACGAGCCGTTCAACCTCGTGCCATTCCCGGCCGGAAACACCGGCGTGCAGACCGGCGGCTGGTTCAACCGCAGGATCGAAACCGTCGCGGATCTGCGGGGCCTCAAGATGCGCATCCCCGGCATCGGCGGCGAAGTGCTGAAGCTCGCGGGCGGGACGCCGGTCAACCTGCCGGGCGGCGAGATTTTCACGGCCCTGCAAACGGGCACGATCGACGCGGCCGAATGGGTCGGCCCGTACAACGACGTCGCGGCGGGCCTGCATCAGGCGGCGCGCTACTACTACTATCCCGGCTGGCAGGAGCCCGGTCCGACGCTCGAGTGCATCGTCAACCGTGGCGCGTGGGAGCGGCTCCCGGACGACCTTAAGGCGATCGTGCAGGTCGCCTGCCAGGCCGTGAACCTCGACATGACCGCCGAGTTCATGGCGCGCAACGCGCAAGCGCTCGCGCAGCTCGAGGCGGACGAATCCGTCGAGGTGCTCGAGTTCCCTCAGCCCGTGCTGGCCGAGCTGAAGCGGCTCACGCAGCAGGTCATCGATGGCCTCGTCGGCCGCGACCCGGTCGCGGCGAAGGTCTGGGAATCGTACCGCGCGTTTCTTCAGCAGTCCGAGGGATGGCAGCGGGCCTCCGAGCTCGCGTACCTGAAGACACGCGAAGGCTGACGCGGAGCGTTCCGCCGCGTCGCCCGCCGTTGACATCGGCGGCCGGCAACCGCAATCATCGTTCGACCGACCTTCCGATCATCGCGATCCCGGGGAGGTCGGGCCGCGCTCGTATGACCGGCCGTTAAGGGTCTGTTAACATTCGAAGTGCTCAACTGGAGCCGTTACGGGTCAACCGGAAGTAGAGGGAGCTGATGAAACGTTTCACGGTAGCGCTCGGCCTGATCGGTCTCTTCGCCGCCGCGCCGAGTTTTGCACAGGAGTGCTCGTTGACCATCGATGGCAACGATCAGATTCAGTTCGACAAGAAGGAGTTGCGCGTCAGCTCCAGTTGCACGGAAGTCACCGTGACGCTTCGGCACGTCGGCAAGCTCGCGGCCAACGTCATGGGACACAACTGGGTGCTGACGAAGACGGAAGACTACATGGCCGTCGCACAGGCCGGTCAGGCCGCAGGGCCGCCGAATTACCTTCCGGCCAACGACGAGCGCGTGATCGCCGCAACGTCGGTGGTCGGTGGGGGTGAGGAAACGTCGGTGACATTCGATCTGTCCAAGCTCGAGGCGGGCGGCGACTACACGTATTTCTGCTCGTTCCCGGGCCACTTTGCGCTGATGAACGGTAAGTTCATCATCGAATAAGGAGCAGGTCGAGACTTCGGTCGTCCTCTCGTAGGACAGTGAAGTTCGCGGGGATCAATCTGGATACGGAAGTTCGAGGTGGAGTAGTCGAGTAGGAAGCTGAGGGACCGACGCGTCTTTCTGCATAGCAAGGCGGCCGCAGGCCGGCCGCCGCAAGAACGCGAGGTGGAAGAGATATGGCTTTGGCCGTAGTCATCGTCCTCTTGGTCGTCGGATCCCTCATCTTCCACTTTGTGAGCCCCTGGTACTTCACTCCCCTCGCATCCAACTGGTCTTCTGTCGACACGACCGTCGACATCACGTTCATCGTCTGCGGCATCGTCTTCGTTGCCGTCAATCTCTTTACCGCCTACTGCCTCATCAGGTTCCGCCACCGTAAGAACCATCAGGCGCACTACGAGCCGGAGAGCAAGAAGCTCGAGGGCGGGCTGACCGCGTTCACGGCGCTCGGCGTCGCAGCGATGCTGACGCCGGGGCTTTTCGTCTGGGGCGAGTTCGTCACCGTGCCCGACGACGCGATGGTCGTCGAGGCGTTCGGCAAGCAGTGGCACTGGAGCTTCCGCTTCCCCGGCGACGACGGCGTGCTCGGCCGCACCGACGTCCGGCACATGAGCGTCGACAACCCGCTCGGCCTGGATCCGGACGATCCGGCCGGGCGGGATGATCGGCTCGTGCTGGCGCCGACGCTGCATCTGCCCGTCGAGCGCCCGATCCATATGCTGCTTCGCTCGGCCGACGTGCTGCACAACTTCACGGTGCCGCAGTTCCGCACGAAGATGGATCTCGTACCGGGCATGGTCACCTTTCAGTGGTTCACGCCGACGGTAGCGGGAAGCTACGAGCTTCTGTGCGAGGAGCTCTGCGGTCTCGCGCATTTCGCGATGCGCGGGCGCGTCATCGTCGATGAAGAGGCCGACTTCGATGCATGGCTCGCGGCACTGCCGACCTACGCGGAGACCGCGGCGGCGCCGCAGGGCAACGCGGAGGCCGGCGCCGCGACCTACGCCGTCTGCAGCGCGTGCCACGGCGCGCAGGGCGAAGGCAACCCGACTTTGAACGCGCCGAAGATCGCCGGTCAGGAGCCTTGGTACCTGAAGCGCCAGATCCGAGCGTTCCAGCAGCGGATTCGCGGCGCCGATGAGCGCGACGTGTTCGGCATGCAGATGGCGCCGATGGCGACCACGCTCGCGACCGAGCAGATCCTCGCCGACGTCGCGGCCTACATCGAGACGCTGCCCGACGAGGACCCCGAGCAGACCGTGTTCGGCGATCCGGTGCGCGGGCGCGAGATCTACACGACGTGCGCCGGCTGCCACGGCCGCGACGGCCAGGGCAACTGGAGCACGAATGCGCCGCGCCTGGCAGGCATGAGCGACTGGTACCTGCTTCGGCAGCTCGAATACTTCCGGGACGGCGTGCGGGGCGCGCATCCCGACGACTTGTACGGCATGCAAATGGCCATGATGGCCGCGAGCCTGCGCGACGAGCGCGCCCTTCAGGACGTCGTCGCGTACATCAACTCGCTGTGACGCAAGGAAAGTGAGGATATTCGACTTGACTTGACATGACGCACGGCCTGCGCGGAGCGCACGCGCGGCCGGGAGGGGGCTCCAAATGGCATATGTCGCTATCGCGGACCGGGATCATCACCTGCACGACCCGGATACTTTCGTTACGAAGTACATCTGGAGCCAGGACCACAAAGTCATCGCGGTCCAGTACGGCAGCGTAGCGATACTGGTCGGCCTCGTCGCTCTGGGGCTCTCGCTGCTGATGCGCTTGCAGATCGGCTTCCCCGAGACGTTCTCCTTCATCACGCCGTACAACTACTACCAGTTCGTGACCATGCACGGAATGATCATGGTCATTTACCTCTTGACGGCGCTATTTCTCGGCGGCTTCGGCAATTACCTGATTCCCTTGATGTGCGGGGCACGCGACATGGTGTTCCCGTACATGAACATGCTGAGCTTCTGGGTGTACCTCCTCTCCGTCATCGTGCTGATCGCGAGCTTCTTCGCGCCGGGCGGCCCGACCGGCGCCGGCTGGACGCTCTATCCGCCGCAAGCGATCGCGGAAGGCACACCGGGAACCGACTGGGGCATCATCCTGATGCTCGCGTCGCTCGCGATCTTCATCGTCGCGTTCACGATGGGCGGCCTCAACTACGTGACGACCGTGCTGCAGGCGCGCTGCCGCGGCATGACGTTGATGCGCCTTCCGCTGTCCGTTTGGGGGATCTTCGTCGCGACGATCTTGGGCCTCTTCGCGTTCCCGGCGCTCCTCGTCGCCGCGATCATGCTGTTGCTCGACAGGCTGATCGGCACGAGCTTCTTCATGCCGGCGCTTTTGTCGATGGGCAGCGAGACCGGCAACGACGGCGGCAGCCCGATCCTGTTCCAGCATCTCTTCTGGTTCTTCGGACACCCCGAGGTCTACATCGTCGCGCTGCCCGCGTTCGGCATCGTGTCCGATCTCCTGTCGACGCATGCGCGGAAGAACATCTTCGGCTACCGCATGATGGTGTGGGCGATCGTCGCGATCGGCGCGTTGTCGTTCGTGGTCTGGGCGCACCACATGTACGTGAGCGGCATGAACCCCTACTTCGGGTTCTTCTTCGCGACGACGACGCTGATCATCGCGGTGCCGACGGCGATCAAGGTCTACAACTGGATCCTAACCTTGTGGCGCGGCGACATCCACTTCACGCTGCCGATGCTGTGGGCGACGGGCTTCATCTTCACGTTCGTCCATGGCGGCTTGACCGGGCTCTTCCTCGGCAACGTGACCGTCGACCTGCCGCTCTCCGACACGTACTTCGTGATCGGCCACTTCCACATGGTCATGGGCGTATCGCCCGTGATGGTGCTCTTCGGCGCGATCTACCACTGGTTCCCGAAGATCACCGGGAAGATGGCGAACGAGACGCTCGGCAGGATCCACTTCTGGATGACGTTCCTCGGCACGTACGCGATCTACTTGCCGATGCACTATCTCGGCATTCTCGGCATGCCGCGGCGCTACTACGCGTACGGCGACACGCAGATCCTGCCCGATTCCGGCGTGATCGCGAACCAGAGCATCACGATTGCCGCGATCATCGTCGCGCTCGCGCAGATGATCTTCATCATCAACGTCTTCTACAGCCTGCGCCACGGCAAGAAGGCCGAGCCGAATCCCTGGCGCGCGACGACGCTCGAGTGGCAGACGCCGGATACGCCGCCCAAGCACGGCAATTGGGGCCCGAAGCTCCCGGTCGTCTACCGCTGGGCGTACGACTACAGCGTCCCCGGTGCGAGCCGCGACTTCATTCCGCAGAACGAGCCGCCGCGCGAAGGCGTCCGGGCGGCAACCTGACCGGCGGAGGACCGGCTCGAGGAGGGTCTCGCGATGCTGACGGCGCTGCTGATCGCGATGCTGACCGGAATCACCATCTGGTGGCTGCTCGTGCAGCGGCTCAAGACGAAGCCGTGGACCGAGCAGGGCGTGATCCCGGGCAGTCAGGACTCGCTGACGTCGTCCGCGCCGAAGGTAGGCCTTTGGGTCTTTCTCGGGATGGTCACGAGCCTGTTCCTCGTCTTCGTCGGCGCGTACATCATGCGCAAGGACCACGGGCACGGCGGCGGCATGCACACGTGGGTGCCGGTCGACGATCCGAATGTGCTGTGGCTCAACACCGCGCTGCTGGTCCTCGCGAGCGCGGCGCTGCAGCACGCGCGCGGGCGCATACGGAACGGCGACGTCGCGGCGGCGCGGAGGAGCTTCGCGGCCGGCGGCGTCCTCACCGTGCTGTTCCTCGCCGGACAGGTCTCCGCCTGGATCGCGCTGTCGTCGACGGGGCTCTATACCGCCGAGAGCCCGGCGTACTCGTTCTTCATCCTGCTGACAGCCGTGCACGGGCTGCACCTCGTCGGCGGGCTGATCGTGCTCGCGCGCGCGGCACTGAAGATGCTGCGCGTCGACACGAGCAACGTCGTCGTGACGAACCGTCTCGTGACGAGCGTCGAGCTCTGCACGACGTACTGGCATTTCCTGTTGTTGGTCTGGCTCGGACTCTTCTGGTTGCTGTTGTCGACATGAACGCATGCCGGCGGGTGCAGCCGCCGGCGCGGGGAGATAGAGACCTATGCCGCAAGACGGGGTGACCGCAATCGCTCGGGAGGAGCCCGAAGGCTGGCGCAGCATCGTCTCGGACTGGTCTGCCGACAAGCAGACCTTCCACGTGCCGTGGGGCAAGGCGATGATGTGGATCTTCCTCGTCAGCGACACGTTCATTTTCTCGTGCTTCCTCGTGTCGTACATGAACGTGCGCATCTCGACGACCGTCCCGTGGCCGAACCCGAGCGAGGTGTTCGGACTGCAGGTATTCGGCGTCGACGTTCCGCTCCTGCTGATCGCGATCATGACGATGGTGCTGATCACGAGCAGCGGCACGATGGCGATGGCCGTCAACTACGGCTATCGCCGCGACAGATTCAGGACGACCGCGCTGATGCTGTTCACGGCCGGTTTCGGCGCGGTGTTCGTCGGGATGCAGGCGTTCGAATGGACGAAGCTGATCCTGGAAGGTGTCCGGCCGTGGCAAAACCCGTTCGGCGCCGAGCAGTTCGGTGCGGCGTTCTTCATGATCACCGGGTTTCACGGCATGCACGTGTCGATCGGTGTCATCTATCTCGTCGTCGTCGCGATGAAGGTGCTGCGCGGCGACTACGAGCGCGCCGGCGGCAACTACGAGATCGTCGAGATCGCCGGCCTCTACTGGCACTTCGTCGACCTCGTCTGGGTATTCATCTTCGCGTTCTTCTATCTTTGGTGACGGAGCTTGAGCGATGGCGACCGTAGAAGAGGTACATGAAGCGACCGAACCTCATGGCCGCGAACAGGAGGCCGCCCGAGCGCACGGGCAGCAGCACCCGATCAAGATCTACTTCTTGATTTGGGGCCTCCTGTTCCTGTTCAGCGCGTTCTCGTACCTCACGGACTTCCTCGAGGACGGTCTGCTGCGCTGGGGATTGATCGTGCTCTTCATGCTGCTGAAGGCGGGCTTCATCGTCGCGATCTTCATGCACATGGCGTGGGAGCGGCTCGCGCTGATCTATGCGATCCTCGGGCCGCCGCTCGTGCTGCTCGTGCTGATCGGTTTGATGGTCGTCGAGGGCGACTACACGTTGCTGACACGGATCGACTTCTTCTCGGAGCCGCCGCCGATCGCGGCGCCCGAGCACTGATCGGAGACGCGTCGGCGGCGCACGTGCGCACGTTTGCCGACGCGTCCATGGAGAACGAACGATGCTTTTCTGGCTGCTCGGTGTCGTCGTCATGCTGCTGATCTGGGCGCGGATCTGGCAGACGAATCCGAAGATGGCGTTCGGCGTGCTGCTCGGCCTGCCGATCGCGTGGGTGGTCTCGCGCCTGATCACGCCCTACCTGACAGGAGTAACGCCTGTGCCCGTCTGGCTGCCGCCGCTGCCGATCGCGATCGTCGCGATCACGTTGTTCGTCTTCGGAGCGCTCGTGTGGATTCGGGGGACGCGCGCCGAGCGCGTTCGGGACGAGACGCGCGAGCGGCACTAGCTAGCGAGCGCTCTGGCTGATAGTAAGATTTCGCTCGATAGCGAGCGCCTCCTTTCGGTGCCCGCAATATGGGCAAACTGTTACGGGTATCCCCGACTATTCCGTAGCTCCGGGCCCTCGATCGTACCGCGTAGTCGTCGAGCCGACCGGTCGCAGAGGACGGTCTGCGGCACGACTCCCACGAACATGCACCGACCTGATGTCACCGTGCGTCGCGTGTCGCCCGAGAATCCAGATCTCGGCCTTTTGATCGCGCTTTCCGACGAGTATCTGAGCAAGCTGTACCCGGCCGAGAGCAATCACTTGGAAAGTCTGGCCGGGCTTGCGGCCCCGAACGTCGTCGTGCTCGGCGCTTACGTGGGACGGAAGCTGGTCGCATGCGTCGCATCGAAGGTGTGCGAGGACGACGGGCAGTATGCCGAGGTGAAGAGGCTGTTCGTTCTCGAGAGCCACCGAGGTGCGGGAATCGCGCGGGTCTTGATGTGTCACGTCGAGGACGATCTCCGGGCGAAAGGCATCTTCGTCGTGCGGCTGGAAACGGGCATCAAACAGCCGGCGGCCATCGCGTTGTACGAGAAGCTCGGTTATGAGGTGCGCGGACCGTTCGGACCGTACGGGCACGACCCCCTCAGTGTCTTCATGGAGAAGCGGCTCGGGAACGATCCAGCGTCAACGGCGTAGCGCAAGCACGAAGTCGCGCAGCGCGGCGCCAATCTCGTTCGGCGAATCCTCCTGCACGTAGTGAACGCCGGGCACCGCAACTTCGCGCTGATTCGGCCAGCCGCGACAGAAGGCTCGCGCGCGACCGGTCAGAAGCGCTCCCGGATCGGCGTCGATGAAAAGCGCAACGAACGCGAGGCGGCGAGGTCCAGCGACCTGAACTCGCCCACGGCGACCGGCACCCTACGCGCAACCCAAGGGTCGCACCCCTATCGAGACGCCCCCCCTCTTTCGGAGAGACGTTCCCCATAAGGGTCGAACACCCGGGCGACCGTCCCTGTATGATATGGCGGACATTGGGACGTAAGAATTTTACTCTATGTCTAGTCTATTTGACATCCAGTCCTCACCGTCACTATCCTCTGCTGCATACCTGAACGCCTCGGAGAAGCCGCCATGCCCGCCCGTCGCTGTGTCCTGCTCGCCTTGGCCTCATGCCTCGCGCTCTCGAGCACCTTGCCCGCGTCGTCCTCTCGCGCCCAGCCGAGCGCGACAGCGGACACAGAAAGGGAGCTCGCGCATCGGGCGCTCGCCGGCGTCCGCGCAATCGGCAAGCGCTGGGATCAAAGCGCGTTCGACGAGACGGTCCGCCTTTACACGGAGGTGCACGAGGTCGTGGAGTGGCCCGGAGTCCTCGCTCCGGAGATTCACGCCTACGGCGAGCGAGACGAGCAGTCGCTTCGGCTGTTCCGGCCGGAACAAGGGTTCAGCGAGCCGGGGCCGGTCTTCGTGTTCCTCCACGGCAACGGGCTCGGCAACAGCGACCAGATCGCGCGCGGCAGCGACGACCTGATCTACAGTCACATCGGCAAGCTCGGCGCGAGATTCGGCGGCATCGGCGTCACGGCGAACTATCGGCCCGCCGAGCAGGCGGGCGCCGAGGATCTGTGGTCTGCTCCCCCAGATTAGTCCCGGAATGAAGTAGAGTCTGCTCATCGGGAGCAGACGAATGAAGAGGCGACGATTCACAGAAGAACAAATCATCGGGGTGCTTAAGGAAGCGGAGGCCG